>Ga0209902_100080_pt1 | contig 190413 bp, 139 predicted proteins | sample FECB27metaG_FD_188304 | JGI IMG/M metagenome (GOLD analysis project Ga0209902, IMG submission 188304) | Cyanobacterial communities from the Joint Genome Institute, California, USA - FECB-27 (SPAdes) (version 2) | ecosystem: Environmental > Aquatic > Thermal springs > Hot (42-90C) > Microbial...
AATTCCTGGAAAGCAAACAACACCCACAGAAATTAAGAACTTTCAACCATCAGCAAAAGCTGCAAACAAAATCAAAAATTTAAACCCACTTGTAGAATCTTATTCCTACTATTAAGGGGTTAGGGCAAAAGCATATACTGTTTACTGTTTACTGTTTACTGTTTACTGTTTACTGTTTACTGTTTACTGTTTACCTTTTCTTCTACCCGGGACTAAAGACAGAAAACAGCAATAACGAAGCTGTTTAGGGTGAATAATGACTCCCATCGTGGCCACCTGGTAAGTTATTTTTAGTCCCTTTTACTCTTAGTCCCTGCCCTCCCGGCGGGGTTATCCAAACACCACTTAAGCTCCATTGCCCTGCCCGTTGGTGGCAGGCGTGCACGGTTCCGGCACGAAAAGGCGGGCCATTTTTGATTCTTTATCCCTAAATCTTCCTAAAAAATGAACTACCTTTTAAAGGGCAACCTGCTGGGTTACCTGTGTTCCGATTGCCACGAACCCATTGCCCACGTTCTGGTTCGGCTGTACCGGCTGAAAGACCAAAGCCAGGCTCCGATCCTGGCCACCAGCGCTACCAAGGAGACCTTCCACCAGCTCAATGAACGGGAATTGAAGGAGAAAGCCGGCCGCCTGATTGCCGAAGCGGAAACCAATGAGGCCGGCGATTTCACGTTTGAACTGGATGAACAACACAAATACGATGGCGGTGCTTTTGAAATAGACGTGGAAATCCGCCAGATCAGCCCGGAGCAGCCCAATCGTAGGCAACCACCTCCTCAGCAATTTCACCTGACTACTTTGCAGCCGCAGTGGCGAAGCGGTTCCGAAAACCAGGCCGTATTCGCTTGGCATTACCGCATTCCCGACCGCTGGTGGTGCCGCATCCGGCAATTGTTCGGATGGTGGACCATCTGCGGCCACGTGGTAGACTGTGAAACAAAAAAGCCGCTGGGCGGCCTGACCGTATTTGCATTCGACGTAGATTGGCTACAGGACGATCCCCTGGGCTCCGACGTCACCGACAGTAACGGGCATTTCCGGATCAATTACACGCAGGCGCAGTTTGAGCAGACTTTGTTGTCTCCCTGGCTGAATGCCGAATGGCCGGCCGGACCCGATATCTACTTCCGCATTGAGTCGTCGGGAGGCGACATTCTGTTGCAGGAAAGCCGCAACCGCGGTCATGATCCCGACCGGGAAAACCGCGGCCCCTGCTTCTGTGTGGAATTGTGCGTGAAAGCGCCCACTCCCACGCCTACCGATACTCCCAGCGCCTGGACCGGCATTGGCTCGGCCTTCACGATTCCGGCCGGTGGCATGCTCAATGACTTTGACAACGATGGGTACGCCGGAGCCGCCAAATACGCCCTCACCAGCACCATCCGGATGACGGGCAGTGCGCCCCACCGATCGTCGGCCGGCAACCCGATCGAATACCGCTTTCTGGTGAGTGACACCACGGCCTCCAATTCGGCGGCTCCGCTGGGGGTCGGCAACTTCACCAAAATCGTGGGCGTCACTACGGGATTGTTCGCCTCCACCCGGGTCGGGCAGATGGTGCGGTTCAGCCCGTATCGCATTGTGCAGGTGTATGCCGAGCAGGCCGATCTGGATGCGGAAGGCTGGCTGGACGTCAACCAGTCCATTTTGCGCACCTTCAGCACCGACCCCACGCTGAACCCGGCGGAGTTGAGTACGCCCGGACTGTGGCAATGGGTGGACCTGGATGGCCTGATAGCGATCAATACCACAGCCCTGACTACCCAGCCCAATGTGCCGATCAGTGCCGCCAACGCCGGCCAGGCCGTTCCCGCGGCCAACCGCATCAGCATCGAAAAGGTGGCTTTGCGTTTTGAGGTAAGGGAAGTGATCAACAAACCGGCGGCTATTTTCAACTACCTGCCGGGAAGCGGACAAACGCTGAACGCATTGATTATTAACAACAACGCGGCATTCTACAAAGTGGTAATCAAGGAGCAGGCCGACGGTTCCAGCTTCTGTGGCGAACTGAGCGGCAACATCCACGTGGCGTATACGGCTTACCATCCTCACCTGCAGAGCGTCAGCATCAATCTGCGCAGCAATGATAATCTGCTGAATCCGGCCGTTGGGATCAACGCCAATTTGCAGGACGCCACGCAGGGGGTTCCCATTTCGGGCAATACCAACGCACTGGTGACGCACGTCAACAATCCCTCACTGCTCATCAATACCAACCCGGGATTGCTGCCACAGGTATTGAAAAAATGTACGTATTCGCTCAAACTGCACGTTCAGCGCCGCCTGCACAACGGCGAAAGCGGCACCAGTGACGCTCCGGCCGAAACGGTCTTTTATTACGTGGTATAACGGTGCGATCGACACCCGTTAAACAAAATCCCGTTTGGAGTTTTCCGAACGGGATCTTTCTTTTAGACATTGATCGTCCATTTCCTCATTCAACGCCCATCCGGTCCATCTGCCGGATGGGCACGTGTTTAAAGTACTTCTGATCCCACATTCAACAAGAAAGAAAGGTTATATCCCCTTTCTTTTCACCAAATAGGGTATTACTACCTTGTCAGTGTTCCGGAAAAGTTTATAGGGGAATAAAACGATCCGAACAGAAGGCTACATCGGAGCCACCCGCGGAGGCTCCGATGCAGCCTTTATTTTTCTATGAATGTGGATTCTGATCTGCTGCTGCATCTTAAAAGGACATTTTTCGGAAAAACGCATTACAACCAGCCATCCAACCATCTGTACCAATTTCGTGGAACGGGTAAGGCCAAATGCGTACCTTCTGAAACCTTTTCTTTATCCCAACGAAACAACTTATGACCCGGACCTTCTACGTTCTACTTGCTGGCTGGCTTTCGCTGAGCGAATTGGCGGCCCACCCATCGCCGGTACATCCTCCGGCCGAAAACGGATTGAAGGCGGAATACTTCAACGGGATGGACTTTGAAGACAAAGTGTATACCCGTTACGAAAAACGGATTGATTTTTCGCTGCTGGGTGAGTCGCCTGCACCCAACGTACATCCGGAAGACTTTTCGGTTCGCTGGACTGGTCAGTTGCTGGCGCCTGCTTCGGGCGTGTATACGTTCCTGGTCCGGGCCGACGACGGGGTGCGGATCTGGCTCAACAATAAACTGATTTTGGACGAATGGCATCTACAGCAGGAAACCTTCTACCAGCGAAAAGTACTTCTGAAGGGGGAGCAGTTTTACGATCTGAAAGTGGAATATTACAACCACGAACTGCACGCTGTGATGCAGCTGTACTGGCTGGAGCCTCCCAGTAAAGAAGTTCCGAACCCGACCAAAACCATCATCCCGGAAACCAGTTTTTTCCGCACCAAACCACCCGTCCGCCCGACATCCGCACCGACTGCTTCCCCTTCGGTGAGCCCAGGTCCAGTAACCACCAAAAAGAAGCCTACCAAGGAAGCAAGCCAACCCACCCGACGGGTGGCGAAACCGAAACCAGAAAAGCCGGCCATTGAGCCCAAAGAAACGAAGCCCATTGAGAAACCTAAATTGGGGGAAGCCTTCGTGCTAAAAAACGTACAGTTTGAGCAGAGCAAATACGTACTGCTGCCCGAATCCTATCCCGAACTGGACAAGCTGGCCGAAACGCTGCGGCAGTTTCCGGAATTGAAAATTTCCCTGGAAGGACATACCGACAATCAGGGCGATGCCCGGCTCAACCAGGCATTGTCGGAGTACCGGGCGCAGGTGGTGGTGGCTTATCTGATCCGAAACGGCATTGAGGAAAGCCGGCTGGAATTTCGCGGCTTCGGTGGCAGCCGTCCCATCGCCGACAATTCAACCGAAGCGGAAAGGGCCATAAACCGCCGGGTAGAATTCAGGGTCAGGGAGTAGGCATAAGCACCCATCCATCACTGTTGCATCCACCCGGTTAATCCATCAGGGAAACCGGGTGGATTTTTATTATAGAAGCAAATTCGATCAGAAAAGATACCGTTGCTCCAACCGTTTCTCCCCAATCTCGTATCGGGTCAAAGCAAAGTAACAGGTATATAGGGGAATCAATCACTCAATCCCGCTCCGCGGCGGACTCAATCACTCACTAACCATATGCACATAACACTTGACGGAAGCCAGGTTCCCGCGCTGGGCTTCGGCACCTGGCCACTGACCGGGCCTTTGTGTATCAACGCCGTAGCCAGCGCCATCGACATCGGCTACCGGCACGTTGATACCGCCCAGATGTATAAAAATGAAAGCGACGTGGGTCAGGGCATTCTAGAGTCCGGCATCAAGAGAGAGGCCCTTTTTCTGACCACGAAAATCCTGTCGGAAAACCTGGCTCCGGCCGACGTGCGGCGCAGCACCGAAGAAAGCCTTCGCCAACTCCGCACCGACTACGTAGACCTGCTCCTCATTCACTGGCCCTACGACCAGGTACCGCTCGAAAAATCGCTGGAGGCCATGTTTGCCCTGCAGCGGGAAGGGAAAACCCGCCACGTGGGCGTCAGCAACTTTCCGACTGCTTTACTCACCCGGGCCACCAAAGTCGGCCGCATCTTCTGCAACCAGGTAGAATACCATCCTTTTCTTTCCCAACAACCCGTGCTGGAGATGTGCCGGAGCGAAAATATCCTGGTGACCGCCTACAGTCCGCTGGCCCACGGGAAAGTGCAGCAAGAGGAAACTTTGCGTCAAATTGGGGAAAAGTACGGAAAGCTTCCTGCACAGGTGGCCCTTCGCTGGCTGGTGCAGCAGGACAAAGTAGCCGCCATTCCCAAAGCTTCCCAACCCGAACACCAGCGCAGCAATTTTGAGATTTTCGACTTTGCATTGAGCACGGATGACATGGCGCGCATTTTTGCCCTGAACCGGAATGAGCGACTGATCAACCCGATTCCCGGTCCGCAGTGGGACTACGCCTAAACAATAAATGAGTCACGTGGCAGGTTAAAATTTTAATTTCCTTTTAACTTGCTTTTAACCCTACTTTAATGGCACGGCACGAACATGGGGCGAAAAAAGATTCGGATGAAAATACTGATTGTAGAAGACGAGCCGAAAGTGGCTAGTTTTATCAAAAAAGGGCTGGAAGAACAGGCTTATGAGGTAGATGTGGCTTTTGATGGACTGATCGGAAAAAAACTGGTCTTGAGCAATCCTTATGACCTGGTCGTGCTGGATGTCAACCTGCCCTTGATCAACGGATTTGAACTGTGCCGGATCATCCGGGAAAACCAGCTTCGGGTGCCAGTACTGATGCTCACGGCCCTGGGAGCGGTAGATGACAAAATAAGTGGCTTCGATGCCGGTGCGGATGATTACCTGCTCAAACCCTTCGAATTTCGGGAATTGCTGGCCCGGATCCGGGCGCTGATCAAACGGAGCACCGAAGTGTCTCAACAGGCCAACCTGCTGAAAGTAGACGACCTTACCCTCAATCTGGATGACAAATCTGTCAAACGATCCGATAAAAAGATTGAACTCACCGCCAAGGAGTTTTCGCTGCTGGAATACCTGATGCGCAACCGGGGACGGGTGGTATCGCGGGTAGACATTGCCGAAAAGGTCTGGGAAATCTCCTTCGATACCGGCACGAACGTAATCGACGTGTACGTCAATTTTCTGCGAAAAAAGATCGACAAGGATTTTCCCAAAAAACTCATTCACACGGTAGTAGGCATGGGCTATATACTGAGAGAAGAATGAAAATCCGGAATAAGCTGGCCATCCTCTTTGCCCTGATTGTTGCCTCCCTCTTGCTGATTTTTTCGCTCACGGTATATTTAACCTCCGCCAAATACCGGCAGCAGGAGTTTTTTACCCACCTGGAAGAACGGGCTTTTACCATTGCCGGGCTGCTGTTTGATGTCAATGGCGTGGACACCCACTTGTTGCAACTGTTTGACAAGAAGAACCTGACGGCCCTGTACCACGAAGAAATCACGGTATACGATGCCCAAAACACCATTGTGTACGACAGCGGAAAAAGTCCGATTCGGATCGACCCGGCGCTGTTTGAGCAGGTCAGAGGCGGCAAAAGAGTGAAGCTGCACCAGGGCGAGACGGAGGTGGTGGGCGTGCTGTTTAATCATCTGCACCAGCGGTATGTCGTCATTGCCTCCGCGGTGGACATTACGGGCAAGGACAAACTCCAACACCTGGCACTGGTGCTTTTTCTGGGCTGGAGTGTCAGCATCGGGGTGGTCATCATCGTCGGCTGGTTCTTTGCCGGCCGGGCCCTGCAACCAATCGCCGAAGTGGTGAACCAGGTAGATCGAATCACGGCCTCCAAGCTCAATTTACGCGTACAGGTAGGAAACACCCGTGATGAAATCGGGCAGTTAGCGCTGATCTTCAACCGCATGCTGGCCCGGCTGGAGGAGGCATTTCAGGTTCAGAAAAGCTTCGTGGCCCACGCCTCCCACGAAATCCGCACGCCCCTGACGGCCGTTACCGGTCAGATTGAAGTAACGTTGCTGCAAGACCGGGCACCGGAAGAATACCGCCGGGTACTCAGCTCCATCCTGGACGACGTCCAAAACATCACGCACCTGACCAATGGCCTGCTGGAACTGACCCAGGCCAGCGCCGACATCTCCACTTTTCAGTTCAAGGAATTCCGGATCGATGAGCTGTTGTGGCAGGCACGAAGTGAACTGCTGAAGAAGCAACCGGCCTACCAGATCAAGATTGATTTTGACGAGTCCATTGACGAGGAATTTTACTATATCCTGGTGGGAAACGAACCCTTGCTCAGAACGGCCTTTCTCAACCTGATGGAAAATGGCTGCAAGTTTTCGGGCAACCACCAGGTACAAGTACTGCTCAAGGTTGAATCCGATCAGCTTTCCGTCCGGTTGACCGACCAGGGACTGGGGATTCCAGAGAATGATCTTCCCCACATCTTCGAACCTTTTTACCGGTCAGAAAGCACCCGGCACATTCCCGGACACGGTGTAGGCCTGGCGCTCACCCGAAAAATCATTCATTTGCACCAGGGCACCATTGAGGTAGATTCCCGGCCCAACCAGGGCACTACCTTTACGGTAACCCTTCCCCACGTCAACCAGCTGGATGATCAGATAGAGCAACCAATGGCTTGATCCGGTAATAAACCCACCAAGGATTGGCACACAAAAATTTCCAACTTTGAGATAGCACGTGTTCAGGACAATGTGGTTAACGAAAGGAAAAAGCAACCCATCGCCCTCAACGTTCTGCGTTTATGTCATCCCGACGAGAGGAGGGATCTATTCAAAGGTATCCCACAACCCTTGGCGATACAGGCTAAAAGATCCCTCCTCTCGTCGGGATGACAGACGAAAAAGCTCAGATAAACAACTGGTACTGCAAGACCACGGCTCCGCGGCGGGTGCGCTGGTTGAGCGTTTCATTGTATACCGGCCGGTTCTGGTAGTCCAGGGTGAGTTTGGAATTGTGGCCTTTGATCAGCCAGTTAACGCCGGCGTTGAAGACCGACATGGGCGCATTGAGACGCTCAAAACGGGCGTACATGAGCGAAACGTAGGGCATCAAAGCGCCGTTGCCGGTACCCAGCCAATCGGAAGGCAGCAGATAGCCCAGTTGACTGTAGACAATATTGCCGGTACCGAACATCGGAAACGCGTTGCCCTGGGAGCCCGCTACGCCGGCAATGGGCGAAGTTGTGCCGTTGGCCGGGTTCATAATGCCGTTGTAACGCAGGTAGTTGCGGCCGAAGTCGTAGTTAAAATAGCCCAGGTAAGCCGATACGGCGGTCGCTTTCGCCGCATTGAGGGGCATATCCAGGAAAGCCGCTACCGACCACAGGTTCATATCTTCGTGAATAATGGCCCCACTTTCGTCCGAACGCCACATGGCATTTTTCTGGGTGATGGCACCCGCCTCCAGGTTGAACACCTTCTTTTTTCCCAGGTACGTGCCCGTCATGTAAGGTGTTGTGTGAGGCTCCTTCTCCAGAAACTGGTAGGTCAGAAAGCCCTGGTACTGTTTGTGGTGCGTATCGGGGGCGAAAGTGGCGTTGCTTCCAATCCGGATGGGAGCTCCGTTGTTGGAGTTGATCGGAAAGGGATCGGAAAGCGAAAAGCGGTAGTCGATTTTGCCCACCTGCCCCCGGGCGTACAGACTCAGCTTCCGGGAGAATTCGTCGGTCTGGTCTACGGTGGCCTGCGCAAACACGGGAACGTCCATCGTCATGATAGAGCCGATGCTGGGTTGACTGAAACGGGAAAGTCCGTTGGCAATGGTCAGACCCGCTCCGATCTTCAGGTAATCCTGGCCCCTGAACACCAGGTATTCCCCCAAGGCATCGTGAAAGAAGGCGGCAATTTTCCGGTTGCCGGTTGCCTGTCCATTGGCCGGCTGACCTGGATCGTAGACCGGAGCGGCATTGAGAAAGTTAAAATTGTTCTGTCCGAACTGGAAGTACAGAAACGTGCGGTCGGTCAGCTGGCCGAACAGTTGGATGCGGGTACGGCGCAGACCAATGTCGAAGGTTTGTCCGGCAGCTTCTCCATTGATGGTCGTTCCCGGATTGCTGTCGTTGTACCGCAGCCAGGTCTGATTCAGAAATGTGACTTTGAAATAATGGCTGCCGTCGGCGTTGAGGCTGTACTTCAATTCATTTTTTTCCGGTGCCGGGGTAGTTTTTGGCAAAAGGGTGTCTGCGGGAACGCCTACCTGCGCAGAACCGATGTGATTACCGAACAATAAAACAACAAGGGCACTCCCCGACAGGAATGGGTTTCCGGCCAGCTTTTTAAGAAAATACAGCATAGTGGTGCAAGGTACAATATGAAAAAAAGTAAAAAAGACCTGGCAAATTTTGAGAAAATGCCGGGTTATTTCCAAGAAATGTACCAAAAAAGACTTAATTCAACGTGAACTATGGATTTCAACCATCAAATCTTCACCTCGTACGAGCATTTTTGTCACTTTTTGCTTGCCCAAAAAGTAACCAAAAAAGGCACTTTGCCCAATGCTTCTGCCCGCAATGCCTACGCACTCCTCGCTGGGCAAAGAGGCCAGCCCGCCTTTTTCCTGTTAGTAGTTTGTGCTTGAAATTAATGTATTCATAATCAATTATTTACATCAACTCTAATCCATAGTTCACGCTAATTCAACTGACTAATGCTATTCCACTCCTGCACGGGCATCTTCCGACAAGCCATCGGATGACTGGAAGTAGGCACGTGCTTGTCCAGTCCCTTCAACTCCAGTTCTCCTCCGGTCAGATGATAATCTCTTTCAAAATGGTGCAGGTGTTCCATCACGGTATGATCCACAATCTTGCTTTTAGAAAGATCAATGACTACCCGCTTTCGTTCGGGCAAACGGCTCAGGTATTTCTTGATGCCCAGGTAATTGGTAAATACCGCCGCCTGATAGATGATCACGTAAATAGTGTCTCCCTTCTCCAGCACTTTAACTTTGGCTTTGAACAGGTTTTTCAAAGGTGCCCCGTAGAAAAGCTCAATCACCACTTTGGTCACGATGCCCGCGGCAATACCTAACAATAAATCCGTAGCCAGGGTGACGACGATGGTCACCAGGAAGATAGCCAGTTGCTCCAATCCGATCTTATAGGTTTCGCTGAAAGTACGGGGAGAAGCCAGCCGGTAGCCGGTAAAAACCAGCATAGCCGCCAGGGCTGCCAGGGGAATCTGGTGGATCAGTCCGGGTGCCAGCGCAACGAACAGGAGTAAAAATCCTCCGTGAAAGAAGTTGGCCCAGCGGGTTTTGGCCTGGTTGTTTACATTGGCCGAACTCCTTACTACTTCCGAAATCATTGGCAGCCCGCCCACCAGACCGGCCAGCGTATTGCCGATGCCCACGGCCAGCAAATCACGGTTGGCGTTCGATTTACGGCGATAGGGGTCCAGTCCGTCAATGGCCTTTACGGTCAGCAACGATTCAATGCTGCCTACCAGGGCAAACATCAGAATGTACTTGAGCGATTCGTAGGAGAATACCTGAGAAAAGTCGGGGAAGGTGATGCCACTGGCAATGTGGGCCGGCAGGGTAACCAGAAACTTAGGAGCGACGGTATAGACGTGCTGCAGGAACAGGTACTTGTGCTCGTGTTCCAGGTCGAAGAAATGGCCCAGCGGAATGGCTACCAGAATCACGACCATCGGAGCAGGTATCATTTTGATGTACCGGTTTTTGATCAGCGGAAGAGTAATTAGAATAGCCAGACTGACCAGACCAATGACGGCAATTTCGGGATTCATATGGGCAATGGTATGGGGGACTTCCGCAAGCAGAGCCAGGGGTTCTTTGGCTTCGGGCTTCACCCCAAAAAGGGTATGAATCTGCTTGGAAATGATGATGATGCCAATGGCGGCCAACATACCGTGTACGGCAGAAGCCGGAAAAAAGTCGTTGAGTTCCCCGGCCTTCAGCAGACCAAAAAGCACCTGCACCACACCAGCCATCACGACTACGGCCAGGGCCAGTTGGTAGCCCTTCAGGGCGTCACCCTGCCCCAGGGCTTCTACGGCACCCACGGCAATGGCAATCAGACCAGCGGCGGGTCCTTTGATCGTGAGCCGGGAACCGCAGACTGGCCCCACAATGAGCCCACCGATGATGGCGGTAAAAATGCCACCGATGGGCGGAAAACCACTGGCCAGGGCAATGCCCAGACACAAGGGCAAAGCAATCAGAAAAACGAGAAAGCCCGAAATAAGATCCGATTTCCAGTTTTGGGCCAATCCGGCTATTCCATCTTTCGGCAATTCCAGTTGGTGAGTTACGTGCATAAAAGCGGTTTTATGTTTGGCGCAGTCAGGAATCAACTTCGTATCTGCAAGACACAAAACTCAGTCCTGAGAATTAAAAGGGTATTAAACCCAAATTAAAATGGGGTTAAAAACCAATGGGCTGCCCCCGAGGCGGGAACAGGGTCTGGAATGGAAAAAGGCCAAGAAGAAAGCTGGCTGAGCCCTTGACGCCCCATTTACTGACAGAAAAAAGCGAATCAGTGGATCGCTTCAATCAGGTTCGAATGCATTGGGAGTAGCCTGGGTAGGTGGTTCGGCGGGTGATGCCTGGGTCCGGGCGTGTTTGAGGCGCTTTTCCCGAACGTGCTTCAGCGTTTCTTCGGCCCGCTGCCATGGATCACCCAACTTGGACACGGCGACACGCTGCGACTGGTAGATGCCGGAATGTCCGCTGAAATAGTAAGCCGTAAAGCAGGCCACCGCGTAGTAGAGCGCATTGCCCGACCCGAACAGTTCGATTCCCATCAGGGTGCAGGCCAGCGGTGTGTTGGTGGCTCCCGCAAACACGGCAATAAAACCCAGTCCGGCCATCAGGTCAATGGGAGCACCCAGTAGCACGGCCAGTGCATTGCCCAGGGTAGCCCCGATGAAGAACAGCGGCGTAACTTCTCCTCCCTTGAACCCGGTGCTCAGCGTAATGGCCGTAAACAGCAACTTCCACCACCAGCTCCAGTAAGTTGCGCCGTTTTCGGTAAAAGCGGAAGTAATGGAAATGCCATCGGGTGTAGCCGCGACCACGCCCAGCCCCAGGTAGTCGCGGTTACCCAGGGCATAGGTCAACCCGATGAGCAGCCCCGCTCCCACTACCGGAATGAGCCATTTGACCGGAATGAATTGCTGAGCATACTGCTTGATGGTATGGGAAAGCTCAGAAAACAGCCAGCTGACCAACCCGAAAGCCAGACCAGCGGCAATCACCTTCACCAGCAGCAGCAGGTCATAGTGCAGAAAAAAGAAGTGGGTATCTACCGAAGGCAGAAAGTCGATTCGGTAATGCGTATGGTGCACACCCCAGGAAGAACAGACTACATCAGCCAATACACTGGCAATAAGGCAGGGAATGAGGCCTTCGTAGCGGATACGGCCGATGGCCAGCACTTCCAGCGCGAAGATGGCTCCGGTGAGCGGGGTGCCAAAAACCGCCCCGAAACCGGCCGCAATACCGGTCATGAGTAGCAGTCGGACGTCAGCGGCGGACAAACGCAGCCACTTGCCCAGCAGTTGGGCCATGCTGCCCCCGATCTGCACCGCAGTTCCTTCCCGACCAGCCGAACCGCCGAAGAGGTGCGTCAGTACGGTAGTTAGCAGCACCAGGGGTGCCATCCGGGCGGGCACTCCCCCACCCGGCCGGTGTATTTCGTCCATAATGAGGTTATTACCCGCTTCCGCATTCTTACCGGCCCAGCGGTAGAGAAAATGAATGACAATACCGACCAATGGAAGACCAAAAAGCAGCCATTCGTGCTCGAAACGGAATTGGGTGGCCCAGTCGAGCAGCCATAAAAAAAGGGCTACCAGCGAACCTACGACCAAAGCCACCGGCAGCACCAGCAGGGTCCATTTCACCAGGTGAATAGCGATGGAGAGATGTTCGAAGGAATATTTAAAGTGTTTCATACCTGCACAGGGTTACCCGATCCGAAACGGCCAGTCGGGTTGCAGGCGTCATCAGCACCTTCCGGGAAGGGCGGTTCAATTCGGTGGCACACCATCACCGTTTGCGTACGGCCGCAAATTAGCTCATTTTCCGGTTTTCACAAAAGCGAACGGGGCCCAAGAAAAAGCGGATGGTTAGTACTCCTTTAACCCTTTAAAAAATGGGTTGCCTGTTTGGTAGTTAAATTAAGCGGCGTCCTTGCGAAGGGCTGTGAAAGCCGGTGCGTTAGTGGGCCCTGAAGCAATCTGCTGGAGTAGAGTCAACAGCTCACTTTACCGCCAGAGATTGCTTCGCTTCGCTTTGCTCGCAAGGACGCCCGGGGGGCTGCCGTTGCTTCGCTGGCGCTCTCAAGGACGACGCGGTTTACCAGAAGTAAAAAGTGACAAAGGAGGATTAGGCATAAATCAAAAGTCATTGATCACACAAATGCCAAATACTCAAGGGCGTTGAAAAAAGATTTCCTTGTTAGGTTACAATTTTACCTGCAATAAGTATAAATATTCGCATTTATTTTGAATTTGCTTTGTAGCTTGCCTTTCCAAATCTACCTCCTGACCTGCGTTTCATTTTATACCCAGCGCAACGGAAGTGATGGAGAATGACACACTCAATCTGAACCGATTGCCTTACTTATGAAAATCCATTTGCCAGTAGCTCCACTGTACCTACTTATACTGGGTGTACTGACTTTTTCGACTCTTGCTGCCCAACCCGTATCACCGATTCAGAAACAAGCCGTTCAACTGCTGAAAAGTCTGGAAAGGAACCATTACCAGCCGCCCCTTATCAACGACCGTTTTTCGAGCCAGGTATTTTATCAATTTATGGGTACGGTAGATCCCGATCAGGTCTATTTTAATACCAACGACTGGAAAGAACTGTCCGGCTACCGCTACCAGATCGACGATGAGCTGAAAGGCAGCCCCTGGAAGTTTCTCCCACAGTTCACTGCCCTTTACCAACAGCGGCTCACCAAAGCCGACAAAAACATCAGCGACCTCATCCAGAAACCCTTTAACCTGACCACCAACGAAACCCTGGCACTACCGGAAAACGACAGCACCGTAGTGGCGGCCGATGAGGCCGGTTACAACCAGCGCTGGAGCCGTTACCTGAAGTACCATACTTTGCACCAGTTGGTGCAGGGAGAAGAAGCCGGAATGGACGAAGCAAAAGCGCGACCGTTAGCGGGCACCATTGCCCAGAGAAACATCAAACGGGTGCTGGAGCATCCGGATGGGTTTGAAAACTACGTAGGTTCCCTGTTTTTACAAGCCATGACGGCCGTCTTCGATCCGCACAGTTCCTACCTCTCCAAGACGGCACGCGAAAACTTTCAGTCTGCCATGTCGAGCGAAGGACTTTCTTTCGGGATCGACCTGGACGAAAAGCCCGACGGCAGCGTGGTGATTGAGCGCCTGGTGCCGGGCGGACCCGCCTGGAAGTCGAATGAACTGCACCAGGGCGACGTACTGATCGCTCTGAAATGGGCCGGAAAACCCGCCATCAGCCTGGCTGGCTCGGACCTGTCGGAAGTGATGCATATTCTGCAGGCTACCAACACCGGGCGACTGGAGATAACCGTGAAAGGTGTAAATGGTCAGGTAAAAAAGGTAACGCTGACCAAAGAAAAGCTGCGGGAAGACGAAAACATCGTCAAAAGCTTTATTCTGAAGGGCGACAAGAAAGTGGGCTACGTTTCGCTGCCGGGCTTTTATACCCAATGGGAAGAAGGGGCGGGCACGGGCTGCGCCAATGACCTGGCCAAGGAGATTGTTAAGCTGAAGGAAGAAGGCATTCAGGGACTGATCCTAGACATCCGCAACAACGGGGGCGGCTCGCTGACTGAAGGCATCAGCCTGGCCGGCATTTTTATTGATCAGGGTCCGATGGCGGTGTTGCAGGGAAAAGACCGCAAGCCGGTTACGCTCAAAGACCAGAACCGGGGCACCATCTACGACGGACCGCTAGTGCTGATGGTAAACGGGCAAAGCGCTTCGGCTTCGGAACTGCTGGCCTCTACGCTACAGGATTATAACCGGGCGCTGATTGTGGGCAGCTCCACTTTCGGAAAAGCCACCGGACAGATCATTATGCCCATCGATTCGTCGAAACGCGTGCCAGGCTTCGTCAGCACCACCATCTTCAAGCTGTACCGGGTTACGGGCAAAAGCGCGCAGCTGACCGGCGTACATCCGGACATTCACCTACCCGACTTTTACGAAACCATGCCTTACCGCGAAGCCCTGATGCCCTTTGCCCTGGCGGGTGATTCCATCAGTAAGAAAGTATTTTATACCCCGCTGAAAGCATTGCCCGTTGCCGAACTGGTCGCGGGAAGCGCTGCCCGGGTGTCGGCCTCTCCCTCCTTCCAACTGGTGAAGCAATTCAACGAATACCAATTAACCCGGCAGAAGCGAAAGCAAGCGGCTATTCCGCTCACCCTGACCCATTTTAAGACCCGGGCTGCCGAACGCGATCAGTGGATGCAATCGCTGGAAAAAGCATCCAGTCCGCAACCGAACCTTTTCAGCATCGAAAACCACCGGTACAGCCAGGCCCTGATGCGGGTAGACGCCTACGGCAAGGAACTCAACGACCACCTCATTGAGAATATGCAGGAAGACTTTCAACTGGCCGAAGCTTACCAGATTACCCGGGACCTGATTCAAATCACCAAACCTAACTAATTTCATACCCTATGCCACTCCGTTTACGATTTCGTTCTGCCTGCGCTTTTGTTTTTCTCAGCCTGTTCATCCTTCCAACGGCCAAAGCCCAGAACCTGAATGAGCCGGGCACTTATATGACCTACATCAATAACCACCACTATGAGATTACCAAAGACTTCATGAGCTATACCAGTGCGGTGGCCCACGGAAAAAGTGCGCGGAAAGTAGAAAAACGCCGCCAGGCCCTGCTCCAGACGGTCACCGATGCGCGTCGGAAAGTGACCGTGATGCCGGCGTTGGAAGGCGACAAAAGCCTTCGGGATTCCACCGCCCGTTTTCTGATGACCTCCTTCCACCTGCTCAACGATGACTACGGTAAAATTGTGAACCTGGAGGAAGTAGCCGAACAATCGTACGATGCGATGGAAGCGTATATGCTGGCCCAGGAGCTGGCCAGCCAGAAGCTACACAATGCTTTTGAAGCCCTGAAAAACACCGAAAAAAGTTTTGCGGAGAAACACAGGGTGCAGTTGGTTTCTACCGACAGCGAACTGAGCAAAACTGTAGAAAAAGCCAATCGGGTAAGCCATTACCACGGCAAAGTATACCTGGTTTTCTTTAAGAGCTACAAGCAGGAAATGTACCTGATGGATGCCCTCAGCCGAAAAGACGTCAATGCCATTGAACAGAACCGGAACACCTTGCTCAGCTATGCTACGGAAGGCATTGCCAAACTGGACACGATGAAAACCTTTGACGGCGACCGTTCGCTAATCAACGCCTGCCGGCAGTTATTGGAGTTTCAGCGTGCCGAATGCCAGGACAAAATTTCGGTCCTCACTGGCTTTTTCCTGAAGGAAGAAAACTTTTTGAAAATCAAGAAAGCCTTCGATGCCAAGCGCGAACGCGAACGTACCCAGGCCGACATTGACCAGTACAACCAGGCGGCCAATGAAATGAACAAAGCCGGTGCGGAAGTCAATACCGTTTCGAAGACCCTGAACGAAAACCGGAACAAGCTGATCGACAACTGGAACAAGGCTTCCGCTAACTTTATGGATAAGCATACGCCGAAGTATAAGTGAGTGAACAGTTAAAAGTATCAAGTGGATGCGTGATCAGATACGGATCATCCAATTTGGGAAGCGCATCCACTTGATACTTTCAACCACCTTGCAACATAAGCGGAGTGGGTATTGGAAACTTAGATTTGGCTGTTTTAAGGGGATGAAGAGGCAACTGAAGATGCTTAAAGCATAAATCGCAGCGGAGTAAAAAGGTAAAAGAGGACCATATATTCATACACCAAACTTACCTTGTCCTCCCTTATTCCGATTAAGGACAATACCTTTCACTTACCATCCATGCAAGCATTCATCAAACGGTTGTACTTCAGCCCCCTCAGGAAATTCCATCAGCAAGTGGGCGGCGATCGGAGCGAACTCAAGCGCATCCTGATCACCCTGCAGTTTGTGCACGTTACGATTCTGGGGCTCCTGGTTTTCGCTTTTATGGATGCCTGGTTTGGTCTTCCTTTCAACTTCATACTGGATCTGGTAGCCCTGGCTTTCTTTCTGGGTGCCCTTTATCTGGTTCACCGGCATTACCTCAATAAAAGCAAGTACGTAATCTTTGTGACTACCAATGCCGTACTGTTCCTGACCTCCGCTTCACAAGGTCTGAATGCGGGTTCTCCCTTTATATTCTTCCCGATCATCACGGGCATTTTCACCCTGTTTTCCTACCGGGAATGGCGGGCTATTTTGTTCTGTGTCGGTATTACCGCGGGTACTTTCCTGCTGCTGGAACTGACGGATTACAGTTATTTAAAAAGTTCGGACCTGCCACCTGCGTATCAGTACCTGAGTTATCTGACCAACTTCTTCATCAGTATACTCATGGTGGGCTACTTCACGTACTCTCACGCCAGGGCCAATGCACGTACTGAGAACAAACTCAAAAGGCTCAACTTCAAACTGCATTCCCAAAACCGTCAACTGAAAAAGACCAATACCGAACTGGATAGTTTTGTTTACAAAGCCTCTCACGATCTGCGTTCTCCGCTGACTTCCATGCTGGGTCTCATTGCCATTTCCCGCCTGGAATCTGATCTGGAAAAGCTCAAAACGTACGGAGAGCTACAGGAAAAACTCATTCGCAAGCTGGACACCTACATTCAGGACATTCTGGCCATCTCCCGCAACTCTAACCAGGAACTGCGCCGTGAAGTCATCCAATTTGACCAATTACTGGAGCAATCGTTGGAACAACTGCACTACCTGGAGCAATACGCCCGAATCGAAAAAATCATTCATCTTCCTGAGGCAGGTACCAGCTTCTATTCCGATGCACAACGAATCAGCATCGTGTTGAATAATCTGCTGGCCAATGCCATTCGCTACGCGGACCTGGCCAAAGAACGGCCGTATTTTCAGTTAGACATCCGAATCACTTCCCGCCAAGCCGTCATTGAATTGACCGATAATGGAATCGGTATTGAAGAAAAGCACCTCAAGCACATATTCCAGATGTTTTACCGGGCAACAGACAAAACAACCGGCTCTGGGCTGGGCCTTTATATGGTCAAAGAAATCGTTGAAAAGATGGGGGGAACCATTGAAGTGACATCGCAGGAAGGCTTGGGCACCCGCTTTCTGATTTGTCTGCCGAATGTACTGCTCAAAGAAATTCCGCAGCGCCTGCCATCAGACCAGCTGGCATTGAGTGCCTGAGTCCTGGTGCCATCCTGTACAACCCGTGAAGCCGTCACCGTAGTTCCTTTTTTCGGGGTTCTCCATCGCCCATCCCCAGTTGCGGACACTGCTCCCGAAGTGGAGCTCAGTTCATCGATATCCGATGATTGAAGCTGAAGCCGTTGTGGAAAACGGTTGTGTGCTGCTTGGTCTGTTCCGCTACCACCAGGCCCAATACGTTGAGCCTGCCTTTTTCCACTCCTTGTTTCACAAAGTCATACTCCATCAGCAGCCGGCTCTGCTCAATTACGTTCTGTTCGATCAGCATCTGCTTGCGGCTGTTTTTCCGGAGCAGTTCTCCGTGGTGGGTCTTTAGCAAGGCCTGCAAATTGCATTGGTAAGACAATACCGAAGCATCCTGGGTGTTCTTGTTGAGCAGGTAGTCCACAGCCCGGCACTGACAGTGTCCGGCGACGATGATCTGCGAACACTGGTACTGCTCCAGATAATACTGGATGCAGTTTCGCTGCCCTTCATCGCTCTGATTGAGCATATTGCCCAGCGTAGTGTACACAAAAATGTGTTCCGCATGATCGGCAGTCATGTCCAGCTGGCAGTCAATGCAGGAAATGACCAATGTCTTATGCCCGTTGATGATGCGACTTAAATATTTGGTGTTTTTCATAATGCAATGGCGGCCCCTAACGACCACCCGAAAAGTTAATGAAGCGATTAGGAGGAGCGGTAAGCCATTTCGTATTGGGAATGCACGTGCGGTCCCAGGAATACCCGGGCGTAAATGCGGATAATGGCCAGGCCATCGATGATAAAGCTGAGGGCCACAAAAAAGGCCAATACTACCTGGTTTTCGTGAATGTGCGTGAAGATCAGGTCTTCGCCCACGAAGGTCGGGGTGATGGGAAAGCCCGCCAGCCCCAGACAAGCCAGCAGAAACACAAACGCTACTTTGGGGTGGCGGTAGGCGTGTCCGTGAAACTGGTTCAGGTCCACGGGTCCTTCCACCGACTTCAACCAGCGCAGGCACAGTATTCCGACCAGACCGGCAACCACAATGCCACTCAGGTAGAGGTGTACCTGGCTGAAGCTGAATTGCTCATTGAACGACACGGCCAGGGCTACCCAGAAGTGATTCATGATCACCAGCACCCAGCTCATCTGCACGTGGCTCCTTTCGGTGAAAGATTTGAGCACCATTACCAACCCAATGAGGGCAAAGAAAACGGGCAGGTACGGATATAGGCCGGCGGGCACCAGCGCCCGGTGGTAAATTGAAAACAAGCCGATGCCATAAGCGGGAATAAAGAACAGCAGCACCCGGCCCACCGTCAGGAAATCCAGTCGGCGACCGGCCCATTTGAGCGGATTCCAGAGAAAGCGGTACATGAATGAATCCAGGTTCCACTCCTGCAGGCAGAGCATGTAGAAGGTATAAGCCAGCTTCCGGGGGAGCGAATCTTCGAAGGTGTGCGGACGGGGGATAAACTGATAAAACTGCTCCCGGATCAGGTATGCCACTACCGAAGGCGACACCAGCAACTGGTAGGTTCGCAGGAAAGCATTGCCGGCAAAGTGCAGCAAGGCCAGGTTTTGCAGTCCGGCAGCCACTTCCATAAAAATCAGCCCGATCTGGGATATGGAAGCGTAGGCAATCTGACTTTTCACCGACGACTGCACCCGGGCAGTACCGGTAGCCATGATACTGGTGAGCAGACCCAGCACCCCGATCAGCACCCGTACCGAATACTGATGCTCCCAGAAGGGATAGGTCCGGAGCAGTATAAACACGCCCAGGTGGACGGAAAGCGATCCGTAGAAAATGGCCGATGACGGCGTGGGGCCTTCCATCGCCCGGGGCAACCAGGATGAGAAGGGAAACTGCGCCGACTTGGCCGCCGCCGACACCATAATCATCAGCGCAATAAAGGCACCGATCAGGCTGTGGTTCATCAGGTGTTCGTGTACCAGTGCGGCGTTGCTCAGCTTCAGGAAGGAAATGTTTTCGTGCCACAGGTGATGACTCATCCACATCGCCAGGATCAGCCCCACGTCGCCGATCCGGTAGATCGAAAACACCTTCACTGCGTTTTTGACGGGCAGGTAGCGGTTGCGGTAAAAGGCAATCAGCAGGAAAGAAGAAATCCCCAGGATTTCCCAGCCAATGAACAGCGTTTCCAGGTTGCCGGAAAAAACGGCCACGTTATAGCCCAGGAAGAAGAACAGAATGGTATTGAAAAAGCGCTTGTACCCGCGCTCCCGGTGCAGATAATAACGACTGTAAACGGCCACCAGGAAAGTGAGAAAGGAACCGACGAACAGATAGACTGCCGTAATCTTATCGAAAAAGAAGTCAATGTAAAATTCGTAGCCCGTAGTCTGGAAGAGTACAATGTCTTTCAGATTGAGCGTCGGGAAACCGTTATAGATCCAGATTGCCAGGTACACCAGTGCGAAACTCAGGTGAAGGCCTACGGTAAAAGAGGTTGACCACGAAACCAGGCCTTCCTTTCGGGCCGGGATGCAAAGACTGATCAGAAGACCAATCAGGGGAATCAATATAAATACCTGAAGTAAAAGAGTTATCATGGCTGAAGGACTGATGGATCGATTTGATCAGTAGGTGATTTGGTGATTGAGTGAATGGCTTATTACGGTACTCATCAAGCTGAAGACGGAACGCTTCCGCTCAGTGACCGCCATGTTCCTTTTTTGCTGTTCACTGCGACATGGCTTTACAGCGTAACCCCAAAGACGCAATTCATTACTCACTGTTTACTGTTTACTGTTAACTGATCACGTAAACCGGGAAGTTTTCCTGGTGCGATTCCAGCAGCGGGGCAATGTCCGTTACCGTTTCGATTTGTTTGTTCAATGGCTCGTAAGGGGTAAACGCCCCGTCTCTGAACACGAACAAGTCTCCCTGGCTCGGGTCAGACACCACCAGGTGCACCCACTCGTGGTTGAACCATTCGTAGGTTTCAGCGTGGCGCCTGATGGTGGCAAGCACCACTTCGGGGTAATGCTCCACAATCATGAGCAGGCGGATGGGATCGTGCACTTCGATCATCTGGCTGGGAAGCCCCGGGCGCAGATCGCCGTCGATGCCGTTGGCTACTCCGAAGAGGCCCATTACGTTGTGCGGCAGCTTGGTTCCGGCTCCCAGTTTCTGGTTGTCTACCCGGGAGAAATAGTACTCCAGGTTAATGCCGCCGCAAACGGGAGCCGCCGCTTTGAGGATATTGAACAGGAACTGGCCTTCCGGATCGATCTGGTAGTCGTAGGAGTTCATGAATGAACGCCGATCCAGAAAAAGATGCTTCGACAATTCGCGACGCCCCACGATACAAAGCGCATTGGTAGCGTGGTTGAGTTCCGGGCGGGGTTCGAAGAGAGAAACGGACCTTTTCAGGATTTTTTCGTGAATGGCTTCGGGACTCAGCCGCGTGTCGATGGACTCAAACCTGCGGGACCGTTCCTTGGCGTTCAGATCCAGTGCCTTGTCCATCACCTTCGCATGGGCCAGGTGTTTTTGCTGGTTGGGTTCCGATAACGTATCCAGATCGAAGTAGGTAATTTCATCGCGGGTTGTATCGTGGAGGGCACCCAGGAACTGGGTTTCGGCTGGGATGTCGATGCCTTTGGTGCGCAGGATCTCCCGCACCGCCGGGTGATTGGCCATATGGGAAACGACCCGGGCATTGACCGAACCGGGTCGTCCGGAGCAGGCTCCGCAGTCGTAGGCGGCGTAGTGCGGATTGTTGACGCTGCTGGAACCGTGACCGACCACGTACACGACGGAGGCGAAGTTCTTCACCAAACCGATGCTCTTCAGGAGCGCTTCTACGCGCTGGGCCATTTCTTCCACCGTAAAACCTACCTGCAGGCCGTTTTCACACGAATGATCGTGGCTTTCGATGGTCAATTTAGAAGACCGCTCCATGTGGTTGAATGAATGGGCCGTAGCCGGACTCAGGGAAGGCCGGAATACACTCAGAAACAACTTGAAAGCCGACCAGAAACCAATGGTCTGGGTAATGAGCCAACCGCGGAACAGCGAATGCGTGGGTTTGGTGAAGTGCACATCCCTTTCCCTTTTTCCTTTGGTTCCAATTTCCTTAATCAGGTAGTTGGGCGTAACCGGAGCCGGGCATTGTTTGGTATAAAATTTCCCGTGTTCGGGCTGAAAGAAAAACTCTACGCTGAAAAACCCGGGCGTACCGAAGGTTTCGCAGGCCGGATCGTGCTTTTCCAGGTAGCGGCGCAGGGAACATTCGCGGTCGTCGATGCAGAAGATGGCCTGGAAACTTTTAGCGGTTTCTTCTTTCTTGCCGTTCTTTGGCAAAGCCAGCCCACTCAACACCTGATCGTAATAGCTCCACTCAAAAGCTTCCTGCCAGATGGAAAGCACTTCACTGAGTTCGGCAGGAGCTACCTCTCCGAATAAATCTACTGGCCGGCTTTTGAGTTTCGTGCTCAGCGGAGACCAATTTTCGCCAAACTGATAGTCCAGGGCATCCAACTCCAGCAGCAGCTCAAAGTGCACCAGTTCGCTAAGGCTGATCTTTTTGGGATCGAGCAGGGCTTGGGGCTGGTCTTCAACGGCCGAAACCATGCCCGACCAGCCCTGGTGCGCAAACTGCTGATCAAACAGGTATTGTTTGTATAAGGAAGGGTCACCTACGAGTTGGTCGAGCAACGAGGGAATATCACTCTCTTTGCTCAGGAAAAGCTTCCGGGCACGTGGCGTGCGGAAAAAGCTGGTAAAGCTATGGCGTTCCAGTTCGCGGATCGATGAAAGAAAGCCTGTGTGTTCCACCGGAAAATTCCAGATGGAAATGCCCTGATCGAGGTAGCTGCAAAGAATACGGAACAGGATGTGGTGCACCATGGCATCCAGGTCGGTACGGTACTGCCGCTTCCAGTTCGATCGCAGTGCGCCAATGCGCGGAGGGAGCGCTTTTTCATAGGTTTTCAGCAGCGCTTTTTCCTTCCATTCTTTCAACAGGCCACTTCCTTTCCTTTGCCGGATGGCGTATTCCAACACATCTTCCCGGATGCGTCCGGATTGGAACAATGAACGGTACTCTTCCAGCGAAAGGGAAACCCTGAATCCGAACATTTCGGATGCATAGCGCAGTGCCTGGTGGAATTTCAGATTCTGAAAGGCGTGTAAAGTGTTATGGTGAATAAAATCTTTGAGGGGAGCCTGAGCCGGTAAAAAATGTTTCAATTGGTGCAGCACTTCATCTAAATCAAAATGGGCTGCTTCAGTAGGCACGGATGCCAGGTTTTTTTGCATAGCCGATAAGGTTTACGCACCCATTTTTTCAATTAAATGTTCTGCGTCACTACAAAGGTCCTTTTGCCCGATTAAAGCTGAATTAAAAGGAGATTAAAAGGAGATTAAAAATAGAGAGATTGGAAGGGAAGACGGGAGAAAGGGAGACGGGAGTAAGGGAGACAGGAGGCCGGAAGTAAGGATGCGGGATTGAATTTTAATAACCGGCTGGGTGAACTGCCTGCTGTGCTTATTACAGCTTCTCACATTCGTCCGTTACTCATTTTCTATTTGCAGTAAATTCATAAAGGGCTGAGAAGTGTAAAATATGGGTTTGAACGGAACGACTGGGCGCAAAATGCGTATGATCACCAGACATCAGCGTGTTCAGTATTCAATCCTTCTTTCTTTCAATTCCTCAAAATGAACGAACCCCTTGGATTCATTGGGCTGGGCAGTATGGGCCTGGCGATCGCATCAAATTTACAGGCGGCAGGCTATCCGCTCCGGGTCTACAACCGAAGCCCCGAAAAAGCGGAACCATTGCTGAAAAATGGAGCATTCCGGGTTGCATCTCCCGCAGAAGTACTTGATGGGGCGGACATCGTATTCACCATGCTCAGCGACGACGGGGCGCTGGAAGAAGTGGTTGGGGGAGAAAATGGCCTGGCGGCAGCACTGCGTCCGGGTAAAATCCACGTATCGATGAGCACCGTTTCTCCGGGGCTGTCAAAAAAATTAGCCGAACATCACCAGCAGGCGGGCGCTCATTACCTGACGGCTACCGTGTTTGGCAAACCCGACGCGGCGGCAGCGGCTAAACTCTGGGTCTGTACGTCAGGTCCCGCGCAGGCAAAGCAACGGGTCTCTCCCCTGCTAGACATTATCGGGCAGGGCACCTACGATTTTGGCAACGACCCGGCGGCCTCCAATGTGGTGAAACTGGCGGGCAATTTCCTACTGGGAGCCGCCATCGAAGCCATGGCGGAAGCTTTTACGCTGGGAGAGAAAAACGGCATCCGGCGAATGCAAATGCTGGATCTGTTCAGCAACACGCTGTTTGCCTGTCCGGTCTACAAAAACTACGGCAAACTGATTGCAGAAGAGAAGTACCAGCCCGTTGGTGCTCCCCCGGCTCTTATCCGAAAAGACATGCGGCTGGTACTGGAAACGGCCCAGCAAAGCCTGGTGCCGATGCCTTTCGCCCACATCATATTTGATCACCTGACAGCTACGGTAGCCAAGGGCAAAAACGACATCGACTGGGCGGGCTTTGCCGGGGAAGTGTCAGAGAATGCGGGGCTGGGGAAAAAGTAAAAGGACTTACCGGGGCGACTGGGCCACGGGTAAGTCCTGATGCAATAGAGGATATTTTAACTCTACTTTGTCAGATTGGCTTGATTAATAAAGTTGACCGTTTGTCATTTTGCCGGGTGGCTCCGTGCCCCAGGCTGCGTGTCCCGGGCCGGTGCCAAAAAATCCTGGCGACGTTCGCTGGCCTGGCATTCTTCCTGCGGCTTAAAATATTGGTTTGTTACCCCTCACTTGGTGGAAGTGGCAAACAAGATGCTTTCAGCATGACATTATAAAAAATACAACTCAGGTAAATCAGCCTCTCGTTTTTCAATCTGACAAAGTAGAATTAAGAACAATCAGCCACGAAGGCTCCAAGACACAAAGCAAATAACTTTTTAACTTAGTGCCTTAGCGCTTTCGTGGCATCATTCAATAGATAGGCCGTTCGCGGATTACGCCAGGGAAGCGCCTACTTTTTCGAGCAAACGCTTCGTGGCCATGATGCCTTCGTATTCGGTCAGGTAATTGCCCGGAGCACCCATGGCTTTCATAAAAGCGCCTTCGTACTCAATGCCGATGAAGCCCGTAAAGCCGGCATTCTTCACAATTTTGAGCATGCGCGTAAAATCCGTTTCCGTGTCCTGCCCTTTGTCGTTGAACACGTGGGTTTTGGCACTGACTCCCTTGGCGTATGGCATCAGTTTCGTGACGCCTTCGTATTTGTCGTATTCCTTGATCACCTTGGTCTTCATAAAGGCTTCCATGGTCTGGGCTTCGGGTTCGGTGCGCCGGATGAAGTTGCCGAAGTCAGGCAACACGCCCGCGTAAGGATTATTCACCTGCCTGATCACGTTGGCCAGCCAGTCGGGATTGGTCGAAGGTCCGAAGTGGTTTTCGATGATCACGCCCATCTTTTGTTTGGCTCCGTACTCCACCAGTCGTCCGTAACCCTCTATCCCGGCTTTGGCAATTTCTTCATCAGTGCCTTTCCCGTTCAGGTTCACGCGAATGGAGTGACAACCCAGAAACTTCGCGGCGTCTACCCATTTGTAGTGATTTTCGACGGCTTGCCTGCGTTTAGCTGCATCCAGATCGCCCAGATCTCCTTCGCTGTCTACCATGATCAGCACGTTGCGCACGCCCAGGTCGTCGGTGCGCTTTTTCAATTCTTTCAGGTAGGTTTGGTCAGCCGCCTTGTCTTTCCAGAACATAGATACGTATTCGACGTTGTTGATGCCAAAATCGTTTTTGGCCATGGCCGGGAAATCCAGGTTATCGAGTTTTCCCGCGAAGAGCGGTCCGGCCAGTGAAAACTGGGCCAGTGAGATTTCAAAGAACAGCTTTTTAGGAGCCGATTGAGCGAACAATGAATCGGACAAGGCTCCGGTTAAGCCAATTCCGGCGGCTCCGAAGCCGACCTGACGAAGAAATTCACGACGTGATGATTGCATAAGGTGGAAAGTTGAATGGAGTGAATGGTTATATTAGATTTTAGGAACGAGCAGAACTACACTGTTAAGAAAGTTTCTTTCAATTAATGGTAGGCTATAATTCATTGATTTTGCCTAATCAAGAGCGTTTTTGTCACATTTTTCTTGCGGTCCCCGCCGGGAACAAAAAAGTAATCCCGGTCGGTACGCCGCAGCGGGGGAACCGCAAAAAGTCAAGCGGGGCCGCCGCCCGGCGTGGCGACGCCCGGCCTGTCCAATGCTTCTCGCCGCAAGGCTTACGCTGCCCTCTCGTTCCACTACGGGCTGGCCAGGCGGCCGGCCCGCCTAGAAGGGTAATGCATTTCTAAAACAACTTATTTTAACGGGAATTACTTTGTATTTTCTCCTATAGTACCTATCGCGCGAGGCTCTGCCTCGTGTGTATTGTTCTCCGGCCTCTGGCCGGTATCTGGCAGGTTCAGGCCAGAGGCCTAGGGATAATTTCACCCGAGGCGGAGCCTCGCGCGATCATATAAAACGTAACTAACTTTCTTTAACACTGTACTTACTTCCCCGCAGTAGCGGTACCGCCGGTTTGGTATTGCATCGTCAGCACGATGAATAAGGGTTGCTGGGTGGTTAGCTTGTCATTCCGGAAGACATAATACACGTCGTGCATTCCTGTGGTCTGACGAAGTTTGGCTTTCACCTGCTGCGGCTTCAGTTCCATCACCGGCCCTTCCGTGGGCGTGATTTCGGGCGTTTCTCCGATCAGCTGGCCGGTCGGCGAATCCAGGCGTACTTCAATCTTCCCACCCACGGCGTGCAGCTGATCAACGGGAGCCGTTACGTTGAACGCAATGCCATCAATGCCCGTAAGGTCGATCTGTTTGAAACCCAGGTGGGCTCCCGAACCCGAAACGATCACCATCTCAATCGGCGGGCTGGGCAACTTGAACTTTTGCACACCTTCGGCCTGGTCAGCGGAGGCAGCCATCACCAGCGGATTGCGCAGCACCAGCACTTCTTCGGCCCGCGCGGTGGGAACGCCCGGAGCCCCTTTGTCCTGGTAGGCCGCCCGCATGATGTACACGCCCCGCTCATCGCCTCCGGCGGGCACTTTGGCAGTGTACCGACCTTTCACCGGAATAGAAGTGGCCGCTTTTTTCGGTCCGTCCAGCGTCAGGATGTACTGAATGATTTCCTTGGCATCGGCCAGCGCCAGTTGCGGATGCGCGGGCATCACGGCATCGCCCCAAACGCCTCCGCCGCCTTTCACCACTTTGTTGGCAAGGCGGTCGATGGCACCGGCATCGCCCTTGTATTTCTGGGCCACCAGTTTGTAGGCGGGTCCGATTGATTTTTTCTCCGTGGCGTGGCAGGCTTTGCAATCGCTGGCCTCCATCAGCTTCTGTCCTTTGCTACTGATCGCTACGGCATCGGCCATGCGGTGACCCTGCACGATTTCGGCCTGGTCAAACCCTTCCTTCAGGTAGTCGATGGTAACGGATACCCGGTTGGGCGCAATTTTGCCGCTGGCCAGACTCCCGTCTTCCTTATCGCTCACCTTTACGGAGTAGTCAAAGGGCTGATCGGGGAAGTAAAAGGTTTTGTTTCCCTTAACCATGTCAATCGCCACTTTTGGTGGGTCGTTGCCCGCCGTGATTTCCGTCCGGGCCACCGATTTTTCACCCTTGGCATCGGTCACTGTGAGGGCGGCCTGGTAGATGCCGGGTTGGGTGAATGTAAAGGAAGGGTTGGGCTCAAAGAAGGTTTTTACCGTTTTACCATTCTTGTCCGTGATAATCCATTGATAAGTAAGTGCATCGTTGTCGTAGTCCTGCGTGCCTTCCGACGAAAAAGTCACGGCCAAAGGCAAAGCACCGGCGGGTTTGCTGGATTTCATTTGCACCAGCGGTTTGCGGTTGCCGCCGTTGTACTCAATCCGCACCAGCCGCGAATCGTCGTTCTGCGTGAACCAGCCCGTTCCGTATTCCAGCACGTACAGATCGCCGTTGGGACCGAAGGCCATGTCCATCGGGTGGTCGAAGTGCATGTGTGGCAGGAAGCGCTCCATCCGCAGGTAGTTGCCGTCTTCATCGAAAGTGACGGCCATGATCCAGTCGCGCATCCATTCGTAAATAAACAGCTTGCCGTTGTAATAGGCCGGGAAAGGCCGTTCGGCGCCCTTGAAGTCATCGGTGTAGTAGACAGGACCGGCCATGGCCGTCCGGCCACCGGTTCCCAGTTGCGGAAACAGGATAGATTCGGAGGCCGGATACCAGATCATGGCTTTCTGAGCGGGTGGAAGTTCGGTCAGTCCCGTGTTGTTGGGCGAATGGTTGATCGGTTTGTTAGGATCAAACTTTTCACCCGACTTGCCGGTAGCAAAGTCATAGTCCCAGTAGGCTTTGTTGTTGCCCACGAAATACGGCCAGCCGTAGTTGCCGGCCTGCCGTGCCTGGCCAAATTCATCTTCCGCCCTGGGACCCCGTCCCACGGAATCTACCCCGGCGTCGGGTCCGACGTCGCCCCAGTATAGAAAGCCCGTTTTGGAGTCGACGGAAATCCGGTAGGGATTGCGGTGGCCCATTGTATAGATTTCCGGCCGCGTTTTGGGCGTGCCTTTCGGAAACAGGTTGCCATCGGGAATGGTATACGTGCCATCGGGTTCGGGATGGATACGCAGGATCTTCCCGCGCAGGTCGTTGGTATTGCCCGACGATTTCTGGGCATCCCACGGACTGCGACCCGGCCGCTCATCGATGGGTGCGTAGGCCGTCGAACGGGGACTGGTATTGTCGCCGGTAGATACGAACAGGTTTCCTTTGGAGTCGAAAGTGATGGAGCCGCCCGTGTGGCAACATTGTTCGCGCTGCGTGGGCACTTCCAGCAGCACTTTTTTCGAATTCATATCCAGCACGTCGCCCTTCAGTTCATAACGGGTCAGAATGTTTTTGGGATCATCGCCGGCGGGCGAATAGTACAGGTAAATCCAGTGGTTTTTTTCGTAGTTCGGGTCCAGGGCCAGGCCCAACAGTCCGTCTTCGGCTTCCGACTGGTTGCCGTCTTTGAAAATGTACTTGGTGCTTACCGGAATGGTCGCAATGGTTTTGGTTTGTCCAGAGGTTGGGCTATAGAGTTTCAGACTCCCTTTCCGTTCAATGAACAGTACCCGACCGTCGTTCATCACGGCCAGTTCCAGGGGTTCGTCCAGCTTTTCGGCCAGGGTCACCTTGGTAAAACGGTTTTCTTCGGGTGGGCCACTGTCGGCTGGAGCGGGGCTTTTGGCGGTGTAAGCCCATAACGCCGCCGCAATCAGAAAGACCCCGGCCACTCGGGCCAGGCGTGGGAAGGTAGAGAAGTGTACCATGCGATGAAAGAAGTGAAAGAATGAGTAAGAATGCGCAACCAGCTAAAAGCCTGAACCTAAGTGCGACAGCTGAATGACACGGGTTCCATCAACAATGTGTAAGGCTTACACAATATTAATCATTTTTTATTGTGTAGTGTATACGCAATAGTTTTTTTTAATTTGCGGCTATGCAAGCAAAAAAAGACTTACAGGATTTTATTCAGAACGGGTACTTGCATTTTTTGCCGCACCTCTCCATCGACTGCGCCGTATTCGGATTTCACGACAATCAACTGAAAATACTGCTGGTGAAGTGGAAACAACTGAACGGCTGGAGCCTGCCCGGCGGCCACATCAGGCGATCGGAGCCGGTAGACGAAGCAGCCCAGCGCATTTTGTCGGAACGCACTGGCATCGGACAACTGTTTCTACAACAGTTTTATACCTTCGGGGGTCTGGAACGCAACAAAGGTGTCAGTCTGGAAGATTTTGCCACGATGGCCGAAGTGTCGATAGACGAGAATAACTGGCTGGCGGAGCGGACGGTTTCCATCGGTTACTACGCCCTGGTGGAATTTTCGAAGGTTACCCCCAGTCCGGATTTTTTCTCCGAAGAGTGCCGCTGGTGGGACCTGAAGGAAATCCCTCCGCTGCTGTTCGACCACGACCTGATGGTGGAAAGGGCTTTGCACACACTCCGCCTGCAGTTGCACTACCAGCCCATCGGCTACAACCTGCTGCCCGATAAATTCACGATGCCGGAGTTGCAACGATTGTACGAAACCATCATTGGCCAGCCTTTGGACCGGAGAAACTTTCAGAAGAAAATGCTGGGCCTGGGCTATTTACAGCGACTGGACGAACGCCGTTCCATTGGTGCGCATAAGTCGCCCTTTCTGTACCAGTTTGATCAGTCCAGGTACGACCAGGCGCTCCGGGAAGGATTGGGCTTTGTATCAGTGAACAGTAAACAGTGAACAGAGAAGAGTGATGAATGAGTAGTGAACAGTAGAGACGCCATCATAAAACCACTGCCTATCCGTAGCGTAGGCAGTGGTTTTATGACAGGGCCTACTTAATCACAATTTTTCCCAAGCTGTGTCGCCGGTTTATAAATTGATTACTGATTACTGACACCTACTTAATTCAATGCTGGCTAAACGCAATCCCTGTTATTTACTGAATGCGGTTTTTGTGTTGGGAGTAATGCTCCTTTTTATCAACGACCATTTCCTCAAATACCGGTTTGCCAACTGGTGGACGGGGAAATTATCGGATGCCGCCGGGATGATTATTCTGCCCTTGTTATTGACTTACCTGTTGCCTTCGCTCCGGAGAATGTCCGTACCGCTGAGCGCTGCGCTATTTACATTCTGGAAATCACCCTTTTCCCAGCCCATCATTGACCTATACAACCAGTTCGCCTGGATTTCCATTACCCGGGTGGTCGACTATTCCGATTTGTGCGTCTTCGTGCTGCTGCCCCTTCCCCACTACCTGATGAACCGCATCGATCGGTTGCCTTCCATTCAGATCCATCGGCTCCATCCGCTGCTGGTACTCCTGCCCACCCTTTTCATATTGATGGCTACTTCCCAGCCACCCAGCGCCTATATATATCAAAGCCAGGGCAATGTAACGTGCTACAAATGTGCTTTCACCGTAAATGAGAACCAGGAAACGATCGTAGAAAAACTGGGCCGGCACCACATCGTTTTTGACAGCATCGCTCCCTTTAGCCAACTGGCGCTTTCCCTAATGCCCCGTTTGAAAAAGGAAAATGCCCATTTTTATCGGCTGAATCGCCTGGTCATCGGCCAGGACACGCTGCGCAACCTGGATTTTGCGATGCGAACCTTCCGAAACCGCCAAACCCGCATTTACTTCAATGGCATGCAGGCACCCGATGCGGTTGCTGATACACTCTCAATAGACCAGATCCGAGAGCATTACCAGACACTGGTGATCAAGGAATTGAAGCATCGACTCAAATAAACCAGGCTGCTTTCGCTTTTTAACAGCACAGTCCTTGATGTCCTGCCAAAAAGGTCTGCTGCGTATCTCCTTTCACTTCAACTTGGCATAAAACCCATCCCCGTGGTTTTGATATGGAGCAGTAGCGGTGCATCTTTACCCGGTGCTTCCAAACCTAAACGCTTAAACTCCCAAACTCCTCCACTCTCTATGCTCTGGATTTTCTACTTGCTGGCCCTGGCTGCCGGATTGGGACTTACGGCCCAGGCGGGGGTCAATACCCAACTGCGGCAGTCCATCGGTGATCCACTGACGGCCAGCCTGCTTTCTTTTCTGGTGGGCACCGTTGCGCTGCTGATCTTCGTTCTGAGCGCCGGCGCTCCGGTTCCCAGTTGGTCAGCCCTGGGCCAGATGTCGTGGTGGAAGTGGACGGGCGGTCTGATTGGTGCCGGCTACGTGACGATGGTGATTCTGGTGGCTCCCCGGATCGGAGCGGCCAACATGGTAGCCCTGATTGTAGCCGCACAGATGGTATCGGCCGTCGTGTTTGATCACTACGGGTTGCTGGGCTTCCCCGTGCACCCGGCCAACTTCTGGCGCATCGCGGGTGGGCTGTTGATTATTGGCGGCGTGTACCTGATCCTGAAGCACTGAATCGGATGCCCCAATAGGAAAAACAAGGCGGACCCATTAACTTCACCGGCTCAAAAACCTTATTCAGTTTCACTATGCGCCTGACGAGCCACTCTTCCTTTTTTGTACTGGTACTGATTACCCTTTTTCCGCTTAGCTTCTGTTCTTCCAAACTGGCTACCACCTACAAGGAAGATTTTGAAGGCGATAAAAAAGGGTCGTATACCAATGAAAAAGTGAAACTGGGGGGCGGGGAATGGACGTTTGAAGACGCCCTGATCGGCAGTACCGAGGAAGACAGGAAGTCGGGTAGTCAGTCGGTGCGGATACGCAACCAGGGCCGGATTACGATGAACTTCGATCTGACGGGCGGAGCCAGCATCGTTTCCCTAAAGCACGCCATTTACGGAGGCGATCAGGGTAGTGACTGGGAACTGTGGTTTTCGACCGACAAGGGCCGCAACTGGAAAAAGGTGGAGCCCCGGACCAGTGCTGCCCCGAATGCGCTAAAAAAAGCGACTTTCAGCCTGAACGTAAAAGAAGCCCTGCGCCTACAAATCAGGAAAGTGACGGGCGTAAAGAACCGCATCAATTTCGATGACCTGGTGGTGGAACCTTTTGGGACGGCAACGGCCAAAGCCGGGGGAAAACCAGTGATTGCGGAAAAACCAGTTGCCACCCCCGTTCCGGCCCCGGATAAGACGGCCACCACACCCAAAACCAACCCAACGGCAGTAGTTCCGGCCAGTGATTTGTACCTGGCCCTGGGCAACCCTTCCAAGGCTACGCCCGACGGCAAAAACCCGGATAACTACCTGATGGTGAAGCCCCAGTACGCCCTTTCGTATAACCGCAGCAAGGGCATTCCCAACTGGGTAAGCTGGTACGTAGACAGGAGCTGGCTGGGAAAAGTAGACCGGCAGAATGACTTTCGCCCCGACAAAGAACTACCCGCCGGCTGGTACCGCGTCACTCCTACCGACTATACCGGCGGCGGCTTCGACCGGGGCCACGTCTGCCCCTCCGCCGACCGGCAGAATACGGAAGAAAACAATTCCGCCACCTTCCTGATGACCAACATGGTTCCGCAGTCGCCCGACAACAACCAGGGGCCCTGGGAGAAACTGGAGGCATACTGCCGTAGACTGGTGGAAAAAGACATCGAACTCTACATCATCGCCGGACAGTACGGGGTGGGCGGCACCGGCTCCAATGGCCCCCGCAACGACCTGAAAGGCAAGGTGACGGTACCCGCTCACACCTGGAAAGTGGTAGTGGTGCTTCCGGAAGGAGAAAAAGACCTCTCCCGCATCAATTTCAACACCCGCGTCATCGCCATCGACATTCCCAATGTGCAGGGCATCAAGGAAGACTACTGGACCAAATACGCCACTTCGGTAGACGCCATCGAAAAAGCCACGGGCTACGACCTGCTATCCAACGTACCTAAAGCCGTGCAGGATGCCCTGGAGGCCAAGGTGAGTAAGTAAGCAGCTATCAGCTTTCAGCGATGAGCGGTCAGTTATTGATGAGAATCAGCAATTAAAATAAACGGATTCTGTAGCTCCGTAGGGTAGGCTTGAAAGCCTACCCTACGGAGCTACAGGAACTCTTCAGACGGTTGGCTACCGGATACCTGGATTCGATCGGATCGTTCAATTCTACTGAACAATTATTTTAACAACTTGCTTTCGGTACTGATTCTCTATCAGGAAGATGTACAAGCCCGAAGACAGATTTTCCGCTATTAACTGAGGCTGGGAAGAATGGGCTGCCAACTGAAAAGAAGCCATCCTTTTTCCTCCCGCGTTCCAGATCTGGACGTTGGTAGGATGGCCAAAGTCGTTTTTCAGGTAGACGGAGCCGTTGGACGGATTGGGGTACAAAATGAATGGGTTTAACTCTTCGTTTCTGCTTAGAATGACAAACGGCTTGATGGTGGATACCAAAGAGGCCGTTTGCTTGCCTTTCCACGTTCCCGACACGGACCAGGAATAAGAAACCCCCGCTTTAAAGTACGAATTAGCCATCTCCAGTTCACGTACCCTCCCGGTTGGTATCAGCGTATCGGAAACGGCACTGAACAGACGGATTTCATACGTGACTTCGTCGTTCGGATTCGACAAATTCCATCTCAGCACGGTCGTATTTGGACGGTAAACGACTTCATTCAGCGTAACCGAATTCCGTTTGATCTCAATCGGAACCAGCACGGTTTGCATATAATCCGAACGCAGGCGGATAGCGTACTTCCCTGGCTGAGACCATACGGCCAAAGGAAACTTCCTGGTATACGTAATTTCAGAACCAACTAAACCGTACAAGGTATCAATCGCTGTTCGGCCGTTTTCAATTACTTTTACCAAAACGGAGTCGGTTTGGGTGGAAACAACCTGCCCAAGCGAATCCAGCATATCATAATGGATCAAATACAGTTTATCAGTATTCTTAACGAACAACTGAATCTGCACGGGCAAGTTGTCATCCCATTCACTCACTGACTGGAACTGTTCCGCCTTTTCCACTACAATCAACCCTTTGTAATCTTCAACGTGCATTTCGGCAACCCCTGTTCCCAATTGCACCTGATCGCTCACGTAACTGACGCGCACGGTGTAATCAGCATCGGGCGGTAAAGCAGTGATCGGCAGAACCAAACGATCCGACACGGTCGTGGAATCGATCACCGCAGACCCGTTTTTATCGCTGATCTGCACCTGATACACCGCTCCCGTTACGTACCTCTCCGGACGGGAAGCAATCACGATTGTTTCGGTATTCTCAACCGTGGCCTGAACAGCCAGGGCAATAGGTGCAACCGTAAAGTCGTAGGTTTTAGAGGTTCTGAGATTCCCGGAAGTAGATCTGAGATCCAACACCAATGAATAACCAGTAGGGGCCAATCCGGCAGGCACTTCAATGGTATTGGAATAAGCCTCCTGTTCCTTATAAAAGGAGATATAATCATACCAGCGCCCGATCAACTGCCGATCTTTTGAATAAAGTGTAAATTCCAGTTGAGCGGACTCATTATAGTTTTCAGCCCTCATCGTGGCTCCTACACTGATCTGTTTTGCGCCGGCCTCAACGGGCTCGCCTACGTATACACTATCAATGGTCAATGCGACTGTATAGTCCGGAACAATAATTTGCGCAGATACAAAGGTGTTGTTGGAATGGTCGGTTTCAGGGACTTTTTTGTCTTCATTGATCACCCCAATCGCATACCATTTACCGGCGGGCAAGTATTCCGACGATTGGAAAGGGGTAAAAGGATTGCGCACTTCTTTCGTCTCCTGACCTTTGACCAAGTAAGCGGGATGGTCGTGAAAGGGTTGGTGAGTCACCCGTCGATCGGAGGCATCCCATACCTGGTCTTTCGAAAAATAGACGCTGAAACTGTACCCCTGAATGCCAGTTGAACCCAGATTAGAAATGGAATACTCCAAGTTGACGTGCTTATGATCGTACACAAACAGGGATAAACTGTTTAATTTCAGATCCACCTGAGACCCTACTACCCGTATGGTTGAGAAGTAGGCGTCATTGTTAGTGGTATTTTTCTCCGAAATACTCAACTCCTGCCCATAATTTTCAATTCGGCCCAGTAGATGATATTCACCGGTGGGTATTGAATAAGGCACGGTGAGGTTCTGCGTAAAACTTTCGCTCAACTTCCACCACATCCCATTGTACTTATTTATCCATTTGAAATCCGTCGAATCAATGATGCTGTCTTTGGATAGGTAGAAGGTAGTGTACACACTTGAAATAGGGTCGGACAAGAGATTACGAAGGGTATAGGTAGCACTGATGACGGAGCCGACCGGTATTGTCGTGCTACTTACTGACGGATCAGCAAAAACAAGGTCAACCTGGGCGGGTAAAATGGTTATTTCCTTCCAGTACACGTTATTTTGCTCATTGGTCTCGGCCAACACCTCCCTCCAGTCTACCTTCGCAATCAGGTAATACGTTCCCGCTGCGGCATTGATTCCAAACTGGCTGGCGCTTCCGGAAGTGTTGAGGACGGTCGATTGTCCTGAAGGATATTTATTGGAATAAGTAAAGCAGAAATAGGCGTCCTCTTTATCCAGAATGGTATCTTTTGAAAGGTAAAAATTGGTCAGTATAAACTGATTGACATCTATATTGCCCTCATTTCGAAGGGTAACTGTTGCATTGAACAATTGGTACTGCTTTTGGATCGCATCGAATTGTATATCGGCAATGGATAAATCCTGTGCAGATACGTAGGTAATCTTGGTCAGAAACAGGAGTACAAGTAAAAGTAGTTGACGCATAAATGGGTGTTTAACATATGGAATAAAACACGCAGACCCAGCCGTATTTCCAGTTCAAGGAGAATACCGCTGGGTCTTCGGATAAGAATCATTCATTCTTTTGCTGCGCATCTGAATAAAGAGATGCACAAAAATAACTCAGTCCTTATTGTATTTATATTTCTAAATATGAAATAATAGTACATACTCCCGGAATCGCCCCGATGATTGATTTTACCGCTGCATTCCTGGCCGCTACCCTTTATCACTAAGGCTGTCTGACGACCTTGAGGTGGTGATATTGATTGCCTTGTACCAGACGCAGCACGTACAGGCCAGGCGGCAAATCCGCCCCATTCATTTCCAGCTCTATCTCCTGACCGGCCAGGAGCGCATCCTGCCAAATGGACCTGACCACCTGGCCCTGCAGATTATAGAGCTGAAGCAGTCCCTGACCCGATTGTTCGGACCCAAATTGTACGCGCAGATTTCCGAAAAAAGGATTGGGAAAGGCTTTCATCGTGACGTTTTCCGGTGCACCAGACTCTTCTGACGTCCTGGCAATACTGTTGATCAGGAAAGGTGAAAGAACCGATCCGGGAATCACTACCGGAGCTGCACTACCCGCATCAGGCGTGAGCCAGCCTACGGCCAGGTTATCGCTACCGCCGCCTTCCTTGTGGAGTGCTTCTATGTAATACTTCTTTCCAGCTTCCAGGGCCACCGGTTTCGATTGCTGAGAAGCGTATTTGTTCCACTGCTGCGGTTTGGCGTAATCGCGCATATAGGCAATTCGCCGCTTGTTGGCTGGCTCCTCATCACTACTCAGCCAGAGCTCTCCATCGTTATCGGAAGCAATAAAAAAGGTGTAATGGCCGGTGGCTGGCGCACAGAGGTAACCCCGAATGCGCTGCGCATAGTTATTGCCTACGTTGCTGGGCGTTTCAAAACTGGTTAAGCTGCTGATACTGGTTGGCTCCGTATCGACGGGAATATTGTTGATGCGATGTCCTGGCACATCAGACCAGAATTCCCTGGTGATGGTTCCGGTAGCCTGACAGACAGTGGACACATTCGGGTCATACTTCCAAATATTCATTCCGTTGGTTCCATCCTGAGCGGTAAAGAAAAGAACCCCGTTCAAATCGACCAGAGAAGCGGCTTCGGCACTGGCAGCACCCGGATTCAGGTCCGCGACCAAAGCGGTATTGCTTTCCGCGCCCCCCGTTTTCCATAATTCCCGCCCGTGTACACCGTCGTCGGCGGTGAAAAACAACCAGTCGTTTACGACCGTGAGGTTTTCGGGAAAGGAGCCGTACCGAACTTCCAGCGTTCCATCGTTGGTATATTCTTCGTAAGTACCGGGACGAATGTCTTTGAGGAGTTGGGTGCCCGCCTGACTGCCATCGGTATACCACAATTCCCTTTCGTGTACCGGAATGGAAGGATTGCCGGTTGGGTCGGCCCCGCTGAAAAATGTTTTTCCCTGGAAACCGACGTAGCCCGCTCCCTGGAAACCAGCAATCCGGTGCGTACCGGCGGGGGTTCCGTCCGTATACCAAACGTCGCTGCAGCGGCACAACGGGCTGTCCGTAGAGAAGAAAAGCGTGCCGTTGACGTTGGTCAATTCTTTGGGAGGAAAGTACGGGTCGCCCGCAGCATCGTACACCAGAACGGTACCCGCCTCCGTCCCGTCACTTTTCCAGATGGCCGGAAAGGCAACACCACTATCTTCCCAGACGGAATCGGCGACCAGGTAAAGGGTACCATTCACGGCCGTCAGGTACTGTCGGTAGGCAATCTCCCCATTGGAACCCGTTGGCCCCGGCACTATGTCCCTCACCAGGGTAGTACCGGCGTCCGTGCCATCGCTTTTCCAGAGCTCCCTTCCATGGGTGGCATCCGTAGCCGTAAAAAACAGCTGGTTGTTGGCAGCGGTCAATTCTGCGGCCTCCAAACCAAGGCTTGCCCACAGGGGTTGGGTTCCGGAAGCAGTTCCATCACTCACCCAGATCACCGGTCCATTGGTGCCGTCGTCTACCAGAAAAAAGAGCCGTCCGTTCACAGGGGTAAATTGGGTAAGCCCAAAACTGCCCGCTCCCGGTGCTATATCTTTCACCAGCCCCGTTCCTTCGGCAGTACCGTTGCTTTTCCACAGTTCCCGGCCGTGCGTGCCATCCTCAGCGGTAAAAAACAGAGTACCGTTTACATGGACAAAGTTCGCGGGGGCAGCACCGGCACTCCCTGGAAAAATGTCCTTGACCAGCTCCGTCCCGGCTTCGCTTCCATCGGCTCTCCATAATTCCCGTCCGTGTATTGCATCTTCGGCGGTAAAAAAGAGCGTTGAATTGACTTTAAACAAGGCGGCGGGTGATTTGCCCTGCGTAACGGCATTGGCAGTGAGTTCCTGGGCGTGGGCAGGGTTTTCCAGACAGGTAAGCATAAACAAACAAGCACCTGCAGCACGCAGGATGCATCCATTCAATAAAGGTAGTTTCATGGGATTTGGAAATAGGGTTACGAACGCATAACTCAATGAAGGAGACTTACTTACTCAATACTGGAAATGATTGAGTCGACCGAAAACGATAAATTAATGGGACTACGTCTGAAGCAGAAGATCCGGCCCTGCTGGAAAGCGGCGGATTTTAAAAAGGAGGTGTTGATGGTACCTGGATAAAAGCATTCCTCCGGAAGCAACCTACAAAATAAACCTTAATATCAGTAATCCTTATCAAAAAATATTCGACGTAGTAACGCAGCAATTTCGCTACCCAGCCGGCAAAAAAGGATTTTTTTGTAAATATTCAGAATGGCCCCATCCCTCTCTCCTATTTTAATCGTCACTGACTCTGCTTTCATTCAGCACTGCCGGATACGATTACTGCAACCAGCGTCAAACCGGTATCAATCGCAGATTTTGCTTTCCATCTGCCGGGCTTCCTTCTCCAGTGGGCCGTTGGGATATCCCAACATCAGGCATTCCCGTACGTATTCGGCTACGAAAGCCTCCAAGCTGCCCATTCGTTCGTATTGCATCGTATGGGTCAGTTCGTGGACAATCAGCCGGCGGTGGTTCCAGTAATCGGCGTGGATATAGATGCCGTACCGGTAGGTCGTCCCGATGATGCGGTTTGAAAAAAGGCCACTGCGTTCAATCAGTTCATTGGCACCTGGAAGTTCCGGAATGGGGAATTTTTTTACTTTCAGCAGCCTTACTTTACGAATCTCCTTTACGCCAACCAGCCAGGCATCAATCTGCTGGTCTTCATCCAGGGCAACCCCTTCCTTCAGAATCCTATCTTCCTGCTGCCGAACCCATTGGCAGGCGATGGGCAGAAACATCTTCCATTGTTCGGGTGAAATCATCGAATGAGTTGATGGGATAATGGTCCGCCAATGCGGTGCTGATATGTTAATGGGTTAATAGGCAGATCGGTCCGCCGGCGGATCGCCTCCTGATGCGCAGTCCGCCAACGCGGTGCGAATGAGTCAAAAAATACCTAAATATCAAACAATACCACCCAATTTTTCGATGATTCACTGGTTTTGGCTGCCTACGAAAGGCAAATCATTGACAGTCGATGGCCCATCGGCTAAGCACTTTGTCTTTTAGTGCTGTTTCAGCAAGCAGCAGATTGATTTTAAAAATCATCTTACCTTCTTCAATCGAAAAGGCTTCTAAATCCAGTTGTCTGAAATTGTCCACAGCAGCAAGAGTCTGACCTGACAAAACCGGATGGCGCTGGTGAGTCAACTTGTGTTTAAAAGTTTTCAACTCCGCTTTATTTTGCAATTGGTACACCTGAGCCAGTTGGTTAGCCGTGTTTTCATACAGCCTTTGGAGCGTGTCTTTCAGTGAAAGCAAGACCGAATCCTGGTCACCGCACAAAGAGATTAGATGAACAGCCCGATGGTAATCTTCCTCGTATTGCCGCTCAATATAAGAAAAGCATTTGCTATATTCTGTTATTCTGGTCCTTTGTAAAGATTCCGGATCCGAACAAGCCATCGGATGAAGCAATAAGAGTAGCAATACAAAAAGCCGCTTTATGGGAAAGCCATTTTGTATGAAACCAGGAAATTCCTCACATCGGGAACCGCTGTCAGCCCTATCTTCCATGCATCTGGATTCCTTACGGAATATGGACTGTCTAAGCGGCGAAAAGAGCGTCATGTCTTCAATCAGAGAAAAGATACCTATATAGTTTGCTATATTAAAGATTGTCACTAACACGGGTTAAGTTTCAAGCTTTGAATATGTCTAAACGTACCCAAGAGATCGGTGACAAAATGCAAACAACATTAAGTTTATATTCATAAAGATTAGAATGGAGATTAGCAATTTTTTAGCGACAAGTAGAACAAATGAAAGAAAAATGAAAATCGCCCGATGCAAGCATTGGGGTATCTGTTTAAGTAATTTTATTTTTCGCAGCAAGCTGTAGGGAATTAGACCCCAGGTTGCTGGTGATTTCATCCGTGGGGTAAGCGTTAAGATTTTTAACAAATAAACCGTCCCATCTAGACTGAGGACCAAAGGCTTGATTAGGACACAAGTATTGAAGTCAAGAATTTCCCTCCTTGAAAAAAGGAGGGGCGAGGGGTGGTAGAGGTCGTCAGTTAACCACCCCGCGTGGCGGCAGCCCGGCCCCTCCTAAAACAGGAGCCGACGCGGCGCGGGGGAGTCGTACTGCTCATAAGCAATCACTTATAAATATCCTATTCATAGGCTCACGTGGGACGTTTTAATATTTAAAGTTCATATGAATTAAAGTCCACTATTGTTGAAAATACTTGAGAGATAACTGTAACTGGAATACTATACACATTTGCTAATGAGATCGCATCCATAGAAAAGCCTGCTCTACGGAAGCGATAAAAAGTCATTCACTTCAACTCTCCACTTACTGCCTTTTGAAGTCGAAGCTGAGCGCTCCGGCTACGTAAATCCCCCGTTCCATCCAGATGTTCAACCGCTGGAACATCTCTGCCAGATTGAAATTGATCCGCCGGTATTCGGCCTGCACCACGGCTTTGGCCTGGTTCAACACCTCTTCATTTTCCCATACGGCGACGGTAACGCAATGGAGGTGGCCGCTTTCGTCATCCTGCGAATACTTCGAATCCTTTACAAAGCCAGGGAGGTTTCGAATCAGACTCCGATTGTAGTCCATTCGCTGCATAAATTCGTCCCGGGCATGGGGTGGAACGATAAACCGGTCGATGAGTACCCGGCACGCCGGGCTTGGGCTGAGGGCAGCGGCCACGTTCTGGGGCAGCACCCCGATCTGTTGCAGGAGCGACAGGCGATCATTCACGGTCCAGGATTGAACGATCCGACCGTTTTTTAGCTGATACATCCCCATCGCCGGTACGCTCACCCGCTTTCCGGTGGGTCGAAAGCCGTTGAAGTAGCCGGTATGGGTGCCCGTAACGGTCCACCTGACCGCCACTTTTTCCTCTGTTGCCATCAGGTCATCCAGCGTCCATTGCATATCGGGGAAGCCGCTTACGACTGCCTGCATGTTCTGGATAAAGCCCTGCCGATCCTGAGCGCCGCCCGGGCCCTGAAACGCTTCCGACAGGATGTCTTCCACTTCTTCCCATTTGCGGTTGTTTAACACGACCGTAAACAGGCGCTCTACCTGCTTCAGATTGATTTTTTCGGATTCCAGTGTTTCCATTGTTTGTCTGCGTTGGGTTATTACCTTTTTTGTCAGACAAAACTAGGCGGAGCCGGAAACCGAAAATTGTAAAAAATCATTGATTTACCCGGCATTCATCCTGCCACTTTGCTACTTACCAATAAGCAGCCGTACCGAAAAAGGTCAGTGGACTAAGTCCGGTAAATCCTTTGAAATCTTTGATAAAATGAGACTGGTCGTAATAACCGGATTCCAGTGCCAGTTGGGTAAGGCTATCTACCCGGCGGTGCTGATCGATGGCACTTTTCATTCGGACGATGGAAGAAAACTGCTTGGGGCTGGTGCCGGTGAGTTGCCGGAATCGTTTTTCAAACGGGTCCTGACTGAGCGGCAACTCCTGAATCAGTTCTTTCATCCTGAGCAAGCCCCGACCGGAGCGAATCCTTTCGATCGCGTGTAACACCAGCCGGTCGGTGGAGGCATGGGTCAGTCGGGAGAGAAGCATTTGCTCTACGATGGCCAGGCGTTCGGCATTGTCGGGAACCGCCGCCAATCGTTCCTCTATCTCCCGGGTGTACGAAAAACCAGCCAGACAATCGAGCGGTACGCTCAATCCGGCCAGTTCGTGAATGGGTTCTTTGAAAAAGGCCGCGGCCCCGCCTTCTCTGAATACCACGAGCAGATTCGCCGAGCCCTTGTGGTAATGAATCAGCCGGGATTGTTTCCGGATACCCGAAACCACGGAAGCGGGCAGCGTGGTCGTCAGCCCATTTTCCTGCACCGAAATGCTGCCCTGGTACCGGAAAGCCAGCACGATGGACGTATCGGGAAGTACGCGGTTCTCCCGGTCGTTTTCGCATTCAATGAACAGGTAGCTTTTGATGAAAGGCCTTAGCTTTTCGGTCGGAAGGTAGGTTTGCAGATTCATACAACCATCTTTGCATTGGCATGACACCGGGAAGACCCAAACGGTTCACGCAGCGAAACAAATGATCGTACGGAACCGGTTGCGGCTAAGGCTCATCACATTCCGATTGGATATCCGTAAACAATTGCCGGAATTCCGTTTCCATTTGCTCATCGCGGTCCACGTGCGTCAGTGTGCCGTTGGCGCAGTTCCACCAGCCGAAAGTAATCAGGTCGACGCGGGCGTATTCCAGCTGGTTGTCTGAGTAGTATTTTTCGTAGAAACGCTCCATAAACTGCTCGGGTGAACCATTCTGGGCTTTCTGTTTTTCCGCCAGCGCTTTCCAGGCTTGAAACAATCGGGCAGTATCCGCCGAAGCCAGCGCCTGGACGTATTCGCCGCAGGGTTTCGCGAAGCGGTTGTTCAGCAATACCTCCGGGCGAGTGTAGGCTTCAATGGCGATTTTCTTCAGCTCGTATTCGTCTTCCAACTCCCGCATACGCTGCTGCTTCAGTTTTTGCCAGTAAGGACGATCCACGGTTTGCATCGACGCTAAAATCGATTTCTTTCCTTCGTATTCCTCCTTCAGCTTCACCGGGTCAAGCTTTGGAATGTCTTCGGGCTTGAAAACGGTGCCGTCGGTCTCCAGGGCCACGCCCGAATAGGTAAACCACAGGTCGTAGGCATTGTGCAATTGCTCCGGCGTATACTGTTGCGGGTCGAATTTGCCTTTGTTCTCACACAATTCAGTATTCCAGGAAAAAACGGAAGAAGTTGCCGCCGTTGCGGTGTCGGCCGGTGGGACTTTGGCATCCGCTTTTTGCTCCGCCGGAGTCGTTTTGCTCTCACAGGCGGAGAGGAGAAGGATGGCCGAAAGGATGAAAACAGGGATTCTCACAGTGCTTAGTAAGTGCATTGTTAACAAATGGAGGTTTGATACTTGATGGTAGCGGTTCATTCGTTGGTTTGAAGTTTTCACGAACGTTTTGTCACTTTTTGCTTGCCCAAAAAGTAACCAAAAAAGACACTTTGCCCAATGCTCCCTGGCTCAAAGCCAGCGCACTCCTCGCTGGGCAAAGAGGCCAGCCCGCCTGGATGTGAGAACACAAGTATAAATTGAATAGCGTAACTTACTCAATTAACACAATATGTAAATAATGAATAACATAATTCAAGATTTCCACTTTGTCAGATTGATTCCCTAATTGTCATGCCGGAGGCATCTCATCTGCCACTTCCGCATACTTTGGGGATAACAGGCCAGTAATATAAGCAGTTGGGCTAGTGGCCGGCCAGCGAACATCGCCTGGACAGCGTGTCCCGGAGCCACCCGGCAAAATGACCAACCCGCTACCTGTTTAATCAAGCCAATCTGACAAAGTAGAAGCATACTCCGTATTTGGAATATATACCTAACGTAAACCCCGACCCTGTTTCCATCCCTTTACCCTCTTCCAAAGAGTTAAAAATCCAGAAATCCGTCCGGTGAGAGATGCCAGAAGAGCGACTGTACTGATTTGGTCCAGCAATGCCAGCCCAACCAGTCGCCTGATGGCGGAATGGATATAAAAATTATTTGTTTTATCTGGATATTTATTTCAAAATAAATAGTATTACTAGCTCTGCCGCCAGCTTTGAAAACCAGCCCCTTCGTAGGCTCACATCCATAAGGAAAATAACCGCACGTTTTATCACCATAGAGGTTGTATTGCGGTTAGCGACTCGTTATGTGCAAAAGAATAAACAAATATAAATAGATGTTGCCTCTCCTCCATATTCTCTTTGCGCAAGTTTTCTTAGGAACAACACCTGATTTAGAACAGTGGTCTGCAGATCATTTCTTTAAGAATATAATTACCTCTAGATACCCCGATTTAAAAGTCGCCGAACTTTCCAAAAAGACAGACACGACTATGTTCTTTGGGATAGTGATGACTTGTAGCCAATGGGACGAAGAGACTAGAAAAAGAATATTTTCATCAGCTCCAGAGAAGCAAATAGAGTTGGAAATTCCAGAATCGCCTGTTGCAGTAAAGAAATACAGAAAAAACACCAACCGACTGAAGGTTATTGTGTCATCAAGAAGACAAGTTGGCGACAGTTATTATGTAGAGGTAATAGCATATAGAAGGTTAAGATTTATTGACTACTTTATATTTCAGTTTGACCAAAACGGACGGATAGTTGAGGTTTGCCAAAAGAGTGAAATAATTTGAAAGAACTTTTGCACATAACACTGTATAAAACCTAAGCCTCGGCTAACGGCCTCGCTCGTTATTTATACTAACCGTTACCTTAATATTTGAAAAATGAAATCCTCTTTACATATATTAATCATCATATTATTATGTTCATCTTGTATACAAAGATTACAAAAACCTAACAGTGCTCATCCGGGTGCAATTAGTACTAAATCAGGATTATTATATAATCAATATGAAAACAGTTTTTATGTAGACTACTTTCAGGGCTATCAAGACAGTAAAGTTATGATATTTAAAGGCTGGAAGAACAAGAGGCCTATATATGATAGAAGGGTAAATTTATCTCTGCCTGACGGAGTAAAAATCGATACAAATCTGTATGTGGATGAAGCAGAGACCACCAATTTACATTGGAGAGAATTTCTGTTTTATATAAAAAGGGACTCTTCTGAAGCATTATATCAAAAGATGTTGCCAGACCCAAAGTACTTGCCTGTAAAAGAATATCTTTCTGATGATTTTTACAGGTTTTACCCAGTTGTGGGAGTAAACAGGCAGCAAGTTGAAACGTATTTGAAGTGGAGAGGAAAAGTTATCGAAACCGAAATTGATAAAGGAAAATCGAATAAGAAAGTTATTTACAGATTACCAACTGAGGCTGAATGGGAGAAAGCAGCTGCCGGTGGACTTGACAAAGATAAGTTTCCATACGGAGTAGAATGGTTAAGTGTTGAAGTAAAAGTAAACCCAAATGCTGCAGATTATTTAAAGCGTTCATTTACCTTAAATGTTTCCAATGAACAACTGAAGAAAGATATAAAAGCATTTAATAAAAGTAATCCCGTTATGGTCCCTTTTTATGTAAAACAAGAAAATTTACCATATTTTTTACAATTTAATACACCCTTCTATGTCTATAATTTTGCAAAGAATAGATTGGGGCTTATAAATATGATTGGTAATGTTGCAGAAATGATTGATGAAGAAGGAATTGCTAAAGGAGGAAGTTACAAACAAGACCCAACTAAATGTAAAATAAAAGATCAGATCAGATTCAATGGTTCTTCTTCATTTGTAGGTTTTAGAGCAATTGCTGAAGTAGTAAATAAATGAATAAATAAAAGCTAACAACGTGCGAAAGATCCTCCGCTGAAGCTTCGGGCCTCGCCTATATTAACATTGGCAAGCCAATAAAAACGACCACTAACGTCCACTCCTCACCGTAACCTTTTTCAACTCATCAATGGGGTTCAGGAAGAACATTTTTTTCCAGCCCTGCCGATCCAGGTCGATGCGCCAGGGGTAGGGAATCAGGGTCACCAGGGAATAATGCAGATGCGGTGCCTTGCCTTTGGCATTTCCGGTCGTACCCACGGCGCCGATGCGTTGCTGAGCGCCCACCATCGAAAACGTGGAAGCCTGGATTTCCTGCAAATGCGCGTAGTAATGCACCCGCCATTTGGGTCCCAGGATCAGTAGGATCTTCCCTCCCATCGCAATCTCTCCGGCATACAGGACCAAGCCAGGAGTAGCCGCCAGCACCGGCGTGCCTTCCGCCGCAAAGATATCTACGCCCTTGTGCGTCACCGACCGCCCCCATGGATAGTACCAGAACGATTGGGGATGATAACTGTTCCGGTCCGCTCCCTGCACCGGCATCTTTAACCGTTGCGGAATCAATAGCCCGATGATCAGGATAATCAGCAGGGCAGAACGCAGGTACTTTTTCGGTTGGCTCTTTACCAAGGGGGCGCTTTTGTGCATCATCGTGATTTAAGTGACTGTTTCCGGCTTAGGTAAAGAAAGAGGGTTTTGATCAGAGTGGCCGCGAAAATGACCAACCAAAAGATTGGCAGGTACGACAATAGAATGGAGTAACCTATAAAGAATGAATAATCAATCCTCTGGGAAGGATAAGACATCTGATTGGCATCCAGGGGAGGATAAACCGTATGGCCTCCGCTATCCATATCCTGACTGAAACCGAAACTCAGGCCAAACAATAGCAAATGGCAGAATGACCAAACCAACAAGCCGCCATTGGGAATTAGTTGGCTAAACCCATTCAGGATACACCGAAACAAATAAACAAACGATGCTACGGTGATAAATGTCATCATAAAGATGGCACCCGGACTAAACGCGAAAACATAATAGGTATCGTCCAATCGCACCTGACCATTCGTAAAATAATGGATGCCCAGGGCTGAAACGGCAATCAGCAGAGACAATAATCCGCAACTGCTAATCCAGATAAACTCCCTTTTCATTATTAAACAGCCATTGAGTAATACGAAGTGAATACCATAGAAAACCCAACCAGGGGAATGAGATGACACATTGCATTCGGGCGTATACAACTTACAATTTCAATATTATCAATATATTTTCTCGCAAACAAACTCAACAAAAAAGTTAGCTGGTTGCCCGCTCAAAACCGCTCCAGCCAGGCGGCGACGGTGGCGTTGGTCATGTCGAAAATGAGGGACGGGAACAGGCCAAAGAGGATGGCCAGCACCACCAGTGGCACCACCAGCAGCAGTTCGCGGGCGTTCAGGTCGGTAATCATCGATGCTTTGTGGGGTTCACGGATCCAGAACTTACCGAAAAAGATGCGCTGTAGCGTCCAGAGGAAATAGGCGGCGGAGAGCACAATGCCGAACGTAGACACCCCGGCCATCCAGCGGGGCATGGCCAGCGAACGGAAACCACCCAGCAGCGTGAACAATTCGCCGATGAAACCGGAAAAACCCGGCAGCCCCAGGGAAGCGAAACAAGCCACCGTCGTGATGGCGGTATAGCGGGGCATGGCCGCAGCCAGTCCGTGGTAGCTGTCAATACGGCGGTCGTGGGTGCGGTCGTAGAGTACGCCCACCAGCAGAAAGAGCATGGCCGACAGGATGCCGTGGCTGAAGCTCTGGTAAATGGCCCCGCTGATGCCTTCGGGCGTGAGAGAAGCCAGCCCCAGCAGCACGAAGCCCATGTGCGACACGGAAGAATAGGCAATCATCTTCTTCCAATCGTTCATCGCCAGGGCATTGAAGGCCCCGTAAATGATGGACACCATGCCGATCAGTCCCACCCACCAGGCGTAGTTCATGCCGCCGTCCGGGAAAATGCCGTAGGCGATGCGAAAAAAGCCGTAACTGCCGATTTTGAGTAGCACGCCCGCCAGAATCACCGAAACGGGCGTGGGCGCTTCGACGTGGGCATCGGGCAACCAGGTATGCAGGGGCACGGCCGGTAACTTGACCGCAAAACCCAGGAATATGCTCAGGAAGCCGATCAGCCGGGCGGGAATGGTAAACAGCACGTGGTCCTCACCGAAGCCGAAGAGGGCGTCGGGCAGGTAGTTGCCGTAATCCATCATGGCCCGCAGGTCGAAGGTATGTACGATATCGGCCGGCGCAATCTGACCAGCCGCCAGCATCGCCTGTACTTGTTGCGTAACGGCACCCAAATCGGCCCCGGGACTCAATAGACCCAGTTGCTGCGCCGTCTCCACCGGGTCCATGACCGATAGGTACAGTCCGATCATCACCAGCAGAATAAACAGAGAGCCGCCGAAAGTGTAGAGAAAAAACTTGATGGAAGCGTACTCCTTGCGCGGTCCGCCCCAGATGCCGATGAGGAAGTACATGGGCAGGAGCATAAATTCAAAGAACAGGTAGAAGAGGAAAAAATCCAGCGCCACAAAGCAGCCCATAATGGTGCTGCTGAGCAATAAATACAGCGCGTGGTAGGCTTTGGGTTGCTTGCGAATGTTCCAGGAAGAAAGCGCTCCGACGCACAGCACAATCCCCGAAAGCAGCACCATCGGCAGGCTGAATCCATCCACGCCCACCAGGTAATCAATGGAGAGCTTTCCCAGGCTTCCCAAAGACATGCTGATCCAGTCGGCCTCTTCCAGCATCTGAAAGCCCGCTTGCTGCGTATCGAACACCCGGCAGAGCCAGAGCGACAAAATCAATTGCACGAAGGTCGTGACCAGGGTAATCCAGCGGAAAAAACGCGCAGCAGAAGCTGGCAGCCCCAGTACCAGGACCGACGCCAGCAAAGGCAAAAAAATAAGAAGGGAAAGGAGCATGTTAATGTGCGAATGGATTAATGTGCTGATGAGTTAATGTCCCTTTACCAATGACCACAGTCAAATACCTATTTATAAAATTATCCATATTGCTACGAATACCAAGCCCAGCAGGGCAAAGAGGAAATACGCCTGCACCTGTCCCGTTTGGAAAGAGCGCGTCAACCGCCCGATTTTACCGGCCAGCCAGGCAGCCAGGTTCACGCCCCCATCCACCAGTACCCGATCTACCCAACCGACCATGTGCGCCAGTACCACCTGCAGAATGCCGAAAATTTCTACCAGGCGATCCACTACCCGATGGTCGAAGTGTTCAATAAAGAGCGCAAGTGCGTGGAAAGGCCGCTCTACGCCCCGGTAATACAGCCGGTCCAGGTACCAGTTGTTTACGGATAGCCGGTAAAAGAACCAAAGGGGTTGCAAAGCCTGAGAATCGCGGGCAAAACGCTGTCGGATGTGTGGCAACTGGTTGCGGAAATCCAGCTTTCGCAGCGCTTGCTTCTGCCGGTACTGTAAATAAGCCAGCAGCAGCCCGCCCAGGGACAATGCGATTGAAATCCCTACCACTCCGGCAGCATGCCCTTCGGTAGCCGGGGCACCGGTTGCGAAGCTTTTCAACAACCAGGCCTGCCGGGCATCCAATGGCTGGAAGGAAAAGACAAACCCGATAGACAGCACCGACAGCAGGATAAGTGGCGAAAGCATGAGCCAGGGCACTTCCCGGATCAGGGGACGGATGGCTCGGGCACCCCGCCACGAACCGAAGAAAATCATAAAAATCTGCCGACCAATGTAAAAGGCCGTCATCAGGGTCGTAGAAAAGGCGGTCAGCGGCACCACCATCCGCCAGCCTGAACCCGCCTGTGCCCAGAAATAGGCTGCCATCAGCAGGGCATCTTTGGAAAGGAAACCCGAAAACAAGGGGATCCCCGCCAACGCGGCCGCCACGACGACGTAGCATCCGAAAGTGACGGGCATTCTGCGCCGCAGGCCCCCCATCCGCCGCATGTCGTGCGTATCGTATTCGGCATACAGGATGGGGTCTTTGACTGCATGGGTGGCCGAATGCACGGCGTGAATGATGGCTCCGGCGCAGAGGAACAGTCCGGCTTTGAAGAAGGCGTGCGTAAACAGGTGAAACAGGGAAGCTTCCGGTGCCCCTACGCCCATTCCCATCACCATGAGTCCCAGCTGGGAGATGGTGGAAAAGGCCAGCACCTTTTTCAGGTCATTCTGAAAGAGTGCTGCGTAAGCCCCCATAAAAGCCGTAATGGTGCCGATGGCAGTAATCACCAGCAGGGCAGCGGGCGTGAGCAGCGGATGAATCCGGGCCAGCAGGAAAATCCCCGCCGCGACCATCGTGGCCGCGTGGATCAGCGCCGAAACGGGTGTGGGGCCTTCCATGGCATCCGGAAGCCAGGTCTGCAGCGGAAACTGCGCCGACTTACCCACGCAGCCAGCAAACAGACAAAGCCCTATGAGGGTCATCAGACCGGCATCGGATAAGGAAGCAGCGGAAAGGGTTGACAGATCGGTAGTGCCCAGGTGAACATACAGGAGGATAATACCAATCAGGAAGCCGGCATCGCCGATCCGATTGAACAGAAAAGCTTTCTTACTGGCGGCAGCAGCTTTGGTCCGGTCCATCCAGAACCCGATGAGCAGGTAAGACGACACGCCCACCAGTTCCCAGAACAGGTACATCACCAGCAGATTACCGGCCAGCACCAGTCCAACCATGGAAAAAGTAAACAGGCCCAGGTAGGCGAAGTAGCGGGCGTAGTGCCGTTCGTCGTGCATGTACACCACCGAATACACCTGCACCAGCAGGGAAATAAAGCACACCAGCGCCAGCATGCCCGCCGACAAAGTATCGAGCAACACGCTAACTCCCCAGGATGGTCGTCCCGGCAAGCTGAACCAGGTGATTTCCCACCGAATCGGTGCTTGCTCCCCTACTACGCCAAAAAGCAGCCAGAGAGAAAGTAACCACGCAACGCCCGTCAGGCCAATCGCCAGCCAGTCGCCCTGCCGGGGCAACCGTTTCCCCCAGAAAATAAGCATCCCGAAGCTCAGCAAGGGAAGCAGAGCCGTCAGGCAGGCCATTATGAGTATCTCATTCAACATTCAGATGCAAGCTTTCAGCGATCAGCTGTCAGCCGTTGGCAAAAAATGAATTCATTCGTTTCGACCGCCGGGCGGTGCCTCTCCAGAGGTGGTATAGCAGTAAACTGTCATTCTGCTGGTACTGTAAGTAAGCCAACAGAATGACAAAGGGATAGCCTGAAGAGTTTAAGCCCCTGCTAAACCAGCTACGATTAGGACACATCTACATAAGCGATTGATCATGAACAGCATTACTCCCCTCCTTTTTTCAAGGAGGGGCCGGGGGTGGTTAACTGGCGACTTCGACCACCCCTAACCCCTCCTAAAACAGGAGGGGAATTTAAAAACTTCTATACTTGTGTCCTAATTAAGTCTCTGGTCCGGCTGAATGGGGGTAATTAGTTAAATTTCATAATTGCGTCTCTACATTACCAATCCCTCAATCCCTCAGTCCCTCAACCGTGTCACGTGCCAGCGGGTGGCTCTCCATTCGTGGTTGCTCAACTGCCAGACTACCGTTACGGCGTACTGAAATTTCTCCCGCAGATCCAGCGTGTCGACCTGGCGGACCAGGCGGAAGCTGGAATACGACAGTTCGGAAGTCTGCACATCCTGGTAGTCTTCTATTTCGGTGCGCCACCTTTTTCCGATCATTTGCCGTACCCGAAAACCATCCTGCATGAAGGATAACAACGCCGCTTTGGTGTCCAGTAAGACCGGCTCTCCTTCCTCATCCGTTTCCAGCACCGTCACGTTGTCCCAGGCCAGTGTTTCCAGTCCCGACCGGTCCATCCGGTCGCAGGCTTCCACCCAGTGGCGGGCAAGATAATGAAAAGGGCTTTCCTGGTACATGAGTCAGTGAACAGTTATCAGTAAACAGTGAACAATGAGTAATCAAACTGGTTTTTTAAAGAATATCTTCCATCTTCTCCGGCCTCCCGTCTCCTTTTCTCCCTTCAATCCCTCAGTCCCTCAATCTTTCATCCGGCTGATTTCGTCCAGATGGGTGGTGTTGAAATACCGGTAGACCTGCAACACCATCGCCAGGGCGACGGCGGCTTCGGCAGCGGCCACTACGATGACAAACAAGGCAAACAGTTGTCCCTGCAGCCGGTTCGGGTCGTACTGACTGAAAGCCACCAGGTTGATATTGGCCGCGTTCAGGATCAGTTCAATACCCATCAGCACCATGATCACGTGCCGTTTCACCAGAATAATTGCCACGCCCAGGCAGAACAAGGCCGCACTTACGATCAGAAAATACACCAAAGGAATGGCTGATTGAGCGGATTCGGGCATCTTGGGGTCCGTTTTTCAAGTGTGCGAAAGTACGTATCTTGGTTCAGAATCCAAGCAAAACGGCTTTTCCCTGTTTACATACTTTTTAAGTTTGCTTTCCCATTATCCCCGGAATGCATATTACATTTGCACGCGCAACGCCCACGACTACTCATTCCGATGAAAAAAATCCTCCCTTTACTGTTTTTGCTGATCGCTTTTGGCAGCCAAGCCCAGGAGAGCATTTTCTCCCCAGTCCGATTGATTCCGCTGGATTCGGCCGTTACCCAGCTGCCCCGAACGTTCCGGAGCATCAAAACCCGACAAGAACCGCTCCTGATTACACTGAACGATAAATCGTACTCTTTTACCAGCACTCAACCCGAAGGCCCCAACAGCTACCCGGAGCTGACTGCCTCTTTTGATGAAAAGTACGATCTGAGGATTATGGAGTTGGAACTGAGGCAAGCCAATGCCCAAACGCTCACCTTCGACGTGTATTACGCCCGTTTTAACAAGCAGAAAGGCACCCAGAAAGGCAAAGTGTACCTGAGTCAGGAAGTGCTCATCGACCGGGCGGCCGTAGAAGGTGCCTACCAGGTAACCGACGTGGACAAGCCCATCTCAACCCGAAAAAAAGTTTCGTTCTGGAGCATTGGAGCCGGGGCGGCCATCGTAGCGCTGGCAGTGCTTTTGCTCCGGTAAGGAAGGAGCAACCCACATTCAGTGGGACCACCCAGGTGGGCCACCCCTGGCCATCAGCTACTGCTCATTTGATGCTCCCTTACCAGCCTGGTCATGTACTCCCGCAGGGTAGTGGTACCCCGTATCGGTGAATCGGGCATTTCAGGCTTTTGCTCTAAAGTCATTGCCGTCATGGCCGCCATCGATTCCGCCGCTGCCTGAGAAAACCCTGCCTCTTTTAAGGTCGGAATCCATTGCTCACGCGAAATTTCTACCGCTTCGACGGACTTACCCAGCACCTCCGCAAAAGCAGCTGCCACATCAGCAGAAGAATAGAGTTCCGGTCCTTCCGCATAGCACAGGCCGGTCTGACTGACGGGTTCCATCAACAGTTGAGAAGCTATCCGTCCTAAGTCCTGAGGGGCGACCATGGGTAATTTGAAATCGGGAGGATAAAACGTATACACCTTGCCTTCCTGACGGGCGGTCTGTAAGGCCATGTCCCAGTTGCTCATATAATAGGCTCCCCGAACCACACTGAAGGGAACGGATAAACGCGCTAAGCCCTGTTCCATTTCATAAAGCACGCCCAAATCGCCGATCCGGTTGCCGGGTTGGGCACCGTAGGTTGATTGCGCTACTATTTTTTCCAGGTCCGCATCTGCTAAGGCTGCCAGCATGGAAGCAACGCTTCTCTGCTCTTCCTGAGCGGTATCCGTGTCAGGTGCCGCCGGTGGGTTCAACACAAACAGGCGCTTGCCCTGCCGAAATACACGGCGCAATCCGTCGGTATCGTGCGCGTCGGTAATTGCAACGCGGGCCCCTTTCCGTTCCCATTCGCCTGATTTTTTCGGGTTGCGGGTAATGATGGTGACTGGCTGTCCCTGATCGAGCAGGGTTTGTGCCACGGCTGATCCTACGCGACCGGTGGCTCCGAGAATGATGTACATAACGTTTAGAATTTTAGAATTACGTATCTGACGTTTGCCGCCCACGGGTTGAATCAGGAAGGCGATCACAGCGGCAAACCTAACCGGGGCTTGCGACAGCCTTATGTCAGGGGTATCAGCATTTATTTTCCAAACTTCTCAAAGTATTCCGGTAGCGTAATCGCATGGGGCTGGAATTGTTCGGGCAGGAGCGATAGTGTTTTGATCCGGTCGAGACGAAAGATGCGGTAGGCTTTTCTCAAACGACACCAACCCACCAGCAACCAATTGTTCTGCGTACTGAGCAAGGCAAACGGTTCGACCAGCCGGCTGGTCAGACTACCACTAAGGGATTGATAATCAACCTGAATAATATTAAAATTGGTTAAAGCGCTTTGCAACGCCGATAAAAAGTGGCTCGTTCGTTCAAGCTGAGGATTGTGATAAAATTTGATTCGACTGCCCAGCAGGTTGGCTTTGTTTCGGGTATTGTCCTGAAAGACGGCTTTTATCTTATTCACCGCTTCACTAAAATCCTTGGCCAAGGAAGCATCCTTGTTTCTGAGTATAAATTGTTCAGCCGTTATGATGGCATTGGCCTCCTTTTCAGTCAACGTGACGGGCGGAAGGCGGTATCCTTCCATTAAAAAGTATCCCTTTCCTTCTTCGGTTACTACCGGAATCCCCGCGTTTTCCAGCGACCTGATGTCGCGATAGATCGTCCGGATGCTAACGGCAAAACGGGTTGCCAACTCAGACGCCGTCACAAGCCGTTTTGTTTGCAACATCGTCAGAATAGCAACCAACCGGGAAAGCCGTTTTGTCTCAAGGTCAATCATATATACCTAGATAAAAGGTAGCTTCACAGGAGAAATTTTTGCTACTCAGCCAACCGCCATATCCGGCGTTTTGGTTCATCGACAAGGATTATTTTACCTTTTACCTTTTACCTTTTACCTTTTACCTTTTACCTTTTACCTTTTACCTTTTACCTTTCACCTCCATCTCCCCCTCCCAATCAGTGGGGAAGCCAGTTGGGGGCCAAGTCGCGAAATCGAAGGAAGCAGGCAGCCAACTCTTTCCGAAAGGGCTTGCAACGGAATCGTTACGTGAGGGGTCTTACGGGAGGATCGTCACCAACGTTTTTATGAAAACCTTATTTACTGCCGTGCTCCTGCTCGTGTTGGCCGCTTCCTGCAAACAGGAAGAAAGCCTGACCACCCTGACCGGCACCTGGAAACTGCACGCTTTTCAGACTGGCCCGAACGAGATTGAGCGGGAGCCCGCTGGCCTTGGCCGCTCCGTGATTATTCGGCTTTCAGACGATGGAAGCACCGGGAAGATTACCGGGCATACGGTAAACAACCGCGTGTTCGGTAATTATCAGCTGCAGCCCGGCCATCAGATTTTGCTGCCTGGGCTGGCCTCCACCTATGTTTTCGAACCCGACTGGGGAATGCGCTTTCTGGTGGCGATGCAACACACCCGCACGTATTGGGTAGCCGGCAATCAACTGATTCTCTTCTACGATGCAGATAATGAAACCCAGGAAAAGATGATCTTCTACCGGGAGAAATAAAAAAGCCCCTCCGGCATCCCTGCTAATACAGGAACCGAAGGGGGCCAGACATGCACTGCAGCGCTTAGTTTTCTGTCAGCAGCGCCAGCTTCAGGATTTTCACCGGCTGGTGATCGCGGTCGAATACGGGCGTATAGCTGGCATTCAGCCACACCGTTTTGCCGTCCTTGGTAATGCGTTTTACTTTACCCACCTGCGGCTTGCCCGAACGGAGTTCCTCCCAGAACCGGACGTACTCTTTCGAACGGGCGTGTTCCTCTCCAACGAACAGGGCATGCGATTGCCGGCTGATTTCATCCAGCTGATAACCCATCAGTTGCAGGAAATTGTTGTTGGCCGTCAGAATAGTGCCTTTCAGGTCGAATTCGATGGTGGCCATCGTACTGTTGATGGCGGCAGCCTGCGCTTCCATGAGCAGCGCCTTCCGCTCAATCTCTTCCTGTACCGAGCTCAGTTCTTCCATATTCTGTCTCAGTTCTTCTTCCTGTGCTCTCAGTTCCTCCGCCTGGCGCTGCGCTTCCTGTTCCAGAAGTTTACTGGCCGTGGTGTCCTGAGCGTATTTAACCACTTTGTAGGGCTTGCCATTGGGATCGAGAATGGCGTTGTAGCTACCTTTGATCCACACCCGCTTGTCGTTCTTCCCTATCCGCAAAAACTCTCCGGTTATAAACTCACCCTGTCGCAGCGCCTGCCAGAAAAGGGCGTATTCTTCCGACTGGTGTTCATGCTCTTGCACAAACATCCGGTGATGATGGCCCATGATTTCGGCCTCTTCGTATTCCATCAGCGACAGAAAAGTCTGGTTCGCATAAAGGATATTTCCATCCAGGTCGAATTCGATGATGGCATTCGACTTGGAGATGGCATCCAGTTGGCTCTGATGATCCAGGAATTGAAACTTCTGCTCCGTAATGTCCTGGGCAAACTTGATGATTTTGATGGGCTTTCCCTCTTCATTGAACACGGGTGTGTAGCTGGCACTGAACCATAATTCCTTCCCTGATTTGGAAATCCGCTTTATTTCTCCGGTATGGGTTTTTCCCTGGCTCAGGTCATTCCAGAAAGCCGCGTAGGCTTCCGATTGGGTGTAATCGCCCTCCGCAAAGATGCGGTGGTGCTGCCCCTTGACCTCTTCCAGGGTGTAGCCCATCACTTGCAGAAAAGTCGGGTTGGCCGTGAGGATATTGCCCTGCGTATCAAATTCAATGGAAGCCAGCGTACTGTTGATGGCCGTCAGCACGCCGGTCATCTCGGCCTCATTTTTCTTCAGTGAGGCAGTATGGAGCTGGTGTTGCTCATTGAGCCGTTCTATTTCAAGCAGATGCCCCTTTTCCTTGCGGTGCATTTCTTCCTGGGTGGCCTGTAGTTCCTCCATGTTCTGCCGCATTTCCTCTTCCTGGGCCCGCATCTCTTCGGCTTGCTGCTGCGCATCTTCCAGCAGCTGACGGGTACGGTCGGTTATTTTGGCAGAAGCCAGGGTACCCGCAATGATCTCCCCCACTTTCTCCACAAACTGAATCTGATGGCTTTCCAAAGGCAGGAAAGAGGCCAGCTCAATGACGCCCTCGACCGCATCGTTGAGCTTGAGCGGTACCAGCAGCAGACAACGCGGCGTGGCCTGCCCCAGCCCGGACGTGATTTGTACGTAGTTTTCGGGCACATCCGTCAGGTAGATGGTCTCTTTTTCCAGGTAACACTGTCCGATCAGCCCTTCACCGGGCGATAGGTGCTTCTGAATAAACTTCTTCCGATCATAGGCGAAACAGGCCGCCAGTGATAACCGGGCTTCTTCCCCATTCTCTTCCACTACGAACAACCCACCTTGATTGGCTCCTATGTACTTGACCAGATGGGCCGTAATCCGGTCGGCCAGTTCCGTCCGGTTTTGATTACCCGTGCGGAGCAGCTCTGCAAATGAAGCCAGTCCTTCCGTAGTCCAGTTGCGCTTTTTGTCCTCATCGGCTACCTGCAGCAGTCGTTGCCGCATCTGAACCAGGGCATTTCCCAGCGCATCCGACTGGCTGACGGGCTGGAAAGCTACCTGCAGGTTGCCTTCACCAATGGACTGGGCAAACGAACTGGCCTGCGTGACGTTTTCGGCCAGTTGATTAGTAGCGTGCACGATGGGTGCCAGTTCATTTTCTCCAATTGGCAAGGGTTCCGAAAGGACCCCCATCGCCAGGGATTGCAGGTGCTGCGTAGGTCGTTCCAGATATTTATTGTACCATCGAATCAGCCCGATTGCCAGTGCCGCCACGCCGCATACGCACAGCACAGCCCAGACCATCAGATACCGATCAAATTCCTCCAATGTCTTCCGGGCAAATTCCGGAAGTTCATTTTGCGATAGAAGGGCATGGTGGTCAGTAAGTACCCAACTTACGGATGCCAGCAGTCCCAGAACCGAAAAGAGCGCAAGTAGGGTAACGCGACCTGATACGGTATGCCATGACAAAAGTCTTCGCCACGCACGGCTAGGGTGAGAAGTGTTTGGAAACATAAAAAGTGGGAAATCGGGTGAAAGAAAGTATAGAAGTCGATGCTTGAACTGGGTCATACCAGAGTCGCAGTGGAGTTGATGCACTGTGCTGATGAACAAATCTTTGCATAACAAAAATAGACTTAACAAACCGACTATTCCTGCCTAATCCGGCTCTTTTCTGAATGATGTACTTTTCCTAACCCCTTACATTGAGTTGCCAGCCAATGATTTGCTGTTCCTTTTCGGAAATACCCCTAATTTTCGCTAAGGGTTATACTCTAATATTGACATTCCTTTTGCCTAACGAGTTGTAAGAAAAAGAAGCTTTTAGCAAAAAAGCTGTCAGGCTGATATAAAAATTTTCTAAATCATTCAACGGATAAGTTCATCTTACTCTAGTCGTCGTTTGGCCCAATCTACGTGCATATATCGCATTAGGTCGATGCTACAAATCAGAGATTCGTAGAGTGAAACAACTTTTTTACTTACCCAGGCACAACCATACGGAGTCGCACCGGCGAACACCTAACCGTAATCAACCAACTTATTATCACTGATTGCAACCAAAACGGCGAAATTTTGATTAGAGTAAAAAATTCAGAACTATTACTTATTCCCTAATCTAACTTAACCTATGAAAATAGCCCTGATCGGAGCATCCGGATTTGTTGGTTCGGCCCTTCTCAACGAAGCCCTGAACCGGGGACACGAAGTAACGGCCATCGTACGTCATCCCGATAAGGTGACTCAAACCCACCCACGATTGACTGTGCGCCAGGCCGACGTACTGAACGAAGCACAACTGACTTCGGTTCTCAGTGGCCACCAGGCCGTAATCAGTGCCTTCAATGCCGGCTGGGACAATCCCAAGCTGTACGATGATTTCCTCAAAGGAGCCCGTTCCATCCAGCAGGGTGTGAAGAAGTCGGGGGTGAAGCGGCTCATCACGGTGGGCGGAGCCGGCAGCCTGTACGTAGCTCCCGGCCTTCAACTGGTAGACAGTCCCCAGTTTCCGGCCGAATGGAAGCCGGGTGCCACGGCCGCCCGTGATTACCTGAATGAACTTCGGCAAGAAACCGAACTGGACTGGACGTTCGTGAGTCCCGCCATTGAAATGCACCAGGGCACCTCCGGGAAGCGCCGGGGCACGTACCGGACGGGGCTGGAAGAACCGGTATTCGACGAAAACGGCCGCAGTTTGTCGTCGGTAGAAGATCTGGCCCTTGCCATTCTAGACGAACTGGAACAACCCAAGCACATCCGTCAGCGTTTTACGGTTGCTTATTAAGTGAGTGAACTGTTTAAAACACAAAGTATTTGAGTGCAAAAATCTGATATTTAGCACTCTGCGCTAAGCAGTTGCTATAGATAATAGTGTTCAATTACTTAAGCCGTAACAGCGTCCGGGGGCTTCGGTATCCGGACGCTGTTACGGATATTAAGGTCTCAATCAAACTCCTCCCTGTGCGTTTTTGAACCCTTTCATACAATTGCTTTCTGCCGGGAAAGTCAGCTTCTGAAATGAATTCAGGGAAAATCACGTTCTTTGCGGAAAGAAACAGTTGAAAGAAAATGAAAGCCCAAAAGTTAGTAAGAGTATTGGTCATCCTGCTGATTGTCATCATCAACGTAGGCTGCGATCAAATTACGAAGCACATCGTACGCAATCAGGTAGAATACCACGAACAGATCCCGCTTATCCAACAGCACCTTACCCTGACCAAGATTGAAAATACCGGTGCTTTCCTGAGTTTGGGAGAATCCCTGTCCACACCCATTAAGTTCGTGCTGTTGTCCCTGCTTCCCATCCTGGCCCTGGTCGGGGGCTTGTACTACCTGTTCACCCATACCCAACTCTCCAAAACCCGCGTGGCAGCGCTTTCCTTCGTCATTGGCGGGGGCATCGGCAACATGTACGACCGGGTCTCTTACGGTTCGGTAACCGATTTTCTGCACATCCAGCTGGGGATTTTCCAGACCGGCATTTTCAACATGGCCGACGTGTCGATTATGATTGGCATGTTTTTCCTGTTGATAGATTCTTATTTCAACCGCACCGAAAGCGAACTGGAAGCCTGAACCAAGGTCAGCCACCCACTCTGTAAAACTATCCTAACCCCTCTTTTATGCCAAGCGAATTGGAGAAAATGCTGTCCGGAGAATTGTACGACGCTTCGGATCCGGAGCTGACGGCCATGCGGATGAGAGCCAGAAACTGGATGCTGGAGTTTAATCAATTAAATCCGGAGAGCCACTCCAGACGCCGGGAAATGCTGGAGGATTTGATGGGCGCTGCCGGCGAAGGCCTGGACATTCAGGCACCTTTCTACTGCGACTACGGCAGCAACATCTACACCGGTCGGAAAGTGTTCATGAACTTCAACTGCGTGATCCTGGATTGTGCCCGCGTCACCCTGGGCGATTCCGTCTTTCTGGCGCCCAACGTGCAGATCTACGCGGCCTATCACCCGATCATCGCTTCTGAACGAATCAAAGGACCGGAGCTGGCCGCCCCCGTCACCATCGGTAACAACGTCTGGATTGGCGGAAGCGCCATTATTTGTCCGGGGGTAACCATCGGCGAAAACACCACGATCGGAGCCGGCAGCGTGGTCACCAAAGACATTCCCGCCAACGTAGTCGCCGCCGGCAATCCCTGCCGGGTCATCAGAAAGCTATAGAAGCAGGCATTTTTTGTTTACGGTTGGATACATTAATTTCAATGGTGCCACCAAAGAATCCGTCGTGGTGCTGGTAAGCATTGATTCGTAAGGCAACGTGGACAAGCAGCCATTGATGAATCGCCGTTCGATTGAAGTCACCATCCGTCCGAAAGTATGTGAGCAGATAACCGACACCGAACTCATCCTGTTCGGTGAACGGAAGCGGGACCACAAATTTGCGAAAGTGACCCTGGGAGCCAGCCTGTAAGAGGTTAAAAAAGTAAAGACGTTGTTTTGCCGATCCAACTTCCGGCAAAACAACGTTCTTTGCTTTTTCCGGAAGTCGAAATTGAACCGCACGCTTCCTGCCGGAATGCCAGCCTCCCTCCTTTTACCTTTGCCAATGCGCCCTTCTTGTTAACTTATTGAGGACATTCTGTGTTTTCCTGAAAAAACAATCATTCTATGCTTACCTGGAAAGACGTCATCCACCAATCTACTCACCCACTGAAGCCCGAACGCCGGGTTGAAAAAACCGATGCCGAATGGCGGCAGCAACTGACACCCGAACAGTACCGGATTACCCGGCAACACGGCACCGAACGGGCTTTTACGGGCGAATACTGCGAAGCACACGACCCCGGCTTGTACGCCTGCGCCTGCTGCGGCACGCCCGCTTACGACTCCCGCACCAAGTTTGAGTCAGGTACGGGCTGGCCCAGTTTCCACGAACCCGTGAAACCGGAAGCCGTTCAGTACCGCAAAGACACCAGCTTCGGCATGATCCGGGTGGAAGTACTGTGCAACGTCTGCGATGCTCACCAGGGACACGTATTCCCGGACGGCCCACCGCCCAGCGGCCTGCGTTACTGCATCAACTCCGCCGCCATCCGGCTGGTCAGTGAGGCCGAACAAGCCGCTGCTGGAAAGTGAATTATTTAAGCAGCGGAATAATCCATCGGGCAGGTCTGTCCGATGGATTATTTTTTTGGATGAGTTATCGTTATTTCGCTATTTGTAGAACGAAAACCGGCCACAGGCGCTGCCCGCTGGTTTTTGACCCAAGACACCCAGATAGCACCCCATGGAATTTATTCCCATCCGACGATGCCTGGAAGAAAACGGCGAACTGCTTGCATTTCCTGAAATGGGAGAGATTCTGCGAATGTCAGTGGCCTTCTACGAACGGGTGGGCTTTGATCCGCCCTGGATTGGCTACTTCGTGAAAGAGGGTGACCAATGGGTAGGCAGTGCGGCTTTCAAGGGCAAGCCCATGGCCGGCAAAGTAGAAATCGCCTACGGGGTACAACCGGCCTTTCAACGGCGGGGCATCGGCACGGCCATCTGCCGCCGGCTGGTGCAACTGGCCCTGCAGACCGATCCCCGCGTTCGGGTCACCGCCCGTACCCTTTCCGACAACCGGGCCTCCATCGGCGTGCTGAAGAAAAACGGATTCGAACTCCTGGGAATGATCTGGGACGAAGAAGACGGCCACGTGCTGGAGTGGAAGTACGTGAAAGGCAAAGTAAACGCTCCGGAGAAATGCTCGTAGAGAAGCTACTGCTGGCCGTTTTGTTCATTGGCTCCGGTGTGTTAGAAACCATTGGGAACAATATACTCATCAGGTTAGTGCTCAAATATTATCTGGAAGAAATGGATTTTAGATTAAGCCCCTCCAAGCGAATTCTTCGAAGAATCAGGGACGAACAGGTACAAAGAAAATTGAACCAGGGCTTAAAATTGGTGCGCTTGAGCTGGTTGGGGTTGGGAATGATATTATTCTTGATCTTATGCAATGGTTTGAATAAATGAGAAGATCACTAACAAACCCTCCTTCAACGTGGAAATGGCGGATCATTTTATTCATATGCCTGATTGATTCTATTTACAGCAGTTACGCTCAGCCTCAGACTTCTTTCCAATCGGATGTAATCAAATACGATGAGCCGGGAAAAATAGCCCGTTTTCAGGTATGCAGTTTATTGGGCATGGGAGGTATAGACCAAAGTACCAATGACATTGAACTCAGGATATACCGTTGGCAGGCATTCAGTAATCCTAAAATTTTTCTTTTAAAGAAGGATAAAAAGGGCTTTAGCGCCCAACTATACAGTTTTTTTCCTCTTTATAAATCCATCAAAGCCATTCCTTATCTAACCTATGTCTCATCATTAGTTGAAGTGAAACAAGAAGACTTAAAATCAACCCAATCGCTTGTCCAGGTGTGGGATACTTTGGTGAAGATGAACATATACACTTTACAAACCTTTGGAATGAAGGAGGCCATACGGCTCCATTTAGGTACTGGCAACGATGGAACGCTGTATACGGTTGAGATGAAAGTAAACAATCAGTATCGTCAGTACGCTTTTGACCATCCTGATAGGTATGAAAAAATAGCCCCTCAATTGTCTTCAGTGAGTCAGTTCAATCGAATAGTAGACTTTATTGAGCGTCAATTCAATATCAACATGCAGGAGTTCGATTAATTCCAGGAGCAGAGGAAAGAAAATAAGTAGCGGATTGGGTTACCGAGCAGCATTTATTCGATTAAATATCGAACTTCTGCGATTGGCTCACTTAATTCATTCCTTCGCTTATTCCTATGAAACGGCACGCTTCCCTCCTCTTTCTGGCGCTGATTCTGCTCCTGTCGGCGTGTGAAGGCTTGGAAATGAACTTTCCTAAAAGCAGTTTCGATGCGCCGTTTCCGAAACGAAACCGACGTCTGACTGAGGTGTTGGGTGAACGACTGGTTATCAAAACCGGAGGTGATACAATTGCCCTCCGCATCCATTCCACGAAAAAGGCCAACCTGATCACTCAGGAAGAGAATGGAGATACCCTGTTTTACGGCACGGTAAGCCAATTTCGGGGGCTGTATTATTTCAGTCAGGCCCAAAACGATACGACTTATTGGATTCACGCGGTAAAAAAGGCTGACAACCTGATTTATGGCTTGAACCAGGGTCTGATGCAAGCGTATCTGATCGATCAGACCATCGGGAAGGGAGAATACGTCAAATTACTCAAGTACCAGGATGAAAGGCAGATCCGGCTGCATCCGCACAAAAGGGAGACCCGGCAACTCTTTACCCAACTCCTGACCCAGTTCCCAGCAGATACCATTCTGAGCGTCCAGCCGCTTTCAGTAGAAAATTCCCTGATCGCCTACAATGAGTCAGACGAGCCGGAAGAAGCCGAACCACTGGTTCAGGTCTACCCCAATCCCACCCCGGACTACTGCACGGTACGCCTGGCTGCTGATGGTGAGCAGGCATACACCCTGACGGACCAGCAAGGGAAGGCGGTTTTGCAGGGCGTACTGAACGCCCGGAACAACCGGCTGGATCTGAGTCAGCTTACGAAAGGTTTGTACCTGCTGACACTCCGCGGTCGGACGCACGCTGAAAACCAGGTCATTAAACTGATCAAGCATTAAAACAATCATCCACTGCTCAATGGGCAGCCTTTTACGATGCAATTCACCCAGATCACCGAGCAAATTTTTACCGTAGACGACTTTCTCACCCGCAAAGAATGTGAGGACTTTATGGTGCTGAGCGAAAATATCGGATACGAACTGGCCAAAGTCAATACTGCCGGCGGTGCCCGGGTTATGACGGGCATCCGGAACAACAACCGGGCTTTTTATACCAGTGAAGAGCTGGCGGAAAGTCTTTGGCAGAAGGTACAGCCCTTTGTACCGCAACAGTTGGGAAACAGCCAGGCCATTGGGTTGAATGAACTGTTTCGCTTTTATCGCTATCAGCGCGGTCACCAGTTCAAGGGCCATTTCGACCAGAGCTACGTACGCAATGAGCGGGAAATGAGCTACTATACCTTTATGATCTACCTCAATGATCGCTTCGAAGGAGGCGACACCACTTTCCGTGGGTTACGCATCCGTCCACGGCAAGGCATGGCGCTGATTTTCCTGCACAACCTGTATCACGAAGGCAGTGAAGTGACCAAAGGCGTGAAATATGTCCTGCGCACGGATGTGATGTACCGACTACAGACTGAGTAAGCTAGACAGGACCCGCTCTGCTACACAACTGAATTTGAGGTGCGTTTCCGTTTATTGCCAAAATAGCAGCCTCCCCTTGATGCAGCACCAGATTTCAAATGTGCATTGGTTGGGAAACCCTCCATCATCTTTGCTGATGCCAATAAGCCATTCGCTCTGTCCGCAGGCTTAAATCATCCCTCCACTCTAGCAGGCAACCCGCTCAATTCCCACAGGCCAGAAACCGATTCAGAAAATACTAAAAAATCAGTATTGACAGCGGATAGTCGAATATAGAACTTAGTGAAACATATCCCATTTTCGATTAGACGTACACAGTAGAAATATGACAATAGATGATCCACGGGCTTGGTATATCAAGTTCGGTAGTGTTCTGGGCGTGCTCCTGCTTATGTACGTTATACTGCACCTTCAATGGAAAGGCGATGAAATCGTTAATTTTTCTAAAGAGGAGATTACCGATATCCAGACTATTGTAGACAAATCCGGCTTAGACACTTTATCCAAAACGAGCTTATCTGCCCAATACGCTTCCCGAAGCGATACCGTATTGGCTCGCATCAACAATTATATCCGCTCCCGCTACGATCTGGCAGATACTACCAGGCACCAACGCTTTATGTCCTCCTACGTTGATGCAGGTTTCCCGATTACTTTTCTTCCTCAGTACAAACTCAAGGTGGATTCTTTTTTCTGGCTGACCGAAAGCAAAGCCTTTCTGGAAATTATCTTCTGGACCTGGTTTGGGGTGCTGGCTAGCCTTTTTTACTACGTGTCTGAAGCCCTTAGCAAAAACACTTTTGCCGCCGATGAGGAATATATTCACTGGTCAAAATTATTGTATGCCCCCATCACCGCCCTCGTTATTTACTTCAGTCTCAACAGCCTGGTAGGTAAGAATGAGGTGAATCTCAACAACCTCCGGCACGGCCTGCTCATCCTGTCTTTTCTGCTTGGCTTCTTCTCCGGGCGGATGGTCGAACTGCTGAGTAAAATCAAAAATCTGTTTTTCCCCAGCCAGGAAGACAGTGCGTCGCGAACTGCACCAACCGGCACCCCAACGTCTGCCCCCAGCGAAACATCCGAAACCCTATACGACGAAGCAACTCCCGAAGAAAAAAGCACCGCGGGATAATTGAATCAATAGCTTGTTATGATTAGCCCTGACAAAAAGATTAAAAGCCCCAACCAGACCAAGGGTCGGCGGACGTTCCGCCCCGAAGCCATTGTCATCCACATTATGGAAGGTACCCTGGCGGGCACAGATTCGTGGTTTGCCAATCCGGCCTCCAAGGTGTCAGCGCACTTCGGGATTGGCAAAAATGGCGAATTGCACCAGTACGTGGATATAAATGACACGGCCTGGCACGCTGGCAGAATCAATAATCCAACCTGGACGGGCATCAAAGTGAATCCATCGGGCGGTTTCTTCAATCCCAATTTCTATACCATTGGTATAGAACACGAAGGATTCGGGCAGACGGACTGGACGACCGCGATGTACCAGAAAAGCGCCGAACTCATTGCTCACCTTTGCGTAGATTTGAAGATTCCCTTGGACCGGGCGCACATTGTGGGCCACCACGAAATTTATTCTGTTAAATCCTGTCCCGGACACAAAGTAGACTTTAATCACCTGATCGCCTTGGCCCGGCAGTTCCGCGATGCCCTGACCAATCCGGCGGCTCCAGCACCAATCATAGCGACTCCGACCATCCCCACGCTTACTCAGGTCGTCCAGGCAGGCATCGTGACGGTCACCCGCACGCTCAATATCCGGCAGAAAGCGCCCAGCACTTCGGCCCGGGTCGTCAGCCAGGCATTGGCCGGAACACAATTGGCCTACGCGGGCTGGGTAACCAACGGACAACCCGTGAATGACAACCGCAAATGGTATTTCGATGCCAACGGAGACTATTTCTGGAGCGGGGTGACGGTGTGAATGGAAATAAAAGCTTATTCAATCATAATGCACTTAAAATGCTCATCCTATGCAACTCGACCGAACCATTATTTTACCCTCAAACAATTTGACCCTGGCAAAAAAATTATTCCGTTCTCTGATTGAGGATGAGGCGGTATTGACGATGATCGTGCTGGGAAACGACACTGAAGGAAACCAAGCCGTCACCATTGCGGATAGGCGCGCCAGGGTAGCCCCCGTTGGCTTTGAACGGAAGGTAGCCTGGCTGACCAGTTCCCGGCTTTTCAATGAGCTAAAACATTTTCTGAGCGACGGCGAAATCAGAGTAGATAGCATCACTCCAGAAAATACCTTGTGCGTAGCCGTATCATTGACCGATCAGGTGATGCATAAAATCTCCAAAGGAAGCGAGATTGACTTTTTGGTAATCGAACGGGCCTTTCTAAAAGCAGGAGAATTATGACATTCCGTCGCTTTTGCGGGCTCCGCATCCACGTGGGTGTCTGCTTTTTACTCGTCTTCCTTTCATTGCCCGGGCAGTCCCAAAATCCCGCACCGCCGCCACCCCCCGACACACGACCTGTTATTACCTTAAAAGAAGTAGACCGGCGGAACCAGGTAAGACCAGTCGACAAGCCCAGTGCGGCCTATCCCGCGGTAGATATCAACAGTACGCTGGTCATTGAACTGAATAAGGAAGCCATTCAAGCGCAAGCCGCTAAGCTGATCGGGTACCGGTATCCCATTCCGCAGGAGAAGATTACCCAGCTCATACAGTGGCTGGGTAAAGAAAAAGAGATAGTGGGATTTTTACAGTACAGCCAGAACGAAACCATTGCACAGCGCAAGGAAAAACTGAATCAATTTTCTAGAGGGATGGGGGCCTTCCTGGACGTGCTGATCGCTACTTACCCAACCAACACCCAAGAACGAAATCAGCTGAACGACATCCTGAAGCAGGGAAATCTCCAATCCTATCAGGTGATTTATTCCTTTGTCAATGACCAAATCCGGGATATAGATCAATCGTTGCAAAAGGCACTCGACTCCAATAAAGTATATTTCCGGCTGGGTGGATGGCTGCGAAACAAGTACGGTGAAAACCCGGTCCACATTCCGGATTTCGATACGTATCAGGAAGGCCAGTTTTACGAAGTACCCAATTTTATCACCGCCATTCCCCCTCAGGAACTGGCCCGCTTTGAGCAATTGCAGGCGCTGGCCAAAGATCTCCAGACCACCAATGCGAACATTCTGACCGGGCTCCGCAAGCAGTTGAAGCTCAACGTCGACTCGTACATTAATTTTTTCGATTTGCAGGTGCTAGCGAAGCTAAAAACCACCCGGGAAGCCATTCCGGCAGAAAAAATGACTGCTGTACTGAGTACCTCCTTTGAGAACCTGACCACCTCGGTACAGGACCTACAATCGGCACTTGCCCGGCTGCAGCAGGCTGCGTCCGATTCTACTACCTTTACCTTCGTAGCCAAACTCAATACGGCTTTGCAGGAAGTGAGCCAGCAATTGCCAGTGGCTACCAAAGCCGTACGGAGCCAGGGAACAATCATAGTTACGGCTCTCCGGGCGAACTCCGTCGATGCGGGTGATTTGCCGGCGAAACTACAGGAAGCAGAGGGTAAGCTAGCCCAATTAATAAATGAGCTTCAACCACTGGTTACCTCACTCAACAATCTGCCGAACCCTGCTGCCCAAAAGCCCCAAGTCAATTCACTGATATTTGGAGAGGAAGTGCTCAAACTTTCACTTGACAACCTACCTGACTCTACCTACCTGGATTTACGCACGAGCGGTTTTCGGGAAAATGACGATGAACTGTACCTGAAAGCAAGCCTGGGAAAGCAACCGGCGGCGACTGCAAGCGCTATTGAGCGTACCGTATACTTCAAAAAAATCAGCCTTTTCCAAGTGCTTATGCATTCTACTGCCGCCGCCGTCATGATCTTCACGGACAACTTGGATGCTTCTTTTGCCAACGGAAAACAGTTTCAGTTGAATCCTTCTTTCAGCGTGCTCTTTAAATGGGGGACCCGCAGCAATCTTTTTTACAATCGCTACGTGTCGGCAGGTCTCGGGCTGAATGTGTCGACCCTTGACTTTGACAGTGACGGTACGCCGGAAATCGGTTTAGGGCTTACGGGTTCGATTTTCAAGGATTACGTACAAGCGGGCCTGGGTAGAAACTTTGCTTCCGGTCATAATTACTGGTTCTTCGGCGTTCGTATCCCATTGTTGGGAATCAGCTTTAGTGGTGCACCACCTTCGAATGTTCAGGTAGCCGAAAACTGACCCGCTGCCTCCCACACCATTGTTATTCTTCTTAATGCTTCATTCTTCACAATTTCTTAAACTTCCCGTACCGCCCCTTTGCGTAAATTGCCCCGTTCCCAACCGAGGGTTCCAATTAGAATGGGCGACTGCATCCGTATTCAATTCCGTTTACTACTTCCACACTGGGCAATCTTATTAGCTGGGCTCTTTTTGTTGCCCGTCATTTCCGGCCGGGCACAAACCCGTCCGGCTTCCACCCGGCTCAGCGATTTGCCGGAGCGCAACTGGTCGCCAAAAGGCACCCGACCCGATTCGCTCTTTTTGCGGGCCAAACAGCAATATACCCAGGCTAACGAACGCGAAGACGAACCGGGAGCAGCCCAAGCGCTGAGGGAAATGGGCCGGATCTGCTACCACCTGGGTCAGTACCCGCAGTCGCTGGATTACCACCTGCAGGCCAACCGCCTGTTCCGGCAACTGGGGCAACCCGCTTTGGTGGCGGAAAGCCTAAACGACCTGGGACTGTTGTATTACTACAGCCGGCAACCGGAGCTGGCGCAGCAGCAGTACCACGAAGCCCTGAAAATTTATCAAAAGGCCGGAAATAGCGCTGGTCTGGGAGTGACGTACGGACACATCGGACACCTGTACGAAAAGCAGGCCCAGTACGACAGCGCCTTCTACTTCCAGCGCCAGGCCCTGGCACAATACCAGCAGGCTGCTGACCAGACGGGCCTTTCCAAAATTTACGAAAACCTGGGCAGCATCTTCGAAGACCTGGCGCAATACGACTCCGCCCGCTACTACTTTGAACAGGCTTTGGTGCAGAACCGGCAAACCAACGATGAGGCCGGAAGGGTGGAAATACTGAACAACCTGGGCGATGTGCTGCGCAAAACCGGTCATTATCGGGAAGGATTGGCCATGTCGAAACAGGCACTGGCGCTGGCCATCCAAACGGGTGAAAGATACCAGCTCAGCGGTGCCTGCAACGACATCGGCAAATCATTCAACCTGCTCAATCAGAACGACAGCGCCTATCACTACGCCGCCCTGAGTCGAAGATACCAGGCGGAGATTTATTCGGAGGAAGTAAACCAACAACTGGCGCTGCTGCAGACGCTCTACGACACGGAGCGCAAAAACAACGAAATCAGCCGGTTAACCAACGATCGCAACGTACAACTCATCACCACGGTAGCCCTGGGCGTAGTGGGTGTGCTGCTGGCGGTGCTGGCGGCACTGGTGATCAGCCGGCAGCGCCTGAAGATCCGTACGGAACGGGAACTGCGCGAACAAAACCAGCGGATGTACGAAACACAGCACGAACTCATGCAGGCTGAGCTGAAGAACAAAAAGCTGGAAGAAGAAAACCTGAAACACACGCTGGAAATCCGATCCCGGGAACTGACTACGCACACGCTCCACATCATCCAGAAAAACCAACTGCTCGACGAGCTCCGCGACAAGCTGGAGGGACTGGTCAAAGACGAAAAGCGGGACCAGAAGAAACAGCTCCGACAATTGCTCAATCAGGTAGATCAGAGCTTCCAGAACGACCAGTACTGGGATGAGTTCCGGGGCATTATTGAACAGGTACACCAGGCCTTTTTCGACCGGTTGAAAGAGGTAAGCGATTCGCTTACGGGCAACGACCTGCGGCTGGTAGCCCTGTTGAAGATGAATTACAATTCCGCCGACATCGCTACGCTGCTGGGAGTAGGTCAGGATAGCCTCCGGGTGATGCGCTACCGGCTGCGCAAAAAGCTCAACCTCCCTCCCGGCGAAAGCCTGACCGCTTTTATACAGTCACTGTGACGTGCGAAGGCATCTACTGCTCCAAACGCGAAAGTCTGATTGCGGGAATGCATAAACTATTTCTCGGTCATTTGGTGTCTTAACTCCCTTGGAGCTATTAGAATTGTTCAAGTGCTTTGGATGATAAAAGCGTGAACACGCCCGGAGGCGTGTCACTACAATTCTTTGGTTGATGTCTTCCACGCTGATTCTTTATTTTCAGTCCCTTGCGTGACTCCTGCCCGTCCGAAACCGGACAAGTCTTTCTCCGATTCAAATAGTCAAAAGCCCATTCCGAACAGGAAGAGCTCAGACTCAAACAATTTCGATGGATGCCAAAGAGAAATCCCTTAGCTTTTCCCTGCATCACCTAAAAACCTGTTTGATTCCTATGAAACACGTTCACCTCCCTACCCCTCTCCCTGACTCCCTACTGCCGACCCGCTCCATGGCACCCTGACGCCCCGCCCGCGGGGAGGAACGGGTGCTGAGCTTGTTTTATGTCCTTTGCCTTCGGTAGTCGACAAGGGATAACTACGTCCAGCAAGCCGTTTTCAAGCCTGCTATTCTTTATCGCTCAACGGAACGCGACCGGGCACCGCCAAGGCCTGGCTGGCGAAGCTATGCGCTTTATTTTTCCGATTCATCTACCATTCTATTTTCCATTCCCATGCCATTTACCCGCTATTCCTTTTTCCGGTCCCAACTCTGCGTGCTGTTCTTTTTTCTGGTGCTCTCCTGCCAGAACCAACCCTCTTCTCACCAGCAAATGCGGCAAATCCTGGAGCGGGTGCGACGTCAATCCCATCACCACGATAACATTTTCGCTGCCCAAGACCAACTGCGCCACTGCGATTCGCTGCTTAAAACGGCTTACAGTGAGCAGGATAAGGTAATGTGTGGGTATATGAAGGCCCGTGCGCTACTGATGACGGGTCAGGAACAACAAGCCATTGACCTGCTGGAAGAGTTGAACCGCCAGATTTTTCAAATGGGACTCAATGGCTCTAAAATGGTTACTTCCGACCTGGCCCTGGCCTACCTGCGTTCCGGAGAAAGGAGCAATTGTGTGTTGAACCACTCCGGCGAAACCTGCATTCTGCCTATTCAGGGTTCCGGCATCCACGCCAACCAGACTGGCTCCCGTAAGGCCGCTGAAATCTATCGAACCCTGGCGGAAAAATATCCGGATGACCTGACCACCCAATGGCTGCTTAACCTGACGTACATGACCCTGGGAGAGCACCGGAAGCACGAAAAAGAACCCTTTTACCTGCCTGGCATGCTGGGAGACACCACCTACCGGATCCGGGCTTTCGAAGACGTGGCCGCTCACCTGGGTCTGGACGTCAACAACATGGCTGGCGGAAGCATTGTGGAGGACTTCGACAACGACGGCTACCTGGACCTGGTGACTTCCAGTATGGGGCTGGACGAGCCCATGCACTTTTTCAAAAACAACGCCGATGGCACCTTCAGCGACCAGTCTGAAAAATCCGGCCTAAAGGACCTCACCGGTGGCCTGAACATGATGCAAACAGATTACAACAACGATGGCTACCTGGATATTTTCGTGCTGCGGGGTGGCTGGTTCCTGGACCGGTTCGGCAATCAGCCCAATTCTTTGCTGAGAAACAACGGCGACGGCACCTTTACGGATGTAACAACCGGGAGTGGCCTGCTTTCCTTTCATCCCACCCAGACGGCTACCTGGAATGATTACAACAACGACGGCTGGGTGGACGTGTTCATCGGCAACGAATCCCGAAAGACGTCTCCTGCTTCCGAAATGCACCCCTGTGAACTGTACCTGAACAACCAGGATGGCACGTTTACCAACATAGCCCAGGCGGCAGGTTGCGCCATCGTCGGCTACGTCAAGGGCGTCACTTCGGGTGACTACAATAACGACGGCTGGAAAGACTTGTTTCTTTCTACCATGGATGGAAATCGCTACCTACTCAGAAACAAGGGCGTGAAAGCGGGCGTACCCCATTTCGAAGACGTGACGGCGCAGGCCGGTCTGGGAGATTCAGAAGCCCGTACCTTCCCCACCTGGTTCTGGGATTACGACAACGATGGCTGGCTGGACATCCTGGTTTGTGATTATTCTTTCGAAAAACCCCTCTCCTACTATACCGCCGCCGAAGCGCTGCGCACGCCGGTCCGGAACGCTGGTATCGTATACCTGTACCGGAATAACCACGACGGCACCTTTACCAACGTTTCCAAAGCCATGGGCCTGAACCGAACCGCCTTCGCCATGGGCTCTAATTTCGGGGATATTGACAATGATGGCTACCTGGATATGTACCTGGGAACGGGCAATCCGGCCTACGAATCGCTGGTGCCCAACAAGCTGTTTAAAAACCTGGGTGGCCGGCAGTTTGCCGACGTGACCGTTTCCGGTCGGGTGGGGCATTTGCAAAAGGGACACGGCGTATCGTTTGCCGACCTGGACAACGACGGTGACCAGGATCTTTTCATCGAAATGGGCGGCGCTTTTATTGGCGATGCCTACCCCAATTCGTTGTTTCTCAATCCGGGACAGATTGAGGCCAACCACTGGCTATGCATCCAACTGGAGGGGGCGCAGGCCAACCGGAGCGCCATCGGTTCCCGGCTGAAACTAACATTCCGGGAAAACGGACAAACCCGCAGCGTGTACCGGGAGGTGAATTCGGGCGGGAGTTTCGGCGCTTCGCCACTAAGAAGGGAGATGGGCATCGGGCAGGCTACGGTGATTGATGAGCTGGAAATTGAGTGGCACGGTTCGGGCAACAAGCAGGTCTTCCGGAATATCCGGCCCAACCAGTTTCTCAAAATCAGGGAAGGCCGCGACCAGGTGGAAGTGGTCCACCTGAAAACGCTGAACTTCAAAGGCAAGGGGAATCCCCATCACCCGAAGCAGGATCAACTTTGTGCACCGATTCAATCCATCTGACCGGCGCGTTTTCCGGAGGCCCGTCCGTGGGGTTTACGGGGCGGAGAGGCACCGCCGGTGAGCCGACACCCGAATGGGCAGCAAATCATTCTACTCAACCTGGATTTCAATCATTCTTTCACCAACATACATCTTCATCCGATGAACATTCCTACCGAACCCATTGGCAGCATCCCCCGGCCACAGGCGCTGATCGAAGCCATTCAGCAAAGCCTCTCCCCGGAACAATTGGCCCCTTTGTACCGGCAAGCGGAGCAAGACACGCTCCGGCTGCTGGCGCAAACGGGCTCCCTCGTGCTCTCGGACGGGGAACAGACCAAGTCCAGTTTTGCCACCTATCCCCTGGAAGGTTCTGACTTGCTCCATCCGAAAGGTGCCATTATCCCGTTTGCTGACGGACACACGCGGCAGTTGCCCTGCCTGCGGAAAGGTCCCTTCCGCTACACCCATTACGCCGACCAGTACCTGACCCAGGCCCGGCAATACACCCAGCTGCCCCTCAAGCAGGCCGTGATTTCGGCCTCCGCCCTGAGTTTGCTCTACCCGGCCGAAGGCATTGAAGGGTACCCGCGGGAGGCGTTCATCGCCGATCTGCTTCGTGAAAATGAAACGGATATCCGGCGCTGCCTCCAAGCGGGTGCCTACAAAGTACAGATTGACTTTACGGAAGGACGGCTGTCGCTGAAAATCGATCCGTCGGGTGTACTCCTGCAGCAGTTCATCGACCTCAACAACCAGGTCTTGTCGCGCTTTTCGGAAGCAGAGCGAAGCAAATTAGGCGTTCACGTGTGTCCGGGCGGCGATCACGACTCCACGCACAGCGCCGACGTGGATTACCTCGATTTTCTACCCCGGCTGTTTCAGTTGAACGTCCGCAACTTTTACCTACAACTGGCCAGCGAACCCGACCGGAAGCGCGTGTTGCAGTGCATTCAACAACACCTGAAACCCGGTCAGGTGGCATTCGTCGGGGTGATCGACGTATTGAACCCAGCCGTGGAAAGTCCCGAAACCGTCAGGGATCGCATTCTGGAGGCGGCGGCGTTCATTCCCATCGACCAGTTGGGTACCACCGACGACTGTGGCTTTTCGCCCTTCTGCGATGACGTTTCTACGACCCGCGAAACGGCCTTTGCCAAGATTGCCGCCCGCGTAGCCGGCACCCGACTGGCCGAAACCATTTTACTGGCGCAACCCTCCACATACTGAAAGCAGGAGTCGGATCGGGGCAAATTCCCGTTCAGTTCGCTCCGGCGTAACGGCACGTAGCCAGGATGGTAAAACGGGGTGAACTGCGCTTTCAAATAATAAAATGGCCCATTTACCCGGTAAAAACCGGGTTTGGGCCATTTTGATTTTCCGGTGTGGAATAAAACCTAACTTGAGAATCATTCATCAACGTTGATCAACCTTTCCTCCTATGCCCCACATCACGTTACCTGAAGGCTTTCCCGGCATTCGCAGTCTGATGATGTACAGTCCGGAAACGGCCCTGCCGCTGAATCAGTTGGCGCAGGCTTTACTGCACAACCCTTCCAGCCTGTCTCCGGCCGAAAGGGAACTCATCGCTACGTACGTTTCCAGGCTCAACGAATGTAAATACTGCGCGACCACGCACGGCGCCATTGCCCGGCATCACCTGAAAGACCAGCCCGAGTTGGTGGAGCAGGTGCTCAACGATCCGGAAATGGCCCCTATCAGCAACCAGTTGAAGGCTTTGCTCCGGATTGCGGCGCAGGTACAACAGAGCGGAAAAAAGGTAACGGAGGCTGATATAGCCCGTGCCCGGGAAGCCGGCGCCAGCGACCAGAAGATCCACGACGCGGTACTGATTGCCGCCGCTTTCTGCATGTACAACCGCTACGTGGACGGCCTGGCTACCTGGGCCCCCGACGACCCGGCCCTGTACGCGCGCATTGGTAAGCAGCGGGCGGAAGAAGGTTACCTGACGCCTTCCTTTCTGGTGGAACCGTTGCCTTCGTAGATTCCTCCCGCATCCCATCATAGCCGGTTCTTCTCCCGCCTTTCCCGATGAAAACGAATAAATGGAAATTAATCCTCTTGGTTTGGGGAGCAATGTTCCCCTTCAGTACGGCGCTGCACTATGCACTGGCGCAACTGCCCTGGACGGCCCACTGGCCCATTGTGGCCCGTACTTTCTGCCTGACCTGCTGTCTGGTGCCGTATATGGTGTTCGGCGTATTCCCACTGATCAACCGGCATTTCCTGGGTTGGTTACAGGCCGGCTCCCGCTCGTCGGGTAGCGAAGCCCGCCCCAACAGCCCGGTGCCTTTCGGACAGCCGACTTTGACGTCGAATCAGACCGGGCTGGTGGGCCATACGCCTTCATAAGAAAAGGTTGGCTACTTGTTAGGTAACCAACCTCTTACGCAGGAAACCGGTCATTGGCCTGCCCACTACTTCTTCAGCAGGCTCAGGATGGTTTTCTGATTGGCCAGAATCTCATCCAGGTTGTTCTGGTTCTTCAAAATGGTTTCCTGATTGCCCAGAATGGCCTCCTGGTTTTTAATGATGGTGTTCTGATTCCCCAGAATAGCATCCAGGCTGTGTTGATTTTTCAGGATGGCTTCCTGGTTCCTGAGAATGGTTTCCTGGTTGGATAAGATGGACTGCTGATTGGACAGAACCTGATCGTTGCCTTGCATAGAGAGTAGGATTTTAGTGAAAAGAAGAATTGAATTATTTTATGACAAAGATAAAACTACTGTTTATATAATCAATTCAATTATATTTTATTATCAACTAATAATCAAACAAATACGTTCGTAGACAACTCCAATGCCTACTCCTTACCGGCCTGCCCGTCGTTTTCCTTTTTTGTACATTTTCTTTCTGATCAGCGTACTCATCGCCTGGGCCTGGTACGTCGGTTCATTGCCCGACCGGAGTTTTCTGGCCCGTCGGTGGGCGGCTACGCTCACGATGGTGTTCGGTTCGTTCATTGCCGGGTCCAGTCCGGAAGGCAGTGCCGCCATCTCCTATCCGGTGTTTACGTTGCTGTTAAACATCCCCCCGGCTGTGGCCCGCAACTTCTCCTTCGCCATCCAGAGCATTGGCATGACCTCCGCCTCCCTGCTGATCCTGGGGCTGCGCGTTCGGGTAGACTGGAATTACATCCGGTACGTGACCCTGGGTGGGGTGTTCGGACTGGTGGGTGGCACATATTACGTCGTACCGCTGATTTCGCCCGTGATGGCCAAGTTGTTTTTCGTGTCGCTGTGGCTGAGTTTCGGCATCACGCTCTGGCGCGAAAACAGCCGTCCGCAAAGGCAAGTAAGCAACGCCATCGTTCCGTTCCTGCCCACCGACAAACGACGGCTGGTGTTGTTTGGACTGGTGGGTGGGGTCATTTCTGCGATCTTCGGTACGGGCATCAATATCTTCACCTTTTGCCTGGTGACGATCTACTACCGGCTGAGCGAAAAAGTGGCTACTCCTTCGTCGGTAATCATTATGACGATTGAAACCTTGCTGGGCTTTTTCCTGCACGCCCAGGTGCTGCGCGATTTCAGCCGGGAGTCGTTCGAATTGTGGCTGGCCTGCGTGCCGGTCGTAGCCTTTTTTGCTCCATTAGGTGCCTTTGTCATCACCAAACTTCCCCGCGAAGCCATTGCCCGCCTCCTGTACCTGATTCTGGTTGTGCAGTTTGTCGGAGCGATCATTGTCATCCGGCCTTCTCCGCCCCAATTGCTGCTTTGCGCCAGTACGCTGGTGGGCGGATTGTTAGTATTTGCCTTTCTGGCCAAAAGTCCCCGTACCAGGCCACTGCCGGATTAAACAATCTCAGTGGGCGACCAATGCCAATCACCTGGTTCCGATGGAGCCAGATGAATGGCGCTCCTTTTTCCTATAAACCGGTGACTCCTCTGAGTAATTGATTTGCTGACATAAATATCTTTTTCTACCTCCCTCCCGGCGAAAGTCTGACCTCCTTCATTCAGTAGTTGTAAACGACTTCAAATTGGCTTAACAAAAGCACAACAATTTGTTGATGGCGATTGTGTTACGGAAAACACATCTGTAAACCAACGGGTTATCCATCACTTGTTCACGTTGTTGCCCGATTGTTTACACCCCGGTTGCCCTTGTTGCCTTTTTGTTCACGGTCCCGATTTGGTTGAGCCCTCCCTCATCCCTCAACTTTGACCCGTCGTTGTAGCAAGCCTTTCTAATCTGTTACGGCGACGATCTCAACCTGATCCGCCTGAATATGAACCGTCATTTTTACCTGTTGCTGCTGTGCTTGCTGGGGACGACACTACCCGCCTTATCCGGTACCATTCGGGGTCGGGCCTTTGACACGGCTACGGGGGAACAACTGGTAGGAGCCGCCATTGTACTGGAAAATACGACCTTCTACGCGGTGTCAGGACTGGATGGCACTTTCCTGCTCCGCAACGTACCAGCCGGAAATTATCAGCTGCGCATTAGTTACATTACTTATCAGAGCCTATCCAGGTCGGTAGAAATCAGAGAAAGTGAAACGCTGGCACTGGAACTGGGAATGGAGCCATCGGAGGCCAGCACACTTACCGAAGTGACCATTACGGGCAAACGGGACGGCACCAGCGACCAGACCGCCCGGAATATGGAACGGAACGCCACCCAGGTGACCAACATCGTGTCCGGTCGCAGCATTGAGCTTTCGCCCGACCTCACGGTAGCCAACGTCATTGGGCGGGTATCGGGCGTGTCGATTGAGCGAAACAGCAACGGTGACGGCCAGTACGCCATTCTGCGGGGCATGGACAAACGCTACAACTACACGCTGGTCAACGGGGTGAAGATACCCAGCCCCGACAACCGCTACCGCTACGTGCCGCTGGACATTTTTCCTTCCGAACTGCTGGAACGGCTGGAAGTGTACAAAACACTGACACCCAACCTGGAAGGCGATGCAGTGGGCGGGGTCGTCAATATGGTGATGAAAGACGCTCCCGGCCACCTGAGCGTACTAGCCAACCTGTCTACCGGCTACAGCGGCCTCTTCTTCGACCGTGATTTTGTCTCCTTCCAAACGGGAGAGGTAAATGCCCAATCTCCGTACGAACGGCAGGGAAATCAATACAGTGCCACGCCCGCCGATTTCAATAAAGCCACTGTTACGTACGCTAACAACCGGCCTTCACCCAATTTACTGGGAAGCCTCTCAGTAGGCGACCGCTACCTGGACGGCCGCCTGGGCGTGATGCTGGCGGGCAGCTATCAAAACACGTACCGGGGCAGCAACAGCCTGTTTTTCAACGATGCCACGGTCGATACCCTGCGGGGCGTCACGCTCACCCAACTAAACGAACGCCGGTATTCGGAACAGCAAACCCGCTACGGCCTGCACGCCAAACTGGATTTCCGGCTTAATAACCGGCACAAGCTGCAGTGGTACAATGCGATGATGAACCTGACCAACGCCCAGATCCGCGATACGAAGTCTACCCAACTGACCATCGGGGGCTACGACCCGGAAGCCGGCAATGCCACCTTGGGCTACGCCACCCGCTCCCGCCTCACCCGGCAGCGGATTTACAACAGCACCCTGCAGGGCACCCACACGCTGACGGAAAGACTGAGTCTGAACTGGTCGGCGGTGTATTCGGTGGCCACGAACGAAGTGCCCGACAATACCAACATTCCGCTGCTGGGTCAAAGACAGAATTTCGTGGAGAAACGCACCACGGTACAGGACGCTTCCCGCCGCTGGGAGCACAACACCGACCGGGACGTGGCCGGCTACCTCAACCTGACCTATACGGCTCCCATTGCCGGCACGTCGGTGGAATGGATGGCGGGCGGTTTGTACCGCGACAAACGCCGGAACAACTTCTACAACAACTATCAGTTCCGTCCCGCCGATCCTTTTACCCGTTACGGCGAAAACTTCGACCGCTACGACCAGATTGCTTACAACGTGCAGAATCCGCGCGGCTCCGTGGCTTCGGCGCTCAACTACGATGCCGACGAAAAGACTACGGCCGGTTACGCCCAGTTCCGTACGCTGGGAAAGGCCCTGGAAGTGATCGGCGGGGTACGGGTGGAACACAACGAGCAGGGCTACACCATGAAGTTCCCCATCGGTGAAGACCGGCCTACGGGCAGCCAGGTGATGACCGACGTGTTGCCCAGCCTGCACCTGCGCTACCGGATCCGCGAACAAACCAATCTGCGGGCGTCATATTTCCGCTCCGTCAACCGACCCGGCTTCTTCGAAATCGTGCCTTATCGCATTGTAAACGAAGAATACCAGGAACGCGGCAATGCGGACCTGAAACGGGCCATCGCCGACAACTTCGACCTGCGTTACGAATGGTTTCCCCGTCCGCTGGAGCAGTTGATGGTGGGTCTTTTCTACAAGCGCATTCAGGACCCGATCGAATACACGCTGCAAAGGGATGCCATCCGCGGTCAGGACATTTATTACTCACCAGGAAACTTCGGCAACGCTACCAATTACGGGCTGGAAGTAGATTTTATCAAATACCTCAAAAACTGGGGCATCAAGGCCAATTATACCTACACCCACTCCGCCATTACCACGCCCAAGTCGAAACGGATACGAAACGTCAGCGGAGATCTGGAAACCATTTCGATGGACCAAAGCCGACCGCTCTATGGACAATCGGCCCACGTAGCCAACCTTTCGCTGCTCTACAAAAGCGCCCGGAGCGGCTGGGATGGGCAACTGGCGGCCAGCTATACCGGTGACCGCATCAGCACGGTATCACAGTTTGTCGACAACGACCTGTGGCAGAAAGGCTTCGTGCAGATGGATGCCTCCCTGGAAAAGCGCATCAACGGACATTTTACCCTTTTTGCCAAAGCCAATAACCTGCTGGATACCCCGCTGGAGGTGTACATCCGCAATGCCAGTCCGGCCAATGCAGGAGTACCTTTCCAGGACGAACCGGGCAAAACGCTCATTCGACGGGATTTCTACCAACGCTCCTACCTGCTGGGCCTCCGCTTCAAATGGTAGATGCTGGGGTCTGTGAACAGTAAACAGTGATCAGTAATTAAATCATATAATCCTTCAATCCTTCAATCCTTTATTTATGAAAAAGTTACTTCTGGGAGCGGCCGTGCTGGCTACGGTGCTGAGCGCCTGCAAGAAAGACAATGAAAATCCGGCACCGGTCGAAGCCCCGGTGAAAGAAAATGTGGCCGGTGAGGTATCGGGCGTGTGGAAAAAAGGCGGTACCTACACCGTTACCGACCACATCCAGGTGCCCGAAGGCAAAACCCTCACCATTGAGGAAGGCGTGACCGTGCTGTTCAGCGATTCACTCATCAAGCCCGAAGTAGTGCTGAAAGGGAATTTGTACAGCCTGGGAACGGCCGACAATCCCGTGAAATTTACCGTGCCCGATGCCTGGAAGGTGGGCAAAAACGAATTCGGGAATTTGTGGGGCGGCCTGATCGCCAGTCCGAATACCGCTGAAGTGCTGCTGCAATACACGGTGCTGGAATACGGCGGGGCGGTGACGACCGAAAGCTCTCCTTCCGTCAAAGCGGGCTTGTACAAAGCCGAAGCCGGTGAGCACGTACCCGCCCTTTACTATCCCAACGTTAACGGAAAACTGGTGGTCGTCAACAGCACCATCCGCAACTTCAACGAAGATGGCTTCTACATCGAAGGGGGCAAAGTAATTATCGCGAACAACTCCTTTTATACTACCGGCATTTCGGGTGGTGATGCCATCAACATCAAATCGGGCGTGCAGGCCGACGTCGCCTTCAACCTGATCTACAGCCCCAACACCAACGCCCTGAAACTGTCTAACTCCGGCGACCGCAACCCGCAGGCCTACGTGGTGGCTTACAACAACACCATCCTCAACGCCGGCTGGCGGCGGCCTACCACCAAAGGCGGTTCGATCTGGCTGGAGCAAACGGTACGGGCCGACCTGTACAACAACCTGCTGGCCAACGACCGTTTCGGCATCAAGCGCGACAAAGGCAAGCCGGAAGACAACCGTTCGGTCGTGAGCAATAACCTGTACTACGGCGCTTCTCAGGAATGCGTAAACCAGTTCCAACCCTCCGCGGAAATACTGGCCGGCACCAACGACGTCATCGGCAGTACGGCCGGTTCCAACGATCCGAAGTTCGTCAGCTATCCGCTGAATACGGATATGAAAAATGCCACTTTCAACAGCGGCTGGGATTTCCACCTGCAGGCGGGTTCTCCCGCTGTCGGCAAAGGGAAAACCGACTTTACCCGTTTGTTTGCCGATGGCATCACACTCAATGGCATTCTCTTCAAATCGCCGGCTCCGGCCAACTACATCGGCGCACTGGGCACCAAGTAATTCACCGGCTCCGGCAATTGTAAACTGGCCGGAGCACTTTTCTCTTTTCTGACGTGAAATATTCAGTCATTCTTCTCAGCACCAGCCTGCTGACGGCCTGTCAGCAACATACGCCACCGCTGGTAGCCATAGCCCATTCCGAAGCCTCAGCCGCTCCCATCGTTCAGCCCGTGGTTACCACCGATTCGGTCCGGTACGACACCGACGACCCGGCGGTCTGGATTCACCCGACGGACCCTTCCCAAAGTCTGATCATCGGTACGGACAAGGAAAGCGACGGTGCCCTGTACGTATTCGACCTGAGTGGCAAAGTGCAGAACGACAAAGTAGTGAGAGGGTTGCAACGTCCCAACAACGTGGACGTGGAATACGGCCTGCTCCTGAACGGCAAGCCCGTTGACATAGCCGTAGCGACCGAACGCCAGACCCACCGGCTTCGCATTTTTTCCCTTCCCGATATGAAACCCGTAGACGGCGGCGGACTGGAAATGTTCGTGGGCGAAACCGGCCCCAGCTATCGCGATTTGATGGGCATCGGGCTGTACAAAAACCTGGCGGGAGATATTTACGCCATCGTGGGGCGCAAAAACGGCCCTACCGACGGCACCTACCTCTGGCAATACCGCCTGAGCGACAACGGCCACGGCCAGGTGAAGGCCGGTCTGGTGCGGAAGTTCGGTCAGTACAGCGGCAAGAAAGAGATTGAATCCATTGCCGTCGACGATTCCCTGGGCTACGTGTACTACTCCGACGAAGGTCAGGGCGTGCGCCAGTACTTCGCCGAACCCGGGAAAGGCGATCAGGAACTGGCCCTTTTTGCTACCCGGGGCTTTACCGAAGACCACGAAGGCATTTCCATTCATCAGATTACTGACAGCACCGGCTACCTCCTGGTGTCGGACCAGGGAGCAGACCAGTTCCAGGTATTCAGCCGCGAAGGACAGCCCGGCAAACCCTACGAACACCGCTGGATCAAGACCGTGCGGGTAAGCGCCCACCAGAGCGACGGATCCGAAACGGTGTCCATTCCACTCAACAGCACCTTCCGCCATGGCCTCTTCATCGCCATGAGCGACAACCGCACGTTCCACCTGTACCGGCTGGAAGATATTATCGGGGCGAAGGCAGAAGAGAGAAGCGGGAAATGAGAAGAAGGGTTAAAGGTTGAGTAGATAGTAACATTCTACTTCGCAGCGTTCTCGGTTCGTAACAAAGTAGTCAGCCCAGCTTAGTCTGGGCTGACTACTTTGTTACGAATTCCTTTTATTCTCTTTATGGTCAAATCCCGCACATAACCACCCAATTGAATAGTTAGCATACTGACAGTTGGCAGCCGCTATCCAATCAATGACGGCTGTTTATGGCATATTTGCGGCCAGACCCACCGGTATCGCCTCCCTTATCTGGCCTCCCGGGAAAAGACGGAAAGCAGGAAAGTACAGGATGGTATTTGGTAAGCACATTGACAGCTTTACGATGGGAGTTTCCACTTCCGGTTGTAAAACGAAAGTTTTACTGGGTAGCACAACAATTCACTCCCGGCATTCCGCTCCGGTCGGAATACCCGTCCGGCCGGGATGATTCGCAGGGGCGTACCCGTATTTAAACCTTGCTTGCGATAGAAAGCAATATAAATTATTATTTTAGCCACCAGTCATCATCCACTCTTGCACACCTGATAATGATCCGAAACGTATTCACCAGACCACTTTTGCTTTTCGCCTTGCTTGGTCTGGTTTCGCTCGCTTCCTGCGACAAAGGCACGCACACCGATGGCACCGCCAAATCAGGAAATGGCAACCGGCCGGCCCATCCCAAGCTGGATAAACTCAAGCTGACGGATGGCTTTCAGGCGGAACACTTGTACAGTCCTTCGGCCCACGAACAGGGTTCCTGGGTGTCCATGACTTTCGATAACAAGGGCCGACTTCTCGCTTCTGACCAGTACGGGGCCATTTACCGGCTGGAATTGCCGCCCATTGGCGATTCGTCGAAGCCGAAGGTAGAAAAACTGGTGATCGGGAAGACCCAGGGGGCCGATACGACCCAAGCCAAGCTGGGAATGGGCTACGCGCAGGGACTGCTCTATGCCTTCAACAGCCTCTACATCATGGTCAATCACAACAGCGACCAGAACTTCGACAAAAGCACCGGGCTTTACCGCCTTCAGGATACCGACGGAGACGATCAGTTTGAGACCATTACCCTGCTCCGCTCTTTGGAGGGCGAACCCGGCGAACACGGTCCGCACAGCATTGTATTGGCCCCGGACAAGCAATCCCTCTACATCTCTGCCGGCAATCACGTCGACATTCCCAACATGGATGCCTACCGCCTTCCTCCCGTCTGGCAGGAAGACAACCTGTTTCCGCAAATCAAAGATCCGCGGGGTCACGCCAACAACCGGAAAGCCCCGGGCGGGTGGATTGCCCGGATTGATTCGCTCGGCAAAAAATGGGAATTGGTCGGTGCGGGTTTCCGTAACGAATTTGACATTGCCTTCAACGAAGCCGGGGACCTGTTTACCTACGACAGTGACATGGAATGGGACTTCGGCATGCCCTGGTACCGGCCCACCCGCCTCTGCCACGTGACCAGCGGCAGCGAGTTTGGCTGGCGAACCGGGAACGGCAAATGGTCACCGGCATTCCCTGACAACCTGCCCCCGGTATTGAACATCGGACAGGGATCGCCTACCAACCTGGTCTACGGAAGCCAGGCCAAATTTCCGGAGAAATACAAAAACTCCCTGTTTGCCTTTGACTGGAGCTTCGGAATCATTTATGCAATCCAGCTGGAACCCCGGGGCGCTACCTATACTGCCAAGGCCGAAGAATTCCTGTCCGGCTCACCGCTTCCCCTCACCGACGGGGTGATTGGTCCCGATGGAGCACTATATTTCCTTACCGGCGGGCGCCGGCTGGAGTCGGACCTGTACCGGGTATTCTACGAAGGCGGAAAGGACGACCAGAAAACGTCGACCACAACCACTCAGGCTTCCGCTGGCAAACCCGTGCCGGAAGCCCACCGGATCCGGACGCAGCTGGAACAATACCACGGCGAACCCCGGGCGGGCGCCATTGAGGCCGCCTGGCCTTACCTCAAGCACGAAGACCGCTTCGTCCGGTACGCTGCCCGCATCGCCGTAGAGCACCAGCCCGTGCAGGAATGGCAGGAGAAGGCAATGAAAGAAACCGACCCCGTCATCCTGACGCAGGCCATGATCGCCCTGGCCCACCACGGCAAACCGGCGTTGAAAGACCAGATGCTGCAAGCCCTTACCCAGGTAAACTACGATCAGCTCTCCGCGGCCCAGCAAGTGGATCTGCTGCGGGTTTTTGAAATCATTTTCTTCCGGATGGGCAAACCGGTTGGCAAAACCAACGACCAGGTGATCGCGTACCTGAACGCCCGTTATCCGGCCAAAGCCAACGACCTGAACCGGGGTCTGAGCAAGTTGCTTGTATTCCTGGAAGCACCCGGAGCCGTAGAAAAAACCCTGGCTTTACTGGAACAGGCCAAAGACGATCCGGCCGACCAAACGGTAAGCGCCTCTTCGGACCTCATCTTACGAAATCCGCAGTACGGACTGGACATCGCCAGCATGCTGGCCAAGGTGCCACCGGCACAGCAAACCTTTTATGCCACAGTACTGAGTGAAGCCAAAACCGGCTGGACGCCCGAGTTGCAGGAGAAATATTTCAGCTGGTTCCGCGAAGCCTTTTCGTACAAAGGCGGGGTGAGCTACGTAGGCTTCATCAACAAAGCCAGACAAAAGGCCCTGGCGCACGTTCCGAAAGCGAAGTTTGCCCACTTCAACGTCCTGTCGGGTGATTCACTGCTCAACGGATCGGGCAACGAGCTGGCCAATTTGCCAAAAACCAAAGGACCCTGGCGGCAATGGAAGCTGGAGGACGCCAAGGCCGTCATCGACAGTGGGCTGGTAAAACGGGACTTTGCCAACGGTAAGAACATGTTCGCGGCCACGCTTTGCAGCACCTGCCACGCCATGCGCGGAGAAGGCGGCAATATTGGTCCGGACCTGACCCAACTGGGCACCCGCTTTTCTACCAACGACATGCTGGAGCACATCATCGACCCCAACAAAGAGGTTTCGGATCAGTACGCGCCTACGGTCTTTGTGATGAAAGATGGCAGTTCGGTCCTGGGCCGGCTGACCAACGAAGACAAGGACAAGTATTACATCTCACAGAATCCGTTTGCGCCGCAAATGATCCGGGAAATACCCAAGAAACAAGTCGTCTCCACCAAAATTTCGAAAGTGTCCCTGATGATGCCCGGCCTGATCAACCGGCTGAATGCCGAAGAACTCAAGGATCTGATGGCTTATCTGATGGCCGGGGGAGACCAGAACAGCCCGGTCTACAAAGCCAGTCAGGAAACCGCTCAGCGAAAATAAGTCCGTTTCTCCGAAGCGCAGGCACGGACGATTCCGCCCCGTGTCTGCGCTTCGCAAACTTCATCCCTATGCTAAAAAAACCTTTTTCTCTCTACCTTCCTCTCCTTCTGCTGGTCCTGGTCCTCACCGGCCTGAATTTCCCTTCGATTGGCCAATCAAAACCCGACAAAGATGGCTTCGTTGCCATATTCGACGGCAAAACCCTGAAGGGATGGGAAGGAGACCCGGCGTACTGGCGGGCAGAAAACGGCAGCCTGGTGGGAGAAATCACGCCCGACAAGCTCCTGAAGTCCAATACCTTTATCATCTGGCGGGGTGGACAGCCCAAAGATTTTGAACTCAAACTGGAATTCCGCATCAGTCAGAATGGCAACAGTGGTATCAACTACCGCAGCGAACAATTAAAAGACGTGCCCTACGCTCTGAAAGGTTACCAGGCCGACATTGACGGAAAGAATAACTACACCGGGCAGAACTACGAAGAGCGCGGACGCACCACGCTGGCTTACCGGGGACAGAAAACGGTGATCAATCCACTGAAGAACCCCGCGGCCTCCCTGGCTGAGGACGTAAAAAACAACGCCTGGACTGGCCTGGAAGTAACCGGATCACTGGGTCAGATCGATTCACTGAAGACGCAGATCAAAAGCGAAGATTGGAATGAGTGCCATCTGATCATCAAAGGAAATCGTCTGCAGCACTACATCAACGGCGTTTTGATGAGTGACGTCACGGACAATGACGTAGCCAACCGCAAAATGGCCGGCTGGTTGGGGGTGCAGGTGCACGTGGGCCCGCCCATGAAGGTAGAATACCGCAACATCCGGCTCAAGCAAAAGTAGGTTTCCGCCCCAGGAAAACCTGCCTGCCTGAAGGCGTTTGCCTCTTCTTCATCCACTTCTAAAACCGAACACCTTGATCCTTCCACCCTGGAGTGACAAGATATCCAACCCGGCCCAGGTCGGGGGCATTGAAACCGCCACGATCGACAACGGGGCCGGTCGGGGCACCCGCATTGCCTGGATCAATACGGGAACGGGCTTGCGTTACAAGGTGGTCATCGACCGGGCGATGGACATTGCCAATGCTTTTTACAACGGGCACAGCCTGGCCTGGCTGAGTCGTTCCGGCATTACCCCGCCCCAACCCTTCTCCGACCGCGGAATCGACTGGCTCCGGACCTTTGGCGGCGGCTTGTTCACCACCTGCGGCCTGTCGCACGTGGGTGGCCCCGAAACCAATGCCTATGGAGAAAGGGGGCTACACGGCCTCATCAGCAACACCCCGGCCGAACTGGAATCGGTGATTCAGCCCGACCCCTTTGCCGGAAAGCTGGATATGCACCTGACTGGCCGGATGCACCAAACGCAGGTGTTCGGGCCCCACCTGGAACTGAAAAGAACCATTTCCGGCACCCTGGGACAGGCTATTATCCGAATCCACGATGAAGTTGTCAACCTGGGCAACTCCCCGACGCCCCACATGCTGCTGTACCACCTGAATTTCGGCTGGCCGCTGGTCGACGAAGGCACTGACCTCCTCTGGAGGGGCACCTGGCAGGCACGGGACGCCAATCCGAACAACCCCATCTTCCGGGAGGGCAGTTCCTTTCGCAAATGCCCTGCCCCCCTGGACGCGCACCGAGATGGCGGAGAAGAAGCCGCCTTTATCGACATTACCCCGGACGGTACCGGCCAGTGCGTTTGCGGCCTCTACAACGCCCGGCTCGGGATCGCCGTGGCGGTGCGGTTCAACAAAAAGCAATTGCCCTGGCTCACCAACTGGCAGCACTGGGGAAAGGGTGAGTACGTAACCGGGATGGAGCCGGGCACCCACCCGCCCATCGGGCAGGCCAAAGCCCGGGAGCAGCATTCGCTCATCTTCCTGGAGCCGGGAGAAAGCCGAACCTACGACCTGGAAATAGAGGTGCTGCACCAGGAAGCCTCCATTCGTCAACTCTTACAACTTACCCATCACACAGACCACTAAATCTTGCATTCATTATGGAAACCGTCGAAAAAATGAGCTTGGCCGCCAAAGCCCTGGAGCAGGGTAAAGGCATTCTGCGGCTGGCACCTACCTGGGTGCCCCGTTCCTTCTGCGTACCCGGTCGCCGCATCAAGCTGCATCCGGACGATTATTACATCCTGGGCGGACAACGCGGCGGCATCGATGAACGCTGGCTGTCTTCTACCACGCCCGCCAAAAATGGTCCGCTAACGGGCGAAAACGAGGGCTTAAGCGCCGTGGTCTTCCGGGATGGCAGCCAGGAACAAAAATTCCTGCTCCGGGATGCCATCGACGAACTGAAAGGTGCGCTGATCGGGGAGCGCCTGTGGAATGAATACGGCAGCTGGCCGATGTATTCCAAATTCTTCGACAATATGGGCCCCCTGCCCCACCACATCCACCACAACGACGAACACGCCAGTCGTATCGGGCAGCTGGGTAAACCGGAGGCGTACTATTTCCCTCCCCAACTGAATAACCACGGCGGCGATTTTCCCTATACCTTTTTTGGTATCGCACCGGGCACCACCAAAGCCCAGATCCGGGAATGTCTCGTCAACTTTACCAAGGGCGACAACAAAATCACCAATTACTCCTCCGCCTACCGGCTCGAACCCGGCACCGGCTGGGACGTGCCTCCCGGCATACTGCACGCACCGGGCAGCCTGTGTACCTACGAGCCCCAGAAGGCTTCCGACGTATTCGCGATGTACCAGTCACTGGTCAACGAAGCCATCATTCCGGAAGAGCTGCTGTGGAACGGCACGCCCAAAGACCGCATGGGCGATTATGACCAGTTGATGGAGGTGATTGACTGGGAAGCGAACGTAGATCCGCTCTTTATGCAAAATCATTTTATGCGCCCTCAACCAGTGAGCGCGCCGGAGGAAATGAAAGCCGCCGGCTACATCGAAAACTGGGTTTGCTACAAGTCACGCGCCTACAGTGCCAAAGAACTGACCTTACTGCCGGGTGCCACCGTGACCATCCGCGACAGCGCTGCCTACGGGATGATTATGATGCAGGGACACGGCAAAATGGGCGTATGGGACATTGAGACACCCGCCCTAATCCGCTACGGACAACTGACCAACGACGAATTCTTCATCAGCGAAAAAGCCGCCCGGGAAGGCGTCCGGATTGTGAACCCTTCGTCAACCGATGCCATCGTCATGCTCAAACACTTCGGCCCGGACAATCCTGATCTCAGTTTACAGTGAACAATTAATAGTTAACAGTTAACTGTGAGGAATGAGTAATGAACAATATCACTCAATCAATCCTTCAATCCTTCAACTCTTCACCTATGCCCGACAATAACTATCCCAAACTCCACAATGCCACCTGGCCGGGTATTGTGGGAAAAGGTGCCGGTTCGGAACCGCCCATTGCGTTCGATACGATGCTGGAGATGACGGCTGCAGCGGAAGTGGACGGTGTCAAATTCGATGGCCTGGACCTGGGCCTGCTCGACCCGCACTTTGACCTGGCCAACAGCACCCGCGACGATGCCCGGCGACTGGCGGACCGGGTAGCAGCCCGGCACCTGAACATCGGCTCGCTGGTGGCACCCATCTGGGGTGGTCCCGCCATGGGCAGTCAGGCCGAGCGGACTCATTTTGTTGACATGGTTCGCAAAGCCTGCCAGTTTGGTCAGCACCTGCGCGAAGCGGGCGTTCGTCCTTACGGCGTGGTGCGCATCGATTCCGCCAGCTCTCCGCAAAGCTGGGCCACCGACCCGGTAAACAACACCCAGCTGATTGCCCAAACCTTCCGCGAAGCCTGTGACGTGGCCGCCGACTACGGAGAAAAGCTGGCCGCCGAAGGAGAAATCTGCTGGGGTGGCATGCACAGCTGGCGAACGATGATTGAAACACTGGAAGCCGTGGATCGACCCAACATCGGGTTTCAGGCCGACATGGCGCATACCCTGCTGTACGCACTGGGATACAATCGTCCCGAAGACCGGATTCTGCCCCAGGACTTCGACTGGAGCGACCGGAAAGCGCTGTCCGAAGCCCTCCGAACCATGACCAATGCCCTGCGCCCCTGGACCATCGACTTTCACGTGGCCCAGAATGACGGGACGGTGTTCGGTTCGGGTTCCCACGACAAAACCGGCCGGCACTGCCAGGCCACCGACCCCAACGGCAAACTTGACATCGCCCACGACGCCGGCTATTGGCTGCGGGATGAAAACGGGAACCTGACCAAAGCTTTCAAACACATCTGCTGGGACGGCTGCATGTTTCCCAACGACGTGATGATGCGGCAGCAGACCTGGAATGATATCCTGGCGGCCATGATCCAGGTTCGCCAGTTACACGGCTGGTACGAAGCCGAATAAGGGCTTTTTTCAACAACGGTTTAATTCATTGACAAAATGAGTACAAAAAAAGAATTACGGGTTGGCCTGATTGGCTGCGGATTTATGGGCCGGACCCATTCCAATGGGTACAAACGCGTGGGCAACTTTTTTCCCGAACTGGCCTACCGCCCGGTGTTACAGGCCGTCTGCGCCCGCAGCTTCGACAAGGTACGGGCCTTTGCCGACCAGTGGGGCTACCAATCGGTCGAGACGGACTGGAAGGCCCTGGTGGCCCGTCCGGATATTGACGCGGTCGACATTTGCACCCCCAACGACACGCACGCGGAAATTGCCATTGCGGCCGCCGAAGCGGGCAAGATGATCCTCTGCGAAAAACCTTTGTCGCGCACCCTGGAGGAAGGGGAACGCATGGTACAAGCCGTGGAACGGGCAAAGGTACCCAACACCGTCTGGTACAACTACCGGCGGCTGCCGGCCGTTACGCTGGCCAGACAAATCGTGGCTTCTGGCAAACTGGGGCGGATCTTTCACTACCGTGCCAATTTTCTGCAGGACTGGACGATCAAAGCGGACCTGCCGCAAGGGGGAACCGGCTTGTGGCGGCTGGATGCGGAGGCTGCCGGCTCCGGGGTGACGGGCGACCTCCTGGCGCATTGCATCGATACGGCCATGTGGCTCAACGGCGGCATCCGTGACGTGTCGGCTGTGACGGAAACATTTGTCAAAGAAAGAATGCACCAGCTGACCGGTCGGGTGCAGCCGGTCGGCATTGATGATGCCTGCATTTTTCACTGCCACTTCGACAATGGTTCGCTGGGGTTGTTTGAATCTACCCGCTACGCCCGGGGACACAAGGCCTTGTATACCTTTGAAATCAACGGAGAAAATGCCTCCATTCGCTGGGATTTGCACGACCTGAACCGCCTGGAGTACTTTGATTACGCTGACGATTCCATCGTGCGCGGCTGGCGGTCGATTCACGTAACGGATTCCGATCAGCCGTACATGGACAAATGGTGGGTACCTGGCCTGGGAATTGGCTACGAACACAGTTTTATCCACCAGGTAGCGGATTTTCTGAAAAGCCTGGAAACCGGTCAAGCCTGCTCACCCACCTTTCGGGAAGCGCTCCAGACGCAGAAAGTCTGCCATGCCGTGCTTGATTCCGCCTCCACCCGCAGTTGGAAGGACACCGGCGTAGCCTGGACCGCGACCACTTGATTTCCCTTTAACCATAAGTTGGCGGTAGTTTTTATTTTATGAGAGGACGGGATAATCTTGAAAAGCACATAGGACACATTTTGACCAATGGACTTGTTCAATCGTTTCATTTAAATGGAGAAGTAGTTTCAGTAATTATTGTGACCTTCTTAAAATTTAACAATGAATGGATAAGGATTGTCTGTACGGATGAACAAACTACCATCGGAATAGAAACTGACGACTTGGATATGTTATATTTTTATGGTGACAAGGAAGTTTACTATCCACTGACCCCAATCGAAAAAATCTTTCCCGACTTCGTAAAATATAAAAACAAGCAACTAAAAGGATTCAAGGAATTAGTCTCAGTTAAGACGGAGTTCTTCAGCTTTGGAGTAAACTTCTACTTTGACAATGACTTGAATTTTATAATTAGAAATCACGACTACCCAGTTGATGAGAATGAGTACATTTTCGAAAACAAGGTTCCTGCTGAGTTACGTGAAAAATAAAAAACAACCGTCGTTTTTGTGTATAAATCACGTCGGCAGAGTTTGATTCAGTTATAAATTGGTCTTTAGCGCGCTTTATATACCAGGCAATACCTGTTCCCTCCCCGCACAGGTTTAAAACCTGCGCGGGGAGGGAAATCGAGCCAGCAGCCCTTTTGCTGAATAATTATTAAAGCCCGTGCCTGGCATTCATCTGCCGGATAAACTGGATTCCCTTTTCGGCCACTTCCCAGGGCGGGGAGTACTCCCGCCAAACGTTGATGGCATTGGCAAAGTCCGGATCGTTGCGGCTGAAGGCTTCGATGGTAAGCCACCCGGAATAGTTGGCCGCCGCCAGTCCGGCAAAGGTTTCGTCCCAGGGCACGTGTCCGTCGCCGGGGGTACCGCGGTCGTTCTCACTGATGTGCACGTGGGCCAGCAGGGGCGCAATCGTCCGGATGGCCGTGTGGAGTTTCTTCTCTTCGATGTTGGCGTGATGGGTATCGAACATGGCCCGGACGTGCGGATGATCGACGCGTCGGATCAGGGTCGCCAGTTGCTCCATGGTATTGCACAAATAGCATTCGAACCGATTGAGCGCTTCCGGCGTAAGGATGATTCCGGCCTGGGCCGCGTATTCACCAGCTGCCCGCAGTACGTCGGCACTGCGTTCGTACTCTTCAGGCTGCGGCTCCCGGTAAGTAAAAGTGGCGAAAGCCGAATGGAAAGGTCCGGCAATCACCTGCGTACCCATGGCGTGGGCGCGATCAATGGCCGCCCGCAGATAGTCCACGGCTTTCGCCCTCACCGCTGCCGATGGACTGACCGGGTTTTCATCCGGACCTACTACCAGTACGCAGGTATTTTCCAATCCAATCTCCCGGAGGTGCGCCCCGAACCGCTGATAAACCGTCGTGCTCTGTTGATCGAGGGCGAACTCTACGCCGTCGTAACCAAGGCTTTTCAGCTTTTCCGTGATCGGGAGCAGGTGGTCGGCCAGCCCGGCCGACCAGGCCAATACGTTGAATCCTATTTTTACCATGCGTGGATGGGTTTGTTGATTAGATAATAAAATGGGTGCCTAAAAAGCCGAAGGGATGCGCCGGCAACACCGTAACCAGCTGCCTGGAAGCGGGCGTACTGCCATCGACACCACCCGGCGTTATTGCTCCATCGGATGCGCTTTGAGCAGTTCTTCGGGTGAGTAAAAAGTCGTTTTGCCCTTGGTGGCTGCCCGTACTTCTTTCACTTTTTCCGGCGTAATCGCGGTCGCCTGGTTACCAAAGGAATTGCGTACGTACGTGAGCACCGCCGCTATTTCTTCGTCTTTGAGCATACCACCGAAAGGCGTCATGGGTACCTGTCCGCCGTAAGACTTCCCCAGCACCTCAATGGGTCCGTGCAAGCCCTTTAAAACCAACTTAATCAGGCGGGTATCGTTGCCCGTTACCCATTGGGTGCCGGCAAGCGGAGGAAATCCGGAAGCGGAAACCCCCGTTCCGTCGGGCTGGTGACAGGTGATGCAAAAGCCCTCCCGGGCGTAAATGGCTTTTCCGCGAACGAACAAGGTCCGTTCGGTACCTTTGAGGTGGGTTTGCACCGCCTCTTCCTTTTTCTCCACCACCGATTTTCCGTTCAGGTGCGCGACTGCCGTTTCGTGGGCGTGCACCATCCACGTATCGAGGGGATGTTTGCCGGCTTCCGTCACAATGGGCAGTCCTTTTTCGGGATCCAGCCAGGAGGCGGCCACCAGGGCTTCCAGCCGTACCCGGCCGTGGGGATCGCTGGCGGCCTGCATCAGCAGCGTGGGTTGGTCCTTCACCTGGTGACCCGTGTAGCGCAGCACGCGGACGGCAGCCGCCCGAACCCGGTAGTCATTGGCCTGCAGCAACTGACGCAGCAGTTTTTCGTCCAGCTGGTTCAGCCCCCAGCTTACCCACAACCCTTCCAGCAGGTGATGCTCGTAGCGGGCGTCGCGCGAATCAAGTTTGCTCACCCAACTGGCCAGGCGGGACAGCACTTCCTCGGTCTTCCGGCCCCGCAGTTCGCGGCGGGTCCGGTAGCGGGTCCGGTATTCGGGAAGTTTCAGGTTGTCCAGCAGTTCGTCAATGCCCGCTCCCGCTACACGGGCCGGCTTCACCAGGGGGCGGGAAGGATAGGTAACGCGGTAGATGCGTCCGTGCACGTGGTCGCGGAGCGGGTCCCGGGCGTTGTGCTGCATGTGGCCGATCAGCACGTTGTGCCAGTCCACAACGTAGAGGGAGCCATCCGGCGCAAACTCCAGGTCTACCGGTCGGAAGTTGCGGTCTTCGGACTGCAGCAGGTCCTGGCGGTGTCGGCTCTGGTAGCCGGTGCCGTCGTCTTTCAGCGTGTGTTGCTTGGTGCCCAGGAAACCAATGGTGTTGTTGATCAGGAAATCGCCCTGTACGTCGTCGGGAAAGTGGCGGCTGGAAACAAACTCCAGTCCGGAAGTAGGACGCACCCGGTGCGCCGGTTCAATGAGGTCTTCTGATTTGTGCGTAGCCACCCCGTAGCGCGGCTTGACCGAACCCGGCATCATCCAGCGGACATCGGGACTGGAGGTTTCGGCAAAGAAATTCTGCCCCCATTCGTCAAAAGCAATGCCCCAGGGATTGGGAATGGAGAGTTGAGCAGTCCGTTCGAGCTGCCGACGCTGGGAATTGTAGCGGTAAAAGCCCCCGTTGGTCGCCCGCACCGGCCCGTAAGCGGTCTCGACGTTGGTGTGGAGGAAAACGCCTTCGCCCATGTAGATGGCTCCGGAAGGATCGGCGCAATAGGCACTGTGCGCGTGGTGCGTGTCGTGGTCGTCAAACCCGCTCAGCACAATTTCCCGCTCATCGGCCTGGTCGTCACCGTTGGTATCCCGCAAGAGCACCAGGTTGGTTCCCTGCGACACGTACACGCCTTCCGGGGCGAACTCAAAGCCAATCGGCAGGTGGAGGCTGTCCGCGAAGGTTTTCTGCCGGTCGGCTTTGCCGTCTCCGTCGGTATCTTCCAGGATGATCAGCTTGTCGTTGGGCCGGGGATCACCGGGCTTGTAGTGCGGGTAGCTGGGCATGGTGGCGACCCAGAGGCGCCCCTGGTTGTCGAAAGAGAGCTGGGCCGGGTTGGCCAGGTCGGCAAACTCTTTTTCCGAAGCAAACAGGTCAATCTTGTAACCCGGAGCCAGCTTGAATCTGGCCAGGGCTTCTTCGCCGTACAGATACGCCGGGTTGCCGTTTTTCTCCGGATTGTAGTTCGTTTCTACCTGAGGGAGCGGACTGGTTTTCTGATCCGCCAGCTGTAGGTCCATGGCTTCTCCCTTCGCAGCCTGCCAGATGGCCTCATCCCTCAGGGCGGTCATCTCCCGGATTTTCCTGATTTCGGCCGGGTAGTTTTCCGGGCCAAAGGGATTGTACCGGCGGCCAAAGACGTGAACCCCATTGGGAATTTTAAAGTCGTTGTGCCACATCCAGTTTTTTTCCATAACGGCCGCCCGAACGGCTTTCCGGTGCTCCCCCGCTTTGGCGACCGCTTTCCCGAAAATACCGTCAGCCAGCAATCCTGCCAGCCGGGCGTATCCGGCATCGGTGAGTTGGAAGCCATCGATGGTCAGGGGCTGCTCAGCTGCATCGAACCAGCTTTTGCTGGGGCTGAATACATCCAGGAAGTGCACCTTGTTGCGGGCGGCGATTTCTTTCATTGCCTCCGTATACAAAGCCAGGTTTTCATTCTCCTTTTTGCCATCCGGCAAGTCGGTTTTCGCCGAAAGGTTTTCAAAAGCGATGGGCGAAACCAGGGCCAGTTGCGGAGGCTTTTTGCCGTTGTATTTCTGCCGCAACGTATGTTTGATGAAAGCATCCAGTTCGGATTTGTAGTTGTCGAGCCCGGCTTTCCCCTGGAATGACTCATTGTAGCCAAAAAAAGCAATGATTACATCGGCCTTGAGCCGCGTGAGCCACTGGTCTTCGGTTTCAAAATCACCCTGACTATCTGAATAGTTGGCCAGTTCGGTCTGGAATTTTTCGGCTCCGGGAAATGCCCAGGGAGAATTCCGTCCGGCGTGCGGCCGGAAGCCGGGCGTGTTGCCTCCGTCGCACATGTTGCGAATGAAAAGCAGGCTGTCGGGATAGCGGAGCTGCATTTCCGTCTCGAAATGGCCGAAGTTCATCATGCGGGAGCCCAGGTTATTGCCGATCAGCACCAGGTGCATCCGTTTCTTTACCTTCAATACGGAAGAAGTGGATTGGACAAAAGCGAAGGCAGCCAGGGCCACCATGCCCATTCCCAGGAAGAAAAGTACGACTTTAACCGGTAATTGGATACGCATTGAAAGTCAGGTGCATAAGGGTTCATCTAAATGTATCAGCTTATGCCAGGTAAACCATCCTGCGCTGTCCTGACGCGGGGCGTACGGTAACCGGAATAACCCGGTGCATAAGGCCAATGGCCCGGTCCTCACATTCCCCGGTAGGGCACCTGAATGTTCATTTTTCCCTTCCAGCGCTTGGGAACCGGCTTTTGCAACGTCCAGTGAATAGCATTGATGACCAGGTGCTGGAAAGGCTCCACCTGAAAATCTTCCGGATGGCCCAGTGTGGTGGCAAATACGCGGCCGCCCGCCGGTGTCTGCCAGGTCCAGGCAACCGGATTATCGGCAAAGTCGGCCCGGTTGGGATTGACTGCTTTCCCCATCAGCAGCCACTGGGCTCCTTTCACCGGGTAGTCGGGTAACACTTTGTACAACCAGGAAGGGACGTGGAATTGCGGATCTACCCCGGTCAGGATCGGGTGTTTGGCCGCTTCCCGAATGACGGATACGTCGGTGGTGCATTCGTGACCGCAGTGGGTGTGGTTGGCTTTCCCGCCCCAGCCGGGAGGCGCCCCCAGGGCGAATTCTCCGAAGGCATTCCACTTTTCCAGCGGGTGCCCGGCCGGATAGTTGAAGGCGTGGGTGCTGGTACGAAAGCCCATCACCGGCTTTCCGGACTGGAGGTAGGCCTCAATGTGCTGAACCTGGTCGGCCGGCAAGCGACGCCAGCGGAGAAAAAACACGGCCAGATCGGCTTGCTGAAGGACTTCCAGACCGGGAATGTTTTCTTCGGCATTCTGATCCGGATACGATTTGATCACCACCACCCGCATCCCGTAATTTTTTTCGAGTTCTTTGGCCAGCAGCGGAAAAGTTTCTTCGCTGCTGTATTCGTGGTCTCCGGATACCAACACGACGAGTGGCTTGGCAGACTTAGGCTGAGACCGGGCTTTAGCAGACAACCCCAACTGGAATGCGAGCGCCAGTAACAGGATGAAAAGGGACAAGCGTTTGTTCATGCGCGGAAAAGTTAGGTAGTTGATGGGTATGGATATAGGCAAAATGGAAGGTCGATCTCAAAATATCATATGCTCGTTGGCTCATATCGATCATTACTCAAGGGAGCAAAAATGCCGAAAGCTACCTCTGTAAGTACCGCAATGAAAGTATCCTGCACAGCCAGGCTAAGGTCAGCAATTCCGGATGTACACTTCCAAGCTGTAGTGGGTACGGGCGTCACAATATATACAAAAAGCATACACGAACTGCGAACGCCCGGAAGTTGCTTCTGTGAGGTACTCCCCATTTGTAGGACCAGTAATGGGAGATTCTTAATTGAATTGTGTGTTCAGGCGTTATTGGCCATTGATTGTAATAGACCGCAACAGGCAGTTTCCTTCTGATACCCTGATGATACTTTTTGTAATTGTATCTTTCAAAGAAAGCAGCAGGCCTTTATTTATAGTGCTTCTGATTACAAAATCAACAAAAAAGAAAGGGCAATCCCCCTTTTCAACAGGAACTACGATTAGGACACATATTTTCAAATGCCTGATTGTGAGCTGTTTTACTCTCCTCCTTTTTTAGGAGGGGCGGGGGGGTTAATAGACGTAAATTACTGAACGCCAGAGATCACCCCTAGCCCCTCCTAAAAAAAAGGAGGAGAATTACGGATTTACCCTTGTGTCCTAATCGTAAGCTCATCAGATCGGGCATTTGCTTTGTATCAATCAGCTATTTGTTTGCCAAAAAAGTGGCTGGAAACACTGTAATGCTTCTGAACGTACTCTACCCATTTTTCCATGTAAATTGGCTGTCCTGATCCGAGTTAACGATTGTTGGCTTGCTATGACGGGCAACCGCTTCTTGCAGTGTATTTACCACCCAGTCTGCATCCATGCTGTTAGAGATGTTCCAGCCTACTACAAACCGACACTATTATATGATATTTTATTACCTGCAAAACAGCTTACAATTTAGAACCGCTGTAACAATGGCTATATTGGAAATAGTGGATGACGCATTCTGGTAACTGATCTTTTGAAATGTTATAATGAACGGCTAAGTTCAGTACCTGGCTAAAGGAATTATTCTCAGTAATGACTGCGAGCACACCTGGCCGTTCAAAAATGTGGTAGTTTTCAATAGTTGTCTCTTGGCCAAACTCCTTGCGGAATGAGTTCATAGCCTGTTGCATATCAAACCCGGAAGCATCATATCCTCCTATCCCTTCAAACGAATAGTGGTAATCCAACAGGTATTTGATGGCAAAAAAGCTAAGCCGGGAACTCCATGTCTCTCGCCACAGGAAATGAGTTTCTGTGGACTCTACATCCAACTGGTATCCATCCACTGGTGGATCATCGTAAAGGCAGTTTTCTTTCTTGATGGCCCAGAAATAGTCAGATTCTCCCTGTATTAATAGACTAATCACCTGCTGTTCGGGTTCGAATTGAATCCGGTAACTATCTCTGAATATCCACTGATGGGTAGCTTGCATGGTTTGCAGGAAAGCATACCATTCCTGAAAAGATGCCGGTAAGTCAAATCCTACCTGGCTTTCTAAGGCAGTTATCTGTGAACGATAAGACGCCACTTCCCAGGTAAGTTCTACCCCATGCCATTCTTTCACTAAGGCTTTGATGATCTCCCAGGCTTGTTGATACGTTGCTGGCGATGTTTTAAAAACATTCATAGTCAGACTGGACTGATTTGCTCTCCTCGGGTAATCTGATCATATAGCTTCCAAACAGGGAAGTTTGACCGGTAGTAAGTGAGGGCAACTTTTCACCGGCCAGCCGATACGCTAAAAGTCCACGAATCTCTTTGAGAGATGTCCGGCTTCACTGGTGCACTGCCTGAAACATTTCTGGAAAGTCTATTAATTGCTCATAGCACGCTACTCCCATGGCATTCCATAATTTTTGATTTTTATGGCGAAAACACCGTTCGACAAAGTCATGATACTTGGCGAGCCTTTCCGTGTCTCCGTTTTTATGGGCTTATTTAGTGACATCAAGTAAATCAAAAAGCCCATTTAAACAGTGGTTTCAGGATGCTAAATCGTTTGGTAAGGGTAAGGCATTCAAAACCGGGCATATGCCGTTGAGGGGAAACGGTATTCTAATACCTCCTTACTCAATCCGGTTCACCAGTACCCGTACTTTCCCATCTAGGTGGATCGTGTCACCAAACAATTCCACTTCATCGCCCGCCTTCAACTCCCGGTAGCCATTCTGCATTTTTACCCGGCTGATTACGGCGTCAAACGCCTTGCCGTCGGCTCCTTTAAGCTGAGCCGTATAGCCATCTTTTCCGTATTCAATCCCCTGCACAGTTCCTTGGGCAGAAAAGGGTCGGTCGCCGGTACAGGAAAAAAGCCCCAGCATGGCCACGGAAATGCACAATGCGAATGTTGTTTTCAATGCCGTATTTTTTAGGTAATAACAGAAGAATAGCGTCAAAATGATTATTTCTTTGGCTTTAGGACTGAATTCATCAGCGGCAGCGGTATCGGATCGCTTTCTCCCGCAATTGCCGGAAAACGGCCTTCCTGCCAATCCTGCTTGGCCTGTTCGATGCGTTCGGAACGGGAGGACACGAAATTCCAGAAGATCTGCCGGGGTTCGGGAAAAGGCTCGCCGCCGAATACGTAAATCGTACTGTTGGCCCGGATCACGAACTCACACAGCTGGCTGCTCTTGGCCACCAGGATGCGCCGGGGCTCGTAGGTGATTCCTTCGCTTTCGATACCACCTTCCAGGATGTACAGCCCGGCTTCCCCGTACAGTTCCGGCCCGATGCGGATGGTCCGGTCGACGGAGCTTTTGATCTCCAGCATGTACAAACGGCTGAACACGGGAATGGGCGATTTTCGACCCATTACTTCTCCGGCAATCAGCTTGTACGAAACGCCTTCGTGTTCCCAGGCGGGAAGTTCGTTTTCATCGGCGTGAAAAAACGCGGGCGGCATCTCTTCCAGTTCCTTGGGCAACGCCACCCAGATCTGCAGGCCGTGCAGGTTTTTGTCGGAATGGCGCAACTGCGGCGGGGTCCTTTCCGAATGCACAATGCCGCCGCCAGCCGTCATCCAGTTGACTTGTCCGGGTGTAATTTCCATTTCGGTGCCCAGGCTATCCCGGTGCAGAATGGCTCCTTCAAACAGGTAGGTGAGCGTAGAGAGGCCAATGTGCGGGTGCGGGCCGATATCGACGTTTTGGTGTTCAGACAAACGAACCGGCCCCATATGGTCGATGAAGACGAAGGGACCCACCATCCGCTTGTCGCGAAAGGGCAGTAGCCTGCCTACCAGGAAATGGCCGATGTCCGCCGGGCGTTCCTCAATGATGATTCCAATATTTGACATGGTCTTTTCTTTCTTCGATCAGGCAAGCACATCCTGCCATTCCTTGGTTTTCTGAAAGGTAGCTTTGGCAAAGGGACACAAGGGGATGACCTTGATGTCGTGGGCGCGCACGTAAGCCACCAGTTCCGCCTGCAGCCTTTTTCCGATCCCCTGCCCTTTCAACACTTCATCGACCTGGGTATGGTCAATGATCATTTTGTGTTCGCCGGCCATGACATAGGCCATTTCGCCCATTCGAACACCGTCCAGTTCGTAAAAAAACGAACCCTTTTTTCCATCAAAAACCTGTTTGATTGATTCCGACATATTGTTAGTATCAGTATGAGAACGGGAAGAAACGAAATTATATCGAATTGACCATCATGCTCGTCCTTGTCCTGACGCCATCATCCTGCAAATGGGAAGGCAACTACCTCAGAAACGAAGGTCAACCAACGGGCGGATATTTAAAGAATACCAATAACCAGCTAAATCATTTTCAAACGTGTACATCACTGACTCATTTGTGATAAGTTAAAATTGTACTGAATAAATTTGTCATAAACGAACCCGAAATCATTCATAAATAGCAATGCTTCTACTTTTCTAAAGCACCAATATTTAGTTACATTACAATATGCACGCATCAAAGCTATGGTTGGAATACAATCGAAGGATTGAGGAAATTATCCTGACTGATACCCACTACGAACTCAAAGGACTGGCTTATTGGCGGGATCGGCTTTTTACCCGCATCGTGGTGTTTCTGTTGCCGGTCAGCCTGATCGCGCTGGTGCCCGGTGTAATTATGTCCTTCATCGGGGGTATTCCGCTCCTGGCTTTATTCGACTTACTGACCGTTGCGTTTTTCACCCTTATTGCTTTTTCCCGGGGCATTGACCTGATCTGGCGGAAAGCGCTGCTGATTCTTTGCCTCTACCTGCTATCGGTGATTCTGCTTATTTACCTGGCTTCGTTCGGGCCGGGCTTGTTGTATTTACTGGCACTCACGGTATTTACATCGCTTGTTTTTCCTCTTTCCATTGCCCGCTGGTCCATCGCCGCCAATTTGGTGATCTGCGTGGGGTTTGCCTTCCTCATTGAATACCAATGGCTGGATACCTCCCTGGCGCACACCTATTCGCTGGGCTCCTGGATTGCCGTTTCTTCCAATCTCATTTTCCTGAGCGGGGTGATCGTCACTTCCCTCCATTTGCTTTTCAATGGCTTGCAAACCAGCCTCATGCATGAAGCGCAGCTACAAAAGCAGTTACTCCAGGAGCGGCAGGCCCTGGAAAAGTCGCTGGCTGCAGTGGAGGTAAAAAATCAGGAACTGGAACAGTTCACCTACATCGCTTCCCACGACTTGCAGGAACCTTTGCAAACCCTGACCAGCGTAGTGAACCGGCTTGAAAAGAACCAAACCCAATGGAATTCCGAAACGCAGCGTTATTTTCAATTTCTGACCCAATCGGCCAACCGCATGCGTCTGCTGCTCACCGGCTTGCTGAATTACGCCCGCATTGGGAAGGAGAGTCAGGCAGAATGGGTAGATTGTCAAACGCTTCTTTTGGGGGTAATCCGAGAGATGCAACCCCTTATCAATCAGTTAGAGGCCTCCATTTTGATGGATACATTACCCCGGTTGATGGCATTCCGATACGAACTCAGCCTGCTTTTCCAACACCTGATTAGCAACGCTTTAAAGTTTAGAAATGCGGACCTGGCACCGGTCATCCGGATTTCGGTGGAAGAAATGGAACGTTACTGGTTATTTTCCGTAGCAGACAACGGCATTGGGATAGAAGAAAGGTTTCAGCAGAAAATATTTGTCATTTATCAGCGGCTCTATCCTTCATCAAAGTACGAAGGATTGGGAATCGGACTTGCCCATTGCAAGAAAATTGCGGAAGTTCACGGAGGAAAAATCTGGGTGGAGTCGCAAATCGGCCAGGGAAGTACTTTTTATTTTACCATAGCCAAATGATGATGAGCATGGAGTCAAAACTGAAGCGCGTGCTACTGATTGACGATGACTATATTACCAATGTTTTACACAAAATCATTTTGCAGGACGCCGATGTGGCACAGCAGATTGACACCGTCGAATCGGTACAAGAAGCGCTGACTTTGTTGGATGCAACCCAGGTGACACCATCCGCTACTCCGGAACTCATTTTTCTGGATCTGAATATGCCGGGATTGGACGGCTGGGATTTTATGAAGGAGTACCAGAAACGGAACGAACGCTCTCCCAGCAGCAGCGTAATTGTCATTCTGACCACTTCCGCCAATCCCGACGACAACCGCCGGGCTAACCAAAACCAAGCAGTGGCCGAATTCAGAAACAAGCCCCTTACCAACGAAATGATTGAGGAGATCGTCCGGAAGTATTTCCCCGAATAATCCGGCATCACTCGCCAGAATCCAGATTCTTCGGGTTATTGACTGCCCCTGCTCTTTTCCTGACCGCCGTATTACTTCACCTCCACTCACGACCAGTTCATTTTAGTAGAAATCAGGTCCCCTGAAATTACTTTTCGGGCGGGAATCAAGGCGGCAGTATGCCGCCTTGATTCCCGCCCGAAAAGGGTCTAATACCCCGGGTTTTGTTTCAGGTTGGGGTTCAGGGAAATTTGGGTAGCCGGAATCGGATAAATGCGCGTGTGAGGATCAGAAACCGGTTTGAAATCCCAGGCTTTTTCAAATTGACCGAATCGGATCAGGTCCTGCCGCCGGTGGTACTCCCAGGCAAGTTCACGGCCGCGTTCAGCCAGAATGGCATCCAGGCTCAGACTGGTAAAACCAGGTACCCCCCTTTTGGTCCGGATGAAGTTAATGTCTTCCAGGGCCTGAGCGGTATGTCCCAGCCGGAAGTGCGCCTCTCCGCGCATCAGGTACACGTCGGAGAGCCGGTAAATCACAAAGTCGTTGTTCAGGTTGCCCGTGCTACCCGGCGCGATTTGATACTTGACCGGTCTGGCACCCGCCGAGTTGGCTTCCGGACCCTTCAGATCAAAGGAAGAAATGTGGGGGTTGTACGCAAAGGGAATGTTGCCATCGAACAGGGAATCGCCGTTCGATTTGTATTGTTGTCCCACCAGCCACATCCTTTTCCGGATGTCTTCGTCCTCGAACGTCGCGTAAAAGTCAGCCTGGGCCACAAAGCCATTCCAGGCTCCGGTATTCAGGTTGTAGGTAGCCGCGCTGAGGTTGTTCAGGGTCAGGGTATGGATGTCGAAGCCGGGCCTTTTCGAGGCGTCAAAGGGAATGGACAGAATGGCTTCGGGCGCATTTTCGTTGTTGGTACTAAAAGTGGAGAAGAAGTCACCTGCGATGGCGTACTTACCCGAAACTATGATGGCATCGCAAGCCGTAATTGCCTTTTGCCACTGCGCCACCCCCGTGTAGACTTCGGCGTTCAGGTACAGCTTGGCCAGAATCATCTGGGCCACGTATTTGTTCATGCGTCCGTAGTTGGCAGGTGCCTTATCGGGTAGATTGGGCAAGGCCGCCAGCAGCTCCGATTCTACAAAATCGTATAGCTGCGCCCGGGTGCTCTGCACCGGGCTTTCCGTAGCTATGCGGTCGGCGATGATGGCATTCCCGAAATTGTCCATGGCCTGGTAGTGATAAAAGGCCCGCAGCGTCTTCAGTTCGGCAATCGTCTGGGGGTCCTTGATGTTGGGATTGGTCAGTTGCGTATTGATCCGGGTCACGTTTTCGTAAATCCACCGCCACAAATCATTGAAGGCAGGATTGTCCAACGAAGCCGTCCAGGTGTGTTTCTGGTAACGCTCCCACTTTCCATTGTCTATCCAGCCCCCGTTCCTGATCACCACAATCTGCTCATCGGTGACAGCGTGCAAATCCTTGTTCACCTGGTAATATTCACCCAGGCCGGTGTACAGGGGGCCGATGAGCGCGGCGAGTTGCTGCGCGTTTCCGCCAAATTTTTCCTGTGGAATCTGATCGTACAGGGTTTCGTCCAGGTCCTTGGTGCAGGATTGAATACCCAGCAAGGTGATGAAGCAAAGTCCTAAGAACTGGTAAATCTTTTTATTCTTCATGTCGATGACTGTTTAGATGCAGGTGATTTTCTCATTTCGGAGGTATCAATCAGAAAGTGAGGTTCAGGCCCAACTGGAACGATCGCGTTTTGGGATAGATACCCTTGTCCAGGCCCACCGTATTGGGAATCTGGCTGGTACTGCTCTGCAAATCGCCCCTCACCTGCAGTTCCGGATCGATGCCCTTGTAGCGGGTGATGATAAACAGGTTGTTGCCGCCGAAGTAAAGCCGGGCATTCTGGATCGGGCTCTTTTTCAAGGGAAAGTTGTAGCCGATCTGCCAGTTGTCCAGCCGCACGTAGGTACCGCTTTCTATCCAAAGGCTCGACAACTGGTTGGTGCTGTAGTTGGTCGGGTAATCCGCCACTTCGCGCAGCACGTTGGTCGTGAGGATATTGCCCGGCATGGTCTGGTTGGAGCGCTGGTTGTTATAGATCTGATTGCCAAACGTGCCTCTCAACATAAAGCTCAGATCAAAATGTTTGTAACGGAACGTGTTGATGAGCGAAGCCATGGTCTGGGGCAAGGCTGTGCCGGGGATGACCATCCGCGCCCTGGAAGCATCGGTGGTGGCAGAATCGCCTTCCTGGGCCTGAAACAGCATGTTTCCGACGGGATTGAAGCCGACAAACTGCGGCACTTCAAACTCTCCGTACAGGTGGCCGGCCTGTAGCTTGGAGGCATAGGTATCGGAAAGGCCGGGGCCCGTCAGGCCATTGTACAGGATGGTGCCTACGCTGAACTCATCGTTTTTCAAACTGACTATCCGGGTCTGCTGCACCTGCCCCACTACACTGACATTCCAGCTGAAGTCTTTTTTTCCTATCACCTCACCGCCCAGGGAGAGTTCGATGCCTTTGTTCGACATTTCCCCTACGTTGGCCAGAATATTGGGCACAAAGTACTTGGTGCCATCCGCCGGCACGTTATAGTTGTACAGCATGTCCTTGGTTTTTTTGTCGTACACATCGACGGCGCCGTTTACCCGACCTCCCCACAGTTGAAAGTCCAGGCCGACGTTGGCCGTTTGCACTACTTCCCACTTCAGGTTGGGATTCGCATTCTGAATCACATTGTATCCCGGCAGAAAGTTGTTGACGCCGCCATCGTAGTAGTTCTGGGCCACCTGTCCGTACAGCAGCCGGGACTGGTAAGGACTGATGCCTTCCGAATTGCCGATTTGTCCCCAACCAACGCGCAATTTCAGGTAGCTCAGGGCGTGTCCCCCCTTCAGAAAGCCTTCATTGGAAACAATCCAGCCAGCGGCGAAAGAAGGAAATACGCCCCATTTGTGGTTGGCCCCGAACTTAGAACTGCCATCGCGGCGTACAGTAGCGGTAATGTTGTACTTGTCGGAGAGGTTTACCGTAGCGCGGCCGAAAAAGGAAAGCAGGGTTGTGCGATTTTTGTAGGAACTGGTGTAAGTCGAAGCGGGTTGGATCAGCGTGCCACTACCGGCACCCAAGTTGTCGTAGCCAAAAAGGTCGTAAAATCCATTCAGGAAATTGTTGTTGTAAGCCCGGAATCCGTCATTCACGTTGTCCTGGTAGGAGTATCCGCCCAGCAGGGAAAAATTACTGCCGGAGGTACCCAGGCTCCGGGTGTATACGGCTGTCAGTTCCAGCAATTTGTTGTTGGTCTGGTCTAACCGACGCGAAGCCAGCCCCTGTCCGGCACTCCAGGCCAGGATGGCCGCATTTTGTACCTGGCTGGTAACGGAATTTTCGTAACGGTAAGCCCCGTTCACCCCCAGCATCAGCCCGTCCAGGACTTCGTATTTCAGGTTGACCGCCCCAATCAGCATTTTATAGGCCTGGTCGTTGCGGGTTCCTTCCTGCATCGCAACCGGATTCTTCAATTCCTGGCTTCCGACTACTTCGTAATAGCCGCCGTTCGCATCGCTCCCGTCGGGATTGCGAACGGGCAAAGTGGGCAGAAAAAGAGAGGCCTGGTTCAGCACGGCCGGTTCGCTCAGCTTGCCGTTGGTATTGGTCAGTGCGAGACTGTATTGAACGTTCAATCGGTTGTTAAACCCTTTCTGCTCCAGATTGATCCGTCCCGTCACCCTTTCAAAGCCGGTGTTCTTGATAATGCCCTCCCGGTTGATGTAGTTGAGCGACCCCCGGTAGGTAACGTGATCGGAGCCGCCGGCCAAGGCCAGTTCGTGGTTATTGGTATAGCCGGTTCGGGAAATCTCTTTCATCCAGTCGGTACTATAACCCTTTCCGTCCGGTCCCAGCGGAAAGCGATTCAAGTCGGCCAATGCGCCCGCTCCTTTGATGCGGGTCACTTCCGCGCGGTATTCGTCTCCGTTCAACAGATCCAGGCTCCGGGAAATGTTCTCCATACCCACGTAGTTGTTGATACTGAAGGAGGTTTTACCGGCCTTTCCTCTCTTGGTGGTAATCAGAATGACCCCGTTGGCCGCCCGTGAACCGTAGATAGCCGCCGCCGATGCATCTTTCAGCACGTCCATCGTCTCAATATCGCTGGGTGAGATGCTGTTGATCGGTACGCCGATGACGCCATCGACCACGTACAGCGGATCGCTGCCTCCGGCCAGGGAAGTGTAGCCCCGCAACCGGACGGTGGGTGCCTGATTGGGATCGCCGGAAGGTTGCGTAATGGCCAGTCCGGCCACTTTGCCCTGAATAGCCTGCAGCGGATTGGGATTGATGCCCGCGTTGAAGTCTTTGGCCGACACCTGCGTGATGGCACCGGTCAGGTCTACTTTTCGGGCGGTTCCGTAACCCACCACGACCAATTCGCCCAGCGACTGAATATCCGGTAGCAGTTGCACGTCGATCACGGTCCGGTTGCCGATGGCGACCTCTTCGCTGAGGTAACCGATGAAGGAGAAGACCAGCGTACCGTTCGATTCCTTGTCGGGCAGGGAAAGCGCATACTTTCCATCCGGGTCGGTGGCGGTGCCGTTGGTGGTTCCTTTCAGCAATACGCTCACCCCGGGCAATGCTTCCCCGTGGTCATTGGTCACCCGCCCACTCACATTGAAAACCGCGGCAGGGGCCGTAACCGGAAAGCCGGTCATCCCGTTGGCTGCTTGCGAATCGGGCAGGCCGGAAGCAGTGCTACTGCCCGGGGCGGGAGGCTCCCCCTTCTCCAGATCGGTTGAAGGGGTCGGCTTGATGACGTAATGCTGATTGTCCACTTTTTTATACTTCAGGTGCAACTCTTTCATCAACACCTTGAGTGCCGCATCCAGGCTGGTCTGCTGCCGCCACAACGTCGAACTGACCACCTGATGCTGGAGAATGTCGTCGGTGTACGTGAAATAAATCTGGTACTGCTGCTGTAGTTCGGCGAGCACCTCCTTGAGCGTCAACCGCACTTCCTGCGCGGGCGGACTCCCCATTCGTCGAGAAGCCAGTGTCTGGGCACGGATCAGCGGGGCACTGAGCAGTAAAATCAGGCACAACAAGAGTGGCCTGGGTAGAAATCTACCCGGAGTAGTGATTGGTTGCATAGAATGGTGAGGAAGTAAAGGGTTCTTAAATAAAAAGTTTCATTTAGGGTGACGATGGTGCGTAGGCAGGCTTCCGGAACCACACCTGGTGCTGGTCTCTTCTGACTTCGACTTCCAGCGACTCCGCCAGCAGTTGCAGCAGGAGGTCCACGTTTTCCTGAATTACCTGGGTCGTAATTTTCTTGTTCAGCAGCGCCTGGTCTTCTACTTTCACCTCCAGCCCGTAGTTATCTTTCAGCAGCGCCACGATGTCGCGCAGGGGCGTTTCCCGAAAGACCAGTTGCCGTTCCTTCCAGGCCGAATACAGCGCGGGATCTACTTTTCGGGCTTCTACCTTCAGCCGGGCGCTTTCCACTTCTACCATTTCACCGGGTTGCATCACCACCGTCCGGTCATTTCCCGTCTTTACTTCTACCTTGCCGGTATTGAGCACCACTTTGGCCCGGCCACCGCGCTCCCAGACGTTGAAAGTGGTGCCGCGCACTGATACGGTTACTTCGCCGGTAATCACCTGAAACAGCTGATGGTTCTGCTTATGCGTTACTTCGAAGAAGGCTTCTCCCTCCAGCCAGATCCGGCGGGGCTGGTCTGCCTGCCACGAGCGGGGGGTTCGCAGCGAAGAATTGGCGTTGAGGTAAACCACGGAGCCATCGGGCAGGCGAACGACCTGGTGCTCACCGTAGGCCGTCTGGTAGCGCACCATTCCATACTGCTGCTGATAGGTATAGATAACAAAGGCGGAAAGAATCAGCAGGGCCAGCACGGCGGCTACCCCCCGCCAACCCCACCACCAGGACCGGTTGGAGGCAGGGTCGGGAGCGATTTCCGGCAAGGGAATGCGCTTGTCAATGTCCTGCCACAGTTGATCCAGTTCCGTTGGAGAGAACGCCGGTTTCGGTTCGCTGAAGGCCGCAACGATCCGACGGGCTTCTTCTACTTCCGGGGCTTTATCCGGATGAGCCGCCAACCAGCTTTCCCAGAAGGAGTCGGATTCCGGATCGGGCCGTTGAATCCACTGCTGGAAGAAAGGGTCGGTGACAAAATCGCGAACAGAAAACTGGCTGTAATTCATACTCAGGTCCCAATAGGAAAGCTTTATACTGGTAAGAGCCGTTTTCTGCTGACAGTGACCCTACCTAATAAAAAAATATTTTTTTACCTGAACACACTCACCCGATCTTTTTGGGAGGAATAAAAAATGGCCTACGGCAGCACCAGGGCCAGCAGGCCAATGACCGTGCTCAGGTAGGGATTGGGCAGGCTTTTCTGTAAATGATCAATGGCTTTGTAGATCAGCTTGTACACGGCCCGGGGCGTAATGGACATCAGTTGCGCTACCTGCGAAAACTCCAGTTCGCAGTAGTATTTCAAAAAAATGGCTTCCTGCTGCCGGGGAGGCAGGTGATCGACCGCCCGGGACAACTGCTCCTGGGTCGCCAGTACGTGCTGCTTTTCAATGAGGCGGGTCTCCGGTGAATCCTCACTTTCCAGCTCCGTAAGTTCGTCCACTGAAGTATGCGACAACCTGGATCGTCTGACGATTTCCCGCCGGAGGCTTGCAAACAGGTAAAATTGAATGGAGCGGGCTTCGCCCAGTTTTTCCCTCCGCTCCCAGAGTTGCACGAACAGGTCCTGTACGGCATCGCGCACCAGTTCCTTGTCCCGGATCAGCCTGACGCCGTATTGGGTCAACAAGCCGGCATACGCCTGGTAAATGGCCGCCAATCCTTGCCGATCTCCCTCTTTGAGCCTTCGCCAGAGAAGTTCATCGGATGAATGCCCGCCAGCAGCATTTGTCGAACCCTTCCTGGCACCTCCGTCCGATACGAAATCGAAGGCGTCCTCCGGTTCCACAGTCATAAGCCTTTCGTTTGGTGGGTTGATGAAGAGAATAGAATAACCGATCGTACGGTTGATTTCCAAACCTACAGGTAATTTATACAAAAAATCAGAAAAAATGGCATTAAGTTAAGCAGAGGCCGTCAGCAGATAACTCCACTGATTGGTTCAGGACATTCTGATCGGAGCGCCTGAACCCTGACCGGAAATCAGTCAATGCGCCCAGGGGGAACCTGCCCGATGTTGACCAGGGTATCTTTTTGAACGGATCACCCCTCCGTTTCTTTCCTTCGGTCACTTAGACGACCCGGCAAGGACTGGCCCTCTTCTGCTGAAAAGTGGTAAGTACCGGCTTTTATTACCCAACTCTCGGTATCGGCTACCAGTCGCAGTATAAAGTGTATCTTTCGTTGGGAAGCACTCACTCCGGAAGCGCCAATTACAATCCGAACATGGGCAAAGCCAATTTCTTCTGGGGCAACAGAAAACATACTGTTGATAGAATAAAAAGGGACCAGCTCCTCTTCAAGGGAATAACCTTACGCGAGAAATACCTTCACTTACTACTGTTTCACCAAAGCATCGTACAGGATTTCGGCGGGGTGCAGGGCTTTGCGTCCGGTGCCATCCTTGATCTGGTGCCGGCAGCTGGTGCCCGGTGCCGCGATGATCACTTCGGCGGGCTGCTGGCGTACCGTGGGAAACAGGACAAGTTCCCCGATCTGCATCGAAACGTCGTAGTGCTCCGCTTCGTAGCCAAAGGAACCAGCCATACCGCAGCAGCCCGAAGGAATGAGCTGCACTTCGTACTTGGCGGGTAGTGAAAGGCATTTTTTGGGGAAAACCAACGAAGAGAGCGCCTTCTGGTGGCAGTGTCCGTGCAGTTTGATCAGCCGCTTTTCGGTAGTAAAGGCTTCCTTGTGAATGCGTCCTCCTTCCATTTCGCGGACAAACCATTCTTCAAAAAGGAACGTCTGTTTGCCCAGCCGCAGGGCGTCGTCCCGCTGCGCATCGGGCACCAACTCCAGGTATTCGTCGCGCAGGGTCAGGATGGCCGAAGGTTCAATACCGATGATGGGTGCTTCTTCACTCACCAGTTGGGCCAGTTTTGCCACGTTTTTCCGGGCAATTGCCTGCGCTTCCTTCACTAGCCCTTTCGACAGGTACGTTCGCCCGCTTTCCAGGTGTTCGGGAATGATGACTTCGTAGCCCAGCTTTTCCAGGAGCAAAATCAGCTTCTGCCCTATTTCCACGTCGTTGTAGTCCGTAAACTCATCGCAAAAGAGGTGTACCTGGCGCCCGGTGTTCGGTTGGGATTTCCGGCGCCTTTTCCACCAGCTTCGCAAGGTAGTTCCCGACAGCAGCGGCATGGTCCGGTCGGGATGGAAGCCCACGGCTTTGTTGGCTACCCGGCGCAGACTTTCCGTTCCGAAGATCCAATTATAGGCCCAGGGCGCGATGGAGGCCAGTTTCATCTGCTTTGTGAAAGTGCCCACCAGTTTCGACCGCAGGGGCACGCCGTGCTTTTCGTGGTAAGCCTGGGTAAATTCGGCCTTCATCTTGCCTACGTCTACGCCCGAGGGACACTCCGATTTGCAGGCTTTGCAAGACAGGCAGAGGTCCAGCACATCTTTCACTTCCTCCAATCCGGCTCCCTGTCCGCTGGGTGGCGTGGTGTGGGTGTAGAAATGCCGGAGCATATTGGCCCGGGCCCGGGTGGTGTCGCGTTCGCTGCGGGTGGCCATGTAACTGGGGCACATCGTACCGCCGGTGACCTGGGTTTTGCGGCAATCGCCGGAGCCGCTGCACTTTTCGGCCATGTGCAGAATGCTCTCCTGCTTCCGGAAGTCGAAGGTGGTGTGGAAGGCAGGCAGGGGCTGATCCGATTCGTAACGCAGAAAGGCGTTCATGGGCGGCGTATCCACGATTTTGCCCCGGTTGAAAAGCCCTTGCGAATCGAAAGCGTGTTTGATCTGCCGGAAGAGTTCGTAGTTCTTCTCCCCCATCATGACGGGTATGAATTCGCCCCGCAAGCGTCCGTCGCCGTGTTCGCCGCTCAGGGAGCCCCGGTATTTTTTGACCAACGTGGTGGTTTCAGCCAGAATGGTGCGGAACAGCAATTTTCCCTCCGCCGTTTTCAGGTTCACCATTGGCTCCACGTGCAGTTCACCGGCTCCGGCGTGGGCGTACATCGAATACTGTACCCCGTGCTGCCGCAGCAACCCTTCCAGGTCGGCAATGTAGTCGGGCAGGTCCTGCGGGTCTACGGCGCAGTCTTCGATGAGGTTAACCGGCTGGCTGTCGCCCGGGAGGTTTCGGAGCAGCCCCAGGCCGGCTTTCCGCAAATCCCAGGCTTTTTTGGCATCGTCGCCCAGCAATATCGGGTGCGCGTAGCCCAGCCCTTCGCTTTTGAGTTCGGCGATCAGCGCCCGGGCTTTGGCCATCAGTCCTTCGGCTTCGTGGTCGAAAAACTCCACCATCAGGATGGCCTTGGGATCGCCTTCCACGAAAAAGCGGTTTTTCGACTGGTCGATGTTGACCTTTGTGAATTGCAGAATGAAGTCGTCGACCAGTTCGGAACTGGAGCAACCGTGGCGTAAGGCGACCAGATTGGCTTTGAGCGCTTCGTGTAGCGTAGTGGTGTGCACAGCCACCATCCCTACTTCCTTCGGCGGCAGGTCTAGCAGTTTGAGTCTGGCTTCGGTGATAAAGCAAAGGGTTCCTTCCGAACCGGCAATCAGCTTGCACAGATTAAAGGATTCGCCTTCCCGGAATTCCAGCATGCGGAGCAGGTAGTCCAGGGCGTAGCCGGTATTGCGCCGGGTAATGCTGGCCTTGGGAAAACCCTGCCGGATGGCTTCGGCATTTTCGGGAATACTCAACAGTTCCTGCACAGTCCGGTACAGTTGACCTTCCAGCGTATCCAACCGGCATTTTGCCTCAAACTGCGCTTTCGTCAGATCACTGAAAATCACTTCGCTGCCATCGGAAAGCAGCGCTGTCACTTCCAGCAGGTTGTCGCGGGTAGCGCCCCAGATGATGGAATGCAGTCCGCAGGAGTTGTTCCCGATCATCCCGCCAATCATGGCCCGACTGGAGGTAGAGGTTTCAGGTCCGAACATCAGGCCGTAGGGTTTCAGGTGGGCATTCAGGTCGTCGCGAATGACGCCGGGTTGTACCCGCACCCACTTTTCGGTCTGATTTACTTCCAGCACCTTGGTAAAATACCGGGAAATATCGGTCACGATGCCGCTGCCGACCACCTGCCCGGCCAGGGAAGTACCCGCCGCCCTTGGAATGAGGGTAAGCCCCTTCTCTGCAGCAAAACGCAACAGATTTTTCAGGTCATCTACCGATTTGGGAATGGCAACGGCCTGGGGTTTTTCCTGGTAAACGGAGGCATCGGTGGCGTACACCAGCCGCATGGCCTGATCGCGGACGGAAGCATCATAATACAATTCTCCGGAAAAGGAAGCTTTCAGCGTATCGAACATGGAAAATCAAGTAATGTAGTAAATGGCCTGTAGGTCTGCCATTGGCCTGCTGGCGTCAAAAAAGGCCCAGCCAAAGATACGTCATTGACGGAAATAGCATGGTGATTTACTTTAGCCGGACTGCGGTGGCGAAGATAACAATCGCATTCAAAATTCGGGATTAAATAAAAGAAATGCGCTACCCGGGTATTTTGATTTAAGAGAAGAAAGCAACTTTTTTGCCTAAGTAGAGTATCTTCAGTGAAAAGTAGCGACGAAAATTTGTCCAGTAATGTGACGCACCAATTCACACATTATCACTTCAACCCATTAGCACATTAGCACATCAACCCATTAGCAGATCAGCACATGCCCCAACTTACCCGCATTGAAGACATCGGCAAACCCCGCGTAGTGATCATCGGCGGTGGTTTTGCCGGGATCGAACTGGCCAAATCGCTGGCGGATGCTCCCGTACAGATCGTGCTGGTCGATAAGCAGAACCACCACACTTTTCAGCCCCTGCTTTACCAGGTAGCCACTGCCGGGCTGGAAGCCGACTCCATCGTGCACCCCTTCCGCCGCATTTTTGATGAACAGAAAAACCTGTACTACCGGATGGCCGAAGTGCTGTCGGTTGATGCAGTCAACCAGATCGTGGAAACCACCATCGGGCTGCAACGCTACGACTACCTGGTACTGGCTACCGGTGCCACCACCAACTTCTACGGTAACAAACAGATCGAGCAGTGCGCCATTCCAATCAAAAACATCCAAGACGCCCTCTCTTTGCGCAATACCATTCTGTCCAATTTTGAAAAGGTATTGCAGATTGAGGACGATGAGCAGATGAATAGCCTGATGGATTTCGTGATCGTAGGTGGGGGACCTACCGGCGTGGAGGTAGCCGGGGCGCTGAGCGAATTGCGTGCCCACGTGTTTCCCAAAGACTACCGCGAACTGGATTTCGTCCATATGGACATTCACCTCATTCAGAGCGGGCCGCGTTTATTGAACGGCATGTCGGATGAGGCAGCCCAGAAGGCACTGAAATACTTGCAGGATTTCGGCGTACAGGTCTGGCTCAACCGCCGCGTGCAGTCCTACGATGGCTATACTGTGTCGCTGGATACGGGCGAAAAGCTCATTTCCCGCACGCTGATCTGGGCCGCCGGCGTGTCCTGCGATCCCATTCCGGGCATTCGCAAGGAAAGCGTAGCCAAAGGAGGCCGCCTGCTGGTAGATGCCCATAACCGGGTGCAGGGCTACGACAACATCTTCGCCATTGGCGACATTGCCGCCATGGTCAGTGAAGAATACCCGCAAGGACACCCGATGATGGCCCAACCGGCGATGCAGCAAGGCCGTACGCTGGGAAAAAACCTGGGTCGCTTACTCAGTGGAAAAACGATGGAAGCATTTTCGTACAATGATCAGGGCGCCATGGCCACCATCGGGCGTAACCACGCGGTAGCCGACCTGAAAGTTTTCAATAAGGAATATAAAACCCAGGGGTTTTTCGCCTGGCTGATCTGGATGTTCATTCACCTGATTTCGGTGGTCGGCTTCCGCAACCGGCTGGTGGTGTTCCTGAACTGGATGTGGAGTTATTTCAGTTACGACAAAGGCATTCGGCTGATTATCGGTCCCATCAAGGAGAACGTACCGGTAGAAGCAGTTAACTCCAAAACCGTAACATGATCCATATCATTCCGGTACCAATTGCTGCTCCTTCCGTACGCACATTTCCGGAGAATGTCGGTAGCTTTGCGCGTTTTTGGCAATCAGCATGAAAAAGAAATTGAAACGGCAGTTGCGTCTGGCACAGATCGTCATTTATAAAGAGACCCTCATCGACGCGAAAGAACATTTCTGGACCTTCATCGGCTCCTTCGTCGGCATTGGCCTGATCGGCTTGTTTCACAGCCGGTACTTTTCCGTCAATGACAACCTGTTTCTCATCGGTTCGTTCGGGGCCTCTTCCGTGCTCATTTACGGCAGCATTCACAGTCCGCTGGCCCAGCCCCGCAACCTGATCGGCGGTCACCTGATCAGTGCCCTGGTGGGGGTCACGATGCGGATCTGGCTACCCGACACCCTCTGGCTGGCCGCAGCCCTGTCGGTTTCCCTGTCCATCGTGCTGATGCAGATCACCAAGACGCTGCACCCGCCCGGTGGTGCCACCGCCCTGATTGCCAACATCGGCTCGGAAAAGATCCGTTCACTGGGCTATTTTTACGTATTGAGTCCGGTATTATCAGGGGTGGTTATACTCCTGCTGGTGGCGTTGGTTTTCAACAACGTCACGCCCCATCGCCAATACCCGAGCAACCGGAAATGGTACAAAATCTGGAAACGACGGTATTTCCGGAAAGGTCTGAAAGAACCTTATTCAGCTTAGAACTGGCACCACATTTCTCCTGCGTTTGCCTGGTTATTTTCTTACTTCCCAAACTCAATCTTGTATTCGGACACGTAGTCGCTGCGGTCAGGCTGGTTGTCTTTGAAGAACAGGCGGGCTTGCCGGCCCAGTTTCAGGCAGGTGCGCCGGTTGGCAATATCTTCCGGCGTGTTGAGCGGTTGCAGGGAAGGATACCAGAGCGTATGGCCCGGACGGCTGACCAACAACTGCGGTTGGGTCCATTGCTGGGAATGGTTGCCTGTTCCTAGGTCGGCTTTTGGGTTGAAAGAGATGTATAGGTTGCTGCCTTTCCAGGAGGGCCCTTCCGCCCTGGCCATCAGCATCACCCAAGCCTTCAGGTAGGTGTTCCAACTGACCGACGGTCCCCAGTGATACTTCGCGGTGGGCGATGAGGCCGGACCACCGCCTTCTGCCTTCGGAATTTGCAGGGAAGCAATGGGCGCTCCCACGCCATTATACGCCGCGTTGAATCCTTTGCCATCCCAGCGTTTGGCCTTTCCGGTCGGGTTGTCCAGGTCACTCAGCCGGATGCGGGCGACGCTGATGCATTGGCCGCTCCATTCCTTCTCCGGGTCGTAAGTAGCCGAATCGTACACGCCGGGATAGCCGTACTCCCCGTAAAACAGGTACAGGTATTCGCCGCTGGCCACTGCCGACGGATCGCCCACGCCCCCGGCGAAGTTGATGCCCGTGTTGTGCGGTTTGAGGATGAGGCGGGGCTGCAGGTCTTCCAGAAACATCCCCTTGTTGGTCCAGCTCCGCCCTCCGTCGGTCGACTTCATCACCCCGATGCGGCACACGGCCGTGGCCGTCGAAGGCCCTTTGAGCCCTTCCGGCCATTTTTCGTTGCGGTAGCCTTCGCCGGTAGCCGCGTTGTAAGGCAGTGTAGAAGGATAATTTTCGTTGTGGTAAATAGCAAACAAAGTCTTGCCGGATTGGTCGCCCGCATCCTGGTGAATGGTCTCGAACCAGACGGCTCCGTGCAATCCGGGCGTTCCCGGCGGTGCATTAGGCGGCATTTTCGGTTCGGTAAATTCCTCTGATTTCCGGCTGAAGGCTTCGTCGGCGTTTCGGCCATCCCCGAATTTCAGGTCGTGGGCTTCTCCCCAGAGCGGGTCTTCCCCGTATTTGCCCGGAAAAATCCGGAAGGTATCGCCCACCCAGGCTTCGGCCATGTTACAGTCTACCATCGACTGGAAGTGGAATTTTTGGGAAGGGATGAGTTTGAAGGTGGGTGGTGCAGATGCGTTGCCTTTCCAGTTCCCCTCCGTGGGCATAACGGAGGCGGAAATCAGCACTCCGGCCAGCAACATTCCGGTGGCAGTCAATAAGTAGAAAGTTCTTTTCATGCTATGAAGTGTAGTATGGATCAATTGGGCAGGCTTGGCAAACCGTAGAAACGGAGCAAAAGTTAATCAAAAAGTGAGTCATCCAAAAGGAATCTGATTATCACCCGTACACCGCCGGATCAGAACTGAAACTACTGCACCAGGTACCGCAGAAACCGGAAAGATGACTTGCTAAAAAGCATTGAATGAATTACTTTGTTGAAAGAAAGCGGCTTAGCCGGGCACCAAATGGATAATGCCCGTCCTGTTCAACACTACAATCTACCTACGCACCCTCAACACCTACCCTTATGCATTCAAACCCCAATCATTTCAGTGGACAAACCGGCTCCTCTGCCACGGAGTACGTGCTGGTGCACGAGCCGTCGGAGGGCGCATTCAACCTCCAGGTACCGAAAGGCTGGCCACACCAGGTGTATCTGCACCGGCCCTACGGCCTCAACCGACCCATTATTTCCGCCAACTCACCGGACGGACAGACGGCCATCTTTCTGGGCGATCCGAACATTCCACATTTCATCGAACCGGGTTCTGCATTGGATACCAGTTCCTGGATGCCCAATTTCAATCCCATGCAACGCACCCTGCCCTACGTGCCCGCCGATCGGTTTTTCACCGATTACGTTCAGCAGCGGTTTGGTAACATGCCCGGTTTCCGTCCGGTCAAAATGGCCGCCAATCCGCAGTATCAGCAGATCGTCGAAGCTTCTTCCCGGCGGCTGGGCGTAAACTTTCATTCCACGACCATCAGCCTTTACTTCGACTACACCACCAACGGCCAAACCTGGCACGGAATGATCAACGGGTGCTGCACGCATACCGGTAGCCTCTGGCTGGCCGAAGTATACGGCATTACCAGCACCGGCGATCCCGAACAGCACCACGAACTGGCCCTGACCATGGTGACCAGCCTCCGCTTCAACCCGCAGTGGCAGCAAAATTACCAGCAACAGCAACGCATGCAGCACGAACAAACTATGGCCAACCTGCGAACCAACGAGCAGATCCTGCAGTCGAATCACCAGCAAAACATGGCCAACATCCGGATGCAGGGACAGGCGCACCAGGCCCGCATGCAAAACCTGCACGACAGCTTCGATGCCCACAACCAGCAGTGGCGTGATCAGCAAGCCAGTATCGACCAGCAATACGATCAGTACCGGCACAGCCAGCAAAGCAACGACTACCAGCACGAACGCAACATCAACGCCATCCGCGAAGTACATACCGTGATGGACGGGCAGGGTAATACCTTTGAAGTAGACAATAAGCACGAACGCTACTTCGTGAACAAGCTGGACAATACCTACATCGGAGCCGATCAGGCCACGGACCTGCAGGAACTGGGACGGAAACTGGGCATCGACATCCGGAACTACGAAGAAGTAAAAATCTTGAAGTGAGGCTGAAGCACAAAAGCGTTAAGTGAGTCACCAGCAGGACGGGTTTCGGCTAGTAGTTTCGTGAAAAGCCAAAAGCCATTTGCTCCATCAACAGCGCTTGTCAAACACAGGCCAAACGGGTTGATCTAAAAGGAATTCCTGCGCTCTATCTAACCAATTGGTTCAGATGATAGAGCTAACCATCTGCCACTGCACCCATTCATTCACTCGTCTAATCAAGATGGAAGCTGCCCGTTTTCGTACCTCACCCGTCGAAGTCAGTAAAGACGACTTTAAGCAGATCGGCTACGGTTTAATTGATGCCATCGCGGAGTTTTACGCAGGCTTGGCCAATCGACCTGTTACCAGTGGGGAAACTCCTCAGCAGATACAAGCGGTTTTAGGTAGTCAGGCGTTACCGGAAGAGGGCGAATCCATCCATTTCCTGGTTGAAAAGGCAATGGATCTACTCTTCCATCATTCCCTGTTCAACGGGCATCCCAGGTTCTTTGGCTACATTACTTCCTCTCCGGCCCCCATCGGCGCACTGGCAGACTTGCTGGCTGCGGCCGTGAATCAGAACGTAGGCGCCAATGTGCTCAGCCCTATGGCAACGGCCATTGAGAAACAAACGGTGAAGTGGCTCGCCGAATTCATTGGCCTCTCTCCCACTTACGGAGGCATATTGGTGAGCGGGGGCAACATGGCCAACCTGACTGCCTTTCTGGCGGCACGAACCGCCAAAGCCCCAAACAGCCTGAAAACCGAAGGATTGGCCAATACTGACGGCGAACTCGTTTTTTACTGTTCCAAGGCAACCCACACCTGGATTGAGAAAGCCGCGGTTTTATTCGGGCACGGCACCCAAGCGATTCGATGGGTACCCCTCCAGGCAGATCATACCATGGATACCGGCATCTTATCCCAAATGATTCAGGACGATGTAAGGGTTGGCAAAAAGCCTTTTCTGGTGATTGCGAACGCGGGCGACGTAAGCACCGGTGCCATTGACCATTTGGCTGAAATAGCCGCGGTGTGTAAAGCACATGATCTGTGGTTTCACATCGATGGTGCATACGGCATTCCGGCGGCCGTGGTCCCGCAGTACCAGCCTTTGTTCGAAGGCATCAGGGAAGCTGATTCGATTGCGCTTGATCCCCACAAATGGCTCTATGCCCCTCTGGAAGCGGGCTGTACCCTGGTAAAAAATCCGCAGCACCTGATTGATACTTACAGTGCCCATCCGGCTTATTATAACTTTGATCGTATGGCGGACGAGCCAACCCTCAACTATTACGAATATGGTTTTCAGAATTCGAGGGGATTTCGTGCCCTGAAAGTATGGATGGCGTTGCAGCAGGCGGGAAAACGGGGTTACGTACAAATGATCAGCGATGACATCGCCCTCTCCCGGCTGCTGTTTGAAAAAGCAGACCAGCACCCTGAGCTGGAAGCCGTAACCCAGCATCTGAGCATTACCACCCTGCGGTACGTGCCTTTACGCCTTGCGGGAACCGAACCGGAAAATGAAAGTGAGTTGAATGCACTGAATGAGAAATTAGTCAATCTACTACAACTGGGTGGCAAAGTTTTTTTGTCCAATGCCATCGTGGGAAATAAATATTGCCTGAGGGCCTGCATTGTCAACTTCAGAACCACCCACCAGGACATCCACGAAACAATTGACCTCATTGTTCAGGAAGGGCGACGTATCAGTGAAAAGGGCACTTAGCGCTTTGGTAAGTAATTCTACTTTGTCAGAATGCAAATGGATCGCGCGAGGCTCCCGCCTCGGGTGTCGTATCTACAGGCCCCTGGCCTGTAGATACGACACCCGACGGGTTGGCTGTACGTCAGCGGGGCGTGACGTTGCCGAAGGCTTTGGCGATTTCCATTTCAATCTGCTTCAGCCGCATGCGTACTTCCAGCAGACGGTCCAGTTCCGCTTCGTCACCCGCTTTGGCCAACTGTCGCTGGTTTTCGGCCACCAGCTTTTCCACGTTGCAGCGTTTGAGCCGCAGAATGTTGGTATACGCCATATCCGACAGCCGATCGGTTTCGAGGGGTACGAAGATCTGGAATTTTTCGTGCCACTGTTCGCTCAGTTCATAGCGGGTTGAAATCAGCGTAATGGCTTCTTTCTGAATGACCTGGTTTTTGTGCCGGATAAAAAACTCCGCCGTGGGCACTACGCCCCGCCGGATTTCGTCCCGGTAGATTTCCATCATCTCCCGGTACACCGGCGTCTGAAATTCAATGTCCTCCGTTTCGCCCAGCACGTATTGCCACAGACTGACGCCTTCGTCTACTTCGGCCTGGGCGTAGTTGAGCAGCAAACGAATCGTTTCCTTTTCCTGGTAATAAATCGGCGGCAGTAGCCCGGAAGGCTTCTGTTCCTCTCTTTTCAATTCCAGCAGTTCATGGGTCAGTTCAGCCCCATCCAGAGCGCCCATTTCCGGGTCGTGGAATCCTTCAAAAATGGGTTCCAGATCGGGGCCGGGCTGGGGAGAGCGCTGATTTCTTTCCGGCGACTGGGGCTTTTCCCGACCTCTTTTCTGTTCATCGCGGGCCCCCTTCATCCGGGTCACGTTGATCATTTCGATGAGCGTATCTTCCTTTACCTGCAACAGTTCCGACGATTTGCGGGTAAGGGCTTCGCGGACATTGCGGTCGGGTATTTTGCTGATGCTGTCTACTACTTCCTGAATCACGCCCGCCCGCTTGAACGGATCGCTGCCCATTCCTTCCAGCAGCAGTTCGGTTTTGAAGCTGATAAAGTCCTTTTTGTTCTTCTGTATGAATTGTTTGAAAGCCTCCGCTCCGATCCGCTTCACGTAGCTGTCCGGGTCTTCGTTGTCGGGAAAAACGACCACGCTCACGTTGAGCCCTTCTTCCAGAATCATATCCGTACCGCGCAACGAAGCCTTGATGCCCGCCGCGTCGCCGTCGTAAAGCACGGTGATGTTCTGCGTAAAGCGGCTGATGAGCTTGATCTGCCCGGCTGTGAGCGAAGTGCCCGACGAAGCCACCACGTTGGAAATGCCCGCCTGGTACAGCGACACCACATCCGTATAACCTTCCACCAGGTAGCAGACGTCTTCCTGCCGAATGGCCTGCTTGGCCTGAAAAATGCCGTAGAGCACGTCGCTCTTGTGGTACACTTCGGTTTCGGGCGAATTGAGGTACTTGGGCTGGTTTTTGTCGGTTTTGAGTATGCGGGCACCAAAAGCAATGACCCGGCCCGACACGTTGTGGATCGGGAAAATGACCCGGGCCCGGAAGCGGTCGAACTGCTTGGCTTCGGGACGACCTTCGGCTTCTTTCCGGATCGTCAGGCCGGCTTTCTCCAGGATGTGAATGTTATAACCTTTTTTGAGGGCTTCCCTGGTGAAGGCGTCCCAGGAATCCAGACTGTAGCCCAGTTCGAAATCGCGGATGGTTTTTTCGCTGAACCCCCGTTCCTTGAAATAAGTCAGCCCGATGGCTTTTCCGTCCTCCGACTCAAACAAGGTCTGCTGATAGTAGTTTTTGGCGTAGTTGAGGGCAATGAGCAGGCTTTCTCGTTCGGTCTGCTGCTGTTCTTCGGCGCTGGTCAGTACCCGTTCCTCTATTTCAATGTTGTATTTTTTGGCCAGGTACTTCAGCGCATCCACGTAGCTCAGGCTTTCCACATCCATCACGAAGCGGATCGAATCGCCGGCTTTGCCGCAGCCGAAGCACTTGTAGATGCCCTTGGCGGGCGATACGGAAAAGGAAGGGGTCTTTTCGTTGTGAAAGGGGCAGCAGGCAATCCAGTTGGCTCCCCGCTTTTTCAGGGAAACAAAATCGCCCACCACTTCCAGGATATCGGCACTCTGCTGAATTCGCTCTACGGTTTCCGGACTGATTCTCATATGAGGTAAAAATACGGCTTTTACTCAAATGCCCTCTTTTCGGTCGAAGAAGATTTCTGCTTGCGGGCTTCGGCCAATTTTATATATTTGAATTATTTCGATTTATATTCAATCCATTCTTCCACCTGATGAGTCGACACCGGGACCTTCCATCCATTGAACGAGAATTACAAAAAAGGCTGACGTATCCGTATCAATGGGGTCGTCGTCAAACGGATGCTTTCGATCAGGAAACAAAATTTATCTACCAGACCTGTCGATTCGATGAAGTGCTCAGGGAATGTGACCGAAAATTTATATCCCTACCCAATTACGCCGAATACCTCAATTATGCACTCAACCGCTGGTACAACTTCTGGTCGTCGGTGGCGGTGGAGCGCATTTTCTGTTCTTTGCCCGGCGTCAAACCCGCCCTCAATCCCAGGGACCGCCTGGTCGACTTCAGCATTGGTGACATCACGTTCGATCACAAAACTTCGGTATTTCCAAAAAACTTTTCCCACAGCCTCTCTTATTCCCAACAACATCCCCGCAGCCTGATCCAGTGGCTCTACGAAAACCAGTCGCAGGAAGGCCGCAAGCACCTGCGCAACCGCCTGTTCATCGTACTGAACGCGGGCGACGGCGAACACTGGAAGCTGAAGTCAGAGATCAGCCTGCTACGCCGGGCCGTCGAGCACTATTTGTCCGGCTTTTCCGCTGATCGCCTCCACTCCTTCCAGTTCCAGTCTGGCTCTCCCACCCTATCGGACATTATTTGGGTGGAGAATTGAAGGATGGAAGGGAAACCGGAAAAAGGAGCGCTTGGCTGACGACCAATAGAAAAGGGAGTCATTCCCCGCTAACACCGAATGTGCTGCCCTCCCCCATCGGGGATTACGCTACTATCCTTTTTGTCATGCTGCCGGGTGGCCGGTGCCAAAGCATCCTGTTCACCATTAACACTGAAGCCGATTGGAAAGTCCACGCCTTTGGGATATTGGCAGGCAGGATTCCTCCGGAATGACAAAAGGAAAATGGATGGGCCTTAGAGGCTTTCGGCGGAATTATACAAGGAGAATAACAGAAAGATGAATGATCATTCCTTCAACTACGCAACAGTCGTTAAGCATGGGCAATGAGGTGTGAATGATAACACTTCGGGAGTTGGAAGCTATACGACCAACATCAACAGCGAAAAAGCGGTGGAGGCCCAGAGCGCCAGCCGGTTAATTTGCTCCTTCCGGGAGTGGGAATGGGCATCTCCACAGGCGCAGGCTATCTTTCTGCGATGGTATCGGTAATAGGCCCAGGCCAAAATACTGAGATTCAAAACGATCAGAAACGGACGGTACTGCTCCAACGTATGAAGCGACGAAGCCAGGCCTCCTAAACCCGCCAGTACCGTAAACAGCGGCAAAATGCAGCATAGGGAATGAGAAAGGGCCGTAACGATCACTGCTGGCAGGAGATATCTGAGCGAGTTCATACCAATAGACAGTTTATCGGACAAAAATACATAAATGCAACATTGTTGCAAAAATAAAATTTGCTTATTTTACTGTGAATGAAAATACTTCCGGCTAAGCGCCTGGCTTTTTTGTGGGTGTTTGAAAGTTTTATATCTCTTTAATAGAAGACCAGGATGGCAAATTCGGAAATAAGCCAAACGGGAATAAGGCATATCAACAAATTATTTTAGATTAATCTAAAAATTAATTTAGAATAACTATATTTGCGAAAACTCTAATTCTATGAAGCTTTTTACCCTTGCTTTCGGTTTGCTGCTCTCCTGGCAGTTATCGGCGCAGACCGGAACCATCAAAGGAAAAGTTACGCACGACGGGAAGCCCCTGGGTTTTACCAGTGTAGGGCTGAAAGGTACGAGCATCGGCACCAATTCGGATGCCGATGGTTGGTTTGAATTGAAGCAGGTTCCCTTTGGCACCCACGAAGTCCGGATCTCTTTCGTCGGTTTTTCTTCCTTCAAAAAAACGGTCACTGTATCGGCCGAAAAACCCGTGGCAGTGGTGAATGCCGAGCTGCTGGAGCTCCCGGCCAGCCTGGACGAGGTGGTGGTCACCGGCACCCGCACGGCCCGTAAACGCACAGAATCGCCGGTAGCGGTAGACGTGCTGAGCAGCCGCATGTTCGACATCACGCAGTCGGCCAGCCTGAAGGACGGCCTATGTTTTCAGCCCGGTTTGCGGGTAGAAACCAACTGTCAGACCTGCAACTATTCGCAGGTACGGATGAACGGGCTGGGCGGCTCTTATACCCAGATCCTGATCAACAGCCGCCCCATTTTCAGTTCGCTCAATGGACTATACGGCCTGGAGCAGATTCCGGCCAATATGATCGACCGGGTGGAGATTGTACGCGGCGGCGGATCGGCGCTGTACGGTTCCAGTGCCATTGCCGGCACCGTCAATATCATTACCAAAGATCCCGAAAAAAACACGTATTCGGTTTCCATGAATCACGGCCTGGTGGGAGGAAAAGCCGCCGATAATCAGCTCAACGTAGATGCATCGGTGGTCAGCAAAAACCGGCGGACGGGGCTGACCTTCTTTGGCACCCGGCGGCAACGACGGGAACTGGACACCAACGGCGACGGGTTTTCGGAATTGCCGCGCCTGCTCAACCATTCCTTTGGCCTTTCTACTTTTCTGAAAACCACCGAAAACGCCAAGCTGACCTTCAACCTCAACTCCATCAACGAAGTGCGCGACGGCGGCGACCAACTGGACCGCGCTCCGCACGAAAGGCAGCAGACCGAATGGCGGGACAGCCGGATCCTGGCCGCTGACCTCAATTACGACATCAGCTTCCGCGACAAAAAAAGCAACCTGGCCATTTACGCCGGTGCGCAGGATACCAAGCGCAACCACTATACGGGCGTGGATGGCATAGACGGCTACGGCAAAACCAAGAACCAGACTTTCCAGGCCGGATTTCAGTACAATCGAACGACTACTGTGCTGGGCGGAAAAAACATCGTGACGCTGGGCTCCGAATTCCAGTACGACGACGTGTTCGACCAGATCGTGGCCTACGATTACCTGATCGACCAGACGACCCGGCAGTGGGGCCTCTTTGCCCAGAGCGATTGGGAACTGGCCAAAAACCTGACCGCCCTGGTTGGATTCCGGGCCAATCAGCACAATTACGTAGACAAGTGGGTGGTCAATCCGCGGGCCAGTCTGCTCTATAAACTGGGCACCAAGACCAAAATCCGGGCTTCGTACGCCAACGGCTTCCGTGCTCCGCAAGCCTTCGACACCGATATGCACATGGCCTTTGCCAACGGCGGCGTGTCGCGCATTTCGCTGGACCCGAACCTGCGGCCGGAATACTCTAACAGCCTGAGCGCTTCGGTCGACTACGACAATCCGACTGAATACTCCATCTGGGGCTACACCATTTCCGCTTTCCGCACCCGGCTTGACGATACCTTCGTGCTGGAAGAAATCGGGACGGATGCCAACGGCAACATGCAGCTGGGAAAAATCAACGGCAGTGGTTCTACCGTATCAGGATTGAGTGTGGAGGGAAGACTGAACCTGAACCGGATGGTGGAAGTGGACCTGGGAATGACCTTCCAGCACAGTGAATACGATGCGCCCGTGGCCTGGTCGGCCGACATTCCTGGCTCGCGCAAGTACCTACGCACGCCCAACCAGTACGGTTATTACACCCTTACTTACACGCCCACCAAGGCCTTCAACGTGTCGTTGTCGGGTGTGTATACCGGACCGATGCTGGTGCCGCACTTCGGCGGTGCGCCGGGGGTAGATGGAGACGTACTGTTCCAGTCGCCTTCTTTCGTGGAAACCAACGTAAAGCTGGCCTACTCCTTCAAATTCAAAGGAACGCCGCATCGTTTGCAGCTATTCGGAGGCGTACAGAATGTCTTTAACCAGTTTCAGAGCGACTTCGACATCGGCAAATTCCGCGATTCCAACTACATCTACGGCCCTTCGAGACCCCGCACCTTCTACGCCGGCCTGAAGTTCGGGCTGTATTGACAAGGATTGAGAAGAGAAAAAGATAGTGACTATGGCTGATAACAGGTCGTCATTTTATCATCTCATCCATCCTTCAACAACGTAATTCCTTTCTGTGATTTTATAATCTTCTTTCCCATTGGATGGCTCAAACCATAGCTCAATTCTGGCTCCGTATTTATCTCCCCAAGACCCCTCGTAAATGGTGAATTCACCAGAATAAAGCCTAGGTTCAAAATCTATTACTTTGACTGCAGAGCTGCTTTTCACTCTCTTTTCGGAAAGCCTATCGTTAGAGGTTACTTCAAAGGCTTTAATATAGAAGTGACCGGATTCAATTGGTTTATGGTCTGTATAATAATTATATATTCCAGGCTGATTTAATGAAGCTAAAATTAGATCATACTTATCTAATTCTTCTCGTGATGGTTCAGTTACTATAGGCTGAAAAATTTCGATATCATTTGGTATATCTTTGTTTGCTCCGTAATAATCTGGCGGTGAATAAGCAAAAAGGAATGAGACTAAGAAAAACAGCAAAGCAGAAACTCCTAGTTGTAGAATAAGATAAACCCATTTTTTTATGATAATCTGTACGATGGAAGAGATTAAATTTCCTAAAACATTAACTAGAAATACGGCCAGTGAGAGGTCGATAACAAAATCGCTTTTTATGATGCTACCTACAAGAAATATCCCAAAAGGAATGAAGTACAAGGAAATCGGAATCCACCAGACTTTGAAATAATTAATAACCGATTCTTTTATTTTACTTGCTAACATTAAAATCCGCTTCATTTCCAAATGAATTAAAATTCAATACTCACGTCTTTTAGCTAGCTTCACTTAACCCTTCCCGGGTTTTCGGTGATGAAGGAGGCCCAGCTTTTGCCGCTGTGTTTGGGGGCATTTCCCTGGTTCATGTGGCAGACGGCTACCGCCAGGGCATCGGTGGCATCCAGTAGTTGTGCGGGGTCGTGATCAAATTTGAGCAGGATCCGGAGCATGTGGGCGACCTGTTCCTTAGATGAATTGCCGTTGCCCGTCACGGAAAGCTTTACTTTTTTGGGTTCGTACTCCACGATGGGGATTTCCCTGGCCAGGGCTGCCGCCATCGCTACGCCCTGCGCCCGGCCCAGTTTGAGCATAGACTGCACGTTTTTACCGTAGAAGGGCGCTTCCAGAGCCATTTCGTCGGGAAGGTACTCATCGATGATGCTGGTGATGCGTTCGAAGATTTTCTTTAACTTGATTTCGTGATTGCTATATTTGCTCAGGTTGATGACCCCGTACTGTATCAGCTTCATTTGTTTTTTCTGAATGGAGATCAGTCCGTAACCCATAAATCGGGTGCCGGGGTCAACACCCAGAATAATTCTTTCGGGCGGAGCTTCTACCACGGTAACCGTTTTGATTGCGGTGGCTGGCCCCGGAGAATGTAATCCAATCGTACCTTTCTTCTCATTTTCCATACCGTGCAAGTTAGCAATTGGGAAACACAACGTACCCAAACCCTCAAAAAAAGCGTTCGGACCGTTTTCCGGTCGGGCAAAGGCCTGACGGCCATCCGGGTATTGGTGCTGGGACTGATGCTGGGGTACCTGGGTTTTGCCCTTTACCAAAAGGAAGAGAGCCTAATGCAACTGCCCGGACAATGGCTGGCGGTAGGTCGGGAAAGCCGGTTCTGGTACGCCACCCTGCCCCTACTGGCTGGGATGGGCTTGTTGAACTGGTCGCTGGAAGCCTGGAAATGGCAATTGCTGGCCGAAAAAGTGGAGCGAATCAGCTGGACCGAAGCTTTCAAGGGCGTGCTGGCAGGTCTTTCCCTGGGATTCGTCACGCCCAACACCCTGGGCGATTACGCCGCACGCCTCTGGATGCTGCAAAACCGCAACCGGATGGAGGCCGTAGGTGCAGTGATGCTGGGACGGGTGGCGCAGTTGTACGTAACCCTGGTTACGGGTCTGCTGGCTTTTCTGTACGTCTGCCAGCAACGAGATTGGTTGCCTCAATTTTATTTTCCTGCTCTACTCATTCTTACTTTATTGCTGGTCAGCGGCACGTACGTAGCTATCAACCGAAGCTTTGTCTATCGAATCGGGCATTTCCGATACACCCGCTGGTTGTCTCCTTACTTCCGCGTATTGACAGCTTATCGACCGGCGGAAGTATTTCGGGTACTGGGCTTGTCCTGGCTGCGTTACTTCGTTTTTACGGGCCAGTTCCTGCTCCTGCTCTGGGTATTTGGCGTCCGGCTGCCCCTCCCCGACCTGATTTCCGGCATTGCATTGGTCTATCTTTCCAAGTCCATCGTACCCGCCTTTCACTTTTTGAGCGACCTGGGCGTTCGTGAATTTTCGGCGCTGTACGTTTTCGGCTGGTACGGTGCCGCCGCTTCGCCCGTGCTGGCCGCCACCCTCAGCCTCTGGCTGCTCAACATCCTGCTTCCCGCCCTGAGCGGATCTATCCTGCTGTGGAGACCAAAGCAAGTTTAGGAGTTTAGGAGTTTGGGAGTTTGAGAGTGAATGAGTAGAGACACAATTTATTTTATCTTAGACGTAACGGCTAGGAGACTGGTTTGAGGCTTTCTTTTTCATCCATCGTCTCTACCGGAGTGGGTTTCCGGTGCCAGTAAGAGGCCAGAATGGAACCGGTGATGTTCATGAGCGGACCAAAAACGGCCGGGGCCAGGCCGATGGTTGCGGCTTTGCCCATTTCTTTGGCCAGGCCCGAAGCCAGTCCTCCGTTCTGCATTCCTACTTCAATGGCAATGGTGCGGCAATCCCGTTCCTGCAAGCCGAACAATTTTCCTATCCAATAGCCGAACAAATAACCGCTTGTATTGTGAAGGAGGGCGCATACCACCAATGCGGGACCCATAGCCAATAAATTATCTCGACCGGAAGCCGTAATGATCACGATGATGAAGGCAATTCCAAACATCGACACCAGGGGCATGGCTTTATCCAGCCAGGCTACTTTGCCTCTGAACAGTTGATTGAAAAGCAGCCCCCCGCCGATGGGTAAGATCACCATTTTTACAATGTCCCACATCATATCGACCGCATTGACTTCAATGAACTGCCCGCCCAGCACCTTCATCCACAAGGGCGTCATCAAAGGGGCCAGCAGGGTGGCAAAGGCGGTCAGGGTGATGGACAAAGCCAGGTTGGCGTTGGCCAGGTACGACATCACATTGGAAGCCAAGCCGCAGGGCATACTTCCGATCAGAACGACTCCGGCCGCTATTTCGGGAGGGAAACCAAAAGTTTTTGCCAGGACAAAACCCAGCAAAGGCATAACGGTAAACTGCCCCGTCAACCCAATCAACACGGCTTTGGGCATCTTCACCACCCCGGCAAAATCCTTCAACCCCATTTCGGTTCCCATTCCGAACATAATCAGCTGGATCAGCGGCGTAATTAGCGTAGTGAACCGGAAGCCATTGAACTCCAGAAAATAGCCCGGGTAATACAAAGCCGTCGTGACCGCTGCGAAAATCATGATCGTGTAGGAGAACCCTTTCAGGAGAGAAAAGCCCCGAAAGCCAAGGGCCAAAGCACTAAAAAAGAGGATAAATACGGGACCGGCCGCTTCTGTTTCTCTGGTGAACACCATCACCAGTGCCGTGAGAAAAGCCAGCGCGGCAAAACCAAGGGCATACGCATAAAGCTTCGATCGCTTCGAAGGAGTAGCTGCATTCATAGCATAAGCATTGTTGATGAAAAGAATAAGCGCCCAGAACGGGAGCCGTTTCAGAAAGCGATTACCAGGTCCGTTTTTTCATGAACTCATCCAGTTGTGCCCGGGTCATCTTCACTTCGTTGGGATGTTGATCGAGCCATTTAAGGAAATCGCTTTTAATCTTGTCGGTCCACTGGCTATCGATCTGGCCGGTGCTGTACCGGCCGGTCTTGAGCATTTCGTGACCGAATTTGTCACGCAGCGCAATGAATTCGGCCGTGGTTACTACGACTTCTACCATGTGCGCGGGAATGAACAGTACCCCTTCGCGTTCGGACAGCACCACATCGCCGGGCAACACAATGGCCCGCCCGATCCGGATGGGCGTATTGAGCCCCATCAGCACCACCTCTTCCAGATAAGAAGGATCGAAATCGCGCACGAAGGCGTTGAATCCCTCGATTTTGGACAGCCCCTGCAGATCACGGGCGGCCCCGTCGAAGATCACGCCGTTGCCGGATTTGGAATAGATGGAATTGCCCAGGTTGTCTCCGATCAGCGTTCCTTCCGTAATTTTCCCGAAGCCATCCGCTACGTACACATCGCCCGGGCTGAGCACGTCGATGGGCCAGGCGTTGGTATTTCCCGTCCGCCCTTGTTTCTGTCCCCGTTCTTTGATCTTCTTTTCCACGTCCGGTCGGCTGGGCATGTACATCGCGGTGAGCGCCCGGCCCACCACGGGTACGTTATCGTGCACCATCTTCCAGTTTCGTTCAAACTGACACGTGTAGCCTTCGTTGCGCAATACCTGCCAGGCTTCTTCGATGCCAATGTTCCTGACCCGGCGGATCAGGTCATCGGGTACTTTGGGGCGGCCATCCGCAAAGCGTTCTCCCTTCCATTCGGAAGTCAGGAAAATCAATTCTTCGCGGGGCATCGTTTGGGCAATGAGGACGGAACTGCTGAGCAGGAAGAGGAAGGCGAAAATGTTTTTCTGTAACATAGATTGAATAGAATAAATCTAAAAGCAATGATGTGGTAAAGTGTAAATTAAGTTTGTCTCATTTGACAGCAGCATATTCATCTGAAGATTGGCTTATTCAAGTGTGTTTTTGTCACTTTTTTCTTGACAAAAAAGTAACCAAAAAGTCAAGCCTGTCCAATGCTTCCCCGCTCAAAGCTGACGCACCCCTCGCTGGACAGGCGGCCGGCCCGCCTGGAAGGGTAATCTATTGCCATTGCGCCATTGCGGGTGTTATCACCCGCAATCTTTCCATTTTATCCAGGAGCAAGGTTCTATCTCTGTTTTTTTATTTCAGCGATGCGTTTTTTACTTCCAGGGAGGTTCTGACTTTATTGACTTCCTCCGGACGAATGGCGCTGGCCTGGTTGCCGAAGTTTTGCCGGATGTACGTGAGTACCTGGGCCGCGTCTTCGTTGGACAAAAAGCTGTGTTGCGGCATCACGTTGTTATAAGGCTGTCCTTTTACTTCAATGGGACCTTCCAGCCCTTTCAGCAGCACCCTGATCAGCTTTTCCTTCTCACCGATTACCCATTCGGAGCCGGCCAGGGGTGGAAAGCGTTGTGAATCGCCCAGGCCATTCCGCTGGTGACAAGCCGAGCAATACACACTGTACACTTTTTCGCCAGCTACCAGCTGGCCCTTGTCCAGGTTGTCGTTTACTTCGTCGGGCGTCCGGATGTGTGACAGGGATTTGCGCTTTTCCATGGCCGCCAGCTGAGGGACACCGAAATCGCGTTTGTCGCCTTTATAAATAATGCGCCAGATTTTTCCCTTTTCGGTTTCGGCAATGTACAGGGAGCCATCGGGTCCCATAGAAATGCCCATGGGCCGGTATACTGCATCGCTTACGTTCACAATCGGATCTACCTGGGCAAAACCATCGGCAAATATCTCCCACTCGCCGGTGGGCGCACCGTTTTTGAAAGGAATAAAGCCAATAAAATAACTCGACTGCGGATACGGAGCCCGGTTGGTAGAACCGTGAAAAGCGATGAAGGCCCCGTTTCGGTAGCGTTCCGGAAACTGGTCGCCGCGGTAGAAAAACAGGTCATTGGGTGCCCAGTGGCCCGGAAAACCCATAAGGGGCTGCTCCAATTGGCTGCCGTCGCCTACCCTGGCTTCCATTCCTTCGTATTCGGGATTGATCACTTTCTTTTTCTGCATGTGGTCGTAATAAAAGTACGGCCAGCCCCCGTCCAACCCTTCCCTGACCCGGAAGAACTCTTCGGAAGGCAACACGGCACTTTGCCAGGGTGAGTATTTGTTGGCCCACAAACGCAATAAATCGTCGCGGCCGTGCTGCACCAGGTACAGTTGGCCATCTTCCTGGTTCCAATCCATGGCCACTACACTGCGCAGGCCGGTGGCGTATTTCAGTCCGTCTTTCTGCGTTTGTCCTACCTTATTGGCATCAAACCGCCACACGCCCCCGTGGTCTTCCAGCAGCGCACAAGGATACAATCCGGGCGATTGGGGCGTTCGGTTGCTTTCCTGGCAGGCATTGGACGGTGCGCCGAAAGGTACGTACATATTCCCCTTGTCATCGAAAGCCAGGGGTTTGGCAATGTGTTCGTGCATGCCGTGCGCGTGGTCGTCCTTCAGAACTATTTCCATCTTCCCTTTCGGCACCAGCTTGTCCGACGTCAGCTTATACCGGAACACATCCATTTCCGAACTCACGTACAGATAATCCTGGTAAATGCGCACGGCCGTTCCGTAGCCCCGCTCCCCGCCGATGCCCCCAAACCGTTGGATAATATCCGCTTTGCCGTCGTGGTTGGTGTCGCGGAGGGCAATGACGGAACTGTCTACGCCGGCGAAGCGGGCCTTCACGTAAATGTCCCCGTTATCACGAACGGCCAGGTGACGCGCTTTTCCCGGCAGGCTATCCACCACGGCAATGGCTTCGAACTGTTCGGGCAGAAAAAGGCCCGCTTTATCGGGATCGCCGGCCGGCAATTCCTTTTTGTCCTCACATCCGGCGAACCAAACGCAAAGAATAACAAGGAGCATAGTACGTCGGGGACTCATTGGGGACTGAGCACCCCGTCCTTTTCGATGGTTCATAGGTTGCGTGTGTAAGTGAAGATGAAGCAATGATTTGGGTTTAACACTTGGTTGATCTCATGGATGGCCTTCGTAGCGCCAACGGGTTAGTGCGTAGTGGTGCGGGGCGGAGCCGGACGCACGTAGATGGGGTTCGCGATGCCATTCAGGTCATAGACAATCCTGCCTGCCCGGATGGTCATTTCACATTCCAGCTTTTGTTTTCCCTCCATCTTGTAGCCTGTCTTGTCATAAAAACCGAAATGGCCTTCCCGCAGGGTAAGCACGGCTACGTCGGCAGGGGCGCCTACCGACAGGTGACCCAGTTCCTCCCGCCGGATGGCCTGGGCGGCACTCCAGCTACTGGCCTTGATCACGGCGGGCAGATCCATTCCCATGGCCATGAATTTGGACATAATGCTGAGCTGGTCTTTCATCGAACCGTTCATGCTGCCGGTATGCAGATCGGTACTGATGGTGTTGGGATAAAAGCCACTTTTCAACGCCGGAATGGCCTGGGAATAATTGAAGCTGGCTCCTCCGTAGCCAACGTCGAAAAGAATTCCCCGCTTCCGGGCCTCCCAGACAAAAGGCTTCACCTTGCCGGTCGTCTGATCAACGATGGACTCACGGACATTCGAATCGAAATAGGCGAAGGCGTGGGTATAGATGTCGCCCGGACGAAGGCGTTTCAGAAATAGCTCTTCGAGGGACAAGGGCGGAATGCTGCCCCCAAAGTCGATCATGACGGGAATGTCGGCCAGCTTGCCGGCCTCAACGGCACAGTCTACCGGGGTCCATTCAAAGCCTTCAAAATGGGCGACTTTGAGCCCCACCACGTATTGCCGATGGGCTTTGGCTACGCTGGCGGTCAGCTTGGCATCCATGTCGTTCACGTCCTGCTCATACGCGCCCCCCCGCATGCCTTCCCCCACAATATTGAGCAGCGCCAACACGCGGGTCTGGGAATGATCGATGACGTTTTTCTTGAAAGTGGGAAAGGACTTCCAGCCGGCTCCCCCGGCATCGACGATGGTGGTTACGCCTACCCGGAAAGTGAAGCCATCGGGTGGCACGGCCACCAGCCCATTGCTGAGGTAATGGTCGGGTTCGGTACCGAAAAACACGTGGCCATGCATATCGATGAGGCCGGGGGTCACGTACATCCCCTTGGCATTGACCACCTGAGCCGCCCCTTTGGCATCCAGGTTTTTACCCACCGCCGCAATGGTATCGCCGCTGATGGCAATGTCCATGACGCCGTTGCGGTTGTTCTTCGGGTCGATGACGTGTCCGCCTTTGATGACAATACGGTAGGGCTGCGCGCGGGTCGGTAGGCTGCCTAGACACAAAATCCAGATCAGAAAGTAGAATAGTTCTCGATGCATTTTCGCTATCTATTTTTAGGCTATGGTTAGGACACAAGCGCAGAAAAGCTAAATCCCCCTCCTTTTTTCAAGGAGGGGTTAGGGGTGGTTGCCGGCGTTCAGTAAGTTATCCTTTTTACCACCCCCGGCCCCTCCTTGAAAAAAGGAGGGGAGTTAAATACCTCTTTATCAAATTACTACAAATAAATATCCATTAATCCCATCCGGTAGTTTGTTCATTCTTTGCTTGCCCCATCCACTACTTATCCCACCATACTTTGGTCAGGAAAGTATTGGCTCCCTGCCGGCCGATGGCCTGCTCGTAGGCATCTCGGTTGAGATTTTCTTCGGTGGGCGGATAAAGCATGCGACGGAAGATCTGCCCGCCGGTTGCGTTGCCCGGATACACGTTGGGCACCAAAGCCGGATACCCCGTGCGGCGCCAGTTGGCAAACACTTCCTGCGCGTCGGGATACACGGCTACCCAGAACTGGGTGTGAATCTGTTCCAGTTGCTCGGCCGGAAAACCGCCGGTCGGATAGGGATGGCTCGCTACGTACCCATTGATCCGCTCTTCCGGAATGACACCGGCCGGTCCGTACAAGGCCCATTGCCGCAAGTCCGCCCGTACCCCGGCTTCGTACAGGGTGGCGGCCGTTTCAGCAGTGTACCAGCCCCGCACGGCGGCTTCGGCCAGCAACAGATTAACTTCCGCATCGGTCAGTAACAACATAGGCGCATCATAGCGCAGCAGCGTGGCCTGGTTCGGTTCGGAGTAAGTAACAAAATCGGTGGGCTTGGAGCTGAAATTGGCGGGCATGCCTTTTTGAATGGAAGCCGTGGTATCGGCTTTGCCATTTACGTACACCACGGAGATCACCCCCAGCCGCGGATCGTTACTGGCTTTGAGAAAATTGATGAAGGTCTGCTGAAATTTGCCCCCCTCCGGATTGCTGCTCCCATTGGCCTGCAGGTAGTCGCTGTTGAGCAGGGAAATGGCCAGCGGATTTTTATTGATATCCTGACCGGCTACCGTATAGCTGATTTTAGCCAGATCGGCATCCTGCGTAATGACACCCCCGGCAATGGCCTTCTTCACCCAGTTTTCGGCCTGGCCGGCATCTACTTTGGTCAGGCGCATGCCTAGTCGAAGCATCAGCGAATAGGCAAACTTTTTCCATTTGTCCACGTTGCCGGCGTACACCACATCGGCCGTCCCAAAGGTAGGCTTGGCCGGATCGAACGACAGGGCGGCCTCTTCCAGCTCTTTCAGCATGTCTTTATAAATGGCTTCCTGCGAATCGTAGGCGGGTTTGTAGATCGCTTCGGTGTAGCCCAATCCGGCCTGGAAGTAGGGAATGTCTCCGTACAGGTCGGTGATCCGGTGAAAACAGTAGACCCGCCAGATGCGGGCGGCCGCCCACTTATTGATCTGTTCGGGCTGATTGGATACCGCCCGGATCACTTCTCCGATTTCGTTGATTTCCCTTGGGTACCCGTTCGTAAAAACGGTATAGGGTGCGGAACCCTGGTTGAATATATACTTCGATCCAAAGCCGGCAATGTCGTTGAAACTGGTGGTGTACTGCATCGTGCCGTGCAGACCGGTAAGCAGGTTGCTGACGGCATCCAACTGGGATTTGCTGAAGACGTACTCCGGCACAATCTTGCTGGATGCGTCCGGATTGGTATTCAGCTCTTCAAAATCCTTGTCGCAGGATTGGAACACCATGATCGCTGACAGGACGAACAGCCTTTTGATGACTTGAAAAAATCGCTTTTCCATATTCCTCTATTGCTTGATTAAAATTTCACCATCAGATTGAAACCATAACTGCGGGTCCGGGGCAGGCCGAATGATTCAAATCCCTGGCTTGAGCTGTTGGTATAGCTTTGTTCAGGATCGAAATTGTCGGTCTGGCGGTACAGAATGGCCAGGTTGCGCGCTACGAAAGACAGCGAAGCCGACTGAATTTTCCCCAGCCCGATTTTGCTCACCGGAATGTGGTAGGTCAGGATGATCTGCCGGAGTTTCACGAAGCTGCCGTCGTGCAGGAACAGTTCGGAATACGCCTTGTTGTTGTCGTAATAGGTACGGAGCTGTTCGACGGGCACGGTGCGCGTATACGCATCTCCTTCCGGCGTTACCCCGTTGACAGTCAGACCCCCATCCCGGCCGGGCAGGGTGCTTTTCAACAGGCCCATGCGGATGGCGTACACCTCCATGACGGAGAACACTTTGTTGCCGAACTTCCCGTCGAGCAGCACATTCAGCGTAAAGTTTTTGTAGGAGAAGTCGTTGGACAAACCCATGGTGAGCGGCGGTACGCCATTGCCCAGTTCCTGCAAGCCCGTGGGCAAGGCAAAGCCCGTGTTGGGATTGTAAATGGCATTTCCGTTCGCATCGCGCTTGATCCGGGTTCCTACGATGGTGCCGTAGGGCTGTCCTACGATGTTATTGATGTATGCGTAGTTGTTCACCGTGGTAGCCATCTGAATCGAATTCAGCCCTTCGGCCAGGCGAACCACTTCATTCTTATTGTAAGCCACATTGTAACTGGCATTCCAGGTAAACCGGGCGGTTTTGATGGGCGTAGCGGTTACCAGGGCCTCTACGCCTTTGTTGCTCAGCTCACCCACGTTGAGAATCACACTGTTGTAGCCCGTAGTGGGCGTGATGGCGGTGGTCACAATGTCGTCGGTGGTTTTCCGGTTGTAGAAGGTCAGGTCCAGCCCCAGGCGACGTTGCAGAAACTGCATGTCCAACCCCAATTCGTAAGTAGTAGAGGTCAGCGGCCGCAGTCCGGCGTTGGTAATGACGTTTACCCCACCGGTCTGCGTCACGTTCTGCAGCGGAATCCCCGAACTGGGCACCATACTGTAGGTCAGGTTGATGGCGTACGGGTCGGGTGTGGCACCGCCCACCTGGGCCCAGGAAGCGCGCACCTTCGCAAAATTGATGGCCTCTGGCAGTTGAAAAGCCTGTGACAACACGAAGCTGCCGCCAATGGAAGGATAAAAGATAGAGTTGTTTTTGGCGCTCAGGGTAGAGAACCAGTCCTGACGCCCCGTCAGGGTCAGAAACAGAATGCCTTTGTAGTCCAGGTCGGCCGAACCGAATACGGAATTGGTCCGGGTGCGTTGATTCAGGGGCAACGTGGAAGACGTATTCAGGTTGGTCTGGCTGTAGAAGTAGGGAATGATGAACTGGGTACCGGTAGTGGTGAGTTGCTTGTATTCGTAATCGCGGCGGTTTACCCCGGCCAGCGCGGTGATCCCGAAGTTTTCGGAAATACGGCCCTGGTAGTTGAGGGTGGCCATGGCGTTGGTTTCGGCCACGTCCGTTTTCAGGGCATTGTATTCGCCCCGGGGTACGTACCGGGCACCCGTAGGCAGAATATAGGCGTAGTTATAATTATAAAAATCGCGGCTGATGACACCTTTGATCGATAAGTTGTCCAGGATACTGTAGGTAATGCCGGCCTGCCCGATAAACCGGTTTTTGGTATCATCCTGCTGGTATTTGTTGGCTACGAAATAACTGTTGGAAGCAATGTCGGCGTCGTTCCAGGCAATTTCATTCCCGTTGGCATCGTAACCCGGCGCAAACCAGCGGATGTCGGCCGTGTTGGCGATCATGTAGGGCGTCCAGTTGGGGTTGCCCAGGGCATCGCCCGCCGTCGGGCGGTTGTGGGCTTTTTCCAGGTTATACTGGGCCAGGGCTTCTACACTGATGCGTTTGCCGAATTTACCGTTCAGGTTCAGGTTGGCCGTTTTGCGGTTATACTTTGTATTGGGCAGGATACTTTTGCTATCCATATCCGAAATGGAGAAACGGTACGTCAGGCCTTCGTTTCCTCCGGTAAAGGCCAGGGTATTGGTAAAGGTGGTGCCGGTCTGATAAAAGTTTTTAATGTTGTCTTTTTGTGCGACGTAGGGGTGCATTTGTCCATCGGCAGCCAGGTAGGGCGCTCCGTCGATCCGGGAGCCCCAGGAACGGCGGCCGGTCTGAATGGCTTCGGCCGGGGTGCTGGGTTTGGCACCCCGGTCTCCCTGGCCGTATTCATACTGCCAATCGGGAAAGATGGCGGCGTTTTCCATCGTAAAGGAAGAGTTGAATTCAACGCCGATGCCTTTCTGCGCTTTTCCTTTTTTGGTGGTAATCAGAATGACGCCGTTGGCAGCCCGTGACCCGTACAGGGCCGCCGCCGTCCCTCCTTTCAGTACACTGATCGACTCAATGTCATCCGGGTTGATGCCCGCCATCCCGTCGCCGCGATCCACGTTGCCCGCCCCACCGTTGGTCGTGGCACTGCCACCGGGCGTCGTGTTGTCAATCGGCATGCCGTTGATGACGTACAAGGGCTGATTGGCTCCGGTCAACGAGCCGTTGCCGCGGATAATCACCCGACTGGAACCACCCGGTCCGGTAGACAAACCGGTGGCATTGACCCCGGCAATTTTACCCGTCAGGGCATTGGCCACGTTGTTCTCCCGGGCCTGGACAAACTCTTCGCCCTTTACTTCAGTCACGGCGTAGGCCAGGGCTTTTTTCTCCTTGGTAATCCCCAGCGCCGTCACGACCACTTCGTTGAGTGAATGAATGTCCGGCACCAGCGTAATGTTCAGCGTCGTCCGGTTATTGATGGGTACCTCTTCGCTGAGGTAGCCGATAAAGGAGAAAACCAGGATCCCGTTGCCATCGGGCACGGTCAGGTTAAATGCGCCGTTTACGTCGGTCACCGTTCCTGTGGTAGTACCTTTCAGGGTGATGCTGACGCCGGGCAAAGGCTGGCTATTTTCCTGAGCAACGACTTCGCCACTGATGGTATGGGCAAACCGGGCGGAGGAACCTGTCTGGGGTTGTCCACCGCTGGTATTCAAGGGCAGCCCCTCCCTGACGAGCGGTTGGATCACGTACACGTTCTTTATCTTCTTGTACGTCAGGTTCAGTGGCTCCAGCAGTTGGGTTAGGCAACTCTCCAGCTCCTGGCAATCGCGGGTGGAGGTCACTACCAACTTACCTTCCAGGTGCTTTTTCTGATAGGCGAAGTTTACTTTGTAACTGCGTTCTAAATCGGTTAAAACTTTCAGTAAGGAGATTTCCCTGGTATCCTGGTGGAAAGACGTTGCTTTTGCGGTGCTCAGCTCTTGCGATGATGATGGGTAGAATATGCCCAGGAAAAGCAAAAGGCATAGCCAAGCGCTTCCCATGCCGGGTAGTGGCTGCTTCATGGTAAATAAGGTTAAAGGTGTTTTACTGCTTCAATGGACGTTGCTTCAGTCACGTATTTTCGGCCTGGCGTTGACACAGGCTGAAGAAACCGCGCAATGATTTCCGGTTACGACTTTTCCGGAACAGCGTATTGCATTTCTCCCTGCACTGGCCAATGCAAGGACATTAAAAGTAAATGAACTTAAACGCTTAAGTTTCATTCAAGCAACCCGGCAGATGTGGTGCAAAGTATAAAATGAGGTAACTGCCGTTGCTTGTTATGGTTTCATCCGGCGGGGATGATTTTATTACTAAACGGGATGTTTCCCTGAATCTAACCTCTGTTCTTGAAGATTTTTTTGTTTTTTTTTGATCTTTTCTCCCCCTCAACATTTTCAGAAAGAAACCCTTACACCCACGATTGGCCAACAATTCTGATTGCTGACTATTGTCGGCGTCGGCGCAAGGTCAATCCAACTGCGCTACTCAAAAACCAGCGTTCCAAACTTATCAAATTCGTGGAAGTTGCCCTTTTTGGCAGGCGTTACCGTCACCTTCTGCCAGGCCCAGGTGGTATATCCCTGGTCATAGTCGATCCGGTAAAAGTTGGCGCGCCATTTTTCACCCGGCTGGGGCGGCATCTTCACAATGGGTCCCAGTAATGCGTAGGGAATAAAAAACTCTGCCGTCCAGCTTTTCACGCCGGCCATCGGCTCCCTGGGCCCACCCTGGGTTCGGGTCTGGTGCTGGGTTTTCCGCTTCCCTTCGTAGTACCAGGGTAGCCAGCCCTGCGCCCGGCCGTTCAGATTGGGAACCAGGATGGGCAATTCAAAATTCAAGGGTGAAATTTCGTACTCAAAATAAATCGGCAAGGAGACATCTGGCCACAGAAACACTTCTACTACGTCTTCTTTGTACAAAGCTTTGAAATCTTCCTGAATGGTGGCCCTCAGCTGTCGGTCTTCGCACCCGAACAGAAAGTACAGTCCGGTAGCTGAATACAATACTTTTAATTTCGTGGCATACGCATCGCCAGTTCCTTCCAACACGGGCAGGTAAATCCATTTTGTTTGGCTCCAGTGAGTAGCACTTCCTGCGCCATCTACCTTGAAATCAGCCGTTTTCCGAACCAGCACGCCGGTAGAATCACCAGACCCGGGGCGGGTTGGGTGGGAAGCCAGTGCGGAGCCCATCAAAGCCAGCAGGAAGAACAGTACCGATGAGTTGGATAACATACCGACGGAAACGTTTTGCGTTCAATGTCCTCCCGAAGACCGGGAGGGAGAAGCTTTGGGAAGCACGACAATCGGGTTGGCGATCCCGTTCAGGTCGTACACAATTTTTCCCGCCCGGATGGTCATTTCGCATTCCAGTTTGCGGCCCCCTTCGATTTTATAACCGGTATAGTCGAAGAAACCAAACTTGCCTTCGCGCAAAGAGAGTACTGCCACATCGGCCACGGCTCCCGCGGACAGATGCCCTAATTCCTCCCGTTTGATGGCCTGGGCCGAATTCCAGGTGCTTGCTTTGATCACTGCGGGTAAATCCATTCCCATGGTCAGGAATTTATCCATGACGTTCAGCATATCTTTCATGGCGTTGTTCATGCTCCCCGTGTGAATATCCGTACTGATGGTGTTGGGATAAAAGCCACTTTTGACCGCGGGAATCGCCTGAGAAAAAGCGAAACTGATGCCCCCGTAGCCCACGTCGAAAATAATTCCGCGTTTTTGGGCTTCCTTCGCAAATGGTTTCACCTGCCTGGTGGCTACGTCCACAATTGCCTCCCGGCTGCTCAACTGACCGAAACAGTGGGTATAAATATCGCCCGGCCGCAGTCGTTTCATCAGCAGCTCTTCGAGCGGAAGCGGGGGATTGCTGCCGCCAAAGTCGATCATCACGGGTATGTTCGCCAGGTTGCCGGCTTGTACTGCCCGGTCTACGGGCGTCCATTCGGGGCCTTCGAAGTGAGCTACTTTTACGCCTACAATGTACTCCGGATATTGCCGGGCCACGCTGGCCGTCATTTTCGCGTCCATATCGCCCGTGTTCTGCTCATAGGTGCCGCCGCGCATGCCTTCACCCACAATGTTGAGCAGGGCCAGCACCCGGGTTTGGGAATGGTCGATGGTCTGGGCTTTGAACGTAGGAAAGGAACGCCATCCGGAGCACCCGGCATCGACCACGGTGGTGACGCCACAACGAAAGGTAAAACCATCGGGAGGCAGGGCATTGAAGCCATTGCTGTAGGCGTGGTCGGGCTGGGTGCCGAAGAAGTTGTGCGAATGCAGGTCGATCAGGCCGGGCGTGACGTACATGCCTTTGGCATTGACTACCTGGACCGCCTGCCGGGCATCGATCTCTTTGGCGACCAACGCAATTTTCCCGTCCTGAATGGCCACGTCCATCACCCCATTGAGGTTGTTCCGGGGATCGATGACGTGGCCGCCCTTGATGACAACTCCATAGGTTTGCGCTTGTACCACGTGGATACCAAACACGATCAAAAGAATACTCAGCGTTTTTTGCATGGTTGAAGGACCGTTTTTACATCTGAACATAGCGGTAGCAGTAGTTGAAGGCCGGGCTTTCTTTATAGATTATTCGTAGCGTAGGCCTTATGAACTTTAGCAAAAGAAGCGTCCCACTTTAGCCTATGAATAGGATAGGCCTTTGTAGTAATTTGATAAAGAGATATTTAACTCCCCTCCTGTTTTAGGAGGGGCCGGGGGTGGTTAACTGGAGGCCTCTACCACCCCTAGCCTCTCCTTGAAAAAAGGAGGGGAATTTGAGAAAGTCTACACTTGTGTAGTAATCTTAGCTCAGCAGGAGTGGTGCCCCGCCGGGCGTCGCCACGCCAGGAGGGATTTAGGCCAGGTCGCCGGGCGGAGAGGTTTAAAATGCTCAACTTATTTTCTTACACTCATACTCAGGCCGAAGCTTTGGTAAGTTCTTCCTTGAGGCGGGTGGCCACCTGCTTTTCCTGACCGGGTTTCATCATCCAGACCGTCACGCTGATGTTGTTTTCTCCGACCCCGCCTACTTCGATGGACGGACTCCCGTTGCGCAACTTCTCCTGCAGGTCTTTTCCCGTCATTTTTACTTTGCTGGTATCCCAGCTGATGCCCAACGTCGGCGTGTGGTTGCCCAGCGGATTGACGGTTACTTTGGTTTGGATGCCGTTGATGGGTTTTACGGTTTGCTCAATGTGGGCTACCCCCGTTTCCCAGCTCTTCCATACTTTCTGGTAATCCTGGTTGATGAACTTTTCGAGGGCTACGTACATACCAAGGATTTCTTCCTTGTTCACTTTCATGCCCCGGCCAATGTTGAAACCCCGGGGCGGCATGTGCAGCCGGGCAGCGGCAATGATCTCCTTTTTTCCCATCAGAATGCCCGCGCTCTGCGGACCCCGCATGGCTTTTCCGCCCGATACCACGACGTAGCTAAAGCCCATATCGTTGAACTTCCAGAGGTTTTCGATGGGCGGCACGTCGGCAGCGATGTCGATGGCGGTCGGGATGTTGTGCTTTTTGCCCAGGGCCACCCACTCTTCGTGCATAATTTTGCCCTGGTCCGACTGAATGTGCAGGAACCACATCAGGGCGGTGCGTTCGTTGATGGCTTTCTCGACGTCTTCGGCGGTTTCGACGAAAACCACTTTGCAACCCGTGTTGGTGAGGGCCTGTTTATACACGATGTCGTGTCCCTTCTGAATGATTACCTCCGACTTCATTCCGGTATACTCCAGGTGGGGCAGTTGCTCTACTTTTTTCTGGTCCATGCCCGTCAGAATGCCCGCCAGGCCCAGGGTAAGACCGGAAAAAGCACCGGAAGTGACCACGGCCGCTTCGGCGTGTACCAGCTTGGCGATCTTCTCTCCAACTTTGTCCTGCAACTCATCGAGCAGACAAAATTCCTTGGCGGCGTATTGGATGGTATCCAGCACTTCATCGTGCATGAGCGAACCCGTCATATAGGTCAGCGTACCAGCCGCATTGATGAAGGTGCGCACACCCAGTTCCTTGAACAGGTCCCGTTTGGCGGCGGGCAGAGCAGCGGCTGCGGAGGCAAAGGGGATGCCACTGCCCCACAGTCCTCCGACAAGCGGCAGGGTAGAAAGTTGCTGGAGAAGTTTTCTTCGGGAGATCATAGAGGAAGGAGATTAAGTAAGGAGTGAGAAGCGGATGCGCCGGAGGTGAGTTCTGGAAAAGCAATGGACTTCCCTCCGACCACCAGAGGCATCGTTATGGATTGAAATCAGGAACCAAACGCGGCTTGGTTATTGGTTCAGGCTAACCTTATCAATACGCGGCTAGACGTAGGCGATGCAGTCCATTTCCACGAGGGAATTCCCGGGCACGCCTCCGTAAACGGCTACGGTAGTGCGCACGGGGGGCTTGCTGCCAAAACGACCTTTGTAGACTTCATTCATCGCTTTGTAGTCGTTCAGGTCGTGCAGAAACACGGTTACCTTCAATACTTTTTCCATGGAGGAGCCGGCTTTCTTGAGTTCCGTCTCCAGCTCTTTCAAAACGTGATCGGTATGTGCTTTGATGTCGCCTTCGAAGTGAGCCCCTTTGCCGGCCACGAAAATGAGGTTCCCCATTTTGGTGGAACCCGAAAACAGGGGTACATCCTGAAAGTTGGTCACGTTAAATACTTCCTTTTCCGCCTGGCTTTCGGCTTTGGCCTGGGTGGCCACCCCCAGGCCCATGAGACCGGCAGTAGAAGCAAACAATCTTTTGAGTAGCGATCTTCGTTCAGTTTTCATTTCGGAAGGTTTGTGGTTATTGGTAAAGTGCTCTGTTTGGTGGATAAACGGCCTACTCACGGAAATCTAACCTTGGTTCTTACTTTTTTTCCGCAGAATTTACGGGAAGTAGTCCCTCTAAGGAATCACCATTTTCGGGAAGCAAAGCCGGGCAGTCAGGTTGCTACGGCAGGGCCAGCTTCTGAATGACGTATTGCCCGATCCGTTCGCCCTGAACCATCCCATTTTCGATGGCGTCGCGAAAATGAATACCACCGTACAGCCGGGATATGGCGGCTTCCTGAGCGGCCTGTCGGAAAGAGCGGAACGTACGGGCCGGTAACCCGAATTCCATTTCGGAGGTATCGGTAAAGGAAAAGGCATCGCCGGCCAGTTGGGTAAGTACGGCCGCTACCGAAGCCGATACGACGCTGTGCCCGCTGGTATATTCCGGAAAAGGCGGCGTTTGGAGCAGTGGCCGCCAGCTACGGTCCAGGTGTTCGTTGATATAGGTTTCCGGCCGGATGCGGTTGCTGCGGTATTTTTCGCTCCAGCACGAAATAAAGGCATCCGACATGGTGAGCCCTACCAGGGTATGCCAGCGAACGGTTTCCGCCAGGGAAAGCTTTTTCTGGGTACACACAATGCCCGTAATGCCCATCCAGTGCCCTCCCGGAGAAATTTTCTTCGTGCCAAAGCTGATGTGGCCTTTCTGATTGAGGAAAAAAGGGTTGCAATCCCAGTAGTTGGCGATGTCCGTTTGCTGGGGACTGAGTGCCCGCGTCGTATCGTACACTTCCCGGGCCAATTGGTAAAAAGGAGTTCCGGCTTGTTCGCTGTAGGCGACGGGTGGTAAGGGGCGGAACTGAGCTGCACTGTCCAGCAGAAAGGGGCGCAGCGTGCTCCAGTGCGGTTCGTAGGCCTCTGAGTAAGCCGGCGGAGTCGGTTTCCAGCCACCTCCTTCTTTTACCGGAGTATACCGCATATAGCCGCTGGTCTGCACGTACCCATCTTTCGCCGCGTATTTGACCAGTCGTTTTACCACGCTGTCGGCATACGCGCGGGATGCCTGTAGCGTAGCTTCGCCGAGCCGATACCGCTTTTGTGCGTCACGCACCAATTGGTTGCGGGGCTCCTCCAGCAAATAACCCGACGGCAGCAGTTCTTCTCCCATTCTGAGTAAGGCATACAGGCAGGTGAATTGCGCGTCGATCGGTTGGCGGCCTGACAAAGAGGAAAAATCCGGATAATCCTTCAACAACCCTTTCAGGGGCAGGTAGTGCGCAGCCGGGGCTTGCTGGTACACAATTTCGTAAGCAGCCAGGTTGGCGTAGGCGTAGTAACGGGCAGCGGCGCACGGTCCGGTTACGTCACCCACCATCACGTCGGTGAGCTTTTTGAGCGTCTGCACGTAAGCGGCGGCGTTGGCCGGGTAAGCAGGCGGTTGCTTTTGGGCGACGGCCGGCACCACCAGCATATAGAAGAAGATCAGTCCGATGAACCGCTGCATCATTTTTTACGCTGAAGAATATAACTTTTTACTGTATCGTTGTTGCGTCCGAACAGGAGCAGACTTCGATTTGCTTGCTGAATGGTCAGAATATCCCGCACATCGCCCCGGACGCTCAGCCCGGATTGGGTCTGGGGAACGTATTTAAAAGTGCATTTGCCCGTATTGCGCAACAGCATCCCGTAGTTGGCATCCATCTTCCCGATTTTGATCCGCGTATACTGCTGATTGCCGCCCACGATCAGGTCCTTGAGTCCGTCGCCGTCTGCATCCAGGAATGTCATCGCGTACAGAGGCGCAAACTGCGCTTCGGCCGGCAGGTCGTGCCAGGCAAACGTGCCGTCGCCCCGGTTTTCCAATACTACGGAAGTAAAAGTGACAGCTTGGAGCGTATCGGCCAGCTTCAACTGCTCGGGCGTGAGAATTTGCGCTAAAGAAGCTTCGGCGTACGAACGGTACGAAGTGAATTTCCGGCGCAACGAAAACAGCTGGTTCAGGGCTTCGTCACGGCTGGCGAAGGGATACGACTTGCCCTGAATATAGTAACACAGGAAAGGATCGGTAGCGCCGTTCTCATCGAAGTCACCGTACACCATCGTCACGGGTTCCTGCTCCGTAGGCTTCATCTGGCAGTTCCAGCCAAAATTGCCGATCACCACATCCGCATCACCGTCGTTGTCCAGGTCTTCTACTGCGATGCGGTTCCACCAGCCGTTTTTGTCCGCGCCCAACACCTGACTGTCAGCTACCCGCAACGTACCCCGTTGGTTCAGCAACACCATTACCGGCATCCATTCACCCACCACCAACAGGTCATCCCAACCATCCTGGTTGACATCCAGCGTGGCGGCATCGGTTACCATCCCGAAATTTTTCAGGAATGGCGCGTACTGGTCCGTCCCATCCGTAAACATTCCTTTTCCGTCGTTGAGCAAAATGCGGCTGTCGACCGGTTCAGGGTAGCGCCCTGGTTTTACCCGGCCGCCCACAAACAGATCCGGATCGCCATCGTGGTCCACGTCGAAGGCAGTGACGCAGGCATCGCTGGTGCGTTCGCCGGGTAGATGATCGGTACCCCGGCTGAAATTTCCCCGTCCATCGTTGAGGTACAAGCGATCCTGCAGGAGAATGTCCGTTTCCAGGTACGCGTAACCGCCGCTGACCACGTACAGATCCTGATCGCCGTCCTGGTCGGCATCGAAAAAGAGCGCGTCGGTATCTTCGTGGAAAAAATCCTTTTCAAACGCGGGTTGTGGACTGGGCTGCCAGGTGCCATCTTTTTGCTGCACCAGTAGTGCACCCGCCTTTCCCTTGGCACCGGGGGCGTACAAATCCGTCAGACCATCGCCATTTACGTCGGCTTGCGCCAGGTGCGGCCCCTGGAAGGAGAGCATGTTGGGTAACAGCAACTGCCGCTTGAAATCATTGTACTCATCTTCCACGTGCGCGTAAGGCAAGGTGTCGCTGGCGGTAAGCGGGCTAAAAAAGGGCTGTGCTGCCTTCGAAGGCTTCCAGGTGTACGTTTGCTGCGCCTGCCGGGGGTCAAGCACCAGGGTTTGGTCCACCGCTACCCCGTACAACACCTGATACTGGTTGTTGGGCCATACTACCCGCAGACTGTCCACCTGCCTGGCCTGGCCGATGCCGAAGTGCAGGGGCGTGTACATACACGATTGGTATCCCCGGGCGGGATAAAAGTCGTGGTATTGGACCGTGCCCTGCGTGTATAGCCACACCTGAGCGCCCACAGCCAGGGCGGGATGGTCTTTTCCCAACTGCACCCGCAGGGAGTGAGACCCCGAAGAACGCCCGTCGTTGCGGTAAATAGCCGCCGGGGCATTGATCGTATTGGTAATGATTTCCAGGTCTCCGTCCCCGTCCAGGTCGGCGTACACGGCTCCGTTGGCCAGCATGGGTTGCGAAAATCCCCAGTCCTTGACTTTGTTCTCAAATTTCAACTGACCCGTATTCCGAAAGATGTAGTTGTGCGTGGTAGTAGAAGGCATTTCTTTGAGGATGTCCATCATGGCGGTCGGACTGCCTTTGGCGGCCTTTAGTTTCTGATCCGCGTAAAACTTGATAAAGTCCAGGTTGGTGTAGTCGCGCAGGTAGCCGTTGGTAATGAACAGGTCTTTCCAGCCGTCGTTGTCAAAATCGGCAATCAGGGGAGCCCAGCTCCAATCGGTATTGGAGATGCCCAACTGCTGACCGATTTCGCTGAACGTACCGTCGCCGTTGTTGAGTTGCAGCATATTCCGCATCAACTGGTGGTAAAAGCCATTCTTGAGCGAATTTTCATAGGTTTCGTAGTTCTCCGGGCCGTAGAGCAGTTTTTGCCTTTTATTGTCTTCCGGCAGCATATCCAGCGTAAGGATATCGGGTAGTCCGTCGTTGTTGATGTCCGCAATGGCATTGCCCATGGAGAAGTAGCTCAGGTGCCCCACCGACTGCCCTAACTGGTCAGCAAAGGTAAGACCACCGTCGGGGCGGTTGCCCTGGTGGATGTACAGGTAGTCCTGTTCGATGTAGTCGTTCGACACGTAGAGATCGGGCCAGCCATCCTGGTTGAGGTCGGAAACCGCTGCTCCCAGTCCAAAACCGATGGGATTGCTCTTGATTCCGGTGGCGGCGCTGACATCGACAAAATGGCCGTTGTCGTTTCTCAGCAGATAATCACCCGCAAACGGATCGCGCATGGCTTTCACCAGGGCCGCGTCGAACCGCTTGAAATCCCGAACGTTGTGGTTCAGCAGGTAGCAATCCAGGTCGCCATCTTTGTCAAAATCAAAGAAAAAAGCCTGGGTGGTGTAAGCCGGAGAATCCAGCCCGTATTGGGCCGCCTTTTCGGTAAAAGTGAGGTTTTTGTTGTTGATGTAGAGTCGGTTTTTTCTGGTTTCCGCCTCTCCGTTTCCTGAGTAGCAGACGTAGATGTCGAGCCAGCCATCCTGATTGATGTCGACCAGGCTTACCCCGGTTTTCCAGCCTTTTCCCTTGCTGATTCCGGCCTGGGCCGTTATATCTTTGAATTGCAGCTTCCCCTGGTTCAAATACACCCGATCCGGCACCATGTTGCCGGTAAAATACAAATCCGGTAATCCGTCATTGTTCAAATCGCCCACGGCCACGCCACCTCCGTTGTAAAAATATTCGTAATCCAGTACGTTGTTGTCTTCTGTTTCGGTGAGTTTATTCACGAAGGCTACACCGGTTTGCTTGGCTGGGAGCAGGGTGAACTGAGCCTGAACCGGAAAATAAAATAAGCCGATCGAATGGAAGAGACTCCAAGTCAAAAACTTCTTAAACAGGACCATCCTTTTAAGTTAGAAGTATTTTCAATAAACACCAAAATGCCTCTGAATTCAGAGGCATTTTGGCAAAAAGCATTGGCAATTCGCTTATTTATCCCACCACACCCGTGAGGTCCAGTTATCGCCTCCGGACAGATTAGTGATGGCCGCCCGGTAACTTGCTGAGTTCAACGTAGCTTCTCCCGTGGGGTAAAGCTGCCGGCGGGGAATGGTGCCGTTGGAGAAGTTACCGATGTAGTTGACGGGAGTCAGTTCCGGGTAGCCCGAACGCTTCCAGTTGTTCCAGGCTTCCACAAAGTTCATGAACAACCCGGTAGTAGCCCAGTACTGCTCATTGATCTGTTTCAGCGCATTGGCGGCATCCAGCGGATGCGCCGCGGCATAGGCATCGGCGGTACCGGCGCTGATCGTAGCCGAAGCACCGTATTTGGCCATCGATTGGATGCCCGCCGATACGCCTTTGGCATAATAGTCAGCAGCAGTGCCACCTACCGAAAAGCCACGGGCGGCGGCATCAGCCAACAGTAAGGCCGTTTGGGCGTAGGTCAGCACAAACAAAGGTCCATTCAGGTTTCGGTAAATAGCCGTTGGGCGGGAGTATTTCCCAATGGGGGTTGCATCGGCCCCGGAGCCCGTGGCACCCGGATAGCCGGGCGACTGCGTGATGTCGGTGGCACCCCCGTTCAGGTCGTAGCCATTGGGCAAACCCATTTGTACGGCCGGGTCGGAACTACCGGCATCCGTGCTTTGGTTGGCGGCCAACCCGGCAGCCGGCACTTCGGCGGCTACCGCCAGACGGGGATCATTGTTGGCTTTCAGGTAATCGATCAGGGTTTTGCTCCAGCGAACCTGGTACAAATCGCCTGGCACAATCAGCGCCGATGCGTTGCTGTTGCCGTAGCCACCGGCATTGTCGGCCATGATGTAGGCATCATCGTCCACGCTGGTAAATACCCCACCGGCGGCAGCCTTTTCGGCGTAGGTTTTAGCCGTAGTGGCATCGGCCTTCACCAGGCGCATCGCCAGTTTGAGCATGAGCGAGTAGCCGTATTTTTTCCACTTGGCTACGTCGCCCTTATAGGCATAGGCATCACTGGTCGGACCGGGCAAGGAAGGATTCAGGGCACCAACCGCGGTTTCCAGCCGGGCCAGGAGGGTTTTATAAATGCTCTCCTGGGAGTCGTACTCCGGCAAAGTAATACCGGCCTTAGCCTGCAAGGCTTTGGTAAAGGGAACATCCCCGTACACGTCGCTCAGGGTCGCCAAGCATTCTGCCTGCATGATGATGGCAATGTTGTTCAGGTTGGCCAGCGAAGGTACGTCCTTCGTCAGTTGCTCCACTTCGTACGCATAATTGGCTGCCCGGTAATCTATGTTCCAGGTATTCTGAATGTAAGCGTTCGTATTGCTCGAAATCACGTACTTATCGGCATTGGTGTAGTAGTTGGCTCCACCGGAGGAAGTAGAGGCCAGTATCTGCACCCACATGCTCTGAAACAGGATCGACCCGTTGTACCCCGAAGTTGCATTTGCGTGCGTATACTGGGAAGTCGGCAGGAGCAGGTTGGCATCGAAACTATTGGCTGTCGCCCGGGTAGGATCGGTATTGAGTTCGTCGAAATCGTCGGTACACGAACTCTGGAACAGTGCGACAAAGAAAGTAAAAGCTACAAGTATCTTCTTCATGATGGTTTTCATTTAAACTTAATGTTCAGGTTTACACCGTAGTTCCGGGCAGAGGGCAGGCTGGTTCCTTCAATACCTGAATAATTGAGGTTCGCGCCAAAGGTCGCTTCCGGGTCGATGTTGGTCGTTTTCTTCATCAGGTAAAACAGGTTACGGGCGACGAATGAAATATTGACGGCCCGGATCAGGGGTACATTGGCAAGCATTTTGGCCGGCAGGTTATAACCCAACGTGATTTGACGGAGTTTGATAAAGTCGCCATCCACCACACTGATTTTGGTGACGTTGTTGGCGAGTGCCGTGTAGTAATCCTGCGCCCTGGCCGTCACCGCGTTGGGGGTACCTTCTTCGGTTACGCCCGTCAATATACCGGTTTCGCGCCCAACCAGCGTTGCCTGGTGCAAACCTCTGCGGTAGGCATAGTTTTCCGTGGCCGAAAGGATGTGGTTGCCGTAATTGTAATCAATCAGGAAAGAGAGATTGAAGCCGCCGAACGTCAGGTCGTTGTTCAAGCCACCGTACAACGTGGGCAGTACCGTTCCGTAGTTCTTCAACTCACCCCGTACCGGCAGACCGGAAGCATCCACGACGATTTGCCCGTTGGCACCGTACTTATAATCGTAGGCCTGAATTTGCGGACCGGCTTCGCCGGGAACAAAGGCCGTAACGGCATTGCCCAGGGTAGCGCGGTTCTGACCGATGTTGATGGGATTGTTGTTGACATCGGTTTGCAGTATTTTATTCTGAACCGAAGTCAGGTTAAACGAAACGTTCCAGTTGAATTTGGAAAGTTTGACCGGATTGCCAGTAATCTGCAGTTCCAGGCCGGTATTCTGCGTAGAGCCACTCCCCACGACACCACTGGCAAAACCGGTAGACCAGCTGTAACGGGCGTCCATGATTTCATTCTGGGTTTTTTGCTTGTAATAGGCTACATCAAATCCTAAACGTCCGCTGAAGAACTTCAGCTCCAAGCCTACTTCTACTTCGCTCTTAGTAAAAGGCTTCAGGAACAAGTTGGGAAGCTTTTCGTCGATGTTACCCGTGGGTACTCCGTTGATGGAATTGCCTACGCCATAATAAATACTGGTTCCGTAGGCAGCATTGGGCTCACCACTGGTCAGGGCATAGGAAGCGCGCAGTTTACCAAAACTCAGGGCGGGCAGGTTGAGCAGGTCGCTGAAGACAAAAGCACCGGTAACGGATGGCGTGAAGATGGTACGGGCAGAGCTGGGTAAAGTAGAATAGGCATCGTACCGACCAGTGGTACTCAGGTTCAGAAACCCTTTGTAACTCAGGTCGATGTTGTAGTACGCCGACTGCACTTCGCTTCTCGAAACCCGATACTCCCGGTTGAAGTTCACGACGTTGTTCCAGCTGTACAGATACGGGAGCACAAAGGGACCGCCGCCGAGCTTGAACCACTCATAATTATTTCTCCGGATATTGCCTCCCAATAAGGCTCCGAATGTAAAGCTAGGGCTGATTTCCTTGTTGATTCCCACCAAACCGTCGATGTTCAGCTCCGTGCGCTGTCCGTTCGATAATTCTTCCAATCCCCCCCGGGCATTTTGAGAAAAGGCCGTTCCCCAGGGAAACACCCTGAAAACACGGTCGTTGGCATTGTCGTATCCCACGCGCGCCTGGGCGTAAATCCAATCGGCAAACTGGTACTTGGTCGCCACCATCGAAATCAGCCGCTTGCGGTTTACATTATGGACAAACTGATTGACGACGAAGTAGGGGTTGGTAACGTATTCGTCGTCACTGAAGACAATTTCCCTGCCCGTTTCGGGATTATAGCCGGGTGCCAGAATCCGCTGATCGATGTTCGTGGCCAGGAACATCCCGTTGTTGGCATTCATGGGACCATCGCTCAGGATGGGTTTGTTTTTTACTTCTTCGTCAATATAGTTGGCCAGCAGGCTGACACTGAGTTTGGAAGTAATGTTCTGATCGGCCGTCAGGTTGATGGTTTTTCTACCCAGGCCACTGTTGGGGATGATCGACTTGTTGTCCAGGTTGGCCAGCGAAAGCCGGAATGCCCCGTTCTCCCCGCCTCTCATTACTGAAAGGCTATTGGTGAAGTTGGAACCGTTCCGGTAGAAGTTCTTCACGTTGTCTCGTTGCGCCGTATAAGCGTACTCTCTACCGTCAAACTGCGTGATCGTGGAGCCATCCAGCCGGCTGCCCCAGCTTTGCCGGGCCGTTTGCTGGGCATTGAGGGCCGAGGTGGGTTTTGCGCCGTACGCTCCCTGTCCGTATTCGTATTGAAAGTCAGTAAAGTTGACGGGGTTATCGATCGAATAGTTGAGGTTGTATTCAATCGCAAAGTCGCCTTTTTTCGCCTTTTTGGTCGTGATCAGAATGACCCCGTTCGAGGCCCTTGCACCGTACAACGCCGATGCGGACTGTCCTTTCAAAACCGTCATGTCGGCGATGTCGTCGGGGTTGATGTTTCCAAGCCCATCACCGCCATCCGCTCCGCCCCATTCGCCGGCGCTCCCGCGCTGGGTATTGTCCATCGGAATCCCGTCGATCACAATGAGCGGCGACCCGGCCGAGTTCATACTGGGCATCCCCCGCATCAGGATTTTGGCCGTACCACCTGGTCCGCCACTGGTTCCTTTTACGTTCAGGCCAGCCACCCGCCCCGCCAGCGAGTTGCCGATGTTGGTTTCACGGGCCCGGGTCATTACATCACCGCTTACCGTCGAAACAGCGTACCCAAGCTGCCGGGTTTCTTTGGATACCCCCAAAGCCGTAACCACTACTTCACCCAGGGCTTTGATATCGGGCAGCAGAATGACGTTGATGGTCGTGCGGTTGTTAACCAGCACTTCTTCCGTAGTGTAACCGATGTAGGAGAACACCAGGGTAGCATTCCCATCGGGAACATCAAGGGTATAGTTTCCATTCACATCGGTACTGGCCCCGGTATTCGTTCCTTTGATCAGCACGTTTACTCCGGGCAGCGGCAAATTCTGATCGTCAGTGACTTTACCACTCACGCCGATAGCGGCCGGTGCTACGGTAAGCGTTTTGGTTTGATCCTCTTTTACCGGAGCCGTCGCTGCCTTGTCCTGGGGCTGGATGACGTACACTTCCTTCACTTTTTTGTACGTCAGTTTCAGTGGTTCCAGCATTTGGGTCAGACAGGTTTCCAGTTCCTCACAATCGCCCATTGCCGTCTGCACGTATTTGCCAGCCAGGTGCCTTTTCTGATAAGCAAAATTGACCTGGTAATTCTCCTCTAAACTGCGTAAGACGCCCAACAGCGATTTTTGTTGACGTGTGGCATCAGCCGATGGATTGGATTCAAGATAACTAAGCTTGGTTGGTTGGGCTGCCGCGCCGGAGAATACGCCCGGACAGAACAACAAACACAAAAAAGCGCTTAACTTCTTTGGTATCAGTTGCTTCATAGTTAAAATTGGTTAAGAGAAATTGGTTGGAAATCTATAATTAAAACTTACTGAATTCCCGGAACGTGTTTACTTACAACCACCCGCCGATCTTGGGTTTTCCTGATAGGATAACCCAAGCATACCCGTGGGTATGACCGACCGTTGTAAGGTTAAATTCTTCCTTCTCACTGAAGGATGTGTGCGTTTGGATGAAGTAAAAACGCCGATTGCATGCTCCGTGGTCAGAGTAGGCTAGGGCTGCATAATAATTTCCTGGTGCTGGCTGGTGATATTTATTTTCAATGTCTCAGAAATGACATTGAGCAGATTGTCCAAATCGGAACGGGGAATTTTTCCCGTGAATCTTTGGCGGGCGAGCATTTCAGAGGTAATGGTTACTTTTACCCCAAAATGATCTTCAATGGCCCTGGCCACTTCGACCAGGTACGCATCATCAAAAACAAACAAATTATCGGTCCAGGCCAGCCAGGCTTCTCCATTCGACGGGCCTACCTTTATTTCTTTGTTGTGCTTATTATACACCGCCAGTTCCCCTGGTTTCAATTTGACTTTCTTCGTCGGTGAGTGGATTCTGACACTACCCGAGCGGAGAAAAACGTGCGTATTTGCTCTTCGGGTATTGACATTGAATTCCGTTCCTAAAACCTGTATGTCTACCTGATCGGACGTTTTTACAATAAAAGGTTTGGAATCCTTCGTTTTGGTGATCTCAAAATAGGCTTCTCCATCTAAAATGACTTCACGGGCCTCCTTCTCCGACCAGTTGGCGGCTATCATTTGTAGCCGGGAATTGGCATTCAGCCTTACAGTCGAACCATCGGGCAGCAGTACGCGCTTGGTTTCATTGTACGCCGTTTTGTATTCGGTCGTTCGGGAAGGATGATACAGGGTGTTCCAAATCAAAGCAGCCAGGATGCAGAAACCGGCTAAAACGGCAGCGTATCGGAAAGTGTGACGGGTCCAGAGTGGTTGGCGGGTAGTGTTCACCTCTGTTTTCAGGGTATTCCAAACGTCCAGAAACTGCGTATTGGCTTCGTGGTCGGTAGACAACCCGGCCAAATGCACTAATTCGATGGCTTCTGCAACAACCTTGCTCTTGGTTGGATGCGCATGGATAAAATCCTGCCAGAAATGTTCATCGGCTGGCCCGGGGGCCAATACCCATTGCTGAAAGTTTTTATCAAGCGCAAAATCTTCTGAACTGTAATGCCTGTAGTTCATTGCCGCCGGTTATTTAAGCCTAAACGGGTAGTCGGGTGAAATCTAACCTCACTTCTAAAAAAAATTGTGATTTTTTTTAAGAAGGCGATTCATCGAATGGCTCAATGCGCTGTGGGTCCTGATCAGAACGAAAAAGGCACTTATATGAAAGGTATCCATTTGACGGCCGTACAGCCGTACAATCAGAGAAGCATGGCACAAAGAAGCGGGAAATCACCTCGGGCTCATCCTACGGAAAACCAACGGCCACCAAAAAGCAACCGACTTGGTGATGAAAACTGTCTTTACCAGGAGCGTCCTGAAAAGACAGACCAAAAATTCACAGTGATTGCGTGGTCTGAAAAGGAGGAATAACAGTATCTTCTGATTGCCTCAAACGATAGTTGTCTTCGAAGGGCTTTTAACGTCTTAAAAACGGAGTTGTAAACGGATTGAATGGTAATCCCCAACTCCTCCGCAATCTCCTGGTTGGAAAGGTTTTTATAAAATTTCAACTTCAATACGCGTTGTTGATGTTCAGACAAACGGTTCAACGCTTTCAGCACTTTTTCTTTCTGCTCCAGCATACCGTCTTCCTCCATATCACTGTCGCTTATGCCCCATTCGTTCTCCAAATAGCCGGAGTCCGTTTCCAGACGTAAGTGGGGCGATCGCATGGCATCCAGTAGTTTTCTCTTTAAAGCCGTCAGCAGGTAGTATTTAATGGAAGTAGTTGTTGCCAGGTTCTCCCGATTGTGCCAGATTTTAAGAAACAAATCCTGAATACAATCTTTTATCATCTCCGGGTTGTCGGTTATCTTTTTGCCGTACCGATTGAGTATAAAAAAGTAGTTCCTGTAAATAAGCGCATAGGCTTCGGCATCGCCCTCTTTGAAAGCCTTCCACAAAAGAGCTTCATCTCCGGAGTAGGAGCGATCGTTTGCCCCCGTAGCCCATACTTCTTTGGGAAGCTCAGAATAACCAGAACTTTGTTCTCCCATTACTTTGTAATTGTCATTCATAAAGTATTCAATAACGATTGCGCCTTTATGTCTTACCTGACCATTAAAATGCCTGCCTGTTTTCCACAAGTGAAATCAATGCGTAGCGGCCACCTCTCTGATGCAATCCTATCATCATTCAGCGTTGAATAAGTACAAGCTGATTATCTGTACCAACATAACAAATATACAAATAAGCTATTACGCCCTCCTTTTTTTCTAAAATATAATTTCGCCTAAAGGGAATATATCGCTCAATTATACGGCACAGTATTGATTGTACCTAAATTTTGTTTCGACCATCATTCGCTGTCAGTAATATACCGCTATTTTTTGACGGGAATTAATATTTCCGGTAATTAAACTGCCCTGGGGAAAGAAAGAATATGAAGGAAAATTCAGCCTCCGGCTCTCTGATCAAAGTGCCGGACGTGGGTTGGAGAGCGATGGATGTGGGAAAGTTATAATAAAACCGGACCTACGCGGGTCTACCGGCAGAGCCGCGTAGGTCCGGCAAAAAGTGCTTGGACAGCTATTCACTCATTTAACCCATCAGTGCATATATCGGATACGTATAGCCTTTGTGCCCGCTCCATTAGGCTACCGGCTGATTGACCGGGAGTGAATCGAAAAAAAGCTTTGCCTGGGCCAGGCCTTTGTTGTACATCGACTCCATAGCAACCGGATTGAACGTAAGGCCGCCTTCGCCGCCCTCCTCCAACTTGGCGGCTGGCCGGATTTCGTGGATGGTACGTACTGCCGTCCCCGCGAAAGGATTTCCGGCCAATGCAAACGCCTGGTTGATCAGGCCTGCGGGCACGTTTTGTGCCAGCAGCGCATTTCTTACATCTGCCAGATACTGATTGCCGGATTCGTACAGCCGGGCCAGCCGATAGTCATTCTGTCCCACATCTTCGCTGAAGATATCAAGCGTCCGGCCCAGTATCTGAAAAGCGGTTGTGAGGGGCCGGGGGTCGGGTGGCAGGCTATCGGGACTCAGGGTAATGGAAAATATGGTTTCGGCTCCTGCGTCAACGGCGGCCTGCAAGGGGGTGATCTCCCGCACCCCACCATCTACGTAATCGGCCCCTCTCATCCGGACGGGCTGCATAAATACGGGCTGGGAGCTGGAAGCCAGCATCGCGCCTCCCAGTATATTGATACTGTCGATGAGCTCCAGGTCGTAAGCGCCTTTTGACAAAATCGGCTTCGTGGCCCAGTACACTAAATTTTCCGTTTGCAAACACACGGTTGATAGAAACAGGGACGTGTCCAGGATGCGGTTGAAATCCAGTTTGCGGATCGTTTCCAGGATGAGCAGCCTCAGCGGAGAAGCATCGTGGATAGAGATGCCCCTCAATAAATTTGTAATTCCCCCTTTGATCAACACCTCATTCTGCTGCGTTTTGGTATAGATGCGTCTCAGCAAATCGATTTCGCCACAAGCGGCCAGGGGGACAATCAGTGAACCGGTGCTGGTGCCACAGTAGATATCAAACGCATCAACTTTCATGATGTTCGTGTGCATGTAATCCAGAACCCCTACGGCGAACGCTCCTTTTGAGCCGCCTCCGCTGATAACCAATGCTGTTTTTCCCATAATCGTATCTGGTTTGAAATGGTTGATTTCAGTGCTTCAGGTATTAGATGAAAGGAAGACCGGACTATTCGAATTCCGGATGCACGGGGGGCACGGGTCTGGTCAGGTGATAGGCCAGACCAAACTGGGCGTAGGTGATGGGTTGCTGCAGGTCGCGGTGCACTTTGATTGACAAAACCACCAAATCGTCCAGTTCAAAACCCAGCCCTCCGCCCAACCATTGCCGATCCTTTTCCGCTTGCGTGCGGGTGGCAAACAAAAGCTCTCCGAACACCTGAATATTGAACGAAGCGGCCGTAAGAATTTCCTTTCCCTCCAGGAGCTTCAAGGTGATCCTTGGTCCTCCGTGTAATCCAAACCGGGTTCCCTGATAGAATGTACCGGCTACTACCCCACCCCGCATCCGTCCTTCAATGAGGGTGTACTGAGGAACGACCTGCAGGGTAGACAGGAACAGTTTCGCGTTTCCGTTGTACTGGTTAAATCCCGTCCCTAATTCGACCCAGACCCAGGGAGACTTTTGATTTTTTGGAAAAGACTGTGCCTGCACCTGACTGCAAGTGCCCAGCATAGATATGAAAAGGAAGATCAGGCATTGCTTTTTCATAGCGTATACACTTATCCTGAATAGATACCGGGTCGAAAAAGAAGTCAGTTTGATGCGTATAATCCCGAACGTTGATCCGTTCAGCAGAGAAGCCCGTGTTTCCGGTGGTCAGGCTATGATAAGCCCGGCACCCAATTGTGATCATTAGTCCAACGCCCTACCGTAAGGTATACAGTCACTACTTCAAGGTATTCAAGCCCTGAGGCAGAGTCAATACTGAAAAATCATTATTTTTTCGTTGGATGATGCCGAAAGAGGGGTCTGTACATCAGTAGCAGTCAGCTTTACAATTTAAAGTAAAGACCCACCCGGTTTTTGAAACCAGGTGGGTCTATCACTATTTACTCCTCATGGATTCGTCTCTTCCTATTCACTATTCCAGGGCTCAAGTAATTATTTCATAAACCGCTGACTATTCAATACATCTGCAACCCAAGCCTTAACGCCTGCGCTACGGATGTATCTTCATTATTCATTGTTTACTGTTTACTGTTCACTGTCAACGGTTTCCTCCCAGCAAACCACCCAGTACGGAGCCCAGGCCTCCGGAAGTACGCCCGCTGGACGTTGCTCCTCCGCGTCCGCCTTTCAGAATAGAGAAGATGGAACCCAGGCCGCCCGTTCCCCGGCTGGCCGTAGCGCCTCCACCCAATATATTGCCCAGCATACCACTACCCAGCAGCGAACCCAAAATGCCGCCCCCTACTACTCCACCGGCCCTGCCTACGCCGGCACGTCCACCCAGCATGCGGCCAATCAGCAACGGAGCCACCATACCCAGCATCCCTTTGAGCATATTAGAAGAAATACCAGCCTTCTGCAAAGTGCTTCCAATCCCGCTGGCATTCAGGAATTGCGGTTGGGTAATGTCCTGCCCTTCGGCCTGGGCCCTCTGCACTTCATTGGCTACCTGATTGAGTGCCCCGTACTGTTCCTGGTCGATGCCCAGGTAAGCAGATACCTCCCTGATTTTGGCTTCTTCGTCGGGCGTATATTGTCCGTCGGCTTTCGCGAAACCAATAATATCGGCAATAAGGGAGAACCGGAGCTGACTGTTGCGAAGCTGATCCAGGTTTCGGCGCAAATTTGCGTTAGAAGTATCCTGAGCAGCCTGAATCACTTCGTCTTGCTGTTGAGACGATAAATCGGCGGTGTCGCACAAGGCCTGGAGAAATTCGGTCTCGTCTTCGGTTGCCTGACGGTCGGCCGTGGCTATACTGGCAATGACACTGAGATAGGCTACTTTTTCCTGAGCGCTGTAACTGCTCAGTAATTGATTTTCAGTTTCCATATTTAGGAGTAGTGGTTTAAGGTGATGCACAAAAGCAGACTTTAAAAGCCCGCAGGTATGAACGTAAAAAGCAGCTTTGGGTTGAGAAGAAAAATTTTCCGGGAAAACCTGAGCTGGATCTGAGTAGAATGGAGCCCGAACACCTTTGGACGCGCCTACGGGGTGCAAAAACGTGATTTACTCTTCTTCCCGTCTGATCCAAATCTGCATTTTGGTTTGTACCTGCACTTCCGACGGGTCCGGCATTTCACTAATGATCTCTCTTACCTGTTCGTATAAGTCCAGTCGAACCTGATACATATCGGGTCCTTTTACCCGGATAATGTATGGAACCTCCTCAATATAACCCTGGTAATCACCATCGGGTGATTGGCTGATCATTAAGGTAAAAACCATATGAGACCCATCAGTTTAAAAAATGCGAAACCATTAGAAATCCATGTGAATGTATAATAAAAAGCAATATATCAACCCATTACTGGCCTTTTTTCTTTTAATTCCGGCCCATCCGTCCCTAAGTGTTTTCAGCTAAAGCCACCGGAACAATCTTCCGTTCCCAGCCGACCCACCCTAAGCCCCTTCCAAGCCAGTGGCGGGCTTTCCTGTAATCAATTTTATGCACCTCAGAAGGTCCCACCGGGCAGTACTCGTAATGGTAAGCCCTAAAAAATACTCCAAAGCCTTGTTTTTATCCCAGAAAAAGAGCGCTACACAGATTCAAAACTTTAGATTTAGGAAGGATTTCAACTGATCGGAAGTCACGGGCCAGTGATTACTTGCCTTGAGTGGCTCAGTGTTCAACATTTTCATCGTCAGACTTTGCCCGTACTCCATGTTTTATTTCGATAATGCACTGCTGGTAGATGACGATCCTACCTGCAACTTTCTCAATGAACTCTGGATCAATCATACCGGGCTGGCTAACCAGGTGCATACCTATACCGACCCCGATAAGGCACTGGCCTTCATTGCATCACGTTATCTGAACCAAACCCAGCGTTCACCGTCCCCGGATTTATTTCTACTCGACATCGATCTGGGTGCCACTACTGGCTTTGATCTGCTTGATCGGTTGGCAGTTCTTGGCGAACTATCCGAAAGTTCCCTGCTCATTTTTATCCTTTCCTCTTCCGTGGCACGCGCGGATGTGGAAAAGGCGCGTGGGTATCACCTGGCCGGCTATCTGGAAAAGCCGCTGTCTGAAGAACACATTGGGCAGATTATTCAGGTGCTGACTTCCGCACGCACGCTTTCGGAGCCAAAATAAAGGCCCAATCCTGGCATTTTTGATTAGTTTGGGCTGGCTTCACCCCGGGCTTTCGTATTTTCTCTTTATCTTTCCCTCCCAAATCGGCAAAATTAATGCCGCCGGGAGATCGCCATGCTGAAGTCAGAGAAGAGCTGGTTGGTTAACACCCCCTGGTGCATAATGGCTGGGTTGGATTGGCTAACAGTATTACTTTACTGCATAAGTTCTTTATTTACCGTTTCGATTTCGTATAAATGCCGAGAAATCAATCATGTCATCATTCCAGTTCCTTCCTGATTACGCCCGTTTTCTATTACATTTTCATCTGAACCAGTTAGTCCCTGAAAATATCAGCATGGTGCGGCAGGCAAACATCCCGCTGATGAAATACTACGATCACCTGGATGAAGCGACCCTGACCCAGCTTACCCGTGAGTCACTGGGAAACTTTCTGAAGGAGATTGCGGAAAACCGGGCACTGGCGTCGGCCATGGACACCCTCGAACGCTGGCGGGCCGATGAACTACCCAACGTACGCCGCGATCACGTACACTTCCGGGACATTGTAATGATTTACAGCATTCGGAAAGGGCTGTTTATGCAAGCTTTGGGAGCATATACTTCCGAAATGTCGCTGGCAATAGCCATTATGGCCGAACTGGAAGCGTTTTACGTGCAGGTAGAAGAAGCGGCGTTCGGCATTTTCCTGGAGATTCAGCAGGATAAGCTGCGCCAGGAACTCGATTTTTCCAACAGCCTGGTCAATAACAGTGTAGATGGCATTCTGGCCTTTGACCGGGAATTGCGGATTACGGAATGGAATCCGGCCATGGAAAGAATCAGACAAATCAAACGGACGGACATACTGGGCAAAAAGATCTTTGAAGCCTTTCCGGCCTACGAAAATACGGAGGAAGGCCAGGCTACCCTGAAAGTCTTGACGGGTGAGAACATATTTATACCTGAAAAACCTTTTTTGGACAGAAAAGGCTATTACGAAGCCCACGTTTCGCCGCTGTTCGGAAAAAACAACGAAGTGATTGGTGGCATCAGCCTCATCCACGACGTAACCCACCGCAGAGAAACCGAAGACCGCTTACGGGAAAATCAGGAGGAACTGCAAACGGCCCTGGAAGAACTACGGGAACAACTGGAAAAGCGGGAGGAAGTCGAAGCCGCTCTCCGGACCAGCGAACAGCAGTTTCGCTTGCTGGCCGAAAATTCTTCCGATATGATTTCGGTACATACCCTGGAAGGCATCTACACCTACGTATCGCCGGCCTGCGAAAAGCTGCTCGGTTATCGCTCCGAAGAGCTCATCGGCCGCATGCCCTTCGACTTTTTTCACCCGGACGACATCCCGGAAGTGCAGCAGAAATACGCACAGATGCGGCAATCCGGCGAATCGGGGATCGTCAGCTACCGCCTGAAAAACCAACAGGGCCAATACATCTGGATCGAATCAAACCTGCAGCTCAAGACCGACCCGCAAACGGGCGAAATCAATCAGTTGCAGATGTCGTCGAGGGATGTGACCCGCCGGAAAGAAGCCGAAACGCTGTTGCTCACCAATAAAGCCCGTCTGAGAGAAGCACAGGCGATGGCGCAACTGGGCTATTGGGAACAAAACCTGGTGACCGGCGAAATTGTCTGGACCCGCGAAATGTACCATCTATTCGGACTGGAAGAGGGGCTTCCGATCAGTCTGGAACTATTCCGAAGCTGCACCCACCCCGACGACCGGCAGGGCTTACGGGAATGGCAAATGAAGTGGCTCCAATTCGGCGACCCGGGTTTGCACGAACACCGGGTCGTTCGCCCGGACGGTCAGATCCGCTATCTTCGATCTAAAGGCCAGGTGGACAAGGATAAGGAGGGCCGCAATATCCGGTTCAAGGGCATTGCGCAGGACATCACCGAAATCAGGGAAGCGGAAGACCAGATCAGCCGCCAGCAGCACTTCATCCAGCAGATTGCCGATGCCAGTCCCGACATCATTGGCGTCATCAGCCTGCCTGACCTCCAGCCGATTTACGCTAACCACGAAATTACCCATTATCTGGGCTACACACCCGAGCAGGTGCTCCAGATGACCAAAGAAGAAAGAGAAAACCTGATCCATCCGGATGATAAGGAAAAGCGAATCGCCTATTTTCAAGGCTTTGCCCAGGCCGATGAAAAAGAGATCCGGGAATTGGAGTACCGCGTAAAAGATACGTTTGGGGAATGGCACTGTTTCTGCCTGCGGGGAAAGGTATTCACGCGCAACCCCGATGGCACCCCCAGCCAGGTGGTAACCATGGCCCAGGACATTACTACCCGCAAAGCGGCCGAAGCGCGTTTACAGGAAAGTCAATACCTGATTGAGCGCATTACCGATACCACTCCCAACCTGCTGTACATCTACAATATGCAGCAAAACCGGAATGTGTACGCCAATCGGGAACTGTTCAGACAATTGGGTTATACCCTTGAGCAGGTACAGGAAATGGGGGCTGACTTTCTGCCAAAGACCGTGCATCCCGAAGACTACCCGGAGATTGGACGCTCTTTCCGGGAATTGTTCGTTGCCAAGGACACCGACATTGTGGAAGTGGAATACCGCATCCGGGCCGCCAACGGACAGTGGCGCTGGTTGTTCGACCGGGCTACCGTTTTCAGCCGCCATGCGGATGGACAAGTCCTGGAAGTCCTGGGCACCTCCCAGGACATCACGGATCGCAAACTCATTGAACTGGAACTGCACGAAAAAAACCGGGAGCTCAATCAGGCCCTGGAAGAATTGCGCAGCACCCAGGACCAGCTTCTGTTGTTGAACGAGGACCTGGAATTTAAAGTAGAAGAGCGTACCCGCGAACTGGCTTCCAGCGAAGAAGAACTCCGTCAAACTCTGGAGCAGGCGGTAGAGCTGAACAACCGCCTGGCCGAACGGGAAAATTTCCTTTCGAGCGTGATCGATCAGAGTCCCTTCTCCACCTGGATTTCCGATGAGAAAGGCAGCCTGATTCAAATGAATAAGGCTTGCCGTGAACTGTTTGGACTGGAGAATGAACAGCTGGCCATTGGCAAATACAATATCCTGAAGGATGAAATTCTGAAACCGCAATCATTTTACCCGGACATCCGGGCGGTGTATGAACAGGGAAATATTGCCCGTTTCGAAGTACAGGATTACAACATAGGAAAACTACAACACGTACACCTTCCTTCGTCCAAAACCATTTCCTTCAAGGTGACCATCTTTCCCATCAAGGATTCGGAGGGCAAACTCATCAGTTCGGTCGTGCAGCACGAAGATACTACCCAGCGAAGGAAAGCGGAGGAGGCACTGGCTTATCAGAACAAAGTAACCAGCACCATAGCCAACAACGCGACTTCATGTCTGTTTATGATGAATGAGGAGGGCTACTGCACTTTTATGAATCCGGCGGGAGAAAAGATGTTTGGGTACACCCTCGAGGAAATCAGCCAAAAACCCTTGCATTATATGATTCACCATCACCGTCCGGATGGAAGGCTCTACCCGAAGGAGGAATGCCCCATTGACCGGGTATTGCCCCAGAACTTCGATATCCGGGCGCACGAAGACGTCTTTTTCCGAAAGGATGGCAGTTCGTTCCCCGTTTCCTGCGCGGCCAGCCCCATTTTCGAAAACGGCATTCCGGTGGCGACGGTCATTGAAGTAAGGGACATTTCGGGAGAGCGGGAGGCCAAGGAAAATCTGCTGCGGATCAATGAAGACCTCAATCGGAAAAATGAGGAACTGAAACGCATCAATGTGGACCTGGACAACTTCGTTTACACCGCTTCGCACGACCTGAAAGCGCCCATTGCCAACATGGAAGGCATTGTAACCGTGCTGGCCAAGAAACTGGCTGACAAACTGGATCCGAAAGAAGTAACGCTGCTGGACATGCTGACCACCATGGCGGCCAAGCTGAAGGGCACGATCAAGGACCTGACCGAAATCACGAAGGTGCAGAAGGAGTTGGAACCGGAAGCAGAACCCATCGCATTTGTCAGTATCCTGAAAGACGTGGAAGCCGACCTTCAGCCCATCATATCGGAATCGAAGGCCATTCTGACGGCAGATCTGGAGGTGGAAGAAATCAGCTACGCCCGCAAAAACCTGCGCAGCATTCTCTACAATCTGATTATCAATGCCCTCAAATACCGCGCTTCGGACCGGCAGCCGCTCATCTACGTACAGACCCAACGCCAGGGTAGCTACATCCTGCTGTCGGTCAAAGACAACGGCCTGGGCATTCCAGACAGTCAGATTCATAAATTGTTTACTATGTTCAAGCGCCTGCACACCCACGTAGAAGGCAGCGGCATCGGTCTGTACATCACCAAACGGATTATTGAAAACAACGGCGGGCGCATTGAGGTAGAGAGCGAAGAAGGCAAAGGCAGTACCTTCCGGGTATACTTCAGGACGGTAATCAGTGAACAGTGAACAGTAAACAATGATGAATGCAAACAAACGGAATTAGCCGACGGCCGAAGCAATCATCAGCGCCAAAGCCAGGAGCTGTGAAGGACTAAAGAATCTCAATCACTCAATCACTCAATCACTCTATCACTCAATCACTCAATCACTCAATCACTCTTAAACTCCCATGGTTGTCTGGCGGCTGAAGGCTATTTTTGGTGGTTCCGTTGGCAACCTGGTAGAGTGGTACGACTGGTACGCTTATTCAGCCTTTTCGCTGTACTTTGCCCAGGCCTTCTTCCCCAAGGGAGATCTCACGGCCCAGTTGCTCAATACGGCGGGCATTTTTGCGGTGGGCTTTTTTATGCGTCCCATCGGTGGCTGGCTCTTCGGGCGGATGGCCGACCGGAGCGGGCGCAAGCAGGCACTTACCCTATCGGTACTGCTGATGTCTTTCGGTTCCCTGCTTATTGCCCTGACCCCTTCCTACGCCACCATTGGCATCGCCGCTCCCCTGCTCCTGCTGCTGGCACGGCTGATTCAGGGCCTGAGTGTGGGTGGTGAATACGGTACTTCGGCTACTTACCTCAGCGAAATGGCTACTTCGGATCGCCGGGGTTTCTACGCCAGCTTCCAGTACGTTACCCTCATTGGCGGACAGCTGCTGGCTTTGGGACTGCAATTGGTGCTGCAACGACTTTTTCTGAGTTCCGAACAACTGCACGACTGGGGCTGGCGCATTCCTTTCTTCGTGGGAGCCGTGCTTTCACTGGTGGCGCTGTACCTGCGCCGCAATCTGCAGGAAACCGAATCATTTGAAAAAAAGAGCGGGGAAAAGGAAAGGGGCTCAATGAAGGAATTGTTGCGGCATCCCAAAGCCATCGCCGTGGTCATCGGGCTTACCTTGGGAGGCACCATTGCCTTCTACACGTATACCACCTACATGCAGAAGTTTCTGGTCAATACCGTACAGCTCAGCAAAGACCAGTCTACCCTGCTCACGTTCATTTCTCTTTCCCTGTTTGCCCTGCTTCAGCCCGCTTTCGGCCTGCTCTCCGACCGGGTGGGACGGCGCCCGCTGCTGATCAGCTTTGGCGTGCTAGGTACGCTGTTCACCGTTCCCATTCTGACTACCCTGAGCCAGGCAGCCAGCCAGTGGGAAGCATTCGGTCTGCTAATGGCTTCCCTCCTGATCGTGAGCGGTTATACGTCCATCAACGCGGTGGTCAAAGCTGAACTCTTTCCGGCGCAGGTGAGGGCTTTGGGCGTAGGTCTTCCCTACGCCCTCACGGTGGCCATTTTTGGCGGGTCCGCCGAATACATTGCTCTCTACCTGAAAGACATCGGCCACGAAACGGGATACTACTGGTTCGTCACCGGCTGCATATTCATCTCCCTGCTGGTCTACGTAGCCATGCCCGATACCAAAAAGACTTCGCTGATGGACCGGGATTAATCCCGGTTGTAAGCCGCTTATTCCCAGCCGCCGCCCAGCGCCCGGTACAGTTCGATGAGGTACTGGAACTGCTGTCTTTTGGCCTGCGCCAGCCCCAGTTCGGCTTCCAGTACGGTACGCTGCGCCGTAATTACCTCCAGATAAGAGGCATACCCGGCCACAAACAGGTCTTTGGACGTGCCAACGGCCTGGTTCAACGTTTCCAGTTCCTGCGCTTTGAGCGCGGAAACCGTCCGGTAGTGTTCGATTCCCTTCAGATTGGACAACACTTCCCGATAGCCATTGATCACCGATTTCTGGTAAGCAAAATAGGCGGCCTGGTTTTCGGCCAGTGCCCGCCGGTGGCCGGCCTTCAGCTGGTTCTGGTTGAAAAGGGGGGCCGACAAACCTGCCAGTGCGCCATAAGCCAGCGAACCTGGATTGAACAGCAGGGCCGACTTGAATGCGTTGTAACCCGCGTAGGAGTTGATGGTCAGCGAAGGCAAAAAGGCGGCTCTGGCGGCCTGTACGTCCGCTTTGGCGGCCACCAGTTCCAGTTCGGCCTGTTGGATATCGGGCCGGCGCTGGAGCATGTCCGACGGAATACCCGCCCGGATTTCTTCCGGTACTTCCTGTTCGCGAATGGACCCTCCCCTGACAACCGGCTGCGGATAGCGGCCCAGCAGCAGGTTGAGTAGGTTTTCGGTTTCCACAATCTGCTGCCTGATTTGCGCTTCCAGGCTTCGGGTATTCAGCAACTGAGCCTGAAACTGCTTTACGCCCAATTCATTGGCCCTGCCTCCCTCCTTCTGGATGCCAATCATCTCCACCGCTGTTTCCTGTAGCCGGACGTTTTTCACGACCGTTTCCAGTTCGCTGTCCAGCGCCAGCAATTGGTAATACAGGTTGCTAACTTCGGCCACCAGCGCGGTCGTAATCAGTTGGCGGCCTTTCTGAGAAGAAAGAAAACGGGCGTACGCTGCCTTCTTCGCATTCCGCAGCTTTCCCCATACGTCGATTTCCCAGGTACTTCGCAGCCCCAGAAAAAAGTCAGGCGTTGGCGTTGGTATGCGGCGGTCCTCATCGATCTTCTCCGAAAAGTTGGTATCGTAGTTGCCGACGCCGTTCATCGTATAGTCGCCAAACTTATCTACTCCGGCACTGGCAACGGCATTGATGGTAGGCAGGAAAGCGCCCCGTCCCAGCCACAGCTGGGTACGGGCCATTTCAATCCGCTGGGTCGCCATCTGCAAATCGAAGTTATTGCGCAGAGCCGTGTCGATCAGGCTGAGCAGATGAGGATCAGTGAAAAACTCCCGGCGGGAAAGGTGTCCGATACTGGCCGTGTCGGTTTTACCGGCGAAGGTAGCCGGCGGCGCGATCAGGGATGGATTGGAAAGCGGCTGAAAAACCTTGCAGCTTGCCATTCCCAACAACAGAACAAAACAAAAAGCAAAATTGAAATAGGCTCGTAAACTCATTTTAAACTCTAAATAGATACGCTGAAAATATTATCAAACCGGCATTGACTACCCGATTGACAGCTTGCTATCGATGATTATTCATCGCTACTGGAACGGGCGGTTTGGGTTGAGGGCTTGCAGCCTTCTTTTTACTGCCCAACCCGGCAAACAGCACGTACAGGCCCGGAATCAGAATGAGGCCGAAGATGGTGCCGATGAGCATGCCTCCCGCCGCCGCCGTACCGATGGACCGGTTACCCAGTGCGCCCGCCCCGGAAGCAACACAAAGTGGAATAAGGCCGGCAATGAAGGCGAAAGAGGTCATCAGGATAGGCCGAAAACGTTCTCCCGCTCCTTCTATGGCCGCCTCAAGCACCGAAAACCCTTCTTTCTGCCGCTGAATGGCAAATTCTACAATCAGGATGGCATTCTTACCCAGCAGACCAATGAGCATCACCAGCGATACCTGGGCGTAAATGTTGTTTTCGAGCCCCAGCAGCTTCAGTGCCAGGAAGGCCCCGAAAATCCCCGTGGGCAGCGATAAAATGACCGGCAGCGGCAACAGGAAACTTTCGTACTGCGCCGCCAGCAGCAGGTATACAAACACCAGACAGATGATGAAGATGTAGATGGCCTGGTTACCCGACAGAATTTCCTCCCGGGTCATCCCGGACCAGTCGAAAGCATAGCCTTTGGGCAACTTTTCGCGCGACACCCGCTCAATGGCCCTGATCGCATCGCCGCTGCTGTAGCCGGGTGCGGAAGTTCCGTTGATCATGGAAGAAGTAAACATGTTGTAGCGCGTAAGCTGTTCCGGTCCGTACACCCGCTCCAGCCGGATGAAGGTAGAAAAAGGCACCATTTCGCCCCGGTTGTTCTTCACGTACATTTTGTTCACGTCTTCCGGATTGGCCCGGTACTGCGGAGAAGCCTGCAGCATTACTTTGTACATCATGCCGAAACGGATGAAGTTGGAAGCGTAGAAACTACCAATCAGCGTTTGCAGCGTATTCATGGCCTTGTCAACGGTGACGCCTTTTTTCGCCGCCATTTCCTGGTCCACGTGAATGAGGTACTGGGGGAAACTGGCATCGAAAATGGTAAAGGCGCTGGCAATTTCCGGCTGTTGCTTCAGGGCGGCAATGAATTCATTCGTTACGCGGGCGGTCTGTTGCAGGTCGCCACTGCCCGTCTTGTCCTGTAGCCTCAGTTCAAAACCGCTGGAATTACCGAAACCGGGGACGGTAGGAGGTGGAAAGAATTCAATCGTGGCGTCGGTGATGCCTTTGGTCTGCTGCTCCAGTTGGGCAATCATTTCATCCACCGACTGTTCGCGCTCATCCCAGCCCTTCAGGTTGATCATTCCCATTCCGTAAGAGGCCCCGGCCGATTCCGTAATTAGGCTGTAGCCCGCCAGCGTAGAGACCGATTCAACGGTTTCCATCTTTTCAGCCACTTGCTGGATTTTGTTCAATACCATTTCCGTCCTTTCAACGGTGGCCCCTACCGGCGTGGTCACGTTGACGTAAATCATTCCCTGGTCTTCAGTGGGAATAAAACCGCCCGGCAGAATGGCATTGACACCCCAGGTAGCCACGCAAAAAGCCAGCAACAGTCCCATAGTCACCACTTTCCGACCCGCCAAAACGCCAATCAGCCCCCGGTATTTGACAGCTACCTGATCGTAACGACGGTTGAACTGATGGAAGAAACGCTGCAGGAAGTTGTTTTTCTTCGCTTCGTGGTGGGTGTTTTTCAGCATGATGGCGCACAGGGCCGGGGTCAGCGTGAGGGCGTTGATACCCGAAATCACAATGGCAAAAGCCAGCGTCAGTGAAAACTGCCGGTAAAACACGCCCACCGGACCCGACATAAAAGCCACCGGCACAAACACCGCCGACATCACCAGGGTAATGGCCACAATGGCCCCGCTGATTTCTTTCATCGCTTCAAAAGTTGCTTCCCGGGCGGCAAGCCCCTTCTCTGCCATTTTGGTATGCACCGCTTCCACCACTACAATGGCGTTGTCGACGACAATGCCAATGGCCAGCACCAGCGCAAAGAGGGTCAGCAGATTGACCGAAAAGCCCAGCAACTGCATAAAGAAAAAAGTACCCACCAGCGATACGGGTACGGCCAATGCCGGAATGAGCGTGGAGCGGAAATCCTGCAAGAAGAGATAGACAATCAGAAATACCAGGATAAAGGCTTCGATGAGTGTCCGGACCACTTCATGAATGGAGGCGTCCAGGAATCGGGATACGTCGTAGGCAATGTTGAAATACATGCCCGGCGGAAAGGATGTCTCCTTTAGTTCCGCCATCCGCTTCTTTACGTTGGCAATCACTTCGCGGGCATTGGATCCGGGGCGCTGCTTGAGCATAATGGAAGCCGAAGGTCGGCCATCCGTTTTAGAGACCATGCTGTAACTCAGCGAGCCAAATTCTACGTCGGCCACGTCCTTCAGTTTGAGCATTGAGCCATCGGCATTGGCCCGGAGCACGATGTCTTCGTATTGCGCCGGTTCAAACATTTTTCCGGTATACTTCAGTACGTACTGCAGCATCTGCGGGGCCCGATCCGAACTTTCGCCCGATTTACCGGGAGCAGCCTCTACGTTCTGATCCCGGATCGCCTGGATAATATCATCGGTAGATACTTCGTATACGGCCATGCGATCGGGCTTCAGCCACACGCGCATCGAATAATCCTGGGCTCCCATGATTTCGGCAAAACCCACGCCATCGATCCGCTTCAGTTCGGCCAGCACGTTGATGTCGGTAAAGTTGTAGACGAACTTTTCGTCCATCGTCGTATCCTCACTCATGATGTTGAGGTAGAGGAGCATACTGTTCACTTCCTTTTCAGTCGACACCCCCGCTTTGATTACTTCTTCGGGCAGTTCGTCAATTACGGTCTGCACCCGGTTCTGCACGTTAACCGCCGCCAGATCGGGATCGGTGCCCACGTTGAAAAAGACCGTAATGATGGTGGTGCCACTGTTACTGGCCACGGAAGACATGTAGGTCATGCCAGGCACTCCGTTGATGGCTCTTTCCAGCGGAGTGGCTACGGCCTTGGCACACACTTCGGCGTTGGCACCGGTATAGCGGGCGGTAACCGTCACGGAGGGAGGAACAATGTCGGGAAATTGGGTAACCGGGAGTCCGGTCAAGGCCAGCACGCCCAATAAGGTAATGATCAGAGAGATCACGAGGGACAATACCGGCCTTTGTATAAATGTATCAAACATGGTTAAGATGGATTGATTGGTACTGAAAATGCCGGCCGGGACAAATACGCCGGTCTACCCGACGCAAACCAGCCGTTTTTCAGCTCAGATAAAGCAATGAAACTTGTGATGAAAGCCAAAGGCTTCAGATATATGTACCTACACGTTTACCAAAGCGCCGCAACGCCTTTACGGCATTTTCATACCCATCAAAACAGTGGGTACGAGACGTAAACGCATTCCGGATACCAAGTAAAATAAGCCGGCTGGCTTACCCTGATTACTCACCGGCAGTTGTACTCACTTGCCGGAAATTGCTGGCCTCCGTGATGGCATCCATCTCAATCAGCCGGGGTGTAATGGTCATTCCTTCCTTCAGGCTTTGCGTTCCTTCGTAGACTACTTTTTCCCCCGGCTTCAAACCCGACTCTACTACGTAAAAATGAGAGACCCGATTTCTGGGCACGAAGCTCCTCATTTGAACCTGGTTATTATTATCCACCACGAATACGTAGCTCTTGTCCTGGATCTCAAAAGTAGCCTTCTGAGGCACCATCAGGGCATTGGCTACCCGGTTGGTGAGTCGGATAGTACCGGTAGAACCGTGCTTCAGCAGTTTGTCGGGATTGGGAAAGCGGGCACGGAAAGCAATGGAGCCCGTGCCGGTGTCAAATTCTCCCTCCATCGTTTCGATCCGGCCTTTGTATGGGTAGAAGGTTCCATCGGCCAGCTGAAGCTCCACCACATCGCTGCTGTCGCCTGACTGCGCCAGCCGGTTTTTGGCGTACTCCAGATATTCGTTTTCCGACACGTTAAAGTATGCATATACCGTACGAATGTCCGATACGGTGGTCAGGCGGGTGCCTTCGTCAATGAGGCTGCCGGCCTTCAGCGGAATGCGGTCAATGACTCCATCGAAAGGAGACCGGATAAACGTGTGCTCCAGCCGGAGGGCCGCATTGGCCTGGGCGGAACGGGCGTCGTCGATAGCGGCGTTTACGGCATCGAATTTGGCCTGGGCTACTTCCAACTCCGTTTTCGAAATGACGCCTTTTTCTACCATTCCCCGTACCTGATTCAACTCCAGTTGTGCCGCCTTGGCTTCGGCAATGGCCGTTTTGAGGTTGGCCTTGGCCTTGGCCAGTTCAGACCGGTATTCGGCATCGTTGATTCGAAAAAGGGCTTGTCCTTTTTTTACTTCCTGCCCTTCGTCTACGTAAATATTTTCCAGATACCCTTTTACCCGGGCGTATATCTCCACGTTGCGTACAGCGTGCACGTCGCTTACGTATTCACGGTGCAGGGTTGCTTCCCGGGTCACCAGTTGGGTTACCGGCAGTACCTGCGCCTGGCTCTCACTATCTTCTGTGTCCTTACTATTAGCAGTACAACCAGCAATGGCCAGGGCAATCAATCCAACATTTAACCACAAGCTTTTTTTCATCTTCCTGAAATTTATGGGTTCAACAACAGCGATTTCTGAAACAGAATGCTATCCACTTTCTGTCTGAATACATTACATTTTTTGCGGACTGCGCGTCAGCGAAAAGTTGCCTTTGAAGGCAGCCCAGGCAAACAATCAACACGGCGTTCTGAAGCCGCTCATTCGTGATTTTGATGGATGAAGTAGTAAGAAGTCGGGGTTCTGAAGCCAAAACGGCTCAGCGAACCAGAGGAAAAGGCCGGGATTTGAGAAATACCGGCTTCGGGAAGAAAAATTAGAAAGGGGTCAGCCTGAAGAGGAACTGGTAATAACCGGGAAGCGTAATAATGTGTCCGAATACGGACCGGGCACGATAGAACACTGCCTTTGCAGATTCCAACAGGTCGGGCAGCACCGGTAATGCAAATAACTGTAAAGTCATCACCGGTGCCAAGTCGTACTTGTATTGCCGGATGCGAAAATCATCTGAGAAGTTATCCCCTTTTTCCGTGACCTTATGGTCGAAATTGGAGACCAGTACCTGCAGGTACTTGAGTAAAAAAGAATTCAAACCGGATTCGGAACCCGGAATGGGAGTACTGGCAGAATATACAAAACACCTTTCCAGCGCTATTTCATCCGTAAACGTAGAGACGATGTACGAACCAAGTAGGTGAAAGGTAAAGAATAGTATAAATGCCCTTCGAAGCATAAGCTACTGCGGAAATTTCGTTCGAAATTAAGAAAACACGAACAGATGAATAGATTAATTACAATTTTAAACGAAAAATGCATCAATTTGATTCAACAATCAAAATTATTCATCATATTCTTTATAAGATGCAAGGTTTACCCTAAATAATGTTTTTTCTTCCCTCCTGGATCTATAATCAAACAATCAATTTCAGAATCCGTTGAATATCATAAATATTAAACGACCTTGCTTGAACGATCTGTTGTTGGTGTACTTTACCTCAAGCGCTGAATTGTTAAAACCGGAAGTACTGATGAACACGAAAGGCGCCTCCACTGATTCCAGATGGAAAAAATTCCTGGACAACTTTCCCGATCACGTTGCTCAGTATGATTCCAGCTTCCTACACCTGTACATCAATAAAGCCATTGAAAAAGAAACCGGCCTTCCCCTCTCTCACATCATTGGAAAGAGTAATCGTGATCTGAACATACCCAATAACAAACAAGCCATTGAGGTCCTGGAAAACCGCATCCGGACCGTTTTTCAAACGCATACTTCCATCGACCATTATACACAGCATTCATTTCCGGAAGGTACCCGCTATTATCACATGAAGCTGGTACCCGAACTGTCTCCGACCGGTACTGAAGTTACTTCCGTATGGGCCATTACCCGTGACATTACGGCCTTGAAGCAGTACGAAAAGAAGCTGAAAAAATCTAAAAAAAAGCTTCGCAGAAAAAACCAGGAACTGGATGCTCTGAATGCGGAACTGGATACCTTCTTTTATTCCATTTCTCACGACCTGCGAAATCCCCTGGCCAACATCAAAGGAGTGATAGAACTGCTCAAACTGGGTGACAGCGGTCAGTTGGAAACCTACGTTGACCTGCTTGATAAAGCCACCGACCGGTTTGAAGAAGTAATTGAGGGAATGACGGAAATGCTGGAGTTGAAAAGCAGAAAGGAGTCGCCCGATAAGCAGTATTTTGAAGCCGTGCTGGCTGATATTCAGGCCGAATTTTCGGCAGAACTCAACGCCGTCGGCGGCAGGATCACCTCCGATTTCTATCAGTGCCCTACTATTCATTATCCCCGCTCTTATCTGGATAGTGTCTTCCGGAATATGATCAGCAACGCCCTCAAATACCGGTCGAACCTGAGGCCTGTTCACCTGCACATCCAAACTTACCGGGAAGACAAGCACGTGGTGCTGAGGTTTCAGGACAATGGCATAGGGATTGATCTGGAAAGCCACCGCGATTTTATTTTCAAACCCTTTTACCGCATTTCCCGGCAACAGGAAGGAAAAGGCATTGGGCTACACCTGGTAAAAAGCATACTGGAAAAAAACGGGAGCCGCATTGAGGTAGAGAGCCAGGTTGATGTCGGTACTACTTTTATTTGCTATCTGAAGGCCTGACCCAACGGCATTCTGCTCCCGTTGACTCCGGCAGGTACCTTTCGGTTTGCGTCGTCCGCTTTCCCTAATCCATCTCGTTGTCTATCCGGATAATTTCAAACAAGGTGTTCTGGGCTGTCTTGTGCATTTCTCTGAACGACTTGGATTGAGACGGCGGCAGCATCGCCAGGGCCTGCGCCGAAGTAACCTGCTGGCTTTTGTCGCCCGGTTCTACGCCAAAAAAAGCCGCCAGTTCCTTCCAGTCATATCTGATCATGCCTTCCTTAAACAAAGCCTTGAAGGGGCGTTCCTGATAATCAAATTCAAAAGTTCTCATAGGTATCGATTCTGTAACCGGGGGATAAACCTAAATACACCGGCTGAATTATCCTAATTCAGCATTTGAAAAAAGAAAAATCAATACAGGCGACAGACAGCCCTTTCGGTTTTCAACCTTGTTATGCTGAATGCGGCAGTCGCAGCCGGATCAGTTCCTGCAAACGCAGGGCATTGACGGGCGCATAGCCGTGCATATCGTTATCGAAATATACGTACACCCGGATACCCTGTTCAAGCCATTGCTGGCAACGGAACGCCCACCGGTTGAGTACGTCATCGGAGTAGCTGCCATCGTACTTGGGTCCGGGGCCGTGTAGCCTTATGTACACAAAATCGGTACTGACGACCAGCGGAGAAAAGTGATATTCGATTTCGTACATACAGAAAGCGCACCGGTGCTCGAGCAGCAGTTCGTAAGCCCGATCGTGGTACCAGCTCGGATCGCGAAATTCGAAGGCATATCGGTAGGTGGAAGGCAGGCTTTCCAGAAAGTGGCGGAAGCGGCTTTCGTCAAACCGCCAGGCCGGGGGCAACTGAAACAGAATGGGGCCCAGTTTTTCTGCCAGTACCTCCACCCGGCTCATCAGCAGGGAAAAGCTCTGGGTCGGTTCCCGCAGCTTTTTCATGTGGGTAATGTAACGACTGGCTTTTACGGCAAAAATGAAGTCCGGCGGAACGGCTTCCCTCCACTGCTCCAGGGTTTTGACCGAGGGCAGGCGATAAAACGAATTATTGATTTCTACGCTTGAAAAGTGCTGCTGGTAGTGCGACAGGTACGCCGCCGGGCGGGTGCCAGCCGGGTAAAAATTGCCTCTCCAATGCTTATAATGCCAGCCCGAACAGCCAATGTAAAGCCCGTTGTGATTCATGGGTAAAAGCGGTTTGAGCAGCTGGCAGCCGTCTGCATTTCGGCCATCCGCCTTCCAATACGCAAAATGAGTGAAAGAATGAATGTCAAAGTCAGGCCATTTCCGCCTAGTTATTTCCTGTCCCTTGTCAGGAATTATTTTCCAGTTTTCGCAAGCATTCTTCCAGATTGATCCCCAGCCCCAGCACTCCCCCGAATATGTCCCCCAGCTGGTTGAGACGTTCGGGCATGGTATGCATGGTAAATGCGGAAGGATGCAGGCCTTTCTTCACTTCTTCCCAATGCAGAGGAGCCGATACGGTAGCATCCGGCTTGGGCCGCACGCTGTAGGGAGCGGCCACGGTCTGGGCAATGTTGTTTTGCAGATAATCCAGGTAAATTTGTTTACGCCGCGCTTTCGGGCTTCTTTCCAGGCTGGTCAATCGGGGTAATTGTGCGTTTACCCTTTCGGCTACTTTCCGCGCAAAAGATTCGGCCTTGGCAAAATCGTATTGCCGGCCCAGGGGTATATATACGTGCATGCCGGTAGCACCGGAAGTTTTGCAATAGCAGGTAGCGCCTACCTGATCCATGACTTCTTTCACCAGCAAAGCCACCTCCACCACTTCATCGTAAGAGTTTTCTCCCGGATCCAAATCGATTACCGCGTAATCGGGCTTGTCCAGCTGGTCAACCCGCGAATTCCAGGGGTGGAGTTCAATGCAGCCCAGGTTGTTCAGATAGGCCAGGGTGGCTTCATTCTGGCAGAGGATGTAATTGACGTCCCGTTTGGAAGATTCGGAATAGATCTGAATGGTCTCTACCCATTCGGGAGCCTGACTACCGGCATCTTTCTGGAAGAAGCCTTCGTCTGCCAACCCGTTGGGGTGGCGGTGCAGCGACTGGGGCCGGTCTTTGAGATACGGCAGGATGAAACGGGCTACCTGGCGGTAATAATGGATGAGATCGCCCTTGGTATACCCTTCGTCCGGCCAGTACACTTTATCCAGGTTGCTTAAATTCAGCGAAAGGCCACCGATGTCGGCGGCTACGACTCCTTTGTTGCCTTTACTGGCGGGGGCCTTTTTGGCCGTAGTCGCCATCTTGTCGGGTTTCAGGTTGATTTTGGCAAGGGCCTCCTGCTTGTCCTTTTCTGCCTGGTCATGCCTTCCTGGTGAGCCCGGTACCACATCATCGGCAAATGCCTCACTATTGTAAGGGCTCCGGGTAGCTTCGTCGTCTTTTTTCTTGATCAGCAGCCAGGTGTCTTCTCCTTTCTTTGTCATTTTCACCAAAGTAAAACCTCCTCTCAGCAGGTTTCCCTCCAGCACAAAACTCAGACTGCCCTTTTCCAACTCTTCCCGGAGCAATGATTCACTTTCTTCCCGTCCCGGGGCCTTTTCGGCGTAGTAATACCCCTGATCCCAGATCTGAACCAGCCCGGCACCGTAGTTGCCTTCGGGGATTTCACCTTCAAACGATCCGTATTCCAGCGGATGATCTTCCACTTGCATCGCCAGCCGCTTATCCGCCGGATTCATGGAGGGTCCTTTGGGAACCGCCCAACTTTTCAGCACCCCGTCGATCTCCAGCCGGAAATCGTAGTGCAGGGTAGAAGCCTGGTGCCGCTGCACTACGAACCGAAGCGCTCCCTTCGGATGCGTAGCCGTTCCTTTGGGCTCCGGCGTTTGATTGAAGTCCCTTTTCTCAACATATTGTTCAAGCCCCATAGCAAATCAGGAATTAGATTAAAAAATAAGACCCTACAGATTATGTGTCATGTTGCAGACCAATGCCTACTACGGGAAGGAGCCTGCGCGGGTTAGCGGGAGCACAAGAAGCAGTTCTGAAATTTGTGATTGGCGAACAGGCCGGGGCCTTTAGAGTACTGAAAAATATAAAATGCGGGCAAACGGCAGCGATCAGCCGTAAATAAAATGAATACAATTGGATACGTTTTGCCGGGCCACTTCCGGATCAGTCGGGTTTACCGGGTAGGCTTCCAGCCGGGTACCTTTGGTTTTTTCGGTGTACACCTTGATAAATTCTTCCCTGGCCTTTTCCACACAGGCTAACAAATCGGACACTTCCGGTTTCTGCTTTTTGTTATGTAGCAGAAAAATCGTTTTGGTCTCAGCCTGAAACACCAGTCCCAGCGCAGGATGGAGCAATTCCAGGATGCACATTACTTCAAAGGTAGACACCTCTTCATTTTCCGAATGGGGTCGGCTTAAATTACACTCATAGATCAAATCGGGAGACTCCTTCAGTTCAGCTTCCGGCCGATGGCTCCAATGGATGATTTCAATCGGCGTCAGAATTTGGGTATGGACATTCATTTCAATTTAATTTTTTTAGTTCAGTTATCGGCAGGAACCGGGTTACCATTCGCGCACCTTGTCTCATGGCGTATGTATTCATCCGAGTCATCCCAAACAATGAAGAATAGTAAAAAATAATCCCGCAAGAAGAGTTAGTGTGCTTCCGGGGAAAGAATGTACGCCTTGAGTGAGGCCATAACCGACTGCAATTCCGTATTGGTCTGATATTGCATTTCCTTCCATCGGTTGAGGTTTCGATTCCGGCTGTGATTGGAATACTTCAGGGGCAAATCTGCGCTGAGGTCCGCACCGGCAATAAAACTGGAGATGCCGCTGGGCTGGTAGGATATATCACTGATGGCACAGAGAAATTTCCCGTCCTGGCAGGAAAAGGAAATGGTATAATTGAAATAGCCATCTTCCCCGCCCGTTTTCTGCGTTCCCCGGCTCGACTGGGTGGCCCCTTTTCCGGTAATCTTTCCACTTTCCTTGTCTTCTGCCAGCACTGAATTGCGGTTGGTCTGATAATGTTTGTAAAACCAGGTCCGGGCCCGGTCATACATCTCAGATTTGGAAAGGCCTTTGACTGCAGTGGCTTCGGTATATTCGGCCTTGCTTCCGGTATTGGTAGGAATAACGAATGCCAGCATATCCTGCGAAAAAAGGGGTGGCAGTTGGCTGACTAACAGCGTTATAATAAGTGCAATGGTTTTCATAACCAAAAAATTTTCCGTTTGTTTTAGGTCGCTCTCAACCCCATTTGGCTGGCGCGTTTTCAGGGATTTATACGGCGAATCGGAAATGCTGTTGTCTTTGAAGGGATTCAGGACAAATTAAAAAAAAATAGCCACTTATTAATGAACAAGACGGGGTGTCTGCTCCTTCACAAAAAGGAATTTAAGCCATTTTTCATCTGCAATGGTTTCAGGTCCAATGTGCCTGCATCTCTTTTCGCCCTTTGTCGGTGAGGTGCAGAAAAACAAGGCCGTTGGCAAGCCGGGTGTAATGGTCCAGTTTGTCGGCTTCCGCTCCTTGGTACAGGATTTCCGATTCGGCGATCCAGAAATCACCCAGAATATAAAACTGACGAATGAACTGATCGTGCTGCCCGGGATATTGTTCGGGCAAAAAATAGCCGGTTTGTACCAATCCAGCGATCAGGGCCGAAAACTGCCTTTTTCGGCGGACAAAAAGGGAATGAAAATGCGCTTTCATGGCGGGAATACTCCGCATAATGGCAACGAAATCGGTCAGGATAAACCGGTACCGGTACTGGACTGCAAACGTGCTCTGCACCAAGTCCATAACCAGACGCATATCCAATTCTTTGCCTTCCGACCGGGCAATTTCCCGGTCAAGCTCCCCTACCAGATTGAGGTAAAGTTGAAAGATAATGTCTTCCTTCCGGGGAAAATGATAGCATAGATTGCCGTGGCTGATCCCCATTTCCTGGGCAATGTGCCGTACGGTGATGAGATCCGTACCCTGGGTATTGAATAAATGCAGGGCAGTGGCTACTATTTTGTCTTTGGTGCGCATTGCACAAAAATAAAACATTTAGAACACTTGTCCTAAATACAATCATTAGTACATTTGTTCTAAATTTACAGCAATGAAAAAGATCAATATCATCGGGGGTGGTATCGGAGGGCTTTGTACGGCCATTGCGCTTCGCCGGAAGGGTTTTGAAGTGGAGGTATTTGAAAATTCACCATCTATTCAGCCCCTGGGAGCGGGCATTGTACTGGCGGCCAACGCGATGAAAGCCCTGGAAACACTGGGGCTTCAGGAGGAAATCATGGGTCATGGCAAATTACTCCGGCAGTTTCGCATCTTATCGGAATCGGGCACTCTGCTTTCATTGACCAACAGCCAGGCGTTGAGTAAGCGTTTTCATTCCGTAGACAACTTCTCCATCCACCGGGCCGATTTGCACGCAGTATTACTCAAACAACTTCCGGAGGGCACGATCCGGTTGGGGAAACGTTGCTTGTCTGTTCAGCAGGAAGCCCATCAGGTCATTGCTCACTTCACCGATGGCAGCCAGGCCGTCTCCGATGGACTGGTGGCCTGCGATGGCATCCACTCCCCCATCCGCCAGCAACTATTGCCGGGAAGCGTTCCCCGGTACGCCGGCTACACCTGCTGGCGGGGAATCACGCAATCGCTTCCCGCTTCTTTCGACGACACCATCGCCACTGAAACCTGGGGGAGCCGGGGAAGAGTGGGCATCGTGCCGTTGAGTCAGGGCCGGGTATACTGGTTTGCCTGCGTGAATGCACCCCGAAACGATCCCGGAATGGCCTTGATGAAGGCCCGGGACCTGGCTCAACGCTTTGGCAGCTATCATTTTCCGATTCCGCAGATTCTGTCGGGTACTCCGGCGCACCAAACCATCTGGAATGACATCCTGGATATCGAACCGATCAGTCAGTTTGCTTTCGAGCGGGTGGCCCTGCTGGGCGATGCAGCCCACGCCACTACTCCCAATATGGGGCAGGGAGCCTGTCAGGCCATTGAAGATGCGCTGGTGCTGGCTCAATGTCTGGCCGAACAAGGGAGCAATATCCCGGCCGCCTGGAAAGCGTACGAAAAGCGAAGGGTTGCCCGCACCACGGAGGTGGTCAATCGTTCGTGGCAGATCGGCAAGGTAGCCCAATTGGAAAACCGATGCTTGCTCCTCCTGCGCAACGCCGCCATGCGCATGATTCCACCGGTTGTGAGTGAGAAGCAACTGGCTTTTCTTTACCAGGTAGATTTTGAGTAAGCCCCCTTCAAATGCTTTACTGACAGTGAGAAGAAGATTCAACCGGTAACCCAACAGCCATTTACCATACAGTTTTGTCTACTTACCGAGAATAAGCGTACATTAGACTAAATATTATTCCGGTTCATTTTTATTCGGCGTACCTTTATTCCCGATTCCAGGTATATTATCCCATCCAGCTATGACCTCAACTTATTCAGAAGCCTTCATTGAGACGAAATCCGTTCAGCAGGACGCCCGTATTTTCAATCTGATTCTGCAGTCGGATATCAAATTAGCCGCTATTCGCAATGAGATCCACATGCACAATCTGGGGAATGTACACCTTCTGATGAAAGAACACGCGCTGATTTTGAATGAGATTCAGCAGATAAAGAAAGATATTTTGGCAAAAACGGTCATTGCCTGCACAATGGTACAAGCCGAAAGTTGAGTGAGCGGAAACATTTAGCCATCTTTGCGGTCAGGCGCACATTACTTTTTCATTTATACTCCAATTTTATTAACCTATGAATACAGCGGTCGTTGGTTCTCGAAGTTTTCAGGATTATTCTTTTCTGCAGGAAATACTGGAAGGATATGACATTTCTAAAATTGTGTCAGGGGGTGCACGGGGAGCCGACCAGTTAGCCGAACGTTACGCGGCAGAAAAGGGTATTCCAACCCAGATCTTCAAACCCGACTTGGTCAGATACGGTAAAAGCAATCCTTATGCGGGCAATCACTCCATCATTGATGCTTCCGAACAGGTAGTAGCCTTCTGGGATGGCAAAAGCCGGGGTACTTCTCACTCCATCAAATACGCCCAGAAGACAGGTAAGAAAGTATACATCATTCCCATTTAGGAAGAAAACCGCCTTCCACAACAAAAAAGCCGGTCGCACGACCGGCTTTTTTGTTGTGGAAGGCGGTTTTCTACACCTTGGCATCGGCTTCCTGCCCGGTATATTCGGAGGGATTTACGCCGTACATTTCACGGAAGCACTTGGCGAAATAAGACAGGTTGTTGAATCCGACCGTATAGACAACTTCGGAAATGGTACCGGCTTTGCTCGAAATCAAAGCCGCCGCCCGTTTCAGACGCAAGGTCCGGATGAATTCATTCGGTGATTGGTCAGTCAGCGCTTTCAGCTTCCGGTACAGCTGCATTTTGCTGAGCGACATTTCATTTTCCAGCATTTCCACGGAAAAATCCGAATCGCTGAGGTACTTCTCCACTACCTCAATGGCTTTCTGCAAAAACAGTTCATCGGCCGAGGTAATGGCAATCTCCCGGGGTTCTACCTTCAGACCCCGTCCGTAGCGCTCACGCAGTTTGCGGCGGCTTTCAATCAGGTTGCGGGCCCTTACCTGTAGTTCCTGCGGGTGGAAAGGCTTCGTAAGGTAATCATCCGCCCCGGTTTCCAGGCCATCCAGGCGGCTCTCTACCGAGGCCCTGGCCGTCAGCAGCACCACTGGAATGTGGCTTGTTCGTTCGTCGGTCTTCAGGCGGCGGCACATCTCCACACCATCCATTTTGGGCATCATCAGGTCGCTGATAATCAGGTCGGGCACGGCTTCGATGGCCTTTTTCAACCCTTCCTGGCCATTTCTGGCATCGAGTATCTGATAAGTAGCCTTGAAGCAAGCGGCGATGTACTGCCGGATTTCGTCGTTGTCTTCCACAATCAGCAATACCGGTAGCGATCCGCTGGCGTCCGTTTGCTCCGCTGGCTCCTGCTTTTCCGCTTCGCTTTCTGATGGAATCTTTTCTACCCCAGGTGAATGCGTTTTTTCGGTTCCGTTCGACGTTTCCGTGGTCTGCTCCCTGATCAGAATGCCTTCTGCCGAAGAAATCCGTTCCAGGTTCATGGGGATCTGCAACACGAAGCGGGTGCCCTTGCCCACTTCGCTGGTAACGGCAATCGTGCCCCGGTACAGGGTCACCAGTTCGCGGGTCAGGGCCAGCCCAATTCCCGTGCCGCCCCGCTCCGGCGACTGCGAGCCGTCTACCTGGTAAAAGCGGTCGAAAATGCGGGTGACCTGGTTTTCGGGGATGCCCACGCCCGTGTCCTCCACCGTGATTTCCAGGTGATCCGCAGCCAGGGAACCGTTGCCCCGCTCTGCCGTTTCGCTGGTCATCCGGTTCATTTTTACCGATACCATCACCTTTCCGCCTTCGGGCGTAAATTTGAACGCATTAGACAAGAGGTTGGCGATGATTTTTTCCAGTTTATCTTTATCAAAATAAGCCACGTGACTGCTGGTATCGGCCGAATAAACCAGCTCTACCCCTTTGCTTTCGGCCAGGGAAGAAAACGAAAACACAATGGTCCGCAGAAAGTACAACACGTCTCCCCGGGCCAGCTCCAGTTTCACGTTGCCCGCTTCCAGTTTGGAAATGTCCATCAGCTGGTTGATGAGTTGCAGCAGGCGGTTGGCATTCCGGTACATCATACGGAAGTCACCCTCTTCCTCCTGATCGGCCTTCAGGGCGGCCAGCTTCTTTTCCAGGGGTCCCAGAATGAGCGTGAGGGGGGTTCGGAATTCATGGGAAATATTGGTAAAGAACCGGCTTTTCATCTGATCGACTTCCAGCAGCTTTTCCGATTCGAGCCGTTTCATTTCCAGTTCGTTCTTCAGCCGTTCGCGGCGGATGGTATACTGCCGGAGCAACCAGAGCGCGCCGATGATCAGCAGGACGTAGATGAGGTAAGCCCACCAGGTTTGCCAGAACGGAGGCGCTACGACCACCCTGATTTCTGCGGCCTGCTCATTCCAAATGCCATCGCTGTTCGAGCCTTTTACTTTAAAAATGTATTCGCCGGGCTTGAGGTTGGTATAAGTAGCCACCCGCTGGCTGGCGTCGGTATAGTTCCAATCCTTCTCAAAGTTTACCAGCTTATACGCGTAGCGGTTTTTCTGGGGTGCCGTGAAGTCGAGGGCAGTAAAACCAAAGGACAGCACGTAGTCTTTGTAGGAAAGCCCAATCTCATCCAGCAGGTGAAGCGGCTTCTCCAGCAGCGGCCGGGTATGACCGATTTTTTCGTGGATCTGCCCCACACCAATGGGTTCGTTGAACAGTCTTAGTTCGGTAATAAGTACCCGGGGCAGAAAGGCAGAGCTTTCCTGGGTACGTTCGGGCGTAAAAAGGTTAAATCCATTGTGACCACCAAAGAGCATATCGCCCGCCCGGGTTTTGCAACTTCCGGCCAGGAAAGTATTGCTTTGCAAACCATCGCTGATGTCATATCCCTGAATCAGGAACGAATCGGGGTCATAATTGATAATTCCGTTGTTGGTACTCAGCCAGAGCGTTCCCCGATCATCCTCTAATATTCCGTATACGCTGTTGAATGGCACCGCCTCTCCTACCGTCCTGATCCGCTTAAACTGTTCTTTCTGGCGATCAAACTGGCTGAGCCCGCTGCCTTCCGTTCCCACCCAGAGTCGCTTTTTCCGGTCTTCGTAGACCAGCATCGGACTGTTGCTCCCCAGGCTGTGCGGGCTTTTGGAATTATAGGTGTACAACTTGAATAACGGCCGCCCCTGGCTATCGAACGAAAGCCGGTTCAGTCCTCCTTCGGCCGTACAAATCCAGGCATTTTCCTGGCTATCCACGAAGATGTGCCGGATCTGGTTGTTTGACAATGAGTTGGGCTGGTTGGGTTGGTTGCTCAGGTGGATGGTTTTTTTCTGAGTGGGATCGTGTACGTACAACCCATTGCCCCAGGCACCTACCCACATCCGACCTTTTTTATCGACCATCAGCGCCGATAAGGCAAAATACGCAGGCGTACTGCCCGATTCTGTCGCCAACAGGTCGTTCCGGTGTTCGAAAGTGCCATTGTTTCGGTTCAGTTTGTCCAGCCCCTGGCTGGTGGCAATCCACAGTTCGCCGGCTGCATCTTCGGCAATCCCCCAGATCTGGTCAGAAGAAAGCGCATTGGCTTGGTTCGGGTTGCTCCGGTAATGCCGAAACTGCCGGTTTTTCCGGTCGTAGCTGCTGATGCCATCCCCCCAGGTACCAAACCACAGCAAGCCGTCGCGGTCTTCGTAAATGACATTGATGTTGCTGGGAGGAATGCTGTTGGCATTGAAAGGATTGTTTTCAAAGAGCTGAAACTTCTGTCCCTTCGGATTCATTTTGCTGATCCCGTTGTCGTGGCCGGCCCAAATGATTCCGGACTTGTCTTCAAACAGGCTGGTGATCCAGCGACCGCCCAGGGATTTAGGGATCAGAAAATCGGATTGGTACCGCGTAAAGTTCTGCTGACTTTCGTTGTACAGGCTGATGCCGCCGTCATACGTGCCCGCCCAGATCTGACCTTTGCGGTCTTCCAGCAGGGAAAGTATGGCATTGTCACTGATGGAATTCTGATTCTGTGCCTCATGCCGGAATATTTTGTACTGCCTGCCGGCCGGTTCATAGCGGTGCAGGCCATTGCCCTGCGTACCCATCCAATACCTTCCTTGCTGGTCAATTTTCAGTACTTTCACGTACTGTCCTTCCATCCCGGAGAGTGAAGTCAACGTTTTGAAATCGGTAAATTGTCCGTTTGACTGGTCGAGCCGGAAAATACCGCTGCCCCAGGTACCCACCCAGATGTGCCCTTCCGGATCTTCAGCAATGGTATTGATGGCATTGTTATGGGGCTGACTGATCCGATACGTCACAAAACCATCTTTCTTTTCATCGTACCGGCATAGGCCGTTGTTGGTACCTACCCATACGTTGCCCTTGCGGTCGGTAAAGAGACACCAGATGTTGTTATCGGCCAGGGCGTTGGATGGCGACCGGGTGGTATACGTGCTGAAAGTTTCTGTTTCGCGATTGAAGCGATTGAGCCCATTGCTGGTACCCACCCAAAGGTTTTGATTTTTATCGGTGCAGAGTGCTTTTACCCAGTTGTTGGAAAGCGCGGTGGTGTCACCGGGGACAAATGAAAATACCCGGAAGTGATACCCATCGTAACGATTCAGCCCGTTTTGAGTAGCTATCCAGATAAACCCATCATCCGTTTGCTGAATGGCATACACGGAAGTATTGGATAGGCCGTGTTCAACGGAAAGATTGGTAAAACGGGCATTTTCATTCTGGGCAATGAGCGGAATGGAATGAACAAGAAACAGAACGAGGGCAATCACAACGCTTTTCCGGAGGAAAACAGCCCGCAGAAACAACGCTGTCTTTTCCTTCAAAAAAATAAGATTCATGAGTTCTTTGTTTAACACTCAGATGCTTTGAAAGCACAAATCAAGCTCACAATTTAATCAATTTGGAGGAGAAAAAGGGTGTATCAACAGCAAAATCCATAACTGCCTGACTTATAAGGAATGAAGGGAGAAAAGGAGCCTGGAGGTCGGAAGAAGGAATTTCTTTTATTGGCTTCCGGCTTTGGTCACCGCTCCAAGAGACGCAAAGGGCATTTCGTCCGTAAGGCTTGGTTCCCCCCGGCGGCCCCGTCCGCTCCCGTAGGGGCACGCATTGACCTCAAAACGCCTGGAGTTCCCCCTGCAATACAGTGTTACAAGGTGACGCAGCCACTCAAAGACGTGATGAATCGCGTCTCTACTGTACATTGATCACTATTCACTATTCTTACATTACTCATTACTCATTGGTCATTACTCACCGATCATTCCATATTGTTCCTATATTTGCGGGGTTTAATTAATGAGCTTGGTCAAGACACTTATCTGATGAAAGATTCCCAGCATACCCCTTCCACTCCGTCGTCTGATCCAGGTTCCCCTATTCACTCTTCTAAAAAAATCATCGTTGCCATTGATGGCTATTCAGGTTGCGGCAAAAGCACCACTGCTAAGCTGGTCGCATCGCAACTGGGCTATACCTACATCGATACCGGCGCTATGTACCGGGCAGTCACGTTGTATTTCCTGGAGCACTACGTAGCACTTGACAATCCGGTGGAAGTGCAGAAGGCGCTCAATAACATTCACATCAGCTTCACTTTCAACCCCAAAACGGAGCAGTCTGAAACCTGCCTCAATGGTTTGAACGTAGAAGAGGAGATCCGGAAAATGTACATTTCTGAGAAGGTAAGCGAAGTGAGCGCCATTCCGGAAGTGCGCAGGGCCATGGTGAGGCAACAGCAGCAGATCGGCAAAAAAAGGGGACTGGTGATGGATGGACGGGACATCGGCACCAAAGTATTTCCGGATGCTGAACTGAAAATCTTTATGTCGGCCGACATTCAGATCAGGGCAGCAAGAAGACAGCTGGAATTGCTGGAAAAGCAGGAGCTAGTCAATCTGCAGGACATTATTCTGAATCTGGAAACCCGGGACCGGATTGATACCACCCGGAAGGAGAGTCCACTCACCAAGGCCGACGACGCCTACTCCATCGATACTTCGTTTATGACCATCGATGAGCAGGTGGATTACATTGTGTACCTGGCAACGGCCAAAATTGCTTCCGCCAATACCGAACGCCCGGCAACGGGTTCGCCGGAATAGGTTGTTATGCTGGTGGGTGGATGTGCCAATATCAGCTTTATCAGTTAGCGTGCTGGCATTCAATTACCAATTAGAAAATTAACCCATTAACGCATCTGCAAACGGCAGGTGAGGAGAACCAAATATTGAATATGAAACTGCGGGGAGTCCTTTTCGTAAATTTCCGGACTGTTCGTTTAATCTACCACTATGAAAGTAGTAATCGACAAAAATTCGGGGTATTGTTTCGGAGTAGAATACGCCATTCAGATGGCCGAAGACGAAATGGCTTCCAGCCAGACGCTCTACTGCCTGGGTGATATTGTACACAACAGTATGGAGGTAAAACGCCTGAATGAAAAGGGGCTCCGGATCATTGACCGGGAACAGCTGAAAGAACTGCACGACTGCAAAGTACTGATCCGGGCCCACGGGGAACCGCCGGAAACGTACGAACTGGCTTTACAAAACAACATTGAACTCATTGACGCCTCCTGCCCGGTGGTGCTGAAACTGCAGAACCGGGTCAAACACGCTTTCGACAAAATGGAAGAAGAAGGCGGCCAGATCGTCATCTATGGTCAAAAAGGACACGCGGAAGTCATTGGGCTGACGGGACAAACCGAAGGACAAGCCGTGGTCGTCACCACAGAAGAAGACCTGGATTCGCTGGATTACACCAAGCCCATTTCGCTGTTCAGTCAGACCACCAAGAGTACCAAAGGCTTTTACCGGATGAAGGAACTCATGGAAGAACGGATCCGCCGGGCCAACCCGGAATTGGAAACAACCGAAATCGGCCGGCAACTGGATGCCAATGACAGTATCTGCCGCCAGGTATCGAATCGGGAACCGCAACTACAGAAGTTTGCAGCCGAACACGACGTGATCGTTTTCGTGAGCGGCAAAAAGAGTTCGAACGGCAAAGCCCTGTACAGCGTGTGCCAGGCGGTGAATGCCCGGAGTTATTTCGTGGAGAATGAGAGTGAGATTGAACCGGCCTGGTTTGAGTCAGCCGAAAGCGTAGGCATCTGCGGAGCTACCTCCACCCCGATGTGGCTGATGGAAAACATCTCCAGGCATATCGGGTCGCTGGCATCCGAAACGCAGCCCACTCACTCCTGAGGCCTTTTTGCAGCCAGTACCGTAACCCAGAAAAGCAGCAAAGTCGGCTGCCCAGTACGCATTAATGCGTACTGGGCAGCCGACTTTGCTTTTATCCCGCTGATTGCAAAAAGATGGACCCGTTCGATTTCGAGCTGGCCATTTCAAGTAATGGTTTAATCAGGCTCGGGTCATTTCGTAAGCGGCATTATTCGGTGGTTTCCTGCTTTTCTATTTCTTTTTCCAGGCCTTCGATGGCATCCTGGAAAACGACGCGAACAAATTTAAACTTTTCATCCACCATTTTGGGGTCAATCACCGCGGATTGATCCCTTCCTTTTTCTTCCAGTTCTTCCAGCACCGGGTTCAGACTGGAGAGACCCAGGAAGCGGGCAGTAGACTTCAGCCGATGCACCACGCGGGCCATTGCAATGTAATCTCTTTTGGTAATGCATTCTTCCAGCTCTTCCAGTTCATAGGGTTTCCGCATCAAAATAGGAGATTTAGTAGTTTAGGGGATGAATATACCAAAGTATTTTGACCAGGTAGGCGATTATCGGGTGGAAGGACGTTGTTTACACAAATTAGGTGATATATTAGGAC
>Ga0209902_100081_pt1 | contig 185012 bp, 182 predicted proteins | sample FECB27metaG_FD_188304 | JGI IMG/M metagenome (GOLD analysis project Ga0209902, IMG submission 188304) | Cyanobacterial communities from the Joint Genome Institute, California, USA - FECB-27 (SPAdes) (version 2) | ecosystem: Environmental > Aquatic > Thermal springs > Hot (42-90C) > Microbial...
ATGTCCGGCATGGCGACGAGAAACTGGCCCCTGAGCGACTCCATATCCAAACACTCCTGGTACCGGCAGGGCCGGGTACGATTACTCTAGACTCGTACCAGGCCCTCTGCCTAGCTTCACGAAGACCTGATCCGCCTTTCTATTTGGGGTGCGCTCGGCTATCCGGAAACCCATGCGCATCCCGGCACTTCTGCTTATCCCCATGCTTTTCACCCCTGCCTTGGCGGCGGAAACGCCGTGGCAGGAGGTGGCACCCGGTGCGAAGGTCCGGCTCATCTCCTCGGACGTGCTGAAGCCTGACGGCAGCACCATGGTGGCGCTCGAGATCGATATGCCGCAGGCCACCAATACCTATTGGCGCGTACCCGGTGAGACCGGCATCCCTACCGAGTTCGACTTCGGCGCGTCCACCGGGGTCGCCGGCCACGAGGTGCTGTGGCCGTTCCCGTTGATCGAGACCAAGACCGGCTACGTCGATTTCGTCTATCGCGGCCCGACGGTGCTGCCGGTCGAGCTGAAGCTCGATGGCCATGCTGCAGACATCAGGCTCGGCATCGTCATGGGCGTCTGCTCGGACATCTGCGTGCCGGTCACTGCCAGCTTTCAGCTGCCGCTGAGCTTTGCCGCGCCCGACCGGGCGCAGGGCCTGCGCATCGCCCAGGCGCTGGCCCTGACGCCGATGCCATGGGAAGACGCGCGCGACCCCATCGCCTGGGTTGGCTTCGACAGTAGCGCCGGGGCACTGGCGGTGCGGCTCGACGAGGGCAAGGTCGACCCGCTCTCGCTCATCGCCGACACCGGTGCCACCGGGCAACTCTTTGGTGCGCCGCAAAAAAGCCCGGATGGAAAACTAGTGCTCCTGCCACTGCTCGGGGGAGAAAGTAGCCGCGACGTGGAGGGCATGCCCGTCCGGCTCACATTCATGACCGAAATGGGTCCGTTCTCGGTTGAACGGCGGATTGCGTCCGCCGGGTCGACTGTGGCGGGCGACTGATCTAAGGTCCGTCGCGCCCGGGCAGAGGGTGTGCGTTCGATCATGGGAGCTTCACTGAGATGACCATCCAGCGCGGGGATCGGATTCCGTCCGTCCCGGTCAAACTCGTGGGTAATGGCGACACGGTCGATACCACGTCCGACGCCGTGCTCGGCACCGGCAGGGTGGTGTTCTTCGCGGTTCCGGGCGCTTTCACGCCGACCTGCGACACCTCGCATCTGCCGGGCTTCATCGCCAATGTCGGCAAGTTCAAAGCGCTGGGCGTCGACCGCATCGTCTGCGGCGCCGTCAACGATCATCACGTCACCAAGGCCTGGGCCGAGCGCTCCGAAGCGATCGGCAAGGTCGAGTTCATCGCCGATGGCGATGGAAATCTCGCCGATGCGCTGGGCCTTTCCAGGCAGATCGCCGGTATGGGCAAACGCTTCGCCCGCTTCGCCATGATCATCGAAGATGGCATCGTTAAGGAGCTCTTTGTGCAGGATGTGGCAGGAGTGACCGTCAGCGGCGCGCCGGCGGTTCTGCTGGCGCTCGAGGCGTCGCGAGTTAGTGCGTAAGGAGCAGTCGCATGGGGTTTGTTGATTTGGTGGCGACGCGCGTCCCGAAACTGGCTTCGATGAGTGCGATGGCGCTCGCGCTTTCGGCCTGCTCGATGGGCAACATGTTCGCGCCGGCCGCGAGCGGTCCGTCGCCGATGGCCACCGCCAATGCCACGCAGCAGGAACTGGCGACCGCCAGCACCAATGCGCTGCCGGCCATTGCCACCGAATGTCCACCGATCAAGGTCCGCAATGGCGGCGAAGCGCTGTTTTATTACGGCAAGGGCAAGGTCGGCGACGCCCGCTCGCTGAACTACCAGGCCGTCATTGAGAAGCAGTCGCGCAACTGCGTGGTGTCCAACGGGCTGATCACCGTGAAGATGGGCGTTGTCGGCCGCCTGATGCTCGGCCCTGCCGGCAATCAGACCAACGTCAACGTGCCGGTCCGTTTTGCGGTCGAGCGCGATGAGGTGCCGCTGTTCTCGGAGCGCTACGAGATTCCGGTCACCATCACCCCGCCGAACCAGTCGGAGGAGTTCGTGAAGGTGGTCGAGAACGTTGCCATTCCCTATACCGGTGGCGAGCAGATCGTCATCTGGGTCGGCTTCGACGGCAAGTAGCTGGACGAAGATTATCGTCAACTGAACGCCTTCCCCTTGAAGGCGATTCAAACTCGCTTTCGCGGGAATGACCCGATGGAGGAGCGGCGGCCTTGTGGGTCAGGGTAGTCTCCGATTGACTCCGCCGCACAAACCCGGCTTAGCATTATCCCAACAGCGGGAGAGTCCGGCCTAGAGCCGGCGCCGAAGGAGCAACCGCCCCGGAAACTCTCAGGCATCGAGGACCGCTGTTGCAATGGCATGCTCCCGAAAAGTTGTAAGACTTTTCGGATAAGGAGCCTGCCGGAAAAGCCGGCCCGCAAGGGCCGCACTCTGGAAAGCAGGCGATCTCGCCTCACCGAAGGAGCAACTGACCCATAGGCGGTCAGGAAATCTCTCAGGTTAGCGGACAGAGGGGGCACCGACGCGAGGGCGTTTGCTCGCGCGTTGTTGTGCAACGAGCCCCTGGTGTCCAAATGGCCGATGAACCGGCAGACGATCTCAAGACTGTAGTCCTCAACGACAAGCATGTGGCGCTTGGCGGCCGCATGGTGCCGTTCTCCGGCTATTCGCTGCCGGTGCAATATCCCGCCGGCATCATTGCCGAGCACAAGTGGACCCGCGAGCACGCCGGCCTGTTCGATGTTTCGCATATGGGCCCGAGCTTCCTCGTGCTCGACGAAAAGTCCGGCGATGGCGAAGCCGATCATGCCGCTATAGCCGCGGTGATCGAGCCGCTGATCTGCGGCGACATCAAGGGGCTGAAGCCCGGCCAGATCCGCTACACCCTGCTGCTTAACGACGAGGGCGGCACCTACGACGACCTGATGGTCGCGCGCCCGGCGGCCGAAGGCTGGGGCGGAGCACTCTACGTGGTCGTCAACGCCGGCACCAAGGAGGCCGATTTCCAGCGCATCGCCACGGCCGCGCTGGGCCGCGCCACGCTCAACCGCTCCGACCACTGCGCACTGCTGGCCCTGCAGGGGCCGGAAGCCGCGGCTGTGATCGACGCCATCGTTCCGGCCGCCGCCGAGCTCGGCTTCATGCACTACGCCTCGTTCGACTGGCGCGACACCAAGCTGGTGATCTCGCGCTCCGGCTATACCGGCGAGGACGGTTTCGAGATCCTCGTCGACCCCGAGCACGCCGCCGCCTTCTGGGACACGCTGCTTGCGGACAACCGGGTCAAGCCGATCGGGTTGGGCGCCCGCGACAGCCTGCGGCTCGAGGCCGGGCTGCCGCTCTATGGCCACGACCTCGATGAGACCATCTCGCCGGTCGAAGCCGGCCTGAACTTCGCCATCTCCAAGCGCCGCCGTGAAGCCGCCGATTTCCCTGGCGCCCAGCGTATCCTCGCCGAGCTCGGCGGCGTGCTCGATCGCGTCCGCATTGGTTTGACTGTCGAGGGCGCGCCGGCCCGCGAAGGCGCCGCCATCCTCGATCAGTATGGCGCCGAGATCGGCGTCGTCACCTCGGGCGGCTTTGCCCCGACCCTCAGCCGCGCCATCGCCATCGGCTTCGTGCCGCCCGATCACGCCGCGCCGGGCACCAGGCTGCAGGTGCTGGTGCGCGGCAAGACCCAGCCGGCGGAAGCCGTCGCCACCCCATTCGTTCCCCATCGCTATGTCCGGAAGGCCAGCAAATGACCAAGTTCACCAAGGACCACGAGTACATCACCGCCGACGGTACCGTGGGGATTACCCCGTATGCCCAGGAGCAACTGGGTGACATCGTCTATGTCGAGCTGCCCAAGGTCGGCCAGAAGCTGAAGGCCGGCGACGAGGCTGCTGTCGTAGAGTCGGTGAAGGCCGCCTCCGAGATCTACTCGCCCGTCTCCGGCACCGTCACCGCGGTCAACGACGCGCTTTCGGGCGAGCCGGGCCTCATCAACTCATCGCCTGAGACCGACGGCTGGATCTTCAAGCTTCAGCTCGACGACGCCTCCGAGCTCGATGGGTTGATGGATGCAGCGGCCTATGCGGATCTGACGAAGTGAGAAGGCCATTGGCAGACGGCCCCCTCCCATCCTCCCCCATGAAGGGGGAGGTGCTCTGCCGGTGCGTGGGCACGACTCTGCCACAGCTTCGACCCTTCACCTCCCCCTTTATGGGGGAGGCCGGGAGGGGGCCGTCCGCTTCAGTAACCCACTATTCCTCCCACGGAATCTAAGCCCATGCGCTATCTTCCCCATTCCGAGCACGAGCGGGCCGACATGCTCGCCGTCATCGGCGCCAGGACTGCCGAAGACCTTTTCGCCCGGGTCCCCTCGCACGCGCTGCTGCGCGAGCCGGTGAACCTGCCTAGGCACTCGCCTGAATTCCTCGTCGAAGCCAAGATGAAGGCGCTGGCCGGTCGCAACCATGCTGCCGGCGCTGGTCCGTTCTTCATCGGCGCCGGCGCCTACCGCCATCATGTGCCGGCCAGCGTCGATCACCTGATCCAGCGCTCCGAGTGGCTGACCGCCTACACGCCGTACCAGCCGGAGGTCTCGCAGGGGACGCTCCAGATGCTGTTCGAGTTCCAGACCCAGGTGGCCCACCTGACCGGCATGGAAGTGGCCAACGCCTCGATGTACGACGGCTCGACCGCCACCGCCGAAGCCGTGCTGATGGCGCGTCGGCTGACCCGTCGCAACCGCATCATCCTCTCGGGCGGCCTGCATCCGCACTACCGCGACGTGGTCCGCACCTATCTCGGTGACGGTCCCGATCTCGTCTGCCTGCCGGCCTCGCCGGAAGGGCAGGGGGATATCCTCAACCGTATTGACGGCGAGACCGCCGCCATCGTGGTCCAGACCCCGGATTTCTACGGCCACCTGCGCAACCTGCGCGCTGCCGCCGACGCTGCTCACGCCGCCGGTGCGCTGCTGATCGTGGTAGTGACCGAGGTGGTGTCGCTTGGCCTGATCGAGGCGCCGGGCGCGCTTGGCGCCGACATCGTCGTCGCCGAGGGCCAGTCGATCGGCAACAGCCTCAATTTCGGCGGCCCCTATGTCGGCCTGATGGCGACGAAGAAGGAGTTCATCCGGCAGATGCCGGGGCGGCTCTGCGGCGAAACTGTCGATGCCGACGGCAATCGCGGCTTCGTCCTCACCCTTTCCACCCGCGAGCAGCATATCCGCCGTGAGAAGGCGACAAGCAACATCTGCACCAACTCGGGTCTCTGTGCGCTCGCCTTCTCTATCCACATGTCGCTGCTCGGCGAAGCCGGGTTGAAGAAGCTGGCCCGTCTCAATCACCATAATGCGGTCAAGCTTGCCCGAATGCTCCGCACGGTGCCGGGGGTCGAGCTGCTCAACAAGAGCTTCTTCAACGAGATGACCATCCGCTTGCCGGTTCCGGCCGCGCCTGTGGTCGAGATGCTGGCCAGGGCCGAGGTACTGGCGGGCCTGCCGGTCAGCCGGCTCGAGCCCGACAACCCGGCCTGTGAGAACCTGATCGTCCTCGCCGCGACTGAACTCACCACCGACGACGATATCGCGATGCTGGCCGAATGCCTCCACGCCGCCCTTTCGGAGGAAGTCCAATGAGCATGAACAACCAGGGCCGCCCCACCGGCGTCGGCACCTCTGACTTCACCTCGACATCCGGTTCCTCGCTGCTCCCTAACGAGCCGCTGCTGTTCGAGATCGGCGACCGCGAGCATTCCGGTGTCGATCTGCCTGATGTGAGCATCGACGGCAGCTTCCTTGGCGGCTTCGAGCGGCAATCCGAGATCGACCTCGCCGGTCTCACCGAGCCCGAGACACTGCGCCACTATGTGCGCCTGAGCCGCCTCAATTACTCGATCGACAGCGGCATGTATCCGCTCGGCTCGTGCACCATGAAGCACAACCCGCGGCTCAACGAGAAGATGGCCCGGCTGCCGGGCTTTGCCGATATCCACCCGCTGCAGCCGGTCTCGACCGTGCAGGGCGCCCTCGCCATGATGGACGAACTCGCGCACTGGCTGATGACGCTGACCAACACCGCTGCCGTCTGCCTTACCCCCAAGGCCGGCGCGCATGGCGAGATGGCCGGCATGATGGCGATCAAGGCGGCGCAGGAAGCCGCCGGGCAGGGGCATAGGAAAGTCGTCCTCGTACCCGAGAGCGCCCACGGTACCAACCCGGCCACCGCCGCTTTCCTCGGCTACTCGGTGAAGGCAGTTCCCGCCCGCGACGATGGCACCGTCGATGTCGAGGCGGTGAAGGCGGCTTTGTCGCCTGATGTCGCGGCTATCATGCTGACCAACCCCAATACCTGCGGCTTGTTCGAGCCCGAGGTGATCGAGATCGCCGCCGCCGTCCACGCCGCGGGGGCGTTCTTCTACTGCGACGGCGCCAACTTCAACGCCATCATGGGCGTGGTCCGGCCGGGCGATCTCGGCATCGACGCCATGCACATCAACCTGCACAAGACCTTCTCCACCCCGCATGGCGGCGGCGGCCCGGGCGCCGGTCCGGTGGTGCTGTCGGCGGCTTTGGCGCCGTTTGCACCGGTGCCGTTCGTTCAAAAGGGCGAGGGCTCGCTGGCCCTGGTGGAACATGCCGAAGGCCAGCACCTCGGCCGCATCACTGCCTTCAACGGCCAGATGGGCATGTATGTCCGCGCCCTCACCTACATGCTGAGCCATGGTGGCGACGGCCTGGCGCAGGCCGCCAAGGACGCCGTGCTCAACGCCAACTACATCAAGGCGCGGCTCGAGCGGGTGTTCTCGGTGCCGTTCCCTGGGCAGCCATGCATGCACGAGGCGCTGTTCGATGACAGCTTCCTCGAGGGCACCGGCGTATCGACGCTCGATTTCGCCAAGGCGCTGATCGACGAGGGTTTCCACCCCATGACCATGTATTTCCCGCTGGTCGTGCACGGCGCCATGCTGGTCGAACCCACCGAGTCCGAGAGCAAGCAGACGCTCGATCGCTTCTGCGACGTGATGCTGGAACTGGCGGCCGACGCCAAGGCCGGCAACGCGGCCCGCTTTACCAGCGCGCCGCTGAACGCACCGCGCCGGCGCCTGGATGAGACCCGCGCCGCGCGCTCGCCGGTGCTGAAGTGGGAGCGGCAGGAGCCGTTGCCGCAGGCGGCGGAGTAAGCTCCGTAGCGACAGGAGTGGTGGCGACCGGTTTTGCCACCACATCTGCCGTGAAGGCGCCGAGCAGCTCGTTGAATCGCACGGGTTGATCCCAGAACGGCGCATGCCCGGCGTCCGGAATGATGTGGCAGACATTGCCCCAGAGGTTCCGGTAGCTGAGGCCTGCAAGATAGCTCAGCCGCGCCACCGGCTCGGCGGCACCGTTGACGATGGCAATCGGCACCGTGGCTTGTTCAACCGCCAGCTTCTGGTCGATGACATCGCCGCGCAGCAGACTCTTCGATACGGCCACCCGTACGCGGCCGTCCGCGCGGCGGATCGACTGCAGGAAGGTCGGATCGCCGGCGCCGTGGTAGCACATCTCGTAAAAGCGCTGCGCCTCGCGCTCGTTGAACTGCTCCTTGGCGGCCAGCAGCAGGTCGAGATTGGTCTGGAAGCCGCGCAGCATGGCCACCGGCCCGCGACCGATCGGCGGCGCACCGACAATCATCAGGCCGCGGACGCCTGGGTGCCGCGCCATCAGCTCGATGCCGACATGCCCACCCAGCGACCAACCCATTACCACCAACTGCTCGATGCCCTTGTGCTCCAGCACCTCGGCCACGGTGCGCGCCAGCCCATCGACCCCGTAGTCGGCAGGAGACTCCGCGTCGCCCGACGCGCCGTGACCCGGCAGGTCGAGTGCGATCAGCCGGTGCCGCTCGGCCAGTTCGCTGTCGAACTGCCTGCCGAACACCTTGCGCGAGGCCCCTGAGCCATGCAGCAGCAACAGCGGTTCGCCGCGCCCGTCGCTTTCGCTGAGGCGGATGGAGGCGGAGCGGGTCTGCACCGTGCTGTGATAGATTGTCATCGCGAGGCCGTCATACTGAGTGGTCCGGACTCTGCCAGATACTCACTACGCCCCGGTCAACCAGCACGGTGAAGCAACAACGAAACGAAAACCCGGCATTTTATCAAAACGCAAGGTGTGGTTGCACAAGTGCTGCTTGTTTCGTCGCCAAACCCTACGTAGCGTAATCCGCCGGCCCAGGTAGCGTCACAAGGGGGAGTGCGCATGGATTTCGTTCTGGATCTGGTTATCAGCCTGGTCAGCGTCGCGGTAATTGCGCAGTACAGCTGGTCGCTCAAGGCGCACTTCAACTCGCCGAAAATGCCGACCGGCACCGTGGTGATCTCAGTCGTGGTCCTCACAACTGCGGCCATCTACCTGACCCTGCTCTGGGTCGAGACCCAGCCCTTGCTGGCGTCATCGCTCGGTCTCGTTATCGAGTGCCTGGCGCTCTGGCTGTTCTGGGCGGCGATCAAGGCGTCACGCGCGGCGCGCCTGAAGATGGCATTTGACGTGCAGAATCCGCATGGTCTCGTCATGTCGGGCCCGTACCGCTTCCTGCGGCATCCCTTCTATACCTCGTACCTGATCTTCTGGATCGGCTGGGCCATCGCGACCTGGTCGCTCTGGTCAATCCTCCCGCTGGCGGTGATCACGGTGATCTACGTGCTGGCCGCGCTCGGTGAGGAGAGGAAATTTTCCCGCACCTCGATGGCAGCCGACTACGCGAGCTATCGCGAAAAGACCGGCTTCTTCTGGCCGCGCCTGCCGGGGGTGGCCAAGAGCTGAAGGGTCAGGGCGCTGGAACCTGCGGTAGCCGATTGAGCAACCGCAGCGAGGTGGTGAGCGTCGTCGGCAGCGGCGTCCACCAGCCGGTCCGTACCCCGGCGCTGCGCAGCATTCGCGCCGTCCAGGCATTGCAGCCGACGAGAACGGCGTTGAAGCTTCCTTCCGCCTCGTAGAACCGATCGTTGCCGGTGAGCGCATAACCCGCAATAGGCAGTACCTGTCCGTCGATGTGCGAGAAGCTGGCGGCGATCTCCGACAGCATCCGCGCATAGCCGGCTTCAGAAAGGTCCACCGGCGTCACGATGGGGCTCGCCTGGTCGACCTCTCCCAGCACGTCGACATGCATGACCGAGCGGTCGATGGTGAGCGCCTTGAATGTCGGTTGCGGCTTGATGTCGGCAAAGCTCGGCGTCTCCAGATAGAACGCCCGGCCGCCCCAGCCGATCAGCAACCACCGCGCATTGGGGTGATCGACCGGCAGGCCGGTTTCGGCGAGGAAGGGCAGGGCGGCACGGCTCTGCGCATCGAGCCGGATGGCAATGTCGGTATGGATCGGGTTGGAAACGACGAGGATGCGGCGCGTCAGGGTCGTGCCGTCCGGTTGCTCGAATACGCCTGCAGCCGGGATCACGGCGCCGAAGGTCACCAGCAGGGCCGGCGCCCCGAGCAGAAGCGCCAGCACCAGCGCGATGCGCCTCCAGAACAGCATGGTGCCCCCCAACCTTGCCGCGAGTTCGAAGGCTAGTCGCAAACCTTGCGCAAGGACACGCTTCGCCGAGCTACATGCACAGCCGTTGCGGCGGTGGGGGGCTCACTAGGCTCCGATCTCTCGGCCATTTCCCCCTGGCGGAGGAGAATTCCAAGAGGGGGGATCTTGCACGGCACGATGGCTCCCATGTCCCCTCTCTGGCGAAAACCAAGGAATTGGCTTCGCTAAGCCCAGGTTTTCGCTTTCGCCCTCGCCAAGGGGGAGATGTGGAGAGGCCGGTTCATGCTGCGCTCCAAAAAAGAAAATGCCCGCTTGCGCGGGCACTTCAATCTTCAGCACAGCAACTCCAGCCTCAGTTCAGGCGGGCCGCCACGTCCTTGATGGCTTGATCGACCAGCACGTCGCCCTTGGTCGCGACCTGCTTTTCCAGCAGCACGCGGGCGGCGGCGACGGCGAGATCTGCCGAGCGGGCCCGCACTTCCGACACCGCCTGGGCTTCAGCCTGGGCAATCTTGTCGGCCACGGCCTTCTCGCGGCGAGCCACCATGGCTTCGAGCGAGGACTTGGCCTCGGCGGTCAGCCGGAACGCCTCTTCGCGGGCGGCGGTGACGATATCCTCGGCTTCCTTCTCGGCCTCTTCGCGACGGCGCGAATAGTCCTCGAGCAGGGCCTTGGCTTCGGCGCGCAGCGCTTCGGCTTCGGCGAGATCGGTCTCGATCTTCTTGATGCGGTCGTCGAGCAGCTTGGTGATCATCTTGGGCACGCCGAAATAGACGACGATGCCGATGAAGATGACGAGCGCGATAGTCGCCCAGATGGTGGCGCCGGTGGTGGCGTCGAACCCGAAGCTCCACATCTGCCCTTACTCCTTCGAAGCCGCGGCAACCGCGGCCTTGGCTTCCGCCGCGGTCACGCTGCCAGAGATCTTTGCGACCAGCGCCTGCGCCGTTTCGGCTGCGATGCTGCCGACATTGGCGAGCGCCGCGTCCTTGTCGGCCTGGATGCGCGCTTCCGCTGTCGCTACCCGCTTGGCCAGCCCGGCCTCCACGTCGGCACGGCGGCCGTCGATGTCGGCCTTGATCCCGGCGCGGGTTTCCTCGGCAATGCCGTGGGCATTCTTGCGGGCCTCAGCCAGCGCTGCCTCATAGGCGGCGGCGGCCTTCTCGGTCTCCTGGCGCAGCCGCTCGGCTTCCTTCAGGTCGCCTTCGATACGGGTACGTCGTGTTTCGAGGATCGAGCCGATGCGGGGCAGGGCCACGCGGCTCATCAGGAAATACAGCGCCGCGAACGTGATGGCGAGCCAGAGCAACTGGCCACCGAAGCTCGCCGGATCGAAGGGCGGAAACACCTCCGAATGCGCCTCGGTCGAAGCATGCGTGTCGGTCGCGCCATGGGCGTCGGCCGGTGCTGCATGCTCACCTTCGGCGGCATGCTCCTCGGCGGGTGCAACGACCTCGCCCTGCTGGAGCGCGTCGCCATTCTCGGCCTGCGCCACGATAATGATGTCTTGGGCTGAACCCGCCATCTCGAAACCCTTTTGCGGCCGTTAAAGCCCCGGATCGAAACCCGGAGCCCTTACTCGGTCTGCGCTAGCGCAGCCCGTCGCGAAATCAGACTGCGAACAGCAGCAGGAGCGCGATCAGGAACGAGAAAATGCCCAGAGCTTCGGTCACGGCGAAACCGAAAATCAGGTTACCGAACTGGCCCTGAGCCGCTGCCGGATTGCGCAGGGCGCCCGACAGGAAGCTACCGAAAATGTTGCCCACGCCGATGGCGGCGCCGGCCATACCCACGGCCGCAATACCCGCGCCGATAAACTTTGCTGCTTCAGCTTCCATTTGTAGTCTGCTCCATTTTGCGACCGATTGGCGACGCTTGCCGTCGCCTCACTGTGAACCGGCCTAGATCAATGCGACGGATGGATCGCATCGTTGATGTACATCGAGGTCAGCACTGCAAAGACGTAGGCCTGCAGGGCCGCCACGAGGAATTCGAGCGCCGTGATCGCCACGGTCATCACCAGCGGCAGCAGCGCACCGAGCCAGCCGAGGAAGCCGAGGCCGCCCAGCGTCACGATGAAGCCCGCGAACACCTTGAGGGTGATGTGACCGGCGAGAATGTTGGCGAATAGACGAACGCTGAGCGAAATCGGGCGCGAGAGGAAGGAAACCACCTCGATCGGTACCACGATGGGCAGCACATAGCCGGGGACGCCCGACGGCACGAACAGTTTGAAGAATTTCAGGCCGTTCTTGTAGATGCCGTAGACGATGACCACCACGAACACCAGCAGCGCCAGCGCGAAGGTGATGATGATGTGGCTGGTGAAGGTGAAGAAGAACGGGATCATGCCGAACATGTTGGCGACCAGCACGAACATGAACAGCGAGAACACGAACGGGAAGAACTTCATGCCGGCCTTGCCGGCCGAGTCCGAGACCATTTTGGCGACGAACTCGTAGAGCATCTCAGACACCAGCTGCACCCGGTTTGGCACCAGGCTGCGCTTCTGCGTCGAGAGCAGGAGGTAGATGGCGATCACCCCAACCGACAGCACCATGAACAGGGCCGAGTTGGTGAAGGAGACGCCGCCTTCACCGAAGGAGACGATATCGGTGATCTGGAACTGGTGGATCGGGTCGACTTTATTCGGATCGGCCAACTGCTGTTCCCTTTAGGCTCGGAGCCTTCACTCGTCTACTTCGTCGTCCGGCACGCGCATCGCGGCCGTGGGCGGCGGCGCCGCCCGGTTCATTTCCGCCGCAGAACGCACCACATTGAGTACGCCCGCCGCAAAACCGACCAGCAACATCACCAGCATCAGCCAGGGACTGGTCTTCAGCCACAGATCGAGCAGGTATCCCATACCCGCGCCGACCAGTATGGCCGCAATAAACTCTGTCCCGAGCCGCATACCGCGGTTCCATCCGGACATATTCCGGTTGGCCGCGGCCATCTCCGCGTCACCAGGCTCTTGTTCGGCGGCCTGTGCCCGCTTGATGCGAGCCGCAAGATCCGAAGTCAGAGGCCCCGATTTCCCATCACTCGGTGGGCGCTTGGTATTGCGTGACTGTGCCATCCCGCTATCCCCTGCGCCTCCGGGCCGAAAATGGAACTGGAGCCCCTCGAAGTCGCGGGCAACATAGTGGCGCCCCCTATCAGTGTCAAGGCTGTGAACAGACTGCTAACGCATTGATAAATAAGGAAGTTTATCCAACCAAAGGAGGTGTGACATTGAGTCATCGCGACTCTGGCCGCCACTATTGCGGCGAGGATGCGGCGTTGCGAGCCCGGCATTGGACGTTGCCGCGGTCGCCGCCCTCCCTCTAGCGGGGGAGGAGAGCCCGGTCAGCTCGCCGCCCGCACCGCCGCCTCGGCACCTTTGAGGTCCACCGAGACCAGCTGACTGACCCCACGCTCGGCCATGGTGACGCCGAACAGCCGGTCGACGCGGGCCATGGTAATCGGATTATGGGTGATCACCAGGAAACGGGTCTCGGTCCGCTGGGTCATCATGTCGAGCAGGTTGCAGAACCGCTCTACATTGGCGTCGTCGAGCGGCGCATCCACCTCGTCGAGCACGCAGATCGGCGCCGGGTTGGTGAGGAACACCGCAAAGATCAGCGACATCGCCGTCAATGCCTGCTCGCCGCCCGAGAGCAGCGTCATGGTTGAAGGCTTCTTGCCCGGTGGCCGCGCCAGAATCTCCAGCCCGGCCTCCAGCGGATCGTCGCTCTCGACGAACTGCAGCTCCGCGGTGCCGCCGCCGAACAGCGAGGTGAACAGCTCCTGGAAGTGAGCGTTGACCTTCTCGAACGCCTCATTGAGTCGCTGCCGGCCCTCACGGTTGAGGCTCTGGATGCCGCCGCGCAGTTTGGCGATCGCCGCGATCAGGTCATCGCGATCCTTCACCATCAGGTCGAGCTTCTCGCGAACCTCTTCCGATTCCTTCTCGGCCCCAAGGTTCACGCCGCCGAGCCGCTCGCGCTCTGCCTTCAGCCGGTCGACCTGCGATTCGATCTGCGCTTCGGCGGGCAAGGCATGTTCCGGCCTGATGCCGGCCAGCTGGGCCGTCTGCGACGCTTCGATGTTCAGCGTCTCGTGCACCTGCCGTTCGATCTGGTGCCGCTGCGCGATGAGGCCCTTGATCCGCTCCTCAACCCGGGCCAGCTCGGCACGGAAGCCGGAAAGCGCGTCATGCGCCAGCCGCTGCGCCTTGTCGGCCTCGCGATGTTGGGTATCGCCAAGGCTCAGTGCATCGGTCGCCGCTTTGTGCGCTTCGCGCGCCACCGCAATCTCCGCATCGAGGCTGCGCCGACGCTCGGCGAGACTCTCGGGCGAGGCCTGCAGCGCCACGAGCTGCTCGCGCACCTCGGCGGTACGGGCGTCAAGCGTCGCCAGCTGACCGGCTGCGCCCTCTCGGCGGCGCGACCATGCGGCAACATCGGCGGCAATCTGGGTGAGTCGCGCGCTGCGCATCCGTGCCGCCGTCTCGAAGCCGCCGAGCTTCAGCCGTGCCTGATCCGCCTTCTCGCGCAGTTCGCCGAGCAGGGACTGACGTGAGGTCGCAAGCTCCGCAGCTTCGGTCTCATCGCCCGCGTCCCACAGCATGAGTTCCGCTTCGGTAACCGCAGCAGCGGCCTCGGCGAGGTTGGTATCGAGCCGGGTTCGCGTCTCGTCGAGCGCGCCCTGCCGGGCAGCAAGCTCGCTGATGGCGCGCTGGGCCTTGTCCAGCTCGCCCTGCGCGCCGGCAATCTCGCGCTGTGCGAGGCGCCACGCCTCGCGTTTCTGGCGCTCGTCGGTGCGCGCGCTGTTTAGCGCTTCGGTGAGCGAAGTGGCGTCGGCTCGTCGGCTGTTACGGTGCGCCCGGGCTTCCTCGACCTCGGCTTCGAGCTCGGCCAGCCGGTTGCGCTGCGCCAGTCGTTCAGCCGCGGCGGTCGGCGCGTCGGCAGCAGCCACGAAGCCGTCCCAACGCCACAGTCCGCCTGCTCTGGTGGTCAACCGCTGGCCGGGGCGCAACTGAGCCATCAGTCGAGCGGCGTCGGCCACATCGACCAGCCCGATCTGGTCGAGCCGCCGCTTCAATAGCGGGCTGCCGGAGACGAACTGCGACAGTGGAGTCGCACCCGCCGGCAGAGCCGGATCGCCACCGGAAGCGGCGCCGGCCCAGTGCAGCGGCGCCCCGGCGTCCGACGAGGCGTCGAGATCGTCGCCCAGCGCTGCGCCGAGGGCGGTTTCGTAGCCCGGCGCCACCTTGAGCTGGTCGACCACCGCCGGCCATGTGCTGGCGCCCGCGTGATTGAGGATGCGGCTCAGTGTCTGTGCTTCTGCCTCCAGCCGGTTCAGCGCCGCCTCGATCTGTTGCAGTTCTGGCCGCACCGCATCGGCTGCCGATTGTGCCGCGACGGCCGCCGCTTCGGCGGCAACGGCGGAAGCCTCGGCAGCGCTGGCGTGGTCCTGCGCCGCTTCGAGGGCCTCGCGCCGCGCATTCAGCGTCGCGTCGGCGCCGAGGGTCCGGGCCAGTTGCTCGGCCTCCCGCGCCACATCGGCGATCTGCGTTTCGAGCCGCGTGACCCGCGAGCGCGCCTCGGCGACGCTGCGTTCGGCGGCCCCACGGCGCGCCCGCAACTGCGCCAGCGCATCGGCGGCGGCCCGGGCCTCGCCCTCGGCCTTCGCCACCTCGCCCTGCGCTGCCTCGGTTGCCGCGCGGGCTGCTTCAAACGCCTGCTGCTCGTCGGCCACCTCGTCCTCGAGGCGCGCGCGCTCGTCGCTTGCGGCCGCAAGGGCCTCGTCGCTCTCGCCGACCAGCGCGCGCTCGCGCACTGCGTCCTGTTCGATCTGCTGCAGCCGTTCGCCAAGTTCATTGAGCCGCGCCGCGGCACGCCGCGCCTCGCTGTCGAGTTGCTCGGCGAGAATGGTCAGCCGCTGCAGCACCGCGCCGGCTGCAGCTTCCTTGTCGCGCAGCGGCGCCAGCGCCTTGTCGGCGAGGAACACCACCTTCTGGGCCTCGAGTTCGACATGCTGCGCTTCCGCGAGATCTCGCACCAGCTTGGCCTGCGCCGCCTCGGCATCCTTCTCGTTGAAGCGCGCCGCGATCCAGCGGATATGGAACAGCGTCGCCTCGGCCTTGCGAATATCGCCGCTGAGGGCCCGATAGCGGACCGCCAGCCGGGCCTGCCGCTTCAGCGTTTCGAGCTGCTGCTCGACCTGCGCGATGACGTCGTCGACCCGTTCGAGGTTCTGCTCGGCGGCGCGCAGCCTGAGCTCTGCCTCATGGCGGCGTGAATGCAGTCCCGAGATGCCGGCGGCTTCTTCGAGCAGGGCGCGCCGCTGCTGCGGCTTGGCGGCGATCAACTCGCCGATCTGCCCCTGGCGCACCAGGGCCGGGGAGTGAGCTCCGGTCGAGGCGTCGGCGAACAGCAATTGCACATCGCGGGCCCGGACTTCCTTGCCGTTGACGCGATAGACCGAGCCTTCTTCGCGCTCGATCCGCCGGGTGACTTCCAGCACGTCGGCATTGTTGAGCGGGGCCGGGGCGGTGCGGTCGGAATTGTCGAGGACGAGGGTGACTTCGGCAGTGTTGCGGCCGGGCCGGCTGCCCGAGCCCGAAAAGATCACGTCGTCCATGCCCGAGGCGCGCATCGCCTTGTATGAGCTTTCGCCCATCACCCAGCGCAGCGCTTCGACGAGGTTGGACTTGCCGCAACCGTTCGGTCCCACTACGCCGGAGAGACCGGGCTCCAGATAGAGCTCGGTCTGGTCGCAGAAGGATTTGAAGCCGTGCAGTTTGAGGCGCGTGAATTTCATCGCGCGCCCCTATGGAGCAGCGCGTCAGGCGAGCAGCGGATCGATTTCGGCCTTGAGAGCCTCAAACGAGTTTTCTCCGGTCAGCATCTTGCCGTTGATGTAGAACGTCGGCGTGCCCTGGAGTTTGAACTCGTCCAGCGCCTGGTCCCGCAGCGCTTCCAGTCCCTTGAACAGGTCCTGATTCGTCAAGGCAGCGTCGTAGGTTTCCTTGGTAAAACCGAGCTGCTGGGCGATGGCGAAGATCGCATCATTGGGCGTGGCGGAAGCCGCCCAGGTGTCCTGCGTCTTGAAGAAGGTATCGACCACTTCGTGGTACTTCTCCGGGCCGGCGGCCTCGGCGAGCATGAACACCACGGCATCCAGCACGTTGCGCATGAACGGGCGCGGAATGAACTGGATCTTGTTGGTGTCGATATACTCGGTCTTGAGCTGCGGATAGACCGTGTTGGTGAATGCAGCGCAGTGCGGGCAGGTCGGCGACAGATACTCGATCAGCGTCACCTTGGCGTCCGCCGGCCCGAGCGGGTGATCGGCAACGCCGCCGGCCGGCGCCATCAGCTTGGCCTGGTCGAACTGCTGGGCAAGGGCGCCGGTGGCGCCGAACAGGAAGGATACGCTGGTCCCCGCCGCTGCCGCGGCGACAGCGGCACCGGACCCGATGAGAATGTTGCGACGGTTGGCCACGAGTTTCACTCCGTTTTGGTTGCTCGCCTAATATCGGGGCAAACTAGGCCGGGCAAGTTCAACCGGCGATGAACATTTTGAGAGCTACCGTGGCTTTCTGCGAGCGATCGCCTGGCCGAGTTGTCGCAGGGCGTCGCGCACCTCGGGATCGCTTACCCGCTCGACGGTACGGCTGATGCGCGCACGAGTGACCTCGGGCAGGGCCGGGACGGTCTCGGGCATCTCATCCTCGATAGCGAACGGTTCGGCGCTGAGCCGCACGTTCCCGATGAGGAAATAGCCATAATAGCGGTTGATCGAGGCGGCCACCCGCTGCCCTTCGTGCGATAGCGCCAGGGCGTGCCCGGGGTGGCAGCGCAGATAGAGCGTTGCTCCCTCGGCACCCTTTTCGCCACGTGGCCAGCTCAGCTTGTCCGGGCGGGTCACCTTGTCGTATGGCGCCGGCGCGATGGTGGGCCAGTGCGTGAGGATGTCGCGGCTGGCAAAGCCGCGCTTCTTCAGCGCCGGATCGAGCGCTCCGCCCAGCGCTTCTGCCACCCCCACGGCACGGTTCAGCCGCCGGGGTGGCGCATCGTCCTTGGATTTCGATTTCGGCTTGTCCGCCACTGGTAACAACTTCCCGCCGCCGCTTGCGCCCGTCGCTGTGGCGCGCCATCTGTGCGCCCTATCATGTCAAAAGCCGCGCCCCAGCAAAACCCCGTGCCGCTCGATGCCGCTGCCGTGCTCGCCTGGTACGACCGGCACGCGCGCACCCTGCCGTGGCGGGTTGGCCCTGCCGACCGGGCCCGCGGCCTCCTCGCCGATCCCTACCGTGTCTGGCTCAGCGAGATCATGCTGCAGCAGACCACGGTCGCTGCGGTCGGGCGCTACTACGCGCGGTTTCTCCACCTCTGGCCGACGGTCACAGACCTTGCGGCGTCGCCGCTCGAGCCGGTGCTCGTCGAGTGGGCGGGGCTCGGCTACTACGCCAGGGCCCGCAACCTTTACGCCTGTGCCAAGGCAGTGGTTGAGCGCTTCGACGGGCGGTTCCCCAAGACCTCGGCCGAGTTGCTGACTCTGCCCGGCATCGGCCCCTACACCGCCGCGGCCATCGCAGCGATCACCGGCGATGAGCGCGTGGCCGTGATCGACGGCAATGTCGACCGGGTGGTGGCGCGCTACCTGGCGCTCGACGTGCCGGTGCGGGACGCCAAGGATCTGGTGCGTGGCACCGTGCAGGCGGTGGTCCCCGAGCGCTCTGGCGATTTCGCTCAGGCGCTGATGGACCTGGGCGCCACCATCTGCGCGCCGCGCAATGCCAGTTGCATGCTGTGTCCGATCCAGCCGGGCTGTCGCGGCACTAAACTCGATCCGCTGCTCTATCCGGTGAAGCCCGAAAAGGCTGACCGCCCGACCCGCTATGGCCATGCGTTCGTCATGCGCGACGCTGATGGCGACGTGTATCTGCAGACCCGGGCCGAAAAGGGACTTCTGGCGCAGATGACCGAGACGCCGGTATCGGACTGGACGCCGGACAAGCGCGCCGTGGTGCATCCGGTGGTGTCCGATTGGCGCTATGCCGGCCAGGTCGTCCACGTTTTCACCCACTTCCGGCTCGAACTCGACGTGTGGTCGGCGGTAGTGGCCGATCCGGCCGAGCTCAAAGCGGGCTGGTGGGCCGATCCGCGCGAACTCGATGCCGAGGCGCTGCCGAGCGTGTTCAGGAAAGTGCTGGTCGCTGCCGGGGTGGAGTGAGGGCGATCGGGGTTGCAAGCCGGTGGGTGCAGACACGCCATGCTTTACCATCAACGGAGCATGGCGCAGCACCAACTTAGCGTGACGGGCGAAGGCCGGGGCCCATCCCCAAACGAAAGCCGCCGGCTCTTGCGAGCCGGCGGCGAGCGCAGCCTGAGTTGAATTGGAGGTCAGATTCAGGCCGAAAGTCGTTCCATCTCCGCCCGCACCTGGCTGCGGTAATCGTCGATGGGAGCAAGCCGGCTCCCCTGCCGCGCGTGCCAGAAGGTCCAGCCGTTGCAGGCCTCGGCGCCCTGCACCAGTGCGCCGACCCGGTGGATTGAACCCATATGGCCACCCGACACCAGCGAGCCATCGGCCCGCACCAGCGCGCTCCAGCGCTGCCGGTCGTCGTAGAGTTCGGTGCCCGGGGCGATCAGCCCCATTTCGACCAGTGAACCGAAGGCAACCCGCGGCGCCGCACGCTTCGGCACCGCCGTCTCGATAGTGGCCGCATTCAGCGGGCGGATCGAAGCGATGCGCTTCAGCGCTCCGGCGATGTAGGTATCTTCGCGCTCGATGCCGATGAAGTGGCGGCCGAGTTTCTTGGCCACCGCGCCGGTGGTGCCGGTGCCGAAGAACGGGTCGAGCACCACGTCGCCGGGCTTGGTCGTCGCGCTGATGACGCGATAGAGCAGGGCTTCCGGCTTCTGCGTCGGGTGCAGCTTCTCGTCGTCGGCGCCCTTCAGGCGCTCGGCGCCGGTGCAGATCGGGAACAGCCAGTCCGAGCGCATCTGCACGTCGTCATTGGCCTGCTTCATCTGTTCGTAGTTGAAGGTGACGCGGCTGTCGCGATCCTTCGCCGCCCAGATCAGCGTCTCGTGCGCATTGGTGAACCGGGTGCCGCGGAAGTTCGGCATCGGGTTGGCCTTGCGCCAGATCACGTCGTTGAGCAGCCAGTAGTCGAGGTCCTGCAACGCCGCTCCGACGCGGAAAATGTTGTGATACGAGCCGATCACCCAGATCGCGCCATCCGGCTTCAGGATGCGCCGCGCCGCCTTCAGCCAGGCGCGGGTGAAGATGTCGTAATGGGCAAAGCTGTCGAACTTGTCCCAGTCGTCATCGACGCCATCAACACGCGACTGGTCCGGCCGGGTCAGGCCCTGGTCCAGTTGCAGGTTGTAAGGCGGGTCTGCGAATACGAGGTCAACCGAGCCGGCCGGCAAGGCATTCATGTGCTTGATGCAATCGCCCACAAGGATGGTGTCGATGGGGAGCAGGCTCCCCTCCGCATTGACGGAATCCGCCATACGCGCGGTACGCAACATAACTCGAACCCTGACGCAGTACTAACGGGATCGGTTGTAAGGCGTTAGGGTTAAAGGGGATTTAAGCGTCGAGGTTAGCGATAGGTTAAGGCGCGGCTACGTGTTGGGGCGCTGGCGAGCCTGACGTATGTCGCTACGTCATTCCCGCGAAGGCGGGAACCCAGTGGGATGCGAAGCATGCGGGCTTTGCCCATGGGGCCCCGCCTTGTTCCGGATTCGGTGGCTGCTACCCCTCGGCCGGTCCGCCCTCTCCTCGACGGGGAGAGGAACAAGTGGCGATCGCCGCGCTCTCGGTATTCTTCTCCCCGTCGGGGTCGCGGGACGAGGGCGTAGCCCTCGCCCGGAGGTGGCGCGTAGCGCCGGATGAGGGGCAAGTCACGATTCTGAGTACGGGCACTTACCGCACCTGGACCAGGCGCCCCTGCCTTCACGGAGATCACGCCGGTGTGGAGGCGTAACCTCAGGCTGCGATCGTCTTCATCCGCTGCGCCTGGATGCAGGGGGCAAAGTCCATGCGATGATGACGGCCCGGGCCGTGCGTGGTCAGCGCTTCGAGGTGCTGCGGCGCGGCATAGCCCTTGTGGCTGGAAAAGCCGAACTGCGGCTCCTCGCAATCCATGATCAGGCACATCCGGTCGCGCGTCACCTTGGCGACGATCGAGGCCGCAGCGATCGACACCGAGCGTCCGTCACCGCCGACTATCGCCTCGCCGGGGCAAGGCAGGTCCTTGGGCAGCTTGTTGCCGTCGATGAGGATGTGATCTGCTTTCACCTGTAGGCCCAATACGGCCTTTCGCATCGCCCACAGCGAAGCTTGCAGGATGTTGAGCTCGGCGATGATCGACGGCGGCGCTACCACGATCGAAACGATCGCCGACGCCATGATCTTTTCGTACAGCGCTTCGCGCTGCGCCGCGGTCAGCACCTTGGAGTCGTTGAGCCCTTCCGGGACCTTGCGATGGTTGAGGATCACGGCGGACACCACCACTGGCCCGGCCAGCGGTCCGCGGCCGACCTCGTCGACGCCGCAAACGAACCTTGCCCCGCGCTTGATGGCGGCGCGCTCGAACTTGAGCGTCGGCTTGCTGACGATGACAGGCGAATCGGACGGCATGTCCTCAAGCATCGCCATGCGTGGGCTCTCGGCAAGTGGCATCTGCGTTACCGGTCTCTTTCACCGGAAAGGAGTGTGGGAGGCACGCTAAACCCACACCCACCGCTGGGATGCCAACCGGTGACGAGGACAGCTAGTGCCCTCCACTTTCCTCGGAACGGTGCGATGACCCGGACATCGAGCCCCCCTCAGAACAGCGTCATCTGCCCGTCATCAACTTTCGGCGGCGTGAACAGATCGGTCCGCAGCGGCGCGATCGGCCGGTCGAGCTTGTAGCGCGCCTTGGCGAGATCGACACGCTGCCGCAGCAGCGTCGCATACGGACCTTCACCTACGAAGCGCGTGCCGAAGTTCGGATCGTTGTCCTTGCCGCCGCGGGTGTCCCGCACGAGGCTCATCACATGGCTCACCCGATCGGGGAAATGCCGCAGCAGCCATTCGCGGAAGATGTCGCGCACCTCGCCCGGCAGCCGCAGCAGGATGGCGTTGGCGCCCACCGCGCCTTGCGCCGCCGCCGCGTCGAGAATGCGTTCGAGCTCCATGTCGTTGATTGCCGGGATCATTGGCGCAGCCATGACGGTGGTCGGGATGCCCGCCTCCGACAGCAGCCGCACCGCCTCGAGGCGCTTCTCCGGTGTCGAGGCGCGCGGCTCCATCTTGCGGGAGAGGATGTGATCCATGCTGGTGATCGACAACGCCACCCGCACCAGGTTCTGCTCGGCCAGCGGCTTCAGGATATCGAGGTCGCGCACCACCAGCGCTGATTTGGTGGTGATGGTCACCGGGTGCCGGGTTTCGAGCAGCAGCTCAAGGATGCCACGCGTCAGCTTGTGGGTGCGCTCAGCCGGCTGGTACGGGTCGGTATTGGTGCCCATGGCGATCGGCTTGGGCTTGTAGCGCTTGTCGGCCAGCTCGCGCCGCAGCAGGTCGACCGCGTTGGCCTTCACATAGATATCGCGCTCGAACTCCAGCCCGGCCGAGTGGCCGAGATAAGCGTGCGTCGGCCGCGCGAAGCAGTAGGAGCAGCCATGCTCGCAGCCGCGATAGGCGTTGATCGACCGATCAAAGCCGATATCCGGGCTCTCGTTGCGGGTGATGATCGACTTGGCGCGCTCGAGATGCTCGATGGTTTCGAACGGCTTCAAATCCTCGACCTGTCCCCAGCCATCATCGAACTCTTCGCGGCTCTGGCGATCGAAGCGGCTGCCCTTGTTGGTCTGCGCGCCGCGTCCCCGATTGAGCGCCGGATCGACGTAACGCCGCGCTATCAGATCCGCATCGCGCGTCCCGCTCAGCTTCTCCAACTGCTCGAAATTCGGGGCACTGACCCGCATGTCCGTTCTCCAACACCCATAAGCGACTCGCCGCGGGTAACGTTCCATTAGGAATAGCATCCCGACGAGAACAGAACAAGAACAAAGCCGTTGACGGGATGGCCTCGCCTGCTAGGTTCGGTCCGTCAGAAAAGGAGAGGCAGGTGCGGTTAGCCCTGTCCCGCTGCGGCGGTCCTGGCCTTCGCTTCGGCGACTGAGTCCCATGACCTGGAACGCCGCTCCATCGGGGGAGCGGCGCAATGAAAGGTCTTGGCCAAATGCAGCCTGCAGTTTCCGTCATCACCCTCGGCACCACCGACCTCGTACGCTCACGGCGCTTTTATTCAGAAGGGTTCGGGTGGACGCCGGTCTACGAGAGCGACGCAATCACCTTCTACCAGCTCAACGGCGTGGTGCTCGGCACCTTCCTGACTGCCGAGCTGGAGACGGATATGAACCGCTTCGGGCTGCGCACGCCGGGTGCCTTCGCGCTCGCCCATAACGTCGCCACCGAAAGCGAAGTGGCGCCGCTGATCGAGCGTTTGGCGGCGGCCGGCGGCCGCGTCATCCGGCCGGCCGACAATCCGCCGCATGGCGGCCTACGCGGCTATGTCACCGACCCCGATGACCATGCCTGGGAGATCGCCTGGAACCCGGGTTTTGCCATGGACGAGGCGGGCAACGTGACGTTTGCCCTGTAGAGCCGACCGGTGCCCCACCCCGATTTGCATCAGAGGCCCAGCAGCCCCCGGCGGCCCCACAGTACGAAGGCCGACAGCGCCAGGAGCACGATGTTGAGCCCTAGCGTCTGCCTGGTCTCGCCGCGCTTGCCGTGAAAGCCGATGGCCAGCACCTGCAGCACCACCGAACCGAGCGCGGCGAGCGGCGTGAGAAAGCTGAGGATGCCGGTAGCGAGTGGCAGCACCATGCCGAGCCCGGCAGCGAGATCGACGAGGCCGATGCCGCGCACGAAACCCGGCGACACGTCGCCGGGCCACCTCATCATCCCGGCGAGCTGCGGGATCGGCATCAGCACCTTCCAGTACGCGGCCAGAAGGTAGAAGAACGCCGCGACGGTCGCTGCAACCCAGAGCCAGAAATCGAGGGAAGAGAGGAAGTCCATGGTCGTCATCCTTTCGCGCGGCACCCGCCGCATCTGTTGGTGCAGACTGTCCTCGATCCCCTCTCATCCCACAATCAGGCTATCTCTGGAATGATCGTGCAGAATTCTGCATAATGGCGCGATGAACCTCGATGGCATCGACGTCTTCGTTCGGGTGGTGCAGGAGGGCAGCTTCGCCGCTGCCGCCCGGCTGCTCGGCATGCCGACCACCACGGTATCGGCCAAGATCGCGCGGCTCGAAGAACGCCTCGGCGTCACGCTGATCCAGCGCTCCACCCGCCGCATGCATGTCACGGAGGCCGGTGAGGCCTATTTTGCCTCCTGCGTCGAAGCGCTGAACGCCCTCGATGCCGGGCAAAGCCGGCTGGCCGCGGCGAGCGGCAAGCCGAGCGGCCTGCTGCGCATTACTGCCGCCTCGGACATCGCCAGCACCGTGCTGCCGCCATTCTGCGAGCGCTTCCTCGAGGCGCATCCCGATGTCAGTATCGAACTGGTGGTCACCAACCGGCAGCTCGACCTGATCGGCGAGGGCATCGACCTCGCGGTGCGGGCCGGCCCGATGCGCGATTCCACCCTGATGAGCCGCAAGTTCGCCTGCGGCGCGCTGGGGCTATGGGCCAGCGAGGAGTATGTGCAGCGCCACGGCCTGCCGCAGACCCCCGATGAACTAGATACCCACCGCATCATCGGTTTCTCCCGCATCCCCGAGAGCTTCCGCCTGATTGGCCCCGCCGGCGAAAGCCTCATGCCGCCGCAACGCTCGCGGCTCACCGCCGACGACATGCAGGCGATCCGCGCCTTTGTGCTCAGCGGCTATGGCATTGGCCTGTTGCCCGATGCCATCACCCCCGGCACCTCGCTGCGCCGCGTGTTGCCCGAGTTCAGCACCGAGCAGGCGCACGTCTATTTCGTCTACCCGGCGCAGCGCTACCTGAGCCCGAACGTGCGGGTGTTCATGGAGATGGCGCGGGCGGCCGCGAAGGAATTGGGTGCGGAGTAGGGAGATGAACCGCAAGCAGACGGCCCCCTCCCATCCTCCCCCATGAAGGGGAGGTGCCGCATCCAGTGTTTGGCACGATCAAGCTACAGCCTCGACTCTTCACCTCCCCCTTCATGGGGAGGCCGGGAGGGGGCCGTCTTTATCGGTCGGGGCTAACCCGCCACCTTCGAGAAATCCGCGACCTGCCGCATCGTATCGCGCAGCTTGGTGAGCAAGCTCAGGCGGTTGACGCGGATGGCGGCGTCCGGATCGTTGACCAATACCGCTTCGAAGAACTTGTCGACCGGCTGGCGCAGCGTCGCCAGCGAGGTGATGGCGCCCTGATAGTCGTTGGCGGCAACCTTCGCTGCGACCGCGACATCCACCGAAGCAATGGCTTCGGCGAGAGTGGCCTCCTCGCTGAGTGACAGCAGCGCCGGATCGACCGGTGCGGCAAAACTCCTGCCATCCTTCTTCTCTTCGGCGGCGAGGATGTTGGCAGCGCGTCTATAGCCGGCGAGTAGGTTCTTGCCGTCTTCCGAGCCGAGCAGCTTCGACAGCGCTTCGACACGCTCGGTGATCTCCAGCATGTCGTTGCTGTCCTTGCCGATCACCGCGTCGACCAGGTCGTGGCGAGCGCCGGCATCGCGCAGCGTCACCTTCAGGCGATCATGGAAGAAGCTGAGCAGGTCCGGCTCGACCTCGAGCGGGAAGCGCAGGTTATTGTCGGTGACGATACGGATCACCCCCAGCGCCGCGCGGCGCAGCGCAAACGGGTCGCGCGAGCCGGTCGGCTTCTCGTCGATCGACCAGAAGCCCTTCAGCGTATCGAGCTTGTCGGCCAGCGCCACCGCGATGGCCACCGGCTCGCCGGGCACCAGGTCGGTGGGGCCGAGCGGCTTGTAATGGTCGGCGATGGCATTGGCGATGGCAGTGGGCTCGCCCTGGGCCAGCGCATAGTAGCGGCCCATGATGCCCTGCAGCTCGGGGAACTCGCCGACCATGCCGGTGGTTAGGTCGGCCTTGGCCAGCATCGCGGCGCGCTTCGCCAGCTCGGGGTTGGCCCCGACTTTGGACGCGATCTCGCCCGAGAGCTTCACCAGCCGTTCAACCCGCTGGAACTGCGTGCCGAGCTTGGCGTGGAACACGCTCTCCTCGAGCTTGGGCAGGCCGTGCTCGAGCGGCAGCGCCAGGTCGGTCTGGTAGAAGAACCGCGCATCCGACAGGCGGGCGCGGATGACGCGCTCGTTGCCGGCGACGATAGTCTTGCCGCCATCGACAGCGACCTGGTTCGAGGTGATGATGAAGAACGGCGCCAGCTTCCCCGAGCTGTCGCGCAGGCAGAAGCATTTCTGGTTGGCCCGGATGGTGGCGATGATCACTTCCTCGGGCACTTCGAGGAAGGCCGGATCGAACGACCCCATCATCACCACCGGCCACTCGACGAGGCCGGCGACCTCTTCGAGCAGGCCTTCGTCATGGATGACGCTCAGCCCCTGCGCGAATGCCAGGTTGTCGGCATCGGCCTTGATGATTTGCTTGCGCCGGTCGATGTCGAGCACGACCTTGGCCTTTTCCAGCGCCTGCACGTAATCGTCGAAGCGCTTCACCCGGATCGCGTCGGGCGCAAGGAAGCGATGGCCGAATGTCGTCTGCCCGGAGGCGACGGTGTTCGACTTGAACGGGATGACCACTGGCTCGTCATTGTCAGTGCCGAAGGTGGCGGTGATGGCGCGCAGCGGCCGCACCCAGGTCAGCCCGCCATTGCCCCATTGCATGGATTTCGGCCAGTCGAAGCCGGTGATCACCTTGGGCAGGAGCGTGGCGAGGATATCGGTGGCCTCGGCGCCCTGCTTGTCGATATGGGCGACGTAGAACTCGCCTTTCTTGGGGTCGCTTTCGATCTTGGCCTCTGCGATCGAGCTCAGCCCGGCGGCCTTGAGAAAGCCATCGATCGCCTGCTGCGGCGAGCCGACGCGCGGCCCCTTGCGCTCTTCGCGCGTATCGGGTGAGCGGGCCGGCAAGCCGGTTACCGTCAATGCAAGACGCCGCGGCGTGACGAACGCCTTGGCGTCCTCGTAGACGAGACCGGCATCGACCAGCGCATTGGTCACGGCCTTCTTCAGGTCCTCGGCCGCCTTGCGCTGCATGCGCGCAGGGATTTCTTCCGAGAACAGTTCGACGAGGAGTTCGGGCATCTTCTAGGACCGGGCGTTTGAAAGCGCGGTTTGCCTAGCAAGGGCAGGGAGGATTGTCCATTGCGGGGTGTGGCAGCAGTACACCAGCCGTCACCACCCGCCGCCGCCCCCACCGCCTCCGCCGCCACCTGAACCACCACCGCCGCCCCCGCCGCCGCTGGAAAAGCCCGAGCCCGACGATGAGCTGGGTTGCGCCGCGACCATGGCGGCGCTCATCCCCGAGGCGACCGAGGACACCGAGTTGGCGAAGCCGCCGGAACTGCTCGACCAGTCGCGCCCGGAATAGAAGCCCGGCGCATAGCTGCTGCCCCGTGCGTCAGCGACGGCGTTGCGGGCGAGTTCGCCCTCGAAGTGCTCGGACCACGGCTTTTCGACGCCAAGCGCGATCGCATAGGGCAGGATGCGCTCGAAGCGCTCCACCGTCATCGGCGGCTCGTTGGTCATGTTCAGCCGGTTCTTCTCAGCGGTGTTCATGTACATCTTGAAGCCGTCGAGCTGATCCATGACCTTGCGACCCTGCACCGTCGGCGCCCGCATCAGCACGGCGAACATCACGTTTATGAAGATGATCGAGGCGGCGCCGATCAGCGCCACGTCCGGGCGGAACTCGCCGAGAAAGCTCGCGGCCGCGCCGATGAGGTTGCCGCCGAAGATCACCGCCCATACCCCGAAGATGATCTTGGCGATGATCGGGCTGCGCCACAGCCCCCTGAGAATGCCGCTGAGGATGGCGAGGAACAGCGCACCGACGCCGGCGAACACCAGTGTGACGGGGTCGATCAGGTCGAACACCACCATGCCGAGGAGGAGCAGGATCGAGAACGCCACCCCGATCACGACGTAGCCGGTATTGTTCCTGAAGTAGACCAGCCGGTTCTCCGTCTCGATCGCCGAGACGAACTGACCGCGCGTCTCGTTGAGTTTGGGGCCGGTGGTGGTGTTGACCGTCACCTTGCCCTGCGACCTGAAATAGTCGAACAGCAGGCGCTCAGCCGCGCCGAGATCGTCGGGCGGCGCCTTGCCGGTTACCGTCACCGTCAAGGTTTTCCCCGGGTTGTCGATCTTGATCAGACCCTTGACGCCGAGGTCGAAGATCGAGGCGGTAAAGGCAGTCCAGCCGCCTTTCTCCCAACCCATGCCATCGACATATTCGGCGAGCCCGGGCGAGAACCCCTTGGGCGGGTGAAACAGCGGGATGACGGTGCCCTTCTTCGGGTCGCGGCCGACCGCGCTCCAGGCGATGAGGTTGTAGAGCAGCACCAGGCCAACCGCGATTCCGGGCACCACGATGTCGCGGTGATCACTCAGCCAATATGCCAGCCGGTCTAGTCCCTGCGGCTCGGCGAGTATGCCCTTTTGAAACGATGCCGCCACGCTGACGCCTTCGCCCGAAGCCAGCGGCCGGTTCACCCGGAAGATCGCGGTGTTGTCCGAGGTGCGGGTGATGGTGACAGCCTGCTCCATCGAGCCGACTGCCCCGGTATAGCCAACCAGCCGGTCGATCACCGCCCCCTTGGGCAGGGTTATCGAGGCGACGGCGGCGTCGATCGGGAAGTTCCAGTAATTGCCGGTGGCGTTCCAGAACAGCTCGTCATGGTCGGCAAAGCTCCGACCCATCCGGCTCATCGAATAGCGGATGGTGTAGGTGTGCTTGCCGTAGCTCAGCAGCACGTCAGCATCGCCAATGCGGATACGCTTGAAGCCGGCGGCGATATTTTCGAGCGAGTATGGCTCGGCCCGCCCATCTCGCGTCACTGACTGCACCTCGAGGTCGGAGCGTAGTCGCGAATTGTCCGGGTTGATCAGGATCAGCGGAATATCGCGAAAAATGCCGCGGCGGATCTCGTAGCCTTCGGCATTGACCTCGATGGTCTCGATCACGTCGACCGAGCCATCGGTGTTGAGGGTGACAGCAGACGAGAACGAAGTGATGGCTTCGCGGGCGCTGGCGGGGAGGGCGAAGAGCAGGGTTACGCACAGCGTCAGCAAGACGCCAAGGTATCTGGCGAGCGCCGATAGAGACGCCCCCCTCCTGGCCTCTCCCACAAGGGGGGAGGTGACGAGCCGAGTGTGAGGTTCGGTCGTGCCAGACGCGCCGGCAGGCACCTCCCCCCTTGTGGGGGAGGATGGGAGGGGGCCGTCTCTATGCATCTTTGGCGCCCTCGTGGTGACGGCTAGAACTTCACCTGGGGCACGGCCCGGTCGGCCTCGTTCTCAAGCTCGAAATACTCGGCCTTCTCGAACTTGAAAGCATTGGCGACGACGTTGGACGGGAAGCTCTCGACCGCGGTATTCAGGTTGCGCACCGAGCCGTTGTAGTAGCGGCGCGCCAGCTGGATCTCGTCTTCGACGTTCTGCAGCGCACTCTGGAACTCGAGGAAGGTGGTGTTGGCCTTGAGGTCCGGGTAGGCCTCGGCGATGGCAAGCAGCTTGCCCAGCGCACCCGAGAGAGCGCCTTCCAGCGCACTACGCTCGGCCGGGCCGGCGTTGGAGCCGGCAGTGGCGGCAGCGCGCGCCTGGGTGACGGCTTCGAGCGTCTCGCGCTCGTGCCCCATATAGCCCTTCACCGTTTCCATCAGGTTGGGGATCATATCGGTGCGGCGCTTCAGCTGCACATCGATGCCCGACCAGCCCTCTTCCTTGAGCTGCCGCTTCGACACCAGGTCGTTGTAGACGAAGATCGCGTAGCCGATGGCGGCGACGACGATGGCCAGAATGATCAACCCAGTCATGGAGCCCTCCGCATGTGACTTCCTGAGCAGTGCAAGGTGGCACCGGACAATAGGCACCGCAATTGAATTGCACCGGCTGAATGGGAAATGAACGTGTTTTTGGAACGGCTTCGCAGCGCCGCCTGAATCTCAGGATGAACTTGAAGCCGGCAAATTCACCGCGTGAACTGGATTTCAGTTACTCGGCACCGCCGTCCTGCTTCTCAGCGTCCAGCACAGGATCGACCTTGTGCTTCTTCTTGCGTCTGTAGGCCTTCGGATCGGCCTCGACCTTGGGCTGAAACTGGCCCTCACGCAACGATTTGGCGGCAACGTTGCGCGGCGCTGTCTGTTTGCGGGTCAGGGGAACCTTCATCGGCTCAGCGCTCACTGAGACGCGGCATCAGTTCGACGAAATTGCAGGGCTTGTGCCGATTGTCGAACTGGGCCCGGAGGATCCCTTCCCAGGCATCGCGGCAGGCGCCGCGCGAGCCGGGGAGGACGAAGACGAACGTCTCGCCGATCAGCCCGCCAGTGGCGCGCGACTGCAGCGTCGAGGTGCCTACCGTGGTCGAGGAGTACTGGTGGAACAGCACCGAGAAGCCGTCCATGCGCTTCTGGAACAGCGGCTCCAGCGCTTCCGGCGTCACGTCGCGGCCGGAAAAGCCGGTGCCCCCGGTCGTGATGATGGCGTCGACTTCGGCATTCACCACCCACTCCATCACCTTCGCACGGATCTGGTGGATGTCGTCGCGCACCACGGCGCGCTCGAAGCAACTGTGACCGTCGGCCTCCATCAGCGACTTGAGCAGTGCGCCGGCGGTATCGGTCTCCAGCGTGCGGGTATCGGATACCGCGAGCACCGCGATGGCGAGCGGCGTGAATGGCTTGCTGTGGTCGAGCTCGGACTTGAACATCTGGCTACTCCGGCTTCGGCTTGTCCGATTTCTCGGTCTCGCCGGGGGCATCGTGTTTCTGGTGGTGCTCGACGATGATGCTCGGCTCGATTGGGTCGGGCACCAGGATCTCGGTGGTTGCCTCCGGCGGGGCCGCAGCTGCCGGTGGCGCCGCGGCCGGACGGGGCGTCGGCTTTTCATCGACGCGCGGATCGAGCGTTACGGTGCCTGGCGACACGCCCTTCTCGGCGCTCATGGCGCGGAAGCGAACCCGGCCGGACGCGTCGCGAACCGGGCGGATCTTCATGCGCAGGAACGCCGTGACAGCGAGGGCGCCATGGAAGGTGGCGGTGACAATGAACAGGCCGACCGGCGCAATGGCGTTCATCACCCAACTGGCGATGATCGGGCCGATGGCGAGGCCGATACCGAGGATCAGCAGCATACCGCCGGCGACGCGGCCGAACTCGCCCTCCTTGGCGAAATCGTTCGCATGCGCCACGGCGATGGCATAGAGCGGGTAGGCGCCGAAGCCATACATGCCGAACAGCACGAACATCAGGATGCCGTTGCTGGGGTTGAGCAGTACGGTGAGCAGCCCGATCACCGCCGAGAAGGCGCTGAGCCCGACGATCACCAGTCGGCGGTCGATCTTGTCGGACAGCCGCCCGAACGGCGTCTGCGCCACTGCGCCGACCACCGCGGTAACGGCGAACAGGTAGGCGATGGTCGACGCATCCAGCTTCTGCTCGAAGCCATACACCGGCGCCAGCGTGCCGAAGGTGCCGTTGGCCATGCCGCAGGCGAAGGCTGCGATCACCGCCAGCGGCGATGTCTTGTAGAGCAGCACCACATCGAGCCGCGCTGACGAGATCGGCCGAGGCTGCGGCGTCGAGGTCATGGCGCTGGGCAACAGGGCGCAGATGAAGGCGATGGCGCCGACCACGAACGGGATATGGCCGAAGGTGCCGGTGACGGCCATGGCCAGCTGGCCAACGGTCGAAGCGGCCATGTTGATGGTGGTGTAGACCGAAAAGATCGTGCCGCGGCTGCGATTGTCCGCTACCTCGTTGAGCCAGCTCTCGACGATCATCGCTGCGCCGGCAAAACAGAAGCCGGAGAAGGCGCGCAAGACGATCCAGCCGATATCCTGAACCCAAAGCAGGTTAAGCAGGATTGTTACCGTGCCGATCGCCGCCATGATCGAATAGGCCCGGATATGCCCCACCCGTTTCACCAGCAACGGCACGGTGATCGAGCCGGCAACGAACCCTACCGACCAGCCGGTGCCGATCAGGCCCAGCGCCGTGAGCGAAAAACCTTCCTCGGCGCCGCGCACCGAGAGCAAGAGGCCCTGCAGGCCGCCTCCGAACATCAGGAGTGCCGAGCCGATGAACAGGGCATAAATCTTGAGGGCGGAGGACATGGCGCTTTCTATGGGTTGGATCCTGAGGCGCTTGCCCTTGGAGTCGGACCAAATTCGGGCAGCACAATCAAGCGCCATCAATATTCTTGGCTGGATAGTCTTAAGTAGGGGTCAAGACCGCCGCCGGTCGTCTGGCTATCGTCGGTGCGTTCAGGCGTGGTTCACGCCCGGTCGGCCTATCGGTGCCATCTCGAAACCTGGCTCAGAAGGGGCCGAAATGCGAAACGGCGACGAGATGCTGACCGAGCGGCTGCGGCTGGTGCCGCTGACCGAAGCGCACCGGCAGGCGTTCCGGCATGGCCGCGAGGCGTTCGCGATACTGCTTGGCGTGAGCCTGCCCGAGGGCTGGCCGGAGTTTCCCGAAGCCTTCGAGCCCGGCTTCCCGGCGACGAAGGCGCCGTGGTCGCCCTACCTGTTCCTGCTCCGCCAGCAGCCCAAACTGATCGGCAATGGCGGCTATGCCGGCGCACCGGACGCCGAGGGCGTCGTCGAGATCGGCTACGAGATTGCACCCGAGCATCAGAACGCCGGCTTCGCCACCGAGGCGGCCGGTGCGATGCTCACCACCGCCTTCGGCGCCGGCGCCCTGGCGGTGATCGCCCACTCCCTCGCCGAAACCAATGCCTCGAACGCGGTGATGCGGAAGCTCGGGATGCGCTTCGTTGGCGAGCTGGAACAGGAAGGCATGACGATCTGGCGCTGGCGGGTCGATCGTTCGGACGGCAGATAGCGACAAAAGCCGCCAGCGATCCGACCGCGCTTAGCCCTCGATGACCTGCTTCAGGCTCAGCATATCCCGCCAGGCCAGCGCCTTGCTCGCCGGGCTGCGCAGCAGGTAGGCCGGGTGGAGCGTCGCCAGTGCCCGGGTCTGGTGGCTGTTGACCGTCAGGTCGCGCCACTGGCCGCGCATCCGGGTGATGCCGTTCTGGGTCTGGAACAGTGACTTGGTCGGGACGTTGCCGAGAGTCAGGAGGAACTTCGGTGCCACCAGTTCGACCTGCCGCAGCAGGAATGGGGTGCAGAGTGCCATTTCCTCAGGCGACGGGTCACGGTTACCCGGCGGCCGCCACGGCACCATGTTGGCGATGTAGACCTTAGTGCGGTCGAGCCCGATCGCCGCCAGCATCCGATCGAGCAGCTGTCCGGCGCGGCCGACGAACGGCTTGCCTTGCAGGTCCTCCTGCTCGCCGGGGCCCTCGCCAACCAGCATGATCTCCGCCTCGGGATTGCCGTCGGCAAACACCAGTTGTGTGGCGCGTTTCTTCAGCAGGCACCCGTCATAGGCGTTCATCACCGCGCGCAGTTCATCGAGCGTCTGCGCGCCGGCGGCAAGCGCGGTCGTTTCGGTCGGGTCCGAGGTCAGCGAAATCGCCATGGGCGCCGCCGCCGGAGCGGCAACTGCCGCGGCCGCTGTCTCCGGGGCCGGGGCCGGCCGGGCGCGTGACGGTGCGGCAGACGTGGCAAACCGATCGACCGGCTCTTCGCCGACGGCGAAATCGACCCCGACGGCGCGATACCAGTCGAGCGCCGCCCGGGCTTCGGCGTCATTTAGCGGTCGATTTTCGGACATGGGTTCTGTTATGTCACAGCCCGCTTTCTCCCGCCATCCGTGAATGGACCTGACCTTGGCCGAAGCCGGCAATCGCGAGATCCTCGAGACCGATGTGCTGATCGTCGGAGCCGGTCCAGCGGGCCTCAGCGCCGCTATCCGGCTGAAGCAGGTAGCGCCGCACCTCTCCGTCACAGTGGTGGAAAAGTCTGCCGAACTGGGTGGCCACATCATTTCCGGCGCCGTGATGAACCCGGTGGGGCTCGATGCGCTGTTGCCGGGTTGGCGCGACAGGGGCCCGCCGGTCGGCCCGGCAATGACCCGTGACACCTTCCATTTTCTCACCGCCTCAGCCGATATCGCGCTGCCGCAGCTGGTGATCCCGCCGCAGATGAAGACCGATGGTGCCGTGATCGTCAGCCTCGGCGACCTGGTGAAGTGGCTCGGCGAACAGGCGCAGGGCCTCGGCGTCGATATCTTCCCGATGACCGCGGCGGTCGACGTACTGACCGGCGAGGGCGGCCGGGTCGAAGGTATCATCACCGGCGACCTCGGCGTCGATCACGCCGGCAATCCGAAATCCACCTATGCCGCCGGCATCGGGCTGAGGGCCAAGTACACCCTCATCGGCGAGGGGGCTCGCGGCTCGCTTGCCAAGCACCTGATCGGCCAGTTCGGCCTCGCCGACGCCCATGATCCGCAGCTCTATGGGCTCGGCATCAAGGAGGTCTGGGAGATCTCGCCGGATCGGCACGAGGCCGGGCGCGTCGATCACTATCTCGGCTTCCCGCTCGATAACGCCACTTCGGGTGGCGGCTTCGCCTACCATGCAGCCGGCAACAGGCTCTATCTCGGCCTCGCGGTGCACCTGAGCTACAGCGACCCGACGCTCTCCCCCTTCGGCGAGTTCCAGCGCTTCAAGGCCCACCCCTCCATCGCCCGGCTGCTCGAAGGCGGTCGGCGGCTGAGCTATGGCGCACGGGCGATGACCTCGGGCGGCTTGCAGTCGATCCCCGACCTGGCATTTCCGGGCGGGGCGCTGATCGGCTGCGCCGCCGGGTTCATGAACGTGCCGGCGTTGAAGGCCATCCACAACGCTATCCGCTCCGGCATGGCGACGGCCGAGCGGGTCGCGGCGGCAATCGGCGAGGGCAGGGCGCATGACACCCTCGAGGGTTTGAACGAGAGCGTCCTCGCCACCGGCATCGGCGACGAGCTGCGGCGGGTCCGCAACGTCAAGCCGTTCTGGTCGCGGTTCGGCACCTATGCCGGGGTGCTGCTGGGCGGCTTCGACATGTGGTGCGAGGCGCTGTTCCGCGTCTCGCCGTTTGGTACACTCCGGCACGGCAAAGCGGACTTCGCCAAGTTGCGGCCCATCGCCGAGGTGACGCCGCGGGTCTATGCGCGGCCGGATGGTACGACGACCTATGATCGTGCCGCGTCGGTCTATCTGGCCAATCTCAGCCATGACGAAGACCAGCCGGTACATCTGCAACTTGCCGATCCTGAGTTGCCGGTTCGCCAGAACCTGCCGCGCTACGGTGAACCGGCGCCGCTCTACTGCCCGGCCGGAGTGTACGAAGTGGCCGAGGCCGGCGGCGCGCCGGTGTTCCGCATCCACGCCGCCAACTGCGTCCACTGCAAGACCTGCGATATCAAGGATCCCGCCCAGAACATCACCTGGGTGCCGCCCGAGGGTGGCTCGGGCCCCAACTATTCGGGGATGTGAGGCTAAGGGAGGGGACAGGGGTGACGGGCCACAGCCACCGGCCGCAGCCCCACCCCCCGGGCATGCCAATCACTCACTTCATTGTGCCTGCCTCTTGCGGCGCAGTCGCAAAATCCCCATGTTTCTTGGGCTAGTCAGCCGCTTACAGCCTTCCTCGGAGATATCGAGCCTCGTGACCCACAAAGCCCGTCTCGCTTCCGGCGTCCTTCTCGCCGTCGCGCTCACCATCGGCGGCGCCGCGGCGCTCGAATCGGGCGCGGCATTCCCGCTGATGGATCAGAGCGTGACCGGCAGTTACCTTGCCGGCCGCCAGGCGCTTTCCGACCTTCGCACCGAGGATGCCGCCCGCTATTTCCGCACCGCCGCCGAGGGCGATTGGGACAATGCGATCATCGTCGAGCGCAGCTTCATTGCCTATGCCGCCAACGGGCAGGTGTCGGACGCGGCGCGCGTCGCCAAGCACCTGCTCGAGCTCAGCGCGCCCAATGATCTCGCGAGCCTTGTCATCGGCACTGAGGCGATGAAGCAGCGTCGCTACGCCGCTGCGGCCAAGGAACTCGAAAATGTGGGTGGCGACACGTTCGCCGGCATCACCGGTGGCCTGCTGCATGCCTGGGCGCTGGTTGGCGAAGGCAAGCAGGCCGAAGCCAACAAGGTACTCGATGAGATCGGGCAGGGCGGCCTCGAGGATTTCCTCGTCTTCCACCGCGCGCTGATGGCCGACGTCGAAGGCGACAGCAAGACGGCGCTGGAATTCGCCGCCAAGGCCTACGAGGCCGATCCGTTCGTGGCCCGCATTGTCGAGGCCTATTCGCGCATGCTGGGTAATGCCGGCCGCTTCGATGAGGCCGAAAAGGTAATTGCCAACTTCGAGGCCCAGGGTCTGGATCATCCGTTGATCACGGCGGTGAAGGCCAAGATCGACAACAAGCAGCGGCCAGGCATTTTCGCAGCCGATGTGCAGTCGGGCGCTGCCGAGATGTTCCATTCGGTCGGCGTCGCGCTGGCCCGCGAGGGCAGCCCCGATGTGTCGGCGGTATTCCTGCAGCTCGGCATGTATCTCGATCCCAAGGCAGACGTCATCGACCTGGTCTACGGCCAGTTGCTGGATGGCGCCGGCCAGCATGACGCGGCGAACGCCATCTACGACAAGCTGCCGGCGGATTCGCCGATGAAGCCGATGGCGGTGGTGCGCGTCGCCGAGAACCTCAGCGCTACCGGCAACCGCGATGAAGCGCTGCGACGCCTGGGCAATATTGTCGCCTCCAACCCCAACGATCTCGAAGCACTGTCGGTGCTCGGCGATATGCAGCGTGCGGCACAGAAATATGCCGAGGCCGCCGATACCTATACCAGGGCGCTGGGTGTTGCCGGCGGTGATGCGCCGGGAGACTGGCGCTTCTATTACGTGCGCGGCATCTCCTACGAGCGCGACAAGCGGTGGGACAAGGCCGAGGTCGACTTCAAGCGGGCGCTCGAGCTGAACCCGGATCAGCCGCAGGTGCTGAACTATCTCGGCTACAGCTGGGTCGACCAGGGTGTGAACCTGATGCCGGCGCTCGACATGATCGAGAAGGCAGTCGCCGCCTCGCCTAACGACGGCTACATCATCGACAGCCTCGGCTGGGCCTTCTTCCGCCTCGGTCGCTTCGACGAAGCGGTCAAGCAGCTGGAAACCGCGGTGCAGTTGCGCTCGACCGATCCCGAGATCAACGACCACCTCGGCGATGCCTACTGGCGCGCCGGTCGCAAGCTCGAAGCCCGCTTCCAGTGGAACATCGCTGCCGCCGTCGACAAGGAAGGCGCCGTCAAGGAGCGGGTGGCCAAGAAGCTCGCCGATGGGCTCGATGCCGTGGCGCCGGCCCCGGATGCCGGCCCGGTAGCGGAAGGTCAGGCAGCGCCCGCCCAGTAGCATGCTGCAGGGCACTGTCTCGGAGGCGGCTCCCGCCAAGGTCAACCTGGCTCTGCACGTTACCGGCCGGCGTGCCGACGGCTACCACGAGCTCGAAAGCCTGGTGGTGTTCGTCGACGTTGCCGACGAGGTGACGGCGCATCCCGCCAAAGCCGACCGCTTGCGTGTCACCGGCCCATTCGCTGCCGCCGCCGGCGGTGGCGACTCCAACCTCGTCATGCGTGCGGTGAAAGCGTTCCGCACGCGCTGGCCCGATCGGCTGCCGGATGGTCTCGATGTCGCTCTGACCAAGAACCTGCCGGTGGCGGCAGGGATCGGCGGCGGTTCCGCTGACGCCGCCGCCATGCTGCGCCTGCTCGCCGGCATGGCCGGCGGCAACGTGCAGCTGGCCGAGCTCAGTGCGCTGGCCCTGACACTGGGCGCCGACGTGCCGGTTTGCCTCCTGTCGCAGCCCTCGGAGGTCCGGGGCGTTGGCGAGATTATCCACCCGCTGCGGGGCTTTCCAGCCACCCATCTGGTGTTGGTCAATCCGCTGGTGCCGGTAGTGACGGCGGACGTATTCCGTCGGCTCGAACAGCGCACCAACCCCCCGATGCCAGCTCTGCCGCAGCCGCTGACCCGGCCGGCGCAACTGGGGCTGTGGCTGGCCGAGACCCGCAACGACCTCGAGCCGGCAGCCATCGCCCTGGTACCGGCGATCGGCGAGCTGCTGCGTGAACTGCGGGTGCTCGATGGCTGCGCGCTGGCCCGCATGTCGGGCTCCGGCGGCACGGTATTCGGCCTGTTCGGCTCAGCTGCCCAGGCGCATCAGGCCGCACACGACATGCGCGCCAAATACCCCCAGTTCTGGGTGGCAGCAGCGCCGGTGATCAGTTGAAGCCTAGTAGGCCCGGGCGACGGTGAAGTCGGCGATGTCGCCGAGCAGCGCCTTCATTTCGCTCGGCGGCAGCGGCTTCAGCGCCTCGCGAGCGTGGCGGGCGTGGGTGAACGCCTGCTCGATGGTGCGGCCCAGCGTGTCGTAGCGATCGAAGATCGACACCACCTGCTTGAGCTGTACTTCGCCAGCATCGACGGCGCCGAGCGTCTTGGCGATGATCTCGCGCTCGGCTGGGGTCGCCTGCTGCAGGGCGAGAATTACCGGCAGGGTCATCTTGCCCTCGCGCAGGTCGTCGCCGGTGTTCTTGCCGAGCGTGCCGGCCTCGCCGCGATAGTCGAGCACGTCATCGACCAACTGAAAGGCAAAGCCGAGCTCACGACCATAGCGGCGGAGCGCCTCGCGACCAGCGGCGTCGGCGCCACCGGCCATGGCGCCCACTTCGGTCGCCGCTTCGAACAGCTTTGCCGTCTTGGCGCCGATCACTTCGTCATAGTCGGCGGCGCTGGCGCTGAGGTCGCGGGTCTTGGCGAGCTGCAGCACCTCGCCCTCGGCGATAATCGTCGCGGCCTGCGAGATCACTTTCAGCGCTGCGATATTGCCGGTGTCGACCATCATCATGAAGGCCTGGCCGAGCAGGAAATCACCGACCAGCACGCTGGCCTGATTGCCCCACTTCATGCGGGCGGCAGCGCGGCCACGCCGCATGTCGCTTTCGTCCACCACGTCGTCGTGCAGCAGCGTCGCATTATGCATGAACTCGACCGCGGCCGCGAAGTTGACCTCGCTGCCGTTCGCCCTGCCGAACAGCATGGCTGCCGCGATCGTCAGCATTGGCCTGAGCCGCTTGCCGCCCGCGTCGATCAGGTAACGCGCTACTTCCGGCACCAGCTCAACATGCGAACTGGCCCGATCGAGGATCATCGCGTTGACGCGATCCATGCCCGGCCGGGTTGCCTCGAGCAGCCGGTCGAGCGCGCCGGCGCTGGTCATCGCCTCGTTTGCCGCTGCCGCCGATAGAGCCATGAAATCCCCGGTTTGAGCTACGCATGCGTCGCCCTATAGTCGGGCGCCTGCGAACTGTCGCGATGGTGCGATGTCCCTAGACGAAGCCACTGATCTTGTAAAACAACAAACGCTGACGCGCGACGCCTTTTTGGGCGGCCGCCTCACCGTGTCGCAGCCGGAAAGGGGCTTTCGGGCCGGGCTGGACTCGGTGTTGCTGGGGGCCGCTGTAGCTGCCGATGCGCATAGCCTGCTCGATCTGGGGGCAGGAGCCGGCACCGCATCGCTGGTGGCGATGGCGGATCTGCCGCAACTGGGGGCAACGCTGCTCGAGGCGGATTCTGCCATGGTGGCCATCGCGGCGCTGAACCTCGAGGCCAACGCCATGACGGCGCGCAGCAAGCTGCTGGCGCTCGACCTGACAGGGCCGGGCCGGTTGCGCGCCGAGGCCGGACTTGCCGCCGACCATTTCGGCTCCGTCATCGCCAACCCGCCCTTCTTCGATCCGCGGCGCGGCTCCGCACCGGCCAGCGCTCGCGCCGGGGCGCGCCACATGGATGACGCGACGCTCGACAAGTGGGTGAAGACCGCGGCGACCCACGCTGCGCCGGGCGGCGAGGTGATCTTCATCCACATCGCCGAGGCGCTGCCGCTGCTGCTGGCGGCGTTTACCCAACGCTTCGGCGCCGTGACCGTGCTGCCGTTGCTACCGCGCGAGGGCGAGCCGGCAAGCCGGGTGCTGATCCGCGGTATCAAGGGGTCTCGCGCCCCGTTCACGCTATTGGCGGCGCGGGCCATGCACGAAGCCGTTGGGCGCGGCTTCCGGCCTGAGTTCGATGCCATCTTCCGTGGCACCGCGCGCCTCATCTGGTAATTCCGCCACCGGGCACATACATGTGCCCGGTCAAAAACGAGGCGTCACATGGGTTTGCGGTCCTGGATCAAACGCACGATGGGGCAGACCGGACCGGTCGTTCCGGTGGTGCGCCTGCATGGCGTGATCGCCGCTGAGCAGCGCCCCGGTCGGCTGAACATCGAGGCGGTGGCGCCGCTGCTGAAGCGCGCCTTCGCTGTGAAAACCGCTCCAGCAGTGGTCATCATTATCAACTCGCCGGGCGGTTCGGCCGTGCAGTCGCGGCTGATCTCCAAGCGGATCAGGGATCTGGCCGACGAGAATGGCAAGCCGGTGCTGGTGTTCGTCGAGGATGCGGCTGCTTCAGGCGGCTATTTCATCGCCACGGCGGGAGATGAGATCATCGCCGATCCGTCATCGATCGTCGGCTCGATCGGCGTGATCTTTGCCAGCTTTGGCTTCGTCGAGACGCTGAAGAAGGTCGGTGTCGATCGCCGTGTGCACACCGCCGGGCGCAACAAGTCGACGCTCGATCCCTTCCTGCCGGAAAAGCCGGAGGATGTGGAGCGGATCAAGCAGATGGAGAGCGAGATTCACCAGGTCTTTATCGACTGGGTGAAGCAGCGCCGCGGCGAGCGGCTGAAGGCCTCGGACGACCAGCTGTTTACCGGTGAGTTCTGGAGCGGCGTCAAAGGCCTCGAGCTCGGCCTCGTCGACGGCCTGGGTGACCTGCACGAAGTGCTGCGTACCCGCTTCGGCGACAAGGTGGAACTCATGCCGATCGCGCCAAAACGCGGCCTGCTCACCCTGCCGCGCGTTGGCCTCGCGGCGCTGACCGGCGACATCGCTGCCAGCATCGAGGATCGTTCGGTGTGGGCGAGGCTGGGTCTTTAGCCAATGACTGGCACGCTGCTCCGCATCCTGATCTTTGGCGCGATCATCCTGCTGATCCTATGGGGGATCAGGAAAATCTGGCGCGATTGGACCGGCCAGTTCAAGCAGCTCGACAAGGAGCGGCATGAACGTGACCTGCGCGAGCGCCAGCGGCCGGATGTCATCACCCTCAAGCGCGACAAGGACGGCAAGTTCCGGCCGCCCGAGGAATAGCAGTCAGCATTATTCCGTGCATTCGGCTCGGGAAAGCACCACTCAGCTTGCTTGCCCAGTTCAAAACGAAACGGTGGCCCGCTAGTTTCACTGCATAGGCAGTAGCGGAAGGGTAACAGTCGTTGGGCACGAAACTCTGGCTGGAGCGCCTGGCGCCCAAGATGGCGCTTAGGGCTCGAGAAGGCGATAGCCACGTACGTGTCACAAACACGGAACTGTTTTTCGACCTGGTCTACGTATTCTCCATCATCCAGCTCTCGCACTTCCTGCTGGAGCACCAGAGCTGGGTCGGAGCCTTGCAGGCGGCAACGCTGTTCGCCGCGGTGTGGTGGTCATGGAACTACACCGCATGGGCCACAAACTGGGTACATCCCAATCATCCGGCCGGGCGAGTTCTGGTCTTTGTTCTCATGGGCTTCGCCCTGGCCATGGCTGTGGCCATGCCTGAGGCCTTTTCGGAACGGGCTTGGCTGTTTGTCGCCGCCTACGTCTGTATGGCGGTAGTTCGGGCCGGTTACATGGCGCTGCTGTTCCGTGGTGAGCGGATGGGCCTGAACTATGCCCAGCTCGGCCTGTGGAGCATCGTGTCAGGCCTTCTCTGGGTCGCTGGCGCGCTATGGGCCGAACAGCGGCTGCCCCTGTGGATCGCCGCGGTTCTCGTCGACTACCTGGCGCCCTTTGCGGGCTTTTGGGTGCCACGTCTTGGAGGCACGCCAATGTCGAGCTGGCCGCTTTCGGGCCTGCACCTGCTGGAGCGCAACCAGCAGGTGTTCATTATCGCCCTCGGCGAATCGGTGTTGCTGCTTGGCGGCACGCTGGTCGGTGCGCAACTGACCGGCGAGCGTGTCGTTGCCGCGATCGTCGGCTTTCTTTTGATCATCTCGATATGGTGGGTCTACTTCATCGATGCCACCGAGCGCGGCGAGCATGCCTTTTTGCACACTGCCGACCACACGCGACTTGCCCGGTCTGGCCTGGCCTTCGCCCACGGCATCATGGTTTGCGGTGCCATCGTCACGGCTGTCGCCATCGAGACGATGATCGCACATCCCGAGGAGCCGGCTCATCTACCTGCCATACTCTTTGCGGTGCTTGGCCCCTCGCTCTTCCTGCTTGGCAGCACGATGTTCTACCTTACGATGGCGGCACGCGTTCCGCTCGGCTACCTCGCGGCCGTGGCGGGGCTGTTCTTGGTCGGGGTCGGTGTCTCGCTTACCCATGCCTCGGGCCTGGTCCTTGGCGTCGGGGTTCTGGTGGTCATGTCCGTGCTGGCTGGCGCGATTCAGATCCAGAATCGGGTGCGGTCATGAGCAGCTCCACCGCACGTAAGTCAGGGCTTCGACGCGAGGTTGCACTGGCCTCCGCACTGCTGGCGGCAATTGTTGCGCACCTGCTGCTCTATCCCCTGACCGGAATTGGGGGAGCAGGGCCACTGGTGTTCTACCTGTTCTACGCTTCGATCTTTGTCTTCGGGACGTGGAGCACGACGAGCAACCGCGGGACGCGCCTGCTGTCCGTGATCACCGGACTTGCGGTTTTTGTCAGCGGCATGCTCAATTCATACTCGCCGAGCCCGGCTTTCGCGTTCGCCGTTTATGTGTCCTCGATCGCCTATCATGCCGTGATGGTTGCTGCGCTCGTGCACTACATCTTCACCGCGCGTCAGGTGATGACGGAAATCCTTATTGCGGCGACTTCCCTCTATCTCGTGCTCGGCTCGATGTGCGCTGCACTCTTTGCCCTCATCGAGTGGTTTGTGCCGGGCTCGTATGTGAGTTCATCCGGTGCGACCATCGATTGGCAACTGCTGCTCTATTACAGCTATGTCACCCTGACGACCGTTGGTTATGGCGACGTGACACCCATCGGCTTCTACGCCCAGTCCTTTGCCGCTTTCGAGGCGATTGCGGGCGTGCTCTACACGGTAATCCTCCTGGCCCGGCTGGTCGGTCTGCATGCCTCCCGTCCGGGCTGAAGACAGTCACGCCTGGCCTATGTCCAGGCGATCGAAACGACCGTCAGCTCCGAGCCGGAAACGGAAGAAGGTTTGGAAGTCGCCCCATTGATCGGAGTGAAAGCGGCCTATGATGCCGAGGCCGTTTTCCTCCACCGTCTCGATCGCGGTGAAGCGTTCGTGTCCGAGTGCCTCGTGAGAGAAACGCGCGAAGTCACGCGGGTTGCCATCATCAAACAACTCCACTCCCGTTGCGAATGCCGCTGCCCACTCGGTGGCACGACCCTCTTGAAAGGCCGAAATCGCGGCCCTTACCTTGGGGTGGGCTAGATTCAGCTTGTCCATGTGCTGCCTCTTGCTTCTGTCGCGAGGCAAACATGCTCACACCTTGTCGACAATTCAAACCCGTACGCTCCGGCCCAGTGCGGTGCGGAATTGACCGCAGCCTTATGGCCCACTAGGTTCCGCGCGCCATTCGCACCCCGGATTATCGCTGATGCCCGACGCTCTGCCCGCCCACATGGACCCCCGGAACTCGTTCCAGGGCCTGATCCTGACGCTGCAGCGCTTCTGGGCGGAGCAGGGTTGCGTGATCCTGCAGCCCTACGACATGCAGATGGGCGCCGGCACGTTCCACACCGCAACGACGCTGCGGGCGCTGGGTCCCAAGCCGTGGAAGGCCGCCTATGTGCAGCCCTCCCGCCGCCCCAAGGATGGTCGCTACGGCGAGAACCCCAACCGGCTGCAGCACTATTACCAGTTCCAAGTGATCCTGAAGCCGTCGCCCGACAACATCCAGGAGCTCTACCTGCAGTCGCTGGCCGAAATCGGCCTCGATTCCAGCCTGCACGATATCCGCTTCGTCGAAGACGATTGGGAAAGCCCGACGCTGGGCGCCTGGGGGCTGGGCTGGGAATGCTGGTGCGACGGCATGGAAGTCAGCCAGTTCACTTATTTCCAGCAGGTCGCCGGTTTCGAGACCAAGCCCGTGCCGGGCGAGATCACTTACGGGCTCGAGCGCCTCGCCATGTATGTGCAGGGCGTCGAGAACGTCTACGACCTGAACTTCAATGGTCGTGAAGGCGACGACAAGGTCACCTACGGCGACATCTTCCTGCAGAACGAGCAGGAGTTCTCGAAGTACAATTTCGAGGCCGCCGACACCGAGATGCTGTTCCGGCATTTCAAGGATGCCGAGGACGAGTGCCGAGCCATTCTGAAGAAGGGCGCTGACGGCAACCGCCAGACCATGGCCGTCCCCGCCTATGAGCAGGTCGTCAAGGCCAGCCACAACTTCAACCTGCTCGACGCGCGCGGCGTGATCTCGGTGCAGGAACGTCAGAGCTACATCCTGCGCATCCGCGAGCTGGCCAAGCAATGCGGCGCCGCCTGGCTGCAGACGGCGGGCGGCGGCGCGGAATAACGCCACGAAGTGTCCAGTCCCGGCGCCAGATTCGCGTGGTTTCTGGTGGGGCTGGCGTTCTTCTTCCCGTTAGCGATGATCGGCGGCCGGCGCGGCATCTTCATCCCCTCGGCACGCTGGGAAGCGTGGGCATTTGTGGCCTACGTCGTGACGCTTGCCTTCGTGATTGGGTTGGCGGTGCTTGCGCATTGGAACCTGGTGGAGCGCGGACAGCCCAAGGGTGTGCCGGCGACGCCCCGTCGCATCATGCTGCGGGTCGTGACGGCTTGCCTGCTGCTTGTACTCCCGGTTTGGGTCCTGGGGCTGGTCCATGGCTTGTTCCGCGCTGTCCTGGATCGTCCAGTGCTGGAGCGGCTGGAAATCGTCGCGACCTTCGACAGCTACCATGAGGATGTGGGCCGCCGCTCGACGTCGCGATGGGTTGTTCTCAACAGCGCCGAGTATGGGAGATTGCGCATAACCGTCGGCGAGCAGCCAAGGACATTCTGCCGCAGGCAGGCTCAGAAATCGTAGTGATCGGCCGCCGAACCTGGATCGGCGACCGATATGACACGCTGCGGCTACTGGAGCACTAGGGCCGGTCGGCCTCAGGCCTGTGCCGTGGCGGAGGGGATGGCGCGGCCTTCGACATAGTGGCCGTAGAGCGTCGTCAGGATGCTGACGCCGACGATCATCTTCACCCAGCCGGTGCCGAGCGTCCACAGCACTGCAAGGAAGCCGCCGATCGGGCCCGCCATGGCGAGGATGAAGGCCGGGATGTCGATGACCACTGCAGCAATCGCCGAGAGCACCGCGAGGACAATGATCGGTACGTTGGCGCTGTTGGTCGCCTCCCAGGCCTGTCGCAGGGTGATCGGCTTGCCGATGGCGATCGAGGGCAGGATCGGCGCCAGCCGATAGCCGACGATCAGCACGGCGGCGAGGGCGAGGAGGCCGGTGATGAAAACGCCGACCATGCTGAGCAGCGGGATCGCCACGATGCCGACCACCGCCGACACGATGAACGACAGCACGAAGCCGATCAGGCCGATCAGCAGCGAATAGCCGCCGTAGGACAGCAGGCGGCTGCTGTTGAACTCCGGAAATTGCCCTGCCGGCACTTCGTCGAGCAGCACGTAGCGATGCCAGGCCACAGCGACCCAGACGAACGCCACAATGGCGAGGATCGCCGTGATGATGCCGAGCAAGCCACCGCTGCCCAGCGCCGCCATCGCCTGCTCCGGCCGCACCGGCGTCGGGAACAGCAGCGCGAAGAGCAGCGCTGGAACCGCGTAGATCAGGTAGAGCAGCCCCGTGATCTTCAGGGCGTTGCGCCAATCGCCCAGCACCAGGCGGACGGAATGTACAAACAGACTAACGCCCATGAAATGCCTCAATATGCCAAATGTTGATGTCGACCCATGATCAGGCTAGCTCAACAGCAAGAGTCGCGGAAGCTTGCTGCTTGATTAGGCTGGGGACTGACCGGCTGGCTGGTTGAGCGCCGCTACTGGCAGGTCACTTCAAGACCGTCGGCGCCGGTGAAGCGGAACGTGGTCTTGCCGGCGTCGTCGGTGCCGAACATGCCGGTCAACTGCATGTCCTTGAGCGGGCCGGAGAGCGGGTTCACATCCGTTCCCGCCGAGGCGACTTGCCCGCTGGCGCTGTTGCCGTCGACATTCTTGAATGAATAGTCGCCCGCGACGAACAGCGTGAGCTCACCGAGATTGGCGCCGTTCTCGCTGACGCAGGCATAGACGCCCGGCGGCGGAAACTGTGCCAGGGCAGGGGTGGCGAGAAGGGCGATGGCGGCCGCGAGGGCGAGCGTGCGCATGACGCCATCATACCACCGTCGCCAGAGCGGTGCCTAGACCGGCGGCACCAGGCCTTCGGGCTTACGCCGCTTGGTCTTGAACGGCTCCATGCCTTCATTGGCGAGCTGGTCGGCGCGCTCGTTCATTTCGTCGCCGTTATGGCCTTTGACCCAGTGCCAGTTGATCTTGTGGCGCTGCGTGGCGGTGTCGAGCGCCTGCCAGAGTTCGACATTTTTGACCGGCTTTTTATCGGCGGTGCGCCAGCCGTTCTTCTTCCAGCCATGGATCCACTTGGTCAGCCCGTCCTTGACATAGTTGCTGTCGGTGTGGAGTTCGATCTCGCACGGGCGCTTCAGCGCCGTCAGCGCTTCGATCGCGGCGGTCAGTTCCATCTGGTTATTGGTGGTGAGCGGCGCTCCGCCCTTCAGCTCTTTTACCGTATCGCCATACTGCAGCACGGCGCCCCAGCCGCCCGGGCCGGGGTTGCCCGAACACGCGCCGTCGGTGTGAATAGTGACCGAGTTCATGCCGCAACCGGCCGGTCGTAGCGATAGAACTCGACATCGGGATGGCCGTAGCTGTCGCCGGTGTGGGTGTAGACGCCGCCGAGCTTGCGCAGCACCTTCAGCGAGGCCTCGTTGCGCGCATCGGCCATGCCGAGGAAGTGGTCGCGGTCGGTTTCGCGCCAGTACCAGTCCCTGAGCCCGCTTGCCGCTTCCCAGATGTAGCCGTTGCCCCAGAATTCCGGATAGAGCGAATAGCCGATCTCGGGAATCTCTTCAGGCCCGTAGATGCCGAAGCCGCAGCGGCCCAGCAGCACCCCGTCGGCTTTCCGCGTCACCCGTAGCTTGCCCATCTTCTGGCGCTCGAACAGCGCCATCCAGTGCGCCAGTGCCGAGTCCATCTCCTCGGTCGTCCATGGCCGGCCATGTCCGGTGAGGAACCTGGCGACGGTCGGGTCGCCGTGCAGGCGGTAGAGGTCGTCGATCTGGTCGGCGCGCCAGCCGGAGAGCACCAGCCGGTCGGTTTCGAGAAGCGTCAGGTCGGTCATGCTGCAGGTTGGTTTCTGAGTTCGCGTGGCAGGTTGAAGACGATGCTCTCGCGCTGTTCGCCGCTGGCGCTGACCGCGATATCGAAACGCTGCGCGAACGCTTCGATCACCTCGTCGACGAGCGTTTCGGGCGCCGAGGCGCCGGCGGTGATGCCGAGCGTCTTGATTCCTTCGAAGCGGCTCCAGTCGATCTTGTCGGCGCGTTCGACCAGCGAGGCGTTGGCGCAGCCGACGCGCTGCGCCACTTCGACCAGCCGCACCGAGTTGGACGATTCCGGCGCGCCGACCACGATCATCGCATCGACATGCGGCGCGACGCGCTTCACCGCCTCCTGGCGGTTGGTCGTGGCGTAGCAGATGTCTTCCTTGTGCGGCAGCGCGATCGACGGGAAACGGCGACGCAGCACGTCGACGATCGCCGAGGTGTCGTCGACGCTGAGCGTCGTCTGCGTCACATAGGCGAGCTTTTCCGGGTCACGCGGCGTGAACGTCTCGGCTTCCTCGACCGTCTGGATCAGCGTGATGGCGCCATCCACCAGTTGGCCCATGGTACCGATCACCTCGACATGGCCGGCATGGCCAATGAGCACGATCTCGCGGCCCTCGTTGTGGTGCCGGTTGGCCTCGATATGCACCTTGGACACCAGCGGGCAGGTGGCATCGAGGAAGAACATGTTGCGCGCCTTGGCGTCGGCCGGCACCGCTTTGGGCACGCCATGCGCCGAAAACACCACCGGGGCGCCGGTATCGGGGATCTCGCCGAGCTCCTCGACGAACACCGCGCCCTTCTGCTTCAGCCCGTCGACCACGTATTTGTTGTGCACGATCGCGTGGCGCACATAGACCGGCGCGCCGTAGCGCTCCAGCGCCAGCTCGACGATCTGGATGGCCCGGTCGACGCCGGCGCAGAATCCGCGCGGCGCACATAGCGTTATGTCCAAGTGCGGCCTTGTTTGCATAGGAGAGCAGATGCGTTCAATGACCGGGCAAGTCAAGCTGTGAGCGCCGCGACCAAAGTGTCGGGCGAGCGATCCCAGGCGGGATCGCAAGTGTGCAGTTGCGGCGCAACGGCCTGAACGGCAATATGTTTCGCTAAAGTTGGTCGGAAGGTGTCCCGGTGACCCTCGCAATGGAGATGTTCGCGATCGCGCCCGCCACGGGCAAGGCGAACCTTTCGGCCATCCAGGATGGGCTGCTGGTCGGCAAGGCCCTGTGGCTGAGCCGCGCTGCCAATGCCGGGCTGCCGGTTGCCCCCACCATCGTCATCAGCCGCGCCGCGTGGAATGCGCTGCAGGAAGAGCGCCGGGCGCACGACGATCGGCTGCGCGTCCACTGGGTGGCGACGCTGTTCCGACTGGTCGGCCGCAATGGCCGTCCGCCGGCGCTGGTGGTGCGCACCTCGAGCGCTGCGCACAGTGCCGGGCTGATGCCGGCGCGGCCAGGGTTGAGCCCGCCCGCCAACGAGTCCGAGTCGGTCGATCCGGCACGACCGCTGGCGCGAGCCATTTCCGATGCCTTCGCTTCCTATGCCTCGTTCGACCCGCGGCCCGAGCGCCAGATTGTCATCATCCAGGCCATGGCTGATGGCGATGTGCGCCAGTTCCTCACCCGCGACGCGCAGAGCGGCGCACTCGGTCCGGCGCCGGTCAACGGCACCCCTTTCGGACCGCTGCCGGCCTCGGCCACGCCGTTCGTCGATCTGCTCGACGCCGCCGCCGGCCAGCATCTGAGCTGCCTCGTCTCCGTCGAGGGCGATACCGTCCGGCTGCTCTCGGCCCGCGCCGCGCCGGCCTCGGCTGCGGCGGAACTGGAGGCGGCCGTAGACCGCGTCGCCCGCGGTCGCTGGACCCAGCGCGAGGCGGTGACCCATATCGACCCAGCCCGCCTGCAGCAGATGCTGCATCCGCGGCTGCGCTCCCCCGAGAGCGCCACCGTGCTCGCCAACGGGCTCGGCGTTTCCCCGGGGGCGGCCAGCGGCGTCATCGTCTTCAACTCCGAAGATGCGGCGCGGATGAAGGCGCGCGGCCGCCATTGCATCCTCGTCGTCACCGAGACGGGCCCTACCGATATCGAGGGGATGAAGGCGGCCACGGGTATCCTCACGGCGCGCGGCGGCATGACCAGCCATGCCGGCGTCGTCGCTCGCATCACCGGCAAGCCCTGCGTCGCCGGCGTCAGGACATTGAGCGTCAACCTGGCCGAGCTCACCTGCAGGATTGGTTCGAAGGAGTTCCGGCAGGGCGACCGTATCACCATCGATGGCACCGACGGCTCGGTCTATCTCGGCGCGCTGCCGCTGGCCCAGCCGCATATCGGCGGCGCCATGGGCAAGCTCCTTGGTTGGTCGGACGCCTCGCGCCGGATCAAGGTGCGGGCCAATGCCGAGACCGTCGAAGCGGTGAACACCGCACTGAGCTTCGGCGCCGAGGGCATCGGGTTGGCGCGCTCCGAGCACATGTTCTTTTCGCGCGAACGCCTCGTGGCACTGCGCCGGCTGATCCTTTCCGAGGATGCCGATGATCGGGCCAAGGCGCTGACCGGCCTCGTCGATTTCCAGACCGTCGATTATTCCGCGATCTTCATGGCGATGCAGGGCCGGCCGGTGACCGTGCGGCTGTTCGATCCGCCGCTGCATGAATTCCTGCCCCGCACCGACGAGGACATCGAGGAAACGGCCGAGGGGCTCGGCCTCGAGGTGCGGGCGCTGAAGCTCAGGCTCGATCGCATTGCCGAGATCAACCCTATGCTGGGCCATCGCGGCGTGCGGCTCGCCATCACCTACCCCGAAATTTTGAAGATGCAGATCGAGGCGCTCTGCGCCGGAGTGCGGGCCGCCTCGGCCCGGCAATCCGAGCCGGTGACGCTCGAGGTGATGGTGCCGTTCGTTTCCACCGTGTCCGAGGTGGTGGAGATCAAGCGCCAGACCTACGCCATCGTCGAGCAGGCCGGCCTGCCGCCGGCAGCGCGCGAGCGCTTCGCCTTCGGCACGATGATCGAACTGCCCCGGGCGGCGCTGCGGGCAGGGGACATTGCCGAGCATGTCGATTTCTTCTCGTTCGGCACGAACGATCTGACCCAGACCACCTATGGCATCAGTCGCGACGATGCGCCGGCCTTCCTCTCGGCCTACCAGCGCAAGGGTCTTTACGACCTCGATCCGTTCGTGACGCTCGACCAGAAGGGCGTCGGCGAAATGATCACCATCGCCATCGAGCGCGGCAAACGGGCCAACCCGAACCTCAAGATCGGCATCTGCGGCGAGCACGCCGGCGACCCGGCCTCGCTGTGGTTCTTCTCCCGACTGGATGTCGACTATGTCAGCTGCTCGCCCTATCGCGTGCCGGTGGCGCGCCTGACATTGGCGCAGTAGCCACGCATACGCCGGCAGCACGATCGACAATTTAAGTCAACTTAGCTGCCCCATTTCGCCCGCATATAGCCCAGTCTCGGCCATTGCCGGCTCGCTCTGACGCCAAATTTGTCCTGTTTACGGTCGGCTAACCCTAAACCCGCATTATCGCGAAGGCCGGCATTTGCGTCACAGTTTATCTAGATTGCCGGCGCGTCGTTTGTTGCGTTCGCGTGGATAGTAAAGCGTTCTGATGGCCCAGTACCGGACCACCCCGACGCGTCGGGCTCGCAACGAGCTCGCCGTGCTCAAGACATGCGCAGGTTTCGCCCTCGCAATTTTCGCCGTCGCCGGCTTGACCGGGGCGGCGCATGCTCCCGATGGCGGCTCGCACTCGGCCTATGAAGCCAGCTTAACGCGGCCGACGCTCAGTCGTTCCGGCACCGATGTGATCATCACCGGTTCGATCGACAACATTTTCCTCTCGCAGAGCTTCGTCGGCGCCAACCGCGCCATCAAGCAGGATCGTGCCCGTCCTACGGTGGAACTGGCGGAACTGACCGCGAGCTTTGCTGATATTCGCGCCAAGATCGCTTTGGCTCGCAACCCCAAGGGCACAGCGCCCGAGGCGGTGCAGACGGCCAAGGCGGACCTCTCGGAACTGACCAGCAGCGACACCAAGCTGCCCAAGGACATGCCGGTGGCGGTCGCGGCGCTCAACCCGGCCTGGACCACGCCGGCGCTCGACGCCATCGAGGGGCTTGCCGGCACCGGCAGCGATGTGCCGATGCCGCACACCATGTCTGAGAAGCTCGCTTATGCGCGCGCCGACCTGCCGGCGACGGTGTTCGACGGTTCGGTGCCGAACAAGTCGGGCAAGAAGGTTTCCGACAAGGAAGTCTGGTGCATGGCCACGGCCATCTACTTCGAATCCCGCGGCGAGAGCTATCGCGGCCAGGTAGCGGTGGGGCAGGTGGTGATGAACCGCGTCGCCCATAAGCTCTACCCCGATACCATCTGCGGCGTGGTGTTCCAGAACCAGAGTAAGCGCAACGCCTGCCAGTTCTCCTTTGCCTGCGACGGCATCCCCGAGACGGTGAACGACCAGAAGTCGTGGAAGCAGGCCATGGCCATCGCCAAGGATGTGATCTCTGGCAAGGAATACCTGACCGAAGTCGGTTACTCGACCCACTACCACGCCACCTACGTCTACCCGCACTGGGCCCCGCGCATGAAGAAGAACGTGAAGATCGGCATGCACGTGTTCTATCAGTTCAAGCGTGGCTGGAAGTTCGGCTGATAAGGGGTTGGGATCCCTGCGATCACGTGCCTCCCAAGTACCCCCTCTCTGGCGAAAACCAAGGACTTAGCTGCGCTAAGCCCAAGTTTTCGCTTTCTCCCCGCCAAGGGGGAGAGTCCCGACTGATACTCCCGTGCGAATAGGGCCACCGCTCTTCTCCCCCTTGGCGGGGGAGAATGGAATTTCTTGGGCTTAGCTTCTTGGCTAAGCCTTGGAAATTCCAAGAGAGGGGGCGCTGCAGGGCACGATCTGTCCCCTCAAAACCTTGCCATCTTCCGCTTCACCTTGTCGATAAAGCCCTTCAGCCCCGCCTCGGTCTGGTTGTTCATGTCGTAGAGCGCCAGGTAGGTCGGCGGCATCAGCGTGCCGAAGGTCGCCCAGGCCCAGCGCATGGCGAGGCGGCGAGGTGGGTCGCCCATGATCATGGTGCGGAAGCGATCGCCGCCATAGGTGGTGACGTAGGCGACTTTCTTGATGTTCTTCATCCCGGGCACCAGCTTGCCCTTGTCCGGCGCATCGCCGCCTTCGAGCACGAACGACACACCCGGCAGGAAGATGCGGTCGAAGAAGCCTTTGAGGATGGCCGGGTAGCCATAGTTCCACACCGGGTGGACGAAGACGATCTTCTCGCAGGCGCGCAGCCGATCGACATAGGGCTTGGTCAGCGCCGTCAGGTTCCCCGGCACATCGTGATACTCGAGCCGTTCGGCCCGGCTCATCGCCGCCTGGAAGTCCTCTTCGTAGAGGTTGAGCGCATCGACCTCGTCGCCCTTGGCCCTCAGGGCCTCGCACACCGCGTGGAACAGCGCGCGGTTGTAGCTGGTTTCGACCGGATGGGCATGGACGACGAGGACCTTCATTCGGCGGCGCCGCCCAGCGTGTAGAGCCCGGTGAACAGCCAGGTGCGGCCGGAGTCGAAATCGAAATCCGGGTCATCCCAGGCGATCATCTTGCCGGGGTTGAGGATGCCCTTGGGGTCGGCTTCCTTCTTGAACTGCAGCTGCGCCCGGTCGGTCCGCTTCATGCCGCCTTCCTCGAGGGTGTAGCGGTGCGGGTTGAAGACGAGGCAGCCATTCTCCTCGTGCAGCCGGACGATCTCCTCGAGCCGCTCCTCTGACGTGTAGCGGACGATCGGCAGGCCGGAGAACACCACCCGGCCGTCGAAGCGCGTCATCTCGATATGCATCGGCATTTCGTCGCCGAAGGTCTCGACCGCCCATTTCACATGCGCGAGATCGGGGTACTGGGTCTGCAGGTACGTGATGGTCGGATCGATCTTCAGCCCGCGCAGCGTCGTGTGGTTCCAGGCCAGCTCGTAGATCGGCGGCAGCTTCGCCTTTTCCTCGGGCGTCAGCGTGTCGGCGCGATACAGCAGGTCGCCTTCATGGAAGGCGACGAAATCGACCAGCGCCGGCACTGCGGCCGGGGCCGCCATCAACAGCACCACCGATTGCTCACGGTTGCGGATATAGGGGCGGTGGCGATTGAAGTAGTCGTGCGCCACCGGTGCCGCGACTGGCGAGATCTCCTTGCACAAGAGGCCATCCTGCAACGCTACCTGCTCGGCAAAGGCGCAGGCATCGATGATCGAATCGAAGCCGACCATCATGTCGACCCAGTCGTAGTGCGCCGTCAGCGGCATCTCGGCTTCGACGATGATGCCATTGGTGCCATAGGCATGGGCAACCTTGAGAATGTCGGGGCCGCGCAGGTCGAGCACGCGCGGCTCGGCCTCGCAGGTCACGACCTTGAGGCCGAGGATATTGCCGAAATTGCGCAACCCACCCCAGCGGATCGAGCCGACGCCGCCCGAACCGCCGGCGATGAAGCCGCCCAGCGAGGCCATGCGATAGGTCGAGGGGTGGAAGCGCAGCTCGCCATTGACGGCGTGGATGGTCTGCTCGTCGAGCTGCTCGAGGATCACGCCGGCTTCGGCGCGCACCCGGTCCTGCTCGATCTTGATCACCTTGTTGAGGTTCATCAGGTCGAGCATGGCACCGCCCGAGAGCGGCATGGCCTGGCCGTAATTGCCGGTACCGGCGCCGCGCGGTGTCACCGGTACCTCGTACTTGAAGGCCTCGCGCAGCACGGTAACCACTTCTTCGACCGAGCGAGGCGACACGACGATCTCGGCGGTGACGCCTTCGAGCTGCTGCTTCAGCCGCGGCGAATACCAGTAATGGTCGCGGCTCTTCTGCTGCACGATGCGCGGATTGTCCTGCACCGGAATATCGCCGAGCGCGGCGCGGAATTGGGCGATATCCATCTGTTACTCCATCAGGTCGTCGAGTTCGCGATAATCGGGAAGGCTCGTGTCGATCGCCTTGCCGGCGCGAAGCACGATGCGGTCATGTTGCGGGCGGGCGTTGAGTTCGGTCCAACTGCGCGCCCGGAACAATACCAGGTCGGCCGGTGCACCAATCTCGATCACTGCCTTGTAGGCGAAGCCGGCATGTGCAGCCGGAGCGGAACCGGCAGCGCGCACCCAATCCCAGGCCTGGTCCTGCGGGTGGTCGAACTGCAAGATACGCGCGCCTTCGCGCAGCACCTCGACGCCATCGAGATCGCCATAGGCGTAGAACGGGTCGCGGGTATTGTCCGAGGCGATGGCGACGACCGCACCGGCCGCCTTGAATTCGTTGAGCAGCGTCGCGCCGCGGCGGATCGGCGTGCGCACGGCGCCGTTGGAACTGACCCGATCCTGCAGGTAGATGTTGCACATCGGCAGCGAGACGATGGCGATGCCGGCTTCGACTGCCTTGTCGATGGTCAGGCGCTGGGTACGCTCGTCCTGCACGGTGAGCACGCAGCAATGGCCGGCCATCACCTTGCCGGTGAAGCCGGTTTCGAGCACAGCCTCGGCGAGGTGCAGCAGCGCGTGCGCCGAGGGGTCGCCGGTCTCGTCGGTGTGGAGGTCGAGATCGAGCCCGAGTTCACCGGCCTTCTCGACCACCCGCAGCATGGCTTCCTTGGAGCGGGCATACTCGGCGACCGAGCCGCCGAGAATGCCGCCGGAGGCCTTCACCTGCTGCGCTACGGCATCGAGTTCGCCAGGGTTCACCAGCGTATCCGGCCCGACGATCGATACCGCCTGCAGTTCGATCCGACCTGCCCAGCGCGTGCGCATCTCTTCGAACAGCGCCCAGCTGATCTCGTGTTGCGGCGGGGCGCTGTCGAGATGCGTGCGGATAGCGGCGGTGCCATGCGCATAGGCGCAGCGCAGCGCGAAATCGAAGCGGCGCTCGACATCGGCCGCAGCCCAGTTGCGTTCCCGATCGGCGCCGACGGCGAGCAGCGCACCCAGCCAGGTGCCATCGGGGTTCTGCTTCCGCGGCCAGATATGACCCTTGTCGAGATGGGTGTGGATGTCGACGAAGGCGGGCAGGATCAGCCCGGCATCGAGATCATGGCTCGGGCCGGTGACCGGGGGCGAGCCGGCCGGACGAATAGCGACGATGCGGCCATCGGCGATCTCGATGTCGACACTCTCGACATCACCGCTACCAACCTTGCCACGCGCCGCGCTCGGGACGCGGGCGTTGCGCAGGGTGACGGTGCCGGTGGAAAGGGCAGGGGTGCCGTGCATTATGGGTGCCCGCCAATTGGTGAAGGAAGAAAGGCCCCCTCACCCGGCGCTGACGCGCCGACCTCTCCCCCAAAGGGAGAGGTGAGCCGTGGCGCGATCGTGCCCGATCGGCACCTCTCCCTTTGGGGGAGAGGTCGGATGGCGTCAGCCATCCGGGTGAGGGGGCCTTGCCCCGCGTGCCGAGATCCGAGGCCGACCACCATCAGTTCTCCCGCTTCACGGCGCTCTCGTGCCAGCGGTGCAGCGACAGCCAGGCGATGAACGAGGTGATGCCGAAAATGGCGACGCCGGTGCCGGTGAGGAGGATCAGCGCCGCGAATAGCCGCGGGATGTTGAGCCGATATTGCGATTCGAGCAGCCGGAACGCGAGACCCGATCCCTGGCCGGCGGCACCGGCGGCGAACTCGGCGACCACGGCTGCAATCAGCGCCAGCCCGCCAGCGATGCGGAGACCGGCCATGAAGTAGGGCAGCGAGGCCGGCAGCTTCAAATAGATCAGCGTCTGCCAGCGCGAGGCGCCGTAGAGATCGTAGAGATTGAGCAAGTTATGATCGACGCTCTTCAGGCCCGCGACCATGTTGGAAAGGATCGGGAAGAACGCCACGAGGAAGGCGATAATCAGCAGCACCGTCTGCGTGTCGGGCACATAGATCAGCAGCAGCGGCGCGATGGCGATGACCGGCGTCACCTGCAGGATCACCGCGAACGGGAACAGCGCTAGTTCCACCCACTTGCTCTGGACCAGAATGATCGCCATCGCGACGCCGCCGATCAGCGCCAGGATCAGCGCCGTGAAGGTGATCCTGAGCGTCACCAGCAGCGCCGGCAGCAGCGTCGGCCAATCGTTGAACAGCGAGGTCACCACATCGCCCGGGGTCGGGAGGATGTATTTCGGGATGCCGTTGAGCACCACGGTGAAGTGCCAGGCGATCACCGCCAGCACCAGCATGGCGACCGGCACCACGACGCGCAGCACCTTCTCTGTGCTCGAGGTGCGTGGACGGAGGATGGCGACGGCGCTGTCGGTGCCGGCTTCGTCGTCACTGGCGGGGGCAGTCTGCACGACGTTGCTCATCAGTGCGTCCCCCCGCCGGCGTGGATGGCTTCATGCAGCGCGTGCGACACCTCATGGGTGGCGGCGCGATACTCTTCCGAGGTGCGGTACTCGGCGTTGCGCTCGCCGCTGGTCTTCAGCGGCAGATCGGCGAACACCTGGCCCGGGCGGGCCTTCATCACCACGATGCGATTGCTGAGGTAGGCGCTCTCGAACACCGAGTGGGTGACGAAGATCACGGTCACGCCGGATTGCTTCCACAGCCTGAGCACGTCGTCGTTGAGCTTCTGCCGGGTGATCTCATCGAGCGCCGCGAACGGCTCGTCCATCAGCAGCAGCTTGGGCTTGGTGACCAGGGCGCGGGCGATCGAGACGCGCATCTTCATGCCGCCCGAGAGTTCCCTAGGATAGGCGTCGGCGAAATCGGCGAGGCCGACCGAAGCCAGCATTTCCATGATGCGCGGGCGGGCGGCGGATTTGCTGACGCCCTCGAGGCGCAGCGGCAGGTAGACGTTGCCGAACACCGTCTGCCACGGCATCAGCGTCGGTTCCTGGAACACGAAGCCGACATCCCCCTCGGGGAGACCGCGCGAATTGATCTTGGAGGATGGCCAGTCGATGGTCCCTGAACTCGGGCCGCCAAGGCCGGCAATGATCCTGAGCGCCGTGGACTTGCCGCAGCCGGATGGGCCGAGCAGGCTCAGGAACTCGCCGCGCTCGACGTCGAGCGACATGTCCTTGAGCGCCAGCGTGCCATTGGAGAAGACTTTCGAGACGTTGCGCATCGAGACGACGGTTTGCGTCGCTTTCGCTGCGGTCGCCGGCTCGGCGAGGGAGAGATCAGTCAAGTGCGTCAGCCCACGTTAGGGTCGAACGGCGCGGGCGGGATTGCCCGCGCCGAGTTGATTGGCCGAGGTGTTGTTAGCTTACTTCACCAGCTCTTTGCCAAGCCCCTGGCACACCAGTTCAGTGGTAAATGCCTGGGTATAGTCGATGCCGTCGGCGAACAGCCCCACTGCCTTCATCTGCTCGTAGAAGCCCTTCCAGCGTGCGTCGGTCATGCAGCCGATGCCGTTGGCTTCGGCGTCGCCGGAAACCACGATGCCGTATTCCTTCATCTTGGCGAGCCCGTACGCGAGCTGACCGTCGGTCATCTCGGGGTTGTCCTTCTTGATCAGTTCGTTGGCAGCGGCGTTGTCGCCATAGAGGTAGTTGTACCAGCCGATGATGGTGGCCTCGACGAAGCGCTTGGCCACGTCCTTGTTGGCGTCATACCAGGGCTTCATCGTCTCGATGGTGGTCGAGTACGGCTCGAACCCGTTATCGGCGAGCAGGAACACCTGCGGCGCGAAGCCGGCCTGCTTCTCGATTTCATACGGCTCCGAGGTCAGGTAGCCCTGCTGGATCGCCATCTTGTCGGCAATGAACGGCGCCGGGTTGAAGGTATAGGGCTCGAACTTCTCGTCGACGAAGCCTTTGTAGGCGGTCTTCATCCAGCTGAAATACGAGATGAAGCCATCCTTGGAGAGGATGTACTTCGAGGCGCCGGCGAGATCGGCGAAGGTCTTGAAGCCAGCATCCGGGTGGGCCAGCAGCACCTGCGGGTCCTTCTGGAAGATCGAGGCGATGGTGATGGTCGGGATGCCTTCCTTGACCGCGTCGATCGCGGTGGTTGGGCCGCCCATGTAGAAGTTGATCTGCCCACCGATCAGCAGCGAGCGGTTGGCGCCCTGCGGCCCGCCCTGGCGGATGGTGACGTCGAGATTGTACTTGGCGTAGGTGCCGTCGGCGACGGCCTGGTAGTAGCCGCCGTGCTCCGCCTGGGCCAGCCAGTTGGTGCCGAAGCTCACCTTGTCCTGCGCCACGGCGCCGCCCATGCCCAATGCTAGCGTTACCACGCCAGCCGCAATGAGCTTGGTGAAGTCGATCATCGTTAGTCTCCCTGTTGAGGTATCCGCCGGGGCTTGTCCCCCGCCCCGCCGTTAGGCAAACTTCAGTGCCCGCGGGCACACCAGACCATTCATTCCGCGCCGGGTCGCAAAAGAAAAGCCCAAAATTGCGCCATTCAGCGAAGTGCCGCTGGAATAGGCAATCCGGTTCAGAATGGGGCTTACATTCGCAAACGTTTGACGCTTAGCTGAGCATACACATCGGGGGTCCTGTGCATAAGCCGCTTTCGCCTTCATCGATTCACCCCGCGTTCTCGCAGTACAGCCTCGGTATCGAGGTCAGTTCGCGCTCGCGCTACGTCTTCTGTTCCGGCCAGGTCGGCATCAAGGCCGATGGAACGATTCCCTCCGATTGCGCCGGACAGACCCGCATCTGCTTCGACAACATCGCCGCGGTCCTGGCTGAGGCCGGCATGGGATTCGGCGACGTGGTGAAGCTCAATGCCTTCGTTACCGGCCGCGAGCACCTCGCTGAATACATGAGGGTGCGCAACGAGCTGTTCCCGGAGCCGTTTCCGGCCTCGACCCTGATGGTGGTCAGCGGCTTTGCCCGGCCCGAATTCGTAGTCGAGATCGAGGCGATCGCCGCGATCCCCAGCTGACTGCAAGGGCATGTCGCCGTTTCTTCAAACGACGAAATGCTCCAACTTTTGATCGCCCGCAGCTTCGGGCAACGCTTCCAAGAGACCCTAGATGACCTATCGCAAGATCTGGTGGAACGACTTTTCCGCCTTCGAATTCCATGGCATCGACCCCAACAAGACCATCGCGGTGTTCCCCACCGCTGCCATCGAGCAGCACGGCCCGCATCTGCCGGTGGGCACCGACACCATCATCAACCAGGGGCATCTAGACCTGCTGGTTGAGCGCGCTCCTGCCGATCTCGATATCCGCATCCTGCCGGTGCAGGCGATCGGCAAATCAAACGAGCACATCTGGCAGACCGGCACGCTGAGCCACACCGCCACCAACCTGATCGATGCCTGGACGCAGATCGGCCTCGAGATCGCTCGCGCCGGGGTCAAGAAGGTGGTGTTCGTCAACTCGCATGGCGGCAACGTCTCGATCCTCGACATCGTGGCCCGCGAGCTTCGGGTCCGCGCCGGCATGCTGGCGGTGAAGACCGGCTGGAGCCAGTACTGGCCCAAGGACATCTATTCCGACATCGAGAACCGCCATGGCATCCATGGTGGTGACAGCGAAACCTCGGTGGTGATGCATCTGCGTCCCGAGCTGGTGAACCGCGACAAGCTGCAGGATTACCCATCGGTCGCGGCGCGTGACGAGCAGGCCTACAAGTATATGCGGCCGATCGGGCCAACGAGCTACGCCTGGATCGCCAGCGACATCCATCCGCTCGGCACCGCCGGTGACGCGCATCTCGCGACTGCCGACAAGGGCCGCATCACCGTGGAGACCGCTGTTGACAGCTTCATCGAACTGTTGCGCGAGGTAGAGCGCTATCCGCTGCCGGGGGCCCGCAACTAGGGGCGGGGTCGCCCACGCCCTCGGTCGAGTTGCGCTCCCTCGGGCAACCCGCTAATCCCAGCATATGCAGCAGTTTCACTCTCCCGCCGGCACCCTGAGCCTCGACGGCAAGCCGATGAGTTTTGCGAGCCTCGCGCGGGTCGGGGCCCGTGCCGTATCGCTCGTCGCCGATGCCGCCGCCATGGCGCGGGTCGATGCGTCCCGCAAGGTGGTCGAGGACAAGATCGCCCGCGGCGAGGCGGTGTACGGCGCCAATACCGGCGTCGGCGCGATGAAGGATGTCGAGTGGTCGCCCGAAGACCTCGAGATGTTCAACCTCGGCTTGGTCCGGGCCCACCATTTCGGCACCGGCGCGCCATTTCCCAGCTCGGTCGTGCGAGGCGCCATGGCAATCCGCGTCAACACCGCGCTCACCGGCCGCGTCGGCTGTTCACGTGGCCTGATCGATGCCTATCTGGCGCTGCTCGACAAGGACGTGGTGCCGGTGGTGCGCCGTACCGGCTCGATCGGCACCGCCGATATCGGCCTGATGGGCCAGATCGGCGCCGTGCTGACCGGCGTCGGCGAGGCGGTGTACCAGAACCGGCGCATGTCGGCGGAAGCCGCGCTGGCCGAGGCAGGGCTGCAGCCCTGCCGCATGGCGCCGCGCGACAGCCTGGCCTCGGTCAGCGTCAACGCCGTCGGCTTTGCTGCGGCGGCCGAGGCGGTGCGCTCGGCGGCATCGGCGATGCGCATGCTGCTCGCCACCAGCCTCACCACGGCGGGCGCACTCGGGGCGTCGCGCGATCCGTGGAAGGCGGTGGCGCATGTCGGCACCGAGCGCGAAGCCGAAATCGGCGCCTGGCTCTATCACAACGCCATGGGCTGGGACTGGCCCAACGCTACCCATGTGCAGGATCCGCTGTCGTTGCGCATGATGGCACAGGTGTTCGGTTCGGGCTTCGATACGCTGCTGGTCGCGGGGCGCACCGTGCTTGCCGCCACCGGTCGCACCGATGACAACCCTGTCGTGGTCGACGAACAGGTGCTGACCTCGGGCGGCTCGCTGCCGCTCGACGTGACCATCTACCTGCAGACGGCGCAACTGGCGCTGGCCCATGCGGCGCGCAACTCGTTCAACCGTTGCGTGCTGCTGAGTAACGGGGCGCGCCGCGATCTGCCGATCAATCTCGTGCCGCGCGGCGCCATCGCCACCGGGTTCGGCCCAATCATCAAGCTGGCGGGCGAACTGTTCGCCCGGGCGCTGTCGATGTCGGTGCCGGTCTCGGCGCAATCGCTGGTGGTGGCGGCCGGGCTCGAGGACGAGGTGTCGTTCCTGCCGCTGGTGGTCGAGCGCTTCGAGCGCCAGGTGCGGGCCCTGAGGCGCCTCGCGGCGCTGGAGGGCCTGCTCGCGGCGCAGGCGATGGATATCCACGGCGACCGCCCGAGCGGCGTGCCGGCGATGATCTACGACAAGGTCAGGCAGCACGCCGCCTTCTACGTGGTGGACCGGCCACTTTCCGCCGAAGTCGAAATCATCGAAAGCGATCTGGGCTCGGAACAGAGCATGGCGGAACTGATTTCCCACGCCCCCATTCCTCAACTGGACGAGTTTTTCGCGCTGGGCCCGGTCGCGTAGCACGCCGGAGTATGACTTTTCCTTGGCGCCCGTATAGGTTTGGCGCCAATTCCGGCCCAGGGACTGCACAGCTGGAACAATAAGGAGACCATCATGCTTTCGAAGAAACTGCTCGGCGCCGTTGCGGCGCTGGCCTTCACGGTGACTGCGGCCAACGCCCAGGTCGTCGTGTCGTCGAAGATCGATACCGAAGGTGGCTTGCTCGGCAACATCATCAGCCAGGTGTTGCAGGCCAATGGCGTCGCCGTGACCGAGAAGATCCAGCTCGGTGGCACGCCCGTCGTGCGCCAGGCGATCACCGCCGGCGAGATCGACATCTACCCCGAATATACCGGCAACGCCGCGTTCTTCTTCGAGAAGGCCGACGACCCGCTGTGGAACGACGCCACGAAGGCCTATGAAGAGGCGAAGAAGCTCGACTACGACGCCAACAAGATCGTCTGGCTGTCGCCCGCGCCCGCCAACAACACCTGGGCTGTGGCTGTCCGCAAGGACGTTGCCGATGCCAACAAGCTGACCACCTTCAGCGAACTCGGCGCCTATATCGCCGGCGGCGGCAACATCAAGCTGGCGGCCTCGGCCGAGTTCGTTTCGTCGCCTGCCGCCTTGCCCAAGTTCCAGGAAGTCTACGGCTTCACCCTGAAGCCCGATCAGCTGGTGACGCTCTCGGGCGGTGACACCGCGGCGACCATCGCGGCCGCCGCGCAGCAGACCAACGGCGTCAATGCCGCCATGGTCTACGGCACCGACGGCGGCATTGCCCCGTCGGGCCTCGTCGTCATGACCGACGACAAGGGCGTGCAGCCGGTCTACGAGCCGGCCCCGATCATCCGCGAGGCAGTGCTCAAGGCCAATCCGCAGATCGAGGAACTGCTGAAGCCGGTGTTCGCCAAGCTCGACCTCGCGACACTGCAGACGCTGAACGGCCGCATCCAGGTCGGCGGCGAGGCAGCCAAGGATGTCGCCATCGACTGGCTGAAGACCAACGGCTTCCTGAAGTAAGCTGCCGCCCGGTCAATGCATTTTGGGGGTGGGCAGGACGACTGCCCACCCCTAGTGTTTTCTGATGGCTTGGCTCCGGATCGGCACTGCCCCTCACCCCGGCCCTCTCCCCAGCGGGGAGAGGGGGCGGTGTAGCGCTGCCCGAGCAACCCTCGTCCCCTCTCCCCAGTGGGGAGAGGGTCAGGGTGAGGGGCAGGTGCGGCCATGACCGATATCGCGGGTTCCCAATCTCGCCGCCTCCCTTTCGCCTTCGACAAGCTGGGCGTACTCATCGCAGCCCTCGCAGCCGTGGCCGCGTTCCTCCCCTTCGCCGCCTTCCGCGCCAACCGCATCGTTCTCGGCGAGGCCAAGACCATCTTCTCGGCGCTCCCCAGCTGGGAAGCAGTACTGCTGGTTCTCGTTCTCGCAGCGGGCATTGCCATCGCCCTGTTCAAGACGTCAACCCTGTGGCGACTCGGCACCAGCCTCGTCGTCCTGGCCCTGCTGTTCATCACGGTCGGTCACGCCGGCACCTTCCTGACGCCGCCCGGCGACAAGATTGCCCGCGTCTCGCCGGGCGGCGGCTTCTGGCTGCTGATCTTTGCCTTCGCCCTGCTCGCCGCTGACGCCATCGCGCGGCTGAAGCTGAAGCCGCTGACCCGTATCGGGGTGCTGGCGGCGGTAGCGCTGTTCCTTGCCGTGCTGCTCGGCTCGGGCACGCTCAGCGACCTCTCGATCCTGCGCGAATACGCCAACCGTGGCGACACCTTCTGGCGCGAGGCGCAAACGCACCTGGCGCTGGCGCTGGGTTCGCTTGCCGCGGCGACGCTGGCGGGCATTCCGATCGGTATCCTCTGTCAGCGCAGCGCTGGGTGGCGGGCGCCGGTGCTGAACGTGCTGAACGCCATCCAGACCATTCCCTCGATCGCGCTGTTCGGCCTGTTGATCGCGCCGCTCGCCTGGGTCGCGGCGAACATCCCCGGCGCCTCGGCACTCGGCATCTCCGGCATTGGCGCGGCCCCGGCGATGGTAGCGCTGTTCGCTTATTCGCTGCTGCCCGTGGTCGCGAACACGGTGGTTGGTATCGATGGCGTGCCGGCGGCCGCCAATGACGCGGCCAAGGGCATGGGCATGACCGATTGGCAACGGCTGACCACGGTCGAGTTCCCGCTGGCCTTTCCGGTGATCCTCACCGGCATCCGCATCGTTCTCGTCCAGAATATCGGCCTCGCCACCATTGCCGCGCTGATCGGCGGTGGCGGCTTCGGAGTATTCGTGTTCCAGGGCGTCGGCCAGACCGCCATGGACCTGGTGCTGCTCGGCGCCGTGCCGACCGTGGCGCTCGCCTTCGCCGCCGCCGTGGTGCTCGATGCCATCGTCGAAATGGTCTCACCGAGGGATATGCGCCGTGATTGAGATCGAAGCCCTTACGAAGGACTATCTCGAGCTGACCGTGGTCGACCAGGTGAGCCTCACCGTCGCCGACGGCGAGATCGCGGTGATCGTCGGCACCTCCGGTTCGGGCAAGACCACGCTCTTGCGGATGATCAACCGGCTGATCGAGCCGACCTCAGGCACGGTGAAGATCGATGGCGAAGACACCCGCGCCGTCCCCGCCTTCGAGCTGAGGCGCCGTATCGGCTATGCAATCCAGGGGCACGGGCTGTTCCCGCACCGCACCGTGGGCCAGAACATCGGTACCGTGCCGACGCTGCTCGGCTGGGACAAGGGCAAGATCGCAGCGCGGGTGGATGAATTGCTCGAGCTGTTCCAGCTGCCGCCGCAAGAGTTCCGTGACCGCATGCCGAGCGAGCTGTCGGGCGGCCAGCAACAGCGCGTCGGCGTGGCCCGCGCGCTGGCCGCCGAACCAAAACTGCTGCTGATGGACGAGCCGTTCGGGGCGCTCGATCCGATCATCCGCGCCAAGGCCCAGTCGGATCTCCTCGCCATCCAGAAACGCTTCGGCACCACCATTGTCCTCGTCACGCACGACATGGAGGAGGCGATCCATCTCGGCTCGCGCATCGCCGTGATGGATAAGGGCAAGCTGCTGCAATATGCGCCGCCCGATGAAATCATCGCCCGGCCGGCCACGCCGTTCGTCGCCGAACTGATCGGCACCGGCGAGCGCCCGTTCCGGCTCTTGTCTCTCGGCAAGGTTCGCGACCTCGTCGAGCCGGGCCCGGCGCAGGGCGAGCCGATCTCCGCCGATGCCTCGCTGCGCGATGCCTACGCCGAGTGCCTGTGGACCGGCCGCGAGATGCTGCCGGTAGTCGACGCCGATGGCTTGAGCATCGGCCGCATTCGGCGTGACGACATCGCGCACCGGGCTGAGCGTCCGCAATGAAGCCTGGGCTGATCATCCGGCTGGTGGTTCTGGCGTTACTGGTGGCGTTCATCGTCACGCCAACGAGCTTTGCCTGGGTATTCCAACCGCTGACCAGGAACGGCCAGCCGCCGATCTACGTGCAGAACTCGTTGCTCAACCTGACCGTAAGCCACCTGACTATCGTCGCCATCGCCACCATCGCCTCGACACTGCTGGCGGTGGGTCTCGCCATTCTCGTCACCCGGCCATTCGGCGCCGAATTCCTGCCGCTGAGCCGCTCCCTCGCCAATATCGGCCAGACCTTCCCGCCGGTAGCGGTGCTGGCGCTGGCCGTGCCGGTGCTGGGCTTCGGCACGGCGCCGACGCTGGTGGCGCTGTTCCTCTATGGCCTGCTGCCGATCTTCGAGAACGCCCTCACCGGGCTCACCACCTTGCCGCCCGCCGTGACCGAGGCAGCGCGCGGCGTCGGCATGACCGACCGCCAGCGCCTGCTCGGCGTGGAACTGCCGCTGGCGACACCGGTGATCCTCGCCGGCATCCGGCTGTCGGTGGTGATCTCGGTGGCAACCGCGACCATCGGCTCGACCGTCGCGGCCTCGACCCTGGGCGAGGTCATCATCGCCGGGCTCTTGAGCAATAACATCGCCTTCATCGCCCAGGGCGGCCTGGTGGTCGGCGTGATGGCGGTTCTGATTTATGATGCGCTTTCGGCGCTCGAGCGGGCCTTGATGGCTCGCACCGGTCAGCGCCGGCTGCAGTCGTAGGAGTCCGCACAGCATGTCCGATTTCGATCTCGTCCTCGCCGGCACGGTGGTGCTGCCATCCATGGTGATCGAGGATGGTTATGTCGCGGTGCGCGACGGCAAGGTGGTGCATGTCGGCGAGGGCACCGCCCCGCATGCGCATGAGCGGCACCTGCTCGGCAAGGCGCTGATCCTGCCTGGTGCGATCGATGCGCAGACCCATTCGCTGAGCCAGAAGAACCAGGAGGACTTCATCTGGTCGACCCGCTCGGCTGCTGCTGGTGGCGTCACCACCATCGTCGACATGCCCTATGACGAGGGCAACCTCGTCTGTTCGGCCGAGGCGGTGCGGATCAAGGTGGCGCATGCCGAACCACAGGCCCGGGTGGATTTCGCGCTCTACGGCACCATCAATCCCGAGGATGGCGCGAGCCGCATCGCCGAGCAGGCGGCGGCCGGCGTCGCCGCCTTCAAGTTCTCGACCTTCGGCACCGATCCGGTGCGCTTCCCGCGCATCTCGCCACCGTTGCTGGCCGAAGCATTCGCCGAGGTGGCCAAGACCGGGCTGACCGCCGGTGTCCACAACGAGGACGATGAGAGTGTCCGCGCCGCCATTGCCAGGGTGAAGGCCTCGGGGATCACCGACTGGCGGGCCCACGGCCTGAGCCGGCCACCACTGACCGAGCTCCTGGCGACGCTGCAGATCTACGAAACCGGAGCCCAGACCGGCTGCGACGCCCATGTGGTGCATTGCTCGCTGAGCCGCGGCTACGATATCGCCGCCGACTACCGGGCGCACGGCTTCGGCGCCACCATCGAATGCTGCATCCACTACCTCACCCTCGACGAGGAAAACGACGTCCGCCGGCTCGGCGGCAAGGCCAAGATCAACCCACCGATCCGCCCGCGCGCCGAGGTCGAAGCGCTGTGGCGGCAGGTGGCGGCGGGCAATGTCACGCTGGTCTCGACCGACCATGTGAGCTGGTCGGAAGACCGGAAGACCAACCCGGACATGCTGGCCAACTCGTCCGGCGTGCCCGGGCTCGAAGCCATGGTGCCGCTGTTCGTCAAGGGCGCGCTCGAGCGCGGGGTCCCGCTGACCTGGGCGGCGAGACTGATGGCCGCCAACCCGGCCAAGCACTTCCGGCTGGGCCAGAAGGGCGCGCTCGAGGCCGGCAAGGACGCCGACATCACCGTGCTGGTGGATCGGCCGATTGTGTATGACGCGGCGCGCTCCGGGCACAACGTGGTCGGGTGGTCGCCTTACAACGGGATTGAGCTGCCGTGGACGGTAGCGGGGACCTGGCTGCGCGGACGCCAGGTGTTTGATGGGACCAACGTGGCCGAGTCCGGGGCAGGGCAGTGGGTGCGCCCGTGAGCATTGCGCATTCGGCTACCCCCACCCAGCTTCGCTACGCGCCAATGGCGCTAGCTTCGCTACCCTCCCCACAAGGGGGAGGGAGAAGATGGAACCGCGCTTTCGGTGAGCGTCTCCCTCCCCCTCATGGGGAGGGATCAAGGGTAGGTGTGCCCCACGCGCGGTGCCACCAGTGACCCGCAACCTCCCCACCCAGGAAGCTCGCATCGCCGAGGATATCGCCACTCTCGCCGAGATCACCGAGCCCGGCCGTCCCTACACCCGCCGTGCCTTCACTCCGATGTTCCTCAAGGGGCGCGAATGGCTGGTGCGCCGCTTCGAGGCGGCTGGACTGGAGACGCGTATCGATGCCTCCGGCAACCTGATCGGGCGTCGCCGGGGAAGCGTCGGCGGCAAGACCATCATGCTCGGCTCGCACTCCGATACGGTGCCCGATGGCGGCCGTTTCGACGGCATCGCCGGGGTCTCCGCGGCGCTCGAAGTGGCGCGGGCGCTGCATGACCGGGGCGCGATGCTCAAGCATGATCTCGAGATCGTCGATTTCCTCGCCGAGGAGGTGTCGATCTTCGGCGTCTCCTGCGTCGGCAGCCGTGGCATGGCCGGCGTTCGCCCGGACAACTGGCTCGATCGCGAAGTCGATCAGGTCACCCTGCGCGAGGGCATCGCCGAGGTCGGCGGCAACCCTGGTAAGCTCGAGAAGCGCGAAGACATCGCCGCTTTCCTCGAACTGCACATCGAGCAGGGGCCGGTGCTGGAGGATGGGCATCTCGATATCGGCGTGGTGACGGCGATTGCTGGCATCACCCGCATTGAGCTGGTGGTCAACGGCCGTGCCGACCATGCCGGCACCACGCCGATGGGGTCGCGCCAGGATGCGCTGACCACCGCGGCGCGGCTGGTTGTCGGCATCGAGGAGCTTGGCACGCTGCTCAGCAAGGGCAGCTTCCATTTCGCCGCCACGGTGGGCGAGTTTTCGATCGAGCCGGGGGCGGCGAATGTGGTGCCGTCGCGCGCCCGGCTGCTGATCGATGCGCGGGCCGAGCGGCGCGAAGACATGGAGCGCTTCGTTGCCGAACTCGCCGTGCTCGTTAACGCCACCTCCGCCGCGACCGGGGTGGCGATAGAGCCGCCATTGACCATTTCCGACAATTTGCCAACGCCTTGCGACCCGTTCGTGCTTGATACGCTCGACGCGGCAGCCGTGGCCGTGGGCGCGCGCCATCGCCGCATGGCCTCGGGCGCCGGGCACGACACGGCCTGGATGGCGCGGGTGACGAGGGCGGCGATGATCTTCATCCCCTGTCTCGGCGGCCGCAGCCATACGCCGGAAGAATATGCCGAAACGGCCGACGTGGCGCTTGGCGCCGCCGTGCTGCTGGAGGCGGTGAAGCGGCTGGACAGGGAGCTGTAGTGCCCGCTCCCCTCATCCGGCCCTTCGGGCCACCTTCTCCCCGACGGGGAGAAGAACAGAGCGCCGACTGAGCAGTCGGGTGTTCCTCTCCCCGTCGGGGAGAGGGTGGACCGGCGAAGCCGGGACGGGTGAGGGGTTGAGCCCCGATGGGAGTTGTAAGTTGGGTCGCGTACTGACCGAGAAGGATGTGGAAGCCGCCGTGAAGGGGGGCTCCGTCTATGCCGCCGGGGGCGGTGGCTGGGCTGATCATGGCCGGATGCTGGGTTATGCGGCAGTGAGCGTCGGCAAGCCCGAGCTGGTAGATATCGAGGAGCTGAATCCGCGAGACTGGGTGGCGACCGCCGCCGCGATCGGCGCACCGGCTTCGACCACGCCATGGGAGATGCGCGGCGTCGATTACGTCAAGGCAGTGAAGCTCCTGGAGAAGGCGCTGGGCGACAAGGTGCGTGGCCTGATGATCGGGCAGAACGGCAAGAGCTCGACGCTCAACGCGTGGTTGCCGAGTGCCATTCTCGGCACCAAGGTGGTCGATGCGGTGGGGGATATCCGCGCCCACCCGACCGGCGACATGGGCTCGATCGGTATGGCCGGCAGCCCCAGGAAGATGATCCAGACCGCGGTAGGCGGCAATCGCGACGAGAACCGCTACATCGAGCTGGTGGTGAAAGGAGCCACGGCGAAGATTTCGCCGATCCTCCGCACTGCTGCCGATATGTCGGGCGGCTTTATCGCCTCGTGCCGCAACCCGCTGCGCGCCAAATACGTGCAGCGCAATGCGGCGCTCGGCGGCATCTCGCTGGCCCTGAGCCTCGGCGAAGCGATCATCGCGGCGGAGAAGAAGGGCGGCTCGGCTGTGATCGACGCCATCGTCAAAGCGACCGGCGGCAGCATCCTGGTGAAGGGCTCGGTGACGAAGAAGGACCTCGTCTACACCAAGGAGGCCTTCGATATCGGCCGCTTCGTCCTGGGCGAGGGCGACAAGGCCGTCACCATCCACACCATGAACGAATACATGGCGATCGACGATGCCGGCGGCCACCGGCTCGCCACCTTCCCCGACGTGATCGCCACGCTCGACGCGGCAGGCCAGCCGCTGAGCGCCGGTCAGTTGCGCGAAGGCATGTTCGTCTTCGTGCTGCACGTCCCCAAGAAGGTGATCCCGCTTTCGTCCTCGGTGATCGACCCGGCAGTGTATCCGCCGGTGGAGAAGGCGATGGGGATCGAGCTGGCGAAGTACGCGCTCGATGGCGTGAAGCGGAAGAAGAAGGCTCGCAAGGGCTGGGCGTGAGAGAGCGCGGCGGGCGGCTCCACCCCATCCAGCTTCGCTAGGCCGCCAGCGGCCGAGCTCCGCTACCCTCTCCGCGGGCCGCTTCCGCGTCCGCTCATCAAGGGGAGGAGAGCTGTGGCCCTGCCGATGAGGTTGGCATCTCCCTCCCCCTTGTGGGGAGGGATCAAGGGTGGGGGTAGCCACACGCACCGGCGGGGCGATAGTCTCCGCCACCATGCCAAAACCCAATCCCCGCCATCCGAATTTTCCCATTCCCTCCGGTCCGACCTTGCGCGCCAAAGGCTGGCGGCAGGAGGCGTTGCTGCGGCTGCTCGAGAACGTGCTGGCCGTCGGCGAAGATCCGGAAAAGCTGATCGTCTATGCGGCGCTCGGCAAGGCGGCGCGCAACTGGGCGGCGCATCGGCAGATCGTCGAAACCCTGACCACCATGGATGAGGATCAGACCCTCATCATCCAGTCGGGCAAACCGATCGGCCTACTGAAAACCCATGCGCAAGCGCCGCTGGTGATCATGGCCAACTGCAACATCGTCGGGCAGTGGGCCAAGGCCGAGGTGTTCTACGAGCTGGAAAAGCAGGGGCTGATCGCCTGGGGCGGGCTCACCGCCGGGGCGTGGCAGTACATTGGCAGCCAGGGGGTGATCCAGGGTACCTACGAGATCTTCATGCGCATCGCCGAGAAGCGCTTCGGCGGCTCGCTGGCCGGGCGCTTCATCCTCACCGCCGGGATGGGCGGCATGGGCGGGGCGCAGCCGCTGGCTGGACGCATGGCCGGGGCGGCGATCCTCGACGTCGATGTCGATCCGGTTCGAGCGCAGCGACGCAAGGAGATCGGCTATCTCCAGGAGATCGCGCCGGACCTCGATTCGGCGCTCGAGATGATTGCCGAAGCAGTACGCGACAAGCGGGCGCTGTCGGTGGGCCTCGTCGCCAATGCCGCAGAAATCTATCCGGAAATCCTCAGGCGCGGCATCGTTCCCGATATCGTCACCGACCAGACCAGCGCGCACGATCTCATCTACGGCTATGTGCCCAAGGGCATGAGCCTCGACGAGGTGCGGCGACTGCGCGTGGACGGGCAGGGGCAATTGATGGCGGCGAGCCGCGCCTCGATCGCCGACCATGTGCGGGCGATGCTGGAGTTCCAGGCGGCCGGTGCGGAAGTGTTCGACAACGGCAACCTGATCCGCACCCAGGCCAAGCAGGCCGGCGTCGAGAATGCCTTCGATATCCCGATCTTCACCGAGGCCTATCTCCGGCCGCTGTTCGCGCGTGCTATCGGCCCGTTCCGCTGGATGGCGCTGTCAGGCGAAGCCTCGGACATCGCGCGGATCGACGACCTGGTGCTGGAGATGTTCCCCGACAACCGGATCGTCACCAACTGGATCCAGCTGGCGCGGCAATACGTGCCGTTCGAAGGCCTGCCGGCCCGCATCGCCTGGCTGGGGCATGGCGAGCGCACGGCTCTGGCGCTGGCAGTCAATGTGCTGGTGCGCACCGGCGAGCTCCAGGGCCCGGTGGCGTTCTCAAGGGACCACCTCGATGCCGGCGCCATGGCGCACCCCAACATCATGACCGAGAACATGAAGGATGGCTCGGACGCCATCGCCGATTGGCCGCTGCTTGACGCCATGCTGCTCACCGCCTCGATGGCCGATCTGGTGGTGATCCACTCGGGTGGCGGCGGCTATGCCGGCTACATGACCTCGGCCGGCGTGACGCTGGTGGCCGATGGGACCGAGGCGGGCGACGCACGCCTGTCGCACGCGCTGACCAACGACACCTCGCTCGGCGTGATGCGCTATGCCGATGCCGGATATGACGAGGCGGTGGATGAGGCGGCGGTCAAGGGGATCGGGTGGTTTGATTTGCGGGGGTGAAATCGTGGCTCCGCACACCCCCTCCGAGCTACGCTAGCTCGCTTCGCTCCCAAGCTCCGCTTGCCTCCCCCGTCTAGGGGGAGGTGGCACCGAGTCTGGTTCTGGTTGCTGCGCAGACCTGTCAGTCGTCACCCTCCCCCTTGCGGGGAGGGATCAAGGGTGGGGGGTGGGGAGCCGGCGGACCCGCAGATCGGCCCAACGGCAGCGGGCGAGGGGCCTAGTTCTTCGCCGCCCCGGTTTTGGCCGCCTTCGCCTCGTCGTACCACCACACCGTCGGGAAGCCGATCGAGAACTCGGGCAGTGTGTCGGGGTGGCTGAAGCGGTCCCAGCGGGCAATGCGGGATTTGCGCAGCGTATAGGTCGGGGTCACGTAATGGTGCGCCAGCAGCACGCGGTCGAGTGCCCGGGTGGCGGCGATCAGCGTGTCACGGTTGGGGGCGAAGACGATCTTGTCGATCAGCGCATCGACGCCTTTGTCGGCAATGCCGCCATAGTTGCGGCTGTCGTTCTGCGCCGCCGAGGCCGAGCCCCAGAAATCGCGCTGCTCGTTGCCGGGCGACAGCGACTGCACCCAGCCGGTGTAGATCATGTCGTAGTCGCGGTTCTGGGCCCGTTCGATGTACTGCGGCGAGTCTACCGAGCGGATGGTGGCATTGATGCCGAGCCGCTTGAGGTTGGTCTGGAAGGCCGTGGCGATCGGCTCGATGGTTGGGCCGTTGAGCAGGATCTCGAAGCTCACCGGCGTACCGTTCGGATCGACCAACTGGTTGCCGTTGAGCGTGTAGCCGGCCTTGGTCAGGATCTCGTTGGCGGTACGCAGGCTCTGCCGCAGCTTGGTCGTGTCGCCATTGACCGGGTTCTTGTACTCGGTGGTAAACACCGAGGCGGGCACCAGGTCCTTCACCGAGTTGAGGATCTCGAGTTCCTCACCCTGCGGCAGGCCGGAAGAGGCGAACTCGGTGCCGTAGAAGAACGAGTTGATGCGGTCGTATTGGCCAAAGAAGCGCAGCTTGTCGAGTTCCTCGAAATCGAAGGCGTAGAGCATCGCCTCGCGCAGCGCTTCGTTCTGGAACAGCGGCTTGCGGAGGTTCGGCACGAACCCCACAAGGATGCCCGAGCCGCGATAGGCGTTCTCGAACAGCTCCTTGATCACTTTGCCTTCGTTGACCGCCGGGAAGGTGTAGTCGTTCTGCCAGCGCAGCGCGAGGTTCTCATCCCACCAGTCGAAGGCGTCGCCCTTGAACCCTTCGAACTCGGCGGTGGTGTCGCGGAAGAACTCGTATTTGATCTGCTGGAAATTGTTCTGGCCGATATTGAACGGCTCCTTCAGCCCCCAGTAGTTGGGGTCGCGCTCATAGGTGATCGAGGTGCCGGCCGCAAAGCTCCCAAGCTTGTAGGGCCCGGAGCCCATTGGCGGCTCGAGCGTCGAGCGGCCGATATCGCGCGGCTTGCCATCGGGGCCGGTGCCTTCCCACCAGTGCTGCGGCAACACGATCAACTGACCCATGATGTGCGGCAGTTCGCGGTTGCCGGTCTGGTCGAAGCTGAAGGTCACTTCGCCCGGCGCGGTGACTTCAGCCTTGGTGACATTGGCGTAGTAGTTCGCCTGGCTGGGGTTGAGTTCCTTGACCTTGTTGAAGGTCCAGACCACGTCCTCGGCGGTGACCGGTTGGCCGTCGGCCCATTTGGCGCGCGGGTTCATCCGATAGGTGACCGACGAAAAGTCATCGGGGTAGCTGAAGGCCTCGGCGAGGTTACCGTACTGGGTGGAGTTCTCATCGAGCGATGGCGTGGTCAGCGTCTCGAACACCAGCCCGATGCCGTCGGCCGGCTCGCCCTGCGGCAGGATCGGGTTGAAGGTGTCGAAGCCGCCCATCGAGCTCAGCCGCACCACGCCACCCACCGGCGCATCGGGGTTCACGTAGTCGAATTTGGTAAAGCCGGCTGGGTACTTCGGCTCGCCGATCAGCGATCCGCCATGGTGCCAGACCTTGTCCTGGGCGATGGCCGGACCGAACGACAGCAGGGCAGCGAGGGTGAGAGCGACGAGCTTCATGCGCATGATGGCCTCCATTCGGGGGAGAACGATTGATATCTATTAGGACCGAAATTCGCGGTCTGCGCCACCTCTGCCTTGGGGGAGAGGTCGACGCGCAGCGTCGGGTGAGGGGGCCTTGTGTCGGCACGGTGCTCGTGGCAAGCCCCCCTCACCCTGACCCTCTCCCCCAAGGGAGAGGGGACGCTGGGGCGATGCCGGGGGATCACTGCGCCACCTCCGTCGACGGCACGGCTTCAACCTCGAACGCCGCAGCCATCAATGCCTTGGTGTAGTCGGACCGCGGCGCCGCGAAGATCTCAGCGGCCGAGCCGTGCTCGACCACCTTGCCGTTGCGCATCACCATCAACTGGTTGGCGAGCGCTTTGACGACGCGCAGGTCGTGCGAGATGAAGAGGTAGGTGAGACCGTGGCGGCGCTGCAGCTCACGCAAGAGATCGACCACCTGCGCCTGGACGCTCATATCGAGGGCCGAGGTCGGCTCGTCCAGCACCACGAATTTCGGTTCGAGCACCATGGCGCGGGCGATGGCGATGCGCTGGCGCTGGCCGCCGGAGAACTCATGCGGGTAACGGAAGCGCGCCTCGGGGTCGAGCCCGACTTCACTCAGCGCCTTGACCACCTTGGCGTCACGCTCGGCCGGTGTCAGCTGCGGGGCGTGCACGGCGAGCCCCTCGGCGATAATCTCGGCGATCGACATGCGCGGGCTGAGCGAGCCGAATGGGTCCTGGAAGACGATCTGCAGGTCCTTGCGCAGCGGCCGCATGGCGCCCCAGGAGAGCTGCTCGATATCCTGACCGAGATAGACGATGCGACCTTCCGAACCGATGAGGCGGAGCAGGGCGCGCCCGAGCGTGGTCTTGCCCGAGCCGGATTCGCCGACAACGCCCAGCGTCTCGCCGCGCCGGATCGAGATATCGACATCGTCGACCGCCTTGATGTGCCCAACGGTGCGCCGCAGGAAGCCACGCTTGATCGGGAACCAGACGCGGAGCTTTTCGGCGGCGACGATCGGCTCGGCGGTGGAGGTAGCAGGCGGCTCGCCCTTCGGTTCGGCGGCCAGTAGTTTCCGGGTGTAGGCGTGCTGCGGGTTGGCGAACACCGTTTCGGTGGGACCGGATTCGACGATCCTGCCCTCGGTCATCACATGGGTGATCTCGGCCATGCGGCGCACGATGTGGAGATCGTGCGTGATGAACAGGATCGCCATGCCGCGCTTCTGTTGCAGCGACATCAGCAACTCGAGGATCTGCGCCTGGATGGTGACGTCGAGCGCCGTGGTCGGCTCGTCGGCGATCAGCAACTGCGGTTCGTTGGCGAGCGCCATGGCGATCATCACCCGCTGGCGCTGGCCGCCGGACAGCTGGTGCGGAAAATCGTCGAGCCGCGATTCCGGATCCGGGATGCCGACTTCCGTCAGCAGTTCGATGGTCCGGGCGCGGGCCGCGGCCTTCCGCATGCCGCGATGCAGGATCAGTGCTTCGCTTACCTGCCGCTCGACGGTGTGGAGCGGGTTGAGCGAACTCATCGGCTCCTGGAAGATCATCGAGATGGCATTGCCGCGCACTCCGCGGATGCTGCGGTCGTCGGTGTGCAGCAGGTCCTCTGCGTTGAACAGGATGCGCCCCTTCGGATGCGATGCAGCCGGGTAAGGCAGGAGCTTCAGCACCGAAAGCGCGGTGACCGATTTGCCCGAGCCGGATTCGCCCACCAGCGCCACGGTCTGGCCGGCCTGAATGTCGAAGGAGACACCGCGCACGGCCGGGACCTGGCCGTGCTCGGTGGCGAACTCGACATGGAGATCGTCAACCTGCAGCAGCGGGGTGCTCATGAGCGGGTCCCCGCGAAAGTCTTCCTCGGATCGAACGCGTCGCGCACCCCCTCGCCGATGAAGACCAGCAGGGTGAGGATCAGCGATACCGTGAAGAAGCCGGTGATGCCGAGCCACCAGGCTGAGAGGTTGTCCTTGCCCTGCGCCAGCAGTTCGCCCAGCGAGGGCGAACCGACCGGCAGGCCGAAGCCAAGGAAATCGAGGGCGGTCAGCGTGGTGACCGAGCCGGCGAGAATGAACGGCATGAAGGTCAGCGTCGCGACCATGGCATTGGGCAACAGGTGCCCGATCATGATCTTGAAGTTGGAGACGCCGAGCGCCCGCGCCGCGGCGACATACTCGAAATTGCGGGCGCGCAGAAACTCGGCGCGCACGATGCCGACCAGTGCCGTCCACGAGAACAGCAGCAGGATGCCGAGCAGCACCCAGAAACTGGGCGCGATGATGCTCGAGATGATCAGCAGCAGGTACAGCGAGGGAACCGAACTCCAGACCTCGATGACGCGCTGCGCAATCAAGTCGACCCAGCCGCCGAGATAACCCTGCAGCGCCCCGGCGCCGATGCCGATGATCGACGACAGCACGGTGAGGATGAGGCCGAACAGCACCGAAATGCGGAAGCCGTAGATCAGTCGCGCCAGCACATCGCGGCCCTGGTCGTCGGTGCCGAGCCAGTGGAAATTGCCGATGGTGCAAGAGGGATCGCTGGCGCCGGCCGGGTAGGCTGCGCAGCGCTCCTCGACCGTCTGCAGCCAGGAGGGCTTGGACGGCGCGGGGCCGCTGAGGGACTCGTCGACCGTGCCGTAGGAGTAGCGGATCGGCGGCCAGATCATCCACCCATTGGCGTTGATCTCATCGGCGATGAACGGGTCGCGATACACCGTTTCGGCAAGGAAGCCACCGAACGTGCTCTCGGGATAGTTGACGAGCACCGGGAACAGCGTCTCGCCCTTGTAGCTCACCACCAGCGGCCGATCGTTGGCGATCAGTTCGGCGAACATGGTGAGGATGAACAGCACGAGGAAGATCCACAGCGACCAGACCCCCCGCCGATTGGCGTTGAACACCTTGAGCCGCCGCTGGTTGATCGGCGACAGCAACGGCGCCGAGCGGGCCTGGTCGGCGGGGGCGAAGGCGAGGAAGGGAGAGCGGAGGCCCGAGTGGGTCGCGTACATCAGACTTCCCGGCTTTCGAAATCGATGCGCGGATCGATCCACATATACATGAGGTCGGAGACGAGCCCGATGACGAGGCCGAGCAGCGAGAACACATAGAGCGTCGCGAACACCACCGAATAGTCGCGGTTGAGCACCGACTGGAAACCGAGCAGGCCGAGTCCATCGAGCGAGAAGATCGTCTCGATCAGCAGCGAGCCGCCGAAGAAGGCCGAAATGAACGCTGCCGGGAAGCTGGCAATGACCAGCAGCATGGCGTTGCGGAACACGTGCCGGTACAGCACCTGCCGATCGTTGAGCCCCTTGGCGCGCGCCGTGGTGACGTATTGCTTGCGGATTTCCTCGAGGAACGAGTTCTTGGTGAGCAGCGTCACCGTGGCAAAGCCGCCGACCGCCATGGCGATGATCGGCAAGGTGATGTGCCAGAGGTAGTCGAGCACCTGGCTGTACCAGGGGAGGCTCGCGAAGTTCTCGGACACCAATCCGCGCAACGGGAAGATGTTCCAGAAGCTGCCGCCGGCGAACAATACGATCAGCAGCACCGCAATAAGGAAGCCGGGTAGCGCATAGCCGATGATGACAATCGACGACGTCCAGACATCGAAGCGAGACCCGTCGCGCAGCGCCTTGGCGATGCCGAGCGGGATCGACACGCCATAGCCGAGCAGTGTCATCCACAACCCCAGCGTGATGGAGACCGGCAGCTTCTCCTTGATCAGGTCGAGCACCGAGATATCGCGGAAATAGCTGTTGCCGAAATCGAAGCGCAGGTAGTTCCACATCATCGAAAGGAAGCGCTCGACCGGCGGCTTGTCGAAGCCGAACTGCTTCTCGATGCGCTCGAGGATTTCCGGCCTGAGCCCGCGGGCGCCGCGATAGGTCGAGTTGACGTCGGCGCTGTCTTTGGCCTGTCCGGTTTGCTGGCCGGCGAAATCACCCTGCTGGCTGCCGGTAATGCGCTCGGTGGCGTTGATGTTCTGGCCGGACATCTGGGCGATGACCTGCTCCACCGGTCCACCCGGCGCGAACTGCACGATGATGAAGGAGACGATCATGATCCCGAGCAGCGTCGGGATCATCAGCAGCAGGCGTCTCAGGATGTAGGCGCCCAATGGCGGCTCCAGTCGTCCGGTCGGTTCAAGCTAGCAACGCAGCACTGTGGGCGGGAATGCGGCAAATCACCAAGGAGTGAATGTCACGGGCGCACCGCGAAATCGACGCCGATGGCGTCGCCGACCGCGAAGATGCGGTCGCGTGCCACGGCGTACTCCTCGCCCTTCAAATGTTCGAGCATCAGCGGCACTTCGCGCGGCAGCCGGTTCAGCTCGCTGAGGTAGGTGCGGTAATCGAGCACTCCCTCGCCGATCTGCACCTCGTCGAGATGCAACGCCGCCTGGTGATGCAGCGTGATATCCTTTGCATGGCACGACACCACCCATGGCCCCAGCTTGTCGAAGCATTCGCGGATCAACGCGCCATTATCGAAATACACCCGCGGCGTCATGATGATGTTCACCGGATCGAAATGCGCCCCGAACATCGGCCTGTCGATCGCCTGGATCAGCTCGACATAGCTCTGGACGCTGTCGGGTAGCGAATATTGCATCATCTCGAGCGCGAACTTCGCCCGGGTGGGTTTTACCGTGTCGAGCAGGTAGCGCACCGTCTCGACGCAGGCGTCGAAGGCTTCGGGCCCCATATTCTCGGCGGCCGGTGCATAGTCGGTGCCGGCGCGGAACGAGCCGATATAGCTCACGGCACAGCCGGCGCCGACCGCATCGGCGATGGCGAGGCGCTCGACGGCGTAAGCGAGGTTGGCCTGGCGCACCGCCGCGTCGGGCGACACGAGGTTGCGCCAGATGCCGATCTCGGCAAGCACGACATCTGCTTCGGCGAAGGCCCGCTCGATATCGACCAGCCGGGCAGTGTCGTTGATCGACACTTCCGGCACATAGGCGGCGCCATAGCCGAACGCGCGGTGGGCGCGGGCGAAGGCGTATGGGTCGTCGCTGCCGATCGGCAGGCCGTGACCACCAAGCAGGATCATCAGACGTGGTTCCGCCAGCTATGCTGCGGGTTGTAGTCGAGCAGCCGCCGCGCCTTGTCGATCGACAGCAGGGTGCCGTTCTGGCTCAGTTCGCGTTTGTGCGGCACCTTGGGGAATACCTCGGCCATCAGCGACATGTTGGAGCGGCTCATCACCGTATCCTGGTTGGCGATGATGAAGGCTTCGAACCCCTTGAACTCGGCTTCGATGCCGCGGCGTACCGCCTGCGCCCCATCGCGGGCGTCGATATAGCCCCAGAGGTTCCACTTCCTGAGTTTGGGGTCGGCGTCGAACGCCGGAAAGGCCTTGTAGTCCTCGACGTCCATGACGTTGGAGAAGCGGAGGCCGACGATCTTCAGCTCCGGATCCCAGCGGCAGAACTGCGCCGCCATGGTCTCGTCGAGCAGCTTGCCGAGCGAATAGGCGGTCTCGGGGCGTGGGAAATACTCCTCGTCGACCGGCACATAGGGCGGCGGCGTTTCGAAGGGCAGCCCGAGCACTGTTTCGCTCGAGGCGAAGACGACATTCTTGACCCCGGCGAGGCGGCAGGCCTCGAACACATTGTAGCTGGTGGGCACGTTGTTGGCGACGGTACGGCTGTTGGCGAAGAGGCCGGGGGCAGGGATGGCGGCGAGATGCACCACCGCATCGAAGGGCCCGCGGCGCTCATCGACGCCGCCGAGGATCGCCTGCGCCACCTGGCCGAAATCGGTGAGGTCGATGCGCACCGTCGGGCAGATCGGGTCTTTCGGCAGGGTCTGGTCGACATTGAGCACTGAGTAGCCGTTGGTCACCAGGTCCTTCAGCACCGCCCGCCCGAGCTTGCCGCTGCCGCCCGTCACCAGAACCTTGGCCATCACCTCGTCCTCCCGACTGATTTGCCCAGAACCTAGCACGGGCCGGGCCCATTCTGTCACGAGGCTGAACGCACTCGTCAGTGCCGGTTCAAAGCCGAAGGCGCAGTCTCCTCTCCAGCGTCAGGAGGCGGATCGCCTTATCGCGATCCCCCCGATTGGAAAGGACTGCGACGTGCGGGCCAACCCCCCGCCGCCTCACATCAGGAGACTGAAATGACCAAGCTCGCTTTCGCCGCGACATTCGCGGTTGCCATGCTGACTTCGTTCTCTGCTATTCCTGCCAACGCCCAACGCCAACCTCCCAGCACCGTTCCCCCTTGTACAGCCCAGTGCGGCGATCAGGGCGGCGGTAGCGCCCCTGCCGATCCCGATTGCGGCGGTCAGATCGGCGCCTTGAAGCGCGTGCTGCCCGCCCAGGTGCAGGGTGTCAACGACGACTACCGCGTCTGGGTCACCGAGTTCTGTCTCTCCAGCTCGCTGATGCGCGCCGACGGCAATGCCGCATATCTGCGCACCGCCATCGCCGACAACGACGTCCTTGCCGATGTACTGTCGCGTCACGGCTACAACCCCGAGGATGTGTTTGCGGTCAAGATGATGGGCGACGACACCATCAACCTCTACGTCCACGATTTCGGACGCTGATCCCCTCCGCCAATGCTAAACTGACGCCGGATCGGCTGCACGGCCGACCGGCGTCGGTTTTTGTGCTGTTGCTTCAGCTACGTCCCAGGAGAGAAAGATGTCCAAAGCCCTGCTGATCGCCCTGCTCGCCATGGGCCTGGGCGCCGCGACCATCCCCGTCGTATCTGCCACGGCCCTGCCGGTCGAGCGGGAAGAAATCGACGATGACGTTTGCCAGGATCATCTGGGCGGCCTGAAGCGCATTGATCCGGCGGACCTCGCGTCCGTCGTCGATCCGCAGCGGGTCTGGGTGACGGAGTATTGCGTCAACCACTCGGTGCTGCCCTCCGAGGGCAATGCCGCCGGTCGGCGCGCCGCGATCTCCGACAACGCTGCAATGGTCACCGCCCTGCGCCAGAAGGGCTATTCGCCGGCCGACGTGTTCGCGATCAAGATGATGGGCGACGATACGGTGACGCTCTACGTGCACCGCTAGGCGCCATGGGTGGCTTGGTAGAGGGGCGGGGACCTGACGGGTTCCCGCCCTTTCCTTATTGCCGCCGCGACATTGCCCTGCCGATGAATGCTACCTGAATGGTGGGCTCAGAGGGGGTTCAATCGGGCATCGGCATATTCGGGACAACAGAACGAAACCCGGCCGCCGAGAGGATGCCAAGATGAACAGATCCCATGAGAAGCTGCTGGTCGCGACCCTCGCCGGTCTGATCATTGCCAGCGCCGCCGTTTTCGCCGTGCAGCCCGCTCTGGCCGCCGGCTATGACGTCGAGAGCCCCGCCCACATCGTCGGTGTGAAGAAGTGGGACACGCTCAACGTCCGCAAGTGGCCCGCCTCCTACTCGCAGAAGATCGGCGAGTTCGAGCCCAAGAGCTCCGTCTGGGTCGAGCGCTGCATCATCTCCCCGCAGGGTGGAGCGGATTGGTGCCTCGTTGAACAGCAGGACACCAAGGGCTGGGTCAACGCCAAGTTCCTGAAGCTGGCTTACGACTGGGACATCTGATCCCCGAAATTCCCGCTGCGTTGCTCCAAACTTCGCCGCAGGCTCCTACGACTACCCCATGCACACGTGCCTTTGACTGACCTCCAGAACATTGACTTCATGGCCCGGAAGCGTTCCCTAGAACCTCCGGGCCTTTTTCTTTCGAAGAGTCTAGTTTTGGACGCCAATCCCATCCTTATCGAGCAGACGCGCGGCACGTTCGTCGAGAACCGCCATCGTGGCGCCTTCGTGATTGCCGACGCCGAGGGCAATGTCATCGCCGCCGCCGGCGATATCTCGCGGCCGGTATTCCCCCGCTCGGCGATCAAGTCGATGCAGGCCCTCGCCATGGTGACCTCCGGGGCCATCGACCGCTTCGGGCTGAGCGACGAGGAGCTCGCGCTCGCCTGTGCCTCGCACCACGGCGAGCATGTGCATGTCGAAGGCGTCACGCAGTTTCTTGGGCATATCGGGCTCGCGGTCACCGATCTCGAATGTGGCGCGCACCAACCGAGCAACGGCAAGGCCCGGGAAGCCCTGCGGGCGCACGGACTGGAGCCGAGCCAGTTGCACAACAACTGCTCGGGCAAGCATTCCGGCATGCTGAGCGTCGCCCGGGCCCTGGGCGTCGACACGCACGACTACGTGACGCGGGGGCATCCGGTGCAGGTGGCGGTGCGCAAAGCCATCGAGACGGTGATCGGCGAGTCGCTGAGCGAGGATCGCTGCGGCACCGATGGTTGCTCGATTCCCACTTGGGCGGCGCCGCTTTCGGCCTTTGCCCGCGGGTTCGCGAAGATGGCAACGGGAGTTGGGCTGCCGCAGGACCTCGGCACCGCGGCGACGCGCATCTTCGATGCGGCGACCGGCCATCCACTGCTGGTCGCCGGCACTGGCCATCTCGATACGCTGGTGATGGAGGCTTTCGGCGGCCGCGTCATGCAGAAGGGTGGCGCCGAGGGCGTGCAATGCGGCGCCATCCGCGACAAGGGCTGGGGTTATGCGCTGAAGATCGACGACGGCAACATGCTGGCGAGCCAGACGCTGGTCGCCAACCTACTGCTGCGTTTCGCCGACCCTGACGCCGGTCAGCGCGCCGTGCTGGAGAAGTTCGCGCGCCAGCTGGTGCGAAATGTGCGCGGCTTCGAGGTCGGAGAAATGCGCGCCGCCTGACCAAGGACCTGCCGGCCCGCGGCGTCCAATACTCACATAACTTCGGAGAGCTGCATGCGCCGTGCCGTCGTGACCATCGTTGCCTCGACTCTGCTTTGCGGAGCGGCTCTGGCCGGCCCCGCCTACACCCCGCCGAAGGTTTCACCGGCGAAGACCGTCGAGGCTCCCGCTGACCTGCGCGCCGCGGCGACCGAACTGCTGAAGGCGGTGGCGGCGAAGGATGTCGATGGCATCGGCAAGTGGCTGGCGCCAAAGCTCACGATCGTCACCGGCACACTCGACCTCTCGATCCCGCGCCGCAACAAGCTGGAAGGGCCATGGGAAAGTGCCAAGTCGCAGGTCGCCGATCTCGGCAACAGCACCGGCGGTGACTGGGACCTGCCGCCGAACGTCGACATCGGGGCGTTCCTGACCAAGATGGAGCTCGATTTCATCAGCCAGTCGCTGACCGACGGACAGCCCTGGGGCACCGATCCCTTGATGAAGGGCGCCATTTGCACTTACGGACTGGGGAAGGTCGACCCGTCTGCGGTGAAGCGCGCGGCCAAGGCGCTGGATACCAGCGGCGACAACTTTGTCGGCCTGAAGCGTGAGGTCGAGCTGTTCGACGCGATGGGTGAGGGGAGCAAGCCGGTGGGAAAGCTGGTCCCAGGCCTGCTCTACGCCACAGACTACGACGCCGAAACCTCGACCGAGTGGACCGCCTTTCACCTGCCGGCAGGCGGCGTCGGTTTCGGCAAGACCACCGGCGACGATTTCGACCGCCCCTATGCCTCCGGGCTCTGCTTCAAGCAGCAGGCCTCTGGTGAGTGGGCGGTAGTGGCGCAGGCTTCGACCGGCCTCTAGCCGGTTCGCAAGAGCAAGCCTAGGAGGTCACCGAGTTGTCGGCCAGGGTGACGTGCGGGTACTTGGCCGCGTCCTTGATCAGGTCTTCGGTGACCACCGTGTCCCACTCGAGGCCGACAATGGCGTGCTCGAGCGGGGCGTTGACGATGTTGCCGGTGATGGTGACCGGGCCGGGCGAGGGGTTCTGCACCACGCTGACACCGATGCCGGTCGCGGTGGCGTAGAGCACGTTGTCGGCGATGATGACATCGCGCAGGAACGCACCGCGGCCAGCGAGGATGCCGATGCCGGGGACGTTGTCGATGCTGTTGCCCGAGATGCTGGTCTCCGCCTCGGCGTAAATGCCGAATGGCCGGGTATCCGGGTTGACCTCGGAACGCGCGCGGATATTGCGCACGACATTGCCCGAGCACACCGCGAGCCGCCCGCCGGAATCGAGGTTGGTGATCGAGATACCGGCCGCGGCACCATCGACGATGTTGTTGGAGATCACCGAACCCGAGAAGGCGAACTCGGAGAAAATCGCCACTTCACCCGAATTGCGGCACACATTGCCGGTGACCGCCACATTGCTGGTCGAGTTCAGCCGCACCGCGGTGAACATGCAGTCGGCGATCTGGTTGTTGGCGACGATCACGTCGTTGCAGCGGAAGACGTTGATGCCGTTGCCGTTCTGGCCGTTGCCGCCATTGGTGGCGCCGATGCCGGTAATGGTGTTGCCGGTGATCACCGAGCCGTCATGGCGGGGCTTGCTGCCCCAGATCAGGAAGCCGCCATTGCCGCATTTGCTGACCCGGTTGGAGGCGATGTTGAGGCCGCGGCCATCGACCGAAAAGATCGCGGCCAGCGCATGGCCGGTGAAGTCGCAATCCTCGATGTCGGCGCCGGCGTCGCGGACAGCGAGGCCATTGGCGGCGCCGCCGATGAAACTGCAATTGCTGAGGGTGACGTGGTCGCTGGCCTCGATTTCAACCAGCCCGCGGTCGGCGCCAGCCGGCCCGCCATTGCCGCGAGTGAAGGTGAGGCCTGAGAAACTGACATGCGCGCTGCCGGCGATGCGAAACACCGGAGCATCGCCCGCTGCGGCGAGGATGGTGCCGCCCGGGATGCCCGATATCACGACGTTGCTCGGCACCTGCAGGTTCTGCACGTAGTAGCTGCCCGAGGCGAGGAACAACGGCCTGCCTTCCTCGCCGGCGCGCAGCAGCGCCTCTTGCATCGGGCCGCTTTGATCCTCGAGGCTGCCGGGCACCAGGTTGAGCGCCGTCGAATCGAGCGACTGCGCCCGCACCCCACCGGCCAGCGGCAGGGCGGCCAAACCCGCGAGAATGTGACGGCGGTTCATACGCATGTCGGTGAGTGTAAGGGCGCAGGGGGCCGTTTGGGAATTGCCGATTGCCGTACCTTCCCCAAGCTATATGGGATTGAATCCAATCGTACCGACACCCATCGGGAGAGGAGGCGGTTGCCCGCTTTCATTTGGCAGCCAAACCCCTCGCCGTTATAGAGTCCCCAACCGGCTATCGAATCCTGTGAGGCGTCATGCTCCTTCCCGACAAGATCTATCTCGGCCAAAGTACCCGGCCCGAGTACCTGGCGCTGAAGTACGGTAACCGGCACGGACTGGTGACCGGTGCCACCGGCACCGGCAAGACGGTGACGTTGCAGTCGATCGCCGAAGGCTTCTCCGCCGCTGGCGTTCCGGTGTTTGCTGCCGACATCAAGGGTGATCTCTCGGGCATCGCCAACGTGGGGAAGATGCTCGACTGGCAGGTGAAACGGGCCGAGGAGATCGGCTTCACCGACTACGCGCCGAACAAGTTCCCGGTGATCTTCTGGGATCTGTTCGGACGGCAGGGGCACCCGGTGCGCACTACCATCTCCGAGATGGGCCCGCTGCTGCTGAGCCGCATCCTCGACCTCAACGACACCCAGGAAGGCGTGCTCAACATCGCCTTCAAGTATGCCGACGACAACGGCCTGCTGCTGCTCGATTTGAAGGACCTGCGCGCCCTGCTGGTGGAAATCGCCAACAACGCCAAGGACATCTCGGTGCAGTACGGCAATGTTGCCTCGGCCACAGTGGGCGCCGTGCAGCGCGCGCTGCTGGTGCTCGAGCAGCAGGGCGGCGACCAGTTCTTCGGTGAGCGCGCGCTCGATATCCGCGACCTGATGCGCACCACCACCGACGGCAAGGGGTATGTCTCGATCCTCGCCGCCGACGAACTGATGCGGGCGCCGCGGCTCTATGCAACGTTCCTGCTCTGGCTGATGTCGGAGCTGTTCGAGGTGCTGCCGGAAGTCGGCGATCCGGATAAGCCCAAGCTGGTGTTTTTCTTCGACGAGGCGCACCTGCTGTTCGACGACGCCCCCAAGGCGCTGGTCGACAAGGTCGAGCAGGTGGTGAAGCTGGTGCGTTCGAAAGGTGTCGGCGTCTACTTCGTGACGCAGAACCCGGCGGACATCCCCGATGCGGTGCTGGCACAGCTTTCCAATCGCGTGCAGCACGCTCTGAGAGCCTACACGCCCAAGGAGCAGAAGGCAGTGCGGATGGCGGCGGACTCGTTCCGACCCAACCCTGATTTCTCGACCGCCGAAGTGATCACCCAGATGGGCACCGGCGAGGCGCTGGTTTCCGTCCTGGAGGACAAGGGCATCCCCTCGATCGTCGGGCGCACGTTGATCCGGCCGCCTTCGGGGCAGGTCGGTCCGCTGCTGCCTGAAGAGCGGCGCACCATCATCGCCAATTCGCCGGTAGCCGGGGTCTACGACACTGTGGTCGATCGCGAGTCGGCCTTCGAGGTGCTGACCAAAAAGACCCAGGAGCGTCAGGCCAACGAGGCGGAGTCCAGGCAGGCCGAGTTGGATGCCAAGCAGGCGCAGGCCGACGCCAAGGCAGCGGCGGCGCAGGAACGCGCCGAGCGCGCCGCCCAGCCGCGCCGCTCGACCCGGCAGACGCCGACGGAGGCCGCGATCACCTCATTCAGCCGCACCATGGCGAACGGGCTCGGCAAGGCGCTGCTGCGTGGCATCCTCGGTGGCCTCACCCGTGGCCGCTAACGTCGCGCAGAACCACCCGGCGCTGGCGGTCTTTGCCTCCGACAAGGGGCCGGGCGACGCTGAGCGCAGCTCGATCATGTCGCAGGTCGGCACGCTGCTGGCCCGGCATGGGGCACGCATTATCTGCCTCGCCGACGAGACGCTCGACAATATCCCGCTGATCACCAGCGCGCGCGCCGCGGGCGGCGAAGTGCTGATCGTCGCTGACGCGGCCTTCCAGGCGCCGGCAGCTTTGGCCGAAGTGCCGGTCGAGCGGATCGACGATCCCGAGGCGCGAGTGAAGCGGGTGGGAGAATTGGCGCAGGGTTTTGTCGGGCTGCCGGGCTCGCTTGCTTCGGCGGCGGCGCTCTACCGCACCTGGGTGCGGGCAGGCGCCGGTGCTGGCGGCAAGCCGGTGGTGCTGCTCAACCACCACCGGGCGTTCGAGGCAATGCGCGGCATGGCGACGGACATCCTGAGCCACTCGGTCAGCCATGCCGAACGCGTGGTGGTGTTCACCGACAATGTCGATGACCTTTGGAACAAGGTGGCCTGGGCGCTGAACGTCACGGCCTAGGGCAGGCACGCTCTCCAAACCACACTTGATGTTCTGTCCGGCAAACCAGACGGGCTGCCGCGAGCGCGCCTAGGGGCAAACGTGGAGCTGCTCGCGCTCCTCGTTTGTGCTGAAGCCCATCCCCCAACTCCGCATGCTGAGCAGCACCGGCTCGAGCGATCGGCCCAGTTCCGTCAGCTCATATTCGACGCGCGGGGGCACTTCCGGATAAACGATGCGGTTGATCACCCCATCACGCTCCAGTTCGCGCAATTGCAGCGTCACCATGCGCGCCGTCGCATTGGGCACCATCCGGCACAGCGCATTGAAGCGCAGTTTGCCGTCGAGCAGGTGAAACAGGATGACCGGCTTCCACAGGCCCCCGATTACCGAAAGGGTCACTTCCACCGCGCAACCGGTTCGGCCAGCCCTGCGGCGCGGGCGAGTCAGGATAGGGGTGCTATCATTCATGATAGTACATGTTGCCTTTGTACGTACTGTTCTTGGATGCATCTAGGGCCCAGTTAGGCTGGGAAACAAGAGGAACGTACAAATGAAAGCTGCCTGGTTTTCCGCCAAGGGTCCCGCCCGTGACGTACTTCAGATCGGGGACTTGCCGATGCCGCAACCCGGGCCCGGCGAAGTGTTGATCCGTGTCCGCGCGTCGGGGGTCAATCCGTCCGACACCAAGGGTCGCAGCGGCAGCGGCGCCCCGGCCTTCCCGCAGGTCGTGCCCAATCAGGATGGCGCGGGCGAGATCGTCGCCGTGGGCTCCCCCGAACTCGATAGCCGGATCGGTGAGCGCGTCTGGTTCTACGAATCCCAGCTTGGCCGCTGGAACGGCTCAGCCGCTGAATATACTACGCTGCCCGCCTGGAAGGCTGTCCACCTGCCCGATGCCGTCAGCTTCGAGGAAGGCGCCTGCCTCGGTATTCCCGCCATGACGGCCTATCGCTGTGTCTTCGTCGATGGTCCGGTCACTGGCAAAACCGTGTTCGTCTCCGGCGGTGCCGGTGCGGTCGGTCGCTACGCCATCCAGTTCGCCAAGCTCGGTGGTGCCCGCGTCATCGCCTCGGTCGGCAATGACGAGGCCGCCCGATCAGCCACTTCGGCCGGTGCCGATCTGGTCCTCAACCGCCACACGGATGATCTGCCCGCCAAGGTTGCTGCCTTCACCGGCGACAGCAAGGGCAGGGGTGTCGATCGCTTCGTCGAAGTCGCCTTTGGCGCCAATCTCGACCTGATCGGCAAGACCCTGGCGCCCAACGGCGTCGTTGCCACCTATGCCAGCGATGCCGTGCCTCAGCCCACCCTGCCGTTCTGGCCGATGATCTTTCTCGACGCCACCATCCGCTTCGTGCTGGTCTATGTGATGAGTGCCGAGGCCCACCGCGAAGCCGCCGCCGGAATCAACGCCGCGCTTGAGGCCAATCAGCTTACCCACCAGATCGGCCGCGTGCTGACCCTCGACGACATCGTCGCTGCCCACGAAGCCGTCGAACGCGGCGAACTCGGCAAAACGATTATTACGCTGGGCTGAGCCAACAGCCTGATTGGTCCACTGACGAGGGAGGCCGATCGCATATGGATTCGCGCACCAGCTTCGCTGGTCCCCCAACGGTGAGCGCCTCTGGGCGCTCATCCATGACCCCGCTGCGCGGTGGAGGATCACCGAGGGCTCAGCAGTCTTCACATGCGATAGTCCTGCCTGAGGAGGCAGCCGATGAGCGGGCCGCCGCACCTGCCTCAGTGCGTCGGTAGCGGCCGTTCCCGCGTCCACAACGGGATGACGTTGCCGTATTGCGAGAAATCCGGCCGGCGGGCTGGCGTGGCGCGAACCGGGCGGTAGCCGGCAAGGCTGGCGGCACGGCGGGCGAGGCGGGACTGCACGCGTTCGAGCAGGTACTTTGGTGACATCGGCTTGACGATAACCTCGTCGATGCCCGACGCGATGCAAAGGTCCTTGGTCTCGGGCGACACGCTGCTGGCGAGCGCGATCACCTGATACTCGTGGGCGATGCTCTGATCGGCGCGCAGATCGCTTGTTACCCGGTCCGCCCGGGCCGCCGTGCTGTCGAAATCGGTGACCACCACATCGACCGGGGCGAGCCGCATGTAGGTGACGAGCGCCACTTCCGACTCGAACGGCCGCACCCGGAAACTCGGCACCGACGCGAGCACCATACTGAGGATGGAACTCAGCGCCGGATTGGCGACAAGAACGGCAATGGTGCGGACTGGTTCGGCCAAAGTCTCGCGAAGCTCCGAATGGTTAAGCAATTGTTACCATTGTGCGACGCCGGGCGGAAGCGGCAGAAACTGCCCACGCCATGATTTCCGGCTTGCGACGGAAAAGCAGAGGGCCCGCCTGCAGAAGCAGACGGGCCCTCGAGGTGCGACGTAGAAAGCTTACTTGGCTTCTTCGAACAGGAACTCGACGTGTTCCCAGTTGACCAGGTTGTCAAACCAGGCCTCGAGGTACTTCGGGCGCGCGTTGCGGTAGTCGATGTAATAGGAGTGCTCCCACACATCGACGCCAAGCAGCGGCTTGGCGTTGCCGTGCACCAGCGGCGACTCGCCATTGGCGGTCTTGGTGACCTGGAGCTTCCCATCCTTCAGCGACAGCCAGGCCCAGCCCGAACCGAACTGGGTGGTGCCGGCATTGATGAAGTCGGCGCGGAACTTGTCGAAGCCACCCAGGTCGGTATCGATCGCCTTGAGCAGGGCCGCCGGGACCTTGGAAGCGCCACCGCCACCGTTCGGCTTCATCCAGTTCCAGAAATGCACGTGGTTGTAGTGCTGGCCCAGATTGTTGAAGAGCGCCGGATCCTTGCCGAACACTTCCTTCACCGCGTCCTCGAGCTCGAGCACTTCGAGACCCTTGCCCTCGGCCAGCTTGTTGCCGTTGGTGACGTAGGCCTGGTGGTGCTTGTCGTGATGGAACTCGAGCGTCTCTTTGCTCATGTACGGGCCGAGCGCGTCATAGGCGTAGGGCAGGGGGGGAAGTTCGTATGCCATTCTGGATGCCTCCTTGGGGGACAGTCTCTATGAGTGTTGGCCGCTGGGCTGGCTTCGATATAGGCCCTTTGGCATTGCTCAACAATTCCCGCTTTGGGTGGAATTATGCCAATCCTACGCATGATAGGGCAAAGGCATAGCTCAGCCCGGTCTCCTTGAGCTGGTCGAAGCGGCCCGAGGCGCCGCCATGGCCGGCTCCCATGTGGGTCTTGAGGTAAAGCGGATTGCTGTCGGTCTTGGTGGCGCGCAGTCTTGCCACCCATTTGGCCGGTTCCCAATAGGTGACGCGCGGATCGGTGAGGCCCGCGAGCGCGAAGATCGGCGGGTAAGCCATGGCAGCAACCTGCTCATAGGGCGCGTACCCGGCGATGCGGTCATAGGCTGCCTTGTCGGTGATCGGGTTGCCCCACTCGGGCCATTCCGGCGGGGTGAGCGGCAGCGTCTCATCGAGCATGGTGTTGAGCACGTCGACGAACGGGACTTCGGCAATGACGCCGGCCCAGAGCTCCGGTCGCATATTGGTGACAGCGCCCATCAACAGGCCCCCGGCTGAGCCACCCTCGGCGACGATGCGCTGGCTCGACGTATAGCCGAGCGCGATCAGCGTTTCGGCGGCGGCGATGAAATCGGTGAAGGTGTTGGTCTTGTGCTCGCGCCGGCCGTTCTTGTACCAGCCATAACCCTTGTCCATGCCGCCGCGGACATGCGCCGTGGCATGGACGAAGCCGCGATCGACCAGCGACAGCTTCGACACCGAGAACCCGGCCGGCAGCGCGTGCCCGTATGCGCCGTAGCCATAGAGCAGCGTGGGTGCTTGGCCGTCGAGCTTGAGACCCTTGCGATAGAGCAGGGTTACCGGCACGCGCTCGCCATCCTTGGCGGTGGCGAAGATGCGCTTGGTCTCGTAGTCCTCCGGGTTGTGCCCCGAGGGGACCACCTGCTCCTTGAGCAAGGTGCGCTCGCGCGTCACGAGGTCGAGGTCGTAGGTGCGCGACGGCGTCGTCGGCGACGAATAGGTGAAGCGGATGGTCTTGGTGTCGAACTCGAAGCCGGCCGCCATGCCCAGCGCGTAGGCTTCCTCGTCGAACTTCACCGTCCATTCCTCGCCGTCGTCGAGGTTGCGCACCACGATGCGCGGCAGCCCCTCCGAGCGCTCGAGGCGGATCAGGTGATGCTGCAGGAGGATGATGTCGAGGATCAACACGCCCGGCCGGTGCGGCACGAGGTCGATCCAATTTTCCGCCGCCGGATTGTCGGCGGCGACCGTGACGATCTTGAAGTCCTCGGCGCTGTCGGCGTTGGTCAGGATGTAGAACACCCCGTCGCGATCCTCGACGTCGTATTCGCGGTCGGTCAGGCGCGGCGAGACCAGCTTCGGCGCGCCGCCGGTGCGGGTGTCGATCAGCCAGAATTCCGATGTCTGGTGGTCGTGCGCGTCGATAACGATGTAGTTGCGGGAAAGCGTCTCGTCGACGCCGACGAAGAAGCCCGGATCCTTCTCCTCGTAGACGATCTCGTCATCGGCCTGCGGCGTGCCGAGCACATGGCGGCGGACGCGATAGGGGCGGTGGTTGTCGTCATACTCGGAGTAATAGATGGCGCTGGAATCGGCCGACCAGACGCCGCCGCCGGCGACATCCTCGATGATCTCGCCGGTGTCGGCGCCGGTGGCGAGGTCGCGGATGTGCAGCGTGTAGAATTCCGAACCCTGCCGGTCGGCGCTCCAGGCGAGCAGCCGGTGCGACGGATCGTGATCGCCGCCGCCGAAGCCGAAGTAACCGTCGCCGGCCTCGACGTTACAATCGAGCAGCACCTGCTCTTCGCCGCCGTCGCGCGGCGTGCGCACGAGGATCGGGTATTGCCTGCCTTCTTCCATGCGCGAGTTGTAGGCCCACGGGCCATCGGCCGAAGGGATGCCGGTCTCATCCTCTTTGATGCGGCCGCGGATCTCGCGGTAAATCTTGTCGGTCAGCGCCTCGTGCGGTGTCTCGAAGGATGCCGCGAAGTAAGCGTTCTCCGCCTCGATGTAGCTGCGGATATCGGCGGGCAGGGTGGATGGGTCCTGCATCACCTCCTGCCAGTTATCGGCCCGCAGCCAGTGGTACGGATCCTGCCGGGCGATGCCATGATTGGTCGAGGCATGCTGGCGGCGTTCGGCGACGGGGGGAGTGGGCATGGGAGGGTCTCGGGGAGGGTGTGGCGGCGACGTAGGCGTGGCGGCGAGCGATTGTAAAGCCGGTGCGGGCTGACCCGCACCCTTGATCCCTCCCCCTGAGAATGGGGAGGGAGATGCGAGCCTCGATATCGATAGGAGGGCCCCCTCCCCATGTTTAGGGGGAGGGGACAGGGGTGGGGGGCAGCCCGCTCTTGCGGTTGCCTCAGGCCTTCGGCGCGAACTGCAAGCTCGTGCCGTTCATGCAGTAACGCTCACCCGTCGGGTTGGGGCCGTCAGGGAAAATGTGTCCCAGATGGGCGCCGCACGAGGCGCAGTGGGCCTCGACGCGGACCATGCCGTGCGAGCGGTCGACGGTCTGGGCAACAGAACCCTCGATGGCCTTGAAAAAGCTCGGCCAGCCGGAGCCGGATTCGTACTTGGTATCGGCGGTGAACAGGTCGGCGCCGCACGAGGCGCAGTGATAGACGCCGTCGCGCTTCTCGGTGTTGTAGATGTGGGACCACGGCCGCTCGGTGCCATGCTCGCGCGCGATGCGATAGAGCTCGGGGGTCAGCGTTGCACGCCACTCTTCGTCCGACTTCTGAACCTTGAAGGTCTCGCTCATCAGGGAATCTCCGTTGTGCCGCAAGATATGGCGATTGTGGCGCTGTATCGCAAATCCCCCGGACCTCACAAAGCTGTGGTGCAGATTGTCGCGCCGACCGGTTTGCCTTGCCGGGGCGGGGCGAGGGGCTAAGGTGACCGGGTAGCGAATCCCACAAGGGGGCGGACCCGGGTGGAGGCCACACCGGACATTGCGATCGTGCTTGCCGTGCTGCTGCCGTTTGTTGCGGCGGCGCTGGCGCCGCTGGTGCACCGGCTCGTCGGCGACCTCACGGGCTGGGTCGTGGCGCTGGTGCCGGCGGCCGCGCTTGTGGCGCTCTGGGCACTGCTTGGACGGGTGTCGGGCGGCGAAGCGATCCGTGTTGCGTGGCCCTGGGCGCCCTCCTGGGGGCTGGAGCTCAGCTTCCTGGTCGATGGGCTGAGCCTTACCTTCGCACTGACCATTGCCGGCATTGGCGCCTTCGTCCTGCTATACTCAGGCGCCTACCTGAAGGGCCACAAGCAGGGCCGGTTTCTTGGCTTCCTGCTGGCTTTCATGGGGGCGATGCAGGGGCTGGTGCTGGCCGACAATCTCGTCGCGCTCTACCTGTTCTGGGAACTGACCTCGGTTACCTCTTTCCTGTTGATCGGCTTTGATCACACGCGGCAGGCGGCACGCCGCGCCGCGATCCAGGCCTTGGTGGTGACCGGGCTGGGCGGGTTGGCGCTGCTGGCGGCGGGAGTGGCGATCTATGCTGTCTCGGGCAGTTGGGAGCTGAGCGCGGCGGGCGAACTCACCGGCAACATTGCCTATCCGCTGCTGGTCGGGCTGGTACTGCTCGCGGCCTTCACCAAGTCGGCGCAACTGCCGTTTCATTTCTGGCTGCCCAACGCCATGGAGGCGCCGACGCCGGTCTCGGCCTACCTCCATTCAGCCACCATGGTGCAGGGCGGCGTCTACCTCGTGGCGCGGATGACGCCGCATCTCGGCGGTGAGCCGATCTGGAACCTGACGCTGATGGGGTTCGGCGGGGCGACGCTGCTGTGGGGGGCGGTCGCGGCGCTGCGCCAGACCGACCTCAAGCAGATGCTGGCGCAGACGACGCTCGCCTCGCTCGGGCTGCTGATGCTGCTGCTCGGTGCCGGCACCGAACTCGCGGTGACGGCGGCAATGCTCTACTTCATCGCCCACGCCCTCTACAAAGCCGGCCTGTTCCTCGTCGCCGGCGCCATCGACCACGGCACGGGCACGCGCGACATCACCATGCTGGGCGGGCTGCGCGACCCGATGACGGTGAGCTTCATCGGCACCATCATGGCGTCGGCCGCGATGTTCGGGCTGCCGCCGCTTCTCGGCTTTTTCGCCAAGGAGGAGATGTACGCCGCCCTGGCGCTCGGCCAGCTCGAGTCACTGCTGGCCCTGGCTGCGCTGGTACTCGGCAATGCGCTGCTCGGGGCGATTGGGCTTGCAGTGCTGATCAAGCCGTTCATGGGGCAGTTGCTGCCGACGCCGATCGAACCGCATGAAGCGCCGGTGGCAATGCTGGCCGGGCCGGTGGTGCTCGGAGTGCTCGGCATCTTTTGCGGCTTCGTGCCCGCGCTGGTGGGGCAACTGGTCGTGGCACCAGCGACCTCTGCGGTGCTGGGTGTAGCGGTGGAAACGCACCTGAAGCTCGGCATCGACCTGCTGGGGCCGGCCTTCTGGCTGTCGGTTGCCACCTGGCTGCTGGCGATCGGCCTGTTTCTGCGGCTCGACCTTGTGCGCACGCTGCTGCGGCGCGCCGCAACCGCGATCGGCTGGAGCTTCGATGCCGGCTTCGACTGGCTCTATTTCGGTATCGTCCGGATCGCGGCTGCCCTGACGCGGCTGCTGCACCACGGCCGGCTGGAACTCTATCTGTTCCTGGTGTTTGCGCTGCTGGTGGTTGCGGCATTCGGCCCGCTCTGGCTGCTGGACGGGTTGCCCCGCGGACCTGACACTCTCGATCTCAGGTTCTACGAGTGGGGCCTGGTTGGGCTGGCAGTGCTCGGCGTGGTGACCGTCATCTATGCGCGCAGTCGGCTATTTGCGATCCTCGCTCTCGGGCTTCAAGGGGTGGCGGTAGCGCTGCTCTACCTGGTGTTCGGCGCCCCCGATCTGAGCTTCACCCAGTTCATGGTCGAGATCCTTTCGGTGGTCATCCTCGCTTTGGTGATGACCCGGCTCGACCTCGATACCACCGACCCGCGCCCCTTCGAGGATTGGGCCCGTGACGGTGGCGTGGCGCTGCTCGGCGGCATCGCCGTCACCACGCTGCTCTGGGCCGTGATCGAGGGGCCGTTCGATCTGCGGCTCTCGACTTTCTTCAACGCACACAGCGTGCCGATCGCGCACGGACACAACGTCGTCAACGTCATCCTCGTCGACTTCCGTGGCCTCGACACGCTGGGCGAGATCTCGGTGGTGATGACGGCGGGAATCGCCATCCTGGCGCTGATCCGCGGGGCGAAGCGGAAGCCGCCGGCCGAAACCGCCGTGGAAACGCCGTCGCCCACACCCAGGCGCCGCACACGGAAGGCAGCGGCATGAACTCTTTGATCTTTCGCACCATCGCGCCGCTGCTGGTCGCCGTGATGCTGGTGTTCTCGGTGTTCGTGACGCTGCGCGGGCACAATGAGCCGGGCGGTGGTTTCATCGGCGGACTGATCGCGGCGTCAGCACTTTCGATCTACGGCATGGCGATGGGGGGAGCCGCCGCCTACACCGCGCTCAAGGTTCATCCGCTCGCCTATGCCGGGTTCGGCGTCGCATTGGCCGGGCTGGCCGGGGTGCTCTCGATCCTGTTCGACCTGCCGTTCCTCACCGGGCTGTGGACCATCTTCGAGTTCGATGGAGTGGAGGTGGCGATCTCCACACCCATGGTGTTCGACATCGGCGTCTACTTCGTCGTCTTCGGAACCATCTCGGCGGTGGCGCTGGCGCTCGAGGACGAGGAGGGGAGCGTCTGATGGACCACGTCATCGCCGCACTCTCCGGCGTTTTCTTCACCGCCGCGATCTACCTGCTGCTGTCGCGCGCGCTGATCCGCATGCTGCTCGGGCTGGTTCTGCTGGGCAATGCGGTGAATCTGCTGATCCTCGTTGCCGGACGGTTGGGGCGGATCGTGCCGCCGATCGCACTCGGTGACGCCAAGGCGCCGCTCGCGGGGGCGGCGAACCCACTGCCGCAGGCGTTGATTCTCACGGCCATCGTCATCGGCTTTGCGATGTTCGCGTTCCTGCTGGTGCTTGCCTATCGTGCCTACCAGTCGCTGGAGGCGGACGACACCGACCGCATGCGCCTTACCGAGCCGCGCGGCGGCCCCAAACCACCGATGAGCTATTGATGAGCGGCGCGATGCAGGATTTCGCGACGCACCCCAGTGACTGGCTGGTGATCCTGCCGGTGCTGCTGGCGCTGCTCGGCGGGGCGGTGCTGCTGATGTTGCGTGAGGCGCGCGAAGCGCAGTTCTGGCTGGCGCTCGGCATCGTCGCCGTGATCTTCGTCTCCGATATCGCGCTGGCGCTCAGAGTCAGTGAGACCGGGCCATTGGCAATGACCATGGGGCGCTGGCTGCCGCCGTTCGGCATCAGCTTCGTCGCCGACCTCACCAGCGCGGTGTTTGCGCTGGCCGCGGCGGGAGTGACGCTGCTGCTGCTGGTCTACCTCCGGATGGACATGCCCGACCGCGCCCGGCGAGACGGGATCTATCCATTGATCCTCCTGCTGCTGGCCGGGGTGAGCGGCTCGTTTCTCACCGGCGACCTGTTCAACCTCTACGTCTGGTTCGAGGTGATGCTGATCTCAAGCTTCGGGCTGATGGTGCTGGGCGGGCGCAATATCCAGCTCGACGGCACGGTGAAGTACGGCTTCCTCAACTTCCTCGCGACGACCTTCTTCCTCGCCGCCCTTGGGCTGCTCTACGGCACGCTCGGGACGCTCAACATGGCGGACATCGTCGGCCGCGCTGCCGCTGCCAGTCCGGCGGTGATGGCGTCGATTGCGGCACTGCTGTTACTGGCCTTCGGCATGAAGGCGGCAGCCTTCCCGGTAAATGCCTGGCTGCCCGCGAGCTACCATGCTCCGCCGGCTGCGATCTCGGCGCTGATGGCGGGGTTGCTGACCAAGGTCGGAGTCTATGCCCTGCTGCGGGCGCTGGTCATGCTGCTGCCGGCAAGCCGCGAGATCCTCGAGCCGATCCTTGTGCTGGTGGCGATCGGCACGCTGCTGCTCGGACCGCTCGGCGCCATCGCCGAGACCAACCTCCGCCGTGCTCTTGGCTTTCTCGTCATCGGCGGCATCGGCGCAACCATTGCCGGCGTGGCGCTCGGCAATGATGCGGGGCTCGCCGGTTCGGCAACCTACGTGCTGCACGCCATGCTGACGATCACCGGGCTCTACCTGGTTGCCGGGTTGCTCGAGGCGATGACCGGCGAGACCGATACGCGCCGGATGGGCGGCATCTACGCGGCCGCGTCGCTCCCTTCGCTGCTGTTCTTCGTGCTTATGCTGGCGGTGGCAGGCGTGCCGCCCTTCCTCGGCTTCTGGCCGAAACTGCTGTTGGTGCAAGGCGGTATCGAGGGCTGGGGCTTTGGTCGCGATGCCTGGGGGCTGGCACTGTGGATTGCCGTGCTTGCCAATGCGCTCCTGACGTTGGTCGCCGTGAGCCGGCTCTGGGCGCACATCTTCTGGCGCCCCGGCCACGAAGGCGCGGCGACGGAAGCGCCGAACCCCGAGCTGAAACCGCTTGACCCGCAGACGCGTTGGCTTGGCCTCGGCTCGGCGAGTATGCTGACGCTGGTGGTGGTGCTGCTCGGGCTGTGGCCGGAGCCGCTGCTCGGCTTCGGCAAGGAGGCGGCGGCCGGGCTGCTCCGGCCGGTCAACTACGTGGTTGCTACCGGCCTCGCGGAGGCAGCGCCATGAGCCTGGTGCTTCTCTGCATCGTGCTGGCGTTGGGCTGGGCAGCGGCGACCGGCAGCTTTACCCTGCCCAACCTGCTGCTCGGCGCGCTGGTCAGTGCCGCGTGCCTGTTCGTGGTACGCCGGTTCGTGTCTCGCCCCCAAGCGCTGCCGCGGGCCCTCCGCATTGTGGCGCTGGGCTGGTTGTTCATCACCGAGTTGGTGGCGAGCGCGCTGCGCGTGGCACGGCTGGTGCTCCGCCCCGATCTCAACGCGCATATCCGCCCGGCGATCATCGCCTATCCGCTGAATGTAAGCAGCGACGCCGAAATCACCCTGCTCGCCAACCTGATAACCCTGACGCCGGGAACCCTCAGTGTCGATGTGTCCGACGATCGGCGCTTCCTCTACATCCACGCCATCCACGTCACCGACCGCGCGGCCTTCATCAAGGATATCGCCACTGGCTTCGAGGCCAAGGTCGCCGGAGCCTTCAGATGAGCGGAGCCCTCGTATTGCAGCTGGCCAGCCAGATCGCCCTCGGGTTGCTGCTGATCGGCATGCTGCTGGCCCTGATTCGACTGATCCGCGGCCCCAATCTCGGCGATCGGATTCTGGCGCTCGATATGATCACCGTACTCGCCACCGGCTTTGTTGCGGGCGTGGCGGTGCTGACCGGCTTTTCGCTCTATGTCGATATCGCCATCGCGCTGGCCCTGGTGGGGTTCCTCGCGACTGTGGCACTGGCCCGCTACCTGATGAGCCGGGCGCAGAAGGGTGGGACCGAACGATGATTGTCGAACTGGCGCAGTATCTTGCAGCGTTCCTGGTGCTCGCTGGAGCCGTCTTCAGCCTGATCGCCGCGATCGGCGTCCTGCGTCTGCCTGATCTCTACACACGCCTGCACGCCGCGTCGAAAGCCGGAGCCATCGGGGCGGGGCTGATTTTCCTTGCGCTCGCAGTGGTTTCGCTTGATGGCGCTGTGATTTTGCGTTCGTTACTGGGTATCGTGTTTCTACTGTTGTCGACACCCGTGTCAGCGCACTTGCTCGCCCGTGCGGCATATCGCTGCGGGGAAGCCCCGACCGCTGCGACGACTGTGGACGATTTGAAGTGAAACACTTTGGCAACTGCACACTATTGCCGCAAATCAAAGGTTATACACATATACGACAGTTGCTATTGCATTCGCAGTGCAGCGGTTCTATTGAACCAGTCCAGGGCAAGGCTGCCACCTCTTCGCCCTGACATACCGCAGAAAAGGACCCGAAATGACCGATATCATCAGCGGCATTGCCGCGGCTGACAACGATCTCATCGATCTAAGCGCTGACATCGTCTCCGCTTATGTTAGCCACAATGCCCTCAGCGTTACCGACCTGCCCAAGCTGATTGCTGACGTGCATGCTGCCCTCCGGAATCTCCAGTCTCCCGTCGCGGCCGAACCGGCCGAGGAATTGAAGCCGGCCGTTCCGGTTCGCAAGTCTGTCGCCCCGGATTTCATCATCTGCCTCGAAGACGGCAAGAAGTTCAAGTCGCTGAAGCGGCACCTGCGCACCCACTACAATCTCTCGCCCGAAGAATACCGCGAGAAGTGGGGCCTGCCGGCCGACTACCCGATGGTTGCCCCGAACTACTCGGCGACCCGTTCGCGCCTCGCCAAGGACAATGGGCTTGGCCGCAAGGCCGCCTGATCGCCTCAGACGCGATCGACGACTGTTTCGTGGCCGCTCCGCAAGGGGCGGCCACACTGCTTTGTAGGCCCCCGACGCCGTCGGCCACTCCTTATCGCTGTGAAGCGCCGCTGGTGAAGCGTAGATTGCTGACCATGGAGCTGGCTCACAGGGTACCAGCGACGTTTCATTGTCACGATCGCAGCAGGCGTCGAGTCGCCAGCGTTCACGCGGGGGTCTTCGTGCTCCTCGCAATGGGAGGCGTTGGCGCCGCGGAGGTGAACCAAGGGTATCCGACCGGCATCGTGCCCTGAAGCCGGGCTTGCTGCTTTGCACCAGCCTCGCGGCGGTGGAACTGGCGTTCGAGAACTGGCGCAGATCATACGACCTGCATGAGCCCGAAAAGCCGGCCGAAGGTTGCACCAGGATACCGGCGGGTTACGCGGCGTCGATCGCGTATCTGCGCGCCTTCCGGAAGCAGCATTGGGACGCCGACCTGCTGAAAATTCCACGTCCTGCGGCAAGCGTCTCCGGGCCTGCTGATCTTCGACGACGTCTACTAAGGATATGGTTCGGCCACGCCCCGCCAGGCCACGTTCCCGGCGCTGCCGCGGCCCCAGTACCAGTGACAGGTCAGCCGCAGCGGTCGAGCACTCTTCTGATAGCCGCCGACGAGCCCTTGGCGTCAAAACTGTTGCTGTCGAACACCTCGAGGCCGCCCTGGGCTTTCGTCCGCACATAGGCGACCCGGATGGTGGTCTTCGCGCCTTGGGCTATGCGGGCCCACTGGCGTGCCACAGGACCGCGGACGATCATCGAGGTGCCGTCGCTGTGGATCAGCGGAATCTCCTGCGCAAAGCTGCTGCCGCCGGCCGCCGAAACGCCGGCACCCTCAGCTTGATCGGGAGTGATGGCGAGGTTCATTGAGGTGGCGCCGGCGATCTGCCGGTGCGGCGAGCGCACCCAGAACCCCATCGCCAGGTCACCGCCGCGGCAGGCGAACTGGAACTGTGCGTCGCCATTGTCGAGATAGGCGATCGGTACGCTCCCATCCTCGTAGGTCCATTCAGCCGCACAGGCCGTGCTTGCCAGCGAGAGCAGAAGAAAAGCCGAAATCACCCTGAGCATGCCCATCCCCGTCAAAGAGGGCGGACCGTAGTCGCAGAGCGGCGTCGCTCGCAAGCGCCGCCGCGATCAAGGTGTGGAGAGCCCGGCCTAGGCGGCCGCCATCTGGCCGTCGGTGAACACGGCATGCTGCGCCGAATAGGCGCGCTGAAAGGCTGGGCGGGCCTTGCCGCGCTCCATGTAGGCGACGAGGTTCGGGTGCTCGGCGAGCAGTTCCGAACCTTCGAGCCGGCGCAGCACGCCGACCATCACCAGGTCGCCGGCGCTGAACTGGCCATCGAGCCAGTCGGCATCCCCCAGGCGCAGCGACAGGTCGCCGAGCCGGCCGCGAATTCGAGCTTCCACGATGCTCAGGTGCTCCTCGTACCAGGGCTTGTCGCCCTCGAGATACTCCGCCGCTTCCCGGTCGACGATCGGCGGTTCGATCGTCGCCAGCGCTGCGAACATCCAGGTGATGGCTCGGGCCCGCGCCCCAGGTTCATCCGGCAGCAGTCCCTCGCGTTGCTGGGCAATGTGGAAGACGATGGCGCCCGACTCGAACAGCGTGAGTTCGCCATCCTCATAGGTCGGAATCTGCCCGAACGGTTGTAGCCTGCGATGCGCCGACTCCTTCATTTCGGCAAATGACACCAGCCGCACATCGTAGGGCTGACCGACTTCTTCGAGCGCCCAGCGCACGCGCATATCGCGTGCCTGTCCCTGGCCGCCGTCGGGGGAGTTCGCAAACGCCGTAATCGTCGGGATCATCAGTCAGCTCCGGTGGTTCTCTTTCGGCCGGCCAATCCAGCCTTCATTGTTAGTCGAAGCCCCGGAGCGGGATTCGACATGGCCGGCCTACTTTTTTGTTACGGCGCGGAGGTCGGCGGCTCGACCCGCTATGCGGCGTAGCCGATCCAGCCCTTGAAGCTGAGGCCGGCGAAGAACAGGCTGACGCCGTCAAAGCCGGCCTCGCGCAGCATCTGCTCGTCCTCTTCCGGTGAGAGGATGGTCAGGCGCGTGCCGATGGCTTCCCGCGCCGCCTCGAGATGCGTTGGATCGGTGCCCCGCGGTGCGCCATAGGCGACGTGACGGGCAATCCACAGCGAACGCTCGGGTTCAGTCTGCGGAAAGCTGATATGCGCCAGCACCAGCGGCGCACCCGACTTCAGCCGTCGGTGCAACTGCCGCAATGTTTCACGCCTCTGCTCGCGCGGGATGAAGTGGAAGACGAGCAGGCTCGTCGCTGCATCGAACGGACCGGCCGGCGCCTTATCGACCAAGCCCTGGTGCAGCAGCACCCGCGCGCCATAGGGTCCGACGGTGTCTTCGGCCAGTGCCAGCATATCCGGTGATGGGTCGACGCCATCGAACAGCCAGCCGGGTTGAGCCTCCGCCAGCGCGCGCAGCTCCAGCCCACCGCCGGCGCCATGCACCAGGATCTTGCCCTTGGCGGGAACCCGCTCGGCCAGCAGCATCTCGACCATGCGGTGCAGGCTGACGAAGCCAGGCACCTGGCGTGGCGGACCCTCAAGATAGCTGCGGTTGCGCAGCGGTGTGAACGCGCCGCTCATTCGTGCGCTCCCGGGCGTTCGGGGCCGCGAAGCAGCACGAACACGCACAACACAGTCATCACGACGACGCCCGCCCACATGGACTGCTGCCATGCGGTAACGAACGCCTGCCGCGCCGCGCGGAGCAACGCGGCGGCGCTGGGGTCAGCGGTCGGGTCGAGCGTCAGAGCTCCCGCGATGCCCTTGCTGATCGTCGCAGTGGCCTCAGAGGAAGCGCCGTCGAGCCGCGCCGTGATGGCGACGCCGTAGCCGGCGGTGAACACCGCGCCAAGCAAGGCGACGCCCAGCGACGTGCCGAGCTCGCGGGTTACGTCGTTGAGGGCCGATGCGACACCCTGCCGCTCGCGCGGCAGTGACGAGGTGATGGCTTCGGTCGACGGCGTCATCGACAGGCCCATGCCGAGCCCCATGGCGATCATCCCCGGCAGCACGCCGAGGTAGCCCGCTTCGATCGACACGAGCAGCGCCATCAGCGCCAGGCCGCCCCCACCCAGCAGCATGCCGGTGGCCATGGTCAGGCGCGGCCCGATGCGCTTGCTCAGCCGCGGCGCCAGGCCGGATGACAGCATCATCAGCAGCGCCATCGGCATCAGTCCGAGCGTCGCGAGGAGCCCCGACCAGCCGAGCACCGCCTGGAAAAACGGGAACAGCACCACGAACACTCCGGCCTGTACGCCGAACCAGACCAGCAGTGTCACCGAGCCGCTGCTGAGGCCACGCTTGGCGAAGAGGCGGATATCGAGCAACGGCTCCGGATGGCGCAGTTCCCAGAGCATGAAGCCGACGCTGGCGGCGACGCCCAATGCCAGGCTCACCACGGTCACCGGTGCCGTCCAACCCTGCTCCGGTCCCTCGTGGAGAAGGAATATCAACCCAACGACGGCGAGAATGGCGAGCAGGGCTCCGCCAAGATCGAAGCCATGCTCGGAATCCTGTCGCGAATTCGGAATGGCGCGCAGCGACAATATCGCAGCCACGGCCACCAGCAGCACCGGCAAAACGAAAAGCCAGCGCCAGTCGAGTACGTCGACCAGCACGGCGGAGAGGAACATGCCGAGGATGCCGCCACCGCCCGCGACCCCGGTCCAGATGCCGACCGCCTTCGAGCGCTCGTCGGGCGGAAAGGCCGAGGTGATCACCGACAGGGTGACCGGCATGATCATCGCCGCCCCGACGCCGGCGAGGAAGCGCGCGCCCAGCATCATCGCGGTGCTGGTGGCGAGCCCGGAGGCCACATTGGCGAGGCCGAAGAGCAGCAGCCCCAGCAGCAGCACGGGCTTGCGGCCCCAGCGGTCGCCGACGGCGCCCAGCGGCAGCAGCAGCGCGGCCAGAGTGATCGCATAGGTGTTGATGATCCACAGCACGTCGGCCTGCGACGCATCGAGATCGAGCGCCATCGGCGGCTGCGCGACATTGAGGCCGGACACCGCTGCGATGACCGCCATCAGCGCGATGCACACGGCAACGAGGATATCGCGGCGCCGACGCGCATCGTCGATGATCGCGTCGGCGGCCGGTAGGGACAGGCGTAGCGGACGAGCCGCACCGACCTCCCGATTGTCTAGGGTGGACATGGTCACTCCATTTCATGTATCTTTTGTTGATACGAAAGATTGTGATGGCGGTCAACTGCTCGGGTTGACAGCCGTGGAGGCAGGTTTCAGGACAGGCGAATGAACAAGGACACGCGACTTTCCGGCGTTTTGCACGTGCTGCTGCACCTGGGGCAGGTGACGGCACCGCTGACCTCAGAGGTGCTGGCCAAGACCATGGGGACCAACCCGGCGATTTTCCGGCGCACCATGGCTGGGCTGCGCAAGGCCGGTCACGTGCAGTCGGGCAAAGGCCATGGCGGCGGCTGGCTATTGGCGCGGCCGCTCGGCGAGATCACTCTGCTCGATGTCTATCTGGCACTCGGCCGGCCGACCCTGTTCGCCTTCGGCAACCGAAGCGCTGATCCGGAGTGCAAGGTCGAGCGGGCGGTGAACGCGGCGCTCGGCGACACCATGGCGGAGGCGGAGGCGCTGTTCGTCGAGCGCTTCGGCGCCATCACCCTCGACCAGTTGATGCCGCCGCAGGCCTCGGCGTTGGCGGTACACCACCACACGCACCTGTAGTGGAATGCCGGCGCGGGCGAAGCGCCGGCGTCTCTGCCTGTTGTCAGGCCGTCGCCAGCGCGCGGGCTTCGCTGCGCATGCGATTGACCATGGCGACAAGGCCGTTGGAGCGCTGGGTGGTGAGGTGTTCGCGCAGTCCCAGTTCGTCGAAGATGGCGATCGCGTCGGTTGCGGCGATCTCGCGGGCCGGGCGGCCGGAATAGAGCGCGATCAGCACGGCGACGAGGCCGCGCACGATCATCGCATCGGATTCGCCGCGGTATTCGAGCTGGGCGCCGTTGTGGTTGGACACCAGCCAGACCTGCGAGGTGCAGCCATGCACTTTGTTCTCGGCGTTCTTTTCGCTTTCGGCGAGCGGCGGCAGGGCCTGCCCGAGCTCGATGATGTAGCGATAGCGATCTTCCCAGTCGTCGAGGAAGCTGAGATTTTCGGCGATCTCGGTGAAGGCGGCAGGATGGGTCATGAGGAGTAGATAGGCGAGCGAGTTGCGAATAGCGAGTAGCCAATGGGCTGGGACGCTACTGGCTACCCACTATTCGGCATTCGCCAAAAAGTGAGCCGCAGTGCGGGGCAGCGCACTGCGGCTCGGCCAGGGATCGCTGCTGGAGTAGCGTCGGGGAAGTGACGCAACCCCTGGCTTAACCCATCCGATCCGGTCGCGGTCGGGGGAGCGGGACCGGGATGCTCGACGTCATTTGCATGGGGGTGTCGACGGACGGGAACTTGTTGCCGGCGAGTACCGTGAGCGCGGCCTTGCCGCCGGCGCATTCGAGGGTGCTGCAGTCGCTGGCGAGAACCTGAGACACGATGACCTGCTGTCCGGCCCTCAGGGCTTCAGCCGAGGCATCGCTGGCGGTCTTGCCCAGGTCGAAGTCCTTCGGCGCGATGATGAGGAACATCACCGTCAGCCAGAATGCAGACCTCAACACGAACATCGTCGCCTCTTCCCGTATTCGGCAGTCCACCTGCCTTGTGTTGCGAGACAGGCTAGGCCAGCCGGCTTAAGTCGACTTTCGGGATTTCGATAAAATTGTCGGCAAATGCCACCGATCGGCCGTCGTCCCGGTGCCCGTCAGACCACCCGAATCCCTCGGGGCGGAGCCAGTCAAGCGACAACCGCTGGCCGGTCGGAAGCCCGCAATCGGCGCAACGAACTGTTTACGCTAACCCCAGAAAGCCCCTGCGCAACGCCATGGAACGGGTGCGCAACCGGCCTGCCGGCCCTTCCCCTTAAACCGGCATTAGGCGTTCGGGTGGAAGCTCCGAACAACAAGAAAATAGGCGGCGGGGCGGTTGGTTAGAGTTATGCGTAGCCTCTGGACATGGGTCAGCGATGCGATGCGTCGCGCTTGGCGCACCGAGCCGGTGCGGGGCGCTGGCGGGCGTCCTGAAGCCTTGCGCCGGCAGGCCATTGCCACCAATGCCCGGCTGGCCCTGATCCTGAGTTTGATCGGCATGCCGGCGGCGCTCTATGCGCTCACCCTGTCGATGCTGCTGCCCTTCGTGCTGGCCACCATCGGTGTTGCGGCGGGCGTGTTGACGATGGCGCTCTGCCAGCGCGGCCAGTACGAGCGCGCCGCGGCAGGGCAGGTCTATGCCACGCTCCTTGGTGGGGCGCTGCTGACGGTCGCCGATCCGGCGATCGCCGATTTCGGCCTCGCGGTGGCGGTGCTCGGCCCGGTGCATGCCTCGCTCCTCACCCGCACGCCAGTGAAGAAGCGCGCCTGGGCCATCCTCGTTGCCGTGGTGGCGCTCGGGGTGTTGGCGAGCTTTGGCATTTTTGCCTGGCCGCAGCCCTTCCACGTGTCGACGACGCTGATCGGCGGGCTGGTGTTCACCATCACGGCCGCGATCGTCGCGCATTCTGCCAATCGCCTGAACACCGTGTTCGAGGTGTACGAGAAGGCGCAGATCAATGCCTATCGGCACCTGATCGAGCACGTGCAGGATGCGGTGATGCGCTTTGCCAGTGACGGCACGGTGCTGTTCACTTCGCGTTCGGCCGAAAAACTGTTCGGCTGCCGGCGCTTCGAACTCAGCGGCAACGGGCTGGTCGAGCGGATCCATGTGATGGATCGGCCGACCTACCTCACCGCTTTTGCCGAAGCCAACCAGGATGGGCGTACCCGCCGCGTCGAGATTCGCATGCGTCGCGACGAGCCCGGCCCGTCGGCTGCGGCGCCGCGCTATGTCTGGGTCGAAGCCTCGCTCTCTCCGGTGCTCGATGCCGACGCGCCGGGCGCCCGCAACGAAGTGGTGGTGCTGCTGCGCGACGTGACCGAGCGGCACGACTACATGAACGAGCTGCAGCGCGCCCGGAAGCTTGCCGAGGAAGCCTCGAACGCCAAGTCGCGCTTCCTCGCCACCATCGGGCATGAACTGCGCACGCCGCTCAACGCCATTGTCGGCTTCTCCGAGATGATGACCTCGGGCGTTGTCGGCGAGCTCAGCCCGCAGCACAAGGAATACGCCACGCTGATCCAGCAGAGCGGCCACCATCTGATCGATGTGGTGAAGATGCTGCTCGACATGAGTCGGCTGGAAGCCGGCAAGTTCGAGCTGACCACCGAGGCGATCGCGCCCGAATCGCTGGTCGAGCCATGCCTGAAGATGGTCGACGCCATGGCTCGTGACAAATCGGTGCGCTTGATGACCGACATCCCGCGCAGCCTGCCGATGCTGATCGCCGACGAGCGCGCCTGCCGCCAGATCCTGATCAACCTGCTATCCAACGCGGTAAAGTTCTCCAACGAGCATTCGGTGGTGACGCTCGCCATGAAGCGGCAGGGCCGGCACCTCGCCATCTCGGTGGCCGACCACGGCATTGGCATGGGCGAGGAATCGGTGAGCCGAATCGGCGAACCGTTCTTCCAGGCGCAGGATGGCCTCGCACGCCGTTACGAGGGCACGGGCCTGGGTCTTTCGATCGTCAAGGGGCTGGTCGAGCTGCATGACGGGACCCTGCATGCCAGCTCGTCGCCGGGAGAGGGGACAGTGATGACTGTTCTGCTGCCGATAAACGGTCCGGAAACCAAGGTGGAGGAAACTGCTGCCGTTACCCCGCTTCACCGGGACCCGGTCCAGCAGCAAATGCCCACCACATGGCACGACGACGAAAGAAAAAGAGCCCTATGACGGCAGCAACTCTTGCGCACCTGCCTTTGCAGGTCGGCAGCGTCGCTATGGCCCACGCGGGTCGCGCGGCGCTCTGGGTCATTGCGCGCTATATGCGCTCGCCCCTCACCAACTCCGCCATCGCCGCCCTGGTGGTGACGTCGGCCATGGCCGGCTCGAACGCGCTCTATGGCCAGCGCCATGAGCATCCCTCGCCGCTGTTCGACGCCGGGATCGAATCATCGGCGCAACTCGCCGACGTCGAACCGGTGATTCCGAAGACCCGGCCCAAGAGCTTCGTGATGAGCGCGCCCGCCAAGGTGCAGCGCCAGGTGGTGGCCGCCGCCGCCCCGATCGACACTCAGGGTGGGCCGATTGGCAACAAGGACGTGTTCGAAGTGCAGCGCAAACTCGAGCGGCTGCAGCTCTTCACCGGCACGGTCGATGGCTATTACGGCCCGCAGACCGCGCGGGCGCTGAAGAAGTTCGAGGAACTGCGCGGGCTGAAGCCGACCGGCGAGCTGACGCGCGAGATCATTGAGCTGGTGCTCGCCGCACCGCTTTCGACCCCCGCACCGCAGCCCGTTGCGCCGGCGCCGGCCGTCGAGCAGAAGCCCGTCGCCGTCGAGCAGAAGCCCGCGGCGGCTGTGACACTGCCCAAGGTTGAGGCTGCTCCGGCCGAACCCGTGCAAAACAAAACTCCGCTTCCCAGCGCCGCCGCGGTGAAGCCGCAGTCGCTGGCCGTGATGGAGCAGCCCAAGCCGCTGGTGGCCGATATCCAGACCGGCTCGATCGCTCCCGCCAAGCAGGCAACCGGCAACACACTGCTCGGCCGGCCCGTGCCGAAATCACCGGAAGCGGCGCTGGAAATGGCTGCCGAAACCGCTGGTGATGCGATCAGCACCATCGTCGATGGCGTGCAGTCGATGACCATGTCCACGCCGCCCAAGGCACTACCGAAAAAGCCGGTGGCGCAGCAGCAGTTCGCCGCGGAAGCCAACGTGCTGAGCACGGCAGAGGCGGCGCCGCCGGTGGCGCTGATGCCAAAGGCCGCTGCAGAGCGTACTGAGCTTGCCTCCCTGCCGGACAAGCCGCAGGTCGGCGTGCCCTTGAAAATCGAAGAGCCCGCGCCGCCGAAACCCGGTGAGACGATCGCCGTGCTCGATACCGAGGCGACACCGGAACAGCTGATGGCGCCGTTCTCGGTGACCGATCCGGTGATCGTCGCCAAGGTGCAGCGCGGCCTCGGCAGCCTCGGGTTCCTGCACGGCCCGGCCGACGGCGTGGCCGGTGAAGCGACCGCCAAGGCGATTCGCAACTTCGAGGTCTACTTCAACTACAAGGTGACCGGCCGGATCTCGCCGGAGCTGCTCGACCTGCTGGTCGACAACGGCGCTTCGATCTAGCAGGCGCTTGCGCCATTCGGCCGCTCGCGGTCGGATGGCGAGATGGAGTCGGTTTCAGTTCACACCGAAATCAGGCGGGCCTGGCGGCGCGGCGCACCCCTGGTGCTGCTCGGGCCCGGCGGGGTCGGCAAGTCGACGCTGGGTCGGGCGCTTGCCTCGATCCTCGGTTGGACGTTGATCGACCTCGATCTGGCGTTCTGCGAGCAGCACGATCCGATCGGCGCCTTCATCGCCGCCCACGGCTACGACGCCTACCGGGCCGAGAACCTGGCGCTCGCCGAGCAACTGATCGCTGCGGCGCCAGCAGCCAGTGTCTTCGTCACCGCATCAGGCTTTCTCGTTGCGAGCCCCGGGAGCGCCGATCGTCGCCGCGCTGACCGGGTGGTTGCTGCAGGATACGCGATCACGGTGTTGCCGTCGCTGGACGTGGATGCGGCGACGCCGATCGTGGTCGAACGTCAGCTTAGGCGTGGCTTCGGCTTGCAGCGTGCACCCGAGACGCAGAAATTTCGCGAACGGTTTGCAATCTACTTGCCCACAGGCGATCTGCTGGTGGCCTCGCTCGCGCCACCGGAACAGATTGCCAAGGCCATCGTCACCACCCTCAACCTACCGCGGTGACCTAGCCAGCCGCCTGGTTTTCCGGCACAGGTGACAGATGTTCCGAAGCGACCTCTGGGTTTCGGCGTTCGTTCGCCGCCACAACGATATCGGCCATCTCTGCGTGGTGTCGCGCCGCGGCGATCCGATCGCCGGGCAGATCTTCGTCGAGGTGGATCACCTCAACGGCGAGGTGTCACTCTACACGCCGGCCCCGGCGACGAGCCTTGCCGAAGATACCGAGGATCGGGTGTTCCAGCTGCGCTTCGACCATGTCGAGCCGGGCAAGGTCCGCGAGCGTATCGCCAGAGAGCACGATTTCGACCCGGACCTGTGGGTGGTGTCGCTGGAGCTGCGCAATGGCGAACTGGGGTTGGAGGTGGCGCGAGCCTAGCTCGCCCGCGCCCCGATCCGCGCCAACGCTTCGATCGCCTGGTCGACCACCGGGTTGCGCTCGCGGGTTTGCGGCGGCGGGATGCGACGGCGTTCGATTTCGAACGGCTTGTATTCCGGCTTGGTCATGTCGAGCAGGTTTACCTCGCCGCGCCAGGCGCTCATCAGGAACGCCGTGGCATCGACGCTGACCGTCTCGAACAGCGTGGAGAACTGCGCCAGCGCCCTGGAGCGATCCTCGTCATGCGAGGTGGCGTGGATCAGCACCTTGAGCCCGTCCTGCGCATCGCAGCCGAAGGCGCGCAGCACCACGAACAGCGCGGCGCCCGACGTGTCATGCGCGATCTGCCCGCAGCGCACTTCGTCGAGCCCGGTGATCTGATGCAGCAGTTTGGTGACTTCCGGCCGGCGGTTCTCCGAGAACAGCTTCATCAGTGCCCGCGTCAGTTCGCCAGTGGCGACCGCGAGTTGCTCCAGCGTGCGCTTGATCGGTGCAGCGGGGGTCTCACGCTTGGCAAACGCGTTGATCACCTTCACCCGGTCGGTCTCACCCAGATCAAAGAATGCCGGAGCGAGGAGCGCCGCGTCGAAATCCTCGCGCGCCGCCAGCGACCAGGCCACCTGGTGATCCATCTGCGCCGAGCGGGCGAGGGCGCTGAGATAAGGGCCGCGCGGCACGATCGCCGTATTGGTGGCGATGGCGCGGTAGACCTTGCGGCTGTTCATCTGGAACAGGCGGCCGAGCACATTGTTGGAGAGGTCGGCACGGCGGGCGAGAGCAGCGCCCAAAGTGACGTCGTTCGACGAGATCACCTTGAGCATGGTGCCCTCGGAAAGCTTGGGTGCCGAAACGAGGAAATCCGGCAGATCGTCGCCGAGGTGGCGCACTACCAGTTGCTCGAGCTCCGGCGACAGATCCTCGGACCGGCCGAGCGTCGCTGCGGCCTTGGCCCGGGCCGCCGGCGCAGCCGCCGGGAACAGGCGCTGGGCGAGCGCTGCAAACTGTTCCATTTCGGCACTGGTCGGCCGTCCGCGACGCGCAAACGCATCGCATGCCGCGCATAGCAGCGTGTTCGTTCGATCGACGCCGCCCGTCTCGATGAGGAGCTGGAACGTCTCGTAAGGCTGGAAACCGATCATAATTCGCCCTGAAAGGCCCCAGGATTCGGGCCTCAACCACAGGTCCGACTATTTCAGGGAAATCGTTAGCGAACTGTTAACCTTGACGAACTCTTAATGGCTTTCATCGGGTCCCTGCGTCGCTCCCGATTTGCCGATGGAAATGGGTCCCCGGCAGATATCGCCCGCCCGCCCGGAGGCAAGGTTGGGAAAGCTGGTTCAACTACCAAAGCGTGGACGCACGAGAACGCGCGCCCAATCGGCGGGCACGGGCGAAGTCCTGCTGTTCACCGGAGTTCGCTACGAGCGGGGCGGGGGCTCCTCGCCGATGCCGGACAAGCCGGTGGGAACGGCCTCGGGCGGCAAGCGCCGCCGTGGCTGATCTGCGTTGGGGTCGCGCGCTGGGCCTGGCGCTGCTGCTGTGCGTCGCGCCGTCGGGCGCGCATGAGCTCGGCGATTTCGGCCGGGTGAAGCCGGGCGTGCTCAATGACAAGATCATTCCGGAGACCGATCGGCTGCTGCGGCGGCTGGGCAACCAGCCGGTGTCCGATTTCAACATCACCGATGAAGAGCGCGAGATGCATGACCGGGTGTACCGGTTCCTCATCGCGCGGCATGCCAAAGACTGGGCCTTCGACTACGAGCAGGTGATCTTCGTCGCCGGCGTGTTCAGTTCGCGGCCGGACAAGTTCGACCTCTACTATCGCTGGCTCACCCGCGAGGCCTACGCCTCGTCACGGGTGCGCTTCAACACCATCGCCGATGACGTCGGGGCGGATCTGCTGACTCTGCCGACCACCTTCAGGGCCATCTGCGCGGTAATCGAGATCGACCGCCAGCGCGCCGTTGCCGCTGCCGAACTCGACGATATCGAGCCGGCCATGCTCAAGCAGATGCGACTGCGCAAGGCCGAAAACGATCTCTATGTCGGCCGCTTCGTCGCCGCGCTCGGCTACCGCTATGGCTCCTACAGCTACGCGCTCGACCACTTCCTTGTCGAAACCCCGCATGGTGAAGCCGTCGCGGTCGATGAGCGGCTGAGCCGCCTCGCCATCTGGGTCGACCGTGCCGAGGCCCTAGATTTCTGCGGCGACGGCTGGAACGACCGCGACAGCCGCGACGGCGCCATCCCCGGTCGCGTGCTGATGGATGCGCCGAGCGAGGGTGAGTACCGGAAGTAGCTCAAGGCAAGGTCAGGTGGCGATGGTGCCGCACTTGAGCCCGCTGAGCGCTTTCTCGTAGCGTGCGCGCATTTCGGGGTGCGGGGGGGCAAGGCGGACGACGACGAACAGGTCGTCTTCCTTGGCTTCGACGATCAGCAGGCCCTCGGCGATGTCCAGCTTCTGCTCGGCGAGCAGGCGCGTCTGGCCCGGGTTGAAGATGCCGAGGTCGAGCGCCGTGCCGATGCCGTCGCGGTTGGTGGTTGAATAGACCACCATGCCGGCGCGGTTATAGACCGCCACCGACCAGAAGGCCTGCGGCAGGGTGCCGGTAACCGAGGCCGGGCCGGTGCGCAGGTCAATGCGGCACACCGCGTAGGCGAGTTCGGGGTCGAGCCGCAGTGGGTTGGGCTGGCCGGCAGTCGCGGCGGCGAGCACCGTGGGACCAGGGCCGGTGCCGCCGGCAGCCGCGACGTGATCCCAGGCCGAGGTGGCCGAGAGCGCCGGCAGGCTGAGGATCACCGCGATGTGGATGATGCCGCCCAGGACGACACCGGCCAGCAGCCAGAGCAGGGTGCGGATCATGCACAGGCCTCGCGGATGATCGAGGGCAGCGCCGCAACGTCGGCGCCGACACCCGACAGGCTCGAGGTATCGTAGAGGGTCAGCACCAGGTCGAAGGCGCCGTCACCGGTGATCTCGAGCCAGTTCTGTGGCGCCAGCGTCCTCGAGACATAGAGTTCGACCGAGCCGTCGCCGGCCCGGCTGAGGCGGGCACTGTGGAAATCGGTGGGGCCATCTGCGCGGGTAATCGGGTGGCCGTCATCGGGGGCCACCGGAACGAGGGTCCAGAACCGCGCCGCCGGCGTGCTGCCGTCGATGCGGTAGCGGCAGGCGCGGTCGAGGCGGCGATTGTCGCTGTCGGTTGTGGCCACGAACTGGATGCCCTCGCTGGCGCCAAGTTCGAGCGCGCCCGAGCGCGCGATAAAGGCGCGGGTGTAAGGATCGGGCGCCGGCATGCCGACATCGCGCCAGGCCGACCACGGGCCGATCTCGATGGCGCCGAACAGCCGGCCGTCGCTGAGCGCGTACCAGCTGAGGCCGAAGCCGACCGCCAGTGCGACCAGCAGCATCGCGCCGAGATGAACAAGAAAGCGCAACGGTTACAGCGCCTTGGCCGGAGCAGGGGAGGTGACGGTCAGCGCCGCCTGGTTGCTGGCGCCACTCAGGGCGTTGCGCAGCCGATCGGCCACTTCGAGCAACTTGTCCGCCGCACCAGGCTTCAGGCCGGGCGGGCGCTCGGCGGCAGGCGCCACCGGCTGGCCTTCCCCGGCATTGGCAATGACGAACGGCGCCGGCGCGAAATCCACGCCCTCCACGGGTTTGATCTCAATGTTGGTATGTGCATAGGCCATGAACTTCTGCCAGGCGACGGTCGGCAGCGTGCCGCCGGTGAGTTCCTTGGTCTTTTCGTAGTTGTCGTTGCCGAACCAGACCGCCGCGACATAGTTGCCGGTAAAGCCGCAGAACCAGGCATCGCGGTAGGAAGACGTCGTGCCGGTCTTGCCTACCGAGGGCACGCCCTCGATCTGTGCGCGGCGGCCCGTGCCGGCCTCGACCACGCCGCGCATCATGCGGTTCATGTACTTGACGGTCTGGTCGGAAACGACGCGCTCGCGCGGGGCATCCGGGTCGGCGTCGAAGATCGGATCGCCCGTCAGGGTCGTGACACGCGTGATGCCGAAGGCCGGCGTCTTGTAGCCGTGGTTGGCGAACACCGCGTAGGACGACGCCATGTCGATAACGCTGACTTCGGCAGCGCCCAGCGCCAGCGAGCGGGTGACCGGGAAATCGTTGGTGAGCCCGATCTTGTGGGCGAAATCGGCGATCGGCTGCCGCCCGGTCTTGATCGACAGGTTTACCGGCACGGTATTGATCGATTGCTGGAACGCCGAGATCAGGCTGATGCGCCCGACCGCGTTGCGCGAATAGTTTTGCGGACACCAGTTGCCGATGCACTGGGTGGCGCCGCTGACCACGGTATCGGGGTCATAGTCGGGGATCAGCTCGAACGCGGTGGCATAGTCGAACAGCTTGAATGCCGAACCGGGCTGCCGGTTGGGGACGATGGCGCGGTTGAACTGGCTCTTGCCGTAATCCATGCCGCCGACCATGGCGCGAATGGCGCCATTGGGCTCGAGCACCACCATGGCGGCCTGGCTGACATTGTACTGTTCGCCCTGTTCACGCACCACCGAGGTCACCGCATCCTCGGCATAGGACTGCAGCACCGGGTCGATCGTGGTGCGGACGACGAAGCTGTTCGACCGGCTGTCGGAAGCCTCGATCAGCTTCTTGGCTTCCTCGAAGGCGTAGTCGAGGAAGTAGTTGGGCGAGTTGGCCTCGGCCGAGCGGTCGATCGGCACGGCCGGAGTACGACGGGCCGCGGTGACCTGGCCCTCGGTGAGGAAACCGGCATCGACGAGGTTGGACAGCACCAGGTTGGCGCGGCCGCGGGCGGCCGCGAGGTCGACATGCGGTGCGTATTTGGTCGGCGCCTTGAACAGGCCGGCCAGCATTGCCGACTCGGCGAGATTGATGTCGGTGACCTTCTTGCCGAAATAGAATTCCGATGCCGCGGCAACGCCGAAGGCACCGCCGCCCATATAGGCGCGGTCGAAATACAGCTTAAGGATCTCGTCCTTGCTGTAGTGCCACTCGAGCCAGACCGACAGGAAGGCTTCCTTGATCTTGCGCTCGAGCGTGCGCTCGGAACTGAGGAACAGGTTCTTGGCGAGCTGCTGGGTGATCGAGGAGCCGCCCTGGGTCGAGTTCTCGCCCTGCGCGTTCGAAACGACCGCGCGCAAGGTGCCTACCACGTCGATGCCCCAGTGCTCGTAGAAGCGCCGGTCTTCGGTGGCGAGGGTCGCCTTCACCAGATTGTCGGGGAGCTTGTCGAGCGGGTAGGAGTCGTCGGAACGGATGCCCCGCCGGCCCACCTCGTTGCCGTAGCGATCGAGGAAGGTGACGGCATAGTCTTCGGCCTTGTTGAAGCGGCCGGTGGCGGTGGCGTCGAAGGCCGAAAGCGCGAAGGCGGTGGTGATCACCATGCCGATGGCGAGGAAACTGAGGCCGTCCGACAGGATCTCGACGAAGAAGCGCTTGAAGCCGGAAACCCGGAAGCGCGAGAAGAAATCCTCGATCCGCGTATAGCCGCGCCCCAGCGACTGGGTGAATTCATAGAGCGCCGAGTCGAGCCAGGCGTCGGCCGCCAGCATCCGGGTTTTCTTGCGCCGCTTCTCTTTGTGGTAGAACGGATCCTGCACCGGACACTCCGCGGCGTGCGCAAAAATCGAAGACCGGAAGCGTTTCGACGTTTCATGGAAACGGTGAAAGGCCCTCGATACCCCAATGGTCTTGAATCTCCCCAATTTGGGGCGCATTGGCAAGGCAGTCGCTCGAATATGATCAGCGGGCAGTTTGCGCAAGCGAAGTTGCGGGCGTGGCGAAATCGAAGCCACCGTGTCCACGGCTTTTCCGCCGCTCCACTGCTGCGCCACACGGGAACCTGAATGGCCTTCTGGGAAGAAAAGACGCTCGAGGAAATGACTGACGTGGAGTGGGAATCGCTCTGCGACGGCTGCGGGCGCTGCTGCCTGATGAAGCTCGAGGACGAGGACACCGGCGATATCTACGTTTCCGACGTGCGCTGTCAGCTGCTCGACGGCGAAAGCTGCAAGTGCTCCGACTATCCCAACCGGCTGAAGGTCGTGCCCGACTGCATCAAGCTGACGCCGGAGAACGTGCGCACCATCGAGTGGATCCCCAAGACCTGCGCCTATCGCCGCATTGCCGAAGGCAAGGGCCTCGCCTGGTGGCACCCGCTGGTCTCGGGCGACCCCGATACGGTGATGGCGGTCGGCGTCTCGGTTCGTGGCCGGACCGTGCCGGAGCAATCGGTGAAGCCTGGCGAGTGGGAAGAGCATGTCGCCGACTGGCCGAACTGGGAGCCGCCGGAAGAGATCTAGAGTTGCCTGGTTAGCCAGAGCAGCAGGTCGTCATCGACAGCTGTGGTTGCTCCCGGCACCACCGGTTCGTGCCGATAGGTGATGCCGCTGCCATCCGGCACGTAGCCCAGCTGGACATAGAGACGCTGGGCCGGGCCATAGTCGCGGTAGAGGCCGACGCCGAGGCCCGTGCTCCTGTGTCCAGCTCGGCGCGCCAGGGCTTCAAGCGCGGCAATCAGGCTGGTCGCAATGCCCCGGACGCGGTGATGTGCATCAGTCGCAAGATCATGCACCTCGGGAATGCCGGCAGTGGCGAAGCCGGGGAGCTCGAGCGCCAGAGCAGGCTGCCATAGCCGACGACCTGCCCTTCGTGCGTCGCAATCAGGGTAACCCGCCGCCCCATTTCGACTTGCCGGAGCACCTCCGACCAGTGCCTCTCGTCCCGGTTCCAGCCGTTCCCGCCATCCTGGGCGATGATCGACGCCACGTGGGCCGGGGTGATCGAGGCAATGGTCATGATGCCTCGAAGCTAGCCTGCGGGCACGGTCAGTGGAAGCGTCTCCCCTCACCCCTCTCGGCACATCGCCTCGAACCGTGTTGCGGCCGCCGACAAGCGGCGTTCGCGGTGGCGGAGGACGGAAAACTGGCGGGGTGGCAGGTCGATATCGAGCACCTGCAATTCTCCACTCCTGACGAATGGCGCGACGACCATTTCGGAGAGTGCGGCAGCGCAGGTGCCGGAGCGTACGGCGCTGAGCACGGCTTCATTGGTGGGCAGCACCAGCGCCACCCGCAGAGCGGCAGGGTCATAGCCGGCAGCGGCCATGGCGGCTTCGAACACGGCCCGGGTGCCTGACCCGCGTTCGCGCATGACCCACCTGAGGTCGCTGAACTCGGAACGCAAGCTGGCAACGGCGACGACCACCAGTCGGTCGCGGACCACCGGGGTGCTGGCGAGCACCGGCTCGTCGACACCACCCTCGACGAGGCCGAGCTCCGCCCGACCTTCGACCACGGCCCGCGCCACCGCATCGGTGTTGCCAGCTTCGAAGTTGATGGTCACACCGGGGAACTGCGCCTGAAAGCGCAGCAGGCGGGGCGGCAGCCAATAGTTGGCGACGGTCTGGCTGGCCCGCACATCGAGGATACCGGTTTTGAGGCTCCCCAGTTCGCTGAGCACCGACTCGGTGTGACGGACCTGCGCGAGCGTAAGCCGGGCCTCGGCCAGCAGCAGGTGTCCCTCGCGCGTCAGTTCGATCCGTCGTCCGACACGATCGAACAGGCGCACGTCGTAGTGAGCTTCCAACGCCTTGATGGCGGCGCTGGCCGCCGACGGCGAAACACCGGCGGCAACGGCGCCGCGTGTCAGATGCTGGCGTTCGGCGACAGCGATGAAGACGGACAGCTGATCGAGGGTCATTGTTCTAGAAATGAGAATGTAATGTGCTGATTTATGTCATTTCTTGAAATGATCGCAACTCCTATGCTCTCTTCGAGTTGGACTGGAGCATGTCGTGCTATCATGGAGCCGGATCGTAGGTGCTGTCCCTGGCGTGGGGCTGGCTCTCGGCGTGCTGGCCCTGGCAGTGGTGGGGGAGTGGCTCGAGGAGCGGTTGTTGGGCGCGCGCTATGTCGATGCCCTCGTGCTCGCAATCCTCGTCGGCACCTTGACCCATACGTTGTTTGGCCTCGCGCCACGCTTCGTTGTCGGTGTCCAGTTTGCCGCCAAGACCGTCCTCGAGGTCGCGGTGGTGTTGCTCGGCGGCACGATCAGCGCGGCGGCGCTGGCGCAGTCTGGCCTCGAACTGATGGTCGCCGTAGCGCTGGTGGTGCTGCTGGCGCTGACCGCCAGCTACGTGATCGCCCGATGGCTGGGGCTTGATGAGCGGCTGGCAACGCTGGTTGCCTGCGGCAACTCGATCTGCGGCAACTCGGCGATCATGGCGACGGCGCCGGTGATCGACGCCCCGGCGGAGGATGTTGCCGCTTCCATCGCCTTCACTGCCGCGCTGGGCATCGTGGTGGTGCTGCTGCTGCCGCTGGCGTTCGGCGCGTTCGGGCTCACCCAGTGGCAATATGGCGTGGTGGCCGGCCTCAGCGTCTATGCCGTGCCACAGGTACTGGCGGCGACCGGACCGGTGGGGATGATGAGCACCCAGGTCGGCACCCTGGTGAAGCTCATGCGGGTATTGATGCTGGGGCCCGTCGTGCTGTTCGTCGGGTTGCGGTATGGGCGGAAGGGGGCGGTGCGGCCGTCGTTTGCGCTGCTGGTGCCCTGGTTCATCATCGGTTTTCTCGCAATGATGGCGGCGCGTTCGTTTGGGGGCTTGCCCGACGTGACGTTGCAACCGCTGCAACTGGCCTCCTCGTTCTTGACGCTGCTGTCGATGGCAGCGCTGGGTCTGTCGGTTGATCTGCGAACAGTGCTGTCATCCGGAGGGCGAGTGCTCGCCGCCGGCCTCGCGTCGATCCTCGTACTGGTGGGGCTGGCCGTACTGACCGCCTGGACGCTGCCGGGGAGCTAGCGCGCCGGGGACTCGATCGGCGCGGTGCCACTGCTTGGCCGGGTCCGGCCCATCAATCGATGGAGTTCGGCCAGTTGTGCGCTTTGCCGGCTGTCGTCGGTGAGGGCGCGGGCCCACAGACTATCGGGTTGCACTTCATGAAGCGGTATGAGGCTGCGCTTCGGCCGGCTGATGGCGATTCGGGGAATGCCCTGGCGTTGCGCTTCGATGGCCAGCATCAGGTCGTCCATGTCGCCATAAGGCCAGCGTCGCGGGTCGAAGTCGATCAGCGTCGATGCAAAGGCCAGTGTGCCGCTGCCGAGTTCGTCGACGACGCGGTCCAGCCTGAGGCGGCGGCCAAAGTGGTAGCACTTGCTGTCGCGGGTGTAGAGCGTGCCGGGGCCCGGATAGTCGTTGCCGTGGATGCCGACGAGAGCCTTGCCGCCATAGCGCAGAATGCCCGCGGTCATTCGCTTCACGTAGTCGTCAGGGTAGAGAATGTCGTCGTCGAAGCAGAAATAGAGGCAGGGCTTGGTCTGCTGCAGGAGGCCGCAGAATTTGCCCGAGGCGCGGAATGGCGTGTCTTTCGGTGCGAGGACGGGAACGATACGCGCATGGCGCGCCGCCGCGGGGATCTCGGAATAGCCGTGCAGGAACAGGTAGAGACGCTCGACTTGCGGCACGATCCGCGCCAGCACCTGCGCGAGATCGTCGGATCGGCTGGGGATGCTGGCCAGGCCGCCGATGCGGGGCAGGGTGGCCAGCCGCAACTGCACGCGCCGGCCAGAACCGGCCGCCGCGAAGCGCTTCTTTATTGCTGCAAATGTTGGGTTCATGTACCGGCAGGGTGTTGAGTGCTGTTGATGTCGGCCTGACGCCCAAATTTATCTTAAGGATATCCATATGTTACAGTCAGCGGGCACCGACAACAATATCTACCTCTCGCCACATTACGACGACATTGCGTTCTCGCTTGGCGCGTTGGTCGGCGCCAAGCCGGGCGGGCTGCTGTTCAACTTGTTCACCCGCAGCGGCTATGTAGCCGGCACGCCGACCGACCACTGGCCCGATGCCGCGACGATCGATCGGGTGATGGTGCTGCGGCGTGCAGAGGATACCGCGTTCTCGGAGCGCTACAGGCTGCGCCGCCGCGACCTCGGGCTCGAGGAGCCGCCGGTGCGCAAACGGACGCCGTGGGATCTCGCGGGTCTTACCGACGATATCGAGCAGGCGCGCGCGCCGCTGACCGAACTGCTTGGCTCGTTGCCGGCGGGCGCCAGGATTTTCTGTCCGGCAGGGATCGGCGGACACGTCAACCACCTGGCGGTGCGGGCGGTGGTTATCGAACTGCTGCCGGAACTGCTCGGACGTGCCGACGTACTGTTCTATGAGGATCTGCCCTATGCCGCTTCGCGGCGGAAGCGCCGCCGCGGCATCGCCGATCTGCAGCTGGCGTTAAGCGGCAGGCGGCTGCGCCGTCAGACCTGGAGCTCAAACGCGCACAAGCTCGAAGCGGTGAACTGCTACCCATCGCAGCTGCCGGGGGCGGCCGCGCTGCGTCGGTTTTCTCCCCGGACGCTGTGGCCGATCGGGCCCCATGAAGCCGTTTGGCGAGTCATCACGGCTTCGTGATCGGAACTTTATCCCCGCGGTGCCGTTGCGCGAGGGCGAGATTGTGGCAGCGCGAGTGCTCCTAGACTACTGACGCACAAAGCAAGTCAGCATCGCTGCCATTTCAGGGCCGTACTTCGCCGCAAAGATGAACGGCAGATGAACGATGCCTTTACTCAAGATTCAGCCAAATTTCTTAGTTATCCGGCCAACCAACCACATCGACCCGAACTTTCTAAGGACGCATGACCATGCACCTCGCGACCAAACTCGCCGCCGCCGTGCTCGCCACGATGTGCGCCGCGGCTCCCGTTTACGCCATCGCCGCCGATCCGACCGGCACCTGGCAAGCCGATGACGGCAAAAGCCGTTACAAGATCACCTCGTGCGGGAGCGGCGCCCTGTGCGCCCGCCTGATCTGGCTGCGCGACAAGGATGACGTGAACCGCCAGTACCTGAATCAGGTCATCGTGCAGGGCACCCAGGACTCCGACAACAAGTGGATCGGCACGGTCAAGCATGCCGGCGACGTCTTCAAAGGCACGATGACCATGACCGGCCAGGACAGCCTCAAGGTCAATGGTTGCCAGGGCGTCTTCTGCCAGACCGTCAGACTTAGCCGCGTTTGAGGCGCTGCTTGAAATAGGCAGCCCACAAGAACTGCCGTACTTGAAACCCGCGCCTCCGCCGGCGCGGGTTTTTTGCTGCGCGCGGCATAACTCGCTTCCGTCATGACCCGATGATGCGCTTCCCACCGAGGCTTACTTCGACAAGAGCTGGAAGCTGGAGGACGTAAGGAAATCAGGCAAATAGCCGAAAACGCCGCGATGTGATTCAAAATCCCACGAGCTTTCCACGGTCCAAGGCGTCGCCCTATTTCAGCTATGCGGTTAGCGCCCCTGAGACTTCGATTGCCACCGCGTCAGGAGCGGGCCGGGACTGAACGGCTGCTGTCAGGCGACCGGCGCTTCGCCCTACCCATCGCCGTGCGATCCGGCTAGCGTCCGGCTATGTGTCACGCCTATTCCATCACCACCAATGTCGAAGCGATCCGCCAGATGGTTCAGACGATCTTCGGCTTCGAGGTCGGGGCCAATATCGGCAACCTGCCGCCGCAGACCGGCGTCTATCCCGACATGCTGGCGCCGATCATCCGCAACCAGCCGGGCTTTCGCGAACTGATCAAGCTGCGCTGGGGCATGCCGAGCTCGTCGCAGGCGCTTTACCAGGCCGCGCAGGCCCGCGCCGACAAGATCGCAAAAAAGCAGGGGCGAGCCCTCACTGCAGAGGAGCTTGCCGAACTGGTGCGTATGGAGCCCGACCGCGGCACCCACAATGTGCGCAACACCAAAAGCCCGCACTGGAAGCGGTGGCTGGCGCCGGAGTTCCGCTGCATCGTGCCGTTCACCAGCTTTGCCGAGATCAGCAACGAGATCGGGCCGGACGGCAAGAAGCTGGGCAACGCCTGGTTTGCCTTCGATGATGGCCGCCCGCTGGCCTTCTTTGCCGGTATTTTCGCGCCGCAATGGACCAGCGTACGCAAAACCTCGGAGGGCATGGTCACCACCGACCTTTTCGCCTTCCTCACCACTGAGCCGAACGACGTTGTCGCCAAGACCAATCCAGACTCCATGCCGGTGATCCTCAGGACACCCAAGGAGATCGAGATCTGGATGACGGCGCCGTGGGAAGAGGCGCAGCAGCTGCAGCGGCCGCTTCCCGCCGGCGTACTGCAGATGGTTTCGGTGGGGAACAAGGAAGACCCGCCGCCGGAGGAGGAGGACGGGCCGCCCGACGTGCCGCCCGTCCAGGCCTCATTGTTTTAGCGCTTCTAGCCAAAATCGTAGGGGTTGCGTGCCCGCCGGCTCGCCTTGGCCTTCTTCGCCTTCTCGATGGCGGCGCGCACGCGCTCCTGTTCACGAAAGGCGTGAGAGCCTTCAATCGTGCGGTCCCGAGCCCGCAGCTCGAGCGCATGCTGGGTCGCTTCTTGGACAGTAGTGCTGGTGACGCTGAGACTATGGGCCCCTGCGGGGGTGCCGTACGACTGTTTTGACATGGGGAACTCCAATTGCTTGAGGAGTCCCGGACGCTATGCCCCGGTCTGAGGCCCGTGCAAGCCACGAGGGATGGTAGGGCAGGCGCTCCGGCGCACTACCGGACCACGCTTGAGCAGTGCGTGGCCATGGGGGTGTCTCCTTCAGGACGTCGAAGCCCCGATCGCTGAACGACCGGGGCTTCTGCAAGACTAGGACTCTGCCTACAGCTTGCCGCGAATGCCCGCCGTGACCCCGAGGCTATAGCTGTCGCCCAGGTGGTTGAGGCTGGTGCCGAAATTGGCCTCGCCAAAGAGCGAGAGCTGATCGCCGGCCCAATTCACCGAGCCGCCGATGCCGATGCCAGCCCAGAGCGGGTCGGTCTTGCTGCTCAGCGTGTCGCCGCCGATGCTGGTCGCCGTGCCATCGAGGAACTCGTAGGTGAGGTTGGCGATGCCGTAGAGGCGAGTGTTGCCGGTGCCGCTGGCAGGGTCCTGCCACTGCGTCTCGTGGTCGATCGAGACGCCTAGGCGGCCGAGCAGGCTGTCGCCGTCGGACAGCGCCACGGTGGAGCCATACGAAGTGAACTCGTCGAAAGCCACCGCCGAATAGGCGAGCTGGGCCTGCGGCGTCACCGACCAGTTGTCGCCCAGAGCCAGTTCCTGCCCGGCTTCAAGGCTCCCGGCATAGCCGAAGCCGCCGTTGCCGGCGACGATGGTGGTGCCGAGAGTCTCGGAGTTCAGCGTAGAATCGAACCAGGTGAGCTTGCCCTGCGCATCGAGATAGAAGCCCTCATTGCCGTGCCAGGTGAGCGTCGCGCCGAGGCCGTAACCGGTGCTGGCCACGCTGCCAACGCCGGAGGCCGAGCGGATATCGGCGGAGATGATGCCGAACTGTGCATTCACTCCGGCAACCAGCGTGCCGGCTTCACTCTGCGACAGCACCCCATCGAAACCGGTCTGCAGCTGCCAGGTGGTGACATCGTAGCCGGCGCCCGTGGTCGAATCCGGCGCGATAGACACGCGGCCCGCTTCGATACGGCCCCACAGCCCGTTGCCATCGCCGGCCCAACTGCGGGCACCGAGGCGCTGCGCCAGGCTTTCGGTGGTGTTGAATGCCTGGAGCGCCGCCCCGACATAGGCCTCGATCACCGGCGCGCCGGGCTGGAGCACCGGACCATCGTCGATGATGCTCCGCAAGTACCAGTCGCCATCGCCGCTATCGTGGTAGAGGCCATAGAGATAGGCGCCGCCGATCACGGCCTGCTGGCCCTTGTGCACGGTATCGCCCAGCAGGTTGAACGTGCCCGCGGAACTGCCGCCGACGTCGATGATCTTGATGCCGGTCGCCGTCACTCCACCAACGCCGCCGGCATTGATCACTGAGACGTTGGCGGGGCCGCCGCTGGTGTTGCCTGCGATCCTCAGAAGACCGCTGGCGGAGGTGTCGTCGCCGAGCGCGGTTTCGATGAGCAGGTTCTTGCCGGTGGTGTCATAATCGCCGCCGATTTCGAGCGTACTGCCGACACCGATCCGGGTTGCGCCTGCATAGGTGCTCGCGTCGCCGAGAGTGAGCGTGCCTCCCCCGACGACCGTCAGGCCACCCGCGCCGCTGAAGCCCACGACGCCGATGGCGAAGCCGTCGGTGTCGACGGTCAGCCCGCCCGATGCAATGGTGAGCTGATTGACCGTGAACCCGTCGGCGAAGTCGGCTTTGGTTCCCAGCGCACGGAGTGTCCCGTTGTCAAAAGTCACTAGAGCGCTCCCCGAAGCTTTGACCAGCCCCGTTGTCTCGAGGATGCCTCCGCTTCTGAGGTTCACCGTTCCCGAAACGCTGCCGCCGACTCGCAACGAACCCGTAGCGCGCACGAGACCATCGTTTTCTATGTTGAGCGTGCCCCTGCCACTACCGCCGACATTCAGTTGGGTCCCGGTGACGACCCAACGGGACCCAGCCCCCGTCACCGTGAGGGTGGCGTTGGCGCTGGAGCCGCTGCCGATGGTCGCGTTGCCTGCGCCGTTAAGGCTGCTGCCGTTCTTGATAATGAGCGAACCGTTTGATCCTCCCAGCAAGAACTGCTGAATCGCAGTGTTTGCTGGGGAGGTCACTCCCAATTCGGCCGGTCTGGAGTTCGTCATGACAACGTTCCCGGACGGAACCGTGCCACTCCAGTTCGACCCGTCCATCCAGTCCGTACTCGTACTGCCGCCCCAGAACTGAGCCGTCGCCGGTCCTGAAAGGATGATGGCGGCGGCAAAGGTCGCGGCAGCGACTGCTCGCCCGCGAGGAGCGCTCACAATGGTGCTCATATTAACTCTCTACTTGGCGAGTGGCCCTCGCCGTGGTCCGCCCTATCGCATCGGCAAGATCAGATGCGATCCAATCACTCAATCCAGACAATGGTTTATTCGCAACGTCGGTGACGTTAGCTGGCCGAACGTGTCTTGGAAATGACATCATTGATCACAATTTGGTCGACTTTCGGCTAAGCTTGCCGAAGTTGGTACTGGGGAGGGCCGAATGGCTCAGATCAGCATTGTTCCCTTCACCGATCTCACCGCGGCGCAGCGCGAGGTGGCCGCGGAGATTCTTGTCACCGCGCTGGCGCATGTGCCGGCCGCCTGGAAGTCCATGGAGGAGGCGTGTGAAGAAATCGCCAAGCTCACCGCTGATTCCGAATGGACCGGCGTTGCCGCGCTGGACGGCGACACCGTCTGCGGCTGGGGTGGATTGATCGAGAGCTACTCGCACGCCTGGGAGTTGCACCCGCTGGTGGTCGCGCCGGATCGACAAGGGCAGGGGATCGGCCGCCAGCTGGTGGCGGCGATCGAAGCGAGGGCGCGCGCCGCGGGCGCGCTGACGTTGTACCTCGGGAGCGACGACGATTTCGGTGGCACCACCGCTTTCGGGGCGGACCTCTATGCCGACACAGCATCAGCGTTGCACGAACTGGCCGCGGTGCCGGGCGGCAAGCATCCGTTGGAATTCTACAGGAAGTGCGGATTTCGCGTCATCGGCTTCGTCCCTGACGCCAATGGCGAAGGAAAACCGGACATATGGCTGGGCAAGCGGCTGTAGCACGGAAGGGAGGCGGCCGGGGAACCCCGGCCGCCATGGTGCTTAGTGGTGGTGCTCAGGCATGGCCTTGAGCGCGTCCTTGGTCCAACTGGTCAGGGCGTGGACATCGCCGCTCTCGTCGCGCATGAACTCGAGCTGGCTGGCGGGAACCGCCACCGGCTTGGCGCCGATGCCGAGAAAGCCGCCGACATCCACGATGATTTCGCTGTTAAGGCCCGCGCCATGCACGTGCGAGACGGTGCCGACCTTTTCCTCATCTGCGCCGTAGACGGTGGCGCCCTCAAGCACGGCTGGCGTGAGTTCGGCGTTGCCGAGGCGGATGTGATTGGAATGGTCCATCTGGATCTCCTCTACGTCTGGTTGAGTAGAGGTAACCCCCGCGGTGGCCGACCGTTCCCTACGGAATCGGCAATTACTGGCACCGCCTGCGCGCTGCTGCCGCAGGGGCAGGTGAGGTTTCGTTAAGCACGATCTCGCTAGACCGGGGCGCGCCATACTTGCGGCAGAAGCCGGCGGGAGGCGCCGACCAAGGGGCCTCGACGTGACGAACTCGGACATCAACTCCATCCCGCTGCGCGAGCGGCTCGACTTCGTGCGGCTGGACACTGCCGCACTGGGCGAACTGGCGGCGCTGCAGCCGATGGTCGACCGGCACCTGCCGGCGGCGCTGGCGGCATTCTATGAGCGGCTGGCCGATGTACCAGAAGTGGCGAGTTTCTTTGCCGGCAAGCCGCAGATGGATCGCGCCATGAGTAAGCAGGTGGTGCACTGGCAAGCGATCGCCGGCGGGCGGTTCGATGGCGACTATCTCGAGTCGAGCCGGCGCATCGGCGAGCGGCATGCCAAGATCGGGCTCGAGCCGCGCTGGTACCTGGGCGGCTATGCGCTGATCCTCGAGCAACTGTTGACCGCCGTGCTCACCGAGACGCTGGCGGTACCGGAAAAGCCGCGCCGGTTGTTTGGGAAAGCGCCCGCGGCGGTCGACGCCGCAGGGTTGTCTCGGAAACTCTCGGCACTGGTGAAGGCCGTTCTGGTCGACATGGACCTGGCGGTGACAGTGTATTTCGACCGGCTCACCGAGGCGGCGGCAGAGCGCGACCGGCTGGCCTCGGAGCGGATCCGGCGGGCGGTGTCGCTGGCCGGCGACACGCTGAAGAGCCTTGCCGACGGCGACCTGACGGCGCGCATCGTCGCCGAGTTCGACACCGAATTCGAGGCGATCAAGGACGACACCAACGCGGTGGCCGACCGGCTCGAGGCCATTGTGCGCCAGCTGCGCAACACTTCGGGCTCGCTGAAGACGGCGACAGGCGAAATCCTTGCCGGCGCCAACGACCTTTCCGACCGCAGCACCAAGCAGGCGGCGACCATCGAGGAGACTTCCGCGGCGATGGAACAACTGATGGGCACGGTGGCGGCCAATGTGGCCAGCGCCAAGGCGGCGACCGAAAGCGCCCGCGCCGTATCCGACGCGGCTGACGCCGGCACGGTGGTAATGGCCGAGGCCAATGGCGCGATGGAGCGGATCACCATCTCGTCGGAAAAGATCGCCAAGATCATTGGGCTGATCGACGATATCGCCTTCCAGACCAACCTGTTGGCGCTCAACGCCTCGGTCGAGGCGGCGCGGGCCGGGGAGGCCGGCAAGGGTTTTGCGGTGGTGGCGGTGGAAGTGCGGCGCCTGGCACAGAGCGCCGCCGCGGCCTCGGCTGACATCAAGGCGCTGATCGAGCAGAGCGGCGCTGATGTGCGCGATGGCACCGCGCTGGTTGCAGCGGCAACCGCCAAGCTCGCGGCGATCCACGCCTCGGTGCGTGACAACCAGACCTTGATGGAAGGTATCGCTTCAGCCAGCGCGGCACAGGCGGAGGGCATCGGTGAGATCACCGTGGCCGTGCGCCAGATGGACGAGATGACCCAGCACAACGCCGCGTTGGTCGAAGAGATCAATGGCGCCATCGAGCAGACCGAGCAGCAGGCCGCCGAACTCGATATGGTGGTGGATCAGTTCACCGTGTCGGATGAGGACGAGGTGGTGCGGCGGGTGGCTTGAGGTCCGCCGCGCCAGCGCTTTGTGGGGCAGGGGGTGCCGCAGGCGTCGTGCCTCCGGCGCCCCCCTCCGAGCTCCGCTAGGTCGCTTCGCTCCCGAGCTTCGCTTGCCATCCCCGTCACGGGGAGGTGGACATCGCGTTTGTGGCTACAGCCACCAACACGCACCGGCCGGCACCTTCCCCGTGACGTGGAGGGATGGGGTGGGGGTGTGCGGCCGTACTCGGTGCTGCAGTAGTTTCCAGCATCGCAGCCAGGAATACGGACGCTACTCCGCCGCCTGCGGCACAGCGTTGGGCACCCGGTTGGTTGCCGACCTCGGCCCAACCGCGGCAATCAGCGTGGTGACCACTGCCAGCGCGGCCACGAACGCGCCGCCGGCGATGTACGGCTCCCAGCTGAAGCCTGGCGCCGCGGTGAAGATGGCCGAGACCGCCGCCAAGACGATGCCGCCGCCGATCTGGAACGAGGCGAACAGCAGCCCCGAAGCGAGGCCGGACTTGTCGTCTTCGACGTCGGCGAGGGCCGCGACCTGCACCGAGGGGTAGGTGGCGGCGTAGCCGAGGCCGAGGAACAGCTGAGTGATGATCACCAGCGCGATCGGGTCGAACCGGCCGATGGCCAGCACCCAGAAGACGTAGCCGATGGCCTGCAGCAGGACACCGATGGCCATCACCTTGGTGGTGCCGTTGCGCTGTGCCACACCGGCAAGCCGCGGTGCGAGGAACATCACGCAGGCGCCACCCAGCGCAAAGCTGAAGCCGGTGGCAAAGGCCGACCAACCATAGACGTGCTGGTAGTAGAGTGTCGCAAGGAACTGAAAGCCGACATAGACGCCCTGGAACAACGCGGCGACGATGTTGGCGTGGCTGAGCTTCTTTCGCTTGAAGATCGACAGCGGCACCATCGGATCGTGGTGGCGGGCCTCGACGACAAGAAAGATGACGATCAGCGCCAGGGCGGCGGCCAGCGGACCCCAGGTCAGCGGGGCGGCAAAGCCGGCGGCCGAAGCGTTGGTGACGCCGAAGACGAACAACAGCAGGCCCGGCGTGATGGTGATCGCCCCGGCCCAGTCGAACGAGGCGCGGGTCTTGCCGCTGTCGGCGTCCGGCGGCAGCACGAACGGCGCGATGAAGAGGACGAGGATGGCGACCGGTGCTGCCATCACCAGAGTGGCGCGCCAGGTGAACACGGTGACAGCCCCGCCCAGCACCATGCCGAGGACGAACCCGGCAGCACCGGTGGAGGCAAACAGCCCGAGCGCCTTGGCGCGGGCCTGGCCCTCACCGAACACGTTGAGCAGCAGCGCCAGCGCAGCCGGCGCGGTGAAGGCAGCGGCAATGCCCTTGATCAGCCGGGCCGCGATCAGCGTCGGACCGGAGTCGACGAAGGCGCCGGCGATCGAGGCGGCGGCAAAAATGCCGAGGGCCCACAGGAACACGCGGCGGTGGCCGAAGATATCGGCGACGCGGCCGCCCAGCAGCAGGAAGCCGCCATAACCGAGCACATAGGCGCTCACCGCCCACTGCAGCACGTTGGGCTCGAGGCCGAGTTCGGCCTGGATGGCGGGCAGCGCCACGCCGATGGTCGAGACGTCCATGGCGTCGAGGAAGTTGGCGGCGCAGAGCAGGAACAGAGCCAGCCCGGCGACACCTCCGATCTTGGTAGAGGTCATCGAAATTATCCCTTTCGCAATGCCGCCGTCGCGTGAGGGGAGGAGCGCCGGCCGGCAGAGGGAGCGGAAACTGACGACCTCCAATCCATATTGCAAATCGATAGTCGGCATGCGAGGTATCACTAGCAATGATGAATGATGCCGCCCTCCGCAAGATCGATCTGAACCTGCTGCTGGCCTTCTCGGTGCTGATGCAGGAGCGCAATGTCAGCCGCGCCGCCGAGCGGCTGCTGCTCGGTCAGCCCGGCCTGTCGGCGGCGCTGAAGCGGCTGCGCGAGGCGCTCGACGACGAGCTGTTCGTGCGGGTCGGGCGCGGCCTGCAGCCGACGCCGCGTGCCCTCGATATCGCCCCGGCGATCGAGGACGCACTGGGCAACATCGAACGGGCGATCCGTATGCCTGACGCGTTCGATCCGCAGAGCTTTGAGGGCACCTTCCGCATCGGCATGTGCGACAATCTCGAGACGGCGTTCTTTGGGCCGCTGGCGGCGCGGATCCGGCGCGAGGCCCCCCGGGCGAAGCTGATTTCGGTGGCCTCGCACACTCACCATCCTGGCCAGCAGCTCGACGATGGCGCCTTCGACCTTTCGGTCTCGGTGCATCCGGACCCGGCCTCGTGGCATGTGCGCCAGCCGCTGTTCCACCAAAGCTCGGTTTCCATCTACGACCCCTACCAACTGCCGCTGACGGCGCCTCTGAGCCTCGAGGATTTCACCCGTGAGGCCCATATCGCGGTATCGTTCGAGGGCGACATGGCCGGCGACGTCGATGCGGCGCTGAGAAAGATCGGGCGGACCCGCTCGGTGGTTGCGACCGTGCCGCGCTTTTCGGCGCTGCCGACGGCGCTGAGCGCCATGCCGGCGATCGCCACCATCCCCGAGTCGATTGCGCGCTGCATGGCGTCGCTGCACGGCCTCGCCATTTCGACGCCGCCGGTGGAGCTCGAGGCTTCGCCGGTGTCGCTGCTCTATCGCCGGGTCGATCGGGCGGAAGGGCGGGCCCAATGGTTCCGCCGGGTGTTCGTCGAAGTGGCGCGCGAAGCGCTGAAAACCAGCGGCTGCAGTTGCGACATCGCGGTGGCGGCTTGAGGGGCCGTCTCGGCCGGAAGGAAGCGACATGAGCAATAGCGTGCGCGAGCTGCGCCTCGTCATCACCGTCGAAGATTTCGAGCAGGCGGTGGCGTTCTGGCGCGATACGATGGGGCTGAAGGAACAGCTCTCGGTCGGCGACGATGACGGTCACGTTGCGATCCTCGGCGCCGGGATCGCGACACTGGAGATCAGCGACAAAAAGCACGCCGAATTCATCGACAGGATCGAAGTGGGACGCCCGGTGGGCGGGCAGTTCCGCGTGGCGCTGCGTTTCGATGACGTGCCGGCGGCGACCGACCTGCTGGAGGCTGCGGGGGCGAAGGTGCTGGGGACGCCTCGGCCGACACCGTTCCGCTCCACCAATTCTCGGCTCGAGGCGCCCGATGGCGTGCAGCTGACCTTGTTTGACGCGGAGTGAAGCGTGAGCGACTACCGACTGATTGAACGAACCCCGACGATCGAGGAATACCGCGAACTGCGCCGGCTGTCGGGGCTGAGCGGCAAATCCGAGGAGGCGGCGGCGCGCGGCCTGCCCAACACCCTCCACGCCGTGGTGATTGAACATGCTGGTGAAACGATCGGCATGGGCCGGGTGATCGGCGACGGCGGCACCGCCTACCAGGTCACCGATATCGCGGTGCTCGAAGCGCATCGCGGCAAGGGGCTCGGCAAGCTGATCGTCGGGGCGCTGGTCGAATGGCTCAAAGCCCATGCCCCGCCGACCGCCTATGTCAGCCTCATCGCCGATGGGCCGGCCAAGGCGCTCTACGCCCAATACGGCTTCGCCGAAACGGCGCCCAAGTCTGTGGGCATGTACCTGTGGCTGAAGTAGGCGCGTCCGGGTCTAGTGGCGCGTGGAGTGAAGCTGCTGGCGCGGCTCGACCCGATCCGACTGCGTGAATTGATAGCTGTCGCGGATATGGGCGTTGAAATAGCGCCCCTTGGACGGTGAGTGCCGGAGCGCATCGTATTCGACCGCCGGCACCTCGAGATAGTTGTAACGGCGGCCCGATGGGCGGAGCCACACCGAAAGCGTCTGCGTGTCGGGGTCGTATGCCATTTCGGCAATCACGGTGGACGGCATGTCGGGTTCCTCCATGCCGTCCTAACGCACCTGGCTGGGGTCCGTTGCTGGTTTACTCGAGCTCTGCTACCGAAACATCGACGTCGAGATCCGGCCAGCGCATGCCCGTCCCGCCATCGGTGAAGCGCCAGTTGAGGCGGGCCGCCGGAGGGCCATCGCGGAGCCGGGGGTAGCGGGTGAGCGGCGCGATCAGCTCGCGTCCATCCTCGAGTTTGACTTCAAGCGTCGCGGTGCCAAACCGCACGTCGATGGCCCGCGAGCCAGTATTGGTCGTCACGCTCATTGGTCCTCCTCCTCAGAGCATCCAGAGCGCTTTCCGGCGGGTTGCAGGTTTCCCCGCTCGAAAGCGCTAGAGATCACGGCGAGCCTAGCCGCGTTCCGACGGTGCGAGAAGGTGGGAAACGTCTGATCACACCGACGGTTGCCTGCGTAACCGACCCGTGCCGCAATCGGGTGTCGAGGGCAGGCCGCATCCCGCCAGGTTCCCGTTCATCCCACATTCAGCCATTCCCCCGCATAACCCTCCGATGACACAGAAACTGACATTGGTGGCGGCCTGCGTGTTGACGCTCGGGCTGGTGTTCGGCGTTGCCGCTCCCGCGGTGGCGCAGGAATGCCTGTCGAAGCGCGAAATCCAGCAGATGATCGATAATGGTGAGCTGGTGCAGCTGTCGCAGGCGATTGCGCAGTCGGGTGTCGATGGCAAGATCATCAGCTCGCAGGCGCGCGTCTGCATGGTTGGCGGCCAGTGGGAGTGGCAGGTCAACGTCATGGACGAAACTGGCGAAAGCAAACCTGTGAGCTTGCCGGCTCAGTGAAGCCTCACGTAGAATCAATGTCGGATATCCCTGGCGCGTAGGGCCGGCTGTTGCCGGGCGCGGGGGTGTCGTGGCGGCAATAGGGGACGTATCGATGCGCATTCTCGTCGTGGAAGACGACACCAATCTCAACCGGCAACTGAAGGATGCGCTCACCGAAGGCGGTTACGTCGTCGATGTGGCGTTCGACGGCGAGGAAGGCCATTTCCTCGGCGACACCGAACCATATGATGCGGTGGTGCTGGATATCGGGCTGCCGCAGATGGATGGCCTGTCGGTGCTCGAAGAATGGCGCCGTGCCGGCAAGAAAATGCCGGTGCTGCTGCTGACCGCCCGCGATCGCTGGAGCGACAAGGTGCAGGGCATCGATGCCGGTGCCGACGATTACGTGGCCAAGCCCTTCCATATGGAAGAAGTGCTGGCCCGCGTCCGCGCCCTCGTGCGCCGCGCCGCCGGGCAGGCCTCCAACGAGATCAGCGCCGGTTCGGTGCGGCTGGACGTCAAGGCCGGCAAGGTCACGGTCGATGGGCACTCGGTGAAGCTCACCAGCCACGAACTGCGCCTCTTGAGCTACCTGATGCACCACAAGGGCAAGGTGATCTCTCGCACCGAGCTGACCGAGCACCTCTACGACCAGGATTTCGACCGCGATTCCAACACCATCGAAGTGTTCGTCGGCCGGCTGCGCAAGAAGCTGCCGGACGATTGCATCCAGACGGTGCGCGGGCTCGGCTACCAGATCGCCGAGGACTGAGGGCCGGGCAATTCCTATCGACCTGGCCATTGCCGGGCTGACCGGCTATCTGCCTTCTCCAGGGCCGAGCGAGCGGGGCGCCCATGACTGACGCGCCGGTTGCCGGAAACAGCATGAAGAAGGGGTCGATCGCGGCCTCGCTATTCCTGTTGTCGGCTGGCTGGCTGATCGTCGCGCTGGTGGCGACGGCGTTTCTGCTGACGGAGCTCTATTCGCGCGCGCTCGACAACAGCCTGGTCGAGACGCTGGAGTTCCATGTCGAGACGCTGACCGACCTGAGCTTGCTCTCCGACACGCCGAAATCGGAGCAGATCAAGGTTGCCGATCCGCGCTTCGATCGCACCGGCTCCGGCTGGTACTGGGCAATCCGCGACGACAAGGGCGAGCTGCTCAACTTCTCCAACTCCTATGTCGGCATGGTGCTGGGGCCGCTGCCGGGCGCGTTCGATGCGACGAACTCCAAATCTGCAGTGCTTACTGACCCGTTCAACATCAAGATCCGGGTGATCGAGCGCGCCGTCACGGTCAACGGCATGCCGCTCCACATCATGGTGACCGGCTCGCTCGATGAAATCCTGTCGCTGGTCGACGAGTTCCGCGGCCAGACCCTGATCGTGCTGGGCGCCGTAGCCATCATGCTGGCGGTGATGTCGACCATCGTTGCCCGGCTGGCGCTGCGGCCGATCGGACGGCTGCGGCGCGAAGTGGAGCAGGTGCGCGAGGGCGATGCGGCCTCGCTCACCGGCGCCTATCCGGCCGAGCTGGCGCCTCTCTCCGAGGAGATCAACGAGCTGCTGCGCTCCAATGCGCAGATCGTCGAGCGCGCCCGCAACCAGGTGGGCAATCTCGCTCACGGGCTGAAGACGCCGATCGCCGTGCTGCGCAACGAGGCCAACGCCGACAAGAAGAACAGTCTCGCCAGGGTGGTGGCCACCGAAACCGAGAAGATGAGTCAGCTGGTGACGACCTATCTCGATCGGGCCCGGCTGGCGGCGCGCTCGACGGTGGTCGGCAAGAAGGCCGACGCGACGCACGTCATGCTGCGGCTGACCCGGGTGATGCAGAAGCTCAACCCGCAAGTGACTATCGCCATGGTGCGGCCCGACGCATCGCTGCCCTGGTTCCGCGGTGACGAAGGCGACCTCGAGGAGATGGCCGGCAACCTGCTCGACAATGCCTGCAAATGGGCGAAGTCCTCGATCGGCGTGACAGTGGTGGCCGAACGCAGTGGCACCGCCGCCAACCTGCTGATCAAGATCGATGACGACGGGCCGGGGCTCACCGAGGAGGAAGCGACCAAAGTGTTGCGCCGCGGTGTCAGGCTGGACGAGAAGACCCCCGGCTCCGGGCTGGGTCTGGATATCGTCAAGGAACTGGTTGACGTCTATGGCGGCTCCCTGCAATTGAAACGCTCAGTGCTGGGGGGCCTCCTGGCAGAATTGCGGCTTCCGGCCGCAAAGGTTGCGGGTTTCCGCACTTTTGCCTCAATACGTAAGGATTAAGGGCCTCGGCCACCCCCCTCGAGACCGACATGCAGCAGATCGTCCGCGCCGTTCCCCTCTTTGCCATGCTCTTGCTTGCCGGTTGCAGCATGGGTCCTTCGACCTCCGACGTCGCCCTCGGGCCGACGCTGCCGCAGCCGAACTCGACGCTGGCCACCCAGCCGACCATCACCCCGGCTTCATTGCCGGCCCCCGGCGCGATCCAGTCTGCGAACGCCAGTTCGATGAACGACGTGACCGCCTTCGTCGACGCGTCAGTGCTCGGGCAGCTCTCGGCCAAGGATAAGGCGGAAGCGGCAAGCGCCCAGTTCAACGCCCTGACTTTCGGTCGCCCCGGCGCGCCGCGCACCTGGATCGGCGACAAGGGCGTCAGCGGTTCGGTGACCGTCGGCCCCTACGTGACCGTCAACAACACCAATTGCCGCGATTTCACCCACACCGTGACCATTGCCGGCGCGCCGCATGCCCGTAAGGGCACCGCCTGCCGCGAGGCCGACAACACCTGGAGCGTCGCCGGCTGAGCCCTTCCGCCGTTGCCGAAAATCGCCTTGTCTGACAGCGATGTGATCGGCGATCCGGCTTCCGGCAGCGGAGCTGCCCTGACAGCGATGTGATCAGCGATCCGGCTTCCGGATAGTCTTTTGTTTACCGTCGCACGCTAGGTTCGAGGACTATTCTCGGACCCTGACGCCCGCCGGTTTTCATGCCCAATACTGCCACTCGTCTTCAAACGTCTGGAACGGCCCGGTCGCAGGGCGGCGTGCGGCCGTTTTTCGGGCTGATCGATGCCGTGGTCGTCCCCGGTTCGGCCGGATTCGATTTTGACGGTGGGATTGCCGAGGCGCATGCCCGGGGTGTCTGGGCCTGGATGGTGCGCGACCTGGCGCCCGATCTGATCGACGCCAATGCCAGTGACGCGGATCCAGCGGCGCGACAGGCGCTCGATCTCCTGATGCCCGAACTGCTGCAGCGGGCGCGCGCCGCTATCGCCGCGGTCGGCTCCCCCGATGCGGAGCGCCGCATCCAGCTGCAGATGGGCGGCGAGGAAGCCTATCGCCGCATCGGCGTGGTCCTGAACGCGTTGAAATGCCGGAGCCTGCTCGACAAGGCGCAGGCCTTTGGCCGGGCCGCCAACGGCATGACGGATGAGACGGCGCTCGGCGTTGCCCTGCAGTCGATGCCGCTCAACGACCACGCCGTCTCTGCCCTGCTGTTCCAGGCGGCAATGGGGCAGGTGAGCCATCCCGGTCGTTTGATGGCGTCAGCAATTCGCCTCGCCGGCTCCGCCACCGAAGCTTCGATGCAGCGCGCCGGCTTCGCGCCGTTGATCGAGGCGATGCTGTCGCACGCCCAGGCGCAGATCCCGGCGCTCGATCAGCACGGCGCCTTCGCCGATATCGATCTCACCTGCCGCGCCATCGATCGGTTCCACCGGCTGATGCGGGCGGTGACCGGCTATGTCGAACTTGGCCGGCTGACTCGGTGGTCGACGGCGGTCGCGGCGCTGACCAAGACCGTGTCGGAACTGGTGGAGCCCAAGCTTCGCGACGTGTCGCCGAACGTCAACCTGGCGCTGCGCCGCCATTCCGGCACCGACCGGCTCGATGGCGACCAGGTGCTCGCAGCGCTCAACGGCTGCTACGTCCTGGCGACGATTCGCGATTGCCGCGACTCGCTGGCGCTCAACGCCATGTTCGACCAGACCTGGACCCAGGTGGGGCAGGCGCTGGAAATGCACGTCCAGCGCAACCTCGAACTGTTCCGGCAGAACCCCGGCGACCGGGTGACCGGCGCGCGGCTCGACGCGGCCATCAAGATGGCCGAGCTGCGCTTCAACCCTGACTATGCCGACGTGCTGCGCCGGGCCCGCGAGACTGCGGAGAAGCGGGCAGGCTAAGGGGCAGGCGCGTCATCGCATCTCTGGTGCAGACTGACCCGCCCATACTACCGGCCTCTCAGGAACGCAGCTTGAGCCGCTCTATCAGCCGCGCCGCCACGGCGGTCCCGGCGTCCCGCACGTAAAGCTCCGTCCCCGCCACCTCAGGGACTTTTCCCATCAGCGCAATTCCACCATTGGCGCCGGGCCGGTGCGGGGCGTAGGTGACGCCGATTGCCTTAAGTGGGTCGCGCTGTTCGGAATTCTCGAAGATGAGGCAACCGGGCTCGAACGAGCGGGCATCGGCTGCGGTGAGCGCCCAGATCTGCGGTTTCTCGCCGAAGCGACCAGCGAGATAGGCTGGCGGGGCCGGCACCTCCTCCGGCGCTGGACCGGCCGGCACGCGCCAGCCGGTGTCGCTGATTTCACCGGAGAGCGCGCATCGCTCGGCGGCAACCGAGCCGGCATCGCGGGCGGCCATGGCGCCGATATCGACGGCAGCGGCGATGTCGCCGAGCCCAAGCTGCACCGCGCGCGTGGCGAGGCCGGAGACGCCATGCTTGCTGGCGGCGGCAGAGCGTCGGGTGATCAGCGACTGGCCGCGATCGAGATAGGTGGCACCGCGCGCCGCCGGACGGAACGGCGCGACCGGGTTGCGGGCATTGGGGGTCTCGAAGGCTTCCTCGATGATGTTGTCGATCACCGCTGGCGCGGGCTTGCCGAGGAAACCGAGCACGACGGCCCTGCCGCTGCTGAGCGCCGCAGCGGTGGTGTGGAGACCCGCAGCGGAGCCGGCCAAAGCGACGGCGGGCAGGGTGCCGCGTGGACCTAGCCAACCGTTTGCCGCATGCCAGGCGGCTGATCCGCCGGCGCGCAGCCACAGCAGGATGTCCGGCTGCCAGGCGCCGGCGGCGACCAGTTGATCGGTTTCGATGGCGGTCGAATCCTGTGCGATTTCGTCGATGGCGACGGCGAAGCCGACGCGCAGCCCCGGCTTGTTGCGTTCGAGCGGTTCGGCATGGCTCGGGGCCAGGGCGGAGGCCAGAGTAATGCCGGTGGCCTTGGCGAAGTCGACGAAGCGTGAGGTGGTGCTGAGCCGGCTGTCGACGATGCGTTGCACCTCGACGCCTGCGTCGGCGGCATAGAGGGCCAGCCGGTAGGTGAAGCTGTTGGGCGTGGTGAACAGCGCGCGCCGGCCGGGCCAGACGCCGAACCGTTCGGCCCGCTGGAACGCAGTCAGCGCTCCGACAATGCCCGGTGTGCGGTTGCCCGGAAACAGCGGCAGCCGTTCGATTGCACCGGTGGCGAGGATAATGTGTCGCGCGACCACAGCGATGACGCGTGACACCGGCCGGCCGGCCTCGACCACCACCTGGTGCACCTTCAGCACCGTGCCGGTGATCGCGAACGCTTCGGCCCGGGTCAGAGTCGTGACCGGGCCCTTGCCCTCGAGGCTCGCGATCAGCCGTTCGACCATGGTGTCGGGGGACGCCTCGGCATCGACGGCGCCGAAATAGCGGATGGTGCCGCCAAGACTCTGCTGGCGCTCGATCAGCACGGCGCGCTTGCCGGCGGCCGAAACCGCCGCTGCGGCGCTGAGGCCGGCAACCCCGCCGCCGACAATGGCGAAATCGGTCTCGATCTCCTCATAGACTGCCGCATTGTGCCAGGGCGGACTGCCAAGCGGCGTGTCGCCGAAGCGATGGTTCAGGGTGCGCGCCGGGCCGAGCAGTTTGTGGCGCAGGGCACCGAACAGGCCGCCTGAGGCAATCGGGTCGCGGCGCGTGCCGATGGTCACGAGGCTCAGCCCGTCAAGGGCAGGGGTTCGCTCCATCGGCAGCGCCCCACCCTTGCCCGAGCTGACCAGCGGCGCAAATTCCTCGTCGAGCGCCAGCGCTTCGTCACCCTGCCGTCCGGCGATCTGGATGCCGTTGGCGAGGGCAGCGGAAAGCACGGTGTCGCCGGCAAAGCCGCGGATGGCGCGGCCATTTAGCCGGAACTGCAGCGGCGCGCTGCGATCGAGCTCGGCGCCGCCGAGGCCGTGCGGCGCATCTGCGGCAAGGCGGTTACCGTGCTCGCTCACGCCGGCACCGCCGGATAGTCGGCGGCCAGCAGGCGCTGGTTGCCGCGGCTCGGGCCTCGCGCTGCAAACCACTCCGCCTCGTCCGTTGCTGCGGTTCCTGCGACGTAGCGGGCGATGGCCGGCGCGAGGAATGCTCCGCTCGGGCCGAGGGCAGCGATCACCAGCGCCTTGTGGCCACGCGCCGGACCGATAAAGGGGGCGCCATCGCTGGTGTGGAAGCTGTTGACCACGGTTTCTCCGGCAAGCCGGAGCGTCTCGCCACGCGACACCGCGCTGCCCAGCCGGGCGCGGGCCGTTCCTGGATCGCCTGAGAGCAGCGCCGATACGCTGACCTTGCCATCCTGCACCAGCACCACGCCCCGATCGATGAACCATGCATAGGGGGCGGGGAGGGGCTTGGCCGCGTCGAGCAGCATGGCGGCGCCGGGGACGACTTCCAAACTACGGTCGCGCGCCTCTTCGGGCAGATGCTCGAGCACTGCGTCGTCGCCGGCAAGGATCACTTGCGCAGCTTCGACAGCACGACCGTCGTGGACAATGCGGGCAGTGCCATCCTTGCGCAGCGTCAGCTCGGTGTCGGCGCGATCGAGGCGGCGCACCTCGTGCTTCGAAAGCCAGCCTTCGAGCGCCGGCTCGAGCCGGCCATGGCCGAGCAACTGCGCATCGCGCACCCGCAGCAACAGCCCTTCGGCAACGGCGCGGTCGGCGACTGGCTCGACCGCATAGCCAAGCGCCATGGCGAGGTGACGGAAATGGCCGAGGGCAGCGATGCTGTCAGGCGTTTCGGCGACCAATAGTGGGTCGGCGCGGCTGACCAGACCCTTGCCCCAGCTGTTGACCAGCTTGGTGGTCTCGGCGGCCCCGCGCTTCAGTAGCAGCAGGGTTTCGGGCCGGGTTATCGGTGCAATGGAAATGTCGATGCTGCGCTGTAGCCGAAACGGTGAGAACGGCTCGCCGACGAGGCAGACCCGGCGCTTGTGTTCGATGGCGAGCAGGCCCGCCAGCAGCCCGGCAAGTGGGGTAGAGCCGAGGACCAGGTGGTCGTAACTGTCGTCGGCCATGGGATCAGCGAACCATTGAGCGGGCTGCGGCAATGCGCCTCCCACACATCGATGTGTGCGGGTGCATAAATTGCCCGAATGCCTTTATAGATCGGGCGCGTTTTTGCACCTTCGCATGAGGCAGAGCCCTGCACATGATATTTTGGTCGCTCGCTTTTGTGGTCACTGCCGTCGCCTGCGCCGCGCTCTATTATGCGGGGGCCGGACGAAGGGTCAACGCGGCTGCCGCTGTTGTAGACAGCCCTGAGATCGCTCATCTCAAGCTTCAGTTGAAGGAGATCGAGTCGGATCTCGCTTTGGGTCGCCTCGGCGCTGCTGAGGCGACGGCGGCCAAGGGCGAACTGGCGCGCGAGCTGATGCGGTTGAAAGCGACGACGAAAGCAGCAAGCGACACCGGCGGGCGCCGCGGTCTCATCGCGGTCGCGGCGGCAGTGACGGCGGTGCTGGCCTTCGGCGTCTACGGTGCGCTCGGTCGGCCGGACCTGCCGGCGCAGCCGCTGGCGGAGCGGCAGGACGTGCCGCCGCCTCAGATGACGCTCGACGACGCCATCGCCCGCATCGAAGCGCAACTGCAGGCCAAGCCCGAGGATTTGCGGGGCTGGACGGTGATCGCGCCGGCTTACATGCAGATGGGCCGCTTCGCCGACGCCGCCAATGCGCTGCGTAAGATGATCGAGCTCGATGGCCCGACCGCCGACCGCGAGACCGATCTCGGCGAGGCCCTGATGATGGCCAATAATGGCGACGCCAGGGGGGAGCCGCTAACGCTGTTCCGCAGCGCCTCCAACCGCGACGTCACCCATGTGCGCTCGCGCTACTATCTCGCCAGCGAAGCGATGCGTAACGGCGATTTCGACACGGCCAAGGCAGAGTGGCAGGGGCTGCTGAAGCTCAGCAAGGGCGGCGAAACCTGGCTGGCCAATGCCGAAGCCGGCCTAGCCGCAGCGGAAGCCGGGCTCGGCGGCGACATGCCGGCCAATGCCGACATTGCCGCCATGGTCGAGGGCCTGTCGAGCCGGCTGACCGAGAGTGGCGGTTCGATCGATGAATGGACTCGCCTGGTGCGCTCGCGCCTTGTGCTGGGTCAAACCGAACTGGCACAGACGGCCTATGATGCCGCCCGCAAGGCGTACCCCAATGCGGGGGATCGCGCAGAACTCGATGTTCTCGCAGCGGATAATGGATTGGTAGCAAGCAATTGACTCGGAAGCAGAAACGCCTCGCCATCATTGCCGGCCTCGGTGCCGTTCTCGCGGTTGCGGCGACGATTATCTTCGTGGCGCTGCGCGACCAGATCGTGTTCTTCTATTCGCCCAGCGAAATTCACGAGAAGGCAGTGGCCGCAGGCACGCCGATCCGCCTCGGCGGGTTGGTGAAGGAGGGCACCTGGAAGCGTCAGGGCGAGACCTCCGACTTCGTCGTGACCGATGGCCAGACCGAGATGGCGACACACTATGTGGGACTGCTCCCCGACCTGTTCCGCGAAGGGCAGGGCGTGGTGATCGAGGGCAGCGTGACTCCCCAGGGCACGTTCGCCGCCACCAACGTGCTGGCCAAGCACGACGAAAACTACATGCCCAAGGAACTGGTGGAAGAGTTGAAGAAGCGCGGCGAATGGCAGCGCGATGGAGCGCCGCTGTGATGGGCGCAGCAACAAAAGGCCCCCTCACCCGGATCGCTTCGCGATCCGACCTCTCCCCCCAGGGAGAGGTGATGGGAGGCACCGTCCTGCCACAGCGCACCTCTCCCCTTGGGGGAGAGGTCGACGCGTCAGCGTCGGGTGAGGGGGCCTTTGCGCCCTGCTCGGAGGGAACCCACCAATGAGCATCGAACTCGGCCATTTCGCTCTCGTTCTCGCCTTCGCCATCTCTGCCATCTCGGCGATCGTCGGGCTGCTGTTCTGGAAGCGCGAGGCGCTGGCTGGCTATCTGCAGCAGGGGGCGGTGCTGCAGTTCGTGCTGGTCGCGGCTTCGTTTGCGGCGCTGATCCAGGCCTTCGTGGTTTCCGATTTCTCGCTGAAGCTCGCTTACGAACACGCCAATTCGGCGCAGCCGCTGATCTTCAAGATCACTGCCGTGTGGGGCAACCACGAAGGCTCGATGCTGCTCTGGGTGCTGATCCTCGTGATCATGGGTGCCGCTGTCGCTGCCTTCGGACGGAGCCTGCCAAAGGATCTCATGACTTTGGTGCTGGCGGTGCAGAGCCTGATCGCCGCCGCGTTCACCGGCTTCACCCTGTTCACCTCCAACCCCTTCCTCCGCTTGTCGCCGGCGCCGTTCGAGGGCCAGGACCTCAACCCGATCCTCCAGGATATCGGCCTCGCCATCCACCCGCCGCTGCTCTACCTCGGCTATGTCGGTTTCTCGGTCTGCTTCAGCTTCGCCATGGCGGCGCTGATCTCGGGCCGCATCGACGCCGCGTGGGCCCGCTGGGTGCGGCCATGGGCCCTGGTGTCATGGTGCTTCCTGACGCTGGGCATCGCCATGGGTTCCTACTGGGCCTACTACGAGCTCGGCTGGGGCGGCTGGTGGTTCTGGGATCCGGTGGAGAATGCCAGCTTCATGCCGTGGCTTGCCGGAACGGCGCTGCTCCACTCCGCGCTGGTGATGGAAAAGCGTAATGCGCTGAAGATCTGGACCATCTTTCTCGCCATCATCACCTTCTCCCTGAGCCTGCTCGGCACCTTCATGGTGCGCTCCGGTATTCTCACCTCGGTGCATACCTTCGCGTCCGATCCGACCCGCGGCATGGTGATCCTGGCGCTGCTGGCGGCCTTCATCGGCGGCGCCTTCTCGCTCTTTGCCTTCCGCGCTTCGGCGCTGCGAGTGGGCGGGCTGTTTGCGCCGATCAGCCGCGAGGGCGCGCTGATCCTCAACAACCTGTTCCTCGCCACGGCCACCGTGGCGGTGCTGGTGGGGACGCTCTATCCGCTGCTGCTCGATGCGCTGGTTGGCGAGACCATCTCGGTGGGTGAGCCGTTCTTCAACCTGACCTTCGGGGTGATCATGGCGCCGCTGCTGATCATCCTGCCGTTCGGGCCGTTCCTCGCCTGGAAGCGTGGCGACGTGATTGCGGTGACGCAGCGGCTGGCCGGCGCCGCCGGGCTGGCGCTGTTCGCCGCAGTGCTGTGCTTCGCCCTGACGGGTGGCGAGGTGTCGCTGGCGCCGCTCGGCCTGCTGCTCGGCTTCTGGGTAGCTTTCGGCGCGCTGGCCGAGCTGGTCGATCGGGCAAAGTTCTTCCGCACCGATGTCGTCACCTCCTTCAAGCGGCTGTTCGGCCTGCCGCGCACCGCCTGGTCGACGGCCATCGCGCATTTCGGCATCGGCGTCACGGTGATCGGCATCGTCGCCGCCAGCGCCTGGCAGACTGAACTGGTGACCACCATGGTGCCGGGGCAGGGTGTGGTGATTGCCGAGCATCAGGTGACGTTCGAGGGCATGGAGCATGTCGAGGGGCCGAATTTCGTCTCCGACACCGGGCGCTTCGCCATCCGGGCGCCGGGCGGCGGGGTGCGTACGGCACTGGCCGAGCGGCGCGTCTACAATGCCAGCGGCCAGCCGACCACCGAGGCGGCGATCGAGACTTACGGCTTCAGCCAGCTCTACGTGCAATTGGGGGAACCGCAGGCCGATGGCAAGTCGGTGGTGCGGCTCTGGTACAAGCCGTATGTCACGCTGATCTGGCTCGGCTGCCTGTTGATGGCCGGCGCCGGCTTCCTGTCGCTGAGCTACCGCCGGCTGCGCATTGGTGCACCGCGGCCGGCCTCCGCCCGGGCCGCCGCCGAATGAGGGCGCTCCTCGCCCTTGTGCTGCTGGTGCTCCTCAGCGTCCCGGCGCTGGCGGTGCGGCCCGACGAAATGCTGGCCGACCCGGTGCTCGAGACCCGGGCCCGCGCCATCTCGGAAGGGCTCCGCTGCCTCGTCTGCCAGAACCAGTCGATAGATGATTCCGACGCCGACCTGGCGCGCGATCTGCGTATCCTGGTGCGCGAACGGTTGACCGCCGGAGACAGCGACCAGCAGGTGCGCGATTACCTCGTCGCCCGCTACGGCGAATACGTGCTGCTCAACCCGGTAATGGGGCCGCACACCGTGCTGCTCTGGATCGCCGCGCCGGTGGTGCTGGTGATCGGCGGCATCGTGGTGTTCGTCGGCGCCCGTCGCAAGCGCGCCGCGGCGCAGACCGCACTGACCGAGGACGAGGCGAAAGCGCTCGAGGAACTGGAGCGCTAGTGCGCGCCGAACAGGATCGGCACCGTCGCCGCGATCAGCAGCACGGCCGCGCCGATGTTGAAGGCGGTAGCGTAGGCCGGCTGGACCAGGAAGCGACGCAGCATGGCGCCGCCCGCTGACCAGACCGAGACGCAGGGGACCGAGATCAGTGCCATCGCGGTCGCGGCGAGCGCCAGGTTCAGCGCATAGCCATCGGCCGGCAGGTAGGTGGCGGCAGCGCCGGTGGTGATGGCCCACGCCTTCGGATTGATCCACTGGAAGCCGACGGCGCCAAGAAACCCGAGCGGTGGCCGCTCGTCGGCATCGACGTCGATCGGGCCACTGCGTGCGATCTTGATCGCCAGCCAGACGAGGTAAGCCGCGCCAGCCCAGCGCATCGCCTCATGCAGCGCCGGAAACGTCTGCAGCAACGCCCCGATCCCAAGCCCGACCGCCACGAGTTGCAGTGCCACGCCCAAGGCGATGCCGGCAACGAGCGGCATCGAACGCCGTACCCCCACCCGCACGCCGGAAGCGAGCGCCATCATGTTGTTGGGCCCGGGCGTGCCGGTGAGGACAACGCAGAAGACGAGGAACGGGAGAAGGATAGCTGGATCGGTCATGGGCGCAAGATTAGCGCGACACAGACGGCAATGTGGTGCAACAAATGGAAGATATCGACCGCATCGACCAACAGATATTGCACGAGCTGGGTCGCGACGCCCGGCTCGCCAACATTCGGCTGGCCGAACGGGTAGGGCTGTCGCCCTCGGCATGCCTGCGTCGAGTGCAGGAGCTGGAGCGGCGCGGCATCATCAAGGGCTATCGCGCCGTGGTCGACCGCTCCCGGCTGGGTGCAGGGTTCCGCGCCTATGTCTCGGTCGGCTTGTCCAGCCACACCAAAGCCAGCCAGGAGGCTTTCGAGAAAGCCGTGGCGCTCGCGCCGGAAGTGGTCGAGTGCCACAACGTCACCGGCGCGATCGAGTACCTGCTGCGCATCGAAGTCGCCGACATCGAGGCTTACAAGAGTTTCCACACCGATGTGCTGGGCACGCTGCCCACGGTGACCGCGATCACCACCTACGTGCTGCTTGGCTCGCCCCAGGATGAGCGGGCTTAGCGGCTCCAGATCTGTCGGCCATCTCTCGCTGGCGGGAGCATCCCAAATACCGGCAGGCACGGTCTGTCCTCCCCATCCGGCTGTCACCCCAGCGAAAGCTGGGACCCACCTATCAGCTTGTTCGGGCTGCGAGTTGGGTCCCGGCTTCCGCAGGGATGACACCTGAGGTGGGGAGCGAGCAGTGCCTCCAGATCCCTTCCCTACCAAGGGGAGATGATCACCGAGAGCGCGGCGCTTGTCGCGACTCGGCGTGCGGCGTTACCCCTTTCCCCGTGTCCCTGACCCTCCTCCTCCCCGCCGATCTCGACCTGACGCTCGCGCTGGCGCTTATCGTTTTGAGCTTTGTCACCTCGCTGATCACCGCCACCTTCTCACTGGGCGGCGGCACGCTGATGGTGGCGGTGCTCGCGTTGGTGTTTCCGCCAGCGGTCGTGGTGCCGCTGCACGGCGCCATCCAGCTCGGCTCCAACAGCGGCCGGGCGCTGGTGCAGCGCCAGCACATCCAGTGGCCGCTGGTGCTGTGGTTGTCGCTCGGCGGGGCGATCGGCACCGTTGTCGGTGGCCAGTTCGCCAGCCTTCTCCCCGCCACGGCGCTGCAGATTGCCATCGGCGGCTTCGTCCTCCTCACCACCTGGCTGCCGCAGCCCAAGATCGTCGGGCGCTCAAGGCTGGCCCAGGTGCTTGGCGGCGGGGTGATTGCCGCGGTGTCGATGGTGGTCGGCGCCACCGGACCGCTGGTCGCGGTGTTCATCAAGGGGCTGGCTGATCGGCGGCAGCTGGTTGCTACTCACGCCATGCTGATGACGCTGCAGAACAGTTTCAAGGTGGCGATGTTCGTGCTGCTCGGCTTTGCTTTTGCCGCCTACCTGCCGCTGATCGTCGCGATGATCGCTTCGGGCTTTGTCGGCACCGCGATCGGCAGCCGCTTGCTGGTGAAAGTGCCCGAGGCGGCGTTCCGTTGGGGCTTCAAGATCGTGCTGACGCTGGTAGCGCTGGACCTGCTGCGCACCGCGCTGTTTTAGCCCCGCCGATAACGTTCGGAACATTACCGATAATTAACGCCCGGGTCACCGTGCAGAAAGGCGATGGGCTCCATATCTCTCGGCCATCAAGAGTGCCTGACTGAAGGAGATCATCATGCCCTCGTCTAAGTTCAACGCCCGCCGCTGGCTCGGGGCTTCGGCCCTGGCGATTCTCGCCGGCATCGGTGGTGGTACTGCCTTGGTTGCGGCAACCGCCCCCTCGACCGCCCAGACCGCAACTCTGGTCCCCGCCGCGCAGATCACCGCGCCTGCCGTGACCAACGCCCCGAACTTTGCCGACCTCGTCGAGGCGGTGAAGCCGGCGGTGGTCTCGATCATCGTCGAAGGCGGCGAGAAGGAAGATACCCGCCAGCTGCAGCGCGGCGGCCCGCAGTTCAAGTTCGATTTCCCCGACCTGCCCGATGATCATCCGTTCAAGGATTTCATGGATCAGTTCGGCCAGCAGTTCGGCCAGGGCGGTCGTGGCGGCCAGGGTGATGGCCCGGCCCGTCCGCAGGCGCCGCGCAAGTTCATGGCGGCCGGTTCGGGCTTCGCCATCTCGGCTGACGGCTACATCGTCACCAACAACCACGTCGTCGACAACGCCGACAAGGTGACCGTGGTGTTCGACGACGGCAAGGAAATGAGCGCCAAGGTGATCGGCACCGACGAGAAGACCGATCTCGCCGTGGTGAAGGTGGATGGCGTCACTGACCTGCCGTTCGTCAAGCTGGCCGATAACGAAGTGCGCGTCGGCGAGTGGGTGGTGGCCGTGGGCAACCCGTTCGGCCTCGGTGGCACCGTGACCGCCGGTATCGTCTCGGCCCGTGGCCGCGACATCGCCGGCTCGGCCTATGGCGACTTCCTGCAGATCGATGCCGCGGTGAACACCGGCAACTCCGGTGGCCCCGACTTCAACCTCCAGGGTGAAGTGGTTGGTGTGAATACTGCCATCTTCTCCCCCAACGGCGGCAATGTCGGTATCGCCTTCGCCATCCCGGCCAGCGTCGTCAAGCAGGTAACCAGCCAGTTGATCGAGAACGGCACCGTGACCCGCGGCTTCCTCGGTGTCGGCATCCAGGATGTCACCAGTGACATCGCCGACAGCGTCGGCCTCAAGGATGCGGCTGGTGCGCTCGTCACCGAGCCGACCAAGGACAGTCCGGCCGACAAGGCCGGCGTCAAGTCCGGCGACGTGATCACCGCCGTCGATGGCAAGGCCGTCAGCAACGCCCTCGATCTGAGCCGCACCATTGCCGGCAAGAACCCGAGCACAGCGGTCGAGCTGACCATCTGGCGCGACGGCAAGGAGCAGAAGATCTCGGTGACCCTGGGCAAGCTCGAAGAGACGGCGAAGCCGTCCGAAGAGCAGCAGCAGGCTCCCGCCGAGGAACCGGCCGCTCCGGCGCCGACCAGCGTCGGCCTGACGCTGGTGCCGAACTCAGGCGGTGAAGGCCTCCTGATCCAGGACGTCGATCCGAACTCGGCGGCCGCCGAGAAGGGTTTCGCCGTGGGCGATACCATCCTCGAGGTCAACAACCAGGCCGTGTCGTCGGTCGCCGACTTCGAGAAGGCCGTGCAGGGCGTCAAGGACGCCGGCCGCAGCACTGCGCTGGTTAAGGCACAGCGTGATGGCAATACCCGCTTCATCGGCCTGCCGATCACCGAAGCCAAGTCGTAATCACTGCCGGGCTCCGGGCAAATGCTCCGGGGCCCGTTTCCCTTAGTCGTCCTCGCCAAGACCGGGATCCGCAAGGGTTCCGGTCTTTGCCGGAATGACGCAGAATAGCGCGGGGTCACCACATGAAGATTCTGCTGATCGAAGATGACCGCGAGGCGGCGAGCTACCTGATCCAGGCACTCGACGAGGCCGGCCATATCACCCACCACGCCAGCGACGGTGAGACCGGCTACGCCATGGCGTCGTCGATGGATTACGACGTGCTGGTGGTCGACCGCATGCTGCCGCGCCGCGATGGCATCTCCATCATCGAGAGCCTGCGCGCCGAGGACGACAAGACCCCGGTGCTGATCCTCTCGGCGCTGGGCGAGGTGGATGATCGGGTCACCGGTCTGCGCGCCGGCGGCGACGATTACCTGGTCAAGCCTTACGCCTTCACCGAGTTGCTGGCGCGCGTCGAAGTGCTGGCGCGCCGCTCCTCACCGGCCGAAGCCGCCACCAGCTTCGAGGTCGGCGGACTGGCGCTCGATCGCCTGAGCCGCAAGGTCGAGCGCGACGGCGAGCAGATCCTGCTGCAGCCGCGCGAATTTCGTCTGCTGGAATACCTGATGAAGAACGCCGGCAAGGTGGTGACCCGCACCATGCTGCTGGAAAATGTCTGGGATTATCACTTCGATCCCCAGACCAACGTCATCGACGTGCACATGTCGCGGCTCCGCGCCAAGATCGACAAGGGTCACGCCAACCCGCTGCTGCACACCATCCGCGGCGCGGGCTACATGATCCGCGACTGACGATGTTCCGGCTCGCCCAGCTCTGGCGCACGACCACCGTGCGCCTCACCGCACTGTTCATGCTGATCTTCGTGATCTTCGCGGTGGTGCTGCTCGGGCTGATCTCGTGGCAAACCTCGGTGCAGCTGCAGCGCCAGCAGACCGACGCCATCGACCGCGAGGCCGTGCAATTCAAGCGGCTCGATGGCGACGGCGGCTTCCGCGCCACCATCATCGCGGTACAGCGCCTCGCCAGCCAGCCTGGCCCGGGCATCTACTACCTCGCCGATCCCGCCGGCCAACTGATCGTCGGCAATGTCACCGACCTGCCGCCCGAAGTGCTGGCCGAGCCTGGCACCTACAGTTTCAACTATTCCAAGCCCCGGTTGTTCGACGATCCGGACAGCGAAGCCAATGACGCGACGCCACAGCGCCAGGGCTATGCCATGGTGCGTTCTGAGAAGCTGCCCAGCGGCCTGATCCTCGTGGTCGGCCGCGACGTGGTGGAGCGGCGCGGCTTCACCGCCATTGTGCTGCAATGGTTTGCGGTCGGCGCCGGCGGCATCCTGCTGTTCTCGCTGGTGGCCGGCGTCCTGACTGCAGTGCGCGTGCTGCGCCGCATCGACACCATCTCCTCCACCTCCAACAAGATCATGTCGGGCAACCTCAGCGAGCGCGTGCCGGTGACCAAACGCAACGACGAGTTCGACGCGCTCGCCACCAACCTGAATCTCATGCTCGATCGCATCGAAAAGCTGATGCAGGGGATGAAGGAGGTGACCGATAATGTCGCCCACGATCTCAAGACCCCGCTGACTCGGCTGCGCAACCAGGCCGAGGCGGCATTGCGCGACGGGCACAGCGAAGAGACCCGCAGGCAGGCGCTGGAGACGACCATCGAGGAGAGCGACAAGCTCATCAAGACCTTCAACGCCCTGCTGATGATCGCTCGCGCCGAGGCCGGAACGCCGTCAGGTGCGCTGAGCGAGACCGACCTGAGCGCCGTGGTGGCCGATGTCGCCGAGCTGTACGGGCCATTGGCCGAAGAAGAGGGGTTGGCGCTCGAAACCGACATTGCCGAGGGCATCAAGATCAATGGCAACCGCGAACTGCTCGGACAGGCGCTGGTGAACCTGATCGAGAACGCGCTGAAATACTATGAGCCGCACGAGGGCAGGGCCGGCCGGATCACAGTGAGCCTCAAGCGTGAAGGCGGCCGGGTACGCATCGAGGTGGCCGATAACGGCCCCGGCATCGCTGCCGAAGACCGCGGCCGCGTCGTCGAGCGCTTCGTGCGGCTGGAAAAGAGCCGAACCGAGCCCGGCTCCGGGCTGGGTCTGTCGCTGGTCGCGGCGGTGGCGCAACTGCACAAGGGCGAACTGCGGCTCGAGGACAACGCGCCGGGCGTACGTGCGGTGGTGGACCTGCCGGCCTGAGAGCGCCAAACTGCATGCAATTTGCGATCGTCTCGTAAACCTGTGGAGACGGATGCCATGGCATGAGGCGATCATGACCACCTTCGTTGTCCACATACCGGCTGCGGAAGTCCACCGGTTCTACATGTTCGATCAGGGCGCTGTGCAGCGGGTGCCCTCGCCGCATGTGGTGAGCCTCAGGCCCGATCGCTCGATCATGGTGGTGCGCACCACCTTCCGAACCGTCAGCAAGATGGCCAAGATGTTCCCTGACTGGCACTTCCAGGCCCTGCTTGGGGCTTAGTGGGGTTGCGGTAACCCGAATGCATCAGTCTGCGCACCCTCTCCCGCAAGCGGGAGAGGGTCGCCGACTGCGCGTTCGGTCTAGTGCGCCGTCTGCACCGACGTCTCGCCAATGCCGACGCCGGCGACTTTGCCGCCCTTTATCACGTAGCCGATATACTGCGCGATGTCGGAATAGCCGCCCGGGCGGTCGGAGCGATAGGCGATCTTGCTGCCCGAAGCTGCCCCGAAAGTCGCCTTGAGATCGGCGGTGGAAGCGCCGAGGCCCGGAATGCCGAAATTGGGGGCGGTGAGGCCCGCCGGTGCTGCGTCGCAGCTCTTCGACGGCTTGCTGGCGGCTTCCGCCGCCACCATCATCACAAACTCATAACCGCCCAGCGCATTGGAGATGAACCACACATTGGCGCCCTCGGCGCCGTAGCACAGCCAATCGGCGCGCCCGGCGCCGTCGCCCTCGCGCCGGATCGTGCCGCCGAAAGCCTTCTGCACGTCCTTGAGCTTGGTGCGCTGCAGCTGCACCGTCAGCTTGCCGACGCCGATCGCCTTGACCGGTGCCTTTTCGAGATTGGCTTTGCTGAAGTTGAAGCTGTTGCCGAAGATCGCCTGGCCCATGCCGTCGAGACCGGCGGCTGAGGCGGGGACGGCATTGAGAACAAGGGCGGCCAGAGAGGTGGCAACAAGGGCAGCAATACGGGTGCGCATGCGGGGCTCTTCGGGATTGGCTGGCGCGGGAACATAGCGAGACGCATGCCGAAATCCAGTGGCTTTTAGACCTAGCGAACCATAACCGCTGCAGACGGATTTACGCTGCCCGGAATGACATCGAGGGCGTGGCGGGTTATCGAGAGCAGATGAAAGTTGCGCTCGAAACCCTTCTCGCTTCAGCCCCTTACCTCAAGGATCTCGCCAATCGGCATGCCGAGTGGTTCGCCGCTGCGTTGCGGCTGTCCCCGGATACTGCTCTCGCGGCGGTGCTCGACCAGATCGCGAAGGCCGGGCACGGTGTTGCCACCGAGGAGGAGATCGGGCGCGAGTTGCGCATCGCCAAGGGCCGCGTGGCGCTGCTGGCGGCCGTGTCCGAAGTCGAAGGACGCTGGACCACGGCGCAATCGACTGCAGCTTTGTCGGACCTCGCCGATGCGGCGCTCGACGCCGGGCTCGAGGTGCTGCTGCGGCTGGCGGCGGCCCGCGGGCTGACCGAGGCAACGGCAGCCAATTCCGGCCTCGCGCTTTTCGCCCTCGGCAAGCATGGCGGGCGCGAGCTCAACTATTCGAGCGACATCGATATCGTCGCCTTCTTCGACCCCGAAAAAGGTGCGGTGAAGGAGCGGGGGGAAGAGACGAAGTTCTTCACCCGCATCGTCCAGAAGCTCGCCGGCTTGATGCAGGATCGCACCGAGCACGGCTATGTTTTTCGCACCGACCTGCGCCTCAGGCCCGACCCGGGCGCCACGCCGGTGGCGCTGCCCACCGAAGCGGCGCTGGCCTATTACGAGAGCCGCGGCCAGAACTGGGAGCGCGCTGCCTGGATCAAGGCGCGGCCCTGCGCCGGCGACAAGGCGGTAGGCGAGCGGTTCCTCAAGGACCTGGCGCCCTATGTCTGGCGCAAGCACCTCGACTTCGCCACCATCGCCGACATCCAGGCGATGAAGCGCCAGATCAACATTACCAAGAACGTCGGCGATGCACGCGTTGCCGGACACAACGTCAAGCTCGGGCTCGGTGGTATCCGCGAGATCGAGTTTTTCACCCAGACCCAGCAGTTGATCGCCGGCGGGCGCGACCAGACGCTGCGGGTACGCCCGACCGCAGTCGCGCTCAAGGCGCTGGCGGCGGCCAACTGGATCTCGAAACGGGCGGCCGAGGACCTGACGCGGATCTACTGGTACCTGCGCGCTGTCGAGAACCGGCTGCAGATGCTGCGCGACGAACAGACACATGTGATGCCTGAGGCCGAAACCGACATCGCGGTCATCGGCACCTTGATGGGCGAAGCCAATCTGCAAGCGTTTGAAACAACTTACCGGGCGGCGTTGAATCAGGTTGTCGGCTACTATTCCGACCTGTTCGCCGAGGGGGAGAGCCTTGCGGCAGGTGGCGGCAACCTGGTGTTCACCGGCTCGGACGACGATCCGGAGACCATCGAGACGCTTTCAGGCATGGGCTTCAAGCAGCCCTCCAAAGCCATCGAGACGGTGAAGAAGTGGCACTATGGCAGCTACGCCGCGACCCGCGCTGCGGCGGCGCGGGCCCATCTCACCGAATTGCTGCCGGCTCTGCTCGCAACCATCTCGGGCGCCGGCAACCCGGATGAGGCACTGGCGCGGTTCGACAACTTCCTGTCGCGCCTGCCTTCCGGCGTGCAGCTCTTTGCTCTCCTCCGCAACCACGAGAACCTTCGCAGCCTGCTGGTGGCGCTGATGGCCTCGGCGCCGCGCATGGCTGACGCGGTGATCCACCGCGCTCATGTGATGGACGGGCTGATCGACCCGGCTTTCGCCGACGACGTGCGGCGGCGCGAAACGCTGCTGGAGAAGATCGAGGCGTTCTTTGCCGATGCCCGCGACTACCAGGACGTGATCGACCGGGCCCGCATCATCGGCCAGGAGCAGATGTTCCTCATCGCCGCCGGACTGCTGGCCGGCTCGATGGACGCGGCGCGGGCGGGGGAGCAGTTCACCACGCTGGCCGAGGCGCTGCTGACCCGGCTGTTCGACGCGGTGCGGCACGAGTTCGAAAAGCGGCACGGCGTGGTGCCGGGCGCCCGCGTGGCGCTGCTCGCCTTCGGCAAGATGGCGAGCCGCGAGATGACGGCGCGCTCCGACCTCGATTTCATCATGCTCTACGAGACCGATGGCGCCGACGAGTCCGATGGCGAAAAGCCGCTGGCGGCGAGCCAGTATTATGCGCGGCTGACGCAGCGCCTGCTGGCGGCGCTGAGTGCGCCGACCTCGGAGGGCGTGCTGTACGAGGCCGATATGCGGCTCAGGCCTTCGGGCAATGCCGGCCCGCTCGCCACCAGCATCGCCGGCTTCATCCAGTATCACCACGAGAGCGCCTGGACCTGGGAACATCTGGCGTTGAGCCGGGCCCGCGTCGTCTATGCCGATGGCGAACTCGGACAGAAGGTCGACGCCACCGTAGCCGAAATCCTCACCCGGCCGCGTGATGCGGCAAAGACCATCGACGACGTGCTGACCATGCGCGCCCTGATGGGCAAGGAGCGGCCGCCACGGCATGCCTTCGATCTGAAGCTGGCGACAGGCGGTCTGGTCGACCTCGAGTTCATCGCCCAGTCGGCACAACTGGTCGCTGGCCAAACAGTCGCCGCTCCGCAGGCGACGACCGGCGTGGTGCTGTGCCGGCTGGCCGAAACCGGCCTCGTGCCTGAGGGACTGCGGCTTGCAGAGATCCTCGAGCTCTACTCCACCGTGCTGCAGGTGATGAGCGCGGCGCTGGCCGACCCGTTCAAGGACGAAGGCTGGACTGAAGCGTTTCGCGAGTTGCTGGCGCAGCGCACCAACACCCCGAACTTCGAGCGGTTGACATCGGATGTCCGCGAGATGGAAGCCGAGGTCCGCGCCGCGGCGGCGGCATGGTACGCCAAGGCAAGGGGGCATTAGTTGAGCGGTCCACGATCGCGCCGCCAACCAAGCGGTTTGGCTCGGTCTTGACCAACGCACCATCGATTGGGTGGAGCAAACGGGTGCCCCACTGTAGGTTTCCCTAAGCCCCGATTGGCGCATGCCCCAGAGCATACGCGCCGAGGAACAGCGACCAGTCGTTGATGATATGCGCACCGGCCGACACCCACAGGTTGCGGGTGACGAGGTAGGAAAGCGTCAGCACGATGCGGGCAGTGCCGATGATGCCGAGGCACTGGACGATGTTCCAGCCATAGGTCGGCAGGTGCAGCGCTGAGAACCACAGCGTCGACACGATCACTGCGACGATGATCCCCGCGCGTCGCGACAAGCCGAACCGGCTGACACAGAGCCACAGCACCGCCAGCAGCGGCAGGATTGTGGTCAGCTCCTCGCCGACCAACTGGATGAAGGTTCGGGCGAGGAACAGCACGAGCTCGGCGAGGCCAATGCCGGATAGCGATGCCACCGCGGGGTTGGAGGTCATCGGCAGAAACAGGCTGAGCAGAAACCCCGCCGCCCCCGAGATGACGATCGTAAGCACCCCGAAGCCCAGCGACTGGCCGAACTGCTTGATACCGTAGCGGCGGAACAGGGTTGTCCAGTGTGGCCCCGCGGCCATGGCCAGCGCCCCAAGCGGAATGGCGGCGAACAGGATGGCCGGAATGAAGTTCAGCGGGGCATTGGGCAGCGGCAGTGCGACGAGGGCCGCGAAGCCCGCGACCACGCCAGCGAGGACCAGCAGCCAGCCGCGTCCGGAAATTTCGACCGGCCGTCCATTGTAGAACGGCAGGTCCGTGCGTTCGGTCATGCTGCCCCCCGGTATGTCCCGCGGCGCACTAGGCCACGGAACACCGGCGGCGTCGAGCCCGTCAGGCGGGTGCGTAAGCCACTTCGACATCCAGCACCCAAGTGACGCCGAAGCGGTCCCTGAGCATGCCATAGAGCGGCGACCAGCCGGCAGGGGCGAGCGGCTGCAGGATGGTGGCGTCGGCGCTAAGCTTCTGCCAGTAGCCGGCGACCTCCTCGGCGTCGTTGCCCCGCACCGAGACGAAGACCGGGATCTCGCCCGGGTTCCAGCCGAGCCGCGATGGCACGTCATAGGCCATGATGTGAAAGCCGTTCTCGGCCACGACCTGGCCCCACATCACCTGATCGGCCTCATCGGGGCTCTGCACGGCGCCGGCGTCCCTGTAGGTGACGACGGCCTGCTCGCCGCCGAACACCTGGTGGTAGAAAGAGAGGGCAGGGCGCGCGTCGCCGCGGAAGTTGAGATGGGTGGTGGTCTTGATGGTCATCATTGGCTCCTTGTTTGCTGGCCTGATGCGACCTGCTATAGCGGGACCCAACTGCCACTTTCTGTCAGTTGGATGATGGCTCGACCCGACCGGCTTTTTCGCTTGCTGCAGGCGATGCGCGTGCTGCCCGCGCCGATCACCGCGGCGCGCCTCGCCGAGGAAACCGAGGTGTCGCTCCGCTCGCTCTACCGTGACATCGACAGCCTGAGGGCGGCCGGGGCGCGCATCGAGGGGGAGCGCGGCTATGGCTACCGGCTGATCGAGGATTACGCGCTGCCGCCACAGACTTTTGATCGCGACGAGATCGAGGCGCTGGCGCTCGGGCTCGCCGAGGTGAAGCGGATGGGCGATCCGGCCTTAGCGAAGGCCGCGACCTCGGTGCTCGCCAAGGTCGCTGCGACATTGCCCGACGATCGCGAGCAGCACCTGTTCCACGCGGTGTCGCAGGTCTACCGGCCGGACGCACGTTTCGCCGCCGGGCCCGATATGGATGTGATCCGGCGGGCCTGCTGGCGTGAGGAGGCGCTGGCCATCCGCTACACCGACAAGGCCGGCGCGGTTTCGGAGCGCACCATCCTGCCGCTGGCCCTCGTCTATACCGAAGGCGCCCTCACCGTACTCGCCTGGTGCTGCCTGCGCGAGGCGTTCCGGATGTTTCGGTCGGACGGTATCAGCGAGTTGCGGCTGACCGGCACGAGCTTCCGGCCTCGGCGTGTCGTGCTGCTGCGGGACTATCTCGCGGAGTTGGCGAAACGGTGAGGTGAGATTGAATGGCAGCAGTCCGGAGGCCGTCAGCGCCAGCCGGTTGCGTCGAGTTCGATCGAGCCAGCCGAAGTATGAACCTCCAGTGTCGATACCGTCGAGCCATGACAGGGCGATCCGGTCGACGCGATGGGTAGCAAAGCTCCCGGGAGTAGGCTGGGCTCATTGCCTGGTTCCGCTCGCCGGAACGAGTACGTAAGTTGCTTCATTACCAGGGAGCCCTGGTCGGAAGCGCCCGCAGTCTCGATCTGATCAAGGAAACTACGATCGAGGAGTGCCAGCGTCGAGGTGCGGTCCTGCCCGATCACCAGATCAAACGCACAGTCAGGGCGCTCCTTGAAGATCGCTTCAGTGATGACCATTGGTCGCGAGCCGCTGTTCCTGATTGCCGAATAGCCGCCGCTGATCTGCTGCACAAACTCCAGGGACGGAGGCTCAGCCGACACAACAGTCGAAATGGGGGCGAGCAGGGCTGCTAGAGCCCATGTAGTCTTGGACATTTGCGCCTCGTCCGATGCCCGCCGACTTTAGCTGAAGACGGCAGGTAGGGGAAAGCGGCCCGCTGGAAGTGGTGCATGCGCTCCTAAGCCGCCTTGGCCTCTGCTTCCGCCAGCACCGGCAGGCTGACCGCCACGGTGGTGCCGAGGCCCTGCCGGCTATCGATGGCGAGATGGCCGCCCGAGAGTTCGGCAATGGCGCGGGCGATGGCGATGCCGAGCCCGGCGCCTTCGCGGTCGCGGGTGAGGGCGGCGTCGCCGAAGACGAAAGGCTGCGACAGGGTGGCGAGGCGGTCGGCGGTCATGCCGATACCGGTATCGGTGATTTCGAGCACCACGCCGTCGGCGCCGGCATAGGCGGCGAGGGTGACCTTGCCGCCGCGGGGGGTGAAGCGCACGGCGTTCTCGACCAGGTTGGAGACCATGCGTTCGAGCGCGAAGCGATCGGCGGTAAGCGGCGCGTTGCACGGTCCGCCCAGCCCGAAGATCACCCCGGCATGCTGCGCCTGGCCGGCAAAACGGCGGAACACCCCGACCAGCAGCTCGTCGGCGGTAAAGCGGTCGCTCCGCATCTCGCGCCGGCCGCCTTCGAGTTCAGCCAGTTCGAGGATCGAACCGAAGAAGCCGAGCAAGCGCTCACCGGAGCTTTTCACCGCCTCGACATAGCCGAGATATCGCGGGTCGCCGAGAGCGCCATAGGGCTGCTGCCGCATCATGTCGGCAAAGCCGATGATGTGGTTGAGCGGCGTGCGAATGTCGTGGCTGAGATGGGCGAGGAAGCTGGTCTTGGAGCGGCTCGCGGCCTCGGCCCGGAGCTTTTCTTCGTGGTATCGGCGGGCGAGCAGACGCTGCTCTTCGCGCACTGCGGTCAGCAACTGGTTGGTGCGGCGGCTTTCCGTGACGTCCATCAGCAGGGTGACGAAGCCGGAGCCGTCGATCGGGCGTTCCTCGATCAAGAGGGTCGAGCCGTCTTCGCGATGCAGTTCGAGCAGACGGTTCTCAAAGTCCTCGCGTACCGACTGCATATAGCCGCCCTGGGCGAGGCTCTTCACCACCTCGTGGTAGGCCGCACCCGAAGAGAGTGCGTCCGGCGTGACCCCCAGCCGTTCGGCGAAGCGATCGTTGCTCGCCAGCAGCCGGGCATCGGCGCCCCAGCAGGCGACCCCGAACGGCAGCGTATCGATCAGCGCGGCATAGCCATGCGCGGCATCGCGGCCCGTCAACCGGGTGAGCAGCCACTCCAGTGCACCGATGGCGGTACGACGCAGCCAGCTGCCTCGCACCATGCCTTCAGGCGCACGGAATCGCTTCGCCTCGTCGCCGGATTGCTCCGTCGGCCGCATCAAGTTCTCCGCCTATGTGATTGGGACGACCCAGTGATTTGCCCCGGTGAGGGACTTTGAATCCGCTTCGCCGTCACTGTCCAGAGGGGTCTCCGGACGCCGTGACGGCGAAGCGCAAAATCGTGAGTCGATTGAATCACTTAGCGCCGAAGAAAAATTCTTCCAACGCTAAGGTTCTGTTAACCAGCGAGGGTCCGTTCCAGGATATCGGCCGTGTTGCGGCTGAGGCCGCCCGGTTCCTGCAGCGATTTCAATGCCTTCTCGGCCTCGTTGCGCCGTACGGATTCGAAGCTGCGCCATACGCGGAAGGCCGTAAGCACGCGCGCCGCGACCTGCGGGTTGCGCTTGTCGACATCGCCGACGAACTCGGCCAGGAAGCGGAAGCCGGCGCCGTCCTGCCGTGCGAACTGCGTCGGGTTGTTCATACCGAAGGTTGCCATCAGCGCCCGCAGCCGGTTGGGGTTGTTGTGCGGGAAATCCGGCGAGGCGAGGATCGCCTTGATCCGCTCGAGTGCTCCGGCGTCGGCGGCGAGTGCGTTGAGCGACAGCCACTTGTCGAGCACCAGCGGATCGGCGGTGAACTGCTGGTAGAAATCCGCCAGCAGCGCGTCGGCATCCGATGTCCAGGACTGCACCACCGTCGACAGCGCCGACAGCCGATCGGTCATGTTGAGCGCCCGCTCATACTGCTCGCGCGCCAGCTTGGCCGCGCCCTCAGCCTTGCCAATGACGAGCAGGCCGAGCGCCGTGTTCTTCATCGAACGCCGGCCGGCCTGCTGGAAATCCGGCGAGTAGGCGAGGCGGCTGTCATTGGTCAGGTAGACCTTCTCCAGCGTCGGAGCGAGCCGGGCCACCAGCGCCGTGACGAGGCCCGTGCGGACTTCGTGGATGCGGTCGGGATCGACATTGCTGCCGATGGCGCGCGCGATGGCCTGCTCGTTGGGCAGGTTCAGCGCCAGCGCCTTGTAGGCCGGGTCGAGCTCTTTCGATGCCAGCGTCTCCTCCAGGGCGTCGGCAATGGCGATGACCTGAGCGTCGCTCCACGGCTTGCCGCCGACGGCCGCAAGCATCAGGCGCATCGAAACGTCCTGCAGCGCCTGCCAGCGGTTGAACGGATCGGCATCGTGCCGCGCAAGGAACAACTGGTCGGCTTCGCTGGCATTGGTGCTGAGCTGTACCGGGGCGGAAAAACCGCGGAACAGCGACGGCACCGGGCGGTTCGGAACGCCGGTGAAGCTGAGGGTGAGCTCGTTGGTGTCCATGACGATCAGGTCGTCGCGCACCTCGCCGCCCGATACCGAGGTCCAGCTCATCGGGCTGCCATTGGGGCCGATAAGGCCGAACTTGATCGGCAGCACCATCGGCTGCTTCACGTCCTGGCCCGGCGTCGGCTTGTTTTCCTGGACGATTTCGAGCGTATAGGTCTGCGTCGCCGCGTCGAACCCGTCGGTAACGGTGACCTCGGGCGTGCCGGCCTGCAGGTACCACTGCTGGAAATGCTGCAGGTTCTGCCCCGACGTATCCTCGAACACCTTGATGAAGGCCTCGATGGTCGTCGCCTCGCCGTCATGGCGTTCGAAGTAGAGGTCCATACCCCTGCGGAAGCCGGCCTCGCCGAGCAGCGTTGCCAGCATGCGCACGATCTCGGCGCCCTTTTCGTAGACGGTCGCCGTGTAGAAGTTGTTGATCTCCTTGTAGCGATCCGGCCGCGCCGGATGCGCCAGCGGGCCGCCATCCTCCGGGAACTGCGTCTGGCGCAGCTGCCGCACGTCATCGATGCGGTTCACTGGGCGCGAACGCTCGTCCATCGAGAATTCCTGATCGCGGTAAACCGTCAGGCCCTCCTTGAGGCAGAGCTGGAACCAGTCGCGGCAAGTGATTCTGTCGCCTGTCCAATTGTGGAAATACTCGTGCGCGATGACGCTCTCGATGTTGATGTAGTCGGCATCGGTGGCGCTCTCGGGCTTGGCGAACACCAGCTTGTCGTTGAAGATGTTGAGGCCCTTGTTCTCCATCGCGCCGAAGTTGAAATCGGAGACGGCGACGATGTTGAAGATGTCGAGATCGTACTCACGCCCGAAGCGGCGCTCGTCCCAGGCCATGGAGCGCTTCAGCGAATCCATGGCGTAGAAGCACTCGCTCTCCTTGCCGTGCGCGCAGTAAATGCCGAGCGCCACCTTGCGGCCCGAGGCGGTGGTGAATTCGTCGTGGATCGAGCCGAGGTCGCCGGCCACCATGGCGAAGAGGTAGGCCGGCTTCGGGAACGGATCTTCCCACACTGCAAAGTGCTTGCCGTCGGGCAGGGCGCCCTGTTCGACGAGGTTCCCGTTGGCGAGCAGGATCGGCGCCAGCCCCCGATCGGCGCTCATCCGCACCTTGAACGGCGCCAGCACATCGGGGCGATCGAGATAGTAGGTGATGCGGCGGAAGCCCTCGGGCTCGCACTGCGTGCACCAGGTGCCGCTGGAGCGATAAAAGCCCATCAGCCGGATGTTCTTTTCCGGCTCGACCGCCACCTCGGTCTCCAGCACGAAGCGCTTGTTCGGCGGCTGGTGGATGGTGAGGCCGGTCGGCGTCGCCTCGTAGGCGGTGAGCGCCTGTGGCAGCCCGTCGATGGCGACGGTGCGCAGCGTCAGTTCCTCGCCGTCCAGCACCAGCGGTGTCCCCGGCGCGGTGTTGGCCCGCGGCACCAGCGTCAGCATGGTGCGGATTACCGAGGTATCGGGTTCGATCCGCACATCCAGTTCGACCTTCTCGATCGCGTAGGGGGTCTCGGAATAGTCCTTCAGGAAGACCGTCTCTTCGTTCTCGCCGCGCATCAAATGCTCCGCTGCATCAACTCGTTAACCAACTGTGGCGCAGGCGCAACAGCCGAATCCCAGGGTTAGTGTATTCTGTGCGGCTGACAACCAGCCATTCTGGACACGATCCTTGCCGATTCAGGCAGTATTGGGATTGGCGCCTGGCTGGCCCGCCAGCACGCATCGTCACGCTATTGGCGTGACGTGTGCGTAATCCAAAATACAGAAGAGGGCAAAGCCCTCGGATGGCAAGAGCCGCTTGACCTCAACCTAGGTTGAGGCCGTAGCCGTGCCGCCATTCTGACGACGAGGGAGACGGCCGTGTTGAGTAGCGTGTTCAAGTGGTTCGAGGATCGACTGAATCCTTATCCGCTCGGCGAGCCTGAGCAGCCGCCCAAGGGCCTCGTCGCCTTCTGCCTGCACTATTGCAAGGGCGCCAAGCGCTGGCTGATCGCCATGGCGCTGCTGGGCGCCGGCATCGCGCTGGGCGAGATTCTGCTGTTCAGCTTCATGGGCTCGATCATCGATTGGCTCGGCACGGCCGATCGCGCCACGTTCCTCGCGACCGAAGGCTGGAAGCTCATCGCCATGGCGGTGGTGCTGTTGGTGATCCTGCCGTCGCTGCAGATTTTCGACACGCTGATCATCCACCAGACGCTGATCGGCAACCTGCCGCAGCGCATCCGCTGGATGGCGCACCGCTATCTGCTGCGCCAGTCGATGAGCTATTTCCAGGATGAGTTCGCCGGCCGCATCGGCGCCAAGCTGATGCAGACCTCGCTGGCGGTGCGCGAAGTGGTGATGAAGCTGCTCGACGTCACGGTATTCGTGGTCGTCTATTTCGCCGGCGCCGTGGTGCTGGCGGCGATGAGCGACCTGTGGCTGGCCGTGCCGTTCCTGGTCTGGCTGGCCATCTACGTGTCGCTGCTTTGCTATTACGTGCCCAAGCTCGGCAAGGTGGCCGAGGTGCAGGCCGACGCCCGCTCGCTGATGACCGGCCGCATCGTCGACAGCTACACCAACATCGCCACGGTGAAGCTGTTCTCGCACTCGCATCGCGAGGAAGCCTATGCGCACGAGGCCATGGATCAGTTCATGGGCACTGTGCACAAGCAGATGCGGATGTTCGCGCTGTTGCAGATCGTCATCCCGCTGATGAACAACCTGCTGCTGTTCGCCGTGATGGCGGTCGGCATCAACCAGTGGCTGAACGGCTCGATGACCCCGGGCGCCATCGCCGTCGCCACGGCGCTGGTGCTGCGCTTCCAGGGCATGAGCCAGTGGGTGATGTGGGAGATGTCGCAGCTGTTCGAGAATATCGGCATCGTCCGCGACGGCATCAACTCGATCTCGCTGCCGCGCGTCGTCGCCGACCAGCCGGGCGCCAAGCCGATCGGGCCGGTGAAGGGCGACGTGCGCTTTGACGATGTCGGGTTCCACTACGGCAAGGCGTCCGGCGTCATCGATCACCTCGACCTCGCGATCAGGCCGGGCGAAAAGATCGGTCTCGTCGGCCGCTCCGGCGCCGGCAAGTCGACCATCGTCAACCTGCTGCTGCGCTTCTACGACCGCGAGAGCGGCAAGATCACCATCGACGGCACCGATATCGCCACCGTGCAGCAGGATACGCTGCGCGAGCAGATTGGCGTGGTTACCCAGGATACCTCGCTGCTGCACCGTTCGGTGCGCGAGAACATCCTCTACGGTCGTCCCGATGCGACCGAGCAGGAGATGCTCGCCGCGGCACGCCTCGCCGAGGCCGACGTGTTCATCGACGGGCTGGTCGATTTCAAGGGCCGCAAGGGCTACGACGCCCATGTCGGCGAGCGCGGTGTGAAGCTGAGCGGTGGCCAGCGCCAGCGCATCGCCATCGCCCGGGTGCTCTTGAAGAACGCGCCGATCCTCGTGCTCGATGAGGCCACCTCGGCGCTCGACAGCGAGGTCGAAGCGGCGATCCAGGGCCAGCTGCAACTGCTGATGCAGAACAAGACGGTGATCGCCATCGCGCATCGGCTCTCGACCATCGCCATGATGGACCGCCTGGTGGTGCTGGAGCAGGGCAAGATCGTCGAGCAGGGCACCCACGCCGAGCTGATTACGCTCGGCGGCGTCTACGCCAAGCTCTGGGCCCGCCAGTCCGGCGGGTTCCTCGAGATGGACGTGCAGGAGGAGGCGGCGGAGTAAGCCGCTTCCCGACAGATCTACTTCAACGATCCCAAGGAGGGGACAAATGGAAACTCGCAATCATCCCGGATTCATCGACCTCAGCGCGGGCCCTAACGCCAGCCGGTCCAAAGTGAAGCGAAAACAATCCGTTAGAGCCCTGACCTGACTCGGATAGTCAGTCACGGGCTCGGAAAATGAGTTCAAAATGCTCAACCGAGTCATTGCCTGGTTCGATGCCCGCTACTCTCCGGTAGCGCTGGCCAAGGACACCCAGCCCCCGATGGGGGTCACCAAGTTCACCATGTATTTCGTCAACCAGTTCCGCGGCGCGTTCCTGCTCCGCATGGTGCTGGTTGCCATCGGCTCGATCGCCGATGCGATGATGCCGGTTTTCGTCGGCGTCGTGGTTGGCCTGCTCGCCACCACCCCGCCGGGGCAGATGTTCGAGCTGCACTGGCAGACCTTCCTGTGGATGATCCTGGTGATCGCCGTGATCCGGCCGATCACCTTCCTGCTCGATACGCTGGTGCGCAACCACGCGATCGTGCCCAACCTCGTCGACATCGTCCGCTGGCAGAGCCATTGGCATGTCATCCGGCAGACCTGGAGTTACTTCCAGAACGATTTCGCCGGCCGCATCGCCAACAAGATCATGCAGGCGGGGGAGTCGATCGAGTCCTCTGTCAACATGACCATCGATGCCGTGTGGTACGCCGGTATCTTCGTGGTCGTCGCGGTGGTCGTGCTGGCCCGGCTCGACTGGGTGCTGCTGGTGCCGATCGGCATCTGGCTGGTGCTCTATGGCATCCTGTTCACCATCGTCATGCCGCTCATCGCCCGGCACTCCGAGGAACTGTCGGAAGCCAAGTCGGTGATGACCGGGCGCGTCGTCGACAGCTACACCAACATCCACACGCTGAAGACCTTCTCGACCGACGGGCACGAGGATGCCTATGTGGCGGATTCGGTGAACGAGCACGCCGTCGAGTTCAGAAAGCTCATGCGGGTGTTCACCTACATGTGGTCGACGCTGTTCCTGCTCAACGCCGGCCTCGTGATCTCGATCGCCTGGATTGCGCTAGCGAGCTGGAACGCCGGAACGCTGAACGCTGCTGCGGTGGCGACGGCAATCCCGTTCGCGCTGCAGATCATGAACATGAGTGGCTGGATCCTCGATGTCGGCTCCAACATCTTCCGCCAGATCGGCACCACGCGGGATTCGATGGTCACCATCGCCCAGCCGATCACCATGCTCGACAAGCCGGAAGCCAAGCCCCTGGTGGTGAAGGAAGGCGGCATCGTCTTCGACAACGTCACCTTCAACTACTGGCGCGGCAAGGAAGGCACCGTGATGGAGGGGTTCAACCTCAACATCAAGCCGGGCGAGAAGGTGGGTCTGGTCGGCCGCTCGGGCGCCGGCAAGTCGACGCTGGTCAACCTGATGCTGCGTCTGTTCGACGTGGAATCCGGCGCGATCCGCATCGACGGGCAGGATGTTCGCGATGTGACGCAGGAGAGCGTGCGCGCCGCGATCGGCCTGGTCAGCCAGGACACGTCGCTGCTGCACCGTTCGGTGCGCGAGAACATCAAGTACGGTCACCAGACGGCGCCGGACGAGGAGATGATCCGTGCTGCCGAGCAGGCCAAGGTGGCCGAGGTGATTGCCGGGCTGGTCGACCCCAAGGAACGCCGGGGCTATGACGCCCATGTCGGCGAACGGGGCGTCAAGCTCTCGGGCGGGCAGCGCCAGCGCGTTGCCATCGCCCGGGTGCTGCTGAAGAACGCCCCGATCCTGGTGCTCGACGAGGCGACCTCGGCGCTCGACAGTGAAGTCGAGGCAGCGATCCAGGATCAACTGGTGTCGCTGATGCAGGGCAAGACCGTCATCGCTATCGCCCACCGCCTGTCGACCATCGCCGCGATGGATCGGCTGGTGGTGCTGGAAAGGGGCCAGATCGTCGAAGAGGGCACCCACGCCGAACTGCTGGCCAGCGGCGGTCACTATGCCCAGCTCTGGCAGCGTCAGTCCGGCGGCTTCCTCGATATGAAAGCCGAGGCGGCAGAATAACGCCAATCCGGTGGGGCGGCCCGGAGCCGCCCCACCGATGTTTGTTGCGAAACTGCCACAGTGTGACTACTTCGCCGCAGTCCTCCCGATGCCCCCTTCCGGCAGTCATAGCGACCAGCTAACTCACGGAAATAACGTGACGAATCGGTTTGTGACGTTTTTCTTTAACTTGGGGCATTGATGAACAACCTGCTTTCCGGCGTCGCCTTGGGCGCGCTGCTTCTTGCGACCGGCTCGGCTTTTGCCGCTGATCTCGGTGTGGCACCGGTGGTCGAATCGCCGGCTGCGGCCAGCATCTTCACTGGCGTGGTCGAGGTGGGCGGCATCGTCCGCAACGTGACCGAGCTCGACACCGGGATCGTCGAAGATGAAACCACCCTCGGCGGCGCCTACGGTTCCTTCGGGCTGTGGGGGCAGTTCGACGGCCTTCGGCTCGGCGTCGACGGCTATGCCGAAGGCGTGGCCTTCGACGATATTGCCGAGTCCGAAAGCTTGACCCCGAAGAGCCTGGGCGTGCTCGGCGCGCATGTCGGCCTCGACGTCGGAGCAGGGTATGTCGGCGCGTTCGGTGCGCTCGGCATCTATCCGACGCGCTACAGCGAAGACACGATGAGCGGCATTGCCGCCGGTGTCGAAGGGACCGTGCAGGTCGACGCGCTCACCCTGTTCGGCAAGGCCGGCTATGCGTTCGCGCCGGCCGAGGACTACGATACCGCGACCAACGACCTCGAGGGCTTTGTCGGCCCGTTCGGCGAGGCGGGCCTCGTCTATGCTCTGTCGGATGATCTCGCGGTGCAGGCGAGCGCCGGGTTCGGCTACAGCCCCGACTTCGACTCCACCGACGATCCGGGCAACTATGCCTTCGTCGGCGCCAAGCTTGCTTATCGCCTGCCGACCGAGTTCAACCTCAATCTGGTTGCCTCCTACGACGCCTACCGTGCCTTCATGGACGAGTCCGAGGAAGAGACCATCGAGCACACTTTCAAGCTCGGCCTCTCCATCCCGTTCGGCGATGGCGGCACCGCGGCGCAAGCGCTCAATCCGCTGGCGACCAGCGTCGCGCCGTTCCGCGCCGGCTACTCGTCGGACGCGCTGTAAGACTTCTGGGGCGGGCTACGGCCCGCCCCTTCCGCCGTCACTCCCACGCGAGGGGGGAAGAGGCGGGGAGTGCCGCCGGCGCGCCGCCGACCAGACCTTACCCCGATTTCACGTTCACTTCGTTAGGACTCAAGCTATTGAGGGTCCCGATGAAACTGCTCGAGCCCATTCACCGCTTCTTCGAGCACTGGACCGACCCATTTGGGAAGTCTGGCGACTTGCAGCCGCCGGCGGTGACCTGGCGATTCTTCTGGTTCTACATCTCGCAGGCCAAGCTCGCTTTCCTCGCGCTTCTGGTGCTGGGCGGGCTGGTGGCGCTGGTCGAGGCGGCGCTGTTCTACTATGTCGGCCGTATCGTCGACATTCTCGATCGCTCACAGCAGGCAGACGGCTGGGCCGGGCTGATCGCCGGGTTCGGTCCGGAGCTGGTCTGGATGCTGGTAGTGACGCTCGGCATCCGCTTCGTCATCACCTGGCTGTCGGCCACGGTGGAAGAACAGACGGTCAATCTCGGCTTCTACAACCTGGTGCGCTGGCAGGCTTATGCCCACGTCATCCGGCAGAACCTCACCTTCTTCCAGAACGATTTTGCCGGCTCGATCGCATCCAAGGTCTGGCAATCTGGTGGCGCAGTGGGCGACTTCATGGTCAGCCTGCTGCAGGTCGTATGGTTCATCGGCATCTACACGGTCACCACGGTGGTGCTGGTCGGCCAGCTCGACTGGCGGCTGGCGGCAGCGGTGCTGCTCTGGGTCGCGGCCTTCGCGGCTCTCGCCCGTTACTACGTGCCGCGCATGCGCAAATACTCAGCCGGCGCGGCCGAGCAGGCCTCGGTGCTGACCGGGCGGATCGTCGACAGCTTTTCCAACATCCAGACGCTGAAACTGTTTGGCACCGCCGAAGCGGACGACAAGTTCGTCAAATCCGGCTTCGAGAGCTTCATCGCCGCGATGACCAGGCTGGCGCGGACGCTGGTCGGCGTACGTACAGCAATGGGCATGCTGTCGGGCCTCGCCATTGCCGGCATCGCCGCGCTTTCAGTGCACCTGTGGACCGAGGGGCTGGTGAGCGTCGGTGGCGTTGCCTTCACCACCGGGCTGGTGCTGCGGCTCTACAACCTGCTCGGCCGCTTGATGAACCAGCTCAACGGCCTGATGCGCAACTACGGCACCGCGCAGAACTCGGCCGAACTGATCGCCCGTCCGCTCGGGCTGGTCGATGCACCCGATGCCAGGCCGTTGCGGGTAAGCGAGGCGGCGATCCGCTTCGACCATGTCAGCTTCAAGTACGACAACGCCTTGCCGGTGATCAATGACCTGCAACTCGAGATCAGGGCCGGCGAACGGGTGGGGCTGATCGGCCGCTCCGGCGCCGGCAAGTCGACCATCGTCAACCTGCTGCTGCGCTTTTACGACGTTCAGGGTGGCACCATCTCGATCGACGGACAGGACATCGCGCACGTCACCCAGGAGTCGCTGCGTGCCAATATCGGCGTGGTGACGCAGGATACGTCGCTGCTGCACCGCTCGATCCGCGCCAACCTCACCTACGGTCGGCCGGATGCCACCGACGACGAGATGTTCGCCGCCGCGGCCTCGGCCGAGGCCGACGATTTTATCGAGCACCTGATCGACCAGAAGGGCCGCACCGCCTATGACGCCTTTGTCGGCGAGCGCGGGGTGAAGCTGTCGGGCGGTCAACGCCAGCGCGTCGCCATTGCCCGGGTGCTGTTGAAGAACGCTCCGATCCTCGTGCTCGACGAAGCGACATCGGCGCTCGACAGCGAGGTCGAGGCGGCGATCCAGGGCCAGCTGAAGACGTTGATGCAGGGCAAGACCGTGCTCGCCATCGCCCACCGCCTCTCGACCATCGCCGAAATGGACCGGCTTATCGTGCTCGAACAAGGCCGCATCGTCGAACAGGGGACGCACGCCGAACTGCTGGCCGCTGGCGGCCACTACGCGACGCTGTGGGCCCGGCAGTCCGGCGGGTTTTTGGATCTCAAGGCGGCAGAGTAGGGGACTTACTTCCGCACCCGATAGTGCAGGTGAGTGACGCCTTCACCCTCGAGTACCCGCAACCGTTCGAGCTTGCGTAGGCCAAACCCGAGCGTGTCGAACAGCCGGGTTCCCTCGCCGAGCAGCAACGGCACCTGATGCAGCATCAACTCGTCGAGCAATCCGGCCTCGAGTGCCATCGGCACCAGCGTGCTGCCGCCATGCATCATCACGTTGCGCGCACCCGCCGCGGCCCTGGCCTCGCGCATGGCGACGCCGAGATCATCGACGTAGTGGACGTTCTTCCACTTGCGCACCCAGTCGGGCGCTTCGTGCCGGCTGACGATGAAGATCTCGGCCCCGTCGTGATGGTCGCCATTCCAGCCGCCGGCCGGCTCGAACGTATAGCGGCCCGCCAGCACGGCGCCAGTCGCCATCATCTCGTCCCAGACCTGCCGGTTAACGCCCTTGAGCTGCGCCAAAGCAGCATCGAAATCGCCGCCGTCGGCGTTGCCGAACACCCAATCGTGCAGGTGCTGGCCTTGATCGCCCAAACCATTGTCGGGACGAACATTCGGTCCGGTGATGAAGCCATCGGCCGACATCGACATGTAAAGTACGCTCGCACCCATCGTCTATCTCCTCGGTTGGGCGGCGCCAGCCGCCTTCACCATGTCGACGAGTGAACGTCCGCGAGATCGACAAGGCTCCTAGCGAACCTCGCGCAAAATCGTCTCGAGGCTGCTCTCAAAGGCCTCCTCAATGCTGCCACCGAGGTTGAAGGCGTTGCCGATTTCCATCAGCACGAAGCCGTGCAGGAACGCCACCAGCGTGCGTGATAGCGGCAGTATGCGTGCTTCGGTGATGCCGGCAGCCTGCAACTCCTCGAACAATGGCTGGGCCGAGAACAGACAGGCAGCGCGGATCTCAGCATCGTTGAAGGCATTGCCGCTGTAGATCGCCTTGTAGCGGTTGGGCGCCGTACGGCCGAAGCGCCGATAGGCAGTGGCCATGGCAATCAGGCGCGCCCTGGGCGTCGGCCCCTTGGTCTCGCTGCGTAGGTACGCTTCGAGCTCATGGAGAATCGCGATCTCGACGACCTTCAGGATCGCCGCACGGTCGGCGAAGTGCTTGTAGAGCGATGGTGGCTTGATCCCGGCACTCGCGGCCACGGCGCCCATGGTCAGGGCATCGGGACCGGACGTTTCGACGAGCGCCCGGGCGATGGCGGCAAGCTGGCTAGGCGAGGTCTTAGCGGGCGTCGGCACTGCGGGCAGCCTTCCTCGCCGGGCCGATGAGGCCGAGATGGGTGTGGTGGGCAAGCCCGGGATACTTGAGCCCGTAGCCGACTGCCCGGTCCATGCCGATATGGGTCACCCAGATCAGCGCCACCTCGGTCAGCCAGAACACCCCACCGAACCAACCGATAGCGCCAAGCAGGGCGGGCACGGCATAGGTGTGGGCAAGGTTGTAAATCTTCGCCCCTGCCGTCTCCCCGGCGTAGAGCCCGAAGAAGCTGAGGTCGGGCGCCAGCAGCAGGATGGCGAACAGCCACCAGTTACCGCCGAGGAACCAGTAGGCGGTAACGGCGGCGGCGAGTGCGACCAACCCTTCGATGCGCAGCGTAGTCACGACGGAGCTGGGCGGGAAACCGGGTTCAGAGGGCATGACGAACCTCAATAGCTAGCGTTGGTAGCTATGATAGCTACATGTGTTAGCGATGGGAGTCAAGCTAGGTACCGGTGGTTGCCAAACACACGATGTCATTCCCGCGAAGGCGAGAATGACGCCGGGGGCGGATGCTGCAACGGACACAGCAGAGATCAAGATCGAAGACCGACCTCATTTCCTTCCAAACGCCGCGCCGATAGCCTTGAACGCCCTGACGATATCGTCGGGGGAGGGGGAGCGCTTCGTCGATGCGAGCCAGACACTGGCGCACAAGGCGGTGGGAGGCTTCGTGCCGAAGGGCAATTTCGGCATCTGGGCTCGCAACCTGATGATGAAGCTGCTGCCGCTGATGCCGGCCGACATGGTGCTGAAGGAAGCCTACGCTGCGGCCAATGCCATCAGCATCTGAGGTCGGTGCGGGAAGACCCCCACCCTGTCCCTCCCCCGCAAGGGAGGAGGAGACCAGAACACTGGCGCTGGTGGAAGCGTCTCCCTCCCCCTTGCGGGGAGGGGACAGGGGAGGGGGTTCTCTTCCCGCACTGACCTTGGCCGTGCCAACGCCGTCAGTAACGAGGGAAAGGGCGGCGTCGCGAGACGCCGCCCTTCGCTTTACATCGGCATCAGTTCGGCAACTTCGACCGAACCGCCGGCGGCGTAGATCGGGCAGCCGCGCGCCATCGAGATCGCGTCATCGAGGCTGCTGGCCTCGAGGATGGAATACCCGGTGAGCGCGTTGCCGTTGGTGGCAGTCACCTTGCCATTGGCGCCGATGGTCTTGCTCGGCCCGGCGGGGGTGCCCATGTCGGCGACCGCGCCGCCCATGCCCTTGTACCAGGCGACCCATTTCTCCATCGAGCCTTCGAGGTCGGCCGGTGACGTCGCGGGCGATCCGTGAAAGCCCAGAATGTACTTCGCCATTTTGAAGTTCCCTGTTTTGCCGCTGCTTGGTTGTCACATACTGGTCGGCAGGTTCAGCGGTTTGCCTGTCTCGAGCAGCGTCTTCAGACCCGCGACGACCACCGGCCAGCCGGTGTCGATGCCGGCATTGGCCTTCTCGTAATCGTGGTGGGTGATGGTGAACTTGACGACTTCGCCCATCGGCTCGATGGCGAAGGTGACGAGGGTCGGCTGCGAGTTCTCGGCCCAGCTCGGAATGAAACTCGAGACGATCTTCTTCAACGGCTCGATTTCGATCACCTCGCCGTCGAGCATCACCTGCCCGTCCCCGGTGCGGTAGCGGAACGGGCCGCCTTGCGTCAGTTCGCTGTCGATCCGTGTGCCGTAATAGTAGAGCGCAGTGAGTTCTGGCTTAGTGAGCGCGTCCCACAACGCCTGCGGCGTGGTGCGGATATAGGTCTCGAGCACGAAATTCGGTTTGTCGGCCATCGGTACTGAACTCTCCAACTGGTTCTTCAGATCGAGCGCGAAGCGCGCGAACGGCTTCTGGTAGGGCGCGATCCAGCGATCAGCGACCTCCTGGATCGGCGCGGCGTTGAGGTAGTGGTACTTGAACCGCCCCTCCTTGCGGCTCGTCACCAGCTTCGCCTCTTCGAGCACCTTGAGGTGCTTCATCACCCCGAACCGCGTCATCCCGAGCCCCTGTTCGAGCTCGGTCAGGGTCTGTCCGGCCGTGTCGCGCAGGCTGTCGAGCAGCTGCCTTCGGGTCGGATCGGCCAGGGCTTTGAAGACGGCATCCACGGTCGTCACAATAGGTGACCAAATGGTCACATGTCAAGTCATCGCCCCAAAGGCTGAGAGACAGCCTGGCTAGGCACCGCTAGGCTCGCCGCATCCTGGGAGGGCAGGGGATGTCGGCATCACGTCAGGTCATGACGGTGTTCTTCGTGCAGGCGCTGGCCTTCGGCGCTTGGCTGCCGCGCATCCCGGATATCCAGGCGCGGCTCGGGCTGGGCGCCGCCGAACTGGGCTATGCCCTGCTCGGCCTGCCGGTCGGGCTGCTGCTCGCGCTACCCTTTGTCAGCATCGTTGTCGGCCGCAGCGGCGGAAGGCGCGCCATGCTGTGGAGCCTGCCGGCCTTCATCGTCGCCATCTGCCTGCCGGCCTTCGTGCCGAACGGGCTCGTGCTGTTCCTGGCGCTGGCCATCGCCGGCCTTGCCATGTCGACCATCGAGCTCGCCATGAACATCGTCGCCGACGAGACCGAGAAGCGTGATGGCGTGGTGATCATGAGCCGCTGCCACGGCTTTTGGAGCCTCGGTATGATGGTGGGCAGCCTGAGTGGCGCGGCAGCTGCGCATTGGGGCCTGGCGCCGCAAGTCTCGATTCCTGCCGTCGCCGCACTGGCGCTGCTGGTTGGTCCAGCCGTGGCGACGCGGCTGCCACACGACGCCCCGATGGCCAGCTCCGGCAGCGAGGCTCCGGTCTCAGGGCTGTTCGTCCCCGGCGCCATCATGCTCGGTATCTGTATCGTGGCGCTGGCCAGCAACATCCTCGAAGGCGCGGCGGCCGACTGGTCCGCGGTCTACCTGCGGCAGGTGCTGGGCGCCGACCCCGGAGCAGCGGGGCTTGGCTATGCCGCCTATTCACTGCTCATGGCGGTTGGCCGCTTCAACGGCGATTGGGTACGAAGCCGCTGGGGCGCCGTGATGGTCGCACGAGCCTGCTATGGCGTGGCGCTGGTCGGCCTGCTGCTCGTGGTTTTCGCGCCGGACTATCCCTGGGCCCTTGCAGGATTTGCGCTCGCCGGTTTCGGTGGTTCGGTCGGCGTGCCGCTGGCGGTGAGCGCTGCAGCGTCGGCGCCTGGCCATACGCCTGCCGCCAACGTGGCGCTGGTTTCGTTGGTGTCGCTCGTCGGCTTCCTCCTCACCCCGCCGATCATCGGTTCGGTGACCGAACTGTTCGGTCTGCGCGCTGCGCTGGGCGGCTTGCTGTTGCCGGTCTTCGTCGTCGCCATCGCCGTCGCATTCGCCCTGGCGCGGCGGCAAGCCGTGCCGGCGAGATCAGCCGCCTGATCCATTGGCACCCACCGAGAAGCCCGTTACAACCGCCCCGCAATCGATTTCAGCGCGATTGCGGCGTTGCAATGTGAGGCGGCTGCGACCGCCCTCGAGGAGAGTTCCCCATGGCGAAGACCAAAACCGCGGCCGTGCCCGTCACGACCGGCTATAGCGAACTCGATCTCGCCGGGCAGTTCCAGCTGACGTCGCCCAAGCTCAAGCTCAAGGCGCCGATCACCCTGCCGGGCGACGTCCACACCGCGCTGCTCGACGCCAAGCAAATTCCTGACCCATACTTCGGCCAGAACGAAGTCGACGTCATGTGGGTCAACAAGACACCGTGGACGGTGGAGCGGAAGTTCGATGCCACTGCCGCCGACATCGACGGCTACCTGACGCTGACGCTCGACAACGTCGACACCATTGCGACGGTGATCCTCAACGGCGAAGCCATCGCCGAGACGCAGAACCAGTTCATCCGCTACGATATCGACGTCAGCGGCAGGGTGAAGCCGGGCACCAACACCCTGCGCATCGAGTTCGCGGTGACCCGCGACGTGGCCAAGGCGCGCTCCGACGCCCATCCATTCCCGATCCCCTTCACCTACAACTACCTCTCGAACGGCCTGGAAGGCGTGCACATGAACTTCGTGCGCAAAGCCGCCTGCCATGCCGGGTGGGATTGGGGCATCTGCCTGATGCCGACGGGCATCTACGGGCGCATGGCCATTCGCCGATCGAAACTGGCGCGTCAGGAGAGCGTCACTGTCGAGCAGGCGCATGGCAAGAAATCCGTCGAACTCTCCATCACGACTCGGGTTTTCGCCTTCGCCGAGGGCTCGGTCGAACTCATGCACGAGATCGATGGGCAGAAGCTCGCCGACAAGGTGGTGGTGCGTCCAGGCGAGAACGTCTTCACCCATAACCTCACCATCAAGAACCCAAAGCTCTGGTGGCCGAACGGGCAGGGCGAGCAGCCGCTTTACGAGCTGTGGACCACGCTCGATGGTGAAGTGACGAAGCGCAAGCTCGGCCTGCGCAAGCTCGAATGGCTGGTCGAAAAGGACGAGATCGACCACAGCTTCAAAGTGCGGATCAACGGCCGCGACATCTCGATGTTCGGCGCCAACTGGATCCCGGCCGACGCCATCCCCTCCCGCATCACGCCGGCGACGGTGCGCGACCTGCTGGAAAGCGCCAAGGCGGTGAACATGAACATGCTCCGCATCTGGGGGGGCGGGCAGTACGAGCCGGATTACTTCTACGAGATGTGCGACGAACTCGGCATCCTGATCTGGCACGACTTCATGTTCGCCTGCATGAGCTACCCGTCCGATCGCGCCTTCCTCGCCGACGTGCGCACCGAGATCACCCAGCAAATCCGCCGCCTCAGCCACCACGCTTCAATTGCGCTGTGGTGCGGCGACAACGAGGTGATCGGCTCGCTCCACTGGTACCCCGAGACCAAGGCGGCGCCCGAACGTTACGTCGCCAACTACGACCGGCTGAACTCGATGCTCGGCTACATCGTCGAGGATGAGGACCCGACCCGCCGCTTCTGGCCGTCCTCGCCCTCGCTCGGCTACATGGACTATTCCGATGGCTGGCTGATGGATACGCGCGGCGACACGCACTACTGGAGTGTCTGGCACTCGGCCAAGGATTTCTCCGCCTATCGCGAGGTGAACCCGCGCTTCGCCTCCGAGTTCGGCTTCCAGAGCTTCACCTCGATGAACGTCATCGAGAGCTTCACCAAACCCGAGGATCGCAATCCGACCTCGCCGGTCATGGAAGCCCACCAGCGCAATACCGGCGGCAACTCGCGCATCCTCGAGACCATGACGCGCTACTTCCGCTTCCCCTCCGGCTTCGAGAACATGGTGTTCCTGAGCCAGATCCAGCAGGGTCTCGCCATCAAGACCGCCATCGAATACTGGCGCTCCACCAAGCCGCGCTGCATGGGCACGCTCTATTGGCAGATCAACGATGTCTACCCGGTCGCCAGTTGGTCGAGCCTCGACTATGGCGGGCAGTGGAAGCTGCTGCATTACATGGCAAAGCGCTTCTACAATCCGATCAACGTCGTGGCCGTGCCCGACGGCGACACCATCCTGCTCAAGGCCATCAACGACACCGCCGAGAAGGCTGAAATCGCTGTGGAAGTTCACGCCGTGGATGCCAACGGCAAGGCCCGCGTGATCGCCACGGCGAAGGTGAAGAGCAACCCCGACAAGGCGGTAGTGGCGACCAAGCTGAAGCTTGCCGATCTGGGGCCCAACGAGTTCCTGTTCTTCTCCTGGACCGCCGAGGACGGCAAGCTCCTGGGCGAGAACGACTACTTCCCCAAGGCGTATAAGGCCTATGAACTCGGCGAGGCCAAGGTGAAGGCCAGCTGGTCGGGTGGCGACAAGGCGCCGGTGCTGACGCTGACATCGGACAAGCCGGCGGTGTTCGTGACGGCGACGGTGGATGTGCCCGGCTACTTCTCTGACAATGCAGTGACGCTGCTACCGGGCCGCGAGGTGCGGTTGAGCTTCACCCCGCGGCAGGGTGCTAAGATGACGAAGGAGGCGCTGGCGGGCAGCCTCAAGGTCGGGCATCTGCGACAGACTTACTGAGGCCGGTGGCTGCGGACCCCCACCCTTGATCCCTCCCCACAAGGGGGAGGGGAGACGCTTGAACCCAGACCCATCAGCTGTCGCCTCCCTCCCCCTTGTGGGGAGGGAATGAGGGTGGGGGTGCTCCACGCACCGACGGCTACGGCACCAACACGATCTTCCCCACCGACCCCCGGCTCTCGATCAACCGATGCGCCTCCGCCGCATCCGCCAAGGCGAAGCGATCCCCGATATCGACCGCGAGCGAGCCAGCCGCCACCGCGCCGAACAGCCGGTCATACGAGGCCCTGAGCGCCGGACCGCGTCTCTCCGGGTCACCGAGCAATGACCAGAGCGAGAAGCCGGCAATGGTCTGTGCCTTTGCCGTGACCCCGGTCATCTGTTCCGGGCCAAAGCTCGGATAGACCCCGCTGGCCCCGCCGTAGACCACATAGCGCCCCTCCGGCGCGAGCAACTGCAGGCTGGCAGCGGTGATCTCGCCGCCCGCCGCATCGAAGATCACATCGTACAGGCCGGCCGCCTCGCTGGCCCAGTCTGCAGCCGTCGACACGACCACCCGATCCGCACCCGCGGCCAGGGCCGCGTCCACCTTGGCGGCGCTCCCAACCGTGCCGACAACCCGACTTGCACCAGCCCGCCGGGCCAGCCGCACCAGCAACTGCCCGACACCGCCGGCGGCCGAGTGCACCAGTATTGATTTCCCCGCGACTGGGTTGCGCGCCAATAACTGTTCTGCCGTCAGCCCCTGCACGGCCAGCGCCACGGCCGCATCGAACGTCACCGCATCGGGCAGCTTGAACACGACGTCCGAGGAGATCGCCACGAGCTCCGCATAGCCGCCGTCGAGTCGTGGCTCGGCAAAGATCGCCCCCAGCACCCTGTCGCCGACGCTCGACCCGCCCACGCCTTCGCCGACAACAGCGATCGTTCCAGCGACTTCCGCACCGGGGATGAACGGCATCGGTAGCTGCAGCCCCGAGCGGCCGGAGCGGATGATGGCGTCGCCGAGGTTGAGCCCGATCGAGGCAACCTTGATCAGCACCTGGCCCGGCCCGGCGGTGGGCGTCGGCGCCTCGACGAGACGCAACTCCTCGGGACCGCCGAACGCTGAAAACGAAACAACCTTCATGGGAAATCTCCTTGTCGAAGGCGTCCCTTGTTCCGATATCGAACCTTGCTCGCTACAGACTTTCTGGTGTCATACGCACCATCAGGTGCGCGAACGGAGCCCGCTATGAACCGCCTCTCGACCTGGCCGCTCGAACGCACCCTGCAGATCATCGGCGGGCGCTGGAAGCTCTACATTCTGTTCCATGTGCTGGCCGGCCCGCAGCGCCTGTCCCAGTTGCAGCGCGGCATCCCCGGCATCTCGCAGAAGGTGCTGGTGCAGCAATTGCGCGAGATGGAGGAACACGGACTGATCATCCGGAAGGTGTTCGCCGCCGCCCCGCCACATGTCGAATACAGCGCCACCGAGCTCGGCCTGTCGCTGGCGCCGCTGATGGATACGCTGCAGAACTGGGGTATCCGCCAGGCCAAGGCCACTGGCGACCACGCCCGCATGGTCTATTGCGACGGTTTCGCCGCCGAGAATCGGGCAGCCACTGCCGCCTGAGCGGTTGACCCGGGCGCCGTACGGTCCGACAATCACCGGCAGGAGATTTCACCGTGACCAACAGCGAACGACTTGCCCTGGGATTGATCGTCATCGGCGTCCTGAGCCGGCTGATCCCGCATCCGCCCAACGTCACGGCGGTGCTCGGGGTGAGCCTCCTGGGCGCTTACGCGATCCGCAGTCCGTGGCTGGCGGCGCTCATCCCCGTGGCGGTGATGGGGCTCGCCGATATTGTCCTCGGCTGGCACAGCTCGGCGCTGTTCACCTATGCCGGGATGCTGGCGGGCGTGCTGATCGGGCGCGGGCTGCTGTCGCAGCTGACGGTGCTGCGCCTGGGCGGAGCGGCTCTTCTCGCCAGCCTCGCCTTCTTCCTCATCTCGAATTTCGGTGTCTACCTCGGCGGCTATTACGGCTTCGGCCTCGGCGGGTTGATTGCCTGTTACGTCGCGGCGATCCCGTTCTGGGGGCTCAGCCTCATCGGCGACCTCGGCTCCACCGCCATCCTGTTCGCGCTATCCGTACTCGCCCGCCGCCTCGTCGAACGTGACCCTGGCGCCGCAGGCGCCCGACTTTAGTTCAACCGAACCGTTTGCCGCCGCCGTGCCATTGACAGGCCGGGCCGCTGCGCCCTTTGGTGAGAGGCGCCGCGCCCCCTCAGCGGCCCCTCGGAACTATCAATGTCTTCCACCATCGCCCCCGTCGAGGAGCGCCGCAATTTCGGCATCGGCATTCTGCTGATCTCGCAGCTGTTCTTCGCGACGCTCGATACATCCGCCAAGTACCTCTCCTTCATCGGACTGCCGCTGGGTGAGATCGTCTTCGTGCGCTACGCCATCCATGTGGTGCTGGCGATTGCGTTGTTTCTGCCGTTGCAGCGCGACCTTTTCGTCACCCGCAACTGGCCGCTGCAACTGCTGCGCGGGCTTTGCCTGCTGGGGGTGACCGGCGCCAACTTCCTCGCCATGCGCTTCCTGCCGCTGACCGTCACCGGCGCGCTGATGTTCACCATGCCGCTGATGGTGACGGCGCTGTCCGGCCCGTTCCTCGGTGAAAAGATCGGCTGGCGCCGTTGGGCTGCGGTGGGCGCCGGCTTCATCGGCATCCTGATCATCGTCCGCCCCGGTACCGAGGCGTTCCATCCGGCCTCGCTGATCTGCCTTGCCGGCGCCCTGTCGGCAGCCTTCTATTCCATCATCACCCGCAAACTCGCAGGGGTCGATTCCGCCGCCACGCAGCAGGTCTACTCCGGGCTGATCGCGCTGACCTGCATCACCCCATTCGCCTTCAACGAGTGGGTCTGGCCCACCACCGGGTCCGGCTGGTTCGCCTTCATCGCCATCGGCGTTGCCGGCATGATCGCGCACCAGCTCAACACCATCGCCCACCGCTACGCACCGCCCTCGGCGTTGGCGCCGTTCAGCTACACCGAACTGCTGCTGCTGGCGCTGGCGAGCTGGCTGATTTTCTCGGAACCGCCGGATGTCTGGTTCTATGTCGGCGCACCGATCATTATCGGCTCGGGCGTCTATATCTGGTTCCGTGAGCGCGAGCTGCACCGCACCGTCACCATCACCCCGGTGGAGGACTGAGCCATGGCCGGCACGGTGAAACCCGTCGAGGATCGCCGGACCTTCGCCATCAGCCTGATGGTTGCGGCCCTGTTCTGCTACACGGTGATCGACAGCTGCGCCAAGCTGATGGTGCAGGCCGGGCTGCCGCCGATGGAGGTGGTGTTCGTCCGCTATGCCGGCCAGTTCATCCTGGTGCTGGCCTTCTTTTGGCCGCGCGAGCGCCGAGCTCTGGTGAGGACGCGCAACCTGAAGCTCGAGGTCGGGCGCGGGCTGTTCCTGCTCGGCTCGACCATCTTCAACTTCATTGCCGTGGTCTATCTGCCTCTGACCATCACCTCGGCCATCTCCTTCACCATGCCGCTGATCCTCTGCGCCCTGTCGATCCCGCTGCTCGGCGAGACGGTTGGCTGGCGACGCTGGCTGGCGATCGGCGTCGGCTTCCTTGGCGTCATGATCATCGTGCGGCCAGGCACCGAAGCCTTCCACCCGGCCGTGCTGTTGTCGCTCGGCACCGCCGTTTGCAGTGCCCTCTACAACCTCTCGACCCGTCGTTTGGCCGGCGTCGACAGCACCTCGACGCAGCAGTTCTACGCTGCTGGCGCGGCGACCATCTGCGTGCTGCCGTTCTCGCTGGGCGGCTGGACCTGGCCGACTGATCCGGTGATCTGGCTCTGCTTTGCCGGCATCGGCGTCGCCGCGCTGATTGGGCACCTGTTCGTCACCACGGCCCACCGCTACGCCCCGGCCTCGGTGCTGGCCCCTTTCGGCTACCTGCAGATCTTCTTCATGACCGGCGCCAGCTGGCTGGTCTTCAACCAGCCGCCGGACATCTGGATCTACATCGGCGCGCCGATCGTCATGGCCTCTGGCCTCTACATCTGGCTGCGCGAGCGCCAGCTGTCGAAGAGCGTGGTCACCGAAGTGGTGGTAGAGGACTAAGCGGCCCGCCGCCGCAGCAGCCCGCCACCTGGTGCGAACAATAGTGCCAGCAGGAACACCCCGGTCTGGATCAGCACGATGCACGGTCCCGTGGCGCCATTGATGGCAAAGCTGATCAATGTGCCGAGGATGCCCGAGCCGATCGCAACGCTCATCGCAATCGCGAGCATCGCTTCGAAGCGCTTTGCCAGCAGGAACCCGATGGCGCCCGGGGCAATCAGCATGGCGACGACGAGGATGATGCCGACCGCCTTGAGCGAGGCGACGATGGTGATCGAGAGCAGCGCCAACAGGCCATAGTGCAGCAGCTTCACCGGCAGGCCGATGGCGCGGGCATGTTGCGGATCAAAGGCATAGAGCAGGAAGTCGCGACGCTTGGCGAGGACGATGACGAGCGTGCCGAGCGCGATGATCGCCGTCTCGATCAGATCCTGCCAGGTGACCCCGAGCATGTCGCCGAACAGGATATGGCTCAGATGCTGGTCGGTCTCGATGCGGGAGAACAGCACCAGGCCCACTGCGAACATCCCGGTGAAGACGATGCCCATGGCGGTGTCTTCCTTGATCCGGCTGTTGTCTTTCAGGTAGCCGGTGCTCACCGCCGCAAACAGCCCGGCGACGAAGGCGCCGACGGCGATCGGCAGGCCGATCACATAGGCGATGACGATGCCTGGCAGCACGGCGTGCGAAATGGCGTCGCCCATCAGCGACCAGCCCTTCAGCACCAGGAAGCACGACAGGACCGCCGAAACGGCGCCCACCAGAATGGCGACGAGCAGGGCGCGCTGCATGAAGTCATAGGTCAGCGGCTCGACGAAGAAGGCGTAGAGTGCGTCCATCAGTTCACTCCCGCTTCGCGTAGCGCCCGGCGCCGGGCGGCGAGCCGCCCATGCTTGGGGGCAAAGAAGAAGGCGAGAAGGAACAGCGCCGTCTGCAGCGAGACGATGACCCCGCCGGTGGCGCCGTCGAGGAAGAAGCTGATATAGGCGCCGACCGCGGCGGTGGCCGAGCCGAGGATCACTGCGATGACCAGCAGGTTCCGGAACCGGTCGGTGAGGAGATACGCCGTGGCGCCCGGCGTCACCACCATGGCGATGACGAGGATCGCGCCGACCGTCTGCAGCGCCGCGACGGTGCAAGCCGCCAGCAGCGCAAAGAACAGCACCTGCAATCCGCGCGGGTTGAGGCCGACGGTACGCGCATGGCTCTCGTCGAAGAACACCAGCATCAGGTCCTTCCACTTGAGGATCAGGATCGCCAGCGACACCAGCGAGATGATCACCACCTGGATGACGTCGCCGTCCGAGATGCCGAGAATGTTGCCCATGACGATTGCCTGCACGTCGACCGCCGTCGGGTTGAGCGAGACGATCAACAGGCCGAGCGCAAAGAACGAGGTGAAGATGATGCCGATGACCGCGTCCTCGCGGAGCCGGGTGCGCGCCCGCACCAGCACCATCGAAGCGGCCGCAAGCCCGCCAGCGACAAACGCCCCGGCAGAGTAGGGGAGGCCGAGCAGGTAAGCCACGGCGACGCCCGGCACTACGGCATGGCCGAGCGCGTCACCGATCAGCGACCAGCCTTTCAGCATCAGGTAGGCGGAGAGAAAGGCGCAGACCGCGCCGACCAGCGCCGACACCCACATCGCCTTGACCATGTAGTCGTAGCTGAACGGGACGAGGAGTTCCTCGATCATTTCTCGTCCCGCGCCTTGCTTGGTGACGCCGGCTTGCTGCCGCCGTTCTCGCCGTAGAACACCACCGGCCGCTCGTCGTCGGTCAGCACGGTGACACGCCGCTGGTCCTTGTCGTCGTGGAGGTCTTCGCCGGCCAGCTGGAAATGCCTCAGCACCCCGCCGAAGGCGCGCTCGAGATTGGCCTGGGTAAACACTTCAGCAGTGGGGCCGAAGGCCAGCACAGTGCGGTTGACCAGCACCACCTGGTCGCAGAAATCCGGCACGCTGCCGAGGTTATGCGTCGACACCAGCATCAGGTGGCCCTGGCTGCGCAACTCCTGCATCAGCGCGATGATCGCGGCCTCGGTCTGCACGTCGACGCCGGTGAACGGTTCGTCGAGCAGGATGATCCGGCCTTCCTGCGCCAGCGCCCGGGCGAGAAACACCCGCTTCTTCTGGCCGCCGGAGAGCTCGCCGATCTGCCGCTTCCGATAGTCGCTCATCCCGACCCGGGCCAGCGATTGCTCAACCAGTTCGCGGTCACGTGCCGAGGGGATGCGGAAGAACCCCATATGGCCCTGCCGCCCCATCATCACCACGTCCTCGACCAGCACCGGGAAGTTCCAGTCGACTTCCTCGGCCTGCGGCACATAGGCGACGATGTTGCGCTTCAGCGCCTCGCGCACCGGCAGTCCGGCGATCCGGACTTCGCCGGCAACCGGCTGCACGAAGCCCATGATCGCCTTGAACAGGGTGGATTTGCCGCTGCCGTTGACGCCGACCAGGCCGGCAATGGTGCCGGCGCCGAGTCCGAAGCTCGCGTCCCGCAGCGCCACGTTGCCGTTGGGGTAGGCGACGGTGACGCCTTCGACCTCGAGGCTCGGTTGCGGTGCCGGATTCCATGCCTCGTGTGGCACGTTGGCGCTCAGTGTCACTTCCCGAACCCCTTGGCGATGGTGTCGACGGTGACTTCCAGCAGCTTCAGGTAGGTCGGCGTCGGGCCGTCTGCCTCGCTGAGGGAGTCGACATAGAGGATGCCACCATAGGCGGCACCGGTTTCCTTGGCCACTTGCCGCGCCGGCTTGTCGGAGATCGTGCTTTCCGAGAACACCACTGGAATCTGGTTGGCCCGCACCTCGTCGATGACCTTGCGCACCTGCTGCGGCGTGCCCTGCTGGTCGGCGTTGATCGGCCACAGATAGAGTTCCTTCATGCCGTAGTCACGGGTCAGGTAGCTGAAGGCGCCCTCGCTGCTGACCAGCCAGCGCTCGGCGGCAGGAATCTGATCGAGCCGGGCCCGCAACGGCGCATCGAGCGCCTTGATCTGGGCGGAGTAGCTGGCGGCGTTCGCATCATAGGTCGCGGCATTCGCCGGGTCGTGCTGCGCCAGCGCCTTGCGGATGTTCTCGACATAGAGCAATGCGTTGGTGGGTGACATCCAGGCATGCGGATTGGGTTTGCCGGTATAGGGGCCTTCGCCGATGCTCATCGGCTCGATGCCATCGGTCACCACCACCTGCGGCACGTCCTTCACATTGTCGAAGAACTTCACGAACCACTGTTCGAGGTTCATGCCGTTCCACAGCACCAGGTTGGCGCCCTGGGCCCTGACGATATCGCGCGGCCCCGGCTGATAGCCGTGAATCTCGGCGCCGGGCTTGGTGATCGACTCGACCACCGCCGCGTCGCCCGCGACGTTGCGCGCGATGTCGGCGATGATGGTGAAAGTCGTCACCACCTTGAACTTCTCCTGCGCCAGGGCGGGCAGGGGCAGGACGGCCATTGCAGCAATGAGCAGGGCGTTGAACGAGCGGCGGTTGAGCATGAGTGTCTCCAGTAAGTCTGAGGGCGGCTAGAACAGCGCGCCGCTGAAATCGACGAGCAGCTTCACATTGAGCGCGGCAATCACCACCGCGATGATGCCGGCGAAAACCACCAGCCAGAGCGGGGCGACGAGAGCGCCCATCTTCTTCTTGTCCGCAGTGAACATCACCAGCGGGAACACCGCGAAACTGAGCTGCAGGCTGAGCACCACCTGGGTGAGGATCAGCAGTTGACCGGTGCCCTGTTCGCCGAACCAGATGGTGACGCCCGCCGCTGGAACGATGGCGATGGCGCGGGTGATCAGACGCCTGAGCCACGGTGCGAGGCGGATCTTCAGAAACCCCTCCATCACGATCTGGCCGGCCAGCGTCGCGGTAACGGTGGAGTTGATGCCGCAGCACAATAGCGCGATGCCGAACAGGGTGGGGGCGATGGCGAGCCCGAGCAGCGGCGACAACAGGTTATGCGCCTCGCCGATTTCGGCGACCGTGGTGTTGCCGGTCGCGTTGAAAGTGGCGGCAGCGAGGATCAGGATGGAGGCATTGATCAGCAGAGCGAACATCAGCGCCACGGTCGAGTCGATGGTGGCGAACTTCAGCGCTTCGCGCTTCTCAGGCAGCGTCTCGCCATAGGCCCGGGTCTGCACGATCCCAGAGTGCAGGTAGAGGTTGTGCGGCATCACCGTAGCACCGAGAATACCGAGCGCCAGGTAGAGCATCTCCGGGTTGGTGACGATCTCCGTGGTCGGGGCGAAACCGCGGATCACCTCGCCCCAGTTGGGATCGGCCAGCGCGATCTGCACGGCGAAGCACACCGCTATCACCCCGAGCAGGGTCATCACCAGCGCCTCGACCCAGCGAAAGCCCAGCCGCTGCAGGTAGAGGATCAGGAACACGTCGAGCGCCGTGATGATCACCCCGATCTCGAGCGGGATGCCGAACAGCAGGTTGAGGCCGATGGCGGTGCCGATCACTTCGGCGATATCGGTGGCGATGATGGCGATCTCGGCCATCAGCCACAGCACCCAAGCGACGGGGCGGGGGAAAGCGTCGCGACAGGCCTGTGCCAGGTCACGGCCGGAGCCGATGGCGAGGCGCGCGCACAGCGACTGCAGCACAATCGCCATGATGTTGGAGATCAGCGCCACGACCAGCAGCGTGTAGCCAAAGCGGGAGCCACCGGCGAGCGAAGTCGCCCAGTTGCCCGGATCCATGTAGCCGACGGCGACGAGGTAGCCCGGCCCGATAAAGGCGAAAGCCCGCTTCCAGAAGCTGGCAGACCCGACGACGGGAATGCTGCGGTGGACGTCGGTGAGCGAAGCATCGCCACGATCGCGGCGCCAGCCGGGAAACACCTCGTTCGAACCGATATCCATCGTCCTGCCTTCAGGTGCGGAGTCGATCCGCGCAGGGCTCGACGCGCAAAACTTAGTTGCGAATGGTTCTTAATAGCATCTAGTTTTCGACGGTTGTCAACTGCATCCCTCGGCGGTTGCTTTTGAAAGCGGTTTCTTTCACGGTGGGTCAAACACCGAGTTGCGAACCAATCGCCTCGGGCCGGGGGACTTCTATGCCTGCCTTTCGCCTGATTGACGCCAAGCTGCCGGATTTCGGCATTCCCGCAACGCGCCCCGAACTCGACCGCTCCGTCTATCTCGCCCGCTTCGCCGCCCTTGGGCGCGCCCGACGTGCCGCCGGACTCGATGCCCTCGTGGTCTATGCCGACCGCGAGCACTCCGCGAACCTGAGCTACATCACCGGGTTCGATCCACGCTTCGAGGAAGCGCTGCTGCTCATTACCCCCGACACCACTCCGACGCTGTTGGCCGGGCCGGAGAATCTGGGCCGCGCCGCCAGCGCCGCGATCGAGGTCGAGGCGCGGCTTTATCCGCCGTTCGGCCTGCTGGGCCAGGATCGGACCAAGACCCCGGCGCTGGCCGAGGTGCTGCGCAACGCGGGCATTGCCGTGAACCAGCGCGTCGGCGTCCTCGGCTGGAAGTACTTTGGACCCGATGAAGCCTCCAAGCCCGAGGCGTGGCTCGAGACCCCGTCTTACATCGTCGATACGCTCCGCCAGATCGTCGGCGCCGACGGCCGTGTAGTGAACGCCAATGCCCTGCTGATGCACGCGGTGACCGGGCTCCGTGCCGTCAACGAGATCGTCCAGATCGCCCAGTTCGAATTCGGCGCCGTCGCCTGCTCCGAAGCAGTGAAGGCGGTGATTGCCAACGTCCGGCCGGGGATGAGCGAGTTCGAGGCGGTGCAGCAAATGCGCCTCGGTGTGCTGCCGCACTCGTGTCACACCATGTTTTCGTCCGGCGACAAGCTGGTTGGGCTCAACAGCCCGTCGGGCAAGAAGCTCAACAAGGGCGACCCGATGACCTCGGCCGTCGGCTATTGGGGGGGCCTGTCGAGCCGCATGGGCTGGCTGGTCGAAGATGAGTCCGAATTGCCCGCCAATGTCCGCGACTATGTCGACCGCCTCGCCGGGCCATACTTCGCCTGTGCCGCCGAGTGGTACGAGACTATCGGCATCGGCGTCACCGGCGGTGAGCTCGATGCGCTGGCGCGCCGCCACCTCGACACGCCGTTCTTCAAGCTGGTGCTCAACCCTGGCCACCTGATTCACCTCGACGAGTGGATGAATACGCAGGTCTATCCGGGCTCGAAGGAGCCGTTCCTGTCGGGCCAGGCAGTGCAGTGCGACATCATTCCGGCAGCCGGGCCGCCCTACTATGGCGCCAATATCGAGGACGGCATCGCGCTGCTCGACGGCAAGGGCAGGGCGGAACTGAAGGCCGATTTCCCTGATGTCTGGGGCCGCATCGAAGCCCGCCGCGCCTTCATGGGCGATGTCCTTGGCATCCGGTTGAAGCCCGAGGTGTTGCCGCTCTCCAATCTCGCCGGCGCGATGCCGCCGTACTGGCTGTCGCCCAACCGCATCGTTTCCAAAGCGTGACGTGTTTGTGCGCGCTCACTTGCCAATTTTGCGCGCGCCGATTATCTCATTTGGCATCGACATTTGGCTGACTTCCGGCCGTATGCCCCCGCTCTCGGTCAGGCGCACGATAGGACTTCCAAAATTCGACTGACCGGGCAGGGTGATCGCATGTCGTTCTGTCCACCACATCACTGCGAAG